>Ga0082335_1000038_pt1 | contig 415276 bp, 495 predicted proteins | sample Subgrocontami58m_FD_72375 | JGI IMG/M metagenome (GOLD analysis project Ga0082335, IMG submission 72375) | Subsurface groundwater microbial communities from S. Glens Falls, New York, USA - GMW37 contaminated, 5.8 m (SPADES assembly) (version 2) ... | reverse complement strand
GTCCACTGAACTTTCGTCAAATGTCCCAAAATCTTTTACATGAATTTTAGATTTAAGATGTTTTTTAATTTTTTCTTTTAATAAAAATCCTGCGTGATCAGCACCTATAGCGATTTTCATACACCAACCAATCTTCTCCGATATTTTTCAGATGACATACTAAGAATATCATCAAATTCCTTCTTAGTTAAGTATTTCGGTTCGCCCAAAAGTCTTATCATGTTTTCTATGTATATATGAGCAGATAATATTTCATCTACGTTTCTCGCATTATAGTAATCCATAAAATATTTTATACCTTGTTTAGTAAGGACAACTTTTTTAGATTTGCTAAAAACACACGCATCTGGAAAAAGGCACCTTTTAAAGACATTCTTACGAATGGGATAATGAGAACTGTTTAAAAAATAATCGGGTTTTTTTAATAAATCATTATATGAAAACGAATAAAACGTCTTAATCCTTGATTTAAGATAATGTTTGATTTTTTCCCTGGCAACGTATAAAAACTTAAGACACTCGCTTCCACTATCAGAAGAGACTATAACTCCATGGTTCTCAAGAAATATTAAGTTTGTGTTTTTTTCTAATCGATTATATATCTCTTTTGATAACTTATATCCAACCTTTGTATACGGAACCCATAAAAAGTTTTTAAATATATCAGATAAAATATCTAAGCTCTTCAAAGAACATGTAATAATGTTTATTGTAGGTGAATGAGCGTGGACTACATATTTTTTAAGAAATGAATGAAATCCAGTTTCTAATGATGGTATAGAACGGTTTAAAACAGATTTATATATTAGTTTATTTGCTTGTGGTTCAGATAAATTCCTTTGATATGTTTTTGCTATATTCTTATAATTTACAATAGAATAACCACTATCATTTGTTATAGAATCGAGTCTTATGCCAGAGGATTTAATTATCATTTTATCACCGATTTTTACAGATATATTTCCTCCAGTACCCTGAACTAAATCTATATCAGAACCAATTATTCCCGAAGTTTTTAAAAACCAAGTCATATCATTAATCATAATCTTCAATACCACCAACACTTTTTAAACGCTTGTTTAGGCAATATAATAAAATAATTTGTATAACACCATCAATTCCGTCCTTTATGCCGTTTTTATCTATTTCGTATGATTCGTAATCAAGATCAAGAGAATTTAAAACTTTCTCTATAAACCCACGATTAACATGCCCGCTTATAGTTAATCTTTGAAATTTATGATCTGGATAGTTTATATTTAATTTTAGAGAGTTTGTTTCTGAAAGTAAATCTATAAGCTCATCTGTGGGTATATCGTTTTTAATATCCACTTCAACATAAATGGGTATATTATCATGAATTTTAGCAAAGTTAATTTTTTTCTGAGATTTATAGTGCAATATCACATCAGAATAGTGTTTTTGTGGTAAAATAAACCTTTTTACATCCAACTCCCTTTTTTTAAGTTGTTTTATGATATCTTTTTTAGAATATCCCCTCTCTTTCATGTCGCGTTTCAATTTCCATAATAATCTCAAAGATGGATCCGGATCCATATATATTTTTAGCTCGTAAATATCGTTAGATTCATTTATAAAGAACGTATGCAAACCTTCAGAAATTATAAAATCCTTTGGTTTTATAGTAATTGGTTTGGTAAACTTTCCGGTCTCGTGATCATAATGAGACCTATTTATAGAAATGCCGTTTTTTAGTTGCTTTATTTGTTTATAATTAAGATAAATCTTATTACCAAGTGGATTAAGATGGGTGTATTTTTTCCATCTATCGTCTTTTCTTTCCCATTTATGGACATCGTCCCCATATATCATTGTGATTTTGTTGCCCCCAAATAAATCGACTAGTGATTTTGCTAATGTTGTTTTACCGGTTCCAGAATCACCGCAAATACCTATTATTGGGGTTCCTGTGGTTTTCTGGAAGAGTAGACTACTCCTAATACCGTTCCTGTATGTTATATAAATAATATACAAAAGAATTGATGTAAGTGCAGTAAACAATAAACTAGACAAGATATCTGCTCTCAGACCTATAGAATTTAGATAATTATATGGAGTAACATGAGAAGCAAACTGAGGACTAATAAGTTGGAAAAAATTAAATATATCAGAGTCTATTGAAAAAAAGAAATACAAAAGATAAAACACACTAAAAGACATGTATATCCAAAGATCCTTACCCCTTTTAATGAAAAAGTATGATATAAAAGGTATAGACCAAAGATACCATCCCCTAGCAGGACTTATAAAAGTTACAAGAATAGTTAGTATTACACCCAAAGAAACAAAAAGTATATCCGTTGTTATTTTTTTAAATGATATCATTTTAAAAAGTATATAGGCGTAGGCTGCAGGTACTATATAATAAATCAAATTTGTTTTAAAGTCTATTCCCAAATCAAACAACCTAAATTGTTCTCCTGCAAAAAACACCATTTTTATAAATCCATCGGAGAACAAATAAATACTGATAAATGTTACATAGACCAATGTAGTTATCAAAAAGAATTTTACAATCTGTGAATAATGAATTCTTTTATTTATTAAATAAATTAAATAAATTGGTATAGCTACAAAAACAAACGTTTTTGTTGCAATTCCTGCACCCAAAAGCAAAGCTGATTTAAAATGGCGCTTGGTTATTAGAAAATATACTGAAGAGAAAAGAAACATTGCGGGTATTATATCTAATTGTCCGTGTATATAGTTAATATAAAATATGATTGGAGATGCCCAATAAAAGATGAGTGTGTGTTTTTCTTTTCCTCTAAAAAGCTTATAAAGAATATAAAAAATAATTAGGTCGGCCAACAACAAAGTTAGGCGTATAGAAAACAAGTCAAAAAATATATTTTTTCCAAATGCACCAAAAAGTATACTCGGAACACTTATAATAAAAAGCATCAGTGGTGTATATGGGAAAGCGTTTTCTATACCCAAACCCGAAAAATGTTCATATGGATTAGAAAGAGGGTTATCAACAAAATAATTTACAAATGGTATGAACAATTTTGTCATAAAATCAGAAGCAAATAAAAACGAACTCACAATCTTAATAACCAATATTGTGAGAAATATTTTACTCTTAAAAAACGGTGGCAGTTTTAAACTCTTATTGAAAGTTATATATTTAATTCCCAAAAAATTTGTAGCTGTGCTAAATGCTATTGCTATAATATTCGAAACCAAAGGATTAAAACCAAACGATACCGAAAAGAATTTGAGTACGCCTAAACTCATTACTAGAGAGAACGTATAAACCAAAAAATAAGTAATAATATTAAGACCAGTTTTACTTTTAAAAGTAACACGCACATTCAATACATAACCAAAAAGAGCCCCTACAATATACCCTATTGTTGCTGCAATTAAATAATTGGGAGTAAAAATTGTGTAAACTATAAAAAATATAAAATAGTTAATAATAGTACTTATACCACCAATTACAATAAACCTCGAAAATTGACTAGGTAAATTGTCTTTAGCTTCTATTTTTTTAATCCAATTCATATGCAATTAATCATATCAAATATACTATTAGTTTAATCCAGCATATAAGAATAAACAACAGCCAAATATGATTAAACCGATTAATTCTGAAAATCGATCTGTTGAAGCCGATTTTGTGATTAGTTTAAAAATGTACAATTCAATATACTCTAATATAACAACCATCATAACCAATACTTGGCTTTCGTTGTATAGATTATATATGACTAATAACTTTGGTGGTCAACCCCTAGTAATAAGACATAGAATAAATACAATAGTAGGCCTTAGAAAGGTGAGCCCCATATATGGTGTTGAGATTGATATAAAACATGATCCATGGGAAGACAAACTTTATCTTAGTCATGACATTGGTAAATATGATCAAAAAACAGGAGTTAAACCAGGAGATGACTTCGAAGACTATATTAAGGTTTTTAAAGAGCAGAAAAATAGATTTATTATATTCAATATAAAGGAAACTGGTATAGAAAGGAGAGTTATTGATGCTGCACAGTTTCTTGGTATAGAAAACTATTTCCTACTTGACGTAGAAATTCCTTTTATTTATAGAGCGGCGTTTAAGCAAGACTCTGATTCTAAGAAGTTACAAAAACAACTTAAAGGAAGGATTGCAATAAGATATTCTGAGGCAGAGCCAATAGAACAAGCTTTATTGTTTAAAGGTAAGTTTAAATGGGTGTGGGTAGATGTAAATAGTAGACTGCCGCTTGACCCAGAAACTTACATGAAGTTAACTGCAGCAGGATATAAACTTGCATTAGTTTGTCCTGAAAGATGGGGAAGACCACAAGATATACCGGTTTATATAGCAAAAATGAAACACGATGATATAAAGATAGATGCTGTAATGACAAGTCAATCTTATGTTAAACAATGGGAGCAAAGTGGTGTTTTAAACCCATTTTATGGAAAATAGTAAACATTATGATTCAATTTTAGCATCCAAAACCCTGTATCTATGACCAATTTCTTGTTCAAAGTCTCTTGAACATTGAGCCATCAATTGGTGTAGAGTTCGACCGCGAGCTGAATAAAGATAACCATTCAAATGCCATGCACCGGGATTCAGAACTTTAGTCGCCGCGTTTGCTGTTAATGGATTACCATAAACATCTGTTGGTCTAGTTACAATCAGCGGTCTGTGTATTGCCAGTGTAGGATCTAAATCCCAAGTTTTATGGTCTCCTTGATAGTTGAAAAAAACATCTATAGCTGTATCTTCATAGTCGGCTAGTGTACCTCTTGGCACAGTCATGTTAGTTCTAAATAATTGTTCTGCTGCTCGGCCAGCCCCACCAACAGTGACAATATGTAAATCTAATTTCTTCTCATTTTTCAAATAATCTAAAAACTTATCAAATCCTTGATGTGGGTAAGCAACCCGTTTACCAATTCTTATAGGTTCGCCGTGTCTCCATTCACCAGATCTTAACTTATATTGTATTCTAACAAATTTTTCACCATCTACTTTATAGAGTTCTACACAATTGCTATCACCCAATAAAACCATTTCATCTATAAAATCAAATATCATACCAGCTATTGGTACGAAGGGTTCAGTTCTAGAACATCTTCTTAATCTAGAAACAAGATTTGTTGCGCCGTAAGGTTTCCCATAGGCTGAGAACTTTAAATCTCCTGTTCCATCAATTGGATCAAATTCATCGAGTTCCAAAACATTGGTTCTTTCTGGACTATCCATCTCTTCTGAATATGATCCAGGTCTTTCGTGCTGCACACCCATATGGCAGTCTATACCCACTGTCAAAAATAATTTGCTTATTCTTTTGTCTTGAACAGTAACTATAGTTGAAATGTCTTGAGGATTCTCTATTGCATTAAGTCTTAATCCGCCATTAAAAACGACTCTATTAATTTTGTTAACAAAGTCTGCATACTGTAACATTAATTCAATTCCGCCTGTCATAATCCTCCAGATTATTGATATTGATTAACTATTTAAGCCTATTACAACACTGAATTTATTGTGAAGTTATGACAAACCTGGTTCCGATGGCAGGAGAAGGTAAAAGATTCAAAGATGCTGGATACACAACACCAAAACCACTTATTACTGTTTCTGAAAAACCAATGATAATACAAGCCATTAAAGGCATGCCGCCATCAGATAAGTGGATTTTCGTCTGTAGAAAAGAACACATAGAGAATTACAAAGTTGATAAGATTCTCAAAAAAAAAATACCAAATGCCCAAATAATAACAATAGATAAGACAACACAAGGTCAAACCGCAACATGTCTACTTGCAAAGGATTTAATAGACAAAAAAGAATCGCTATATATAGGCACATGCGACGCTACAAAAGTATGGGACATAAATAAATGGAATTCTTTAATTGGGGATAAAAAAATAGATTGTATAATATGGACATTCACAAAACAATTTAATCTTTCAATAAACCCCAAAGCGTGGGGGTGGGTAGATGTTGATGAAAATAACCTTGTAAAAAAAATTTCTGTTAAAGTTCCTATAAGTGATACCCCTTATAACAATCAAGCAATTATAGGCGCTTTTTGGTTTCGGACAGGACAATTGTTCGTAGACATTGCAGAAGAATTGATAAAGAGAAATATAAGAGTTAACAACGAGTTCTACGTAGACTCTATTCCAAATCTTATATTAGAACACGGTAAAAGAGTTTCAACATTTGTTGTAAATCAATATATAGGCTGGGGTACACCAGCCGATCTTCAGGAGTATGAATATTGGGAAAATGTTTTCCTTAAAGATAATATAAAATCAGAAGATAAAAAGTCTCAACTTTATGTGTTTTGGAAAAAATACTTCAAAGGGAGGTAGCACTTATTGAAAAATCACACTATTAATTAATATTATCAATATAATTATCTGATGTTATGCCTAAATTATCTGTTGTGTTACCGTGTTACAATGAATCAAAGAGCATATATGATATTTTGAGTCGCTTTGCTGAAGTAAAAAACGTCGATACAGAACTTATTTTAGTTAACAATGGTTCCACAGATAACACAAATGACGTGTTAAATAAAGTGTTAAAAAAATCTAAATTTGGTTTTGCACGCTCAGTTACTATAAACAAAAATAAGGGTTATGGTAATGGTATACTGTTTGGGCTTAAATACTCTAAAGGGGATTTTCTAGCGTTTTCCCATGCCGATCTTCAATGCGACCCCCTAGACATTTTTAGAGCATATAATCTATTAATCAAAACATCAAATCCTAAAAAAACATTAGTTAAAGGGAATAGAATAGGTAGAAGAAACTTTTTAACAACTATTTTACATTTATTGGCAACTTTCTTATTTTTTAAGAAATTCGACGATATTAATGGACAACCAAAGGTATTACACCGTTCCCTATTTAATAGTTTAAAAAACCCACCCAAAAACTTCGCTTTTGATTTTTATGTACAATATGTTGCGCTAAAAAACAATTATAAAATATTAAACATACCAGTAAGATTTACAAAACGTAAGCATGGTCAATCTCACTGGGCATCGACATTTAAATCCAGAACCAAAACTACAATTGGATTTGTAAAATATATGCTAAAACTAAGATTTTCTGGAGATTAGACCAAAGTAAATTGTGACATAATGCTCTCTAACCTACCATAAACACCAACGTTAAAAATAACTAAGTTGTCAAATGTTATATGTTTTGGAAGTGGAAGATCTTTTTGCAACAGTTTACAGAGTTTATCGAGATCTTTTTTCCTGTTTAGTGTATCAGATCTTCCCAAAGTAAAGTGTGGTCTAAAAGCCTTTAATGCAAATGGGTAACCATAACTTCTAAATGACTCGCGTTCTTGGTTAGATATATCAACAAAGTTTTGGGGGTCGGCAGAACCAGAGTTTTTATCCCTTATACAATTTAATTTATAAAAGATATTTTCATGGAGCTTTTGTAAACCCCTCTTATTCAGATCAAGAAAAAATATTTTATTGGACCACACATTTATCGCTATCGGTTTTACTTTTATTTTTTCATTAAATCTTTCATGAATATCGGATATAACACTTTTAATGGTTTTGATAGAATTCTCTTCAAATATCCCCTGGAATAATGAAATATGAGGTAATAGATATCCATTTTCTTTGAGTATAAACTTAGAATGATATAGACTATTTATCCGTCTATTTAGCCCACATACATAATGCTTGCCAGCAATGTCCGGAATTAGTGCAAAACCTAACGCTAATTTTCTCATATGTTTAGATATTTAAACTTTAACTATAATCTATAAGAATGACCACCGAAATTGATTACTTAAAGGAAGTTAACTTATTAAAACCGGTTATTGCTCAAGCGGCCGATAAATTTATCGTACCAAGGTTTAGATCCTTAAGAGAAGAGGATATCTTAAATAAAGGAAGACTAGACGAAACACTTACCATAGCCGATACAGACGCCAGTGATTTTATCCTTAGTTGGTGCAGAGAACGCTTTCCAGGATCTTTTACAGAAGAAGAGATAAGTGATGATAGATTTGATTATGATATTTTATGGTCCATTGATCCACTAGATGGCACAGACGAATTTAGACACGGTAAACCAGGCTTTTGTGTACAAACTTCACTACTTGTAAAAAGAGGAGGGTCTTATGTTCCTGTAGCCGGTATTATCTACCTACCACTAGAAAAAAGGTTTGTATATGGTACTGAAAACACCGGACCTTTTTTAGATTTCAATGGTAAAACAAAAAAAATAATTGCAAGGAAGACGAGTGGTATTATTGCAACACAACGAGAACAAGACCCAAGCCCAGAGTTAGATAAATTTTATCAATTTCTTAGAAAATGTGGTTATAAAGTAAAGGTTATAGATACTGGTGGAGCAGGAAGTACTGTTGCTCAAATGTTCATTGGTATGGAAAGACCTAATTTATATATAATGCCAAGATCTTACACAAAAGAGTGGGATTTGTCGCCCTCTGAGAATTGTGTTTCAAGAGCTGGTGGGTGGATATCAGACCTTCATGGTAACCAAATTTCTTACAATAGACAAAACACAAAAAACGAAAATGGTTATGTTGTAGCTATTGGTCTTGAAAAAGAGGAAATTTTAGCCCGGATAACCGAATTCGGAGTTAACAATATTCTAAATAAATAACAGTTTAATATACATGCGTATTATCTACTACTATATATGAAGTTTATCCCTAAAAAATATCTTTTATTAATATTGGTATTTACTTTACTTGAACCATTACACTATTACTTTTTAATAAACTTTCCATTAGAAGGAAGATCTTTTATAGCCTATGATGTAGACGAAAGTAATGTCATTACACTAATGAGGTCTGTTGAAATAAATTTTAACAACCCATGGTCTACAAGCGGAGAGAAAATATATGATAACCCAGCAATAGGATCTGTATATTCTTATTTACCGTTTGGACTGGTAAGATGGTTTTTTTCTATAGATCCAATGTTAATGAATATAGTCTCAAAGGCGCTGTTATCTTTTATAACATTAGTTCTCATCTATAAAGTTTTAGAGGCTTACCTTATAGATAAGAAAAAAGCGAATTTAGCCTTCGTTCTGTTCCTAATACCTATGGGGTTAGAGTTTGTAATGTTCCCCGTATCTTTGTTCTCCGGTGTTGAGTTTTTGGGTGCCGGTTTTTCATTTGAATTTCCGTTTTTAAATAGTTTATCTAGAATTTATTATTACATGCCACTAATAACAGGATTTTTGTCCCTTTTGGCATATAACAAAAACAAAAAAATAATTACATCCATTTTTTTGGGACTAACTTTTTTGTTTTATCCAACATTCGGCTTAGTTTTTGCTCTTGTGCCATTATTTTATGAAGTCGCTAAAAATTATAAAACAACCATCCCTAATTGTTTATACACTTCAATAAAGTCACTATTATTAATATATATAATAGCTGGTATATTTTTACTCCCTTGGATATTAAACGCGATACAAAACCCAGATTTGTACAAATTATATAAACAAAATAGCGAAATATTTAAATCACATTTGTTTAGTATTATTGGTAGTTACTTTTTTTATTTTGTTATAATATTCATAGCTTTTTATGATAAAATAATAAGATACAAAAAAACACTTATTGTGGGTTTTGTGTTAGCTTGTATTATTTCTCTTGGAGAATTGCAGAAATTACATGTCCCCTATATAGAAAATGTGAATATACCGAAAATTATACTTTCTATATCTGAAATTTCAATGATAGCCTTTCTTTTTAGTTTAATTGTTTTTTTAGTTAAAAGCAAAATAAATCCTTTAGAAAAATTCCTTTCTATATGGGTCATAACTTTGACAGCAATGTCTATAGTTAATCCAACATGGGTTTTGTGGATGCCTTATAGAGTTGGATATCTTATAAAATTGCCATTAGTCGCTTTGGGGGCTATATTCTTTTCAAAGTTTATGTATAAAATGGAATCTATTAAAGTGAAAAAAATATATGTAATTATTCTAATTGGTATTATTTCAATATCATCAATTTGTATATATAACTATAGATTTCAAGAGGGTCTTAGAAGAACCGGTTTTAATTACTATTCAACTGATGATTATTTAGCAATGAAGTTTATGAACGGTATTGAGAGAGGCGTTGTACTATCCTCCCCCACAATAAACTATTTCTTGCCTTATATATCTCTACAAAATGTTTTGTATCATCCTGCCGATTCCCAATATTTTGGTGGTGGAAACAACATAGAAGAGAAAAAGAAAGACACATTACTATTCTTTTCGGGTAGTATATCAAGTTATAAATCTAAGGAGATTTTCAATAAATATAATATATCATATGTATTTTATGGTGAAAAAGAAAAACTTTTGAGCAATAACACGCTTAACTTTTCTTATTTAACACAAATATATAGTAATAATACTACCCAAATATATTCTGTTGGTGGATTTAATGAAACCAGTTAATAGACTTATAAAAACAACATTTTTATTAAAAGCAAAAAAAGTTAGTTTTGAATGTAAACGATTTTTAGGTAAAGATATATTAGATTTGGGTGCAGGAAGATGTTATATAGCTAGAGAAATAAAAAACAAAAACGATGTTAATATAACATGTTTAGATATAGATGACCTAAATGAAACAGACATGAAGTTAAATTTGTATAACGGTAAAAAGTTACCATATTCAAATAATTCGTTCGATACTGTGTTAATAGTATATGTTCTACATCATTGTACAGATATAATATCCACACTAAAAGAAGCCGTGCGTGTTTCTAGAAAAAATATAATAATATTTGAAGATTTTGGAAAGTCTATATTTTTACATCCAATGGATTATATATCGAATAAATTACATAATGTTGAGGCCCCCCTAAATTTTAAAACAGAAAAACAGTGGATCAGTCTATTTAGAAAACTAGATTTAAAGGTAAAAGTAATTAGAAGGGGAGTTGAAAAACAAGTTTTCTACCCGTTTGTTAAACACACTATGTTTGTTTTAGAGGTGGATAAATGAATTATAGTTTCCTCCCATCTAAAAAACTGTTTGTTTTGGTAGTAATTTTAGCTCTTGTAAATCCAATCCTGTATATAATTCTTAATTATACAACACCAAAAGATCATGTTTTTGTTGGTTATACAGACGATATATTTCAACTAACATTAATGAAATCTCTACAATGGAATTTTCAAGATCCTTGGGGTGAAGGGTGGAGCGTTTATAGTAACCCAGTTCTTGGGGCTTCGTATACATTCACAATTTTAGGTACAATACCAACTTTAATTGGTATTAATACACTAGTAACCTTTATAGTTATCAAGTTTTTCTTATCTTTTATTTATCTAATTGTTATCTATAATGTTATTAAATCATTTTTAGACCCAAAAACGACCAAGATCGCATATGTACTTTTCTTATTGTCTGCAGGAATTGGGTGGTTAATATACGGGGCTTCTAGTTTTGTTTTCGGTCAGCAATATACACCAATAGTCGGATACGCGTTTACATCCGAGTTTGAAGAGTTGGGTAGCGGAACACATGCTTTGTCTCACCTTACTAGGATATATTGGTTGCTTCCAGAAATAACAGGACTCCTAGCTATATTGTTTATTAGAAACAAAAAAAAGATAAAAAGCGGGATAATGTTGGGACTTACTTTTCTATTATACCCAACCTTTGGTTTTGCATTCATGGTTATAGTTTTATTATATTTATTAGTGAAAAATTTTAATAATCCAATAAAACCCTTTATTAAAAACTTTATATTTGATATAATACCAATCTTAGTCTTCTCACTAATCTTCTCAATTCCGTGGATATTAGCATCTAATCAATCACCCGACCTTTTTAATTCCTATAAACAGTGGTTTAGTAGTGAGGTTCCAATAACAATTGTAATAAGTCTTGTATTTGTTTTTGTGTTGTCATTATTCTTTTTCAAAAGCTACAAAACATTAGCAAACAATAAATTTATTATTTTTGTTTTCACAACTTTAGTAATTCTTTTGTCGATTGCTTATTTGTTTGAACGGTCTGGAGGAAATACACTAATGCAAGAGTGGTTAAATAAAATAGGTTTAACTAATATAGCACACGAATTGTATAAAAACATAATTTTTATAGAGCTACCGCTTTTCACTTTCCTGTTAATTTTTTCAATACAAATATTATTTAATAAAAAAAATACTGAGTATAATTTTATACTTTTGTGGTCAATTCTAATAATTTGTATAACTATAGTTTCTGCAAAATATGTTTTTTGGTGGCCAGCAAGGATGAAATGGTTCTTATTGTTACCACTATCTATGAGCGGGGCTTTAGGACTATTACTTCTAAAAGAGAAAATCAGATTTTTAACAACAAAAAGAATTTTGTTAATTATTGTTATATTATCTATACCGTCCATGATAGGGTTTAATATATGGCAATATAGAGTTGCTCATATAAATGAAATATCGTATCTTTCGATAAGTGATTTTAATGCAATAAGTTTTTTAGAAAAACAAGAAGCCGGTAGAGTAATGAGTTCGTATAAAATGGGTTATAATATACCATACATTTCCAACCAAAGATCTATACTCTATAATTCTGGTAAAGACAATAAATCTCTAGATGTTGAGCTTTTCTATTCTAAGCTTTCAACACCAGAAGTTAAATTGACTATACTTAAAAAATATAACATAAGATATGTTTTTTATGGTAAATACGAAAGTATATTATCTAACAACACGGATCTATCGAACATATCATTTTTAAAAGAGATTTATAGTAATGAAAATAAGAAGGTATATAAAACTATTTTTTAACTCTTAAGACTTTTAGAACTTTAATAACTTCACCAGAGTCTCTGTAGGATAGTTGAGGACACACGTTTCTAGACCTAATACAATATGGTAAACCCCTAAACGCTTCTATAACACCTCTTAAAAAATAAAAGGTTTTATTATTTCTCGAAGCCTTTGAATACATATGTAATATGGAGGTAATGGATAAAATAAAAGAATCAAAAACTTTATAATTTCTCCAAATTGTCCAAAGCCAATTTCTAGTTTCCAAAACCACTCTAAATGAACCCCTTTTTGTCGAATCATGTTTATGGAAAGCTTTACATTCTGGATAAAATAAAATAATAAATCCACTATTAAGCAATTGTGCTGATAAGTCCGCCTCATTAGAATAGGCAAAAAACTTCTCCTCAAATTTTATAAAGTTTCTAAATACATTTCTATAACTCCAACACGAACCGTGAAAAGATTTTACATAATCCTCCTTTAAATTAAATGTTTTGATTAACGGTTCTTCCAAATCGCACATTAGAATTATTGTGTTTTCCGGCTCTTTTTCAAATCCCTCAACAATTTTTTCTATGTAGTTATCTGGTATAATTATATCCTGGTCCAATACAACCACATAATCTATATTTTTTGATACTTTAGAAAAACAAATATTATAACCCTTTGCGTACCCAGTATTTATTTTACTTGTAAAAATTTTAACAAAAGGAAACAGTTTTCTAATTTTCTCAACAGACCCGTCTGTAGACCCATTATCAACAACAATAACTTCTTTGGGTTTATATGTTTGTCTTTTAACACAGTCCAAAACTTCCACCAAATCTTTTTTAGCGTTCCAGCTAAGTGTTATAGTGGCTACTTTTGGTTTTTCTTTTGAGACCATAAATCTTTATTATTTTTATACCAGCCTATGGTTTTTTTCAAACCCTCCTCAAAGTTATATTTAGGCTGCCAACCAAGTTGTTTTAGTTTATCGCAATTTAATGCATATCTAAAGTCATGACCAGATCTATCCTTTACAAAATCTATAAGAGATGAATGTCTGACCAGCAAATTTAACACTAATTTAACAACATCAATATTCTTTTTTTCATTATCACCACCAATGTTATAAATTTCCCCTAACTTTCCTTTCTCCAATACAGTTAATATACCACTACAATTATCTTCAACATATAACCAATCCCTAATATTTTCCCCCTTTCCGTAAACTGGTATATGTTTATTTAGTAAAGCGTTTGTTATTGTTTTTGGTATAAACTTCTCAGGATTCTGATAAGGACCAAAGTTATTAGAGCTTCTAGTTATCACAATAGGCAATCCATATGTATTAAAATATGAATAAGCCAAGTGGTCTCCGGCAGCCTTCGTCGCAGAGTACGGGTTTCGTGGTGTTAATCTATCTGTTTCTTTGAAATAACCAGATTCTCTAGAACCGTAAACCTCATCAGTAGATATCTGAACAAACTTTTTTACATCTATCCTTCTTGCTAGTTCTAGAAGATTATACACACCAAACACGTTTGTTTTTATAAAATTGGAAGCGTCTTTTATAGCCCTATCGACATGAGTTTCTGCTGCAAAGTTGACTATAATATCAACATCATTTAATGTGTTCAAATCCTTCTGGTTTGTTATATCCCCAAAAACTATATCGACTTTATTTATAACGTCCTTTAAGTTATCCTTGTTTGCAGCATAAGTAACCTTGTCAAAAACAATAACATTATATTTTGTGTTTGCTATCAGGTATTGAACAAAGTTTGCACCTATAAACCCAAAACCGCCCGTTACCAATACAGTCTTCATAATCTATATAGTTATTATTTAAATAAAAATTCGTATATTAGCTTATATGCCCAGTGTGAATGAAAACAAAATTAAAAGTGTCATAAATAATGTAGATGGCTGGCTTACATATAAAGAAGGACTCTTTTTATATAAAAACGCACTAAAATCTAAAGGCACGATTGTTGAAATAGGCTCTTGGAAAGGAAAATCAACTATTTGTTTGGGTTTAGGAGCAAAAAACACCACAATCTATGCAATAGATCCTCATACTGGTTCTAATGAAGATAAAAAAACAAAAACTTTTAAAGATTTTATTAAAAACATAAAACTTTATGTTGTAGAAGATAAAGTTATACCAATTGTTAAAAAGTCTGAATATGTTGTTAAAAACTGGACTAAAAAAATAGATTTTTTATGGATTGATGGTTCTCATGAGTATAGTGATGTAAAAAAAGATATACTTTTATGGGAAAAACATTTAACTGTTGGCGGACTAATAGCTCTTCATGATACTGTATTTCAGAGAGGCCCTAAAGTGGCTGCTAGAAGATTCATTATAAAAGCTCGGAACTTTTCTAATATAGGTTTTGTTGATAATATTACTTTTGCAAAAAAAACAAACAAATTAACAATAAGAAACAAAATAGAAAAACAATACAAGTATTACTTAAAAATATGTTTAGATTTTTTGATGAAAATACAATTAAAATGGTTTAGGAGCTTTCTAAAGTTTATATTCTACTCTAAACATTATTAGAATTATGAAAGGTGTAATACTTGCTGGTGGAACAGGATCAAGACTTTTCCCTTTAACCAAAGTTACAAACAAACACCTGCTACCAATCTACAACAAACCAATGATCTACTACCCCCTAGAAGCTTTGAAAAGTGCTGGTATTAGGGACATATTAGTCATAACAGGAGTTCACCATGCTGGTGCTGTGTTTTCCTTGCTAGGAAGTGGCAGTGAGTTTGATGTTAAATTCACTTACAAAGTACAAGATAAACCAGAAGGCATACCATCGGCTATTAGTCTAGCCGAAGATTTTATTGATAATGAAAAGTTTATCTCTATAAATGGTGATAATATAGTTTTTGAATCTTTAGACACTTTTGCAAAAGAGTTTGAAAGAGGAAAGGAGAAAGCAAGAATATTATTATCAGAGCAACCAAAAGAGGTTTGTCAAAAATCTGGAGTTGCTATTTTGGATGGAGATAATGTTATAAGGCTAGTAGAAAAACCCAAAGACCCACCCACCAATTGGGTTTCTGTAGGCATTTATATGTATACACCAGATGTTTTCAAAGTTATTAAGAAGCTGAAACCATCTCAAAGGGGGGAAACAGAAATAACAGATGTAAACAACGTCTATATAGATAAAGGAAGTTTAAAAGCAAGTAAGTTAAAAAGAGGATGGGTTGATGCCGGAACAGTTGATGATTTAATGCGAGCAAGTCAAATAGTTTATAAAAACCATTCAAATAAGTATTAACGACAATTCTCAAACTCTTCAAAAAATGGTTTCCTAGTATTTTTGAAATCAACAATATCGGATTTTAATTTCAAGTTACTTTTAATTGACATGTATAGTTTTTTATTGTTTATCATAACAGAAATTTTTTTTGCTAAGTCCTGTGGTGTTGCTTTTGATAAGAGCCCAACACCCAAATCCCCCACTATTTTTGCATGTTCACCAGTCTTTGTAATGATTATAGGTACTCCACATGCTATGTACTCAAAAACCTTTATAGAAGATGTCCTGCTTAGTATAGGATCTCTTCTGAATGGAGCAACTAAAATATCTGAGTCCTTGCAATATGATATAGCTTTTTTGTGTTGTATATAACCGCTTATAAAAATGTTCTTATCATCAGAACACATTTTTCTTATGTTTTCCTCTTCTACACCACCACCAAGAATCAAAAGTTTTACGTTTTTGTTTTTTGTTTTAACAATTTTAAAGGCCTTTACTAATAAGTCAACCCCTCTCCATTTATCTATAGAACCAAAATAAGCTATCGTAAAATTCTTATCATGTTTTCTAGCACGTATTTTTTTAATAGAAAAGTAATCGGCTCCGTTTGGAGTTAATACAACGTTTTTGTTATATTTAAGATACTTTTTTCTTAAATAAGAGGAAACCACAAAAACTTTATCCGCCATTCTAACAGAATTAATCTCAAGTTTGTTAGATAATTTCCAATAAAATCTCAGAAGAACACCACCCTTAGATTTGTATGTATAATATAACGCGAGTTGCGGATCCACACAAATAATGTAAACATTTTTTCTTAAAAGTTTAAAAACAGGCAATATAATTGTTGTAAAAAACGTCGGTGTAAAAAAAATAACCGTGTCGTGGAGCAATGACACTGGCAGCAAAAAAAAATTAACCATTAAATAAATAAAATGATCTAATAAACCAACAGCTGTAACTTTTCTCCCTCTAAGTGAAATAGGGATTCTTATTGTTTTGATAGTTTTTTTTGGTTGGACTACATAAGATTTAATCGTGGGTATCTTATTATTGGGTTTAAAAAGTGGAATTGTAACTCTACAATTAAGGTTACCAAACCATTCATTTACATAATCTGTTTCTTGAAGAGCGTATACCCTTCTCATAATATTATATAAACCCCCTACTTAAGTAAACTAATATGATCTCTTTGATATTACCTATATATAATGAAGCCTACACACTTAAAACAAACTTACCAAAAATAATAAAGTTCTTAGAGAAATTGAAGCAAAGATGGGAAATTTTAATTGTTGAAGAAAGCACCGATAACACACCATACGTGGCTGATTCTTTTTCGAAAAAATATAATAATATAAAACACATTCACTCAAAGAAAAGGTTGGGTAAAGGTGGTGCTGTGGAACTTGGAGCCGCCAAATCCAGTGGTGATAAAATAGTTTTCATGGATATAGATTTATCTGCCGACACATCATGTATAATGAAAGTTGTAGATGAGTTAGATAACAACGATTTGGTGGTGTGTTCGAGATATAATAAAAAATCAATAATAGATAGAATACCTAAGCGATTATTTTTAAGCCGTTCATATGCTATTATAACAAGACTTTTATTGGGTGTCAATGTATCAGATTTTCAGTGTGGGTTAAAGGGGTTTAATAGAAAATTGTTCAGGGTGTTTACAACAATACATAATAAAGGGTTTTTCTGGGATACAGAACTCCTTTTTTATTCAAATGTTGCCAAATTTTCTATAAAAGAGGTACCAGTTATATGGAAAGAAAATAAACAAGATGTTAACACAACAATCTATATGTTCAAGTCACTAATAACATTGTTTTTGCATAGGAGGGTTTTAAATATTTTTTCTCCAATAATCTAACATATCAACTATTGTGGTTTCTATACCAATTTTTGGAATCCAGTTTAAAGATTTAACTTTTGTGTTGTCTCCAATGAAAACAGGATCATCAAACGGCCTAATTTTACTTTCGTTGATAATTATATTAGGGTTTTTTAACAAAGATTTTTTTATGAAAAGATTCAAAACATCTCTCATCTTATAACCTATAGAAGAACAAACATTATATACATCACCTTCTTTACCTTTTGTAATTATACTCCATACAGCCGATATAGCATCCCTTACGTCTGTTATATCCCTTATACCCTCTAAGTTTCCAACATTAATATTCTTTTTTCCCTTTTCCGCTTCAACAACCATTTTTGCAAAGTCTGAACACGCATCCCCGGTTTTTCTGGGACCTGTTATATTGAAGAACCTAACTCTAAAAACTTTCATTTTATATGTCTGCCAATACAAATAAGCTAGCATATCTGTTGCAACCTTACTTACGGCATATGGAGAAGACGGCCTAAATTCTTTATTTTCTTTAATTGGTAGCTCGTTTTTTTGTGTTAAGCCATATTCTGCAGAGGAACACGCTATGATCACTTTGGGATCTGTTTTCAATTCTCTTATAGAATCTAGTAAAAAAAGCGTTCCTGATATATTTGTTTTAAATGTATTTTCAATATCCTTCCACGATGGCATTACAAAACTCTGTGCAGCCATGTGATATATGTGATCTGGGTTTACATATTCTATAATATCCTGTATCTTAGATTTTTTGCTTATATCACACTCGAAAACTTTGATTTTGTCTAGTATATGAGCCAAGTTTTTAACCTGATCATTTTTCCTTACTGTGCAATACACGTCAAATCCTTTATCAAGTAAAAAGTCGGCTAAATGAGAACCTATAAACCCATCCCCACCGGTGATTAACGCCTTCATTTTATTACTCTGTTTACTATCCTTATAAAAATATTGGGTATAGGAACTCTAGTTTTATATAATATTTGTAGATCATCTTTAGTGATTATTCTAAAATAAACAATAGAAAACAAATAAATAAATATGCTTATTGGTAAAGATATTAATAGCTCTATCCAACCATTATCAAGAACTAAAACCTCTTTTAGTGTATATAATATTAATATAGAAAATATACCAGATCCCAATATTTTTAAAAACGATATGAAATCAACACTTATGTCTAAGAATTTTCTTACATGAAATAAAGATATAACTAAACCAACAAAATACGAAACTGTAGTAGTTAGAGCAGCACCAACAATACCAATATAAGGGACGGCTATTATATTTAATATTAAATTTAAACCGGCTATCAAAAACATGGTCTTCATATTAACTTGTGGCTTTCCTATACCCACCAAGACATTAATTAGAATCATAAACAATGAATAGAATACAGCATTGATAGCAAGAAGTTGTAATGGTAAATACGCCGATAAATAAGCTTGACCAAACAACAGATTTATAACTATTTCCGGAAACGCTATAAGTATCCCTGCTAACGGAATTATAAAAATAAAAGTGAACTTTAGTAATATACTAATTCCTTGAGAAAGGATTTTCTTCTGTTTTAAAGCCCACAACTCGCTAGCCATAGGCAATAAAATAATAGAAATTGCGCCAGCGAAAGCCCACAACAACTGAGACGTCGGTAAAGCAATTTGATAGACAGCAACATCCTCTAAAGATTTAAAATATGTTAATGTTATTGTATCTATTGATGTTAAAATAGTTCCGGCTATTGCAGTAAAAAATACAGGGAAACTAAAAAAAACTATTTTTTTTGTTAATTTGAAAGATAAAGATGTCTTTGTAGAAAAGAATGGAAACACTCTGAATAGAAGAATATACAGTATTATAGCACTTGCTATACCACCAAATAAATAGCTATAAGCGATGCCAGATACACCAAAAGAAACAGAAGTCAATACAAATATAAAAACTATAACAGTCCTCAAAAACTCCACCAAGGACAAATGCCCAATTCTCCCTATTCCTTGAAAGAAGTTTTGTATTGTAAACAAAATACTTACTACAAAGGAAATTAACATTACTTTAAACGGTAAAGATGCAGACGCCGTTTTGAAATATGAGATTGATATATAATCTGCTAGAAAGAAAAGAGGAATTATTATTATGATGCTTATAACCAATTCTAGTATTAGTACAGTAATAAAAGCCGACTTAGCCTCTGTCTTTTTGTTTTTAGAATTAAATTCAGATATAAATTTAACAAGAGTTGTAGAAAATCCAAAATCTTTGAATAAGTTAAATAAACCAAGGAAAGCCAGTATAGAGTAGAAAAGACCAAAGTCCTGTAAACTTAAGTTTCTCAACAGAAACAGCCTTAAAACATATCCAATTACAAGGCTGGCCAACATTACAACAAAAACAATTATGCTGCCCTGTGCAAACCTCTTAGCATAGTTTGTCATTTAAGCACCCCAAGTAAACACTTTCTATTTTTTTAGTTATTTCATCCCAAGAAAACTTTTTTGCTGTTTCAAAACCATTTTTTTGCATGCTTGAGACCATAGCTTTATCGGTTAATAAAGTTAGAATTTTATTTGTTAAATCACCATCGTTTTCATAAAGCATAGAATTCTTAGAATTGCAAAAAAAATACGCATCTAATTCTCTTGCTATTATAGGTGTTTTACACCCCATAGATTCTATTAAAACAAGACCCAACCCCTCTAATGTAGACGGGTTAACAAGAACACTAGAAGATTTTATTATTCTTACTTTTTCTTCTTCGCTTACAAACCCCAAAAATTCTACATTAAGATCTAGTTTCTTTGCCAAGACCCTTAAATTAAATTCCTCTGGACCAGACCCCACTATTTTTAGTTTTATTCTAGATATTTGTTTTTTTACCTGAGAAACAGAAACCAATAATTTATCTAAATTTTTATATTTCACTAATCGCCCAACATAAACAATTGTATTGTCATCTTTCTCAGGATTTATACTATTTAAAAAGTCTAGATCGATACCACTTGGAATAATTTCTATCTTAGATCTAAAACCCAGTTCTATAAGCTTGTTTTTAGTTTGTGGTGATACTGTAAAAATACTATCGTATTTTAGTTTTGACCAGGAAAATTCCATCACTTTTCCTATACAAGAAAGTGGAAATCTAAAATATTTGCGCCAATCATTCCAGTAAATATCATGAAAAGTAGCAAAAACCGGTTTTGATGTAAAGGGTTTTAGTAGTCCTATATAGGACGCAATTCCCTGATTTGCATCAATTATATCAAAATTCGATTTTAATGATTTTATTAAACATTCAAAGTAGCTAGTAAGTTGAGGTAAAGACCTTTTATTTAGTGGGTGTTTCAATCCAAATCTTCTTATCTCTACACCTTCATGAACTTCATGTGTTTTCTGTCCATATAATCTTATAGAATAAACAGTGACGTTGTGTTTTTTTGCAAGTCTCTTAGCAACTTCGTAATATCTTTTTTCTGCCCCACCTAGTAGATATGGATAAAAAAGCTCACTAAGTAAGCATATATTCATATACAATGACTATATCTCTGGATTTAAATATTATATAAAATCACAATATAGTAGCTATGGACATTTTAATGACTAGTTGTGGTGGGGTTATAAGAGGCCTTTCTGGTTGGCCAGAATATGGTTTGTCCAAAGAACTGGTAAAAATGGGTCATAACGTAACTGTCCTAACGTCGTCTTCTGTAATAAAGAAACACGAGTCAAAAAAAGACGAGACAATAGACGGTATCCGTGTAAAACGGTTTAATCCACTTATCCCATCATCCTTTTTTTACATGTTGAAACAAAAATTTGACATAATTCATACACACCACCTAGGCTATTTAGCTCCAATATCAAGTTATGGAGCCCTCATTAAAAAGATTAAAAGTAAAAAAATGGTTCATACAGTTCATGGTTTATACCATGATCCGTATATAGTAAAAGATGTTAATGACCCATTTTCAAATCAAATAAATTATAACCCTCAAAAAACATTTCCTTATACAAAACCTCAGAAGTTAGCTAACTGGTTTGTTCACACACCATTATATCACGCTGACATGGTCGGCGCTTTAACAAAATGGGAGAGAGAAGAACTTGTAAAATTTGGTATAAAGAAAGATAAAATAACAGTGATACCAAACGGCGTTGATGTAGAAAAATACAGCAAAGGTAATACAGATTTTTTAAAGGAAAGATATGGTATAAAAGGTAAGGTTCTGCTTTTCGTCGGACAAACAATAAAAAGGAAAGGACCCGAATATTTCCTAAAAGCGATTAAAATATTAATGAAGGAATTACCTGATATCAAAGGTGTTTTTATAGGATATAGTAGAAACCAGAGTGTTGAAAGATTATGCAAAAATCTCGGGATAGGGAAAAATGTGAACTTTTTAGGATTTCTACCCGAAAAGGACAAAATAAATGCATACTATTCATCAGATATATTCGTTTTCCCAACATTATATGAAGGGTTCGGTACAATATTTTTAGAGGCAATGGCATGCGGATTGCCTATTGTGACAACTGATGTTGCTGGAAACAAACAGATCGTAAAAAATAGGGAAAATGGTATTTTAGTGAAACCAAAAAGTCCAGAAGAAATTGCTAAAGCTGTTTTAGAAATGTTAAATAATAGACCCCTTTTAAATAAAATGAAACAAAACAATAAAGAAAAAGCTAAACAATATACATGGTCTAATGCCGCTAAAAAGTATTTAGATGTATATGAGGAATTGATAAAATGAAAACAGTTGTTTTAGTGGGTTCTGGTGTAGTTTCTATTCCACCAAAATTTGGTGGAGCAATTGAAATGATTATTTATGAAATAGCCAGATTTTTGCCTAAAAACAAGTTTAATGTTTTTGTGTTAGATGGGAAGGAAAAACACAACAAAAAAACAGAAAACATAAACGGTGTTTTATATAATAGATCGTTTGTACCCAAGTTTGGAAACATATTTCTATTAAGATTGTCGGAAACACTATTCGGATTATTATCCATCAAAAAAATTAATAAGATTAACTCGGTTAAAAAAGTTGACATAATCCATGCACACACAGTTTTCACAGGATTACCATTAACTTTATTAAAATCCTTCTTGCCCAAAAGTTCAAAATTAATTTATACATCTCATAATCCAGCGTGGACAGTCGAAAGGAAGAATATGGACGTTTTCAATAGGATAATTCTAAAGATGGAAGGGTATATAATTAAAAATTCTGATTTTGTGACAACTGTTTCCGATACAATGAGAGAAAATATAATAAAGGAGACAAAAATAAACAAAGCAAAAATAAAAAGGATATATAATTTTGTTGATTTGAAAAAGTTTTCACCGAATAAAAAAGGATTCAAAGAAAAATTAGGTATTACAGGACCGATGGTTTTGTTTGTGGGTAAACTCATACCAAATAAAGGAGTAGAATATCTTATAAGATCGGCGGCCATAGTTAAAAGGGATGTACCGAATGTCAAATATGTGTTGGTTGGTCCAATGAGTTTCGAATATCAAGGAGAAAACAAATGGATTAATCTAGTGAAGAAGTTGGGTTTAGAAGATACGATAATATTTACGGGAGCTTTAAGCGACGAAGAATTGCCTTATGCCTATGCATCAGCAGATGTCTTCTGCTTCCCGACATTAAAGGAGTCTTTTGGTATAGTTCTAATAGAGGCAATGGCGTCTGGTCTGCCTATAATAACAAGTAAATTAGATACTTTGATGGAAGTAGTAAAAGATGCTTCCATTTTAGTCGATCCATATAACGTACATAATATTAGCGATAAAGTATCGGATTTACTTAAAAGTAAAAAAATCAGAACCAAACTAATAAAAAGTTCTTTATTAAATTCTAGAAAGTTCAATACAAAAAAAACAATTAATGAATACTCAAAACTATATAACCTTATATAAAATAATGATTATATACTTATATTATATTGTATTTTATGGATTTGGAAAATATAAAAGCCGAAATAGCAAACTTGGTAAAACAATATTACCTAAAGTCAAAATATGAAAATATAACACCCGTTAGATATGGTGGATCTGTCCATGACGACGAAGAACTTATAGAAATGGTTAATGCTATACTAGACGGTTGGTGGGTAAATGGAAAAAGAACTAAAGAGTTTGAAAACGCTTTTAAAAAATATCTTAGTGTTAAACACTCTGTTTTTTGTAATTCCGGTTCTTCTGCTCTAATATTAGCCTTAGAGTCCTTAAAACTAAAACAGGGTAGTGAAGTAATATCTCCAGCCCTAACGTTTCCAACAACAATAAATCCTGCTATAAGGAGTGGAATGAAAGTTGTTTTAGTAGATAGTGATATAGGGACATATAATATAAATGTAGATAAACTGGAACAAGCCATTACGAATGACACAAAGGCTCTCATAATACCACACCTTTTAGGAAATACATCTGATATGGATAGAATAATGGATTTAGTATCAACTCATAATCTTTTTTTAATTGAAGATTGTTGTGAAGCACTTGGTTCAAAATATAGAAATAAAATGTTAGGAAGCTTTGGGGACTGTGCAACATTTTCTTTTTTCCCATCACATCACATTTCAGCTGGCGGTGGTGGTATGTTCACAACAAACAACGATGAATTCTATTTAAGGTCGCTATCACTAAAAAATTGGGGAAGACAATATTCTAATATAGAATATATACCAAATCAGGGTCTGATAAGAAGTGATTATATACAGCAATATACATACGAAGAAATTGGTTATAATTTTAATGCAAGTGAAATAGAGGCAGCTAAAGGAATAGTTCAAATGGGAAAAATAAATAAGCTAAATGAGTTCAGAGAAAATAATTTTCAAGTTCTATTCGATTTCTTTAAAAAATACGAAGACTATTTTATATTACCAGAAACAACAAAAAATGCAAAACCGGCTTGGTTCGCATTCCCATTAACAATAAAATCGGCGTCAGTTAAAGGTAAATTTAATAGAGAAGACCTAATGAGCTTCTTATTTAAAAAACAAATAGAAACCAGATATATACTTGCTGGAAATATAGCTAGACAACCGGCATATTCTAAAATTAAGTTTAAAATAGTTGGCAACTTAGATAACGCAGATAGAATATTCAAAGATTCTTTTTTTATTGGGCTTTATCCAGGAATAACTAGTGAGAAAATGAAATATCTAAAAGAGTGTTTTGAGGAGTTCTTTTCAACATTACATTAATTAACCATCTTTTTAAACTTCTTCTTAAAGATTTTAAGACCGTCTGGTTCAAGATAATTATCTTTTACTATTTGTTTACATTTAATTGAAATTTTAGACTTTTTAACTAAGGAATAATTATATACATCTTTTATTTTTTCAAGTATAATTTGTGGTTTATTGTCTTTGATTATAAGATTTTTTAAGCAGTTCTTTTCAAGAACCTCAGAAACCCCTGTTTGTTTAGTGATAATTGGTATTAAACCAGCACTCATCGCTTCTAAAACAGTTATACCAAAAGGTTCAAAATAAGCAGGATGAATGTATATTGAGCACTTCGCTAAATATGGTTTTAAAGAAGCTACATAATTTGTAACATATAACCCCTCAATATTATCCTTAATAAAATCTTTACCTCTTTTTCCAATCATATAGAGTTCCCATTCGTCGTCATCTTTTCTAAGTAGCTTGAAAGCTTCTATCAATTTATCGTACCCTTTTGTTGGTGATTCAAAAGATCCAATAAAAAGTATTTTTTTTGCTTGAAGTGTGGGTTTATTTTCAAAAAACGGTTGCGCACAGAATGGGTTAACAACTTCTACTGGAACATCTATATGTTTTTCTATAAGTTTTTTCATTGCTTCCGTGTCCGTAATAATCCCTGTATTTATTGAGAAAAGTTTTTTTAAAAAACTCTGTTTATATTTAGGTAAAGAGCCGAATCTCCAAAAAGTAAGCTCCTTCATCATTGTAACAACTTTAGCTTGTTGTTTTCTATAATAAACCGGATATAATTCAAAGGCACCGTTGCACAAATATATAGAATCGTTGGGAATGAATAAGGAGTTAAGTTTACCTATTAATGTCGTTGATATAATTGGCAGACTCCTGGGAATCCCAAAAAGTTTCATATTATATATTTTATCAGCTACATATTCGCCGTATTTTTTATCACAATAATGTGGTTTATATGTAATATGTGTTGTCATATTTCACTCAATAGTTTTTCAAATTGATTTTTAAACATTTCTAATCTTTTTGGCTCCCTAAACTCTTTACTAATATTCCTTAGTTTAGAAGATAATATAGTGTTGTTTTTTTTGGATAATTCCTCTAATTTGTTGGCTATTGTTTCTGGTTTATTATTATCCAAAATCAAACCACCCAAGTCTTTATCTTTGAATATCTTTGTTTGTCCTATGTTGTTTGATATAATAGTTATAAGTCCAGCAGTCATAGCCTCAAAAACAGTAGCTGGGCAAGGATCAAAATATGCTGGGTGAACAAAATATGTACATGTTTTCATAATAGACTCAATATTTTTTACAAAACCTAATGGATGAATACCATCCCCTTTAGAAACAGAGTTTGAACAATCTCCAACTAAGTACAGATTCCAATCCAAACCCCTTTTCCTAAGAATTTTTACAGCTTTAACAAGTTCTATAAACCCTTTGGTTATATCATTCCTACCAACAAAAAGAATATTTTTCGTGTCTAGCGGGACTTTAACGCGAAAAAACTCTTTATGCGGAAATGGATAAGCCACCTTTATGGGTTTATCGACATATCTTAAGAGTATTTTTTTACACAAATCTGATATTGCTATAAACCCATCAACAGAATTAAATAACTTAAGGATATACCTTTTCTTATAATCTGGCATAAGTCCTAATTTAAAAATAGTGTCTTCTGCTATAAGTACAATCTTTTTATGTTCGGAGTGTTTATAGTAAACTGGATAATAATCCATTATACTCTCAGAAAAAAATACATCAGAATTTTTTAAACAAAGAGAGTTTAAAACCCCGTTTAGCGGTAAAGATATAGTAGGTATATTTTCAGGTAGAAAGTGTTTTATATAATAGAAACGACATTCTACATACTCTGCAAATCTTCTATGACAATAATTCGGTCTATTTGTAACAAACACACATTTCATATACAGGTAACATACAATAGATTCAACAATCAAATATCGTACAAGTACATTCTTCTAATAAATCAATATTTATAGAACATATATATCTAAAGTATAGCATATACCGAAGTAATAAATATAATATATATGAAGATATCATTCTTACCAAGTAAAAAGTTTTTAGTATTAATGGTAGTTATTTCTTTGGTTGGTCTACTTGATTATGCTATAATGTATAATACCCCACCAAAAAACAAGGTTTTCACTGGTTATGTGGATGCTGGATTTCAACTAGCTCTCATGAAAGCAATAGTGTGGAATTTTGAAAGTCCGTGGGATTCGTCGGGAATTTCTATTTTTGAGAACCCCCATCTCGGTGGTCCATATACACTAACACTGTTGGGATCATTACCTACAATAATCAACATAAATATGCTTCTATATATGTTGGCTTTAAGATTTATTCTATCAATAATCTATTTGGTTATTATATATAATTTTATAAACTTCTTTTTGAAAGATAAAAACAATGTAAAAATAGCATTTCTACTTTTTCTTTTATCCTCTGGTATAGGTTGGATTATTTATGGTGGTGTGTATACTACTTATGGTTCTAATTCGGCTGGACTTATAGGGTATCTTTTCTCCTACGAATTTGAAGAAGGTGATAGCGGTGCAATGGCTATTTCACATATAACAAGAGTATATTGGATTGTACCAGAGATAACAGGTTTGTTATCTTTACTGTTTTTCACTAAGAAAAAAAACATTGTGGGTGGATTATTAATAGGACTTACTTGGCTTTTTCACCCAACATTTGGTTTACCGTTTACTCTAATGATAATAGTATATTTCCTAGTAGATGAATATGGAAGGAATGGCGGATTTATAAAAATAATAAAAAGAACTTTGCCTGTAGTAATATTTTCTTTAGTGTTTTTTATGCCTTGGTTACTGTCTTATATTAGCTACCCAACACATTTTCAACAATACAAAGCATGGTTCAATAGTACACCACTATTAACAATTCTAATAAGTAGTTTTCTCCTAATTTCGCTTTCTTTGTATGGTTTGCATAAAACAATAACAAAATCTATAATAAAAAACAAATATTACATATTGACATTTCTAACCCTGAGTTTGTTATCCTCAATAATACACTTTTATGAAGTATCTTATCTTTACGAGCAACCAGACGGTGGTGGAAGTGTAACAACCTGGTTATCAAACATAGGAGTTTTTAATCTAGCCTCAACACTTTACTCGAATTTAATTTTAATAGATTTACCTCTCTTGATGCTTTTTTTTGCGGGTTTTGTATCAATACTTAAGATGAACCTAGATAAAACATACAAATTAGTCATATTATGGATAATAGCTATTTTAATGATAACAATAGTTCCAGTAAAATTAATAAATAATTTTTGGTGGCCAGGTAGAATGAAATGGTTTTTGCTACTTCCTTTTTCATTAGCTGCTGTTTGGGGTGTAAATTGTCTGACATATAAACTAAAGAATGTAAAATTAACACGAAATATATCAAATATGAAGATCGTATTGGTAATTATTATAATTTCATTACCATCATTCCTCGGGTTTAACTTTTATATCATTAAGAATGCGCATAATAATGATATAACATATATATCAGAAGACGATTTTGGTTCATTTGGTTTCTTAGCAAATCAACCTGATGGTAGAGTTATAAGTTCGTATCAAATTGGTCACATTATACCATACTATACAAACAAAAAAACCTTATTGTTTAACAATGTTCATGATGAAAGGTACAAAGACTACGAAAGTTTTTATTCATTAAACACAAGCTCTAACGAAAGATCATCAATACTAGATAAATATAATATAACTTATGTGTTTTTTGGGTATAATGAAAAACTAATAAGTCAGGGGTTCAATCCATCTACACTATCTTTCTTGGAGATTATATACAACAAAAACACATCTATTTATAAGAAAAAGTAATCTATGAAAGCTTTAATAACTGGTGGTGCAGGTTGTATAGGATCTGATTTAGCTCTCAGGTTATTGAAAGAGGGAAATGAAGTTCTTGTATTTGATAATTTGAGTAGTGGTAAAGAAGAACATATAAAAGATCTATTAACTAATAAAAAATTCAACTTTGTAAAGGGTAACCTGCTTAATATTAACCAAATAAAAAGCGTATGTAAAAATGTAGATATAGTTTTTCACCTTGCAGCAAATTCAGACGTAAAGTACAAAACAGGAGATCCTACAGACGAAGATCTGCAATTAAACACTCAGACAACATATAATGTTCTGGAGTCAATGAGACTCAATAGCATAAAAAAAATTGTTTTCACTTCATCTTCCGCCGTCTATGGAGAAGCCAAAAAAATCCCAACACCCGAAGAATATCCATTGAACCCAATATCTCTTTATGCAGCAAGTAAGGTTGCATGCGAAGCTCTGATATCTGGATTTTGCCACATGTTTAATATGCAGTCCTGGATTTTAAGATTCGCAAATATTATAGGTAGTAAGACCAGAAAAGTAGGCAAGACAGTTTTGTCTGATTTTATTGAAAAATTAAATACAAACCCAAAACAATTAGAAATATTAGGTAATGGAAAACAAAGCAAGTCTTATTTACTTATAAATGACTGTATAGAAGGCATGCTTACAGCCATTAATAAAACCAATAACAGAGTCAACATTTTTAATTTAGGACCAGAAGACTCTATAACTGTAAATAAAATAGCAGAAATAATTGTGGAAGAAATGAAATTAGAGAATGTAAATTTTAGATATAGTGGTGGAGATAGAGGATGGCTAGGAGACGTGCCACACTTTCTTTTAGACACAAAAAAAATAAAAAAACTTGGTTGGAAACCAAATCATACATCAGAACAAGCAGTTAAAATTGCTGTAAGGGGTATTCTTGAGGGTCAATAATGGATTTAAAAGCTCTTGAAGTTGGGAGTGGAAATAGAAAGGGGTTTTCAATTGGTATAGACATTGACAAGAGAAGCAATGCTGATATAATATGCGATGTAAATCAAGGTATTCCATTAAAAGATAATACATTCACTAAAATTTATATGAGATCTATTCTTGAGCATGTCGACGCATTTAATTTAATGAAAGAAGTTTATAGGATCTCCAAAAAAAACGCAATAGTTGAGATTTGGACACCTCACTTTTCCTCTCACCAAGTGTGGACACACCTACAACACAAAAGAGGTGGGTCTTACTTCACATTTATTTCACATAAACCAGAGGAATATGGATTTGAATTTAAGCCAATTGAAGTAAAAATACTAATAGAAGGTAGAGAATATCCATATACAGAAAATAAAACAAGATGGCATCCAATTATGATGTTTATAGAAAAACTCGCAAACAGATCACCATTGCTTTTTGAAAGATTTTGGTGTTATTGGGTTGGTGGAGCGGAAGCCATATACTATAAATTAAAGGTGAATAAATGATCTCCGTTGTTGTTCCAACAAAAAACAGTTCTAATGATTTAAAAAATTGTTTGCTGAGTCTAAAACAAACAAAACCAAAGGAAATAGTAGTAGTCTTTGACAACAAATATGACAAAAACATAATATTAGCAAAAAGTTTTGGAGCTAAAGTAGTTTTTGATAAACATCATACAATAGGCGGTGCATATAATACTGGTGTCAAAACGGCGAAAGGGGACGTTATAGTATTCACAGATGATGATTGTGTTGTGCCTAAAAATTGGATATCTAATATAGAGAAACAGTTCCATGAAAACATAGATGTTATTGGGGGCGAGGACATAATACTAGAAAATTCATCTACTTTTCAAAAAGCAGTTTATCAGATAGATAAGTCCAAAACACTTACAAATTCTGTTTATGGAAAAAAAGCAAAAAATAGACTAAGAGCGGCGAATATTGCATATAGAAAAAGCGTTTTTAAAAAAGAAAACTTCAATCCAAAGTTAAAAGGCCTTCAAGAACCAGAGTTTCATAATAGGCTTTTTAAAGCCGGTTTCAAAATGAAGTTTGACCCTAAACTATACGTTTTCCATAAAAGAAGGGATTCCCTGAAAGATGTATTCAAACAGATATACAGAAACGGAAAAGCAAAGATCGATGTTATAAAACTGCATAAAGACGTGTTATCTTATATAGATTTAGTTCCCTTTGGTTATATTTTTCTAACAATGTTGTGCGCTTACTTTACATTTTCTATAAATCCTTTATTTTTTTATGGTTGGGCTGCACTAACACTCGGATATTTTCTATTAAAACCGTTTATGATTGTCTTAAAAACCAAAGAGGTTCGTTATTATCCATATTTATTTTTAATAATTTTTGTTCGTGAAGTAGCATATTCTTTAGGAATTCTAATTGGTCTAAGGAGACTTTTAAGAAATAAATGATATTATGAAAATTGCATTTGTAACACCTGCATATTATCCAGCTACGATAGGGGCATCTTTATATTGTCAAGAACTCGCTGACGGTTTGATAAAATTGGGACATCAAGTGACTGTTTTCGTTAACAGCCCAATGAATTATAAAAAAGAAGAGTTTATAGACGGTGTGATTGTAAAAAGATTTTACCCTAAAATTTTTGGTAGCTACTATGTATCTGAAGGGATGTTAAAAACGTTATTAAAAGAAAGGTTTGACATTATACACTCACACCATTATGGATATTATCCAGCAACAGCAGGTTTTATCGCAGCAAAATTGAGCAAGACACCACATGTCTTTGGACCTTATTACCACCCACCGATTTATGGGTTGAAAAGGCAGATATTGTCATCAGTTTATCACCTAACACAGGGGCTTCCAATATTAAAATTCTCAGATAAAACACTACCACATACTGAATACGAAAAAAAACTATTGCTGAAAATTGGTGGGAATGAAGAAAACATAGATATTCTCCCAAACATAGTCGATACAAATTTATTCAAACCAGACAGAAATATTAAAAAGGAAAGAATCGTTTTATTTGCAAGTAATCTGTTGTTTGAAAAAGGTGCACACATAGCATTCAACTTGGCCGAAAAAATGATTAAAGCGGACAAAGAAATAAAATTTGTATTTATAGGCGGTCCATGGGAACAAAAATTGATACATAGAATAAACAAACTAAAACAAAATAAAAATATAACATTTCTATATAACCTACCAAAAGAAAAACTAATAGAGTGGTATAACAGAGCGAGCGTGTTTATCTTACCATCAAAATACGAAGCATTTGGAAGAGTAATCGCAGAAGCAGAAGCATGCGAAACACCAGTTGTCACAACCGAAGTGGGTGGTATACCTGAGGTTGTTTTAAATAATAAGACGGGGTTTTTAGTAAAATATGGAGAATGGAAAGCGTTTGAAGATCGAATAAAAAAGCTTTTATTTAATGAAACACTAACGAAGACAATAGGCAAAAGCGCAAGGCGACATATAGTAAGGAGTTTTGATAAAAACGTTGTTGTCAGGAAGCTAGTAAAAATTTATGAAAACATCTGTTAAAGTAAATTTAGGAAGTGGTAAAGACTATAAAAAAGATTATATAAACATAGACAACCTTTCAGAGTGCCCTGGAGTAAGGGTTGATAAAAAACACAATCTAGACAAATATCCATATCCATTTAAATCTAACTCTGTGGATGAAGTTTATTGTAATCATGTTTTGGAACACGTTAAAGAACCAGATAAAACACTTAGAGAGATAAATAGAATATTAAAAAAAGGCGGTATTTTGATACTTAACGTTCCTTATTTTAGTCGTGGTTATACAGTTCATGTTCATTGGCATGGATTTTCCATATGGAGTGTACTCACAGATACAAAAGAATTTTTCAAACCGCTAAAAGTTGAATTAAAATGGGACGATCCAAACAGTTTCAGTAAAATGGGATTTATCCTAAAGGACTTCTGTAAATTCTGGAACATGTTTTTGAATATAAACCACTTCTTTTCAGAACGATTTCTTGCTTACAAGTTTGGCGGAATCAATGAAGTTAGGTTCAAATTACAAAAAATATGATAAAAAAAATAACTACATCAAAAGAAAAAGAGATAGCAAACTTCTATAATAACATATATGAACATGGCGGATATTATTCCGATGAAATGTTTAATTCTGAAATGTTGAAAATTCTAAAGTTGGATAAAAACAAAACAAAAAAGCTTCTTGACATAGCATGCGGTCAGGGTACATTCCTCGCAATGACAGAAAACTTGGTAAAGACTTATGGTGTAGATATAAGTAAAAAAGCAATTGAAAAAGCAAAAAAAACAGCAAAAAACACAGAATTTAAAGTGGGGCCTGCAGATAAACTACCATTCGAAAGCCGGTTTTTTGATTATATTACATGTTTGGGTAGTTTGGAACATTTCCCAGATATAGAAAAATCTTTACAAGAAATGAAGCGAGTTTTAAAAGTTAATGGAAAGGTTTTAATACATGTACCAAATTCAAAATATTTAGTGCACAAAATACTTCGAATAGACACACAGGGTCAGATTAACGAAAGGTTGGCTACAGAAACCGAATGGAGAAAAACAATAGAGCCTTACCTTAAAGTAGAAAAGTGCTACAAATATAATACAAAATTGTATTTAAAGTGGGTACCAAAGTATTTTTGTTGCCATTTCAGTTTTTTGTGTAGGATATGAAACTTAAAATGGGGTGTGCTGATGAGAATCCAGAAGACTATATAACGATAGATATATCTAAAATTTCAAAACCAGATGTATTAGGTGACGTTTTGAAAATGCCATTTAAAGATAATATGTTTGAAGAAGTGTTATGTGAGAACGTACTGGAACACATACAAGATACTCTTACAGTTATGAACGAGATATGGAGAGTAGCCAAGCAAGATTCGATTATAAAGATTGTAACACCACATGCAAGCAATCCCAATTTCTGGGGAGTACCAGATCATATAAAACCCTTTACCTATACAACCTTTGATAAGTTTGGTCCAGAGGCAAAGAATAGTTATTATGGAGTTAGATTCAAAGTCATTAAAAAAAGATTGGTGCCAACCTTAGGGTTCTTGCAACCGTTAGTTAATATGTTCCCGATAAAAATGGAATACTTAGCTTCCTATATATTTGGATTTGATAGAATAGAAGTGGAATTAACACCACTTAAAAACTAGTTCTTGATTATATCCCTTACACCTTCTTCCAACCCATATCTCGGTTTATACCCCAAATCCTTGCTAATCTTGCTAATATCAGCCAACTGCGTTGCAATATAATTTTTAACTGGCATATCAATATGTCTTGGTTTTACCTTTTTGCCCAAAACCTTATTGATAATATCAACAAGCCCATTTAAGCTGACGGCTTTCCCAGTTCCCACATTGTAGACTTCACCCAACAGGATTTTTTTACTCTCCATAGCCAAGATATTTGCTTGCACAACATCTTTAACAAAAACAAAATCTCTTGTCTGCTCACCATCACCATAAATAACAGGGCTTTCATTTTTCTGTATAGACCAAAGGAACTGGCTGACTAAATTAGCATAAATCCCCTTTCCCCTTTCACGAGGACCGTAAACGCTCATGTACCTCAAACCAACAGTCTCAAGCCCGTATTCCCTGGTAAATAGGACGGCAAGATGCTCATTCATCAATTTAGTAGAAGCATAAAAATTTACAGGCACAATTTTCATATCCTCTCTTAAAGGGGGCATATTGTTGCCATAGATGGAAGATGTGGATGCGTAGACGACCTTTTTCACACCATTCTCTTTCGCAGCATTCAAAATATTCACAAACCCATCAACATTAGCAGCTACGCTTTCCCTCAACTTTTCCTTAAACATTGGTGAAGAGGACGCAGCAGCCTGATTAAAAATCACATCAACATCCTTTGTAATCTTCTTCAACAGATCAAAATCCCTTATGTCGCCGTCAACCAACTCTATTTTATCTAAAAATCCTTTCAAATTATCTTTCTTGCCAAGGAAAAAGCCATCTAAAACAATAATTTCATGTCCTTTTTCAAGCAATCCTTCAACAAGGTTGCTACCAATAAATCCAGCCCCCCCAGTGACTAATACTCTCATATTACCCTTTATTCACCATATTTAACCACCATATTTATAAATAACCTACTACAAGTAATGGTATGAGCGCAGCAGCTAAACTTGTTATCGGTGTAATAATCTTCTTGGTTGGTATCTATTGGTATGCCGCTCCGCTATTCGGCCACAATTTCTTAACAGGAATTTTCGGAAGCACCTTCCAGGACTTTGTAATCGTGTTCGGCGGCCTTTTTGGAATTCTATTAATTATGCTTGGATTACTCATTGCTTGGATCGAAGCTGAAGACATGAAGTGGGAAAAGAAAGAAAAAGAAGAGAAAACAAAAGAAGCTTCCAAGAAAAAAGCCAAAAAAAGCAAATAGATCTTAGTCAAATTGTCGAATACCTTATTCTAACCTTTTAAAAGCTTTCTTACTATTTTTATCTTAAGGTACTTGTGTTATGGGTTCAGAAACAATGGTCGAAACTAACAAAGTCAGTTTTCATCAGGATATAGGTATAGTTGGTTACGGTGCGTATGTGCCTAGATTTAGAATAACTGTCGAAGAAATAGCTAGAGTCTGGGGCAGAAATCCAGTTGACATAAAAGAAGGCCTTCTAGTCCATGAAAAGAGCGTGCCCGATACCGACGAAGACACTATAACTATTTCCGTTGAAGCTGCGAAAAACGCCTTGTTAAGGGCTCAAATAAACCCATTGGATATAGGTGCTGTGTATATTGGGTCTGAATCGCATCCATATGCTGTCAAACCTTCAGGAACAGTTGTTGGTGACGCCTTGGGTTTAAGCAACCATTTGATGGTCGCGGATTTTGAGTTTGCCTGTAAAGCAGGGACAGCGGCGATACAGGTTTGTTATGGTCTTGTAAAAGCGGGGATGATAAAATATGGGCTGGCTATAGGCGCAGACACCTCGCAAGGAAGGCCAGGAGACGCCTTAGAGTTTACAGCAGCAGCAGGCGGCGCAGCCTTTATCATAGGAGAGGATCCTGTGGCTAAACTTGAAGGGACATATTCCTTTACCACAGACACGTCCGATTTCTGGAGGCGAGAGGGAGAAGACTATCCAACACACGCAGCAAGGTTTACAGGGAAGCCTGCCTATTTCAAACACGTGACAACAGCAACAAAAAACTTCATGGAAAGGATGGGGTTAAAAGCCTCAGATTTCGATTTTATTGTTTTGCATATGCCAAATGGAAAATTCCCTATAAAGGCAGCGAAGGACTTGGGCTTCCCTTCTGAAAAAATAAAAGATAGTTTGGTTGTCAAAAACATAGGCAATACCTATTCAGGTTCCAGCCCTCTTGGTTTATGCAATGTTTTGGATATAGCCAAACCAGGGCAAAGAATTTTGATGACATCTTATGGATCGGGTGCAGGTTCAGACTCCTTCTCCTGGATGGTGACAGACAAAATACTGGAGAGAAGGGACTTGGCCCCAAAAACATCACACTACATTGAAAGAAAAGAATACATCGACTACGGGAAGTACGTAAAATTGAGGAAGAAGCTTAAATTGTAGCCCCTTTCTTTCCAAAAGAAAGGTGTTACAGTATCGCCAAAGAAAGGGGATACTTAAAAGATTGGATATTAGCAAAATGCTACAGTACCGAAAGAAAACATATAGTGAGGAAATTGAAAATTATGACAGATCAACCAAAAACTTTAAGAGAACGGTTTACAGATCATGCAGTTTCAGCAGGATTTCCAAGACAAAGTATTATACGCGATCTAGATTCAAAACAAGAGCAAGAAGGTGGATACAGACCCTATCACCACGAGATCGTCAATGGTGGTCATAGTAATGGTCATTATGCCGATGTAAATAAGGACGAAAACGATATGATGGTAGGAGCAGTTTCAACAGAAAAGGGGGTAGAGACTGTCTATAGATGGAAAGTGAAGAAGGGCTGATATGACACAAAAAAGAGTCGCGATAATTGGAGCAGGTTATACGAAGTTTGACGAGCACTGGGACAAGTCTTTGAGAGATCTAGCTACGGAAGCTGGTGGAAAAGCCTTAAAAGACGCAAAACTAGAAGGAAAAGAAATCCAGGCAATGTTTGTTGGAAATATGTCTGCTGGAAAGTTTATTGGACAAGAACATCTAGGGGCTTTGGCAGTTGATCAGGCAGGTTTAACTCCAATACCATCAACAAGATGCGAAGGCGCGTGTGCTTCCGGGGCTTTGGCCTTTAGACAAGCTGTGATTTCAATTCAATCTGGCGACCATGAAGTTGTGATGGCTGCTGGCGCAGAGAAAATGACAGATGTGAAAGGGGAATCTGCTGTCGCTGCTTTAATGGGCGCAGGCGACCACGAATGGGAATCGGCAATAGGACTCACATTCGCTGGTTTGTATGCTTTGATTGCGAGGGCTCACATGAAACAGTTTGGAACGACAAGAGAGCAAATAGCCTCAGTGTCTGTTAACAACCACAAAAACGGGGCTTTCAATCCTTTAGCTCAACATCCTTATACAGTTACTTTAGAAGATGTTTTGACATCTACAATGATAGCAGACCCCTTGAGACTTTTGGATTGCAGCCCTATAACAGACGGAGCTGCAGCCCTTATATTAGCTTCAGAAGAAACAGTAAAAAAGTTGGGGATAGAAAAGCCTATTTGGGTTTTGGGAACAGGACAGGCTTCAGACACCTTAGCTCTACATGACAGAAAGAGTTTCACAGAAATGCTAGCGACAAAAGCCGCTGCTAAAATGGCTTATGAAAAAACCGGTTTAACTCCTGAAAAAATAGACATAGCTGAAGTGCATGATTGTTTTTCAATAAATGAGATACTTGCTATTGAGGATTTAGGTTTCTGTAAAAAGGGTGAAGGAGGAAAGTTTGTAGAAGAAGGCAAGATAGCTTTGAATGGTGAAAAACCAGTTAACACAATGGGCGGATTGAAGTCTATTGGTCATCCTGTAGGCGCATCTGGTATAAGGCAGCTTACCGACCTTGTAACACAGTTAAGAGGCCTTGCCGGCAAAACACAAGTTAGCGGAGCAAAAATTGGGCTAGCACAAAATGTAGGCGGTTCAGGAGCGACAGCGGTTGTCAGTATTTTGGGGGTTGATGTATGAGCCATGGATCTGTCCCTTTATTTTGGAGACTGAAGAAGTCAAAATATAATTTGATTGGCACAAAATGCACTTCATGCAGCCAGGTTTTTTTCCCGCCAAAAACATTGTGCCCAGACTGTAGAAGTAAAGGCCAGCTTGAAGAATTCCAATTTTCCGGCAACGGCGAAATCATATCATACACAATAATCACAACCCCACCTGAAGGCTTTGAGGCTTACGCGCCTTATGCAATCGGTCTGATAAAACTGGATGAGGGCACGACAATTTCCGGCCAGGTTGTTGGCGATGTAAGCAAACTTGATATAGGGAAAAAAGTGCAGTCTGTTTTTAGGAAGATGTATGAAGATGGCGATGGTGGTGTTATCCATTACGGCATTAAATTTCAGTTGAATGGTGAGTAATTAGATTAACTTAATATGAATGGCGAGTGCGCCATACTTGCTTTCCTGTTCAATAGAGTAAACTTCCCTTATCCTTCTTAACAGCTCATCTTTTGTTTTGAATCTTCTTGTTCCAAAATTCTCAAGAGGGAATGATCCTACCAATTCTTTGAATGTTGAAAACCTATCAAGTTTCACGACTTCCACAATCACCTTTTCTTTAAGTAGAGATCTTTTATAAAATTCAATTTTGTCCTCTGGTTTGAGAAGATTTCTTTTGTTGTCGTTGAGTCTAACTTCCACTGTTTTATCACCAGAAGCAATCGCATTGAAAGATGCCTCTTCAAGTCTCATTTTGTGCAGCATATCTAGTGTTAATTACGACATTTAAATCTAACTCCAACCAATTAACTATATGAAACTGAATAAGTTGATTTTACTTTTGCCTCTGGTTTTTGTGGTTCTTGTCTCAGGATGCTCTATACCAGGTTTTGGACCGAGTGTTGGCGGCACTTCTGATGTGTTATCTATACAATCCCTAACAGCAGAACCAAGCCCTATAAAATCAACCCAAACCCTTTTACTGAAAGCAGAGATTAAAAACAATGGTAAAGACCCTAAAGAAGGTGTTTTAGTCAAGCTGACAAACCCCTGTACTGGTGGAAGTCCGGGATGGTTTAAAGACAATGTCAAAGTGGATTGCGGTAAAGGAAGTATAGATGGTTTAGAGTGTTCTAACCTGAATTTTATTGGAGGCGTGGCAAAAACAATTACCTGGACCTTACAAGCAGCAGAAACAAAAACCCGTTTACCAGACTGCGAATTGGCCGTGTCGGTTATTTACTCCCATAAATCTGAAAGTGTCGTCCCTTTAAGTTTCATCCCATCAACCGAAACAACCAAAAGTGCTTCAACACAAGGGTCAGAAATTATAGGACCGTTAAAAGCATATGGTGAAATCGACGAAGATCAGCCAATAAAAGGCAATGCAAATCCTTCAGCGCCACAATATGTGACAGTTAAGGTCAACATAGAAAACAGAGGATCAGGATTTCCAAAAAACAATAAAATTCCAGTGGTCCAATTAAAGTTTGATCCCGGCCCTTTGATACCAAAATCAGGCGAGTGTGAGGTTCAAACACAAACAATTGATATAGAGTTTGAAGAAGGCAAAACAAACCCATTGCAATGCAGACTGTTAATACCAACAGACGCCGAAATAAACTCAAATCCCAATTTAAGGACTGTGGCCCTAAAAACAACCCTATCTTACGAATATGAGGCGAGGGATACGACAAAGGTAAGGGTAGAACCGTAATTTATAAGGTTATTTATCCAAGTATTTAACGATTATGAAGAGCAAAACACACAGAATGGCTTTGATTATATTGCCGATAGTTCTAGTTGTACTTATATCAGGCTGTTCAAGCAGCGGTCCTGTGTCGACATCAGCCCTTACGATAACAAGGTTTGAACCAGATACACCTTCAAGCGCAACCCAGCCTCTTGAAGCAGGGGAATCGTTTGGCTTACTTTTAGATGTAAAAAATGACGGTGAACCAGATCCAGAAGGAACCAAATATGTAATGAGAAACCTTGTTGTAGAATTGTTCGAGGATGCTAACAAATTCACCAGCGGCCAACCAACAAAGGATTCAAGTGTAACAAAACTAGACCAAGGGGACACGCATGAATATTTGTTCTCTCTTAGAGCCCCAACGACAGGGACTGCAAAACAAATTCAAGACTATACAATAGCTGCAAGGGTCCACTATTCATATCAAACAGACGCATCAAGAAAAATCAAACTTGTTGATAAAGCAGAGTTGAAAAGGAGACTAGATAATTCACAAGAACTTCCATTATCAGAACAGGCAACCACAACAACAAAGGGACCATTAACAGTTGTTATAGGCGCCAGTCCAAAGGCTGGGGAAGAACAATTCATAAAAGTCACACCTCAAAAGAAATCATACACATTACCAATAACCATAAAAAATACAGGCAATGGTGTTGTGGCAAGAGAATCTGCTTTCGGCGACAGTTCATCTGATTATAAAGTTGATCTAACAATTACAGGCGCTGATATAGTCCCATCAAGCGACACAAATGGCTGCAGGCAAAGAACAACAGTTAAGTTGTCCAAAGGCGAAGAAAAAACATTGCAGTGCGAATTTTCAGTCAACAATAAAGATATAATAGTCGACTCTTCGCTTGTTAATGTACATTTGGCATACAACTATTACACTGATACAAAAACAACATTAAATGTAGCAAGACCAACAACCTAATCCTTTATTTAAACAAAAATACATATCTATATAATGCGCTTAAAACTTTTTGTGCCTATACTTGTTTTAGCTGTTTTAGTTATTTCTGGATGCAGTTCGCCTATCAATACACCAACAGAAGATTTTGGAGGGCTGTCAGTCAGTTTCTCAACCACACCTTCAACCACAACACCCAATTCACCAGTACGGCTTGAACTCGGAATTAAAAACCAGGCAGATGCAGAGATAACCGATATAACAGCCAATGTTATAGGCCAAGCCAGTCTACAGCCATTTACAAGAAAGTTGTTGAGGGAAAGGGAAGAAGATTCTTATATTTGGGAACAAGGCCTGAGAGCACATGAAAACGAAATACCAATGTCATTCCTTCTGAGATTAAAATATAATTATAAATCAGTCGGATCAGCCACAATACCAATTGTATCACAGTCAGAAGCGAAAGTGAGGCAGGACCAAGGTTCGTCATTCCCAACAGGCTCACAACACAGCAGGACAGGACCCATATCACTTAGTTTCAAGGCACCAAATTATGTCATAGGAGGGAATGAGTTTCAGATTGAGGCCGATTTAAATAATATTGGTAAAGGCGACGTGTGTTCTGGAAACTGCTTTGAAAAACCAGACAAAACAATCAAGTTAAAAATAAAATTCGATAGCAACGCGCTAACAGCCGTAGACTGTAATAATGTGGAGGAAATACAATTAATAAAAAGCAATTCAGTTATTTGCAAATTTAAAGCAAACGGATTTACAGGATCTCCGATTGTGAATACAGACATCACATTTGAAACAGACATTGAATATTGGGTCGAGAAAACAGCAACAGTCGAGGTCAAGAAGCCGAGAGTTTAGTTTTATGAAAAATGCCTTCATCATCCACGGGACTGAAGGATATCCTGAAGAAAACTGGTTTCCGTGGCTGAAAGAAAAGTTACAAAAATTTAATTATAATGTATTTGTTCCTCAATTTCCTACTCCTAAAAACCAAGACCCTGAACATTGGTTTGAAGTCTTCAAAGACTATGAAAAATATCTTGATAATAACACAATTATAGTGGCGCATAGTGGTGGTTGTGCCTTTTTATTGAGGTTGTTAGAAAGTGTTAAAGTTAAGATTAAAGTTGCTGTGTTTGTTGCACCCCCAGTAGGAATTATGCCGATAAAATACTACGAAGCTGATAGACCTTTCATCGAGAACCCTTTCGACTGGAAAAAAATACGAAATGGAGCAAGCAACTTTCTCGTCTTCCATTCCGAGGATGACCCATTTATTTGTATAGGTAACGGTGAAAAACTTGCAAAGGAACTCGGCGTTGATCTCATCAGGCTTAAAAAAGCAGGTCATTTCAATGCAAAAGCAGGATATGTAAAATTTGAATTACTTGTAGATAAATTAAAAACGATATTATAAGTCCAGTAAATAACTTAAAATCAACTAAGCTTTTATTAAAAGTATTTAAATAATAATATGAAGTTTGTCATATTTCACGGGTCTTTTGGAAGCCCTGAAGGCAATTGGTTCCCTGAGCTAAAGGAAAAACTAGTGCATCTAGGCCAAGAAGTTATTGTGCCTAAGTTTCCAGTAGATAGTTGGGATGAACTTACTAAAAACCCAGGAAAAAAATTAAACCAAAACCTAGAAACCTGGCTAAAAGCATTTGAAAAGACCCACAAAACTTTCCAAAAAGATGATAAGTTATGTTTTGTCGGCCATTCTTCGGCATGCTTATTTATTCTGCATATTTTGTCAAAATACAATATAAAACTCGACAGCGCAATTTTTGTTTCACCTTTTCTTGAAAAACTAAACAGGCAATGGCAAATAGATCTTGTAAATAAAACTTTCTACAAAAACGACTTTGATTTTGAAAAATTAAAGAGCCTTATACCAATTTCATACGCCCTTTATTCTGATGACGATCCATATGTTGACAAAAAATATGGGACGGAATTTGCCAAAAAAATTTCAAGCTCCCAAATAGTTGTTAAAAAAGCAGGGCATATGAACACAGAAGTCAACCTAAATGAGTTCCCTTTAGTTTACGAATTGTGCAAAACTAGGCTCGACCTTTCGCTTTACCAAAGCTATATGGCACATAGAAGGGAACTGTTTTCCATCGACTACATAAAAGGAAAAAATGAAGAAATAGTTTTCATTGACCCAAAAGAAATAGTTGATGAGGGCGTTTTTCATTTTAGAAACTTGAGAAAATCAGGTTTCTGCACCTTTTACACTGGGATTGATTTCTCTGATCCAAAATCGATATATATGATCGAATCGCGAAAAGCAGCCAAAAGGATAAAAGACCTTACACGTGTTTTTATAATTAGCAAAATAACTGACCTGGAAAAGAAAGTTCTACAAGAACAAGTGAGTCTAGACATCGAGTCTGGAATCCATGTTTATTTTTGCATGTTTAATTTGATCAAAAATTTGCCAGAACACGATTTTGGAATTTGGGATGAAGATTATTTATGCATTGTTAATTTCGACAAAAACAAAGTTACAGGGGTTAAGTTAACAAGCCGCAGGCAAGATATAGACGAAGCGATAAAATGGAAAAATAAAATCTTAAAGTCGGCGACAAAAATAAATTCAAATGACGATATGGAATTGTTTAGAAGTAAGATTCTAAATTTGTAATTATTTCTTTTTTGCAAAATCCAACAAACCTTTTTGAGTTGGTTTTTGTTTCTCTTGTTTTGTTTTAGCTGCTGGTTTTTCCTCTAATTTCTCTGCTGCTATTTCCTTCTCAACAGACCTCATCCTTATTTGATTTAATTTTTCTTCATCTTCTGGATTGAAAACAGGCACGCCATAAATACCATCAAAACCTGGCAAGATTTTGACTTTACCTTCCCTTATCCTGATTATGTTTTCCGCAAGCTTTGGGTCTACTGTTTTTGTCAAGTCCTCTAGTTGCGCATCAAACAAAACATTCAACTCAGAACCAAACTTCCCAATCAGTTTGTAATATGTGGCCCACACGGGTTTTGAGGCAGGGTTTCCAGAACCTATACTAAAAGCAATTGTCTCAGATAAAGGGATGACAGACCTAAATGATGGTCGGTTTTTTGGTTTGTAACCTTCTGGCCTATCAGCAAGTTGTTCTATCCTGCTGAGCACGCCGACTGTCAGCTTTTTTTTGCATTTAGGACAAATCTCCCCAATCTTTTTTGATTCCTTCGGGTCTAAATTAATTCCGCATAGCCTATGGCCGTCAACATGATATTTTCCATAAGAAGGGTCCACCTCTATCGATTCTGTTAAACCTTCACCTGTCCTTATTGCTTTCAAAATATTATCATAGCTCAATTTCTTGACATCAAAAACAGTGGCCTCCCTTCCTAAACGCCAAGGCCAGAATGAGTGTGCGTCTGAGAAAGAAACAAGCTGTATATTGTCTAATTGTGATAATCTCCAGTTCATTGCTGGATCGCTTGAGAGGCCGGTTTCAATTGCATGTATATGTTTGGCCTTATCTTCAAAACACTCTTTTATAGAATCAAAACCTGTCTTTGAGCCGAACAAACCAAACCACGGAGTCCAACAGTGTGCTGGAATAATTTCAATTTTATCGGAAATGGAGTTCATCATCTCAACTAAATCTATGCAGGAAAATCCGAATATGGGCCGTCCATCATAATCTAAACGTCCCTTCTTTCCTAACGCCTCTGTAACTTGGTTTGCTACATCCTTGTTCGGAGCTAAAATTAGGTTGTGAACTCTCCTTCCCTTCCCGCCTTGAGAATACATCAAAGAAACTTCTGTCTGCCAGAGAAAAGGGAATCCAGTCTTACTCCACAAAACCCCGTTTTCATCTTCTTCCAACCTCGATTTTATTTCTTCATTCCACTTTGGATGCTGAAAATCACCAGTGCCTAGCAAGGTCGTGCCTTTAACTTTAGAATATTTTTCCAAATTTTCCAAGCTAAGATCTTTAGAGCATGCTCTGCTATACCTACTATGTATCTGTAAATCAGCTACAACTCGCATTACACTAATTGGAATAAGGGGAATAAAAACACTTATAACCTTAGAAGCATTATTTCTTTAATACTGTATTTGCAGCGAAGGAACGGCACTAACTAAAGATTAGTGTTCGTCAAAATGGGCCCGTAGCTCAGCACTTCTTTCAGTGTATAAATCAAAAGTCTGCATCTCTGATGCAGAGATGTCTCGTGTCTTTTAACATAGAAACGAGACACGAACCTGCACTAGAAAAGTGAGCAGTGGTGGAGCACCTGTCTTATAAGGCACCTAAACACTTTGTTTAGGAATCCTGCGTAAATGCAGGGGGTCCTGGGTTCGATTGTCAGCCCTTTCTTTAGAAAAGAAAGTGTTGAGATCCCAAAGAAACTAATATACTGGATCTCTTGGTCAAATAACAAAATCAAAAACATTCAAGACTGAAAACCCCAGCGGGCCCATTATAACACTGTTATATTATAAGGCGTCTTCGCAAAGCTTAAAAAGTCTAGCCTTAATATATGTTATAACCTTTTACACGGTTTTAAAACAAAAATTAGATTGGTTTTATTGGAGGCATAATATGGTACAAGCACAAATGGGTAACATAGGTGGACAGCCTATTTTAATATTACAAGAAGGAACAACAAGAAATAAAGGTCGCGAAGCGCAGAAAAATAATATTGAAGCAGCAAAGGCTATCGCTGATGCAGTTAGAACTACTTTAGGTCCAAAGGGTATGGACAAAATGTTGGTTGATTCTTTAGGTGACATCACAATCACAAATGATGGAGCTACAATACTTAGCGAAATGCAGATTGAGCACCCTGCAGCAAAGATGATGGTTGAAATTGCAAAAACACAGGATCAGGAAGTGGGAGATGGAACAACAACAGCCGTTGTTTTAGCAGGCGAGTTTTTGAAGAAGGCAGGAAATTTAATTGAAATGGATGTCCATCCAACTGTTATTACAAGAGGTTATAAGTTAGCCAGAGAAAAGGCTCTAGATGTTTTGGAAAAGATGGCAACAACCGTTACTTTAAACGACGAAAAATTACTCATTAACATTGCAAATACAGCAATGACAGGCAAATCAGCAGAGAGGGCAAGTGAAACGCTTGCAAAATTGTGTGTTGACGCTGTGAGAAAGGTCACAGAAACAATTAATGGAAAGGTTACAGTAGATGTTGATAATGTGAAAGTAGAAAAGAAAAAGGGCGCATCTATTTCTGACACAGAACTGATTGAGGGAATAGTTATTGACAAGGATGTTGTCCATCCAGGAATGCCGAAAGAAGTTCAGAATGCAAGAATTGCTTTACTGGATGTGGCTTTAGAAATTACTAAATTGGAGACTGACGCGAAGATTGAGATTGACACACCTGAAAAAATGCAAGCCTTTTTAGGAGAAGAAGAGAAGATGCTTAGGGACATGGTTGAAAAAGTTGTAAAATCAGGAGCAAATGTTGTTTTATGCCAAAAGGGAATTGAAGATTTAGCTCAACACTTCCTTGCGAAAAGAGGGATTTTGGCAGCAAGAAGGGTTAAAAAATCTGACATGGAAAAATTAGCAAGAGCAACAGGCGGAAAGGTCATCTCAAGTTTGAATGATATATCTGTATCTGACCTTGGTCAAGCAGGTCTTGTAAAAGAAAAGAAAATAGCAGGCGACCAAATGTTGTTCATTGAAAAATGCAAATCACCAAAGGCCGTTACCCTTCTAATAAGAGGTGGCTCCGAACATGTTATCGACGAAGTTGAAAGAGCAGTTAATGATGCAGTTAGGGGTGTGGCAGCATCACTAGAACTTGGTAAAATAGTTCCGGGCGGTGGAGCGCCGGAAGTAGAGGTTGCCAAACACTTGAGAAAATTCGCAGACAGCCTAAAAGGAAGGGAACAGCTTGCAGTACTAGCATTCGCAGACGCAATGGAAGTAATTCCAAGAAGCTTAGCAGAGAATGGTGGCTTAGACCCAATCGACAGCTTAACAAAACTAAGGGCAGCGCATGATATAAACCCATCAATGGGATTGAATGTTTTCACAGGAGAACCAGAAGACATGCTGAAAGCAGGGGTTGTCGAACCGCTGAAAATCAAATTACAAGCAATAAAATCAGCAACAGAAGTGTCTGAATTGATATTAAGAATTGATGACATCATTTCATCTGGCGCGCCAAAAGGCGGCGGAATGCCTCCAGGAATGCCAGGCGGTATGGGCGGCGGAGATTACTAATCTCCCCAACCAAACCTTTTCTTTTTTAAACACTTAAAAAGCAGCCAGATTTAATTTAGTCTGAAAGTTTGTCATAACCCAAATTTCTCTACGTCCTTTTCAAGATCCTTTTCTGAATAACCAAGAAGAATTCCAGCATCGTCTGCTATTTTAACCATTTCATAAAGTGTGATTCCTGCAATTTCTGCTGCTTTGCTAATAGAAATTTCTTCTTTTCTTAAAAGTTCTAAAACTTCTATTAATTTATCTTTCATACTATCTATTATTCTTTGAATACACTTTTAAATCCCCAATCAAATAATAGGAATGGCTTCAGACTTCTTGTTCGAATCTTATGTCCAACCTATAATCCAAAATGGCTGGTTCAATCCTGTAAATTCTATAACTTATGGAATAATCCTGATTGTTGGGGTCATTCTTGTTTACAAGCTGCTTTTGAAATTGAAAATAGAGCCGGACTGGAGGTTTCTTCTAGCCATTATTCCATTTATTATCTGGGCGCCAGTTACAAGGACAATAAGAGATTATGTTTATAGAAACCTGCCTTCAGCAGTCACTTCATCACAACAATTTCAGACAGATTTGGGTTACAATATAGGTGTTGTTTACTCTAACACACAAACCCAAATTTCTCAACACTTACCTGGTGGAATATCAAATGTTTATAGCGGAATAATAAGCTGGTTTGTGACTCCCGGAAGTTATTTGATAACAACAGCAATCGCTTTGGTTGTTTTCCTTCTATGTGTTGGGATACAAAGGAAATTTAAACTAGCCTACTGGAAGCCAATGTTTATTCTTGGTGTAATTGGGCTTGGTGCCAGCATGCTTGCTTTACCTGTAACAAGTATAGAGCCTCTGGGATTTTTACTAACACTTTTCTTGCCTACAGCTGCAATACTCCTATTAATCACATTCCTGCTCACAAAAACAAACTTTAAACTTAAGAAAGTTGTGACATTTGGAAGTACGGGAATAGTTATTGCACATATATTGGATTCAGCGGCTACATCAACAGCTTTGCACGTTTATGGTTTCAGGGAGCAGCATCCTGTAATAAGGTTTTTATATGAAAACCTCGGAACAACATATGGCTCTGTGGCTTTCTTTTTAGTTAAGATTTTTGTTGTGTTTGGTGTTTTATGGGCCTTTGACCAATACATAGAGGACAAAAAACTCAGAAACTTCCTAAAAATAGTCGTTGTAATCCTTGGTTTGGCTCCTGGTGTGAGAAATGCTATCACATTACTTCTAGGAATAGCTTGATTATTGGAAAACAATAACCTTTATATATGGTTATATATAATCAATAACTATGTCAATGACAACCATTCAACTTGAAAAAGAAACACAACAAAAACTCAAGAGCATAGGTACAATGAGCGATACATACGACACCTTAATTGGCCGACTTATTGAAGAACATGAAAGATTGAGAAAAATAGACCTATTTGTTGAAACTCAACATGAAATAGCGAAAAATGGAAAGTTTGTGGAGCTGGATTAGATGTTTAAAGTCCTTGTTGAGATTGGGGTTCTGGGAAAAATAAACTCCTTTTCAACTAAGGAAGCCAACAGGTTTAAAGAAAAAATTAAGGGGCTAGCAGGCAATCCATTTCCTTTTGGTGATGATAAAAAAGAAATAAAAGGGACTAACAAAACTGTTTATAGGTTAAGGGTTGGTGACTATAGGTTCTTTTACATAATTGATATTGAAGACAAAGTCGTAAAGGTTACGGAATTTTTAACAGCAGAACAAGCTCATAAAAGGTATGGCAGATTATAACGGTTTCTAGGAATAGCTTAATACTGTTTATGTACCCAGCAGTGGTAAAACCGAAAGCTTTAAATAGCTTACTGTCAACTATTAGACATTGATAATTATGCCACTACCAGCATGGGTAAGAAATTCAGCAAGATATGTTTGGAATAGAAAGGGAGGAATAGCTAAATCTGCCGCTCTAGTTACGGCTATTTATGTAGTTGATATTGGAGCTAGAACATCTATAGACTCTTGGAACAGATACACAGCACCTGTACCAGCTGAATTCCCAACAGATAATTATTTTCGTGTAGAAAAATTTACTCCTGTGGGTTCAAAAAGGGCAATACTCGAGTTGGTTGATGTTAATGATAGACTAGCTGTATCAGGGATAAAGCCCCCAATAACAAAAGAAGGTCTTATTTCAAGCGGTTATGTATCAGAAGCAGATTTTGCAGGCGCTGATTTCGATAAAGTTCAAAGGGATTTGAGATTAACTGGAAGCGGAGGAAGTTTAAACGCCCAAGAAATTGAATTGGAATTAAGAGTTTTAAGATATCTACACGATGGAGCGCCTAGAGGCAGGTTGACAGTTGAAACAGACGGCGATAACTTAGATAGATTCAAACCACCAACCGACCCGTCGGCAAAACCAACGCTTGTTAGATCACCATCATATGTACGAGTTCATAGAAATAATGTTGATGCTGAAGAAGGTCGTGTGTGGAGAATTCCAGCAGAAGGTTTGGAAACAACACAATAAAGTATTCTACTCAATTATATAGGATTTTATTATCAAAACCTAAAGCTCTTTATCGGTTTGACATAGATCTTTATCCAATGTTGTCAGAGATCTATGTCGTCCCTTTGTATGCGTCTTTTAGATCTGTTAGCCTGCTGTTAGCCGCAGATACCTGTTTTCCATCAACCCAGGATTTGTAAGCTGCTACACATTGGTCTGTTGATGCAGCTTCTGGACAGCACACACTAAATCCATTAGCATTGAATTCTGGAACAGTTGACAGTTTTCTACATGTTAGTCTATATACTTGGTCTAGTTGTCCTGGATCTGGCCATTTTACTCCGTATTTAGCGTTTTGTTCACATTTGTTATCAGAGTTGCAATGGCCTTCACCCAAGTCGCATATTTGACCATTCGAAAAAGTTTTACTACAATAGTCCATGTCAACATTTGTATATTTAGCAGGCAGGCTTGCGGCAGTTCCAGTACCTGTTGACGGTATGCATTTGCCTGGAGAGCCTTGGCCTGGTTTCCAATCGCATGTTGTTCCAGTTGGACATTCTGCGTTGCGCAAAGTCGTAGATATAGATGAATCATAACAGCAACCGCCACCAAACTCCATTGTGGCGACAACACTCTTTATTGATTTGAATGTGAAGTTTGCTTCTGCCCTGATCAAATAGCTTTGGACAGGCTCTGTTAAAGGTTTGTCTAAAACAAAGTCGCAGAAAATTACACTTGTTTTTGTGACCTTCTCCCAAGTAATTTGGCCAGCATCAGTTGAAGTTGGTGTCAGTGTACATTTTGAGAATTTCAATTCTTGTGGATAACTAAGTTTAATGCGGTCCACAGATTCTATCTCCCCTCTTTTCTGAGCTGATTCTAGAGACAAACCGATGAAAATAGGACGGCCTTCTCTTATTGGCTGTTCAGGACCATCAACATTCAATTTTATCGGAGCATTGGACAAGGAGGCGGAAACTTTTCTCTGGTTTTCTCCTATCCCTTCTACAACCCTTCTAGCCCACTCTTCTTTACTTACAATTTCGAGTGGCAAGTTTGACTGTATACTATAGTCATAATTTACAAAAGCTGTAATCGGTATGTATTGGCTGCGAACTTGATAGGAAGCAATAACTTCACATGGTGTGCCTTCAGGACTTGTTCTGAAAAAAACTTCATCTGTGTTTTTCTTCTCAATATGACCAGGAGGATCGCCAACCTTTTGCGTTCCGTTGTCGAAGCCCATACCTTTTATTGTTAAAAAATCCTGGCTAAGATCTACTGTCTTTTTCACAGCTTCAATAAAACCAACGTCTTTTACAAGCTTGTACGGGTTTGTAATAACAATGCTATCAAATTCTGCTGGCCCTTCTTCACCAATTTCCAGACCAACCTGAACATTTTCAGCGTCTACCGATCCTTCATTCTTTAGTTTGACAGAAATCTCAAATGGCTGGTGTGGAAATATAGGGGTTACTTTGACACTGTCAATTTTAAGGCCTAAAGCGCCCTTAGAACCGGTTGTAGGATCGCCGGCATAGTTACCAGACGCTATTCTGTTCGCCACGCCCACTGGATTTGTTATTAGCTCAAATCCTCTACCCATCGTGCCCATAAACTGGCCCAGTGAATCAAATAAAGGGCCGAAAATATTTGAGCCGAATTTATAGACTGTTGGCCACCATGAGCCAAAGGCTGCTTTACCTACAGATTGTGTGCCAATGCCTATTGTGAAAATAACAAAACATACAATAACCATTATCACGCCAATTGCTTGCCTGTTTTCCATTCTACCAAGACCTGAAAAGAAAGAGATTATCCATACTGCTATGAAAATCACTGTTGAGGAATTCCAATTTGTGGGATTAATCGTACCGTTTAACTCTAAACCTATACCAAGCAAAGGCGCATTGATAAACGCCATGAATAGGAGAGCAAGCATCGCAAGGATAAAAAACCACTTATTCAGAGTTCTTATGGAATTGGGTCCAGGGCTTGGTGAGGGGGTTGCGCGTACACTTGTTTGTTCTGGTATGAACACGAAAAAAGCAAGACAAAGCAGAGCTAAAAACATCGAGTTGAAAAAATAGTAAAACATGAAAGCTAGGAAGGCTCCAAACAGACTTTGAAATAAAGGATTGCCATGTGGATAGTTAAGCATCGGCATCAAAATATTGACTCTAGGCATCCACGATCTACGTCTACCTGGAGAAGGTGTGGCTTGTTTTATTGGATATCTAAACCTAACCAAGTTCCTTACTTGCGATACCAAATCAATCTTATTTTTCATATTATTGACCGAAGCTGACTATGTCAGCTTCAACTCTTATTACCTGCCCAACGAAAAGTATGCTATGAAACCAACTATTATTGCAATGAATCCTGCTGAAGGCAGGTCGCTCATTACAAATGCAAGTGTCAAGGAGACAAATGCGGAAAAGTTTAGCAAAGCCTTCAAATTTCTCAAACCCTGTTTTGGCGGATTAAATCCAAAAGGTCCTATAGGCACATCAGAAATATGAAACATGGAGTCTATTGCCCAAAACAAGAAAGCTAAGAAAAACCAGATATTACCTAATATTGATGTGACAACGAGACCAACAATAATCAAAATGCTTGGCATGATAAAAATGTTAACAGCGCCCCAAGACCATCGACTTTCACCATCTTCATCTGCAGGCGGTGGAGTTCCTGTTCTAGATCCACGACCCCTTGCATCGCTCTCTAAACCCCTTATATCTCTTCTTACTGCTTCAACTCTTCGTTTTAATCTGTCTCTTTCTGACGCCATTTAATCACCGGAGAAAAATGTGAACTTCTTCCTCTTATTTTTTATCGATTTTATATCTTTTTTGGCTTTTTCCAATCTTTTTATAAGCTCCTTTCTATTGGGTTTAGTCATATCTAATATTTGGTTATATTGTTATTTAAGATGTTTAGGCGGCCCCTAACCTCCTTTCAACAACCTTTAACAATGTATCCACTTCTCTAAGTAAATTGTCGTGACGTATAATAAGATCTTCTTTCTCTTCTGGGTTGTCAATGCTATCTATTTTACTCTTAATATTATGGAGCTCACGGAGACCCTCCTCCAAGGATTCTATGCTTGCTTCGACGTCTTCAATATCGTCCTCTAGAGATCCGGCTGTTCTCCCACTAGCATGCGGCTCCTGCTGTCCGGGTTGCCCGAGTATTCTACCAATATTACTAATAAGATCGCTTGGTGGTTTACTTGCTCCTATAGCCGCATATTGCTTAACTTGTCTGACAGCTTCAACAACTTCTGGCCATTTACCTATTAGATATCCAAAGTTTTTAGTTGCTTCAAAAAGTGTGTCTGCAGGAGGTATATGGGATTTTATTTTTTCAACGAATTTTGGATCCTCTATATAGTTTAAAAAATCATTGATTTTTTTTAGGTCGTTAGAGTATTTTTTATCATTAAACCATGCGCTTCTAGTCATGTTTTCCTTTACACTTTTGATATATCCAAACCACTTATCAAAGTGAAAGTCTGCATGAGCGCCCCTCATATACCATGTATAGGGGAAATCTCTCCCCTCCCCCAATTCGTCTAAATTAAATCTTTTACCTAGTGTATTAGCAACAGAGCTTCTAATGTTTGTAGCTCTGCCCATTAAATGTCTTATTATATTAATATGAAGATCAAAAATAAGGTCTTTTGCAAACTCTTCTTCAATTTTTCTTTTACCAGCTGCTGTTCTAAAATGACCTACAGGAACTGATATTTGAGCTCCACCACCAACAAAAAAATTCATGAGTTCAGCCCAAGTTATGTCTTCTCCCCTCCAACCACCAACAGGATATGGACACCCGCTTTCAATAGACGCTTTCCTAAAAGTGATATTTCCGTCTGTAGAATAAGGATTCCATTCTTTGAATAGCGGTGTTTTGGAATTATGAATTGTGGGTACAAGCCTATACGAACCGTAATCTTTCATTATGCTACAGGAGGCCGAAAGAATTCTTAAAAACCTCTCTAAACTTATATCTGTTTTGAGATCCTCCAGTTCATATGTGACTGTAGTCCAACCCATTTTAAAACCAGATATTACTTGGCGAAATATGTCTGTACTTGGATAATTAGGAGACTTCCTAGAAGCGATATCAAAAAAGTACCCAAGAGACCACAATAGGTGTGCCATTATCCATGGGGTTTCATACATGTCTCTCGTATAACCACCACCAGCGAAATTCACCCAACCTCTTTTAGTTTTTCCAGAACCTGCAACTGGACCAGTGAATTGGTTTGAAAAAACCTCATCAATTTTTTCAAAATAGCTAAATACATGCTTTATTTTTTTCTTACCCATTTCAGATACAAGGTTTGCTAAAGTGACATCATCATCTAAAAAAGTAAATAGTGTGTTGTCTGAAGAAGCCTGATACAGGCCAATCAATAAACACAAGTTTCTTATGCCGCCAAACCCTCTTCTTTTGGTTCTGTTGTCCCACACAAATGGTTGAATGTTTGGAATATATCTTCGTATAGCTTCCAAAAACTTTTCTTGAGATTCTTTATCCCAGTATGTTATATTGAATCCCCATTGATCATGTACTTGGTTAACAAAATCCCAATTGGCTTCAGCAAGATGCGGTTCGGTGCTATCGTCTATTACAATAACACTAACCTGGTTTTGTGGATACTTGAAAATAGAAATGTTCTGACCAATACTATCTAAAAGTTTTCTTAAAAGATGCGGTCTATTCCTTGTTGGAATAAGGACTACATGAGGAAAGCTATCTACCATAATATATTATTACACAAAGAATTAATATCACTAGATCTTCATTTTAAACTTTCTGAAATACCATTCATCGTCAAACTTCCTTATTTTATTAAATCTGTCCCTTTTATCAAAAACACCATTTTTAACAACATTATCAAGGGGTCCTATGATATCTCTGGTTTTATGTAAAGCACGCAGAACCCTCTCTACCCTATCTTCATTAAAATACAAAAGCGCCATTAGCAAAAGATTTTCATCGGTTTTTGTTAAGTCTGGACAGTGTTTCCATTTAGTTTTGAATATGTGTGAACATTCTATGTGAGGTAAAACATATATAGGAAAACCAGCTAACCAACACCTCAATGCAAGATCGTAATCATCATACCACCAATAAAAGAAGTCCTGATTAAACATACCAACCTTAAAAAAAACATCTTTTTTTATCGAGAAACAACAGGCGCAGAACAGGGGGGTTTCGAATGGTTTTTTACTTAACCTGTTGTTCCATTGTGTTTCTAGAGTAGAGTTTTTAAATCGCAAACCAAATCCTTTAGCCCTTTCTTTCCCTAAAACACTAATTACTGGCGCCACAACACCAACGTGTTTGTTCTTTTCATGAAAACCAACAATTTCATCTATCCACTTTTTATGTTTAGGAAAAACGTGAGAATCGCAAAAAACAAGTATATCACCTTTAGCTTTTTTAGCTCCAGCATTTCTGGCTCTTGGAGCCCCTAATCTTTTGGTCTTAACAATTTTCACGTGTTTGTCTTTAATTTTTTTAATTGAGCCGTCTGTCGATCCATCATCAACTACAATTATCTCATAATAAGGGTATGTAGTCATTTTTTCAATAGAATCAATTGTTTTCTTTAGGTTGCGACCTTCATTATAAGTGGGAATAATTATCGAGACTAGTGGTAATTTACTCATGTAGTTAATTGTAGAAGCAACTATAAGATTTTAACCCTGACATCTGGAATTTCTAGATTGCCTGTCGCAGAGAATTTTAGCTCGTTTTCACCAATCACAACGTCTGCTCTGTTAAAGTTTACAGGATTAATGCCAACCTGCGGGTTTAGCTGGACAGTCCGGTTGTTTATTGTTATACTAAAACTTCCGGGTTTTAGGACATTTGTCACGTTGATGTTTATCACACCGCTTGTTTTGTTTAGAAGCCTGTATTGGGATTCTGTGACTGTGAATGTCCTCCTTTTCTCAACGGAAGTGGAAGAGGAATAAACATCGATTTTAACATTGTCAATATTGAATAGGCCGCCATTCTGGGATACAAAACTTATTGCATTGTTGCCGGCGCTTAATGGAAGTGTTTGGTGATTGAAACTCACCTTTTCTTGTCCGCCTGTATATGTTTTCTCTAAAATAACAAACCCATTTGCTTTTACAAGAAGCTTGCCTGGTGTGACAACACGCCCAGAGAAACTAACGTCAATTTTATCTAATGTCTCCAACTCCCTTTGCGACAATGCAAATTGTGACACTTTTGCTTGTCCATATTCTTGATCAACTCTTAAGTCTTTTATTTTGTAAATTGTGTTGGCCCAGAATCTCCAACTCCCTACAGTTGTGAATTCTAATGTATTGACATCCTTTATCTTTTCTTTTGCGACCTTCAGTTTTTGCCTGCCTTTATCCATATCCTTGTTCAGTATTTCTTCACCATTCCATTTAACAACCAATTTTTCATATTTATTTGTATCGGCAATATCAAACTCAATATTTGTCGCTTCAACTGTTTTCAAGACCTCTGTCTCTGTGTTTATTGTAAATGACTGTGGCGTTCCTCCTAGCAATATGTGAGCAGAAACATCGAATTCACTGACTGTTTTGACTGTATTTACCTGAGTTGCGCCTGCAACAAACGGTTCGATTGAGAAAGACGAAGAGGCTGTTGAACCACTAAACCCTATTGTTCCTAAAGAAAACCTGTCTAGGGAAACGTCCTTTATCACTGGTTCTGGTGGAGGCGCTGTAGATGGACCGAAGTTAAAAAACATCCCTAGGCCTATCAAAAGCACAAAAGCAATTATCAGGACTATTATGAATTCGTCCATATCAAACCTTATCTTCTATTATAATATGTGATATTATTTTATTATGGTAAGACTTTAATATCTATGTAATGGTAACGAGGTGTAATATAACATTGTTATATTAACATATTATCGTTTATGGAAGTCCTAAAATCGATTTTGAAGGAAGGTCTGGTCACGGTTAGAGTAAACAATATCGATGACCTATGGCATCTGAAGCACATAATTGATGTTGATGACAAGGTAAGAATGCAGACTACAAGGAAAGTGGTGATAAAGAGAGGGACAGATGTAGAAGAGGGAAAAAGAGAGAAAATGACGCTTACAATATCAGTTGAAAAAATAACGCTAGTTGATAATCAATTAAATGTAGGAGGAAAAATAGCTGAAGGACCGGAAAACATAGAGCACGCGCATCACACTTTGCATATCGAGCCAGGAGATGTTCTGACAATAGAAAAGGAATGGAAAAAGTATCAATTAGACCGGTTAAATAAGGCCAAAGTAAAGAAAGGACTTTTACTTATTTGTGTGTTAGATAGGGAACAGGCCGATTGCGCAAGGTTAACGGATGTGGGGATAGAAATGCTTACAACAATTTATCCAAAATCATCTGAAGATCTAGACAGGCAAGACTATTATAAAGAAGTTGAAAAATATCTAGACATCAAGAAAGAATATCAAATAATTGTGGTTGCTGGTCCTGGTTTTGAAAGGGAAAATTTATTGAAATTTATAAAACAAAAAAATCCGGACCTAGCTAAAAAAATATTTCTTGAGCATTCGTCAGATATAGGACAATCTGGAATTCAGGAAGTCATAAAAAAATCAGCAAACAAAATCCTCAAAGAAACAAGGGTCTCAGAAGAAACGTTGATAGTTGAAGAGTTCCTAAAAAAAATAGCAACACAAGGTAATGTGGTTTATGGAAAAAAAGAGACAGAAGAAGCGATAGAAATGGGCGCTGTTGAAATCCTGTTAATATCATCTGAAAAGATTAGGGAATTGGAAAAAACAATGGAGCAAGTAGAAAAGCTTTCCGGAAAAATCAACATAATCACAAGCGACCATAGTTTGGGTGAACAATTTTTACAGTTGGGAGGAATAGGAGCATTTTTGAGATTCAAAATAAAGTAGATGATTAATATGAAAATTGGAATTTTTACAGAAACTTTTTTGCCGCAAGTAAATGGTGTGGTTACATCAATGTGCAACATAAACAGGGTTTTGATGAAAAAAGGACACGAAGTGTCTATTTTTACAGTTGGTGAAGGGCCAACAGAGATAGACGGATATAAAGTGCACAGATTCAGGGGAGCCACATTCAAACCATATCCTGAATATAGTTTTTTATTGCCAGACCATTCCCAATGGGCCTTTCTAGTTAAACAACCTTTAGATATTATCCATTCCAGAACACCGTTTCCATTGGGTGTGATGGCAAAACAACTTTCTAAAAAATTGGAAATACCAATTGTCGGGACTTTTGACACACCAATATCAGACTACATTCATTATGTCCCTATTTTAGGATCAATACAACCAACAAAATATATACTTTCTAATATAGCAAAAAAATGGTTAAGATATTATTATGGAATGTGTGATGTATTAACCGTCCCTTCGGAAACCACAAAACAGAGGCTTGTTAAAGAAGGTTTTGAAGTGGATATAGAAGTTGTGAGCAATGGTGTTGACACAAAAAAGTTTAATACTAAAAATTTTGATAAAGCCCTCAAAAAATCAATATGCGCCAACGATGAACTTTTTATTTTGCATGTGGGGAGGATAACAAAGGAAAAAAATGTCGTTTTTCTGGTAAAAACAGTCGAAAAGATTTTGAAGAAAAGAAAATTAAAACTAGTAATAGCTGGATCCGGTCCCTTGCTCCCAAAACTAAAACATTATGTCAGTTCTAAAAACCTTTCAGAAAACATATTATTTACAGGATATCTAACACAGGAAGAATTACAAAAATATTATGCAACCGCCGACCTTTTTTTAACCGCTTCGACAGTCGAAACGCAAGGAATCGTTTTGTTAGAATCAATGTCCTCTGGAACACCAGTGATAGGTGTGGATAAAGGGGCTATACCAGAGCTTGTTAAAGACTCTTATAATGGGTTTTTATTTGGCGAGAACGATATAGAGAAGCTAACATCCTTAATTGAAAACTACTCTAAAAACAGAAGCCTTTCTCAAAACTGCATAAAAACAGTTGAAACCCATACAATAGAGTCGGTTGGCAACCAGGTTGAACGGCTATATAAGCAGGTTATAAACAAATAATGTTTTATGAGCAATGCATTTGGCAAAAGTTATTTTTGCGGCGACAGGGGATGGAATTACGCCAGTTATGATAAAATAAACCATGCAAAAATATTCAGGAAAATAACATCTTTCATAAAAAACCAAGAAATCGGTGGCAGGTTTCTTGATATAGGGTGCGCATTCGGGTTTTTGGTAGAACAGGTTGCGCCATTTTTCGATGAATTATACGGTTGTGATATTTCTAGCTTTGCTATTCAAGAAGCCAAGAAAAAAAATCCCAAAGCAAATCTAAAGGTAGTGAACTTAGACAAAGCATTCCCTTATCCAGATAATTTCTTTGACTGCATTACTGCTTTAGATGTATTGGAACACACAAAAGACATCGAGGAAAATGTGAAAAAAATAGTTAAAAAAATAAAACCCGGCGGCTATTTTATCCTGTCCCTACCTATAAAAGGCATTATAAGAAAAATGTTCGGATCGCTAGATAAGGACGAAACGCACATTTCCATTTTGAAAGGGAAAGAGATAATTAGGATAGTGAAGGCAAGCGGCCTGAAAATAATAAAGAAAAGGCATTTCTGTCCATCACCTGTATTATACAGAGTTTACCACATACCGGCGGAATTGGAATTGATTCTTCAAAAACCGGTTTAAGTCCAATAAAAATCGCTATGAGAGAAATGTACAAACTACCTCAGATAATTTTTCAGATATTGTCCTGTATATGATTTCTTACTATTCATTATCTCAGTAGGCGTCCCTTCTACTACTATTTCCCCACCACAGTCCCCGCCTTCTGGACCCATATCAATTATCCAATCAGCAGATTTTATGACGTCTAAATTATGTTCAATTACCAAAACAGAATTACCACTATCAACAAGTTTATGCAGTAAAGACAGTAATTTATCTACGTCGGCAAAATGCAAACCAGAAGTCGGTTCATCCAATACGTAAAACTCACCTTTCTTATGTAGTTTGCTTGCAAGTTTTAACCTCTGAGATTCTCCGCCGGATAAGGTGTCTAGTGTCTGACCAATACTCAAATAATCCAAACCAACATCAACCAATACCTGCAATCTTCTCTTAAGTTCTGTATCCTCAAAAAACTTTATAGCTTCTTCTGCAGTCATACATAGGATTTCGTTTATGTTCTTTCCTTTGTATTTATGTTCGAGAACTTCTTTAGTATATTTTTTGCCTTCGCATTCTTCACAAATAACTTTTACAGAAGCCATGAAATGCATATCTATTTTGTTGTAACCCAAACCCTCGCAGTCGGGGCAAGCCCCTTCGCTGTTGGAACTAAATAATGATTTGTTTGCACCAATTTCCTTTGAGACTAAATCCCTAATTATATCAAATACTCCTGTATAAGTTGCGAGGTTACCTCTTGATGATGCCCCAACCTGAGACTGGTCTATGAAAACCACTTTATCATTATACATTCTAACAAATACATCGTTGATTAATGTGCTTTTCCCAGAACCGGATACACCAGTAACCGCGGTGAAAACACCAATTGGAATCTTAACTGAAACGTTTTTCAAGTTGTGAAGGTTTGCATTTTCTATTTTTAAGAATCCTTTTGGTTTTCTATCAAAACCTTTGGCATTGTTTTTTATTTTTCCACTAAGATACTTTCCCGTTAGAGAATTACCATTTTTCATTACTTCTTGTGGGGTTCCTGTTGCAACAACTTCCCCTCCATATTTCCCTGCTTTGGGACCGAGCTCAATTAAATGATCTGAATTTAGCATAACATCCGAATCGTGTTCTACTACTATTACAGTGTTTTGAGAGTCCCTAAGCCGCTTCAAAATTTTAATTATATTATTGGTGTCACGAGGATGAAGTCCAGCTGTCGGCTCATCAAGAATGTAAATCGTTTCAATCAAATCGCTTCCAAGTTCGCGAGCCAATTTTAATCGTTGTGCTTCCCCTGCAGAGAGCGTGCTAACAGAACGATTAAGAGTTACATAGCCAATTCCAACATCAATTAAAAACCTCAATAGTTGAGCCATTCTCAATACTATTGGTTTGGCTATAGGACTTTCAATATTTTTTATTTCGTCTACGAGGTTTATTATAGGAAGATTGGAGTAATATCCAATATTTTTACCGTTTATTTTTATTGACAGTGCACGTTCGTTTAACCGCGTACCGTTGCATTCTGAACAAGGCTTGGTTATCCAGAAGTTGGCATCGTTTTTAGATTTACTTTCTGAAATTCCTCTCAAATCATTCGAACGTTTTATCAACTGATTTACAATCCCTTCCCAACTATATGACTGGACAAATCCCTGGGAAGAATTTTGAAGCTTGATTTGGGGCGAGTATAACAAAAAATTAAGCTGATCTTTGGAGAAGTTTTTGATGAGTTTATCAAAATCCAATTTTCCAGTTGTTTTCAGGATGTTCATATATCTTCCAGTTGGTTTGTATAGAGTATGTCGAATTGCACCTTCGTTTAGTGTTTTATCAAAATTTATCAAAGAGTTGGAGTCGATTGAAACTTCAGTTCCTAATCCACTGCATTTTTTACATGCGCCTAGAGGATTATTGAATGAGAAATGCCCTGCGCTTAGCTTGCCTCCTACCCTCGAGAAAAGCAATCTCAGATAAGTGTAAAGTTCAGTTGCTGTTCCAACAGTTGAACGTTGGCTTCCTCTTAGTTGGCGTTGTTCAATCATTATAGTTGACGAAAGGCCTTTTATTTCGTCTATGTCAGGCCTCTCAGTTCGCTGAAGCAGACGGGATGCGTAAGTAGTCATAGATTCCAAAAACTGCCTTTGTCCTTCAGAAAATATAATATCGAATGCTATTGTAGATTTACCAGAACCAGAAAATCCAACCAATGATGTTAACTTGTTTCTGGGTATCTCAATATCAATGTTTTTGAGGTTGTGCTCTCTTGCACCTTTAATAATTATTTTATCCATATAAATTCCGCTAATAGTTTATGTGTTTCTAGCCTTTATTATCAACTGTTAAATCTGTCCACTACCAATCATCGAAAATTAGCTCAGGTCTTTTATTCAACTTATCTGAAATACCTGCAAAACCACCTCTAAGGTAGCCGTACATCATAGGTATAAACAAGACACCGAAAGCACCAACTGTAATTAATTGTGTTACTAAACCCATTGAAGATGCAGGATGATATGTAAACACACCATTTATCAAGGAACTTGCAGCAGATACGCCTATAATAGCAATAGCTGTATAGAAAAAGCTAAAAGTCCCGTTGACAGAGATTGTTGTGAGGAACAGCAGCAGAGGGACTGTGTAAACAAAGTTCTGGAATAAGTAAAAACCTATAAACGCTAAAACAAGGATTGCTGCCGGATAGAAGCAAATAGCGGTTTGTATGGAAGTTAAGTAAGGTTTTTTGTGGTTTAAAAGAGTGTAAAATGTGCCTTTTCCGTACCTTCTTTTGCTTTTCATTAACCCAGTAAAAGTTTCAGGCTCCATTGTTTTAACTGTGGCTCTGGGCTCATATTTTATGTTGTAACCGGCTTCAAGGACTTTTGCTGCGATATCCCCGTCTTCCATAATGGTTTTTGAAAACCCGCCTGTCTTCAGGAACACGTTTTTGGAAAGCATTAGACAGCATCCCCTTATAGACATTATAGTTTTGAAGTTCATCTGGATTTTTATGATGTTTTGGTGAAGGATTTGCTCGAAGTTTACAACCCTGGAAAAAATATTTTTTTTGTTTATGGATGTGTAGGCTGGAGAAATCATTCCTATTTTATCTCCTCTTTCTTCGTATGATTTGTAAGAATTGAATAGTGTGGTTAGTGTGTTTTTGTTGACTAATGTGTCAGAGTCTAAAAAAAGAAGGTAGTCGCCTTTTGCGTGTTTTACACCCATGTTTAAAGCAAGGGCTTTACCAACCCTTTTTTGGTTTTGTATGAGTTTTGCTCCGAATTTTTTGCAGATACCCTTTATTTGCGATTCAAACTCATCGTTAACAACTATAATCTCTTTGTTGGGATATGTCGATGATTTTACAGCTTTAAGTGTGTTCTCAAACTTTTTGGTTCTGTAAGCAGGAATGATTATTGAAATGAGTGGATAGTGAGATTGTTTTGTCAAGGGTATATTTTTTATCCTTCTTTCTGCCCGTATACTTAAGACTAAAAATAAAACACTTAAAATAACAAATGATGCAACAATGACTACCATAATTATATTGTAAATCAAGATTTATATTAGGTATATGTGGGTTTATAACAATGTTATATATCTATTTAATTTCATCTCCCATATCTTATAGATTAGCTTATTAAATTATGGCAACTTCAGATCAACTTATCGAAATCGCGAAAAGAAGAGGATTCTTCTGGCAAGGTTCCCTGATTTATGGGGGGCTTGCAGGAATATATGATTATGCTCACATGGGTGTATTTCTAAAAAGAAGATGGGAAAATGTCTGGCGACAATTTTTTTTGGGTTTAGATGATAATTACTATGAAATCCAACCCTCTCTTATAATGCATGAAAGTGTTTTCCGCGCTTCAGGCCATTTAGAATCTTTTGCTGATCCTATTGCAAAATGTGGCAAATGCGGAAATGCAGAACGCGCAGATCACATATTAGAGGACGTCCTTAAGGAAAGTTTTGAAGGAATTTCTCCAGAAGATCTTTTGAAATTAATAAAAAAACACAACATAAGATGCGACAAATGTAAAGGCGAAATAGTAGATGTTTCACAGTTCAACATGATGTTTCCTTTGAAAATGGGAGTAGGCAAGCAAGAAAAAACAGGCTATCTTACAGGCGAGACAGCACAAGGTGCATATGTTAACTTCAAACAAATGTTTGAGGTCTGCAGAAAAAAGCTTCCTTTGGGCCTAGCGATTATTGGAAAGGCTTTCAGAAACGAAATAGCACCTAGAAACGCCTTAATAAGGATGAGGGAACTGACGCAAGCTGAACTTCAGATTTTTTTTGATCCAGACACAATAGAAGAACATCCAAATTTTGGAGAAGTTGAAAATTATAAACTAAGGCTTTTGTCATTTGAAAATAGAAAGGCAGAAAAAATAGATGAACTAACCTGCAAACAGGTTTTGGAAAAGTTTAAGCTTCCAAAATTCTATGTTTACCACCTTGCAAAAGTCCAGCAATTTTATTTGGATGTACTCAAATTACCAAGAGATAGATTCAGATTCAAACAGCTTTCAGATGAGGAGAAGGCCTTCTACAACAAATTTCATTGGGATATTGAAGTTAATTTAGAAAGTTTAGGTGGATTTAAGGAAGTGGGCGGTGTCCACTACAGAACAAACCATGATTTATTGGGGCATCAGAAGGTTTCAAGTCAGTCAATGGAAGTTAATATTGAAGGCAAAAAAATTCTTCCACATGTTTTGGAATTAAGCTTCGGGGTTGACAGAAACTTCTACTCATTGTTTGAATTGGCGTATACAGAAGAGAAGGAGAGGACAGTTTTGAAATTTCCAAAGGTTGTGTGCCCTTTCGATGCTGGCATATTCCCTTTAGTTAACAAAGATGGACTTCAAGAAAAAGCAAAGGAAATTCAGAAATTCTTAGAAGAAAATGGGTTTGTTGTTTTCTACGATGAAGGCGGTTCCATTGGAAGAAGGTACAGAAGGATAGATGAAATAGGCGTGGCGGCAGGCCTTACTATAGATTACGATTCTCTAAAGCAGGATGACGTCACCCTAAGAGACAGGGATTCAATGAAGCAAATAAGGATTAAAATAAAAGATTTGCCGCAGGTTTTGAGGAAGTTTTTGAGCGGAGAGGAGTTGGAGAAACTAAAGAGCATATGAAGAAAATAAAATTTGCCCTCAATATTATCAGGAAACGGAAGAACTTTCCAGCCGTCTTCTTTGATCTTTATAAGTTCTACATATCACTTAGATTCTAAAAAAGAAATAAATATATTACTTCCCTCTCTCTTCATGAGCCCATTCTCTGCCTATGTCTCTTTCTTTCTCGACCCTTTTTTCAATTTCTCTCTGCATTCTTTTCAACATCTCTCTAGCAGACTTTGTCAAATCCCAAGAATCGTGATCAGCCACAAACAACCCCTTGTTGGTAACCAGCTTACCCCTAACAACAAAAGTCATCTTTTTTCCAGTAGTCTTGAATTTTTTCACGTGTATTGTCATGTAGTGGATGTGAACCAGTTTTCCAATCTTCCTAATCCTGCTCCTTATTTCTGAGTCAACAACATTTTGTATAAATGTGTCCTCGTTCTGAATTCCAGATACATTTACATATACACCGCTTATATCGCTTCCAAGAAGTTTTATAATCTCCCTTGGCGTAACCAGTCCCAACAGCTTGCCGCCCTCTTCTATCACAACCGTATTCTTGTTCTTCTCCACCATCATATTAAAAATATACTTGAGTTCTGTTCCAGGGGATGCCCTCAGTGGGTCTTCTTCCATGAAGAGCCTGTTCGATACACCAACTTCACTTTCTTTTATTTTTTCTCCACCACCCCTTTCCCATCCAGGTTTTCGCATTTTGCTTGTCATTGTCTTCAACAGACTCAATTCATCAACAATGCCTTCAACTTTATCGCCATTCAAAACAGCTATTCTGTAGACATGCGCCTCCTTTAAAATTGACTTCACAACACCTATATTATCATCGACACTAACACACTCAGGGAAAAACATCACCTCTTCTGCTGTCTTACCTTGCAAAATGTTTTTAGGAGTTAGTTTGAGAAAACCAAGTTTTGTGAGGTTTAGAAGCTTGCCGTCACCTGATATAGGGATGGATCTATAGTTGTTTACAACAAAAGAATCCAAAACATCCTTTAAGTCAGCATGATTGCTCAAAGGCTTTATTTTTCTAATGATTGCCATACCTGAAATCTTTGTTTTTTCAGGATCCCCAACATTCTTTTTAATTATATCTCCAGCTGAGACAACACCCTTAAACTCCTTGCCGTCAACAATGAAAGCTTCGTATGATTTATTTGTGTGCATCCCCGAAACCACCTTTGATAACTTTTCACCAGAAGTAAAAATTAGAGGTTGTTCAGCAACACTAATCAAGTTCATAATATGATATAACCCAGACCATATTTAAATATGGCCGCCTTAGTTTATCTATGAAAAAGTATTTGTTTCTAGTTTTTCTAGTTTTGTTGGTTGTTGTCTCTGGTTGCACAAAACAAGACCAATCTACACAAGACCCAAAACAACTCCTAAAAGACAGTATAATCAAGTCAACAACAACCAATTACAGGGTTGACTACGACTTTAGTTTTGAAATCGGGGCCCAAGACCAATCTGGTGAACAAAACATCAAAACAATTGGAATGATTTCCCAATACAAAAAAGACAAAAAAATAAAGATGGTAACTTCTGTGTCTAAGGTCATATCTTCTGGTCAAAATGCAACACCCTTAGAAGAGGGTTCAGAAACATCAGTCTACATAATTCCAGAAGGTATATACCAATGCAATAAAATCCAACAAACAGTAAACTGTACAAAGGCAGACTCATCACAGTCCGATAAAATAGCTGCTTTATTAGATCCTGCCGAATCTCTAAAAGCCATCGATGATGCTGTTGCATCCGGACAGGTTAGTCTAAAATTGAAAGAAGAAAAAACAATTGCTAATAGGAAATGCAATAATTTTGAAATCTTGCCTTTAAACAGACCTGACGCTAAACCAACTATCACATGCTTAGATAAGGAAACAGGAGTAATGCTATCCAATTCTATTGAAATAAACTTGGGGTCTGTAATATCAAAAACTAATATGGTTGCAAAAAATGTTGTGTTAACAGTGGATGATTCTGAGTTTGTTGTGCCAAAAACAAGTTAATAAAGTATGCTCTAAATCCCACTTTTCTTTATTATTTGCATGCGGCTTGTTATATAACCAGCAACAACATTCCTGACCTTTTTAGATTTGATGGGTCTTAATTCACCAAGAGTTTTTTTATTGTCTTCAAAACTATCGCTAAACCTATCCCCATGTTCCCTAATTAAATCTTCACCCAAACCCTTTACCTCAGATGTTTTTATTGCGCCCATAAATTAGAATTGTTATTTTATTCACCTATTATTTGGTTATATACTATATAAATCCGGGTTTAGTATTTTCGTCATTGCCAACTTTACAATACTCTCATAAGCACTTTTCCTATCCAAGAGACCATTTGTCAATATGCCTATTGCACCCTCTTGGTGTTTTGTGCCGTGTCTGTTTGTCAATTCATCCATAGCCTTGCCTAATTCCATACCATTCTTTATTTTTTCGGCGATGACAGGAGGTATGTGATAATGTAGACCACCACCCAAACTTACACGTCCTTGTTTATCAACTATTGCACACCACACAGTTCCCATCATTCCGTGTTCTGTGTCCTTTACACCGCCTTCTAAACCAATTCCAAAATCCGCGTTAGTTTTTCTCATAGCCTCTTTAGCTCTATTTACAGCTCCTTTTATTGTATCATCGTCACTTATTGGTTGATCAGAAACACCTGATTTGACTTCAACAGAAATAAAATCCGCTCCATGAAAAGCGTCCTTTAATCCGTCAATAACTGCAGCTACCTTCACTGGGTTTTTAGAACCAATTGCTATTTTCATATTATCCTTTTGATATCTGATAATGAATCTAATAAAAACTCTGGTTTCTCTTTGAGCAACCTGTCCTTTGTATGGTATCCTGTGGAAATGCCGGCAGAATATATGCCAGCGCCTTTCGCAGCCTGAATATCATAAACAGTATCACCTACATACAAAGCGTTTTGCGGGCTTTTACCTAATTCCTGGCAAACAGACTTTAGGCCATCAACTTTATCTTTCGAGTTTCCCTTTACAAGATCCAAAAAAGATTTCAAACCATACTTTCCAGCTTCTTGTGTTAGGTTTTCTAATGGATGGCTACTTAATATTGCAAGTGTTATGCCCTTGGCTTTAAGATATGAAAAAACACCGCCTGCATCAGTATACGCAACTGGAACAACACCTGCAACTATTGCCTCATCAAGATATTTTTTAAACAAACTAAACATTTCCTCTACGTTCCCATCAACCCCGTTATTTGTTAAAAACTCTATGGGCGTCATAGTAGTTCTCGGCAGCCACTCTTCAAAACTCATAACAGGTTTTTTAAAATGTTTTAGAAGGGCCATGTTAGCTTCGTATACGGGTTTCCTATCATCGCTAATGACACCGCTCCAGTCAAAAATCACAATATCTATTTTCATAACATAATTTAGACACTAAAATTTAAAGCCATGGGATATACACAAGTTATGAGTATTAATAAACAGGCGGATGAGCTCAATAGTATTATAAAAATAATTAATCCAGGCGTATATGACTTGTTGTCTGAAAGAGGAAAAGCTATATTCTTTCCTAAAAACGAGATATTAAGGCAAGGAGAAGAGGCCAAAAATAAAAAAATCAATGCTACTGTTGGTATAGCAATAGATGACGAAGGACAGCCAATGTCAATGAACTCCTTAACACAAACAATAAACATAAAATCAAAGGATTACCTTAGATATGCTCCAGTATATGGTATTCCAGAATTAAGGAGATTATGGAAATCTGAAATTCTAGAAAAAAATCCATCACTTAAATGTAAAACAAGCACACCTATTGTGACAGCCGGCATAACCCACGCTCTCAATGTTGTAGGTTCTCTGTTTGTTGATTCTGGCGATAAAATAATATTGCCAGATATGTTCTGGGAAAATTACAGATCAATATTCTCAAATTGTTTTGGTGGCGTGCTTGATTCATTCGAAACATTCGACGATAGCTCATTCAATATAAATGGCCTGGAAGAGAAGCTAGAGAAAACAAAAGGCAAAAAAATAGTGTTACTAAATTTTCCAAACAACCCAACTGGTTACACACCAACAAACGAAGAAGCAGAAAAAATAATATCTGTTCTGTCATCTTCAGCTCAAAAAAATAAAACAGTGGTTATTTGTGATGATGCATATTTTGGTTTTGTCTACAAAAAGGGCGTCTTCAACGAGTCTATATTCTCAAAACTCGCAAATTCTAATAGCAACTTGCTTGCGATTAAGGTTGATGGAGCTACAAAGGAAAATTATGCATGGGGCCTAAGAATAGGGTTTATCACATATGGGTGCAAAGGGTCAAAGGAAGTGTACGCGTCCCTTGAAGAAAAAACTGTTGGCGCAGTGCGATCTACTGTCTCAAACCCCTCCAACCTATCACAAAAACTTATTATAGAATCCATGAAATCCTCAAACTACAAAAAGGAGAAGGACGAGAATTACAACATATTAAAATTACGTTTCCTTAAACTTCAAGAAGTTTTGAAAGACAAGAAATTTGCAGAATATTTTCAACCGCTTCCACACAATTCTGGTTATTTTATGTGCGTAAAGCTAAAGGAAGACCTAAATTCAGAAGATATCAGAAAAAGGCTATTAGAAAAATATGAGACAGGTGTCGTATCTATTGGTAATGTGATAAGAGTTGCATTTTCTGGTATTGCGCAAAAAAACATAACAGAACTTTTTGAAAACATATACAGTGCTTGTAAAGATTTGTCAACCTAGAAAACCCCTTATATGAGCCGCTTTTAGCAACTCAGGTCCTATATCGCCGCCATTCTTCAAAGATTTTATAATATTGTTTGTTATAGACTTGTGTTCCTTGTTTATTTCAAAACTCAATTCCATCGAAGCAACTGTTTTCAATATATCTTTTGGTATAAATGGACAATCCACATTCAAGTAAGCAAGCGCATCAGTCAAATCTTTATCAAAGCTGACATAAATATTTTTCAAGAATGTTATATCAGCGTCGTCTAATGCGTTCAGACCAAGCAATTCTGGCGGAAATCCTATAGAATACATAGCAGCTGTGAAGGGTATTGCCCTTGGCAATGTTATACCGCTCATATTTCTTGAATATCCAAAAAGGCCTATATGCAGCTTCCTTCTTCTCCTCTGGGGAACGTATTTTGCGACATTGTTTATGACAGGTGCGAGAAGAGAAACCTGTCTTTGGTATTCTACAGAATATTTTTCCACAAGTTTCATACAAAGTTCTTCATCAACTTTCTGTGGTTTGCTGGATGTTTTTTCAGACAACTTTTTTGTTGCTGTCTTAACACTGGATTTTTCAAAGTCATATTTGAATGCGGACTGGATTGTGAATGTGTGATTGCTGGGATATTCTTTTAGGACACCTTCAACATTACCCGGTGTAAGATTGCCTCTAAAGGGAGCAGAGCCTATACCAACTATAGGAAATATCTTGACCCCAATATCAGCAGACAGCTGCCACAATCTTTGTAAGGCTATTTTGTTCAACACAACTGCGCTGATAAGGCCGTAGTTCATTGCTGGATCTGACCGCGCCAGAAAAACTCTCTGATAATCTACACCCTTGTCGAGAAGATATGTTTTTACTATTTCATCAGCATTTATCATACGCTCCATGTCCTCAAAAAGTGGTATGACATTTATCTTTTCTGGTTTGAATTCCCCAATCCAATCAGCTATCTTTATGTCACCTGCTTTAACTGGTTTGGCCTGTTTGCCAACAACAAAATCCTTATAATAACTATATACCCTATCCACACATTTTGCCGATGTTGTCATTGGCACTATAACTTCAAAAACAGGCGCTACATCATTTTTGTAAAATAGTTTAGCAACATCAAAAGAACGCGGGATGCTTTCAAGTGTTTCCAACAAAATCTTTGCCTCAGCCCTCTCAACAGATGGATTAGGCACTCTAAAAGTGATAAATAAATCTTTCCCTATTTGATGATCTTTAAAGAAGTCTTCATGTTTGCTCAAAAGTTTTTTTACAACAAAATTGTCAACTTCCTTGCCCTCAAAATCCCACATTTGCTCATCGCAACCAAACTCAGAAAAAGCATGATACGCCTCCTCTATCTCATCTTCTCCACCAACCTCAGCAGTGGCGCTAAACTGTGGTTTGTTTACATTGTCCGGATGCTGTGTGCTCATGCACTTTGGTATTTTCAACATATAACTCTATCTATTTGCTGATTGTAATATAAAACTAGCTTTCAAATAAAACTGATTTTAATATGTCATCAATGTCTTCGGTTCTTACTTCACTATAAATTTTCTGGTCAGGATAAATTGTGACTATTGTACCAATATCATTACAAAATCCTTGGCACCCTGTTTTTGTAACCCAAACCCTGCCAGCTAAACCATTAGCTAAAATAAAAGATTTTATTTTCTGGAACACTTCTATCCCGCTAACCTTTAAGCAGCAGCTGCCTTGTTCCCTATTGTTAACACAGATAAAAATGTGCTTTTGTGGCAATGTGGTTATTTGTTTCATTCTTACAGTTTGGAAAAAGAATATATAAATTCAGCAAAACCTTAAAAGCCGCTTCACTTTAGTTCAGCTAGGCATTTAATGGTTTTGGGTTTCGCTTTTTCTGATTGGTCAGCTCAACCATCACTTCCTTTTGAAAGGGGGTCACAGGAGCTGCTTCGCAACGCTTCCTCGACCCCAGTCATCCCCTGAGCAAATCTCTAAAAGAAAAACATAGGGCGCAGAAAGCGTCTCTTGGAGGGATTTTATGGAGATACAAAAACCAACTAAATTTGAACTCAAAAGAGTTCAAAAAACTATAGACGAAGACGACTTAACAGACAGGGAAATCTGGATTTACAGGGAATATTTCTAGCGGAATACCGGCATACAGGAACGCTACCCTTGGATTATATGTTTAAATAGGAAAGGAGAAGTGTTGAATATGGAACATATAGAATTGCAATATCAGATACCATATAATAGTGAAGTTGAAAAGGCAATAAATTATGCAAAAATGCACCAAGAGATAGAACTTTCTGAAAACGAAATCAAGCAATGGAAAATGGGAGAGTTGGTATTTCCGATATTAAAAATTGAACATTTATTTGAAATAAATAAAAAATACCCAGATATACCTGTGAGGTATCAGTATCTCTGGTTTTGTCTAGATGGCTCACCGATATTAAGAACAAAGGCTGGAGGTTCGATACTAAAAACCAAAGTTTCTTTCTCTCCAATATATTTGGAAAGGCAAGAACGAATTCTGAGCACGATAAGAATTGCTGCAACTATGATCGGCAAAAAGAAATTTGCAACTCTCTGTGGGTTCCACGTTACAAGTCTTAATGAATGGTTAAGAGCAAGAAAGCCTCCTATAAACGCTCTTATCAAATCGTGTCAGCTATTAAATAGAGATTTCTGGGAGAACCTAGACGGTGTGAAACTATACGGTACAAGCGGTAAAAAGTTTGTAATTTTCAAAAAAGAGTACCCAGAAAATTTAAAAGATATTCGTATATGGATTGAAAACGAAGGTAATATTGGTTTAAGGACAACTGAAATAACCTTCAAGCAAGCAAAGGAGGGTATTAAGTGTTTATATAAATTAAACGATCTTTTCTATAAAATATTCGGTATCAGAGGTAGTATAGTTAAAGACTCAAATACAGGTTGTTATTTACTTAGGATAATTTCTTCCCCCTGAAGACAAATTTTGTCTTTACGTTATAGAATTCCAGTGGGCTACAAGATATACTCAAATATTTCAAGCGATTTGTTTGAATTCCAAGATCCTGAGGATGGATATAGATATATTGCTAAAAACATAGAAACTGAAGGCTGTTTCACACTGAGACACAAAAAGAATTTTAATTATCTGCGTGTATCTTTCGGTTCAGCAAACAAAGAAAGAAGGGACAAGTTTACAGAATTAGCAAATAAACTAGGTTTTAATTTCAAAAACTATGATCAGCCAAAAAGACGGGTTTATCATAGCTTTCAGCTAGACAACAAAAACATACTAAAACTTCTATTCTATATTTTACCATATATTTGGCATGAAGGAAAGATAAATAAAATTTTTGACAAGGAGGATAAATATCTTTTTCAGAAAGAGATGATGACTTATCTGAGATTTGATGTAGATGTTAAAATAAAAAACTTATTGGAAGAAAGTATTGTCAAATTTGGGGGAGTTGCTAAGTTAAATCAAACTTTACATCTGGAGGGCAATAATTTTGGATATAAGTTTGGGAGAGCGTTTATCTATTGTTGGCTAAAAGGTAAATCACCGATACCTTTAATAACTATTATTATTCTGTGCAACATTTTAGATAAGGAATATTTTACATATCTTCCAAAATGGGTAGCCCTTGTTTTATGGACACATGGACTAATTTCATACGATAGTCTTCAAGAGTTAAGAGCCAAAAGTTTTGAGAATGTAACTAAAGAAGTTTCCTAACAACCTCGTAATAGGTAATATCATTCTCGCAATCAACTATTGCCCACAAAAATGTTGCTCTAATTGAGTGCGCGAGCCTAACAGCTCGGGAAAGCTCCTGAAAAGAGCACGTGTAATCTTCTGGTATGCAGTAAACAATCCATTTTGTGTGTTCTGTTGGGGTTTTGGGACCCCTTTTAACTAGCACACCTCTGCTATAACATCTAAAATCGGCGCCAAACTTAAACCCGGTTTTCACCACAAGTCCACGACCACGCAAATCCCTATAGACAATGTATTTTTCATGCAATCTTTTGTCGAATTTCAGGCCTAGTTCCATCAGGTCTTTGAAGCCAATCTTTTTCTTGCTTTTTTTAACAGTTATTTTCCTTCTTTCAGTTAAGTACAAGGCTTCAACAAAGGATATCTCGAGCCTATCTTCTATTCTTTTACCATAGCTTCTTTGCTCTAGGTTATCGAAACCTTTTTGAACAAATAGCTTGCTTTCAAGTAGTGTAGCCTCTGGTAAGGGTATTTTTTGTTCCGGCATATCAGCTATAGAATTATTATATTTATAACCTATATACTCTAATTCTATAAGATGCCTCGATAGCTCAGCAGGTAGATCTATTGTAACCTACAGCAACCGTTAGCTCTAATAAGCTAGTTGGAACTGTTAATCGGTAGGTCGGAGGTTCGAGTCCTCCTCGAGGCGCTGAGGGTGTAGCTCAGTGGGAGAGCACACGAGATTAAATCTGTGAAGCTGAAGCCCATTGGGATAGAGACCGTACAAGATATGTGAACCATATTTCGGGTAAAGGTGTCGGGTGCGATTTAAACGGAAACGTTTTTATCCCCGAATTCGATCCACCCCACCCTCACTTCTTATTTTTAACTCCTTAAATAATATTACAAGATAATGAGACAGTTACTATGAAGTCTGTTTTTATTGCCGGTAGTAGGAAATTTTACGAAGACATAGAATTGTACTTAGATATATTAACAGAAGCTCAAGTCAAAGCATCTATTGCTGGAAAACATAGACGAAGTAAAGACACGCTAGAGAGTGAAAAGGCTGCTTTGCTTAGTGCTTTTGAAAAGATAGATAAATCAAATGTGGTGTATGTTTATTCCCAAGATGGTTACATAGGCAAGACAGTGGCGATGGAAATAGCTTATGCATATTCTAAGAAAAAAGAAATCATATCTTCACATAAAATAGAGGAATTGTCTGCTCGTGGTCTGGTCTCTCAGATTATGAAGCCTGCTGATCTTATTAAATATTGTAAGAGATAGTCGTTATGGACATTATTCAACAAATCTATCAAGAGCTCAAGAGAAACACAGACGAAAAATACAAGAGTGACTCTTCTAGATTTTACAAAGATAGATTAAGGCCTAGCGAGCCTTATGGTGTTAGAACACCTGTAGTAAGGAGTATAGCCAAAAAATATTGGAAAGAAGTAAAGAACAAAGAAAAGAAAGAAGTCTTTGGTTTGTGTGAGAAATTGTTGTCATGTAAAATAAACGAGCCTATAACTATCGCTTTCCAGTGGGCTTTAGGTTGTAAAAAGGAATTTGAAAAATCTGACTTTTCTATTTTTGAGAGATGGTTGGAGAAGTATGTCAATGAATGGGGCAGGTGTGACGATTTGTGCGCAGGTCCTTTAGGCGGGCTTGTTCTTCAATTTCCAGAGCTACTCCCCACTGTTTTCAATTGGACAAAAAGCGAAAATATGTGGTTTAGAAGGGCTTCTGCAGTTTGTTTGATAAGATCTTTGAGAAAAGGAAAATATCTAGAACAATCCTTCAAAACCGCAGATGTATTACTCGAAGATGAAGAAGATCTTGTGCAGAAGGGTTACGGATGGATGCTGAAAGAAGCTTCGAATGTTTTTCAGAAAGAAGTTTTCGAGTATGTGATGAAAAATAAGGATAAAATGACAAGAACTGCATTAAGGTATGCTATTGAGAAGCTACCTTTGCAGATGAAAAAAGAAACAATGAAATAATCTACTCTTTCCCTTCCCACTCTTTGTAAAATTTCTCAAGAAATATCTCCATAAATTTGTGTCTCTGTTCTGCGATTTTCTTTCCTGTTTTTGTATTCATCTGATCTTTGAGTAGAAAGAGTTTCTCATAAAAATGGTTAACAGACGTGTTTTTCCTTTCGCCTGTATATTGTTTTTTGTAGTCTGCTGTCGACATATTTAATTGTGGTTTAATTTCAGGATCATGTATCACTTGCCCAAATTTCTGTCCACCGGCAAAACATCTTGTGATTCCAATTGCTCCCAGCGCATCCAATCTATCAGCATCCTGCACAACCATTCCTTCATTTGTTTTCATTTTAGAAACAGTTGTGGGGCTTTTGAAAGACATTGTAGAAACTATTTCAACAACATCAGAAACCACACTTTCATCCACGCCAAGACTTTCAAGAAACTCCCTTATTTTTCTCGGTCCAATATCTTGGTCGCCTTTATGCATTTTCCAATCATCTATATCATGCAAAAGCGCAGCAAGCTGTACAATAAAAGGGTCTGCTCCTTCTTCCTGACCGATTTTCAGAGCGGTTTTCCAAACCCTATAAACATGCCACCAGTCATGGCCAGTAGATTCCCCATGCAATTCATTTTTTACAAACTCCCTTGTTTTTTCTAGGATAAGATCTTTCTCCATAACAGATTTTATATTAAGGAATTAAATAGTTGGTAGAAAGATTAGTTGAAGATTCTAAAAATATAACTAAATTATCTTTTCTGTTTAGCTGTTTTTACAGCTTCGTTTTCACTTAAACCAAAAGAAGATTTAAGCCATTCTTTGAATGACATTTCTTTGGGTTTGGTTTTAGGATCAACTTTTACAACAGTTCCACCCCGTTTCATATCTCTAACAGATAATATTCCAGATTCATGTAATTTACCACCATTTTTTGCCCAAAGAACATAACCACCTAAGTTTTCTCTATCTGGTTCAATATAATTTCTTCTAGCAAGAGATCCAACACCTGCATAAACTGGTCTTAATCTATCTCCAAATAGTGAATCTCCTAGCTGGTCAGCTGCGGTTTCTAAATATCTAGATAGTTTTCTTAGACCTTCTGAAGCCAAATAATATCTTGTCATAATCGAAAAAATTAGAAGTTTAGATTTATAAACTTATCTATGGCAAGTAGTCTTCTTCCTTGATTTTTTGTGGCAAATATTTTTCTGTGATAAACCTAATATTCTTTGCTGACAAAGCTTCCAGTTCCAGTTTATAGCCAACTTGCAGCATGTGTTTTATTTCATATTCCCATTCCTTTTTCTTGAACCAGACGTAGTTCAACATTTCCTGAGCTCTTTTTTTGTCGCCTTCATTTAGTTTGATTGTGACGTTCTTTGGTATGTCGAATTTTGCAACATCTTGAGTAGTTAAGCCTAAAAATCTAGCGTCTGGTGTTCCAAGCCTGTCTGACACAAAAGACAAGTTAATCGAACCTTGTTTAATGACCGAGTAAATATAATATCCCCACACATCAGCATCTGTACAGACAATGATAGGCAACTTCATCTCATTGTGCAACCTATTTATCATCCTTCTTGTTCCTCTATCTGGCTGACCTTTGCCTGTTATAACAAGGCAATTATGCTTTTTCCAGAATCTGTCTTCATTCAATCTTTGCCAAACAGCATCCTTCTCAATTACCAAAACAAATTCGGCTTTACAATCTAGAAACTGGACTGTATTAGGCTCACAGATTGACGGAATTCCATAACCAGAAGATCCCATTTTAGCACAATCGTTTTCAGTATCGAAATTGGGCTCTCTCATTGTGATTGGCCCGACTAAGGAACCTTTCTGCTCTGCATGTAAATGCAAATTCTCTCTCAATGTATTCAAAGAAGCTTCTATATCTTCGATTAGAGGGTCGCTTTCCTCCTGCGTCTCAAATGTTTCTTCATTATATTTTTGAATTGTGTGCTTCATGTTATAGAACAAATCTCTGATAGAAGTTGTCACACCTTGATCTATCAGTTTTTTACAGCCAGAAGCAACCATCATGGTCTGCATGAACTTCCTTGTATGAGCGACATTAAGGTATGTTCTGTGACTAACCTTATCACCTAACATGATTAGCTTACTCTTGTCATCAAAATAAACATTTGACAAATTCCTTACAGGCAAACTCATGTCAGGATTCTGTATTTTCTCCAACTGTTTAAATATATCTTTACCAAAAACCTGTAACCCTTCCTTCGGATCCTTTATTCTTTCTTTAGCCATATTTACTCTTCCTCTCCACCCTCATCATCTTCTGTTTTTGATTTTTTGGTTTTTTCTTCTGCTTCTTCTCCAGTATCTTCAAACTGGCCAGCCAACTCTGCTACAACCTTTTCTATCATCTCTTTTATTTTTTTGGTGTTCTCACCAGTTAAATCAGAGATTGCTATGGCTGTTTCCTCAGCATATTTCTCGAATGTTTTCCTTCTCTCTGCCAGATAATCTGCTTTTCTGATACCAGATAAATATAAAGACAGTTTCCTTGTAGCCTCTTGTATTGCTAACTTTATCTCCTTCATTATTTCTGGGTATGATGCAATCGCTTCCTTCGATTCTGATGTGAATGGAACCCAAACAGAACATATGTGAACAAACAAAACCATTGGTTCTGTAGGAAGTTTGTCTGCCTGTAATTTATATCTTTTCCAATCAATTTCCATCGCTGATTTTGTGATTGAGCAATCACCTTGTTGATAAAGCAAAGGAACTCTGTTAGCAAATCTCATAATCTTGAATTCTGTAATTGATTGTCCATAAGCTATACCAACCTCTACTTGGAAGGGAAACCCCCTATAAACAGCAGGTGACCTGGAAACAGTTGCAACAAACTCCGGATTCAATTCCTTTTTTAACCCCTCTTCAATCAACTTGTCCCCTAAAGGTGACAGGACATCTGTTGGTGGTGCGATCAACTTGACTTGTTTTGCAGCTTGGACAAGTTTCCCAATATCCTTATCATCCACTCTTCTGGGGGATATTTTTGGATCAACTCCAGCAACCTTGCAAATCTCTTCTGCTGTTGTTTTGCCCAACCTGGAAAATTCGGTTGTTAAGAACGAGGCTACAGATCTTCCAGCTGTTGCTCTCAACATCCTTTCAAAAACACCATACTCAACACCCTCTATATGTGGCGGTATTTCTTTTGGTTCTTTAGGCAACTCGTTTATTGTTCTTTTAAATTCAAACCTGCCTGTAGGACCTTCATAAACTATGTTTGCAAAAGGGTTGGAAATTGCGGTTTGTTTCATGTATTCTAAAACAGATTGTTTGTGTTCCCTGTAAACACCTTCACAAACAAAAGTAATTTGTATCCCATGCCACTCTTTACCTGTTAATGTTTCTTCTTCCAAAATTTGAGCGACATTATTTTTCACATCAATTTTCATTTTATATCTGTGCGTTTTCCCATCTCCTGTCGAAGAAAGAATTTCAACTGCTTCACCAGTCGTTAACTGAGAATACATAACAGCGCAAGAAATGCCTAAACCTTGTGCCCCTCTGTTTTGTCTCAATCTATGAAATTTGGAACCGTATAACAGAGAACCAAAAACTTTAGGAATGTTTTCCTTTATAATGCCTGGTCCATTATCCCTAATAACAATTTTATATTTTTCTGTTCCAGCTTCCTCCATTTTAACATATATGTCGGGGAGTATTCGCGCCTCTTCACAGGCGTCCAAACTATTGTCGACACCTTCTTTTACAATAATCAATAAAGCTTTGATTTTGTTATCATAGCCCAAAAGGTGGCGGTTTTTCTCGAAAAACTCTGAAACAGATACGCCCTTCTGTTGCTTTGACAATTCCTCTGCTGATTTAACTGCTACTTTTTGATCCACCATAGGAAACTACGTTTTCTTCATCTCCAAATATGTTGTTGAAGAGATGTCTCATGTCATTACATACCCAATGAGACATGACTCTAACCTTCCTTTTATTTACACTCATTATTACTCTAAACCTAAAGAAGCCAAATATCTGTACACTGTTGTATGTTTGCTCCCTTGTAGAAGCATTTCAATGGCTTCCTTTGCGTTATCGACTTGTTTATAATTACCGATTATGGAAATTGTTCTTCCGTAAACGGAAACAGAAGCGCGTGTTGACTCTTCTATATTTGATCTAGTTTTTCCGTGAGTTCCAATAACCCTTGACATCAATCTCTTTATTTTTTTTTGGGTCCCTTTTATTTGTATAACATCTAAAAGACAATCTGAGCCCAAAAGCCTGAGCGCTCGATGGGGTGAGAAGCCTCGTCCTATCGCCTTTACTATTTCCCCAGCCACCAGTTCGTTTTCGCCTTCTATTTGAATTTCAACACTAATTTTTATTTTTGTCTTTGTCTTTTTCTCGATGGAAGCTTTTGTTGCGCCATCTTTACCAATTAGTATAGGCTTTCTTTCTTCAGGTATATTAACTAAGAGCATAGCAAGGAGTTACTTTACAATACCTTTTCTTCTCAGCCACTCAAACTGAGTTCTTGTATATCTAAAAACTATATCCCCCTTTTCGTTGGGTTCTATCTCCCATGGTTCAATAAGAACAAAGTCTCCTATGTTGACCCAGAAATCCCTTTTTGATTTTCCAGGAATTTTGCAAATCCTAATTTTACCGTCTTTACAATTGACCCTGAATCTGCTTCCGCCCAACACTTCTTCAACTGCGCCAAACACTTCCCTACCCCTCGGTAACCTGGTTCTTACAAACGTTTCTTGTTGATGTTCCATACACAATAATAGGATTTCACTTTAATATAGATGTTGGTATAATTTGTTAGAAGTTTTTATTGTAAATCAGCGAAGCATCAAATCTATATGACGGCTAAGTTAACTTGACCGGTGCATTTATATGTACACCCTATCAATAAACACCTGGTGAGACTATGGTATTAAAGGTGATGAACCGGGACTTTTGTGGGCCTCATACACGCGAGGCTCTAGAAAAAACGTTGGTAACAGCAGCCTTAGCTCTCAAACCCTTAAAAAACTAATTGTTAAAGCCCTCAATAAAAACCAATCTATTCTTCTCAAAAACATAGTGAACAACAGAAAACTCACATTATATTCTTTGTTGAAAACCGTATCTAAAGAAGAAAAAATACCGCTCTCGACACTGAAATTTAATTCTAAAATATTCAAAGACCTTGGGCTTGTTGATTATGGAAATTGTGAAAAGGTAAAGTTAACAATGTCTGGTCTGCTGGTTTTGAATGTTTTGGGGGATGTGATTGTATGAAACATTGCACTAACGAATGGAGAGAGTATTTGGATTATCTGACACCAGTAAGAGAAGATTATACAGTAGACCAGTATAAGGATTTTACAAAATGTGTAGAGAGGGTCCTAACCAAAAATCAAAAGGGTTCGATTCGTTCAAAGGATGAGGAGGTGATTTTATGACAGGGTTGAAAGACGATTTGGTTCGAGCAGGATATACGGCAGACGATTTATCTCGTGTAAGATCAAATGCTAGAAGAATGGGTGTCTATTGGGCCGAAGATGGTTGGTTGTCTTGGGAACTGTATAGGGCTCTTAGAAAACAAGTTGAAGATCAGCAGAGCAAATAGATATACAATGCCAAGTATTTGAATAGAAAACTGCAATAATTTGATATGGTTAAATTAAGGCTTACAGAAGAAGGGGAGAATTATCTGAAATGGGGTTTGCCAGAAGTAAATTTGGTTAGTCTTCTAAAAAAGCGAAGCCTTTCATTTGAAGAAGCTGGAAAGAAAATAGAAAACTTCCAGATAGCTTTGCAGTGGGCCAAAAAGAATGGTTGGATAGAAATCAAAGAAGGTAAGCTCGTCCTTGCCAAACAGCCAGATACCAAGCTACAAAACGCACTGGAGAATATTGAAAAGGCCCCAGAAGATTTAATAAAAGTTTTGATCTTCAGAAAACTTGTAAAAGAAGAAAGGGAAGATGAGTTGACAAAGGCGCAGCAGTTTGTAGGAAAAGAAATTGATAAGTTGACACCAGAGCTTGTGAAAACAGGCATATGGAAGCAAACAAAACTAAAACCATACAACGTCGAGTTTGTCGGGAGAAAAATTTACCCAGGAAAAAGGCAACCATACAACCAGTTTTTGTATCAGACTAGAAGGAAGTTGGTGGAGTTGGGTTTCAAAGAGATGAAAGGAAACTTTATTGAACTCGAGTTTTGGAATTTCGACGCTCTATATCAAGCACAAAGCCACCCATCGAGGGATTGGACAGAGACATATTCCTTGAAAGAGCCGAAATATGGGAATTTACCAGACCTAAAACTTGTTGAGCGTGTAAAGGATGCTCATGAAAACGGATGGAAAACCGGATCTACTGGTTGGGGTTATAAGTGGGATCCTAAAAAAGCAGCCCAATTAATGCCGAGGGCTCACAGCACATGTTTGTCAGCGCGAACACTGGCAGGAAAGCCTGAAATACCAGGAAAATATTTTTCAATGGCGAGAGTTTTTCGTCCTGATGTTTTGGATGCAACCCACCTTATTGAGTTTAACCAAATTGAAGGGATTGTAATTGGAGAGGATCTCAATTTAAGAAATGTTCTTGGTATCTTGCAGATGTTTGCAAAAGAAATTGCTGGTGTAACGCAAATAAAATTCTTACCAGATTATTACCCATTTACGGAACCGTCTGTGCAAATGTCTGCAAAACATCCTGAGTTAGGATGGGTTGAGTTTGCAGGTGCAGGAATTTTTAGAGAAGAGTTGACAAAACCGCTAGGCATCGACGTGCCTGTACTTGCATGGGGCATCGGCCTTGACAGGCTTGCAATGTTCAAGTTGGGAATAAAAGATATTAGACAGCTATTCTCAACTGACCTAAAATGGCTGAGGGAGCAGCAGATGGTGGTATGAAACGAAAAATGTCTTGGAAAGAGGATAAAGATTATGAAATAAAGTTCTGGAAAGATTGGCTCCATGCTGATCATTTTGAAAGGCTGGAAATGGTAAAGAAGCTGCCTATTATAAAGGAAATTATAGATCTAGGAAAACTTGATTCAAAATTGAGGAAGCAAATTTTTTCATCAAATATCAATAGTTTTTTTGAAGATCTGGAATCTGCAGTTTATACAAAAATAAGATTGGAACAAAAGAAAATAAAAAGAAAGACAGTATAAACTAAAATATACACAAATATTTATACTGTGCGAAAATTAAAAGAGGAGAAGATGGTTGTATGAAAGTGAAAATATCTGAGCTTAAGAGTGTAGTTAACAATGCGATTATTCATTACGGTTACTCTAAAGACGAAGCAGCTGTTATCCAAGACGTCCTTCTATATGCACAATTGCGTGGGAACAATCAGGGGGTGGTGAAGCTTATTGGTAAAGGTATACCCAAGAGAGAAGGGGCTCATGCCCCAAAAATTGTTAAAGAGACTCCTGTGTCTGTTTTGGTTGATGGCAACAAGACTCATGCAATGATTGTCATGAATCATATAACTGATCTAGCAATTAAGAAGGCTAAAGAAATGGGTTTATGTATTGCAGGAAATTTTAATACTTCTGAGTCTACTGGCGCTCTGGGATATTATGTAAAAAGAATCGCTGATCAAGGTCTAATTGGTATTGCTTTCGCTTCTTCTCCATTCAAAACAACGGCACCATACGGCTCTAATGAAGCGCGATTCTGCACAAACCCTATGGCCTATGGAATACCCACCAACTCAGATCCAATTTTGTTGGACATGTCAACTTCGTCTATGGCATACTACGGTCTTATAGAAGCTAAAACTGCCGGGAAACAAGTCCCGGAAGGGATCGGTTATGATTCAGAAGGTAGAGACACTACAGACCCCGCAAAAATAATGGGTGGAGCTCTAAAAACTTTGGCAGGCCATAAAGGATCTGGGCTGGCTTTAGTAGTACAAATACTAGCAGGCGCTTTTGTGGGAGCCGATTCTTTTGACAATGATAGCTCAAACGCCGGTAACCTAGTAATTGCAATTAATCCTAACATTTTTGCGCCTTCTGAAGAATTTAAAGGAAATATCTCAAAAATGATCACCAAAATAAAATCCGCTAGAAAATTAGAGGGTGTAAATGAAATTCTGGTTCCTGGAGAAAGAACAAATAAAATATCAAAAGAAAATTTGAAAAATGAAAATATAGAAATAGAAGATAATTTATGGAACGCTCTGTTAGAGGTTAGTAAGAGTCGGTGATGTTGATATGTCAAAATTTGAAATTAGTAAATCTGATTTGAAAAAATTTGTCTCTCATGACAAAACCTTTTCATTTGAATATCCAGAATATTGGAATATAGAATATGACGATGACACACTTGTTTTATGGCGAGGTAAGAACAAAACAGCTTTAAGGATCACACCATTTTTGGTTAAAACCTCTGATGGGAAAGAATTTTCCCGGGATAAATGGGTCAAGGATACAATAAAAGCAGGAAATGCTATTGATTATTCAAAAAAGGGTAAACTGTACATTCTACACCGTAAAGATTACAAGGGAGAAGAAAATAAAGCTCCAATAATTCAAAAACAGTGGGAGGTAGTTACTAATAAAGGGCCTTACATCTGTTCTCTCACTATTTTAAAAAACAAAGCAAATACAAAAGAATCCAAAGATGAATTAAAAATAGCGACCAGAATAACATATTCAATAAAGGAAATTTGATATGCCGAAATTCGAGATAAGTAAAACAGATTTGGAGAAATTGGTTGGAAGGAAATTCACAATCAAGGAATTGGAAGAGGAAGCCCTCCTATATGCGAAAACAGAACTTGATGGACATGATGGCGACACGCTGAAAGTTGATGTGAAAGATACGAATAGGCCGGACTTGTGGTCGGTTGAAGGCATCGCGCGCGAACTAAAAGGCCACTACAAAATTGAAGAAGGCCTTCCAAAATATTCTGTAAAAAAAGCAGGATGGAAAGTCATAGTTGAATCTCCAGACGAATTCCATAAATTCGTCACAGCTGCTGTTGTGAGGAATGTGAGAATAGACCAGCATGTTTTGTCGCAGATGATTCAGTTGCAGGAAAAGGTTGGCGGAACCTTCGGCCGCAACAGGAAAGCGATGTCAATGGGCGCATACGATTTAAGCAAAATAAAATTCCCTGTAAAGTATGTAGGAAAAAAGCCTGAAGAAATAAAGTTTAAGCCTCTCGGCTACGACAAAGAGATGTCAGCGAAGGAGATTCTACAAAACCATGAAAAAGGAAAGCAATACGGCCACCTTCTAAAGGATTCTAAAAAATACAATGTTTGGCTCGATGCCAATAATTCTATTCTTGCGATGGAACCGATTATTAACTCAAACATTGCAGGGAATGTCACAATACAAACAAAGGATGTGTTTATAGAGTGCAGCGGGAATGATGTAAAAAGTCTTCACACAGCCATCAATATTTTAGCATCTGCGCTTGCAGAGAGAGGCGGACAGATAGAGGAAGTGGAAATATCATACAAAGACAAAAAAATCACCACTCCTGACTTCACACCAAAAGTAGCCCATTTAGATCCAGACTACTGTAGAAAAATTCTGGGGCTTGAAATATCAGATACAGAAATGATAAAGCTCCTGAAAGAGGCAAGACATAATGCAAGACTGGATCAGAAAAAAATTCATGTTGAATATCCGGCATACAGGCAGGATATCATGCACCAGCGCGACCTTGTAGAAGATGTGGCTATTGGTTTCGGTTATAATGATATTGAACCGCATATACCTACTTTACCAACAATCGGTTCTAGAGACAAACTGGAAGATTTCGCTAATGTGATAAGGGAAGTGTGTGTCGGCCTTGGTCTGCAGGAAGTTTTGACATTTAATCTGACGACAAAAGATAGCATGTTCAAGAAAATGAATTTACCTGATGGTAAAATTGTAGAGATAGAAAACCCAGTTAGTCAGAACTGGTCTGTTTTTAGGGATAAGCTTTTACCAAACCTTTTGGAATTTCTGGCTTATAACAAAAACCAAGAATACCCGCAAAATATCTTTGAGATTGGCGATATTGTGTTGTTTGATTCAGAAAACAAAGAAACCGGTGTAAGTAATAAAAGAAGGATAGCTGTCGCTTTAACAAACACACAAATAGGATATGAGGACGCTTCCTCTTTGTTGAATGCTTTCTTGTCTGTTTTAGGCAAAAAACTTGTCCTGAAGAAAACAAGCCACCCATCCTTTATCCCAGGAAGGGTTGCAGAAATAGTTGTTGAAAATAAATCAATAGGCCTGATAGGGGAAATTCATCCACAAGTTTTGAATAATTGGAACTTGGAGAAGCCGGTTGTTGGGTTTGAACTGGATGTAGAAAGTTTACAAAATTAAATTCTAGCTTTAAGTGCTGCTACTTTATTCAATCTTTCCCAAGAAAATCCTGCATCTTCTCTTCCGAAGTGGCCATACCTTGCTGTTTCTCCATATTTTGGTTTCTTTGGTCCAACCAATTCTAAAGCTTCTATTATTCTCCCAGGTCTCCACGGAAAAACCTCGCTGACAATTTGTGTAAGCCTTTCATCAAAGCCATTATCATCACCCATTAACCCTGTTCCATAAGTTTTAACAGTTAAAGAAGTTGGCTCTGCCCGACCTATGCCATAAGAAACTTGTATGAGGCATTTTCTTGCAAGCCCTGCGCCAACAACATTTTTAGCTGCCCATCTTGCTGCATAAGCTGCAGACCTATCTACTTTTGAAGGGTCTTTTCCTGAAAACGCGCCGCCGCCATGTGGTGCTGCGCCTCCATAGGTGTCGACAATTATTTTTCTTCCTGTGACACCGCTGTCACCTACTGGACCCCCAACCACAAATCTTCCAGTTCCATTTATGCAATATTCTGGGTTTTTTAGAAGTTCTGGTGGTATTGCCCCTTTTACAACACTCTCAATTATACTTTCTTCTATTTCTTCAGATGAAATATGATCTGCATGTTGGGCAGCTACCACAACCCTTACAACCTCTACTGGCCTATCATTTTCATACAAAACAGTAACCTGAGACTTTCCATCTGGTCTTAACCAAGATAAGTCTGCTCCTCTAGCCACATCCAAGCCTCTAACAATTCTATGCGCAAACATTATGGGTGCAGGCATGAACTCTGGTGTTTCATCTGTCGCATAGCCAAACATATGTCCTTGGTCACCTGCGCCCTGATCATCTAAACTACCTCTACCAACTCCCTGTGATATGTCAGCAGATTGCGCATTCAATGCTGGAAAAACAAAACAATCTTCATCAAATCCTAAACTTTTAGGGTAACCTATTCTTGATACAGTGTCTCTTACTAGTTTCTCAGGATCAATATCGGCTCTTGTTGTTAGTTCTCCTTCTACAAAAACTAGACCATGTTCTACTATCCGTAGAGCGTTTCTAGGTCCTAACAATTCTATTAAAGGAGCATATTTTGGATGTGGTGAAAGCCCGCCTTTAACACCTGTTTCAACAGCAACTCTAGAAGAAGGGTCTTGGTCTAAAGCAGCATCAACAAAAGCGTCAGAAATTTGGTCACATATTTTGTCCGGGTGTCCAGGAGATACAGATTCAGAGGTAGCTAAATATCTTGTTGACATAATTAATTCAATTTGTTTAATTATAGAGTAAGCTTTTTATTCGTTGCTGAGAACAATTTTTATAAAATATATGAATCGATTAGTTTTATTGTTCACACATTATAACATATTCTAATGGTTTATTGTGGAATTTTACTGAAAAACCATCATATTTAATACTAATATCTGGATTAACCGTTTTATTTATACCATTTAAATCAAATTTAATATCTGGATATTTCTTCATGAAAACCTCAAATTTATCCGGAATAACAAATTCTACATGTTCTAATCCTTCGGGATGGGGACTGCCTTCTTTAGGTGACGGTAATTCAACAAGATAAATCTTTCTTTCATCGAAGCAGACAGGTTTTATAAGTTTATATGTTGATATTTTTCTTCCGTTTATTTCTGCTTCAGTAAGTAATTCTCCTAATTGAGATAGTTCATTTTGATACTTTTTATATCTTTCAATTGAATCAACTCTATAACAAATATGGTCTAATTCATAATTGAAAACATCGACACCATCATTACCTAAAGCAGTTATTATTTTTTCTAAAAACAAATTAACATCTCCTAATAAATCATAAATAGTTTTCATAGAACCAAACTATTTCTTCAGCCAGCTAAAAATAGGCGAGTGTTCAGGAATCCTTATTTTCGCATCTCTTCTTTCTTGCAAACCAGCAATTATAGCTGCTATTTCCTTAAATTTTCTTGCTGAAGTTGAGCGGGGGTTTGAATGGACTATAGGCTGCCTTTTGGATAACGCCTCCCTCATTTTAGGGTCCTCAGGGACTACGCCAATTATCTCCATATCCAAAAACTCTTTTATTTCTTCTGGTGTAGGTGTTGACTTGTCTTTTTTGTACCTGTTTATCACAGCGCCGAGATTTTTTGTGTCTGTTTTCTCACTTATTCTGCCAAGCTTCAATGCCTCAACCATTGCTGGCATTTCAGGGTTTGTTATCGTAATCAACTCGTCTGCCGCATCAATGGCTGCCAACGCCTCTCGTCCAAGGCCCGCAGCCGCATCCACTATCACAAATTCAAAACCGTCTGCTAGTTTGTATAAAACAGAAATAAGGTCGCTGGCTGTTACTTTTGTCAACCTTTTTAGTGATATGTCAGCAGGCATTATGCTGAATCCAAGTTCATGTTGGTAAAGGGCCTGTTTTAGCCTGGAATCTCCTGAAAGCACATCTTGCAAAGTTTTTGGATATAATGGAACGCCTAAATGCAATCCTAAATTTGGTGTTGTAAGATTTCCGTCAACCGCCACAACAGATTTATTAAGTTTTGCTAAAGAAGCGACAAGATTAGAAACAAAAGTGGTTTTACCAACACCGCCTTTACCGCTAGCCACTGTAATTATGCGACCCATATCTCAGATGGAAATAGGTTCTTGTTCAACTGTGTGGGAACCTATTTCGTCCCCCTAATCTAACTATTCAACTATATACACTATTCTCCTCAAAACCTTATAAAAGAGACGGAAACTAGCCTTTATATTATGCCCCAAGGTGAGGATACTGGCCATAAGGCATCAAAGAAATTTCCCTCACATGAGCTTCTGTATCAATAGCAAATAAAACAGCCTGCCCAACTTTTTGTGGTTTGAAAACAGGAAATGTCTGATCGTTATATTTGTATCCGAACCCCTCAGAAGCCAATAACATGGCTTCAAATGTTTCTGGGTCATCATAGAATCCTGTATCGGTTATCCCAGGCATTACTTCTGTAATGTATATTCCTTCCGGGGTTAAATCCAGAGCCATACTTCTGGCCATGGCGTGTATAGCTGACTTTTGAATGGCGTCTAGTGTATGTAGCCTCTTTGTCCGTATAGCGCTTATAGCAGATATGATTACAACTTTTGAAACCTTTTGTTTGTTAAAAATATTTTTCATCTCTTGCATAATATTCAATAAAGACGCACAATTGGCCTCAACAAATGGCCCAATAGCCTCGCTTGGAATCTCCCATGGGTTTAGTGCGACCGTCTCTTTTGGCAATTTAACTTTGGAAGCAATTCCAGACATGCCGCCATAATGCACAAGATGGACATCAAGATTCATCTTTTCTTTAAGTTTTCTGATTTCTTCAACTATTTCCTTTACTTCCCTCTTGTTAAGCAAATCAACTTTTTTGTAGTGGTATTCCCCAGCCAAGAAATTCTTGCCTACACATTCGAGGCAATCCAAACAATCACCAAGCATGTATACCAAATATCCTGCCTTGTTTAATTCTATGGATGTTCCTGCAGGAGAATTCATTTTGCATTTCTCCCCATTTTTATCTATTATTATCGCAGGGTCTGGGATTTTGAATTCTTTTTTTGCTTCTTTCAAGCCAACACCTGTTACGACTACAATGGCTTTATGCTGCATACAAACCTCTCCACAAGTCAGCTATTTCCTGTTTTCCGCTTCTTCTATAAACGCTTTCCATATTTAGGACAGCTGTTCTTACACCTTCGGCGTCTGCATAAGGTTTGGCTTGCACAGCCATTTTTACAAAGTATCGGCTATACGAATCTCCGTCTATCCCTCTTATAGGATCTAAATCCACGTCTCCAAAAGATCTTAGGTGTGAAAAATATGCAGGAACGGCTTCGCGTCTTATTTTTTCCAATTGTCTATAATCTGCAAGTTCATGAAACGGAATTCCGTCCCAGCTCCCAAACATTTGTATTGTAAACGATCCCAACATTACTCCAACATAATTTCTATTTCCTTGGCATTTCGTTTCCAATAGCCTCAAACTTCTTAGCCTTATATCAATATATGGCACAAGGGCCAACCTCAGCGGGTTAAAATCACCATCTTGAAGCGCTATTTTTTTGGCGGCTGTGTACGCTTCATCTGGAGCTTCGAAATTAGTCTGGACGACTCCACCTAAATCAAAGTTTGTTCTTGAAGACATGTCAAAATAAAAATGAAATGTGGATAATCTTTCTTCTCTTGTAGAATCTGAAGAGAAAAATTCGCCTTCGGGCCTTACACATGTAATTGGTTCCAAAATACTAACTGGTAAATCACCTTCATCTATAAGAACAATATAACCAAGGCTCCCTTTTTGTCGGCCTTCAGATATAGACAGCTGATTCCCAACTATATCAAAAGAAATCCCCTGGCTAGGCATTGTGCCTTTTGCGCGGGTTATTCCTCTGGTAGCCAAAAGGTTGAGAACTCTTATAACATCATCCCTGGTTGCTGATGTATTTATTGGTTTTACAGTTGTGTGATAGTGCTCGTGTCCATGACTATGCCTTTCTAACCCATCAACTTCAGCCCAAGCCGCCATTTGATCTAATTGGCTGTAACCAAAATCACCATCAACCAACACCCTCTGATCAGTTGCTCCTTGACTGTCTAAAAACTCTCTAACTTGATCTAAACCCCGATCTACCCATGTATAGCCAATAGCATTAGCAATAGCCAGGCCATCTCTAAATGATCTCTTGCTTCTTACAGAAGATAGATGACCAACAGGAACCAAGGCCAACACATGTTTAAGTTCAATATTTTGATATCCAAGCAAAGAATCAACAATATCAATTGGGTTTGCCGCCCCGCTTGGTTCAACTATTAATTTGTCCACATTGTTTGTATCGAGAGTATCAAGAGCCCTTTCCAAATCCTCGCGCCTTTCACAACACACACAGCCGCTAGAATATCCTCTAATCTTATCTGGAGTCAAATCAACCCTTGTAGAATCAACATTGAGGACACCAATATCATTAATAATCCCATAAAGCCTCTGTTCGCTGCCTCTTAAAGACCCGATGAGTTTGTTTATTGTTGTGGTTTTTCCAGAACCTAATGGACCACAAACAACTATGGCTTCTGTCATGATCAAATTACGAGTTAATAATATTTAAGCCTATTGTTATTAACTAGGATATAAGTTGTGAGTGAAAAGTTAATAAGACAAATTTAGAAAAAAACAAAATCGCTATATATAGTTGAAGAAAATAAAAAGCGGACCCGGGAGGATTTGAACCCCCGACCTTCAATCTAAAGATTTCTTCCTTAGGACGGTGCCGCTCTGTCCAAGCTGAGCTACGGGCCCACATGTGAAATATATTAATCTTCTTATTAAAAGCTAGTTATGAAAGCTGTTTTGTTGGTTTCAATTGTTATAGTAATCGGTGTGATATCTGGTTTCTATGTTTATCTTAGCGATGTTAGTGTTACAGGAGACTTTTTGAGGTCAGATAAAAGTTCAATAAAACAAGCCCTTGAAAACGTGAAAATAGCCAATGAGACGCCTAAATCAATCAACAAAATTGTAGCTGAAAACACACCAAAACAATCAACAGAAGACATATGTAAGGCCTTTGTTTGTAAAAACTCAACAAAAACATGTGCTGATGGTTTTGTATCAAGTTGCGCAAACACTTGTGGCAATGGAACTTGCTCTAATTGTCAGCCAAGTTGTGTAGGACATGAAAAGAAAACAGAGATGCCAAAATCACAGTCAACAACTTCTATATCCAGATGCACAGAAAGCTGGTCTTGTTTGGAATGGTCTTCCTGTACAAACAGCCAACAAACTAGATCTTGTTCAGATTCCAATGATTGCGGCACAACGGAAAACAAGCCAACAGAGACTCAATACTGTTTATCTCAGACCCAACAACTCAATCTTCTTCTGTCAACAAACAACCAAATAATCCAGAGAGGAAGTGATGTTGTTATAACTGCAAAAGTCACTGATGGACAAAATATTATAAGCGGTGCAAATTTAGAGATGATATTAACTTATGCTAGCGGTACACAAATATCGAATTCTTCTCTAACAGATTCTAATGGGGAATTTGTCTGGACAAAGAGAATAGGCGGCAATTCGAAAACAGGGATATTCAAGGTCGATGCGAAAGCGACAAAAGCAGACTATTTGGATGCAGCAAGTAGTTTAACATTTGAGGTTGTAAATAAGACTGGTTAGTTATGGCTGTTGAAAATCAACCTGGTGTAGGTGCTGGTTTTATTATAATTGAGAATGGCAAAACCTTTCTCGCAAAAAGAAAAGGATCTCATGCTGAAGGGTGTTACGGATCGTGTGGCGGTCACATAAATAGCGGAGAAACGATAGAGGAAACCTTGAAGCGCGAGGCGAAGGAGGAATTGGGAATTGAAATAGAGATTGTAAGGTTTCTTTGCTGTTTTAACATGATAAAATATGGCAAACATTATTTAGATCTCGAGTTTCTGGCAAAAATCAAGAAAGGTGAACCAAGAATATTGGAGCCCGATAGGATAGAAAGCATAGGATGGTATGATTTAAACAGCTTGCCGTCACCGCTTTTCGAGCCAGTGAAAGTCGCTTTAGACGCCTACAAAACAGGCAAAGTTTTTTACGAGGTGAAAGAATAAATATATGCGTGTAATGCTTGTCCCTGGAAATCAAGATGCTGATGTGCATTCTGAAATCTGGTACCCTTGGATAACAAAGCAATTAGAAAAGTTGCGAGTGAAGGTCATCGCCAAGAATATGCCTGATGCAGATTTGGCAAGGAAAGAATATTGGCTCCCATTTATTGAAAAACAATTGGAAGGTGATGAAAACTCAATTCTTATAGGGCATTCTTCTGGAGCTGTTGCCGCTTTAAGGTATGCAGAAATACATAAACTTCAAGGAATTATTCTTGTAAGCGCTTCCTATACTGATCTTGGAGACGAGCACGAGAAAGCAAGTCATTATTTTGATGATCCTTGGCAATGGGATAAAATAAAGAAAAACGTAAAATGGATAATCCAGTTCCATTCTTTAAATGATCCATATATCCCAGTTGAGAAAGCCCGATACATAGCCAAACAATTGAATACAGAATATCAGGAATACAAAGATCAGGGACATTTCGCTTCTGATGTTGGCAAAAAAGAATTTCCAGAAATTATAGAGACTATTAAAAAGAAGTTAAAAATCTTGCGTGATGTGGATATAAATCTTAAAGGTTAGCCTCACTGTCCTCTTCAACACCTTCGTCGTTCCTGCAGTCCTCACAATACCATCGGCCATCTGTATGCCTCAAGTCCTCTGAAAAATCACCACATCTTTCACAAAGGCCAGAGATAACCTCTCCAGGCTCTGCAACAAGATCTGTTCTAGCCTTTAATTTATCTCTCAATAATTCAATAAGTTCCGGTGCGGCGAGAAGAATCTCCTTATCCGTCAATATACCTACAAGCTTGCCTTTATCTAAAACAGGGACCCTCTTTATACCGATTTCGTTCATCTCTTTTATAACTGAAAGTAAATCATCGTTTGGTTTAGCAACCAAAAATCTTTTTTGTTTGAAGTCCTTAACTTTGACGGTGTTTGGGTTCTTGCCATGAGCAACTATATTGACAATATCCTCTCTTGTTATGATGCCGACAGGCTTCTTGTCCTTCAAAACAATAGCAGAGCCTACACTACTATTAGACATTATTATTGCAACCTTAGAAACAGTGTCTTCCTGACCGACTGTAATTACCCCGCTTCTCATTATTTGCTTTACTTTCATATCTAAAATCAAATATTTTGTATTTCCCTATTATGTATTTATATCTTTACCTATTTATTAAAACTATGTCAACCCAGGAAAGGCTTGAAGATAAGTTAGAGATACTTTTTGCTGATGTGCCTCTAGAAGAGCTACAGAGTGTAGTTGGAACCAGAGAGTCTTTATTAAAGGCGTTAGGCAAAGCCAAAGTCGAGGATATCCAGGATTTGCACGCACTCTCAGACATGAGGGTAGTTGAGTTGGAGCAGGAGCGTCTTCAGCACCAAAATAGAAGGGGGTTATATTCATTGTTGGGGAATGTTTCTGGTGCAGCCGCGGCTGCGTGGATTGGTTTTATCCAGGAGCCGTTTGAAAATGTGAGGAGTTTTGTTTCAGATGTAATTATTCGAGGAGCCAATGAAGCGGATCCAAGGTATGTAGGCCATCTTAAGGGGGAATTTGCAGACAACCTTAGCTCCACAATCGATCAGGTAAGTAGGGTTCCCACTTCTGTGGTTGCTGGTATCTTGGGTTGGGTTGTTGTCGGTTATTTGGCAAAAACAATCTATAATAGGGGCCGCGGATTTAGGGACATTGAAAATCAATACAGTTGTACAAATGTTTTAAAAGTTTGTTCTGAGGAAACAATACGGAGAAAATATGGCAGATGAAGTCGACATAATAAAGCTTCTAGAGGAGAAAAAAGAGGTAATAGACAATTGTATTAAAAAATATATACCAGAGAAGTTTGATGAAAAATATTTGGAATGGGTTTTGGGAAAGGCAAGATATAGATACAGTGTTGATGCGCTAAATAAGGCTATTGCTGAGCCTATTTGGGATTTATTGAATAGAGGCGGCAAGAGGTGGAGGCCTGTCCTATTCCTTCTAATCGCTGAAGCGCTTGGTGGAGACCCAAAAAAATATTTGGATCTTGTTGTTGTGCCAGAAGTGATCCACAACGGGACTTTAATGATTGATGATATAGAAGATCAGTCAGAAACAAGAAGAGGTAAACCTTGTACACACAAAACATTCGGAGAAGATATTGCTATTAACGCGGGCAACACAATGTATTTTCTCCCTTTGCTGGTTTTGATGAAAAATAGGGATAAATTTGATGATAAAACCCTGATAAAGTTGTATGAAGTTTATGTGCAAGAGATGATAAACGTGTCTTCTGGACAAGCAACAGATATAGCCTGGCATAAAGGAATTGCAAATGCAAACAATATTTCTGAAGAAGAATATATGCAGATGTGCGCATACAAAACAGGTTGTTTATCCAGAATGTCTGCTAAATTGGGGGCTTTAGTTTCTGGTGCAGACGAGCCAACTGTGGAAAAAATTGGTAAGTTTGCAGAGGCAATTGGTGTCGCTTTTCAAATACAGGACGATGTATTGAGTGCGTGTGGGGAGGCGTTTCAGAAAAAGAAAGGTTATGGAGACGACATAACAGAAGGAAAAAGAACATTGATGGTAATATACACATTAAAAAAAGCTGACCAGAAGGATAAACAAAGACTTGTTGAAATTCTAAACATGCATACAAGGGACGAAAACCTAATAACAGAAGCCCTGAGTCTATTGAAAAAATACGGGTCTGTTGACTATGCTAAAAGTGTTGCAAAAGATATGGTCAGATCAACATGGAAAGAAATTGATATTTTATTGAAGCCATCAGAAGCAAAAAACAAACTAAAAAAGTTCGTGGACTATTTAGTTGAAAGGGAGATTTAGTATATGTCTCAAATTTATATCTGGGCGCTAGTAGACGTTATTGCTGCAATCCTGATAATCATGACGTCGTTAAAGGTGTCGGTTGTTTTAGAACTGGCCCTTCCTATCATGATAATCCTAGCCCTTCGTGGAGGTTATTATGTTATCAAGGAATCAAAGTTCAAAGCGGTCATCTATATAGCAACAACAATAGTTTTTGCATTATCGTATACATCATATATCACACCATCAATAGCAATATTTTTCGCTGTCTTGTTATTCATAAAAGGAATATACACGCTAACCATTGAGGGTTTGAGGCCTCTGCAAGTATAATGACAACAGAGATAGTTTTAGAGAAGGAAACAGAAAAATGGCTAAGGGTTTTAGAGGAAAGATATAATAAAGCACAGATTCTAGACAAGACAGCTAATAACGAGATGGAGAATGTCAAGGCCTACCTAAGCGATAGCAAACACTTTCTTAGCAAAAAAGATTTTGTCAAAGCCTTCGAGGCGGTTATGTATGCATATGGGATATATGAAGCGTGCTTTAGAATGGATTTAATTAAAGAGGGGAATGAAAAAAGATAACATTGAATATATATGGTCTGTTTCAACCTACTAATATGATACTTTTTATTTTAGGGCTTATAGATCTGGCAACTGGTGTATTGTTACTCTTATCGATTATACACTTACAGCTTGGTTTTACTATAACAATTATACACGCCATTTTCATGTTTGGAAAAGGCCTATACAGCTTGGCTTGGAGAAGTTATTTTGGATCCTTTACTGATCTGGCTTCTGGTGTAATATTGATATTTTTATCTCAGTCGATATTCATCCACTATTCAGTTGTGGCTATCATAGGCGCGTTGATGGTAATAAAGAGTATGCAAAGCATGATTTTTGGAGTAATTCATTAGTCTATACAATTTAAAACCCTTCCAACCATATTAGTAGTGTAGTGATTTGATAGAATTATGGCAGATGAAGAATCAACAATAATAGGGAAAGTGGTTGTGTTGAAGGGGTTTTTGGCAGGAAGCCTTTTTTTGATATCCTTTTTTATAAATATTGAAATGGTATTTAAGGGTTTGATATTTTTTTATGGAATAATAGCTTTGCTTGATGGTCTTTTACCGTCAAAACAAGAACAATATTATCCTGTGTCTTTGTTTGCTGGCTTGTTGATAGGTTTTGTATTATCTATAGTCTTTTACCATTATCTTGGTTTGAATTATGTGTATTTGATAATAGGGCTGGCTACAATAATTTACATATATAGGATTTTTGAAAAAACAAAACACCAAAAATCACAGGCGGCTCCAGTTACCAATAAAGGCTTATAAGGTTTAGATATAAGGATTTATTGTATTTATGGCCGACAGGCGACTTCCAGCAATTGAAAAAAAGATAGTTGATATAAAAGAAAGCGATATACGTGTAAGGTTGCTAGGGACAGTTATAGATAAAGGGGAAGACTTCATAATGTTGGATGATGGATCGGGAAGTGTAAAGGTAACAACACAAAAACCAGTTGAAGAAAACCAGCTAATAAGGGTCATAGGCCGAGTAATTGTTTTAGAAAGCGGGTTTGAAATACAATCCGAAATCATACAAGACGTGAAGGGTATTGACCTTGATTTATTGAAAGCTGTCCAAGAAGCAGGGGAATAATATTATGTCAAAAGTAACATTAAGCAGTCCGGATTTACTAAAAAACGCAGTTAATATAATATCAGAAATAATAGACGAAGGTGTTTTCAGTTTTGGCGTTAACGGCCTAAGTCTGCTTTCTCCAGACAGAACAATGGTTGCTGTTGTCGACTTTAAACTTCTATCAAATGTTTTTGAAGAGTATGATGTTCAAAATCAGGTGGATGTAGGCCTTAATTTAACAAACCTTTCTAACATCCTTAAACGAGTCAAGAGCACCGACAAATTAACAATTAATTTAGCCACAAAAAATAAGGTAGAACTGATTGTAGAAGGCGACGGTAAAAGAAAATTTGAATTGCCTGTGATCAGCGTTTCGGTTGAAAAGCCGCCAATAGATCAGCTTTCGTTCACTGGACGGATTGATTTAGAATCCAGGGTTTTAGAATCTGGTGTTGAAGATGCCAGTATTATAGCAGACTCTGTTATTTTTGAAGCTGCTCCTGAAAGCTTTAAGTTATCAGCAAAAACAGACACCACATCCTCACAACTAGAATTAAAGAAAGGGGATAATGGATTGTTAGATCTGCAAACAAAAGAACCCATAAGAGCAAGATACCCACTTGATTACCTGAAGAAGATGTCAAAGGCATGCAGATTAGTAAATCAAGTCACACTCGAATTTGGGACAGATTATCCACTTAGACTATCATTCAAAGAAGTGGACAAACTAAATCTTTCTTTTATTCTTGCACCCAGAGTTGAGGATTAGGCTATGGTTGGTCTTGTGCTCACTGCGGTTGGAACTTGTTTGGGTATGTATTCTGGTTTTAGAATAGGGCAATATGTTGAGGCAAGAAGACTGTATAACACAGGGCGCGTTGAAGAAAACCCAACTATATTCAATTCACCAAGGATCCTTAAAAAATACACAAAAAATTTGAACGAGAGAATAGACTTTTTAGAAGGAGAAAATTACCAGATTAGAAGGATACTTGGAATGTCGTCGGGCGGATCCACAAAGTTAGTAGACTGATTAACGGTTTCAGGTTTATTGTCCTTTGTTTTGTGAGGGTGAAGAGCGAAACAACGAAAGCGCAGCATCCTCCTGGGTTGTCTGGAGTGTTCCAAGTTACTTGGTATATACAACTAAATGTTTATGTTTACTATCAGAAGCCATAGGAATTCCTGCAAATTCACCTAATTCTTGAATTTTAGGGTCTTGCATATTTGATTTTCTAATAAAAAAAACATCAACATCATATTTATCATCAGTGAATTTCTTATTTCGGTAAGCTAAATTTAAATTATCATCCGGAAAAGGTTTACTTTCTGGTTCTCTATCAAGCCATTTTGGAATTTTATACTCATCTTCTACAAAAACTATAAAATCAAAATCAGAGAATAAGCTACCTCTAAATCCCGGTTGTTTATATTCTCCAAAAGAATTTTTTATGGAGGAGCCAATTAATATGATTTTGATTATTTTATCATCAGGCAATAATTTTAATTTTATTTTATTAATGGCTTGATTTCTAAGATTATCGATTTCTTTTGACTGGAAAACCTTTTTTTGAGGCCTTTTCAAATATTCTTCCATAATGATTATTGAACTCCTATGACTTTAAAAAGTTTCTCAAAGGGGCACGGAAGACGATTTCGTATATTGCCTGTTCAACGACCCGACCGAGTGAAACGAGGGAGAGTGCAACGTAACAAGGTTTCCGAAGGAAACCGCAGAGTTCAGGCCGAACGAAACAATTATTAAAGAGAAAGTATATTTACTTTAATATGATAATTAAATGTTATTTGCCAATTAAAACAAAAGTCAACATTACTCAAGGAATCAAATCGGATAAAGGGGGAAGTCATAGATTATTTGAAGAAGCAAAATTTGATGATACTTATTCTATTGATTTTGATCTTCCAATTGGAACACCTATCTATGCTGCATTAAGTGGTGTTGTTGAAGAAGTTGTAGATCAATTTAAAGGAAATTATTCTGGAACAGATTGGAATAAAGGATACAAGGCATATCTTAGAACCAATTATATTATTTTAAAACATAAGAATGGAACATATTCTTTGTATCATCATTTAAAGTATAAAAGTAGTGCAGTTAAGGTTGGGCAGAAAATTAAAGCTGGACAGCTAATTGGTTATTCTGGCAATACCGGTTGGTCTATGTGTCCGCATTTACATTTCAGTCTGTTTAAAAAAGTAAAAGGTTTGGTTAGAAAAACTGTTCCTTTTAGGTTCGTTGATTATGATAGGCCTTTAAAAGACGGATACTATGTAGCTAAAAGGAGAAGATTGAGTGAGGCCTGAATTTCGTTGAACAGACTTTTAAATACAAGTTTCAACTAATAATATAAGACAGTATCAAAATTGATACTACTTTTATAACAAAAATTGGGAGCAGTGGTAACTATGATAAAACTTGGAGAAAAAGTCCCGGATTTCACAGCAGATGCATATCAAGAAGGACAGTTTAAGAAAGTCAAACTTAACGACTACAAAGGTAAGTGGGTTGTTTTGTTTTTCTATCCTCTGGATTTCACGTTTGTATGTCCGACAGAGATAAATGGGTTTGCCTCAAAGGAAGCGGAGTTCAAAAAATTAAATGCAGTTGTTCTTGGGGCAAGCACAGACAGCAATTTTTCACACAAGAATTGGTTTGAGAGAGACCTTCCAAACGTTAAATTCCCAGTAATAGCTGACACAACACATAATTTGAGCAAGCTTTTTGGTGTATTGAAAGAGGATCAGGGAATCGCATACAGAGGCACATTCATAATAGACCCAGAAGGCGTCCTAAGATACCAAGTTGTTTCTGATTTGAGTGTTGGTAGAAGCGTTGACGAAACAGTAAGGGTATTGCACGCTTTCCAGTCAGGTGAGCTCTGTCCTCTAGAATGGAAACCTGGACAAAAAACATTGGGAAAGGCTTAACTAATACAATATATACCTTCCCATAATTTCTTTTTTACTTTAGTTACTTTAAATAAATTAATTACAGTATATTACACAGCGGATTTTATGATTAAACTAACTAAGGGTGCTTCTATTTTCGTTAAAAACATAGTAGAGAGAAAAGGGAGTGCACACCATCTAAGGGTTAAACCTGTTGAAGGAGGGTGTTCAGGCCTTTACTATGATATAGTTTTTGATAACAAAAAGAAGGCAAAAGACAATGTTTTGACAACAGAAGGTATCAAAGTCCTTGTAGACGAAAGTATAAAATCGAGAGAACAAACTACAATAGACTATATTAAAACAATGAATGGCCCCAGCCTAATTTCAAGCAACCCAAAATTTAGAGTAAACTTGTGGATTGAAGACTACTAACTATTTATAGAAATCCAACCTAGATTTCCTATGGCTCAATCTGATGTATTAACTAGAGAAGTAGCAGAAAGAAGGGCTTTAGCTGTCAGCAAAACCCACTATAATCTAGAGCTTTCCTTCAAACCAAAAAGCAAAACATACCAAGGAAAATGTGAAATTCTTTTTTCTTTTAAAGAGGGACAGGATTTGAGACTAGATTTTATTGGTCAAGTAAAACAACTGAAAGTTAACGGAATTAAAGTAGCAGACTACAAAAAAGAGGAGTGTTTTATTTTAGTTTCAGCCAACGTCCTTGAACACGGACAAAATTCAATAGAGATAGAATATGAAAACGAATATAACCACTCCGGTGACGGGCTTCACCAGTTTGTAGATCCAGAAGACGGGAACGAATATGTTTACAGCAATTTTGAGCCATATGATGCGCACAGGATGTTTCCTTGTTTCGATCAACCAGACCTTAAAGCAACATATTCTTTAACTGTGGTTGCGCCGAGTAGTTGGGTTGTGATTTCAAACACTTCAGAAAGCAAATTTGTAGATAAAAACGATACAAAAACCTGGTCCTTCAAAAAAACACCCCCCTTCAGCACATACCTCTTCCATATAAGCGCTGGAAATTATGCTGGTTTTCATACACAACACAATGGAATGGATTTGAGAATATTTTGCAGACAATCAATGAAAAAACATGTTAGAGATAAGGAAATATTTTTATTAACAAAGCAAGGTTTAGATTTTTACTCAGGTTTTTTCGGTTATCAATATCCGTTTGAAAAATATGACCAAATATTTGTTCCAGAATTTAATAGCGGTGCAATGGAGAATGTTGCAGCAATAACCTTCAGCGAACATTATTTGTTTAGGCATGAACCAACTAGGACAGAGCGTTCAAGGTTAGCTAATGTGATTTTGCATGAGATGGTGCATATGTGGTTTGGCGACCTTGTCACAATGAAATGGTGGGATGACCTCTGGCTCAATGAGAGTTTTGCTGACTTCTTCTCATACTTTGGAATGTCTAAAGCAACAGAGTTTGTGGATGCTTGGCAATTATTTTATGCGAGGAAGGCGTGGGCATATTATCAGGACCAGTTAATCACAACCCACCCTATTGCAGCAGATGCACCCGACACAGAAATAGCCTTTACTAATTTTGATGGCATCAGTTACTCGAAAGGCGCAGCCACTTTAAAACAATTGATGAATTTTCTCGGAGAAGATATTTTCAAAGCCGGCCTTCAAACATACTTCAAAAGGTATCAATGGGGTAATACAGAGTTAAAGGATTTTTTAGGCTGTATGACAGACGCGAGTGGTGTTGATTTAAATGGGTGGTCGAAAAGTTGGATACAAACAACAGGCGTGAATTCCATAGAACCAATATATCAGGTGGATTCCAATCACAACATAAAATCTTTTGTAATAAAACAAAATCCATCAAGAGACAACGGCCTTTTTAGGCCCCACAAGACACAAGTTGGATTTTTTTATGAGAAAGGACAGGTTTGTGAAAAGGAAAAGGAAGAAAACGTGTTTTACCAGGAACCGCTAACGCAAGTGGAAAGATTTATTGGTGTAAAAAAACCAGACCTAATATATCTAAATTATAATGATCAGGATTATGTGAAAGACGTTTTCGATGAAAACTCGCTTAGGTATGCTTTGAACAACATAGAAAAAGTAAAAGAAAATTTAACAAGGCAGATGATTTTGGGATCTTTGTGGCAGATGGTTAGAGACGCAAAATTGGACCCAGAAAAATATCTCCAGCTAGTCTTTGAGAAGGCTCCGAAAGAAAATAATTTGATCATTATTGAGAGAATGTTTATTGCTGTTGGTCATATATTAGGGTATTATGTCAGCGACAAAAAGTATGAGTCTTGGTGTGAAAAATTTTACCAGTTAGGTTGGGAAAATATTCAGAAAGACAGCGTCCCAAAGGAAAACAAAGACGCATGGTTTATTATTCTTTTGGCAGCAGCCGGCGGAGTTAAATCGATAGAGAGATTAGTTGATTTATTGAAAGGAAAAATACAAATTAAAAACTTTGAGTTTAACCAAGAGCAGAGGTGGGACACCATTTCAAGGTTGGCTGTGTGTTCGCATTCTGATGTAGATGAATTGATAAAAAAAGAAGTGGAAAAGGACCCAACAGACATAGGCAAAAAATCTGCATTCGAAGCTGAAGTAGCAAAAATAGAGAATAAGGAAAGGGTTTGGAAGATGTTTGTGGAAGGTAAGGAGCAGTCACTGGATTATTTAAGGGTTGGAATGGGTGGTTTCTACTCAAGGAAACAAAAGGAAAAATTAAGAAAATATGTGGATTTGTTTTTTGGGTGTATAGAGCAAATATTCGAAAAGCATGAAAGGACTTATGCAAAAACCTTCTTTAACAGTTTGTTCCCAGCGATTTTTGTTGAAAAAGGTATTGTAGAGATAGGCGAAAAGCTGGCGACGAAGGGTATTAATCAAGTCCTGAAAAAAGATTTATTGGAAGCTTTGGACGAGATGAAGAGGACTTTGAAGATAAGAGAGACTTTTTAGTTTTTTTAAAGCTTAGTGTGAATAAGCATTATGGCAGACAAATATAAGGCAAGAGAAGGGTTTTTCAGTACACTTAGAAGTTGTTATAAAAGATTTGTATATGGAACAGATGACACATCACATATACCAGAGGAACAAAAAATTAAGATGAGAGGTCAAGCCAGTGTTAAAGTGATTCCTGGTATAATAGCTGGGTTAGCGGCCCTAGCTGCTCCTACTATTTTCCATTACTGTGATAGCAAAACAGGAAGAGATCGTATCCAACAAGAACCTAGGATAACTATTGAACAGGTTCTGGAAAAAGCCGCTGGAGAAGACAAACTATTAAGTAGAGATGAAGGGATAAGGTTTGCAAGGGATTTAGGATATGACGGTGTAATAGTTGAGGATGAGCCACTAGAGTTTGATCCTTATATATTAAGCGATAATGTTGGATTGGTACAGGGACACAGACAATTACATGTTTTTGATCAAAATGCTTTCCGAAACTATATGAAAAGGTAAGATATTGCAAATTCTTAAAGCTGGTGTGTAAGTTTAATACATGGATGCAAAGCAAGTTCTAGACTACTATTCAAGAGAAGACATACAAAACGCTCTATTGGAATTCTCGAAAAATAGGGAAGTGGTTGGTGTCTACAAAGACGGCGGCTACAGCAAAAGACCTAACACAATTGTTTATCCAGCAGACATAATGTCAATGGTTAGGGGCGGGGTGACAGAATTTCACGGATCTATTGAAAGATGGTCACAACCGCTAGCGATAAAAGAGGGGAACCAACAAGACCTTAGAGTGGGGTGGGATCTGATTCTTGACATTGATTGCGATTTTATTGAACACGGAAAAATAGCAGCTAAAGTCCTTATCGACGCTCTGAAAAAACACAGAGTAAAAACATCTATAAAATTTTCTGGCGGAACCGGATTTCATCTAGGGATAGGATGGGAAGCCATACCAAAAGAAATAGACTATAAAAAAACAGAGACGCTTTATCCTAACGTTGCAAGATCGATAGCTGTATACATAAAAAATTTCATAAAGAAGGATCTGGAAACAGCCATTTTAAAAAAATACTCTGCAGAAGATCTTGCTAAAAACCTTAATATAGATTTAGGAAAATTTTTAACAAAAGACGGGATAGACCCTTTCCAAGTAACAGAAATCGATCCTATTTTGATTTCTCCAAGACATTTGTTCAGGATGCCTTACTCTATAAACAGGAAAACCTTCTTAGTCTCTCTTCCAATAAAACCAGAGGATATAGAATATTTTGATAAACAACAGGCATCGCCTAACTTGGTTAAACCAAATATAAGGTTTCTTGAAGGATTTGAGGAGAATGAGGCAGACCTTCTAATCACAGAAGCTCTTGATTTTCAAAATAGAAATAAACTAGTTGAAAAGGTCAAAAAACCATTTAAAGAAATAGAATTTAAAGGAAGAGTGAACAAGGATGTGTTCCCACCATGCATTAAAATAATATCCGAGGGCCTTGCAGACGGCAGGAAAAGATCGCTGTTTATTTTGTTGAACTTTCTTTCTTCTATAAAATGGAAAGAGGAAGAAGTGGAGACGTTTATAGTTGAATGGAACCAGAAAAACAAACCACCTTTGCCAGAAAGTTATGTTAGAGGCCAAGTAAAATATCATGTAAATAAAAACAAAACTATCCTACCGCCAAACTGCCCTTCAGAAGGGAAAATAAACTGGTATGAAAGTTTTGGAGTATGCAAACCAGACGCCACCTGCGGCAATCCTAGAATAGTGTTAAAGAATCCAGTTAATTATCCGTTTAAAATTCTGGGAACTTACAAAAAGCCACAAGCAAAACCTTACAAGAAACAGGCGCCAGAGCAGAAAAAATATAAAAGAAAGGAAAGAAAGGACGAAGCGGCGTGGTAAGCTACTTTTCAGCAAAAAAGTGAGATTTTGACAAAGAACCCTTCCAATCTTTATAACTTACTATCTTATTTACACCATAAGCTATATGTTTTGAAGGAACATTTTTTGACACAATGGCGCCTGCGCAGACATAAGAATTTGACTCAATTTTTACAGGACCAATAACCAGAGCATCAAAACCAATTACAACATTATCCATAACAACTGGTGAAACCTCTATATTATCATCCCAACCTAGAGTTGGGTTATTGTGTTTGTGGATTAGTTTTCCAAAAATTCTTGAGTTCTTTCCAATGACAGATCTTTCACAAATAAACCCCCCAATTATAGAGTTGTCACCGATGTTGACATTGTTATCAATATATGCACGATACAATATGTGGCTTTTAGAGCCCAATTTACAGTCAACGTCTACTTTGCTGTAATCTTCTATAATACAACCGTCTCCGATAAATGTTCCTTGACCAATAACAACATGGCTTCCAATATAACAGTCTTTGCTTATTATTGTTTTTTTATTAGAATGAAGAAGCTTACTACCAACAGGTCTATATGGCCTGCCAACAACTGAGAATTCACCAACAATAGAACCCTTTCCTATATTTACATTTGTGTAGATTTTAACTGTATTGTCTATAGCCATATTTATTAAATTGATTGCGGATTTAAAACTTCTTTATAATCATTACACATGCTAACTTACGAATCCATAAGGAAAATAATCGATGAAGAGAAGGCGTCGCCAAATCTGACTAAGATACCAGACGATTTGTTTACCCAAGCAAAGGCCTATTTGACCAAAAAATCAACAGTGGAAAAAGATGATTGGAGGCTAGAATCAGCGAAAAGGCGGTTGCAGGATATAATAGACATAAGGGAGAAAAAAATATTGAATTTGGCCCTGTATACAGCGCGTTCTAATACAAAACCGGAAAACCTTACAGCAGATGAGAACGGCCTTTTCAATTCTTTGACAGATTTGATAAAAAAGTTCAGAGAGAATCTTGAAAGTGTAATACAGACTAAAGAAGATCTCGTGGCGATGAAACAAGACTTTGAGGAGTTTGTTGGCATCGACCTAAAAAATTACGGCCCCTATAAAGCAGGTGATGTAGCCACAATACCAAGACAGAATGCAGACCTTTTGATTAAAAGAGGAGTAGCAGAAAAAATAGATGTTAGATAGGTATATAAGGATATATGTTCTTATTTCATAGATAAAAGGACGGAAGCGGACATGTAGTTTATAGATCTGTTTTGTCCAATATGTGATTTCATGAGAGCGCCAAAATTACTAAATGCGTATTGTCCAAAGTGCAGGAAGCACACACAGCATGTAATGAAGCTGGTTAAGAAAAGGGCCAGAAGTAGTGCTCATCCTGAATCGCAATCTCAAAGAAGATTTAAAAAAATCATGAAAGGATATGGCGGCTTCCCGAGGCCAAAACCAAAAGGCGAAGGAAAGCAAACAAAAAAACTCAACATAAGTTTAACTTGTAAAACTTGTAATAAACAACACCACAGAAAGGGATTCAGGGCAAAGAAATTTGAACTGGAGTAATAGTATGATAGACAAAAAATACGTAATTGCAAACGAGACAAGAAATGGATTAAGAATACTTCCTGGTAGATGTGGGCAGGGAGCAGGACCGCTAACACACGAAGAGGCTGTTAAATCATTAAGATTTTATAGGGGACAGTTAAAAAATCCAGCTGCTTTAATTTATGAAGTGGAGTTCAGAAGCGTCCCGGAAGGAGAGGTGTCTAGTACATGTCAGGAGAATTTGTAAAAGTAAAGTGCAAAAAGTGCAAGAATGAGCAGGTTATTTTCGAAAAGGCGGCCTCTAAGGTGGTTTGCTTAGTTTGCAGCGAGCCTTTAGTAGAGTTAAAGGGCGGAAAAGCAAATCTATTAGCTGATTCTTTAGGAAAGGTTTAATTTTTAAGCCCTGGTGTTAAACAAGAGATTACAAGATCTAGATGATAGTATGATAAGAATTGAAGGTTCACAAGTTGTTGACTCAAAAGGCAGAAGATATAATCCTGAGGACGGTCTTTCAGAAGAAGAGTTATCTGTATATGTTGAATTAAAGTCTAGGTTGGTGGCGCGAGGAGGCTTTGAAGAAAATTTTATTGTGGATAAAGACGACAATTTATATATGAGGATAGAAACAGATCAAGGAACAGTTGCGCTTGATTTGGAGTTGTTTCCTGAAACCATGACATATCAAGTTCATGTATATCTGGAAGGCGGAAACGCAGACAGACAAAAACATTTTGATTATCTAGCATCCGCATTGGGTTTAGAAATGGAGGAGCCTCAAGAGGATCGTGTATGCTAAAAGAAGGATATCCGAATAGGTATGAACTGGTTATTTGCAAAATAACAAAGATTGATCCACACTCTGCAACAGCTGAGTTGATAGAGTACAAAAAGTCTGGCTATATACACGCAAGCGAAGTCGCAAAAAGATGGGTTATCAATATCAAGGAGTTTTTGAAGGAAGGGCAATATGTTGTTTGCAGGGTAATGGATGTTGATAGATTCAAAAACGCTATTTCTATTTCTGTTAAAAGAGTGGACAGGCCTGAAGCTCAAAGGAAGATGAATGAGTTTAAAAGGGAGCTAAAGGGCGAAAAGTTTTTAGAGCAAGTTGCAAAATCTTTAGGAAAAACAATGGACCATGTTGAAAAAGAGATAAGAACCCTGATAACAGAGGAGTTCGGAACAGCCTCAAAGATGTTTGAGTTTGCAATTAAAAATACAGAAATTTTGAAGAAAAAGGGATTGCCAAAAAACTGGGTTGATGCAATAATCGAAACAGCAAAAAAAAACTATACAGAAAAGGTCCATGAAATTAGGGTAAATATGAAAATAGTTTCTTACAGGCCAGATGGTGTCGAACTTATTAAAAAAATATTGTTGGAATTGCCAAAAGAAATAGAAGTCAAATACATCTCTGCTCCAAATTATTTACTTATTTCAAAAAGCACAAACCCAAAAGAGCTGAAATTGAAACTCACAGAAGCTGCAGATTCTGTTGTGAAAAAGATAGGCCCTTCTGGAGAAGCTAGTTTTGAGTTGGTGGAAAATTAGGTCTCAAGACCCCTTTGGTCATTGTATGTTTGGATAGCTATCAAATCTTCAGCATTTTTTAAAAGTTCCCTATATTCAGCATGCGCATCAGGTAAAGTATTCCGAGAAGAGAATTTTATACTACCGACCCTTTTTAGACGCTCTATACCTTCTGAGAGTTGAACCAATTCTGCATTTCCGATAACACCACCACGATAATACTCCCCTATTTTTCTCAGAGCCCTAACAGAAAAGTATGCATAATCCTCTACAATATGTGTACTGCAGGCACATGAAAGATCCGCATATAGTTCTAGAAGTGTCCTGTTAACTATGTCTTTCTCTCCCCCAAGATCGCTTGGTCTCTGACAAGAAAATCCGTAGGCTCTGACATAACGCCCCTCTGCAAAATTGAGTTTGATCAACTCTATTAACTCCTCCCCTGTGAGCCGAAGATCTGCATCTGGAATAAATGGTCTCCAATTTGACATCTTAACTATTAATGGAAAGTGTTATATTGTTGTCCCGTTCAATATAACATTGTTATATACCCTCATCTTCTTATTAAAAATAAAGGTTATACATACTCTATGGTTCTTGAAAAATTGGGCTCCAGTCTGAAAGATACTTTTAAGAAAATAGCAGGTCTTGGAGTTGTGGATAAGGAAGCAGTAGACAGAATTGTTTTAGATTTACAAAGGTCGCTTTTGCAGGCTGATGTGGATGTAAGACTGGTTTCAGACCTTTCCAACAAGATAAAGGAAAAGGTCCTGAAATCAAAGCCGGCTCCAGGTCTGACGTTAAAAGAATTTTTTATCAAAACCCTTTATGATGAATTTGTCGCTTTTTTAGGCTCTGAAAAGGGGGAACTGGAATTGAAACCGCAAAAAATAATGTTAGTAGGACTTTTTGGATCTGGGAAAACCACTACAGCTGGCAAGCTTGCAAAATGGTTTAAGACAAGAGGCTTGTCTGTCGGTTTAGCTGCTTGTGATGTGCACAGGCCAGCTGCAAAAGAACAATTAAAACAAATAGCAGAGCAGCTAGAAGCTAAAGTTTATATTGAAGGGAAGAAGGCAGAAGATGTGGCAAAATATGCTTTAAAAAATTCAAAAGAAGATGTTTTGATTTTTGATACGGCAGGAAGGAGTGCTTTAGACAAGGAATTGGCAAATGAACTGAGTAATTTAGGCAAACTTGTCCAAGCAGACGAGATAATGTTAGTGATCCCTGCAGATTTGGGCCAGGCTGCAAGAAAACAGGGAGAAGAGTTTGTAAAACTTGTTGGAATAACTGGAATAATCGTGACAAAATTGGATGGAACAGCGAAAGGTGGAGGAGCCCTTTCAGCATCCTCTGCTACTGGAGCTAAAGTCAAGTTTATTGGTGTTGGGGAGAAAATGACTGCGCTGGAAGAATACGATCCTCAAAGATTTGTGTCAAGGCTTATTGGTTATGGTGATATACAAGGACTGTTGGAGAAAGCAAAGGAAGTTGGTTTTGATGAAAAGAAAGCAGAGAAAATGGCAAAGGGTGAATTCACTTTGGAAGATTTCATGGATCAAGTACAGTCAATGCAGAAAATGGGACCGTTGTCATCTATTGCGAGCATGATTCCCGGCCTTTCTGGAGCTAAATTACCAAAGGACCTGTTGGATGTACAAGGAGAGAAAATGAAGAAATGGAGATTTATTATTCAATCCATGACGCCGGAAGAAAAGGTAAATCCAGACCTAATAAAACAGGCAAGAGCGCAGAGAATTGCTTATGGCTCTGGAACAAAACCAGAAGAAGTCAAGCAATTAATCAAAAATTACGAAAAAATAAAGAAGGTTATGAAAATGGTGGGCGGAGGAAAAGGCCTAAAGAGAGGCCAGTTAGGACAACTAGTAAAACAGATGGGGATGAAAATCTAATGGACAAATCAAAAAAAAGAACGTATTGGGATATAGTAAACGATGTGATTAATGAAGCTGACATAGTCCTGGAAGTGTTGGATGGAAGGCTAGTTGAGAAGACAAGGAACAAAGAAATTGAAGACAAAGTTAGGGAAAAAAACAAGCCGCTGATTTATGTCATAAACAAATGTGATTTAATTGATAAGCAAGAAGCAGAGAGGCAAAAGAAGAAATTGAGGCCTTGTGTTTTTGTGTCTGCAACACAGAGGTTGGGGACAACAATGCTTTTACATGAAATTCTAAGGCAGTCAAAGGGAATTGAAGCAAAAACAGACAAAATCTTAGTCGGTGTTTTAGGTTATCCAAACACTGGCAAAAGCACTGTGATCAATTCTCTCATAGGAAGATCCAGTGCCCAAACATCCCCTATAAGCGGTTTTACAAGATCCATGCAATTAATCAAACTTAAAAAAAACATTTATCTAATGGATACGCCTGGCGTACTCCCTTACAAAGAATCAGATAAAATGAAACATGTTTTGATCGCATCAAAAAACGCATCAGAGCTGGAAGATATAGATATTGTCGCGATGAATATCATAAGAATAGCGAAAGGGAAAGTGGAAGAACACTATGGTGTGGAGAAAGGACGGCCTGACAACGTGCTAAAAAAAATAGCGATCAAATACAACAGATTAAAAAAAGGCGGAGTCCCAGACATAGAAGTTGTTGCCAGAAAAATAATCCAAGAGTGGCAGAAGGGAAAGATCAAGATATAACACTGTTATACAAATCCATATTTATATATACAAATCATATATACATATAGATCAGAAAGGGCTTATGGGAAATGTTTTAGTGTCTTTGGATGAGAAGCATGAAGCCTTGCTTAGGCAGTTGGCACAGGAAAAATACGGATCAAAGAAAGGGTCTGTAAGCGCTGTTGTTGTTGAGGCTCTTGATGAGCTAAAACAAAAGGAAAAAAAGGAGATGGCCACAAAACAATTACTGGCTCTTATGGAAAAGGGATTTAATTTAGGCTTCAAAGGAACAGCATACAAAACAAGGGATGAACTCTATGAAAAGGCTCGTGGATAGCAATGTTCTGATATACGCTTTTGACGACAGTGATGAGAAAAGGCACACCATTGCAAAAAATGTAATTGCAGATTCTGTGAAAGAAAACACAGGAGCTATCAGCATACAAAATCTAGCGGAACTTTCAAGGGCATTGACGGAAAGGGCAAAAAATCCATTGAACCACAATATTGTCAGAAGCGTAATACTGTATTTTCAGGACGTTCTTGAAGTTTTGATTTATAATCCACATACAGTCGCAAACGCCCTTAGTATAGCATCAATTCATAAAATCCACTTCTTTGATGCCCTTATAGCAGCCACAATGGAAGAAAACCGCATCACCGAAATAATCACAGAAAACGAAAAAGACTTCACAAAGATTCCATGGATAAAGGTTATTAATCCTTTTAAGAAATAAGCCTTATGACACGAAAGTGATTTCATCGCTTTCAACCCCTTTATGCAAACTCATAAAAAAATCCCGTTTGATGATAAGAAAATCCTTGAAACAGCAAAACAGATCTTGAAGAAGGACTGTTGCAATAATTGTTTAGGCCGCCAGTTTGCGATGGTTTCCACTGGCTTAACAAACAAAGAGCGCGGAGAAAAAATCAGGGGTTTTCTGAAAGTCAAAAAAGTTCCTGGTTACTGCGAAATTTGTGACAACCTATTCAAAGATCTTGAAGAGATTGCAGACAAAACAATTGACAGGCTGAAGCCGATAGACTTTAAAACATTTGTATGCGGCACAAAAATGACTCACGAGTTTACTCTCAGGGAAGAGACTTTATGGGAGACAGTGGAAATAGAGTATTGCGAGCCGCTGAAATCTGAGTTAAACAGGGAATTAGGCAAGCTTGTTTTGAAAAAAATAAAAAAACTCAAACCGAAGGTTGATTTTGATGCAGAAAAATCAGATATTGTTGTTCTACTTGATCTAGAAAACAGGGATACAAGGGTTGATATCAATCCACTATTTGTTTATGGAAAATACAAAAAACTGGTGCGCGGTCTGCCGCAAACAAAATGGGAAACATACAAAGAAACAGTAGAAGATATAATCGCAAAGCCGTTTATGAAAGCGACAGACGGAAGGGAGCACGCTTTGCATGGGATGGGGCGCGAGGACATTGATGCGCGTTGTCTTGACTGGAGGCCTTTTGTTTTTGAGGTCACAAAACCAAAAAAGAGGGATATTGATTTAAAGAAAATGGAAAGTGAAGTAAACAAATCAAAGAAAGTCCAAATTTCCTTCTTGAAGTTTTCTAACAAGGAAGAAGTTAGGGAGCTCAAAGCCGCAAAACCAGACAAAACATATAGGATTTTAGTCACCTTTGAAAAATCAGTTACGAAAAAAGATTTAGAAAAGCTCAAAAAGTTAAAAGGAAAAACAATAAATCAACAAACACCGAACAGAGTCCTTCATAGACGAGCAAATAAAACAAGGCCGCGAAAAGTAAAAGAAATAAAATGGAAAATTTTAAGCAAAAACAAAATTGAATTTGAAGTAAAGGGAGAGGCGGGCCTTTATGTTAAGGAACTGATACATGGGGATCAAGGCAGAACAAAACCCTCTGTAGCAGAAATCCTAGATAATCCAGCAAAAGTGGAAGAGTTGGATGTTATCAGAATATGGGCGAAGTAAAAATTAGGAAAGCTGAGATTTCTGATTTTAAGGAGCTGTATGAAATCGGAAAGAATACTCCTGAGCTTCGTGTCAGTGGAACAGAAGTTTTTATGGACGCTGATGAATTTGAGTGGGCTATAAAAAACTCTAAAAGTGTGTTTTTGGTTGCAGAACATAAAAAGCAAATCGTCGGTTTTATTTACACAAGTGCAAAAGATTTAGACAAACCATTTCAACATAGGTATGCTTGTCTGGTCTATATAGTTGTCTTGCCTGAATTCCGCAGGAAAGGAACTGCCAAAAAGTTATATAATGAGTCTGAAAGGAGACTCAGAACGCTTGGTATAACACACAATTATTTGTGGGCTAATATAGAGGGAAACGGAGAGATTGTCAAATTCATGAAGAACCGGGGATTTAAAGAGGGGCACAAATACATGTGGATGGACAAGAAAATATAGAACACATATAAATGCAATCCCAAAAAGTAGAGGAACTGGATGTGATTAAGATTTGGGTGAAATAACCTATTTAAATCAATTTCTATATCTATAATCTATCCTTTCTTTCCAAAAGAAAGTATACAGTACCCAAAGAAAGGGTTTACCGGTTTTTATATGACGCGAAAGAGTGGTGGTCTAAGAGCGAATACTAGGAAAAAGTTCAGCAAAAGGCCTAGTGAGAAATTCACAATTACGCCTTATATGCAAGAATTCAAAACAGATGACAAAGTTGTGATAACCATCGATCCAGCTTCACAAAAGGGGATGCCACACCACAGATTTAAGGGACTGATAGGCCAAGTCACAGAAAAAAGAGGCAGATCTTACATTGTTAGGGTTAGTTATGAAAAAGCAACAAAAGACGTTATAGCAAGGCCAGAGCATCTAAAATTACATAAAGTAAATAAAGTGGAGTTGTCGGAAACGAATCTGTAAATGAGAGATTCGCGCAGGTTTTAACATGGAAATAAAAAACGAGACTACGATACCAGCAGCAGAGGTAAAGAAAGTTTTAGCTGAAAAGGGAAAGGATAAAGAGTTGGGTTACGAGCAGAAGATAACTCTTGATTATCTTAATAAATATTCAAAGGTTTCTCAGACAAAACTAAACAAACTTCAATCAGACCTAAAGTTACTGGAAAAGCTAAATGACAGGCATATAGCAGCTATAATAAACCACCTTCCAAAGGATTTGGATGATTTGAGGGTGTTGTTTTCTAACGAGAGGGTTGATTTAACGCCGACTGAAAAGGAAAAAATCCTCGAAATTGTTAATAAAGATTAATGCACAGGCAACCCCAACATATTAATTCTGGGTTGTCTATAAATTAAATATAGATAGATATGAATTTCATAAAAAAAGACGAATGGGCAGTAGTGTTGGATTTCCTGGCGAAGGGACATAGCGGAATGTCAAGATCTCAACCTGCAGCACAGGTTATAGGAGACAAATACTTCTCCTTGCTCGAAATTATAATAAGGGAAGATAATGCTCTAAAACCAGGCGATAAAATATATATAGGGGACAAAAAGAGAGATAAAGTCCAATACATTTCTGGAAGAATAGATGTTAAAGAACTTACAACTACAGCAAAAGATGAGCTTCTAGACGCAATTGAAAAGATAGTCCATTCCAACCAAGAACACTTCTTAAAATTCTTTAACGAATCAACGTCCTTAACCACAAGACAACACCAATTGGAGCTTTTACCAGGCGTTGGAAAAAAACATCTGTGGGCAATATTAGATGAAAGGAAGGTGAGCCCATTCAAATCTTTTGATGATGTGAAGGCGAGAATCCCTCTAATCCCAGACCCAAAGACAATGGTAGTCAAAAGAATAATAGCTGAATTAGAAGAAACAGATAGATATAATGTCTTTGTTCTCAAACCGAAAGAAAACGAGGATAGAAGGCCGGTGAGAGAAGTTATTGCGAGAGCTTGATATGTTAGTTCAAGATGTGATGTCGAAAGGGGCAAAAACAATTGAGAAAGGCTCTACTGTTAAAGAGGCGGCTGAAGCCATGACAGAATTAAAAATTGGCGCGCTTGTTGTGGTGGAAAGGGATTCTCAAAAGATGGTTGGAATGCTAACTGAGAGGGACGTTGTTAAACTTATTTCTGATGGAAAAGACCCAAAGAAGGAACTTGTAGACAATCTGATGAAAAGAGACGTTTATTTTGTCAGGCCGAAAGACGACCTAGAGGATGCGGTTGAGGTCATGTTAAAAAACAAGATCACAAAGCTCCCTGTGATTGAAGGGTCGGCGTTAGTTGGGATGTTGACCACAACTGATGTGGCTTCTGCAGAACCAAGAATGTTAGACCAAATTGTTTCTTTAATGTCGCTGAAAAAACAGCAGCAAAATGTTGCTGGCTAGATGACATCATTTATAATCCCAAAAAAGTCAATCCAAAAATAACAGCCCCAGAAACTATTGGTATCAACAAATTATCATCGAGGAACCAGTGTTTGTTTTTGAGTTTTGTCGAGCTTCCGAAAAGCTCTGTTAACATTCCTACAAAAGCCCCAATTAAGGCCAATCTAAAATCGATAAATACAAGGCTAACTAAGGCTGCGGAAACAAAAAATGCTACGCTTCCCTCCAGTGTTCTGTTGTTGTAAATTTTTACCCTTCCAAATCTCATGCCAATTATTGTTGACAAGCTATCCCCTATCGCAAGCATGCAGCAGACAGCAGTGGCGATTTTTGTTGGAAACAAAATAAATGCAATCAGGCATCCAAGATAAAACAAAAACGCCCCAAAAAAAGGCCGCGTACCTTTCCTCTCCATCACCAAAACCTTGTGTCTAAACCCAATAATTCCTTTCTTTGTTGTTCTAACCAGTTCCCCATAAAGGAAAAAGAACAGAACAATATCAATAAACAAAGCAATAGCCATCCACCTCTCCATAAAATAAGCTAATAAAACAAACAATATTCCCGCTGCATGAACCATCTGCCTTTTATTTTCTTTGTTCATATAATTATTTGTCAACTTAACTAGTATTTAGTTTCTTTTAATTGATGGCCTGAGCTAACGCTCAGAATAAAGAATGTCTTCTAATACATCCCACACAGCGCGTATGAAAAACACATATGACAATAAATTACCTATAATAGGCAATGGTGTAACAAAAAATATAAACCCAACTACTATATCCAGAAACATGAACAGTATTGTTGATTTATCCAGCATTTCTATTTGGCACCTTCATTAAAAAAATAATATCTATGATGGTTAAAAGGAAATAAAAGCTTTTATAACAGTGTTATATGCATCAGGAACCCTTTTTGTCTCTCTCTCCACATATTATAGCAATATGTCTGAGCCTCTAAACATGATCAGGAAGAAGACCCTCAAGATACAAGAGAGGTTGGGGATGAGGGTGGGGATAGCTTATGGTATATCAAAGACCCCTATCGTCAAAACAGCCGAGGAGGCAGAAAACGCTTTAATGGAGTTGTATAAAGTTGGATTCAAAGCCTTTTTATTGCCTAAGGAATTGTTCAGCAGAATAAAAGACCCTCAAGATATTTTCAAAGAACATTACAGCGAACTTCTGAGAATCAAAACAATTGCCCAAAAATATAATATAGAGCTGGCTCTACACCATGATGAATTACCAGAAGAGCCGCACAAGCTAGACACTGTTTTAAAAATTTTCTTTAATTTGGCTCATATAATGGATTGTAGAACCTTCATTATACATCCAAATTTCTACAAAAACGTACCACAACAACAAGCCCTTAAAATTCTTGTCCACAAAATAAACGAAACTGTTAATTCTATGAACCTAAAAATAAAGATTGGTATCGAGACAACTGGCAGGGTCAACGAATTAGGATCACTTGAAGATGTTATTGAAATAACCAAAAGGACCACACAAACAGAACCAATAATCAACTTTGCAAACATCCATGGCAGGAGTGCCGGCTTCCTGCGCGACGAAAGCAATTTTAGGTTTGTTTTCAATAAGATTAAAACAGACCTGGGTCAACAATCCTTACAAAATTCCTATTTCCTGTTTTCTGGCGTCACATACGGCCCTTCAGGTGTTATAAAATATTTACCCTCAACAAAATCTGACCTGAAGCTTGTTCATCTAATAAAATCTGTCATGTCATTCGGTGCTAAAGGCACATTGATTTTCGAAGACCCACAAAGGGAACAATCAATTCTAGATATTTTAAAAGAATTTGGTGACATGGTTAGGTAATCAACTGTTCATCTAAGGCTTCTTAAGCGGTAAACTCTTATATCAGAAAAATTCACACCGTCTCTAACATTTTTCATAACATATCTGCCAGCGTCAGAGAGTCTAACAAAAACATCCTCATCTTTTGGTGACTGGACATAATATAGCGCTAAACCCTGACCTCGTGTAAGCATTTTGTACATCCAAGATCTACGCATACAAACTCTTCTGTGTTCACCGTTTAAGTTTTCTGGCAGGCCAGCCCTTGCTTGTGGATATTGTTTAAGGAGTATTTCTTTTACAAAACTCCCTGAAGGCTCCAGATAACTATCCGAATAACCTTTTGGCCTGCTACCTTTCCTGCCAATTGAATCTATTGATTTTAGCCTTTCTTTTTCAGCATCTTCTATTTGGGGTTGGGACAAATCCAATGCCGCATAAACCTCCATTCTAGATTTTGGAGACCGTTTGTGTGTTTCTCTAAAGCGTTTTAGATAACCAAGCCAAAGAGTTGGAACCCCCCCCAACCCCAAGGTTCTTGTAGCTTCTTCTGAATCCGCTCCAAAATATTTTTTAAAAAACGTATCGGGTTCGAATACCATTAATAAAGTTAGAAAGGTAGATTTTTATATCCCAGATACAATTTTTACTTAATGAAAAAAGTAGCCCTTATTGTTACTGTGTTATTTTCCATATCTCTGGTAGCTTTATTTGTCCAAGCACAGAGTCAGATAAAATGTAATACAGCTGCAGACTGTTATAAAGCAGGGACGGCTTATTGCACTTGCAACGGAGCTGAAAAGCCTTACTGTATAGATGGAGAGGACTGGAGAGTTAATTACTATCACTGTTCTAAAGGAGTGACTACAAGTGATTTAGGAGGATATTATTGTGTTAAGAGCTCCTCAACTTCTTCACAACCGACACAATATACATGTGACAACGGAAAATCTGTCTGGAACAATCCAAGCGAGTCTGCCCTTCCTGAATGGTGCACAGATGGAAAGGACAATGATTACGATGGAACAATAGATTGTAGCGATTCTGAGTGTTTGCCTACGGCAGCATGCCAAACATGTGAAAGCGGCAAACTAAAGGTTGGTCAATGTTCTACGACTCAAATTGGACTGTTCTGCGCTTCAAGAAATAATCTAATAGATGCATGTGGTTCATGCGGCTGCTCACCCCTTTACTATTGCGGTTCTGGTGATAAGTGTGCTAGAGACAACACACCAACAATCACAGCTTCTATTCTCCCAACATCTAATTTTGCAGGCCTTACATTTAATCTAACTACAACAATTAGCGATGATAGAGGAATATCATCTGCGTCCTGGAAAGGAGATAAAATATTCAAAGACGGATTAGTTATAGGTTGTGCTGGCACATCCTGTTCATACTCAACACCAATATCAACATACATAAGCGGGACACACACTATAACAATAAACGCAATAGACATTATAGGCCAAAAAACAGAAAAAACATTAACAATGTCTGTTAATTCTTGCGCATCAAATTCAGATTGTGGAATAGAAGAATGGTTTGGTGATACTTTTTGCGGCTTCTATGATAACAAAAATTACATTTATCAATATCACAGAATTGCAAAATGTAATAACGGCGGTTGCGAAACAGGAACAGGCACAGACCCTAAAACACCTTGTTCACAGGGATTTGTTTGTCAACATAAAACCAATATACCAGGCTCTACACCAAAAGACGCTGAATGTGTCGCGCAGCCAACAACTCCTACACCAACAGTTTCTCCAACTCAAAGTCCAATATCCTCACCAACACCTCAACAGCATACAACATGCAGTCTCAATGCACCAATAACTTCAAATTGTGAATGCTCAGGCTCAAAATTTTCCACTGGATATTGTTGCTCAACAACAGATAGTAGCGGAAGACAAAATATATATCAATCTTCTGTTCCTTGCTATATACAACCGCCAATAGTGTCGCCAGTTATAGTTAATCCACCAGATACCAGAGCTACTTGTGGTATAGATGCAGATAATGATGGAGAAAAATGTGATCGAAATTTAGGTGAATCTGAAGTTAGTTGTTCAATTGATTGTGAGGTGTCGGACGGCTATGCGAATGGTTGTCCAGGACCAGGAGAGATTAAAGGTAAAACATACTGTGGAGACGGTTCATGTAATATTAACTGTAATGTTCAGGAAGACTACTGGAACTGTTATAAAGATTGTCCAAAAACACCAACTGTAATAACACCAACAATTACAACACAACCAACCGAGAGACCACCACATCCAAGAGAGCCTTTAAGATGCGGCACAATTGCAGGATTATCTTGCCCTCCAAATTATAGATGTGATTATGGTGGAGAAAGCAACACACCTCCTTATCCAGATGCTAGTGGAATATGTGTTTTTGAACCGATTAGAGAGCCGCCTAGAGGCAATCTAACACTAAACTCCTGTAATACAGATTCAGATTGTAGCTGGTATTCTGCAAACGGCTGCTCAGAAAACAGGGGAGCATTGTGGAGATGTGGACTTACAAAAAGAAACACAATATCAGAAATCGCAGCTGGCCAGCAGTGTTCAAATATCTTTATTTCTCAACCAGAACAATCATGCGGTTGCGTCCAGAATAGTTGTATAGTTTTTGAAGGCCCTAAACCAACATTTACACCCACACAAACAACTGGACCAAGAACAAATGCGACAGAAAGGGTTATAGCGCCAGAGAGATTGTTGGGTTTAGTTATAGATATTGAGCAGCTAAAGATAAGGTTTGATTATCTAGCAAAGAGAACAAAACAACTCGCAAATTATTATCAGTCTGTCAACAACTCTGCTAGTGCAGAAACATGGAATATAGCATCTTCAATTTTAACAGAAGAAGTTTCTAACATAGAAAAGCTCAAAACTAAAATTAGACAAAACGTAGACAACTTCACAAAACCTATATTAAAATCGGTTAAAGCAGATGTTGCTAAAATTGTCAGCGCCATAGATAGGGTTTTAGATGTAGTTTTAAGAGACGTGTAATATATGGCCAAAAGGAAAACTAATCACAAAATGTATTTAGGAATAATTGCTGTTATGGTTGTAATAATTGTAGTGCTATCCGTCGTCATGATTGTCCAAAATGCAGGGAAACAACAAGCTCCAACCCAGATAGAACTCCCTTCTACCGAAAGCAACCTCAAAACAACCAGTGAAGCAAAAGCAGCTTCAGACGAGACATTAACTTCTATCTCAGAAATCAAAACTCTGCTTGATGGAGTGAATGATGCTTTGACAGAAAAATAGTTATATATTTCTAATCGTTTAATTCTTCTAATGATAATTACAATCTCTGGCTTGCCTGGATCAGGAAAATCTACTGTAGCAAAAATTCTTGCTGAAAAATTAGGCTTCAAAAGATATTATGCAGGTGGTGTTAGAAGGGATGCAGCAAAAAAAATGGGGCTCACACTTGAAGAATTTAATAAGATCGGGGAAAAAGACATTTCAACTGACAAATTTGTGGATGATATTCTAGTTGAAATTGGAAAAAAACAGGACAATATAATTGTAGAGGGGAGAACAGCCTTCCACTTCATACCACAGTCAATAAAGGTGTTTTTGGATGTTGATTTGAATGAGGGGGCTCGCAGGATTTTTGAGGAGAAGAAACACACAACCGAAAGGAATGAGAAATCAACAATTTCTGTTGAAGAAGAATTAAAGCTCCTTAAGGAAAGGATGAAAAGTGATAGTCTGAGATATCTGAAATATTATGGATTTGACTGTTATGAGAAAAAACACTACGATTTCGTTGTCGACACGACAAAAATAAAACCAGAGCAAACCGCTGAAAAGATTCTAGAATTTATTAAAAAGTAATAATGGGCTGATTACTGAAAATCCGAACCAGAATCAACTGGCATGCTGACATTCTTTCTTAGGACGCGTCCAGCATCCCTGATGAATTTTCTGACATATTCCCTTTGCTGTAAAATTTGGTTTTTCTGCAAGTCTAATATCTTCCCATCTTTGACAAGTTTAGTCATCTTTTCCAATTCATTAAACACATCCAAATATTTCTTATCCACTAAACCTGGTTTGACAATATGCGTTTCAAATGCCTTGCTCAAGTCCACATCCTTCGCAGGCAATTTATCCAAAGACTTCAAAAGTGTGACAACGGTTTCTGACATTATCATGTAGGATTTCTCGATCATGTTTTCCCTTTTCAAAACTTCTATTTTCATAATTAAGTTTTGCATTAACTTAACAAACTTGTCTGTTTTACCAATCCACTCATCCAATTGCTGGCCAGAAATTTCATTTATTCTTTTGTGTTCAACATTCTTTCTCAACTCTATAATATCCTCAAGCGATTTAACTTCTTCTTCTTTCATCAACTTCATTTTAACAAGGTTGGCTCTCAAAGCAGCGGGCGCATCTCCTGGTCTTGGAGGATTCCTTCCAAGAAACATCAAAACAGCCTGAGCAGACTCTAGCATAGCATAATACAAATCTTCAACAACAGAATACATTTTCGAGTCTTCAACTCTTTTAACCCTCTTAGGGCCGCGTTCAATATATTTTTCAACAGCTTCCTTGCTCGGTTTTATTTCTCCCATTTGTAAAAGCCTTTTGATAGGGAGGAAGATGTCCTTGTCGTAGACAGGGATGCCTTCTCTGATAAAATTGAAAATAATTGGATGCCCCTCTCTCACCATTGCCCAGAATTCAGTTAACAAATATGGCTGCTGCAAAGACAGCTGTTTGTGGATTTTGCTTGCAATATAAACAAGTTCATCCTCGATATTGTCTCTCATTGAAGGCGTTACTCTTTGTCTGGTGTCGTCTACGATAACAAAAACATCAATATCAGATTCACCTTTCCATTCCTCTCTAGCTGTGGAACCAAATAAAACAATTGAGCGTATAAGGCTTCCATATCTTTTCAAAGCTTCTTTTGTGAATTTCTTTAGGATTTCTATTCGTTGTTCCTTGCCAACAAATTCATCCTTCTTCTCCCCTTCTTTCTGCTCGGCTTTGGACTCTAAACCAAAATCCTCTGATAATGGGTCTTGAACAGTTGAAGCTTTGGGCTTTTTAATAGACTTTATACTCTTATCGTCTCTTGATTCCTGCTCATCAAAACTACTATCTCCGCCATTCTCATTATCTATTAATTTTTTGCCCATAAAATAATCACTCTTCTACTTTCAATAATTTATTTACAGCGCTTATATATTCGTCTGGCTGGAAAGGTTTGTCAACCATTGCAACACCATGTTCTGTTAATCTGGTGCCAAGGGGGTTTTTGTCCCCATCTTCAAACCTGCTTGAAAACATAGCTATAGGAAGGCCGTTTATTCTTGGATCATCGCTCCCTCTAACTTGTTCTACAAGTTGATACCCCCACATTTCAGGCATATGATTGTCTGTAACGACAGCATCAACCCCGTCCCTTGCTAAAACATCCAAAGCTTCCAGACCGTTGGCTGCTGTAACAACATCGTAACCCACCCTCTGTAAAAGTATTTGACCCAGCTTTCTTAAATTTGGTTCATCGTCTACAATCAAAATCCTGTAAGCCGGTCTGCCAAAAAGCCTCTCTGCTTCTGCCTTAAAATCAGCATCAGTGAACCCCTTTCTATCAAGATAAGTACAGTTCCCTAAACCTCTAACAGCTTGCGCATCTCTTTGTGAATCAGAAACAACAATAGCCGGGGCTTGAGAAAATTCTCTCAATCTATATAATAGTGCAAATGTATCGTCTGTTGCAGTGGTTCCAATACCATCACCTAAAACAAAACCAGCAGCCCCTTTATTCCCTCTCAAATAGTCGTTGGCTGTAACAGATGTCGGGAAAGGTGAAGTTCTATAACCCATTTCTTTTAGAGCTGCAGCTTCCCTTTCTCTCCATGTTGGTTCGTTTTCCACAATCACAATGGACTTTCTTCCAGTTAATACGTTACCACTCATAAATAATAACTATTGCTTCATCTATATATAAAGCTTCCATCAGTCTTTGCTTCTATATGACATCGGTACCACTTCGATTAAGGAGAATGTATCTTCTGGATGCCTCTCATTCCAACTGTCTACATTATCCCTCCAGTCATGAAGCCCACCAAATGTTGTAACTGCCAATCTTTCCTGATCTGATGACACGCGCTCCAATAAAAAATCCTCCCTCCTAACATTAGAAGGTTCCCAATCACCTCCTTTGTCCAAGATTGCATCCATGAACGTATCTGCAGATTCTTCGCGTATTTCATCAGATTCTGTTACCCTTACTTCAAGAGAACCATCACCAGTAGTCTTTATGTCATAAAAAAGTCCTTCAGCCAACTCCTCTCCGATTTGTGTCTTGGCATCCTCGAATATACTATCCCCTGTTTCTAAATATTTCTTTCTGATATCAGCTAGCATCTCATTAATAAACTTAGCATCCTCTACATCTACGCCTTCTGGATATACAGCAGTTAGTGAAAGCCTTTCTCGTAAATATGAAAGTATAACAGCTACATCTTTCAAGACAGCGAAAGATTCATCTTCCCTTAATTCCATAGCATCGATATTTTCTTTTATTTTATCTTCTGCCATGTTATATCTTGACTTCATAGCATTCATCCATGCGCCCCTATTAAGGAAATGGGTTTGCCTTATGTGAACCAAGCAATGAGAGGAGCCCCTAACACCATATTTTGTTATAGACCTTGCCCCTGGAATAGAAACAGGGAACTGATCAAAAAGTCCATCAGCATCTGTTTCAGTTTGGTTTGAAGGTATTCTAGAAGGGCGGTAGTCGGTTGAGCATCGATCAGCAATTGTGATTCCAAGAACCAAGCTACCAGCCAAAAATCCAGCTTCAGTTAATCCAGTCAAATACTCCTTCATCGAAAGCGCGTTTCTTGTATATAGGCTTTTCGCTATTCTACCTAAGTACTGGAAAGGTGAGTATGCCATAGAAAAAGATTATCGATGCAAACTATTTAAGTATTAAAAAACTCCAAAAATGGAGGAACTACTTATACTCGCCTTTTTTGAAGGCTTCTGCCCTACCTTTTTCTCTTGCTGCTTTAGATAAGAATGACCATTCCTCTTCCGGAACTTCTAACAAGTCCTTGATAGGATCCATTGTGTGATCCCTTATTATCATTAATTGTCTCTGGGCGTCTCCAGACATTCCTTGCAGCCCATAAAACTCTAAAGGTAAACTATCGGTTGGCGTTGGCGGACTTTTTTCTAAAAATTGCACCATAAGCCTTAAAGAGTCTATAGATTTCTGGAAAGGGTCCTCACCACCACCTCTTTCGAAGATTAGGAATGCAGTCCTTTTCACACCTAAGCCAGTAAGCCTAAGGTTATAAATTAATTCATATAAAATAGTGTCCCCAAGCTCTATCGGTTCATGTGGATGTAAAGGGTTTGGATGGTTGGCATGCACAGATATCACAAGCTCGCCGAAGTCTGGTTTTGTTTTGATGTATTTCCTGCTTTCCTGAAGGGCGTCAACCCCATTAGTAGCAAGATGTTCGTGATCAACAATTATCATTACCTTGTCTGTTTTCAAAACGCTTCTGAGTGTTTTGACTGCTGAGTATATTTGTCTAGGCCTCCACAGAGGATACATTCCAGCATGCTCTGAACTTCTCGCATCTGGATTTTCAATCCCGATTATGAGGTTTTTTGCAATTCTAGTTAATTCTTCCTTTTCCTTCTCCTGCTCTTTTGGATCTTTTATGCCCTTGACAATGTCAGGTATCTCCTCTTTAATAAAAACATTACGCAACCAATCAAAAGCTGCTTTCATATGCCCTTCCAAAAATTTTGCGGACACAACAGCATAAAAAAACTCCTTAAAATTCTTGTCGTTTTCTGTCTCTGCCTTTTTCCATGTTTTATCCAACCAATATGGGTCATTATAATCTAACCCATATTTGTCCACAACAACATCCTTGTATTCCTCAACCATCGCAAGCCATTGCGGGTCTTTTGTATAGAACAAATAGTGCGCCATTATGTGGTATCCATCAACAATACCAACGACAGCTCGCAGCTCCTCACTATCCCAGTCGCCATCTTTCCCAGACTTCGCCATTTTTTCTTTTATAGCTTTATCAACCTCCTGTTTCTGTATTGCAGCGTTTTCGAAAGTTCTAGCTGTTCTCAATTCCTCCATAGTATTTTCAATAGCACCATCTATTTCAGGTACGCCTGTTCTAGCCCTCCCCCTCAACTCAGCAGCATCAATTAAATCGGCTATAATTTTATCTGGAGTTACTTTTTTCTCTTCTGCCTTGCTATTCGCCTCTGCAATTTTTTCTATAATTGAATATATTTTAGGTTGTGTCAACGCTTTTTTCAAACGTGTATCCATCTCTTGTTTGTACCACTTCTCTTCTGTAGACTGGATGTTTGTATTTAATTTTGTCCTTTCATCCCTTTTCAAAATATCGTTGAGGTAGGAATCTCCCCTCTCTTCTGTAAACCAATCCCTTAGTTTTTTATTCTTCTGCAAAATTTCGGAAATAAACCTTCCGTTGTGGTCGCAGAAAGTTAAGGTAAGCTTTCGCCCAGCATATGTCATCAATTCCAACCATATATTAAGGCTTGCATGAAAATCAATATACCCAGCCCCCACAAAAATAGCTGATCGTAGAGATTTGATCACTCTGTCATGCGCATCCCTCCACTCCCCTCTGTCAGGCATTTCAAATGGGGTTGCCAAATCACCATGAAAATTTATAGTGACGCCCTGCTTTTTCGCCATGTGCCTAATCTGGACGCCATGAGAATAAGGAACTTCATGAGCCACATCAGCAGGCAACTCCATGCAGTCAGCACCTCTTGTTAAAACATAACCCAATTTCTTAATAGCGTTTGCTAGCTCAGCTGCCCTTGCAGCCATATAAATTCCAGATGTCGTGCCAACTCTGAGAGGCATATAATCCTACTAATACTGTTCAGGCGCTCCAGGAACTCCACTCTTCCATTTAAGGAAGCCTATGAGTTTATTATAGATTTGACCTGAAGGAATCATGTATATTTTTGTGACCCTTTCCTGAAAATTACTTTCATACGGGCCTGGCCTAAACAAGTGTTTGTTGAGGGGGCGAAAAATCTTTTTTAATCCACTGCCAAAACTCTTGAAGGATGCGCTGACTTTTTTAATTTCTGCAAACCTCTCCTTTTTTTCAGGTTCTGGCTCCTCAAACATTTTCTCCACTTCCTTTCTTATTTTATCTTCTTCGTCTTTATCGCCGATCAGGCCTTTAACATACCTTTCAAAAACCTCTTCCCTTGCAGCTATTTCCAGCAAAAAAATCAGCATGATGTTTTGGGATGTAATCCAATGTTTGATCCTAAATGTAATGTCCTCAAGTTCCCCGCCTTTAGGGACCTTTATAATACATTTCTCAGCCTTTATCACAAAAACCCTGTAGTACATGTTTTCCGGTTGCATGTCTTTGTTGTTATATGCATTGTTCAATACTTTTTCTATCTTTTCATAATCCATTTTGACTTGATATTTATCTGCAATTCTTTGGGCCCAAACTTTAACAACAGGATCTATCCAACCATTCTCCACTATTTTCACGACATTAGACCTTTCTGCTTTGCTCATTTCTGGTGGCCAATAATTATCATAAGCTATAAACCTTATGTTGGTAAATACGCTGGCTGTTCCAAAAGCAGGTGCAAGATAAACATTTGAAACATTGGCTCCTGGACTGCTTTTTAGGGATTCTTTCATCATGTGGTATCTGGCTACATATGGCTTCAACCATTCTCGATATTCATACATGCTTTTTTCCCTTGCCTGGACAAGGTTTTTGATTCTCGCATATCTGTCTTTAACAGAGCTAAAAAACAAAATTTTCCATTCATTATAAAGCTCATTTTTTGTTTTCAACACATTTGCTTCAGCAACAGTGACTGAAAGGGCCGTTCTTATTTTCTCAGGGTCACTCTTCTTATCATCGTCCAACTTAGACATTCTTATGAAATCAGAAATTATTGTAGGCCACCTTCTAGCCATGGTGACCATTGAAAATCCCTCTCCTGTGTGCGCATCCACCCTATCTATAAACAAAGATCTTAATACATGGTCTTCTTTCTGGCCTTTTTTGAAGTAATCTAGTATTTCCTGGTATTTGTTTAGATCGTGCATTAACAATTCAAAATCAGCAACAGCCTGGGCAGCGGAGGCCAACCCTCCTTTTATCTCCTTTTCTAGCTTGCCTTTCTGTTCAACTATCAAATTGTATGCTTCTGCGTGTGCGGGGGACACGTCCATGTCCTCGTCCAATTTCTTTAGCTTATAACCCCACTTGGGCATTTGAAAAACAAGAGAATAGTAAAGGCCTGAGCAACCGCCTATGTTTGTTGTGAAATCCAACATACCCTGTTGGTTTCCAGGAACTGCGAACAGGGCTGTGCCTGTCTTTGGTCCTTTGTTCCCTGGCACGTCTGGATCTGTTTCATCCATCAATTCATCGACTACAAGTTTGTCCATAATAATAATAGTCTTCTATACACTTAAAACTTAACACTTTCAATAAGTTAATACACATTTTACTAAAAAATAACCAATATAAACCCAAATAAAAGTATAATGAGGCCTATTACAATCCCTCCCACGGCTATGGAGTCTGATTGATGTCTATCGTCTGAAGGGAAGAAAAAAGCCATAAATCCGCCTAAAAGAATCAATAATATACCCACTATAAAGCCAATAATGCCAAACATATCAGGAGGGTTAGAGGAACCGGAGCCAATTGTATAGCAGGTTCCCTAAAACATATTAATTAATAGTTATCTTCTGCTATTAATAATATACAAGGACCCAAATCCCCTTTGTGTAAATAGAAAGGAGGGTTAGAGGAACCTTGGTTCACTATATGCCAGTATTTGCTAGGACTAAATTAACGATATATGATACATGTTTTGTAGAGGATCCAGGAGAGGTAGAGCTAAAGTTCGTGGGGCCCAATGTCCATCTACTTTACAAAAAGGTATATGAGCTGGTAAAATCTGTGTGGAAAGCCGCTGACTCTGATATACAAGAAGAAGTCTACAGTTGGGGAAAGGGAGATGAAGACAAATTTAGGATGCGGTGGTATATGCACAGGGATGTGGACAAATTCACATATTTCTGGATAAGGTTTACCTTAGGCGGACAAGGAACAGACAAAATGGGTAAAGCCTCCCTTGTTATTAGGCCGGTCCTAATCACAGAATATCCTCAAGACACTGTATGGCAGCGATCTTTGCTCTATGAAATGTTAAGGACATTCTGGCACAGAGTTTTCTATCATAACAAAAGAATTGAGTATTTCGCTGAATGCAGGAACCTTACAGCACTATATTCAAAAAAAGTAAAGGAATTTTTCAACGAGCTCCTAGAAGAAGGCAAGGAATAGTATACCCTTTCTTTTCAAAAAGAAAGGTATAACCAAAGAAAACTAAATTCAGAAACTAGTTTACTAATTAAATATGGCAGATAAAGAGGAAGAAAAAAAGAAAGCAGAGAAAAAGAAAGCCGAAGAAGAAAAGAAGAAAAAAGAAGTAGAGAAGAAAAAGAAGAAGGCAACGAAAATTGTTTTAAAAGATGAGTGTCTTGCACCATACAAAAACATCTATTTACATTACACTGGCCAAAACCCATTTTCTTCTGTTAACAAGCTGTGGGGGGTTTTAGATAAATTTTTTGAGGTTTCTTCTGCTGGTTTTGGTGAGCCCGAGTTTTACTGGGACACGTCTGGTGACCCTATAACTTATATGGCAAAGTGGTGGGTTAGAAGGCGCTATTCGAAATATTCAGAAATCCGCTATGATATTGCTGTTCAAGGGGACGAAGGGACTCAAACAAAAAAAGGCAGATTTACTTTAGAAATAACAGCCAACATAAATCATCAAATACCCAATACCTGGATGAACAGAACATTGTGGTGGGTTTACCAATATTTGTTTTATTCGAGAAGAAGGATGGAATACCTGAGGGAATGCAGGAAGTTTGCAACTGGTTTTAGGGAATTCGCGAAGAAGGAATTTGGCATGACAACAACAGCAGCAAAACAAATAGAGATCAAGGATTTCGGCTAGCTATAATAATATTTTCCGCTTTCCTTTTGCTCCCTATCTAAAACAGAATCTAATTTGTTGGCTCTAGGTCGACCTGTTTGAGGATCTCTTCTGAATGTTATTCCAACCTTTTCTAAAAATCTGTTCATTCCTGTTTTCAATTCTTCAGGCCCACTTCCAAAACCCTGAACAGCCGGTTGACCATCAAAAACCATCAGCCTATTAGACACACTATCTATAACCTGTAGGTCGTGATCAACCACAAAACCTGCAACATCATTGAATTTTGTCCACTCATCTAAAACCTTAGCCAGCATCAATCTTTGTTCAACGTCCAAGAATGCAGACGGCTCATCTAATAACAAAATATCATGCTCTCTTGAAAGGGCTGCGCAGATAAAAACAGCCTGCATCTCTCCACCAGACAGGGTCTTCATCTCCCTTTCAAATAATCTGTCAACCTTCAGCATATGGATTACATTCTGGACTTTGGACACGTCCCTTATGTAATCTCTAACAAGAAGATCTTTCTCATCGTTTTTCAAAATCAATCTTTGTGGTTTATAAGACAACTTTAAATTTAAAGGCTTTCCCTTATCTGGTTTTATTTCTCCAGATAACATGTTAACAAATGTTGTTTTACCAATTCCATTTGCGCCAAGAATTCCAATTATCTCACCTTGATACAAGGTTCCACCAGCAACCTTTAAAGAAAAAGACGAAAATCTTTTTTCAAAATTTTCAAATTCATATAACACTTTCCTCTTCTCAGGTGATTTTGCAATCTTATTAAAAAATATTGGTTTATCTCTAAACCTCACATTGTCCTCTTTTATGTAACCATCAAGATATGCGTTTATCCCAACCCTAATTCCTTGTGGTGGAGATACAATTCCAAAAACCCCTGGAGCCCCATATAAGATATGCGTTTGATCAGCAAGATAATCAGCAACAGCCAAATCGTGGTCTATTGTCATAACGTAGACAGGACGTGTCTCTAGTTTTTCTTTATTCTCATATTTTCCTTCTGCCAATTTCCTTATCTCTCTTGCAACAAGAAACCTTTGTTCAACATCAAGATAAGAAGACGGCTCATCGAAAAAGTAAAAGTTCCCACCCTTTATTATTGTGCCAGCTATAGCGATAAGTTGCAGCTCCCCTCCCGACAGCTCATTTATGTTTTTACCCAAAAGTCTTTCCAACCTAAAGTTCTCAATAACCAAATCAAAACGCCCCTCTTTATCTGTTTTCTTTAATAGGTCTTTTACTTTTCCAGAAAACATTTTTTGCAAAATGTCTATGTTCTGTGACTTGTAACCAACCTTTACGTTTTTTATGTTCTCTAAATAAGCCTGCAATTCTGTGCCTTTAAACTGTTCTATTATTTCCTCCCAACTAGATTCCTTTTCCCCTCTATTTGGTTTCAGATTGCCTGACAAAATATTCAAGACAGTTGATTTACCAATTCCATTTGGGCCCACCAAACCAACAACCATACCCTTTTTAGGAATAGGCAATCTGTACAAAACAAATAAATTTGTCCCATACCTATGAATAGGATCCTCATCAAGGGCTGTTGGCAAGTTGACAATTTGTATAGCTTTTGGAGCAGCCCTGACACAGATGCCACAGCCGATACATGTATTTTCATCTATTGTAAGCGTTCCCTTCTCATCTTTTGCAACAACAATACATTCTACACCAGACCTGTTAACTGGGCACAGCCCTTGTACATACAAAGACTCTTGCCTGTCCTTAATCTCCTCATTATCCACAATGGCAATCCTTTTTGGTCTAGGCATAAATCTAATTGAGTTTAGAGTATTATATCTACATTTTCGATGTACATAAGCATTTATAAATCTCAATTTTCAGGTTTGACTCAAAAAGAAAAGACCGGAACTCCAGTATAGAAGAAAACCTTTTCCAGTATTAGTCATCTAAAGTTTTTATCTGCTTTGATACAATCTTCATAAGTTTCTAGGTCCAAATAAGCGCCTATTGTTTTTCTAACAAATCCACACGTAAAGTAAACATCACCAACCTGAACAGATATATGATCGGGCAAAGCCATAAACGCATGAATATCCTCCTGTGTACTATAAACGAAAACAGGTGTCCTGCAATCTAAATCATTTATAAAACCAAATTCCCTTCCATCAATATCCCTTACAATTTCTGGCATATACCTAATACTACAGAAAATTTTATAAGCTAATGTGGCCAAAAATTAATCTTGATATGTGTCTAGAGGCGTTTCAACACCATCTACATATATTGTGTCTAATTTTCTGTGAAGCGCAGATCGTGTCGCTGAAAGGGTTTCCCTGTTAACACCACCAAGATCTATAGCGTCATCTAGCTGTCTAATAGCTTTTACAATATCGCCTGAATACATTCTGTTAGTCATAAAGCACCAAATACTGTATATGTGACATCAACTATAAAAACTTTAAAATTGCTCTCAGGTCTTTCTGTCCTTCGGGTTGATTTATAGAGTGTGTACAGACATCCTGCAATTCCTTCCGCCCATTAAAAGCGATTGAAAGGCCTACCTCCTTCGCCAGGAATCTGTCATTTTCTCCATCTCCCACAAAGGCGCAGTCTTCTGGTTTCAATTTGTATTCCCTTATCATGAGCCGCATAAAGTCCACTTTCCCTTCAAAGTCACATGGCATAAGATTCCAATGCGAAATCCTTTCGTTCTCATCAAAAAACACTTCACATGCAGCAAACACATGGTTTATTTTCAAATCCCTGATGGCACGGTTGGCCTGATTTTTAAAACCGCCTGATATAACCACTGTTTTCAAACCCATTTCCCTGATTTTGGCAAATGTTTCGTGCGCGCCTTTTGTGTAAGGTATTTTGTGGACAAAGTCATAGAATGTTTTCATTGTCAATCCCTTCTGTTTGTAAAAATTCAAGTCGTGCTCAGCCCATTTAATGGCCGTTTCAAACTGGCCAGCCTTCCACATATCTTTCCCTTTTTTATCCCATTCATGGCCGTCAGCCCCAAAAGATTTATTGAGCATAGCCCACACACTTGCAGCCTCAAAAATCACACCATCCATATCAAAGAAAACTAGTTTGATTTTAGACATATTATTTTTTCAAAAACGCTTTCATCAGATGTTTTTTAGAATCCATCAATGCTTCGTACACTTCATGAGGCGAAACCTTAAAGGCCACGGTTTGTTTAATCGATTTGGTTTTCATATCACTCTGATTTTATCTTCTTAACCAACCTATTAATTTTTTGTTCTGTTGTTTCTTTTTTTATTTCGCCTTCAAAATCAATTTCTACATCCTTGCCTAAAACAGATTTTGCAACTGATTTGAAATCTCTTGGGGATAATGGAAGCCTACTGCCGGCTGGAATGACAACCTTGTATTTCTCCCCTTTGGCTGTGTACAATGTATTAAGGTTTAGAATGGGAACAGGAAAAACTATGTTTTGGAGGAATGTCCTAGGATCTGAGGATTCTTCAACAACCCTAATCCTCTTTCCAATGGCCTCGCCCACCCTTCTAACAACTGACCCTCCTTTCCCCACAAGCTTTGGCGAATCCCCCTGACCACAAACTATTAGCAGGACGTTTTCATTGCCTATAACGCTCTTAATTTTTACATCCTTCAAAGACTTTGTATTGTTGGATTCTTCCAGAAGCAGTTTTGAAATATCCAGAAGGTCTTGGGTAATTTCCCCAGAATCCAATCTAGCCTTGCAAGAAGCGCACAGCAAACCAGATTTCAGGCACGTATCGCACAATGGTGTTTTCATAAAGCTAAACGTCTTTTACCTATATAATATATGTCTTAGAATTAAATACCCTAGAATAATGTGGATATAGGAAGAAAAAATACTACTTTTTGCTAATTAGAGCGAAGAATAGTTCGTCAATAAACTTATTTTTGGCCCTTAGAAATGCTTATAAATGGGCTCAACATAACACTATACTATGACAAACCTACTCAACATAGAAGCAGTTGTAAAAACCAAGAACCCAAAATTAGGTATGTCAGTAGCCGTGCTATTAGTAGCAGCTGTGTTGTTTACAGCTTCAGGCGCATTAGCATGGTGGGTATTAGATCAACCAGCAGCAAGAGCACTATCTGGCGGAGCATTCGCAGCATTCCACAACCAACCAATGCTTAATGCAGTAGCAGGAGTCTTTTTACTAGTATTACTAGGAGGACTTTTCCTTGCCTTTATCCACAAATCTATATTAAAGAACTTAGGTGGTAAAGGTGGATACAACCACGCACTCACAGCAGTTGCATACTCTGCGTTCCCAGTAGCACTAGGATCTCTGTTAGCAGCAATAGTAGGATGGCTACCATTAGTAGCTGGCCTGCCTTTGATTGCAAACCAAGTACTGCAATTTGTAGCATTTGCATTGTTTGCAGTATTTGCAGCATGGGGATTCTCAGCATTTTATAGAGCAACAAAAGACCTATTCACATTAGATGCAGTGACAACATTCGTTGGTGTCGCACTTTTGTCTCTAGTGGTAGCAACCGCAATGGGAATAACACCATTAGGAGCTAGCTTAGTAAATGCAGTAGTTGCTGGACCTGTCGGATTACCAGGCTGGGGATTACCAGTAGTTGGGGTCTAAGATAGGATACCATTAATACTGACAACTTAAATTTTCACCTTTTTCTTTGTTTTATTTATTCGCAGCAGACGTGGGTATAGCATTTAAAACTTACTGTTAAATAGCATCTTATGACAAATAGGATGGAGATGAAGGGAAGCGAATTTCTAGATAGGATTGCTAAAGGATATAGAGACTTCCAGAATATAGTTTTGGTAGAAGGGGATTTAGAAAGACTGCCTGGTTATGAAGATGTTAGGGCTCGAACAGAAAGCGGGATTATGAAAGGAAAAGAAATCTTGCTTAGGGACAGACTTAAACTTGGTTATGGTGACGGAATGAATTTCACAGGAGCCAGAATAAAAGGCCTTGTAGCTCCAGGAATGTATTTTCATGGGGCAATATTTGATGGTGCAGAACTGGATAGTGTGGTTGCTCCTGGAGCGCACTTTGACTATTGTAGATTTAGAGGAACTAAAATAAGAGGGCTTGCCGTTCAAGGAGGCAGTCTTAGTTGTGGTGTGTTTGAGAATGCAATAATTGACGGTCTTGGTGTTAGAGGAGCGCTTACATTTGAAAATGGATTCAACAAAACAGTTCTATTAAATGTAGAAGGGTTAAGGGGAACACAGCACTTTAGTACTTCAGGCTTGCATGATGTGATTGTTGATAGCGAAACATATGAAGCTATGTGTGATGTTTTTCCAAAACATGCGCCTCTGGTTGCCAGAGACATTCCACCAGGAACAGTTTTGGATGATGGGACTGTGATACCAGACGGAAGCAAATTAATCAATGGTGAATATTATTTAACTGCTCTTGCACAGAAAGCTGGTATAATATAGAGATTTGGGTGAATACAATTTTGGATTATGTCAGGACATACTGGAAGTGGACATGGGTTAAGCACGATACTTGAAGCAACGTTTATAGAAGTGAAGAGAAGACATGAGAGAGATGGATTTAGACTTGGTGTAGAGTATGGAGAAATAAGAGCGGCTTTTCGGGGTTATGCTGAAAGAAGAGATATGTTATTAGATGAGGGAAAACAAGAAAAGATAGATGCTTTTTATTCTGATCTGAGTCTTAAGGCCCAGAGAGCTAAACAAATAGAACAAGACCACCCAGAAGTTTTTGATCCTGGACACACACGTCTTTCTCAGTTGTATGAAAGACAAATAGAACCCGATGGAAAGCGGCTTGGTTTACCTGTATAAATCTTTTTCTAAATTCAAATATAACATCTGCTAAGTTTATTGTATGAAAGCGATAGAGATAACCAACCTCTCCAAAATATACAAGGTCAAGAAAAAAGATTTTTACGCACTCAAAGATATAAATTTGATAATTGAGAAGGGCGAGATTTTTGGTTTGCTTGGTCCTAATGGAGCTGGAAAGACAACACTCCTGTCGATACTCATAGGTTTGTTATATCCAGATAAGGGAGACGCAAAAATTTTAGGCGTCAAACCCTATAGCAACAGAGATGTGCTGGAAAGGATGAATTTTGTTTCTGGGGAGACACGATTTCATTGGTCGCTTTTCGTAAAAGATATTTTGAATTATTATGGGATGGCTTACAATATTCCCAAAGCCATCAGACAAAAAAGAATAGAAGAGTTGATAGATTTTTTTGAGATAAACCACATAAGAAACAAGAAGTTTGCATGGCTTTCTACAGGGGAGAGGATGAGGCTGGTTTTAGCCAAGGCTTTGCTTAACAAGCCAGAAGTCCTGCTGCTTGATGAGCCGACACTGGGGTTGGACCCTGATATTGCGATAAAAGTCAGGAAGGAGATAAGGAGGGTTAACAAAATATTTGGTACAACAATCCTTCTAACCAGCCATTACATGAATGAGGTTGAGCAGCTGTCTGACAGGATTGCGTTCATCAACAAAGGCGAAATAGTCGATGTTGGTTCTGTTGAAAAAGTCAAATTAAGTAAATTTGAGACGTACGATGTCACAGTCCAAGTGGACAAAATAAAAAACAAACCTGTAAATGAGGGAGTCCTTAGAACCGCAGGTTTTAAGGTTTCAGGAAATAAAATATCCAAAACACTTTCTTATGAAGAGAATTTGAGCGAAGTCCTTTCAACCATCTCCGGTTTAGGCTACAAAATCCATGACGTTCAGACAAAGAAACCAACCTTGGAGGATTACTTTGTGAAAATACTAAATCACAAGAAGAATTGAATAAGATTTTATGAAATGGTATAAAATAAAAGCCCTTATGTGGAGAGATTTAATGGTCATAAGAAGGTCGAAATGGAGAGCTTTACAGCTATTCTATTTTCCTATAACTTCTGTCATAATATGGGGCTTCTTTGCGTTGTATTCTCAGGCATTTGCAGCGCAAGCCGGCCTTATAATTTTAGCAGTCAACATATTCTGGTCTTTTTCATTGCAATCCCAAAGCGGAATAAACAACATGATGAATGAGGATGTTTGGTCTGGGAGCATAAAACAAATCCTGACTACCGGAATTTCAGATATCGAATATATTTTTTCCAGAATTATCTTATCAATAATATCATCATTCGCTATTTTGCTGGTATTGTTGTTGATGTCGATTTATTGGTTTAACTTGTCTGTGATTGCTACACAACCAGGATTGACTATATTGCTTGCTATTTCAAGTCTTATATCATCGATTAGTCTTGCCATCATTATAGCCGCTCTCTTTATTTATTTGGGAAGAGAATATGTGTTTTTGGCTTGGACAGCTCTACAATTATTTGTTTTGCTTTCAGCCCCTTTCTATCCTGTGGACATTTTCCCAGAGCCAATAAAAACAATATCTTATGCAATGCCGTATACAGGTGCATTTTCAGGTGTAAGGGAACTGGTCACAACATCTTCTGTAAGCAATGGAATCCTAATTAACAGTTTTGTGGTCCCTATAATCTATCTAATAGTTTCCATACCTTTACTAAAATTATCATTCAGAAAAGCTAAGAAGACAGGAGTATTTGTCAATATAGATTAAAAATAATTTCTAATTGAAAATTTAACAAGCTAAATTTCTCCAGATAACCAATTAAGTTGGGATGATTTATAGAACTCTGTTTGGTGTCTTGTGTGATAGAGAGCCCGTTTTTCTAAAATGCCGCTTTCAGCCCCGCCGTTTGCGCTTTGCAAAGCTTCAAGCGCCCTATAAACATTTCTAAAACCTATAGGATGCAATATTCTAGGAAGCCTGAAGTCAATAAAATCCCTCATAAGTCCAACTGGAACAGAAATACAATCGTCTAAAAGTTCAAGAGCTCCAAAATAATCTGCCATAAACCATAGTTAGAATGTAAGTATTAATAATTATGTAGTTTCTGGCGGGCCAGCTTCACCTATAATATCTCCAACAATCGTTAACAACATTTTAATGCCGCCTTTAAACGGTTTTCTTAAATACCCATCTGCCCTATGTCGCATAGCTTCTTCCCTATTATCGAGGCCGCTCATGAAAATCACCTTCCCTCGATAACCGGTTTCTCTAGCCCTTTCTATAAATATATAACCATCAGGATTACCCATCAAAATATCACTTAAAATTAAATCTGTGCGGCCGTTTTCTGATAAAATTTGAAGACCACCATCACATCCATAAGCTTTCAAAACCCTATAACCTGCACTTTCTAGAGCTGCGCCAACTAATTCAACAACAGGTTCTTGATCATCCACAACCAAAACTGTCTTCGGCATATTTCAGTCTTGATACTAAGTCTTAAAAAGGGAATATGATAGTGAATAATATGCTATACCTAATTTCTCTCGGTTTGGTGGATGAAAAGGACCTTTCTTTAAAGGCCGTTGAAGTAGCGAAAAAATGTGACGTCCTGTATGTTGAGTTTTATACAACAAAGATGGAAACAGACGCAGAAAAGCTAAGTAAGCTGATTGGTAAGAAGGTTGTTGAGTTGAGAAGAGCTGGCTTGGAAGAGGATTCCGAAAAAATATTAAAAGAAGCGAAAGTAAAGGATGTTGCTGTCCTTGTCGGCGGCGATGCGCTTTCTGCCACAACACATTTATCTTTGATTCAAGACGCAAAAAAATCAGGGGTTAAAACAAAAATAATTCACGGGTCATCTATTTTTTCTGCAATTGGGGAAACAGGACTACACCTTTACAAATTTGGCGCGGCAACGACCTTGGTCTATCCTGAAAAAAATTACAAACCAACATCATGTTATGATACGATTTTAAAAAATAAAAAAATGGGCTTACATACACTGATTTTGTTGGACATTAAGTCGCCAAAAAGGATGGAAACCGACGAAGTCGGTTTCAACCAGTGTATGTCAGTAAAAGAGGGTTTGGAAATTTTATTGAATATTGAAAAAGAAAAAAGGAAAAAATTAATCACAGAAAATACTTTTTTTGTTGCTGCATCTAATATTGGGTCTGGAAAACAAAAAATCAAATACGGAAAAGTAAAAGATTTGGTTAAAGTGGTTTTTGGAACACCCGCAGTCCTTGTTTTTCCAGGAGAATTGCACTTCAGTGAGAAAGAGTTTTTGGAAAGTCTCTAAACCTGAAAATATGGGTTTTTATAGTTTAGAATAAAAAGTTTTAGAAAGCCTCTACTGGTATACCCCATGCGCCTGGTCCGCCTTCTGAAGCAACTAAAGCTCCCAGTGGTTGTCGCCTTTGTTGTTCTCTATATGCTGCATTCTCGTCTATTTCTTTTATTCTCTGTGCAGCATAATCTCTTGCCCCGCCTGTAAGGACATCATCGCCTACAGAAAAAACATCTCCTTCAACTCTTACTTGAGAAATCTTTCCTCTATAATGGATTGGAATTTCTGGTTTGTCTAAAAAGGTTACGTATACAACTCTTTTAGTTAGCGTATCTATTGACATCAGATCTATTGTATGTGGGGCTTTATAAGGTTTTCGCGAAGACATAACAATGTTATGTAAAGTTTTATAAATCTTACTTTCTTACTATTAGCATGACAGAAGAATTTACAAAACTGTCCTCCAAAGGGCAGGTTGTTATACCACAAGAAATTAGGAAAGAGCTACATCTAGAAGAAGGAACACCGTTTCTTGTAGTTGCCCAAAAGGACAGTGTATTGTTGAAAAAAATTGAGATACCTAGAGTTAAGTCATGGGATGAGGCCACAAAGCCATTTAGGGAAGCCGCAAATAAATCTAATTTTACAGAAGAAGATTTAGAAAAAATAATAGCAAGTGTTAAGAAGGCAAAATGAAAATCGTTTTAGACACAAATGTCTGGCTTTCTGGAACTTTTTGGCAAGGCAATCCATATAAGATAATAAAACTAGCCGAGCGGAGAGAAGTTGAAATTATAATAACAAAGCAAATACTTGAAGAAATAATCCACGTTTTGAATAAGGAAGTTAAATTCAAGAAGTTTATTGAAGACAGGCGGTTAGCAATCGGAGATCTTGTAAGAACAATATTATCCATCTCAATTCTTACTGCAACAAAATCAAAAATCAGCGCTATAAAAGCTGATACTGAAGACAACAAAGTTTTAGAGGCTGCAGCTGGCGGGAATGCGGATTTTATTGTTTCTGGTGACAGGCATCTGTTAGATTTCAAACAATTCAACGAGATAAAAATAATAAAACCAAAGGAGTTTTTGGACATATTGGAAAGGTAAATATAACACTGTTATACAAGCCTGTTTTTCAGTTTTGGAAATCGCTATAAGTAGCCATTGTAGTTTCTACCAATATAACATTGTTATATATCATTATATAAACCCACCAAAAGCTTTATAAGTAACTAAAATAACTACTTATCAGTGATATAATATGACTAGACAAAATATAAGATCAACTGAAAAAGAATTGTTTGCTGATGATGTTGGAAGATCTAACTTACCTGTTATTGAAATAATGGCATCCTTAGGAAAAGCAGCAGCTAAAAGAGCAGGAAGATCTATTTATAGAGAAATAACAGGGAGAAACCCTGAAGAAAATCCAGTATACAGAGCAGGACAAAGAGCTGTTGGTTTTGGAAAATATGCTAGAGAAAGAATGGATTCAGGAGAAAGCCTTGGAGACGTTTTAACAGATGAAGTGGTTGGAGCAGCAAAATCATATGGAAACACAACCTTGAAGAGATTGAGGGCAAGATATGCGCCTTTTGATTCTGACAGCACAATAAGCTCAGCTTACACAGGATCATTCTTCGACAATTATGTTAGAGGATTCCTTAACGGCAAAACATACGGCGCAACAGTATCTGAAGCCCCAGTTGACACTTTTTTAGATGATGAATATACAGAAAACGGCCAGCAAAAAAAAGGCTCGCTTGGAATGTGGAAATATGAAGGCGGTAGAAAGGTCGTGTACATACCAAGAACAGAAGATTTAGGAACCTTAATAGGAAAAGAATTAAGCGAAAAACAAGCCAGAGCAGTTCAAACATACATAAAAGGCCATGAAATTTTAGAAGCAAATCCACTTACAGGGCCAGCATCCAGCAAGGAACACGCAGCATTTGAAGGCGCTTACTTAGCTTCTTTGGAAAGATTAGCAAAGTTTGACGACAGGGCAAGGGAAGCATACAGAGGCGCAAGGATAGTTTACATGCAAAGAGCAGCAAATAAAAGGGAATTCTTGGACGAAGTTTCAGAACACTTTCCAGTTGAGGAGCTTGCAGCATGATTATGAAAAAAATTAAGGGGGCGATAGTATGACAATATTAAATAATTTGGGACATGTGTGGGATAATGTAGTTGTAAGTGCATATAGAGGAAATATTGGAGATAAAGTGGGTAGAGGCAGAAGAACAAAAGAGTGTCTCAATGGTCTTAGATCAGATTATGAAGGTAGGTTAGTTTTAACAGCAAGAGGAAACGGAACGCCAAAAGTAATACTTTTCGATCACAAATACGAAGGCAAAAGACCATTCCCAACCGATAGTGGAGAGTCTTGGACTAATTTTGAAGCATCTCCAGGCCTTGATAAAATTACAATAACAAGAGACGACGGAGCGCGGATAACTTACGAATCTTCTGATAGAGATTTTATGCAAGCATTAGCGGCATCCAATCCACTTCAAAAATCAACCAACAACACTCACATAGTAGATACAAAGTATCTTGATTTACCAGGATATGGAAATCTTGGACATTTTTTCAGAGTTCATTTTCTTCTTGTAGCTGAAGGCCTAAAACCAATGGCATGGACAGGGGATAAAGATAGAGAATCTATGCTCTCTGTTTTAGATGCTGCGGGACTACCATACTCAAACCCAGAATATACTGAAGAGAGAGGTTTTTACGGTCCTGGATTTGGAATCAGAATTTATAGAGATATGGAAACAGAAACGCAGGTCAATGAAAATAGTGGTGAAAATGGGACAGAACGCTGGAAAAACCAATCAAAACTTTTAGGGTATCCAAGTTGCTGCGTTGATTCATGGGTTGATGGAATACAAGGAGTTGGTTCTAGATTAAAGCGCTTAGCTGGTTTACCTCGTGATAGGTTTGATGGACAAATATTGAGAGAGTTAAAGAGAACAGGAACATACCCAGATCACCTTAATTACAAAATGCATACTCCATGCGACATAGAGTGTGAAGAAACAAGACGTGTTGGAACAGCAGCAAAACAAGTTTTAGAAAAATATGATCCGGAAGCCGCAGATTATATGAAAGAAGAATTAATCGGTCCAATAAATAGAGCCATAGCCCACAGTGCAAATGATGCTGGATGGAGAAATTGGAAAAACAAAGCAGTAAGGCTTGTAAACGAAACGTTTGAGACAGCATAAATTTATGACAAACCAATACATCGGTGTTTATAGGGCGACAAGAACGATGCACGCAAGGCCTCTTACGGAAGTGGCTGATGAGGTGCAAAGAATATGCGCTCAGTATAGTGGTTTAAGCTTCGAAGTGATTGATAGTGGCAGAAAAGCCAACTGTAGAAGTGTTCTAAGCATGTTGACAAAAAACATCGGTTATGTAGGAGATGGCCAGCCACTAGAAATTAAAGTCATAGGAGATTATCCAGCTGATACACTGAAAGAATGCGCAGACAGGGTTGGTAGATTGTTCATACACGAAGCAGAAAAGGATTGAGATTTATGGAAAATGAAAATCCAAAAACACTAAGAGAAGATGTGGAAGGTTTTGTTAGAAGAATCTGGCTCGGGGACAAGCTTGCAGTCACTGTTTCTACCCTTCTAATCGACAGTTTTAACGAAGAAGACATGCCGATAAAGTTGACAGCAGCAGCAAACACGTTTAAAGCTTTGCGTTATGCTATAAAACAGGAGAGCCTGAAAACGGAGGTCAATTAGAATATGGGATTTTTTAATCTGGAAGCCCTTAAGTCGCATCCATTCAAACCTTTAGTAGACTGGAAATTCCTATTTCACAGAGATGCGAATCCAGAGTCTCCTGGTGAATACGGTCCAACAAACCTTACAAAACTTGCTATGTATGAGCCTTTAAAATGGGCAGCAGACAAAATTCGAATGACTCATGTAGTGGGCGGTAGAAGGGTTCCTAGAGCACCAGCTAATTATGGAGAACTTCTATATTTTGGAGCGACAGAATTATCATATTCCTGGTTACAAAATAAACTTAGAGCAACTTGGAGAGATGCAGTGCCAGGATTATTAGCTTTTATAGGAGCAGGTGAAGGAGCTTCAGATATAGTTGCAGAGTACACAGTCAAAGTTCAGAATCCTGCAGGTGAATGGAAAGAGATTCCAATATACGCTCAAACAGTAGACAATACAGGCCCACCATTTATAAATAATAGGCTTCCAACACCCAACGAGATAGAAGACGGAATAAGATACGCAGTGATTAACGGAGAATCTCCAATAAACGATAATACTCATGCAGCTTTTAATGAAGTGTTTGTAAACAAAAGGGTGGCAGATCATACATGGAATGGCGATTTTGGTAGATTTTCAAGAAATCCAGAGAAACCAAAAAGATGGTCTGTAAAAGAAGAAATGTATTTTATTAGAGAACAGGGAGCAAGAACAGCCGAACATGTTATACCAGTAGCTATAACTCCAGGTGCAGCACCAGTAAACTACACTGTCCGTATATATGAAAGGCCAACTGCTAATAACACAAGATGGCATTATGTAAAAGAGGCATTTGGATATTGGTTATGGGACACACCATTCAATCTGATACACCTTAAAGAAGGGGATGCCCACTACCAAGAAAACTTTGCGACAGACGAACGTAAAGACTACTTTAAAGTATCAAGGATGTTTAACAGAAACCCAACAAGACTAGATGCAGACTTTGCTTTCGATATGTAATTCTCAATTTAAAGCAGTTTAACCAATAAAATTTCCATATGGCTTGAAATTGATCGCCAGCTTATACCAGATTGGACAGTTTCTCATTTAGCACCAATTTAAGCTTGTCCTAACAAATACTTTATAGAAATAGTAAACAATGGAGTAGCTCTGGATTTCCATTTTTGTGGAGGGATGGGAACCGGAACAGATTTCTCCGCAGGTTTCCATATGGCAGCGCAGATTGACATATTGCAACAAATTTTGCAGGTTTTGAGAGTCGAAGATCTTGCATCCCAATATTCTTCAACATTAGACAAATTTCTCTACACAATTTTTTTCCCAGTAATATTGATGTTGTTGCTTGTCTATCTTTTAACACATAGAATGTTTCCAGAGCATAAAGGCCTTTCAGTCCTTCTCGGCGTTTCTTTCATTATTTTTATAGTTGTATATCCTCCAGAATCAGATAGCAGCCTCTATTCAGCTTTCGCGCCTATAGGGACTGTTTGGTATGTTTTTGTGATATTAATAGGAATGTTATGGGTTGGGTTAGGAAGGATTTGGCCTCGTGGTAGAGGCGGTGGGGGTGCTGGTGGAGCTCCACATCGTATGCCTGGTGTGTTGGAAAGATCTCACAGAGACGACTCGGATGTGGTTTCAAAAATAGAAAGAGCGCATGAAAAGATTTCTGGGGAACACATTAACGATTTTGAAAAAGATATAATTCAGGAAATAGTTGACCTTAGGAGTTTGGTAAATGATAAAATAGACGGCCTCATAGTCGGAGACCAAAGGGGAGTGCAAGCAACAAGAAACAACTTCACGACGCTAAAGGGAGTTGTAGACGCTAAGATACAGGAATATAAGAGACTGAGGTTGTCTGTGATTCAAGGAGGCCGGAGAAAATACGATCATAAATATTTTGAAGATTTGGTAAGAGATGCACAATCAATGTTTTCAAAAGCAAACAAAAACAGCCATCCGGTAGAGCCAACAGATTTCAAAGACAGGTTTTAGTTTATGCCAACAACAGAATTGATGACAATTGGAATCCCGTTCTTTTTCATACTTGCAGTAGTCTTCGGCTCTTTGGAATTTTCTGGGATTTTCAAGAGCAAGGGAGTCAAGTTCATCATAGCAATTGCAATAGCCGCTTTTGGAATAACAAACGCGGGTTTTGTAGAATCAGTAAACCTCTACATGCCTTATGCGGCTGGGTTTTTCATTGTTTTGTTCTTTGTGGGTTACATAGTGAAGTTTTTCAAAGTTGAGAAAGGCAAAGAAAGAGACTGGATGCTGATGATAATAGTTGTCGGTCTCATATTAATTCTACTAATATCCCTTCAAGGCAATTTTGAGCAATATTTCAAAAACCTGCCAATAAACTATGAAAACTTCCTGATAATGATGGCGGTCATATTGTTCGCAGTCGCATTGTTCGCAGCTTACAAGCACGGAAAGACTTAAATAACCCCAAACATTCAAAGTTTATAAGTGTATCTGACCAATATTTGATATAGGTCTTAAATGGACGAACATGACCACGTCATGTTCAATTAAATAGTTATGGCTGGATTAGACGTTTTACTTGGTAACATGCAACAGTTGAAGTTTTTCGACTTCCTGTTCCCATTCTTGTTAGCCTTAGCCATTTTCTACGGCGTTTTGATGTTTGCTTTAGGCCCTAAAAAAGATGATGCGGGAAAGGATAAAGGAGGAATTCTTCCAAAATCTGCAATAAGCCTTATCGCTCTTGTAGCAGCATTCTTTGTAATGAATTATACAGGCACAGTTGGTGGCGGCATATCTGCATATTTCTCATCTTTGTTTGGTGGCGGTCTAATCGTAGCATCAGTGATATTGGTCATAGTAATCTTGCTCGGATTAACTGGTTTCACATTACATGGTATTCTGGGTGGAGATGATGATGCAAAACAAAAAAAGAAGTGGATAGGATTGATGGTAGGCATAATAGTCTTAGTGGCTGTTTTAATTTTCTTTGGATCAGCAGGGAACGCAATTCCAGGCCTACAAGGATTTAACCTAGACAGCAATTTTTGGACAATAATAGTTTTTGTGGTAATATTGATAGCTGTATTCGCATTCTTAGGTAAATGATTCCAGAAACATTTTTACTGGTTGCTCTTTTCTGCCTTGTTTATTATATTGGGTTCTCTTTCTATAGGGACCTTTGGTTAGGTAGAAGAAAAGAAAGATTTGATTGCACTCAGTGTGGCGACTGTTGCAAATTAAGTGTAATACCAACAGAAGAAGACACACAAAGAATAGAAAAACACGGTTATAAAAGATCTAATTTTATGGATGGGAAAAAACTAAAAAGATTAAGTGATGGCTCCTGCATCTTTCTCGGAAAGAAAAAAAGCAAGTATATATGCAAAATATATAAGTTCAGGCCAGCTATTTGTAAAAGATGGCCATTTAATGAATATTTAGGAGGCAAAATAATACTTGGTGAAACCGGCGGCCTGCGCTGCGAAGCAATAGAAAACATGAACCCGCCAAAACTGATACCTATAGACTCTATAAAATTTAAGAAGTAACAACCCCTTTAATTAAAGCTTCTAGAAGCTACTGCTAAATTTATATATAAGTCCATATATATAATATTATATATGACAATGTTAACCGAGCCTATCCACATGCCAAGACTGGACACAGTGTTAATGGTAGAGGACACTATAAAGAAACTGGATTACTACCCAACCAAAAACCAACTTTGGAGAGCTTTGCCAAAAGCAGTTATGTGGCAGACCTTTAACGTAATCATTGATTATCTAGAACAGAGCAACAAAATAATAATAGACAAAGAAGGGGAAGTGGTATGGGTCTTTGCAGACAATCCAAAACTAAAGGAACTTGTAAGAAAGGCGGTTCCACATAAATAACAGGCCAGCATGACTGAAATTTACCAATCTCAGGAATTCTCAGTTGAATATGAGAATCTTAAAAGGCGCAAGGCAGAAGGACAGGGCGAAGCCGAGCACATACTCAAAATTATAGAAAGGGGGGTTGAAAAGCTAAAACAAAATCACGAAGCTGGGCAAAAAATACCAAGGCAACTATGGCCAAAATATTATGTCGAGAAATATGGTGTCAACAACTTATGGAGGCTCCATTTGGACGATTTCTGGAGAATGATATACACACTTACTAAGGAAGAAAAAATAGAGCTCGTTGCAGTTATATTGGAAGTTATGGACCACAAAGATTATGACAAGAGGTTTGGATATAAGTAGTTTATCTTTCCCTTTTCTTCAGTGACTCGACAACATCAGAAAGCGATCTTGTAGTTTCAAGTAAAGCAGAAAGGCTGGTCTTCATCACGCTTTCCATTCCCTCCATTTTGGATGAAAGATTGGAAATTGATTCTCTGTAAGTATCTATTTTTGTAGAAATTTCTTGATCCTTATTTGTTTCCTCTGTTCTGATTTGGCCTATCTTACTTTCCAGATTACTAAGCCTGGACTCAAAGCTGCTGAACTTATCCTCAATCTCAGTTAGTCTGGACTCAACACTTTCCCATCTTTCAGCCACAACCTCCTCAATCAAAGCCTCTATCTCCCTTTTATCCACTCTTTCTTGAGGGGGTGATGGCCTTGCTGGTAATGAAGGTCTTAAAGGGATGGAAGGTCTATGCCCAATATCTGGTAACCTTAATGGATGTCTTTCCACATCCTCCTGCGGATAAAAGGATTCGCCCTTCTCTCGTGGTTTTATTGACCTCTCTTTAACAGGGAAATCGGGGGTTTCAACACCAAATTTTATGGACTGTTTAATTGCTCTTTCAAGATCTAATTCGCTATAACCCTGGTTTTTTAATATCTTCATTATTTCTGGCTGAGAAAGGCCTTTTGCCGCCAGATCACCCACTTTCTCAGAAAGATATGCGCTTTGGGCTAGCGGTGCTTTCCTTGTTTCAAGTGGTTCTTCAGGACGCGCCCTTTCAAGCTTGGTTGTTACAAACCTGTCCCTTTCCGGTCTGCGTCCAACTTCAGGAAGTTCTAAAGATCTTTTCAAGTGACTAATATCTGTTTGTGGCGGTCTAGGTTTGAACAAGCCACCCTTTCTCTCCTCTGTTACTGGTTTTTTCTTTCCAAACAATGCCATATCAGCCCTTTCTTTCCAAAGAATCTGCATCTCTTTCCTATGCGAAAGATGCAGAGATGTCTCGTGTCTACGAGACACGAAAGTATACCGTACCCAAAAGAAAGGGTTTAGTATACCAATAATTGAAATATTATAATTATCTTATACTCTACTTATATACTATGGTAACCTGCTCTTACTTTTAATAAAGGTTTGAAATGGGTCTGCCTATCAAACTAGACGAGAAGACCTATTTCGCCCAAGCAACCTCTCCACTTCCCCTTTCGTCACAAATTGGGATTTGATAGGATCATACATTTCCAATGTCTCTTTTAACGCAACCAACTCAGACTTATCTGCTTTCATATTAGACATTCTGGCCAACTCCTTTATCTGAGCCTCTAAATCAGTAAGCCTCTTTTCCAGGCCTTCTTTCATCTGCTTCCTTATTTCATCAAAAGCCTTTTTATTCAACTTATCCTTATCAAAAAGATCCCCGCTTAGGCCATCAAGATTTGTTTCTAAAGATTTGACAGAATCCTCTAAGGCCCGTATCCTTCTCTCGCCATCGCTTAGTCTTCTATCAAACCTGTTTAGAATAATAGGGATGTCCCTTTCAGTTATTTTGGGCATAGTATAGTATTGTCTCAAGCCAATTATAAACTGCGACTAAAGGCGACAAAAATAAGTTTACTATCAAGGTATCGAAGCATATTGAAGAGGACTACTAAGGCTCGCCTTTATTTAAGAAATTCGCCATATATAATATATAACTTGGTTTCTATCCCTTTGTAAATAAGAAGGGGGGGATGGGTCGTGTCTCGTATTGAGATGAAAAGACACGAGATCATGAAGCATCAGATTCACGAGTCAGCATCTCACTGTGAAGTGAGTGCTGAGATGTCTCGTGTTCGACTTCACAGTCGAGACACGAATGTGCTTCATCTCGCGTGCTGAGGCACACGACATATCTTCACCAATATAATAGGAGATGAAGAAACCGTAGGTTTCCACATATGCCAGACGATTACGAGTTTAATGAAGAAAGCGGGACTTTAACAGTCAACCTTTTAGGCTTCCTTTACGGCGCTTCCATAGAAGATTACGAAGAGGTGATGTCTCGAGTCCTTAATTACATTCTCAAGGAAAAGACAGTGAATTCAGTCATCTTGCTGAAAGAAAGGGAGTATGAGTATGGACCTGACCAAACAAAAATGCTTGTTGAGATTGCAGAACTTATAGAAGACATTGTAAAAAGTAATCTTATTTTTCAATTAGACACAGAAAAATATAGGCGACAAAATCCCCATGCTTCCAGAATTGTGCAGGAGTGGACAGCAAGGGCGCAGTACATAGTTTCTTTGATAAAAAAAGACCCAATTGGAGCGTATGTGGAAACTCTGAGAGAAATCAGGCATGTAAATATAGGCAGGAAAAATGCACAGCCAACATTGAGGGATGTGTATGGCGATTATGTTGTCAAAATCCTTGAAGTCATAAAAGAAAGGTTTGAGAAAACAGAATTAATAAAAAGATCAATAGCCACAGACCAATTAGCTGGTTACAGGCTAGGTGACAGATCAATATACCGCGACCTTTTCATGCCTTCTGTCAGGCCCAATTTCATGCTAACAAGGTATATGGTCACACCGCCTGAAAAATCCAGGGTGATAGACAGATATACAATTGAAGGGACTGATATTGAGGTTCAAATCCTTAGAGCCCCGGGAGAAATACACAACATCTATCATATTGTCCCCCCAGAATTCAAATTATCAGAGGCACATTACACTGTTTTGGATGCTGCAAGAAGGCAGATGATTTCACACCAACCAAAGTCAGTTGAGTTTGTAAAGACAGAGGACAGAAAATACATTTACAATATTGGAGAGCAGTTAATCAGGGATATAGCCTTGAGAACAAGACCGCCAGTTCCATTATCAGCAGAAGTTTTAGAAAAGCTGGCAACAATCTTGACAAGATACACTGCAGGACTTGGCGTACTGGAATTACTTTTGTTAGATCCAAAAATCCAAGACATCTACATCAACTCACCAGTTGAAAGGCTGTCTATATTCATCAAGCATCAGGATTTTGAAGAATGTAAAACCAACCTTATCCCAACAAGGGAAGATGCAGAGGCATGGGCAACAAGATTGAGGATATATTCTGGCCGTCCATTAGACGAAGCAAACCCTATATTGGATACAGAAATGACAATACCTGGGGCTCGCGCAAGGTTTGCTGTTATAACAAGGACATTGTCGCCTGAGGGATTAGGGTTTGCAATAAGAAGGCACAGAGACAAGCCGTGGACACTGCCTTTGTTCATCCGTTCTAACATGCTCGACTCGCTGACTGCAGGGCTGCTATCATTTTTAATGGATAATAATGTTGGCTTGCTTGTTGCAGGTGGCAGGGGTTCTGGTAAAACATCTTTGCTGGGTTCCTTGATCTCCGAGATGCTCCCCAAAACAAGGATAGTGACTTTAGAGGATACTCTGGAGTTGCCAGTTTCCCAATACAGGCAGCTTGGTTATAATATAGAAAGTTTGAAATCGCGTTCTGTGATCACGCAAATAGAGACGGAAATATCTCCAGACGCCGCCTTAAGGACAGCTTTGAGGTTAGGTGATTCAGCCCTTATTATCGGTGAAATAAGGTCTTTAGAAGCTAAAGTTTTGTGGGAGGCGATGAGGATTGGGGCCTTGTCTAATGTGGTTGCAGGCACGATACATGCTGATTCCGCATACGGTGTTTTTGATAGAGTGGTAAATGATTTAGGCGTTCCACCAACCAGTTTCAAAGCAACTGATATTGTTTGTGTTTGTAGAAACCTTAAAACAGCTGGCGGCCTAAAAACCTTCAAAAGGCTTATTGGTGTAACAGAAGTAAGGAAACATTGGGACAAAGACCCGTTAAAAGAGGGGGGGTTTGTAGATCTGATAACCCACGGGTTTGAAAAAAAGACACAGAAGGATGTGTGGAAACCAAGCGACACCTTGGTCAATGGTGAATCAGAAATCCTAGAAAGAATAGCCAATTCAGTCCGAGAGTGGTCAGGTGACTGGGAAGGTGTCTGGGAAAACATCCAACTGCGCTCAAAAATAAAACAGACAATGGTCGACACATCCTTAAAAATAGACAAAGACCCAACAAAACCAGATCACCTAGAAATTGACTGGGTTAACAAATCAAATATACAATTCCACATTATTTCTGAGAAGGTGGCTGAGGAAACAAGCAAGTTAGACTCTAAAAGAATTTACGCGGAATGGTTGGAATGGTATAAAAACGAAATCACTGGTAAGCCTATCACAATTAAAAGAAAATAAACATTATTTGTATCTAGGGCCTCTCATCTTAGAATTAGATCTAACCTTAATCTTTTCTGATGGGTTTGAAGGATCTTCTATGTTTTTAAATTAACATCAACCGATCTTATAAGGGTCTGCTTGACAATAATAATATATGTCTAAGCGAGGGACTCCCATCGAAAGAAAGGTTAGTAAAAATCCTGTCCTAAGGAAAAGGTTGAAAAGTTATATTGACCTTGAAAGAAGTATTCGATCTAGGGAATATACGCAATATAAAAGAGAGAAAGAAGAGAAGCCGACCTTATATGAAAAATTCACAAACGCCTCTGTCAAATTCATAAAAGTAAAACCAGATAAAGGGACACAAGAAAGCCTTCAAGAGGCCATACTGTTTGCTGGTTTAAGGACAACGCCAACAGCGGTGATGTCTGGCATGGTTTTTGCTCTTCTGTTGTTTGTTATAATTGGTATAATTCCTCTCTTTATTCTGGGGTTTGGTTCTTTCCTTTTAACAATTATTATAATAGTTGTTGGGTTTGTTGTTAGCTATTCAATACTGAAATATCCAATCAATTTAGTAAAAACAATGAGGATAAGGTCGGCCTCGCAAATGGTTCTGGCCATACTTTACATGGTTGTGTCTATGAGGATATCACCTAACCTGGAAAGGGCCCTTAAATTCGCAGCAAAAAATATCACAGGGGAATTGGCGTGGGATTTAAGAAAGATTCTGTGGGGCATTCAATTAAGAAAATATAACTCTGCTGAAGAGGCAATATCAACTTACATTGTGCGATGGAAGGCAGAGAACGAAGAGTTCTCAGAAGCGTTAAGGTTGATAAAAGATTCTGAATATCAACCAGGAAACAGAGCAGAAACAACACTAGACCAAGCCCTTACAATTATTCTTGAAGGAACAAAAACCAGAATGAAGCATTATACACAAGACCTTAGCATGCCGGTTATGGTTATCAACATGATGGGTATAACCTTGCCTGTGTTAGGTACAATAATGGCTCCGCTGGTTGCTGTTTTCATGGGAGGGGCCATAGGCGCTCACCATTTCATAATCGCCTATAATATAGTTTTGCCTATAGTAATTCTCTGGTTCATCAACAGCACATTAAGAAAAAGGCCAGTCACATTTTCACAAATAGATGCAAGCAAGCATCCTGACATCCCTCCAGCGGGGTCATTCTTCGTCGGCAAAAAACATAAATCTGCAATCCCCGCCCTTCCTATAGCCTTGATAGTTCTAATAGCAATAGTCACACCATCGGTTTACTATTTCATCCAAAACCCAAATACATTATTCCCGCAACCAGGCTCTTTTGACAAAGGAGATCAATTCCCAGTGATTAGTTTAATGATGTCTGTTTTTATAATTCTAGGTATAGCGCTTTCGATAGCTGTTTACTTTTTGCTGACAACCTTCCAGGCCAACAGGATCCAGAAAAAAATAGAAAAAACTGAAAGCGAATTTGAGCTTGCCTTGTTCAAACTTGGTAACAGAGTTGGCGCAGGCGTGCCAGCAGAAGTTGCTATGCAAAGGGCCATCGGCGACATGAAAGATTTGCAAATCTCCGACCTCTTTATGCGCGCCCTAACAAACATAAAAAGGCAAGGCATGACCCTTGACAGGGCTTTTTTCGACAAAACATATGGAGCCATCCGTTATTACCCAAGCCGATTGATCAAAAACATAATGTCTGCTGTTGTCGATACTGCAAAAAGAGGGATAGGATACGCATCCGAATCCATGATGACGATTTCCAAATACCTAACCAATATTAGGGAGACTCAAGAGTACATAAGAGACATACTTTCTGAAACAGTGAGCTCGATGAAATTTCAGGCATACATTCTAACACCGATGATAACCGGCCTTATCGTCTCGATGTCTCAGGTAATAACAGACGTCCTTGTGAAATTAGGACAAGGATTGGCGTCTGCAGGAATAGGGACAGGAGGGGTTGCAGACACATTAAAAGTAAAAGGTATTTTTGGCGATGTAGACAAGGCCATACCGCCAGGCATATTCCAGTTAATAGTTGGAGTTTATTTAATAGAAGTTGTTATAATCCTAGCCATATTCCTGACTAAAATCCACTATGGGGACAACAAAATAATACAGAGGAACTTAGCAGCAAAAATGCTGATAGTTTCTATGGTTGTTTACGTCCTGGTTTCAATGATTTCAAGTGTGATGTTTGCTGGTTTGATAAGGAATGCGTTGTCCGGGATTATAGGCGGCTAATAAGTAATGAATATATAATAGAATATATTATGGAAACAACGAATCAGACTACAGACACAATAAGCGTCAGTTTTATAGGTATAATATGGCCAATGGTTGCTATAGCAATTTTAATAATAATCTTGCTCGCCTTTGCTCTAACTCAGGGTTTTACAGGTAATCCAACAAACATAAACCCAACATTTTCGCTTCTTCCACAACAGTTAACCTAAAGACAGACATTTCAATTTATCTAGAGCCCCAGGTGGGAATTGAACCCACGACCTTACCCTTACCAAGGATACGCTCTACCGATTGCTCACTTTCTAGTGCAGGTTCGTGTCTCGTTTCTATGTTAAAAGACACGAGACATCTCTGCATCAGAGATGCAGACTTTTGATTTATGCACTGAAAGAAGTGCTGAGCTACTGAGGCATATTCCATTATATAAATACTCAGGTAATATTAATCTACCTATAGGTCGATACTGATCTGAGGGTCAGTGTCCATTAGTGTGTGTGGGGGTCGTTGTCTAGTGGTAGGATATAGCTAAAACAGCTAACTAATAGCAGGCTCCAAGCTCGTTGGAGCGATGAGGTTTTTTGAGATTCTCAAGGAATCAGTGACATGAAGAAACCTGCGGATGGGGGTTCGATTCCCTCCGACCCCATTTATTTCTTATAAGTGGTGACAAAAAGAAAGCTTTATAAAGCCAAAATCTCAATTTTTGTCATGAATAGAAGAATTTTGGTAGTTAGCGATATTCACTCAAATCTAGAAGCGTTTGAAGCTGGTTGGGCAGATGCAGCAAAACATGGACCATACGAAGCAAAACTGTCTGCAGGTGATGCAATTGGTTATTGTTCTGATCCAAACCCCGTCCTTGAAAGATTAAGAGTTGAGGGTTTTGAGTATGTCCTTGGTGATCATGAAGAAGGTATAATTGGGATATACAAAGAGGTACAGAATTTACCGAAAAAAGATAGGCAGAATAGACTATTGGCTTTTGCTCAAAAATGTAGTTCAGAGCGGGAGATGCAAAAAAGATACGTAGACTGCTTTAATGATTATGCCATTGTCGCAGCTGTTCTCAATGCAGCAGAGCTGACAGAAGAAAATATTGAATACCTAAGAGGTTTGAGCAACAAACCTTTTGTTGATCCAAAAGGCATGTTTGCGATGGTGCATGGTAGTTTTGCTGGTAGTATTCGAGGAAATCCAAGGCATGTTGTGGAAGGGGTTTATGTGACTAATGAAAAAGAGGCTGCGCAAGCCATGGAGGCCTTGATGTTCTTTGGAGGAGAGCTAACTCGCGAAGAGGGTTTTTTTATGCCAAACCAATTACCTGAAGAAAGGGAAAATTCTAATGTGGCAAAGCTTGTTGATTTTAAAAAGGGCACACAACATGTTCCTATAGGTATTGTTGGGCACACTCACATCCCAATGTTCTCAACTTGTGCACTTCCACTAGCCAATATAAAAGGTGTATACAAAGGCTATGTGCATGATTTTCTCAGAGCAGATCCAGAAGATTTAGAACTTAATAGATATTTTAAGGGGGATACACCTAAGGTTGGGGTTAATGTTAATGATCTCCCCAAGGAAGTTAATAGAGACGCTCCAGATTGGTTTAAGGTTGGATATGAAGGTTATGCAAGCTTTGACGATTTGTTGCGCTCTGTGTTTTTGAGAAAGTTTTTAGTTAATCCAGGTTCAGTTGGGCAGCCAAGGAACGGTTCCCCAAAGGCAAGATATATGATTATAGATCTTGGTGAAAATGGTGATGTGGAATTTAGATTCAAGGAAGTTGAATATGATGTTGCAACAACACAAAGAAAGATGAGAGAAAAACGATACCCGGAACCTCTTATTGCAAGATTGGAGCAAGGAAGATGATAAAATATGAGTAATAAACCCTTAGTAATCGGAGTTTTAGCCCTACTAATAATAGTCGGAGCTATCTTAGCCTTACCAGTGCTTCAGCCTACAGCAGAAATCATAGTTAAACAGCCAGAGAAAGTGGAATTTAAGTTAGCCACAATGGCAGTATGCCAAGAAAAAGACGGCCAAAACTTCTGCGAAGACAAAGTTTTCTACAAATGTGGCGAAGAAATAAAAGAGGTTTCAGGACCGGTTATATGCGACGGTAAAACCTACAATTTTGATATTGATAAATTGGGAAAAGCCACATTCAACTCCGGTTGGACAGATCCCAGAGAAGTAGGTTTTGTAGCCAATTGGACAGCCAAAAAATAAACTACAACTCAAATTCAAACAACTTGTATTTAATTTTAATCTTAAATCCCGCATCCTTCAGCTTCTGCACTTTCTGAGATTTGCCTCCTCCTTTTAACAAATCGCCAGCAAAACCCATATTTACAATGGCGAAGGGATCCTTAACATCTATTTTCAATTCCTTGTTGTTCAGAGTTATATCAAGAAGAGGTTTGCCATTTATAGAAACCTGCGCTTCCCCTTTACCTGTCAACGTTTTCAAAATATCGGAAAGTTTAAATTCTGCCATTTTTAAGGGGCTACTTCCATTTACCTTTCTTTTTTTCAGGTTTCTGTCTGACAAGTGTTATTTCAACTTCTCCAGTCAATTTGACTGTTGTGTTGCCTAAGTTGAATTCTATCCCGTCAAGTTTTAGCTTTGTCCCTGTTTCCTTCCCTTCCATGAATTCCAAAGCCTTCAAGAGAAGCTGTTCCTTGTTTTTCAGAAGTTCTTGCAAAATATCCATATCTTAGTTGGAAATTGACCGCTGTCAATTTCGACCCTTCACACCTCCTATACTGATTTTAATATATAATATAGAACGCCTAAATAAATACTAAGGGACGGAGAAGTTGACTGGAGTCAATTCGGTTTTTAATGGAAAATATTGTTGTTGGCAGGGACGAAGAAGACCAAGAAAAATATGGGGAAACAGGAACTATTTTTCTAGGGAAGCATCTTGTAGGAGAAGGTGATGAAGCCCACACAACAAACCCGGTGTTAATGGATGTTGTAAGGCCTCATGTTGTTTTAATTGTTGGAAAAAGGGGGACAGGAAAGTGTGTGGAAGAAAACACGCCAATTGTATTAGAAGATGGCTCTGTAGTTCCAATAAAAGATCTAGAAAATGATAATAGAAGAGTAATGGGTCTAGATGAGAAACTTAAGGTAAAACCTTTAGAAAAGGCAGAGTTTTATAAAAGAAAAGTGAATAAACTTTTGCATATAAAAACAAGAAGTGGGAGGGAAATAAAACTAACTCATGAGCACCCACTCCTAACAATCAAAGGCTGGGTTCCTGTCAAAAATTTGACAATAGGAAGTAGAATAGCGACTCCAAGAAAAATAGAGTCTTTTGGTAACTACAACCTAGAAGACTACAAGATAAAACTACTTTCTTATTTGATAGCCGAAGGCCACCTAGCAAACAATTTCGTCATATTCTCTAACATGGATTCGAATATCTGTCTAGACTTTAATCAGAGTGTAGAACAGTTTGACCCATCTTTAAGGATTATAGAACACAGCAAAAGCGGTTGTTTTAGGGTCACAAAAAACGAGGAGGAAATAATAGAGACTTCTAAATTAAGGGATGGGTTTGGGCACTTCGTAAAACGCAAAAGCTCTTTGGCAAAGTGGTTGAACGAGTTGGAAATATATGGAAAACTATCTATTGAAAAAACAATTCCAGAGTGCATATTCAAGCTCGCAAAACCAAAACTCTCCCTATTTTTAAACAGACTTTTTAGTTGTGATGGAAGCATTTACAAACACCATACAAGAAATAGCGTAGAGTGGGAGGTTTCTTATAGCTCCGGATCCGAGGCTCTGATAAAACAGGTTCATCACCTATTGCTGAGATTTGGAATAGTTTCCAGACTCAGAAACAAGAAAACCAAGTGCAACAGTAAAATATTTGATGTTTTCGAGCTTGTGATTGGTGGCGAGCATGTGAAAAGGTTTGTTGATGAGATAGGGTTTTACGGTTCAAAAAAGGAAAAACAAGAAGAGTTCTTAAAAAGCACAGTACACATAACCAGAAACCCTAATGTTGATACAATACCGAAGGACATATGGGATATATACAGGCCTCAAAACTGGGCTAGTGTAGGTAGGCAGATGGGATATTCTATAGCCAAAGGTTTGAGAACCAGTATAAACTATTCCCCATCTAGACAAAAATTAATGCAAATAGCACAACTGGATCACAATAATGTAATTTATACAATAGCAACCTCGGATATTTTTTGGGACCAAATTGTTTTCATGGAGGAATTGGAAGGAGATTTTACTGTGTGTGATATAACAGTTCCTGAACTACATAATTTCATTGCAAGTGATATAGTTGTTCATAACAGTTATACAGGAGGCGTCATAGCAGAAGAAATGACTTTGTTACCCAAAAACATTAAAGATAATTTGTCTGTTATTATAATTGATACGATGGGAATATTCTGGAGCATGAAAAATCCAAATGACAGGGCTGCAGACGCGTTAAGGGATTGGAATGTTGTGACAGAAGAGGGAAAAAGAATACTCAAACCTTCTGGCGTCGAAGTCAAACTGTTTGTGCCAAAGGCTTATGTGAAAAGTTATAGGGAGGCGGGGGTTGAAGTTGACGCATCCCTTTCCATGCCATGCGGCGAACTTTCTGCAGATGACTGGATTGTAACCTTCGGTTTCCAATCAATCGATAAACACGGGATTGCAATAGGTAGGGCAATAAAACTTGTCAAAAGCAAATATGGAGACAAATACACAATTTCAGACATAATCAAAGCCATAGACACAGACAAAAGGATAGAGCAAGATGTCAAATACGCACTGATCAACAGATTTGAGGCAGCTGAAGACTGGGGTGTTTTTGAGGAGCAAGGGACACCTATAAAGGATTTGCTGCAGCCAGGAGTTGTTTCTGTTATTGACGTTTCCCATTACATGAGGGTTTCCGGTGGTTGGAGTGTCAGATCCTTGTTACTTGGTATACTTTCAAGAAAAATATTCATGGAAAGATTGATGGCAAGGAAATCAGAAGAGTTTGAAATGATGACAGGAGAAAAGAAAAAGAAGGCGCCGATGGTTTGGCTATTGATTGATGAAGCGCACCAATTTATCCCAAATGATAAAGAAACAGCGTCCACAGATCCTTTGCTAACCCTAATAAAAGAGGGAAGAGAACCTGGTATCTCTGTTTTAATGATGACACAGCGACCAGGGAAATTACATGAAGACGCCCTCTCACAAGCAGACCTTATAATCTCTCACCGGCTTACATCCAAATCAGATATTGATGCCCTTAGATCGATTATGCAAACTTACATGATTGAGGATATACAAGATTACTTGAATGCTTTGCCAAGAAACAAAGGATCAGCTTTAATTCTCGATGACAATTCTGAAAGGTTGTTTGGTGTTCAGGTAAGGCCTAGAATCAGCTGGCATGCTGGTGGGTCGCCTGCTGCTATAAAGGAGAAGAGTAAGTTTGAGTGAGATATGACTTTCGAATATCAGTGGAAATACAACGAAGCTAATTTTGGTCCGCCAATAAAAACTGAGGTGAACTGCGGGACGCACATCACTTTTGAAATTATTCTGAAAAAGGGAAAAGAGTATATAGCGCTTAGAAGGCCAGATGGAATAGAAGGCCATGTGATGACTCCAAAAGAGAAGAAATCTAAATCAGGAAAACTTTATTTTTGTCATGATCTAATAAGATATGGTGAATCTGTAGAAAAATGTGTAAAAAGAGTTGTAAAATCGCAATGTGGAGCAAATGTAAAAAAATTTGAGACAGTGTTTTTAGAAACCATATTAAAGGATGAAAAATGGGGCTTAAAAAACAAGCAGTGGGCGATAGTGCCCCACATAATTGCTGAAGTAGATAAAATTCCAAAAGTAGGCAACTACTTTAATCCTGTTACTCAAGTTGTTGTTTTCAACAAAAACACAATACCTAACGACTTTGCATGGTGGAGCAAAAATGACTTGGAAAAGTTTCTGGATAAATATGACTAAAATTTCATTATACATGTTTCCAGAATGGATCACCCAAAGCTTTATAAAGGCTTGATACTATACTACAGTAGTGATATTATGAGTCAATATGGAAATTTGATGAATTTGCGAACAGCATCAGTTAATGCTTTAGCAGGAGCATTTCGCGGGAAAATGATACAAAACCTTGAGACTATGGAAGTTTTAGCCGTAACGGGGGCTGAGCGCTCTAGTGGGGATGGTAGTTTTTATTTCATGGCTCTAAGGCCAGACGATTCACCTTTTTATGACAGTAGACGTAGCAATATAGTTCATGTCCGACAACCAGAATTCCACGAATATCAGTTGGTTGATGCACCAATACCGGATTGGCCTATATTCAGAGATTTAAAGAGGAGAGAGCCTGTCCACACATCTTGATTTGAATCAATCAAAATCTGTTTCTGGATATATATCTACTTGAAATAATTTATAAAGTATGACTAAAGAAATCGTCATAATCAGCCTTGGAGGCTCTATTGTTGTCCCTGAAAAAATCAATATTGATTTTCTAAAAAAATTTAGGTCCCTGATTCTTAAGCACATTCCAACAAAAAGGTTCTTCATAATTATTGGCGGCGGCAAAACAGCCCGGGAGTATGCAAACGCAGCGCTAGAAGTCTGTGGTGTGGACGATGAAGATAGGGATTGGTTAGGAATCCATGCAACCAGGCTTAATGCCCATTTGTTGAGGACAATTTTCAAAAAACACGCTTACAAACGCGTCCTTAAAAACCCAACTGAAAAACCAAAGTTTACAGATGACATACTAATTGCAGCTGGTTGGAAGCCCGGTTTTTCAACAGACTATGACGCTGTCATGATAGCAAAAAATTACAAGGCCAAAAAAATAATCAATATCACAAGCTCGGAATTTGTTTATGACAAAAACCCGAGACAATACACAGACGCAAAAAAACTAGAAAAAATTGACTGGAAATCTTTCAGAAACCTTGTCGGAAACAAGTGGTTTCCTGGATTGAATACACCTTTCGATCCTGTGGCTTCCAGGCTGGCAGAAAAACTAAAACTCAAAGTCATAATAACTGGTCCAGATTTAGAAAATTTGGAAAACGTTCTGGAAAACAAAGGGTTTAGAGGTACAACAATTCAATAACTCCACAAAATCCTGTAGCTGAAGTGTGGGTTGGAACTTGATGTGTTTGTTCTCGCGCACATTTCAGATTCGGAAGCGTATGGATCTAATTGATGTTCTACTACAGGCAGTCTTCTAACCCTTTGAAAATCTAAAACTTCCATAATTTCTTAATAGACTAAAAATATATAAACCTACAAATAATGCAATGGGACCAGCCAGCATATATCCCCAATCAACTAAATCTAAACTTACTGTTTTGAAAGCTGTCTGTAAAGGCGGCAAATAAACCACTGCTAATTGTAGGGCTAAAGATACAATGACTGCCAAAAACAAATATTTGTTTGAAAGCAGCTTTGTTTTATAATTAAACCTAATAGCATAAGTTAAGAACAACTCAAACAAAACCAAACTTGTAAACGCAACTGTTCTCGCTTTATCTAAACTTTGTGATAAATTTATCTGAAATAAATAAAGAACAGACCCTGTTATAATTAATCCAACAACTAGAATGTAAACAAACATTCTCCACCCTAATATTTTTTCTTTCGGATTTCTAGGCTTCCTATTCATGATGTTTTTATCAGGGGGATCAATACCCAAAGCAAGAGCAGGCAGGCCATCTGTTATCAAATTTATCCACAGTAGTTGTAAAGCTGTCAAAGGTATAGCATATTGACCACCAAATTGGAATCCAATAAAAACAGATAAAGCAACAATCAAAACCTCTGCAATATTTGCTGAAAGTAAAAGATACACAAACTTTTTGATATTATCATAAATTGACCTCCCCTCTTTTATAGCAGAAACAATGCTTGAAAAATTGTCATCCTTCAAAACCATATCTGAGGCTTCCTTCGCCACATCTGTACCAGCTATGCCCATTGCAATCCCTATATCCGATTTCTTTAAAGCCGGGGCGTCATTCACACCATCACCTGTCATAGCAACAATATTGTTCTGTTTTTTCAATGCCTCCAGAATTTTTGTTTTGTGTTGGGGGGAAACGCGTGCATAAATACAGACATTTTTGGAAAGATCAGCAAGCTGTTTTTGATTTAATTTATCTAACTGGTCGCCTGTTATCACATCTCCAACAATACCAATTTTTTCTGCAACCGCCTTTGCTGTGTTTGCGTGATCTCCGGTTATCATCACAACTCTTATCCCGGCTCTTTTGCATGTTTCAATTGCTTCCGCAACGCCATCGCGCGGAGGGTCTATCATCCCCATCAATCCAACAAAAACCAAATCCTTCTCAACGTTTTCTTCTGAAAGCTTAAGTTTGGAAACATCCTTATAGGCAAAAGCAAGCACACGCAAAGCTTTGGATGTGAATTTTGAATTGGTTTCCAGAATCTTTTTCTTATCAGATGATGTTAAAGAAGAAATCTTTCCATTTTGATATTTTTTCGAACATCTTTCAAGAATTATTTCTGTTGCGCCCTTGACATAGGCTATTTTACTTGTTCCACTTTTCCTTATAACAGTCATCCTTTTTCTTTCAGAGCTGAACGGAATTTCTGTAATAAAAGGATATTTTTTCTCTAAATCAGATTTTTCCAAATCAATTTTTCTTGCAGCGAAAAGCAAGGCTGCCTCTGTTGGATCACCAATCAGTCCATTATCTATACTTGCGTTATTGCACAACACACCAATTTTTAACAACTCTTCTGTTCCTTCAACAGTCGCAAGAGTTTTATCAAAAATATAAAGGTCGGTCACAGTCATCTCATTCTTTGTCAGTGTGCCTGTCTTGTCGGCGCAGATCACTGTGCACGATCCTAATGTCTCAACAGCAGACAGCCTCCTTATTATAGAGTTTTTTGATGACATCCTTCTGATACCGATAGCTAAAGTAAGCGTGGCAATAGCCGGCAAGCCTTCTGGCACAGCAGCTACAGCAAGAGCAATGCCTATTGTAAACATATCGAATACATCAGCCTTCAAAATTAACACACCAGAAACAGCAACTAGAGCAGCAATTATAACAATTAAAATACCAAGTTGTTTTCCAAGAAAGCCAAGTTTGGTTTGTAATGGTGTTTGCTCTTCTGGTACTTGTATTTCCTCTGCTATTTTCCCAATCTCTGTTTTCATTCCAGTTGAAATAACAATGGCCTTACACTTTCCACCGGTTATGGATGTCCCCATCCATAACATATTTTTCATGTCAGCAACAAGCTTAGCTGATTTTATAGGCTCTGTTCGCTTTTTTACCGGAACAGATTCACCAGTAAGGCTAGCCTCATTCACATTCAAACTATATTCTTCAAGAATTCTACAATCAGCAGGTATCTTAGCTCCCTCATCCAAAATCAAAATATCCCCAGGAACAAGTTCTTCTGCGGCGACAGTCTTGAGTTTTCCATCTCTTAAAACAGTAGCAGAAGGAGAAGTCATTCTTTTCAACGCCTCTATAGCTTTTTCAGCTTTGTATTCTTGAAAAAAACCAAAAAGGGCGTTTAGTATAACTATAATGATAATTACTGTAAAATCTATTAATTCCCCAAGAAAACCAGAAATTACAGCAGCTATAATTAGAATTATTACAAGAAAACTTTTGAATTGGTTTAGAAATATTTTTAGAGGGCTTATCCTTTTCTTCTCCTCGAGCTTGTTTTTCCCATATTTTTCCAACCTTTGTTTTGCTTCAGTTCCAGATAGTCCTTGTTCACTAGAATTAAGCTCTTTTATTGTTTGCTCTACAGTCAGTTTGTACCAGTCCATGTAATATATTTGGTGTTGTTATAAGAAAAGCAGTTTAAATGGGCTCAGAAGCTATCACGGAATTCACAGGGATTCAGCAAAACCCCTCTTCCTGGAGCGTTGTCCTCATCGCCTGTTAACAATTAAACAGCCGGTTTATAAACCTTTATTCTCATACTCAAATGGATCGACTACGGCTTTGCCATAGTCCAATTATTATATGGGTATTTTTGGTCTATTCAAAAAGAAAGTCTCTGAAGAACAGAAGCAAGAAAAAGTTGAACTGCGAATTGAAAATCTAGTTGATTGGATAACAAAATCAAACGCCCAAAAAATCAATTCCGTCCTGTCCGAGCTTAATGTTTTATGGAATGAAATAAGCAGGCAGATATCTATTTTTCAGTCTTCTGTATCAGTCCTGGAGAAGGCAAAGTTTGAACCCAACGATAGGATGTACGCCCCAATAAACATGATAAAAGACAGCTTCACAAAGAAGGCAAAAACACTAAACAAGATGCCAAAATCGATAGGAAAGGATTTCAGCTCTATAAAATCAGCTTATACAGATGCAGTCAAAACACTTTCAAACCTGAAAGACACGGACACAAAACAAGCATATGTAATATCAATTTATTTTAAAAAAGAAGCAGATGATGCGATAAAGGCTTTGAAAAATATAGACAACCTACTTTCCACTTTCGATAAAAAACTAAATTCAGAAGGTCAGGTGTTAGAGTTGGTGGAAAGCGTCACAAATAAAACTAAAAGGTTTTTTGAGCTTGAAAAACAACTAAAGGAGGCACAAAAAACAAAAGGCGAAGCAGAAAACGAGACTGTGAAAAAAGAAAAGGATATAGAGAAGCTTAATCAAGAACTAGAAAAAATCAACTCCGATAAAGGATGGGAAGAGCTGAATAAAACCAATAAAGAATTAAATGATTTGAAGACAAACTCAGGAAAAATAAAACATTCGTTTAGGGAGGAGCTGTCCTCTATAAACAGGCCACTTAAAAAAGTTTCGCACGCCTCGGAAACACGTTTTCAAATAGATGATATAGATATCGAAAACACAGAGGCCGTTTATTCTACTGCAAATATGATAGATAATATTCTATCAAAGAACCAAATTAACCTAAAGGCTTCAGAGCTTGAAAAAATAAACGACTTCAAAGAGAAAGTTAAATCGGGTTTGTTTGAAGAATATAAAAAAGATTATAATAATCTAATCAAAAAAACCCAAGATCTGGAATCAAAACTTTTAATATTCCAAGATCTAGAGAAAGCCAAATTACATGCAGAAAAGAAACTAGAGGATAACAAAACGGTTTTAGAAAAATTGAAAGAGGAAATAAAAAGTTTAAATACAGAAGAAGAAAAGACAAAAAAAGACGCCGAAAACATCAAGCTAGAAATTAAAGATCAGATTTTACAAAAGCTGGGTGTAGAGATAAAAATAAATTAAGTGAGGCCGTCGAGACTTTCTGGATGAAAGATATTAGATGTCCTTTCAAATCCTTTTGAACTCGAGTTTCTGGTTAGGTTTTCCTAATCGCCAGCATTCTGTACCATCACAACTGAAATGTATTCAGTTCAGTAGCTTGGTTCCCCAAGCTGGAATCCTAGACCAAGCTGTCCAACCTTGGATTTCTCCAACCTTATTTGTAAACGTTTTCAACTCAGGTGGAAATAGATCCTCGGATCTATTTCATCCCTCTGTTGGGTTATAAGGCTCTTTCTTTTTCTAAAAGAAAGAGGGTATACTAGACTACGGCCCCATCTCGTATATATTTTATTAAAGTATATAATAGTATATGACAGGAATAGATGAGAAAAAAATAGAATTATTTGTTGTTTTTCAGGAAAAGCTGGGTGTGTTAGTTAATGATAGGACTTTTAGAGAGGAGTTCTTCGAGCCTCTGTTGTATTCAGGAATTACAGACGAGTCACTGGACAAGATAATTGAATATATTATAGAAGATGAAGAGGTAAAGCAGATATCTTCTGAGATAAAGGACGATGTAAAACAAGACCTTATGACACTCCTGAAAAAATTAATAGAAAGATTTACAAAATTCAAAACAGAGCCAAACAATGATTATATTGGTTAGGGCACCAATTTAGTTAGAAAGTTCTGGCAAAGCAAACCCGTCTACCACGTTCTGGCAAAGCACTTACCACAGTTCCAGATCCCTCAAGTCTACTGTTTAGGTAGTCCAGTACGGCTCTATATTTTTCAGGGGATTTTTCTATAACCCTTGGACAACCGAACTTCAAAGGAGAATCTACATCGCCTTGTGCAAGTTTGTTTTGTAACCTTCTAAACCCTTCACTTTCATAAATTTCTGGCAATCCTGAACTCCCTATGTTGCCTTGTCTAAATTTGCTATCTCTCAAGCTGTTGCACGGATAGATATCTCCTCTTGAATCAACCATAATCATACCTCTGCTTCCTGCTGGACAGCCTTCACACGAACTGGTTTCAGTGCCTTTCTTCATTTTATAGAAATATCCACCAATTGTGTGTTCTAGTGCTTCTCGTGTTTCCTGCGTTCCGGATTCGTATGCATCAATCAGAACATCAACCATTTCAACCAAGTCTGGTGATTCTAAACCGTTTCTTGCCGCTGCGCCAATCTCCTGAAGAGGCAAAACATTAACCCTCGCTGCGCCTAAGCCAACAACAAATCTAACATAGTTTCCAAAGTCAGAAATATTTCCTGAATGGGCTACAAAATTTGTTTCAACATATATTCCCCTTTCAACCTGATCTGTGATAAAACCCACAACCTTATCAAAAGGTATGTTTACCCTCAATTTTCTATGAACTGCGTCTATACTCCCATCCAGAGAAACAGTGTAGCCAACTCTTCCAGGGAATCTGTCATTCAAATCGGCCACTCTGTCCTGAAAATATCTTGATACAGTTATGCCTTCTGTTGTAATCGTTGTAAGTAAGCCCAATTCAACAGACCTTTCAATCAATTTCAACTCCCTTTCCCTTAATCCACCAGCAGCATTTTTTAAAATCAGATTGCTTCCTTCAGGTGCTGAGTGTGCATACTCTTCAACAAAACGCAAAAAGTCTGGCGTAGTTCCATCAACCTCTGTTTTTGGGACATCAATATTACAATGAAGACATCCCAGTCTGCACGTGCCTTCAGTTTCAAGTATAGCTAATCCCTGTTCCATCTGACCATTCAAAGAAACCATTCTCGGATTAAGATTGCCCTTTACAGTCGCTAGGGTTTGATCTACCATATAATACAAAATATAAAACGGAAGCAGATAAACTTATGCTGTGAAAAATTCACAACATATTTAAGCCGAGTCAGCAATAATAAACCATGAACACAGAAGTCCTGAAGGAAATCGGATTTGAGGAAAAGGAGGCAAAAATATATTTGGTCTTACTTAAATTAGGTTCTTCTCCTGCAAGCAAAATAGGGGAAGATCTGGGCTACGACAGGACAACAACATATTACACACTCCTAAGAATGACAGACAGAGGCTACGTTATCTATACAATAAAAAACGGTGTCAGATATTTTCATCCAGTGGACCCAGAAAAGATACTTTCCAGAATCAAAGAGAGCGAGAACGCCTTTTCTAAAATAATACCAGAATTGAAAAAAATAAATAATGCGGGATATTCTGATCTTTTGGTTGATGTCTATAAGGGAAAAGAAGGTCTCAACATGTTGTACAGGGACATAATTAATGAAGGCAGAGAATTGGTCAGCTTTGGTATTGATGAAGAAGCTTTTATGGAATATGATCTTCTGCACTTCAAGCGGTATATACAGGAAGTGGATAAAGGAAAATTAACAGAACGTTTGTTAACATGGAAAGGGGCTAAAAAGTTTGGCAGTTACAAAAGCCAATACAGATTTATACCCAAGGAATATTTTTCGCCTGCTCCGATTGCAGTCTATGGGACTAAAATTGCAATGGTTGTATGGGAGCCAACGCTCCATATAATACTGATAGAGAACAAAACTTTGTCAGATTCTTTTAGAAAACATTTTGAGTTGTTGTGGAAAATTGCAAAACCGATTGGTAATAGGTGAGCTATCCATTCAATGAGCATAGTCATGAGCAAACTATTTATACAAGTGTCTATATAATTATACATATGTCTAAAAAAGTAGACAATATTCTAGCCCTCTTTGTGGAAGAGCCTGACAGAAAGTTTAATGTGCGTGAGGCTGCAAGGATATTGAAAATAAACCCATCAACAGCTTCCAAATACCTTAACCAGTTGGCAAGAGAAGGCCTCTTAATAAAGAAGAAGGAAAGAAACCTGATTTTATATTCTGCAGACACAGAAAGCCGAAAATTTAGGGATTTTAAGATTTATTATAACATTAAAAAAATAAGGGAGTCTGGACTTGTCGATTTCCTGGAAAAGGAGATGAATTACCCTGAAACAATAGTTCTTTTTGGATCTTATGTGAAGGGGGAGAACACAAAAAGAAGCGACATAGACCTGTTTATTTTGTCAGCGTCTGAGGTTCCGGATTTGAAGCCGTTTCAAAAAAAATTAGAAGCGGAAATACAGATTTTTGTTCATAGCAGAAAAGAAATAGAACAGATGAAAATTAAAAACAAGGAGCTGCTAAACAATATAATAAATGGAATAAGACTCAGCGGATTTTTTGAGGTGTTTAGATGAATCTTCAGGAATTTATAGACAGTAAGAAAGTTAGAAGATCTGAGCCCGATAAGCCTTTGGCAAAATCGCTTATTGCAATGTCAGAAAACCACATAGACACAATAAAGCCAATTGAAGTTACAGACAAAACAGCCTCAACTATAATGTCAGATTACTATGAAGCCCTCAGAGAAATAATCGAAGCCATATGCGCCGTCAAAGGATACAAAGTCTATTCTCACGAAGCCTTCACTTATTTTTTGAAAGAAAACGGCGAGGGCCTCGTTGCTGAAAAATTTGACAGATTCAGGAAAATTAGAAACAGCATTCACTATTATGGGAAACAAGCAGACAAAAGGTCTGTGAAAGAGGACAAAGAAGAAATAGAGAAAATAATTGGGTACCTGAAAGAAAAGTTTCTGAAGGATTTTTAAGGAACCAACCTTTCAACTGTCCTCGGAAATAATATAACTTCCTTAATATCAGGCAGGTTTAAAATTTGTTGTACTAGTCTATCAAGTCCGAGTCCAAAACCGCTATGCTTGGGCATACCAATTTTAAATGCATTCAAATAAAATTCAAATTTGTGCGGATCCAAACCCTTTGATTTCATAACCTTTGTAAGAACATCATATCTGTGTTCTCTTTGACCGCCGGAGGTTATCTCCATTCCTTTAAAATCCAAATCAAAGCCTCTTGAATATTTTCCATCCATCATGATGTAGAAAGGTTTAATTTGTGATGGATATTTTGTGAAGAAGTATAATTCATGTCCTTTCTTTTCCATTATTTCACCAACTACCCTTTCTTCTGCATCTGCGAAATCATCTCCCCATTTCAAATGTTTCCCAGCATCTGTTTTTTGGAGCATTTCTAAAACTTCATCATAATGCAGTCTCGGAAAAGGCAAATCTGGAACTTTTACTTTTACTCCTAACAACTCTAATTGATCTTTACAATTTTTAGAAATCTCTTTTAGAACGTGATGCACTAATCCCTCAACAGCCTTCATAGCATCTTCTTCTGATTCTACCCATGCTATTTCTGAGTCTACCATTGTGATTTCAGAAACATGCTTTCTAGTATGTGAGCGCTCAGCCCTGAATGTGGAACCAACTTCCCAAATTTTATCCAACCCAGAAGCCATTAGCATTTGTTTATACAGCTGTGGTGATTGCCTCAAGAAGGCCTCTTTTCCATAGTAGATTAGAGGGAACAGTTCCGACCCGCCTTCGGCTCCGGCGGCCTGTATAACCGGTGTTTGAACCTCAAAAAATCCTTCCTTTGTAAAATATTCCCTCACAAGTCTTAATACATCAGCCCTTACCTTAAAAACAGCCAAAATTTTTGGATCTCTCAAGTCCATATATCTGTAATCCAATCTCTTGTCTTTGTTTGTTTCTCCAAGCTCAATCGGCAAAGGAACGTCGGCCTTGTTCACAACTTCAATAGAATCTGGAACCACTTCCCTTCCGCCAGGCGCTTGCTTGGCATCCTTTAATTCCCCTTTAACAATTAAGCAGTCCTCTCTATGAAGCTGGCCAGTCAAATCAAATAACTCGTCTTTCACAACACCTTTTTTTAATGTGACCTGCGTGACGCCATCCTTATTCCTTAATATGAAAAACTTTAGGCCACCTAATTCCCTAACTCTTTCTACCCATCCTTTCAAAACAATTTGACTTGACATAATCTTGTATATTAGAGGTTTGTCTTTTAAAAACTAATCGAGAAACAACACATGTCTATCTTGTAACTAATATCGCTTCTGGAAAATTCTTGAAGTGCGGATCCCCTGTAATTATTTTTGCTTTTTGTGTCTTTGAACAAGCCAGTACAAAAGCATCTGCCAGCCCAAAATCAGATATTTTCTTTCTAATTTCTGCATGCAGCTCACCTGCAAATGCTGATATCTCCATGTTTATATCCAATACTCTGGAAAGGCTTTTTATGGCATCAACAGCAACACGCGGATCCATATCTCTCCTTAGAAATTTGCTCACAATTTCAGCAACAGACAACGAGCTTGTAAAAACAATGTTGTTTTTATTTTCCACATAGCTCTTCACCTTTTCCCCTGCCGCGCTCCCATCAAGATATTCAATCCATGCCCAAGAATCAATTACAAACCTTTTTTCAGTCATGCGAGTCCAGTTCATCCTCTTTTAAAAATGGCCCCACCCCTTTTGCAATTCCGAAAAATGTTTTTTTGGGCCTGTTTACATCTATCTCAATGAGCTCGCCTTCTTTAAGGCCTTCTTCCCTGACAATCTCTTTCGGTATCGTTACTAGTAGAGAGCCGCCTATAGCTCGTGTTCTTGTTAATGATTTCATAATTAATATATAATTTAGTGTTATATAAAGTTATCCATCAAGTTATACTAAAGAAATCAGAAAGTTTCCTTACTCTCCTTCACCTTGCACTCTTCCTCAGTTTTTAGCAGGCCTTTAAACCAGCCGCTTAGTCTGGACTGTTTGTGATCATTCTTTAAAACGCTTATGGTATTCCAGCTTTTTCTCACTATTGCAGGGAAATCTTTATGTGTTTTCAACCACTCCTTCAGCCAGTTCATTGTTATTTCGTTTGAGGGATAGCCAGGACCAATATCCCCATATTCCTTTTTTAATTCTTCTATTTCCTTATCTCTCTCCACCTTGGCGATTATAGAAGCAGCAGAGACAGCAGGATACTTCTTGTCTGCAAAATGCTCAGCAACAATTTCTACATTATCCCTCTTTATCGATTTCTGGATTGTTTTTCTCAACCTTTCTGTGTCAACATCAAAAGCGTCTAGATAAACTTTATCTCCACCCAAATAGTCTATGACCTCCACCATTTTCATCACTTCTAACTTGTTAAGGTTAACGCCTTCTTTTCTATAATCATCGATTCTACAGGCACCAACTTTCAGAACAATTACATTTTCTACTATCTCCTGAATTTTTTCAGCGAGAGCCTCTCTTTTCTTTGGAGTAAGCTCTTTCGAATCCCTTACACCGATTTTTTTCAGTTCCTGCTCATTCTCTTCTAAAACAGCAACACCAGCCACGACGAGCGGTCCTATTACAGCTCCCCTTCCCGCTTCATCAATACCCACAACAAGCTTGCCCATTCCAATAATTAGACTGGAGAATTAATATAAACTACTACCTAATCAAAAGTAGTCCTTAACCGCTCTGCAATCTGTTCTGTTGTTGAAATTACAGCAGATGGATTGTCTATGGTGTCTGTTGAGTATAATTCAACTCCCAATCTCCTCAATTCTGCATGAGCATCCCCAGCAAACTCCCCATGTATACAAAAACAGTGTACTTTTTCTGCGCCCGCAGACTTAACTGCTTTTATAGCACTTTTCATAGTTGTGCCCCTCAATACCCAATCATCAAAGATGCCTACTGTTCTACCTTCTATTTTAGTTGGGTCTAACCGTTTTGTCGTCCTAACTTGGGTGGAGTCTTTTCTAGATCTACTTTTTCTAATACCTGTTTCCCATATTCCCAAATCTTTTCTTATATTAGTGCACATAGAACTCGCATTGAAATCAGGAGATACAGCCACATCAATCTTTATGCCCGTTCTTCTGATATATTCTGGAATGAGGTGGGTGGGGTCAACTGCCCAAGCAAACCCTTTCCAATCTTCAACATAGTAAAGACCATCCTGTTCTAGGTCTGACCAATCTGTATGCACTTCGTGTTCCTTGCCCCCATATGCTTTTTTTCTTACCCAACCTTCTCTTCTATAATCATGGGGGAAAACTGTTACTAGAACATCCACACCCATCAGTTTCAATATCCTTCTGTTCATCTTAAGTGTTTTTACAGCTCCTCTGGTCGGTTTTCCTTTATATGTAAATAATTTATCTTGTTTTGTACATGGTTCATGAGGCATTACTACACACAGTTTATCTGCGCGAACACCTCCCAAATATTCTGGATCGCCGCTCTTTAGGATTTCGGTTGCTTGACAAGTAATTCCAAACAATTTATCAGAGTCCCAACCATCTCCTGATTTACCTCTCACAACAAGAACAACGCCTTCACCCTTAGCTATCGCCCTTGCCAAGTTTGTTGGATTTTTATAAAGTACATCAGCTGTTTTTGGATTGTGACAAGGGTTGTCCACTAATCTGACCCTGTATTCTCCACCAGAAAAATTAGTCACACAGAACCTATATACGCTGTTTTCAGAATCTGTTAAATTATTATAATCAGCAGCAAGTTTATCTGTATACCTATCACCAACTTGGCCAATGAATATCATAGTTTTAGTTAATGATAAGAAATAAATGCTTTCCTAAACCTTTTTCTAAATATTTCTTATCTTCCTGTTATATTTACCGGCATACCGGAACGCTATCCATGGATCGGGTTTATAAGAGATCGCTGGAATTAATAATAGATGGAAATAAATGTTTGGGATCCTAATTTAGCTGCATTTTTCGGCTCGTTCACTAGCGAAGGGACCCTTAGTAAACAACACGCCCTTAAGGTGACATCTAAGGACTTAGGGTTTTTAAAAGAAACAACACGATGTGCTAGAAGCGTTTTTGGCGAACAATCTGCAACTAACTTACCTCCAACAAAAGAGCATAAAAACATCGACGATGGATATCACAAGTATTATTCTAAAAAAGTTGCCGATTTTTTGATTTTAAAGTACGGAGTGAAATCCGGAAGAAAAGTTATAAGCAATCAAGGCCTGCCTAAGTTTTTCATGAATTCTATAAATAATCGGGAAAACATAGAAGAGGCAAAAACATGGTTAGTAAGATATTTACAAATGAGATATTCTGGTGATGGTCATGTCCAAACAGGCGCAACGAGGCGTATTGTCTTGACAAGAAATATAGCTCTTTCAAACTTAGATAACGAAACAGTAGAAAAAATAAAAACTCAGTATTCCAAAAATAAGCCAGTAAATGAGTATCCTCAAGAACTGAGAAATATCATTCAAACAAAAGCACATGATAGGGTGAACTACCCCGTAGAATTTTTAGATATAAAATATGCTCTCGATAGCATCTTTTCTATATATAGTAGTATCAATTGTTACGGTGTGCGTTCAATATATTTTGATAAAAATCTAGGCAGACATCTAGTCACAGGAATCTACAGGCTAGTAATCGCTAGAAAGCAAGATGTTATAAAGTTCATTCGTAACATTGGTTTTGCCAGTTTAGATGTTAAAAATAAACAAAAGCTTATTAACCTAATAATCTCTTATAAAGAAACAGATTAGCATTCCAATAGCGGGGTAGATGTTTATAAGAAATTGTGAACAGCCCAAAGCAGCCTGGAGTGCTCGCTGTAACCATATTTCCATATGAGCCATCTGAGCTTAGAAAGGCGGAAACAGATCTTATCAAAGTTGTTTCATCCCTTTAGAGCGTTGATGGAAGTAGTTGCGAATGGCTCATAAACTGCTCTTGAGACACCCAGAGAAGATCAAATCTTCGGGTTTAGGTCCTTGGTTCAAATCCAAGCCCCGCTATTTTTTAATTTTAATAATCAATCCGCCCTCTAATTCTGGTAAATATAACAATGTTATATTTTATTGAGCAACAATAAGTATTTAAATATAATATGCTACTTATAGATAGTGAATAAATATGACTAATTATAGAAAGAGACGCTTTGAGAAATGGTGAAATACTTGATGTAACTAACAGACTTGTAAAAGCGGAACAAAGATATGCTGTAGCCAAATTTGAGAGAATATTAGAGTATATTTCTAGAGAAGCTGATAGACTAGAAAGTTTTGATACTACAAGAAGCTCTTCTGGTAATAGGTTTGTAGAAGACGAAAAAATGTTTGCTCTAGGAAATTCAGTAGGATATGATAACCTACCAGCAGATGTTAAAAGACTTTATGATGAATCAGCGGAAAGAAAAAGACAGTTTGGGGACAGAGAAGTAAGTTCTGTTTTAACTACAGCAGCTCTTGGAAATGAGTTGTATATTGTATTATTTCAACCATTAAAATGGAGTAATAGACAGAGAAACGGAACTCTGATGGAAGCTTTATATGAACACAGTGCCTATTTAGGCGGTGCGAGTAGCGAAGTTAACGGTAATGTTATTGTTTATGGAACAGTTAAACCAGAGAAATGCGTTTTTAGATTCGATCACGACAAACGTAGGTTTGCTCTTCTAGGACTGGATAAAATAAAACAAGATCTTGAGTCAACACAGCCAGACGGCTTTGAAAAATTTGGGATTAGATATTCTGTACTTCAGTTAGATGGTGGTTTATTGCTTCCTCCAGAGTTTAACGCTTTGATAAGAGGGGCAGAGATAAACACCTATTCTCAAGATGAAACTATTAACTTTTGGTATCAAAAAATAAAAGAAGTTGATGGTAAAGCCGTACCGCGTAGGGTTCTTGGAACTAAATTAACCGCAGCAATAAAAGATTGTATAGTATACTCTATTCCATCATATTTCAGGTATTCTGGTCGATTATTGGCGGGGCCTGTAGAAAACTTTGTTGGAGACTATACAATAGATAACACAAAATCTGGTTACAGATTAAGAAGAAGAACAGATGAAACAGGAATTCAAAAGGAAATAGAGAAAAATATTTTAGGTTTAGAAGGTTCTGGTAAACAAGAAATTCTAACATCTGAAGCCGCCGATATCTTACTAACAACAAAAGGTAACATCAATAACTATATTTCTTCTGGTGATTTAGAAAGAAGTGAAATTATTGTTGGTAAGGAAAAAACAGTAAGCGTAGCCTCTTTAAAAACTTTTATTAAAACTCATCAAAGAAAGGGGGGTTCTTGGTGGAAAGTGGATAACGAAAGTAAACAATGTACAGAACAACCTCCAATTAATCCAGATACAGGAGGAATGAACTTAAAATTTGGTCCTGATGGATTCTTTATAGAAAAAGACGAGGAGTAGTTCCTATGACAAGTATTAGATACGGCCTTAAAGAAGCAGCAAGGAAGTTGGGTGCAGACTATGGTATTGAAGCAGCGGATTTTTTTGATTTAAAAAATACCATTCTCAGAGAAAAAATAAATATAGAAAGAGAGGAAGGTAGTATAAGATTTTATATTCCAGATGAAGAACTGCCTAAACTCGCAGCTGCTTTGAAAAGAGATTATACCCAGGAGCATGTGATATTAGAAGTACAGAAACCTACAGAAACTTCAGCAAAAAGTGCTAGCATACATTCTTTATTGGCTTCAGGAAAAAGCAAAGAGGAAATTCTAAAAGGAGATCCAACTATCAAACCAACAGATATAGGCAATCATATACGCTATCGTTTTGAACATGGAGATTCTAGAGAAGTAATATTAGCTGACTATAAAGGTCTCAGACCAAAAGAAATTGATGCTTATCATGCACACGGAACTATGCGAAAGAAAGCAACAGAACCAGCTAAAATAGACACTAAAAAGAAATTTTCTCCTCAAGATGTTAATAGGATAGTACAGCTTATTGATAGAGACACACCAAGAGATAATGTATTGAGTCAATTTCCAATGACAATGGGAGAGTATCGCGGCTACTGTTCTTTAGCAAGCAGAAAAAGATCTCAAAGCGATGAAAGAGCATCTACACAAGAAGGCGAAAAGGATTTAATTCCGCCTTCAAAATCTATTAGATATAAAAGAGCTGAGTTAGTTAATCTTGGAAAAAGTGTTCCTTCTCGAAAAACCCCAGAACAATGGGACGAGTTAGTTGTAGAAGCCCAAAAAACCTCGGAACATGTTTTACCAACTTCCTCTTTTATAATAGAAGTTTTTGGGGATTGGGAAAGGTTTTCTAGAACTTCTTGGCCTAGAAGAAAAGGTAAAGTTGATGAAGATTATAATAAAATAAAATCCAGAGTTTTACAGGGTTTAGATACAGAAGAGATAGCTAAAAGAACCGGATATTCTATAGAAGAAGTTTCTGAATTCCTTCATGAAAATGGTTTACTTACTCCTGAATTTATTCAAGAAAGTTTAGATTCTGTAGGAAAAATAACAACACAGCAAATAAACGATATTAAAATTTACAACGGTAAACAAAAGGAAGCAGCTAGAGAAAAAATGTTAGAGGCGGCAGTCGATAATCTTAGAAACCCGGCAAAACTAAGATACCTTGGTCTACCTGGAGTTAACTTTATTGACTATTCAATGCTTTTTGATTATACTGGAATCGATTCAGAAAACAGTCTAGTGGCAGAAAAGGATAGAAAAGCGGCAAATGTAATACTCTCTATTGTAAATAATAGAAAACATATAAAAGGCGGAGAGAGATTCGATGGTCTTAAAGTTTATGAAGGGCCTATTCATGAAGCATTAGCCTCTAAAAAATATAGGGGTATGAAATTCAATCTAGTTAACCTAGATTTTAACGGTGGATGGGGAACGGACAAGGACGCAACACTTCAAAACCTTTTCAAATATGGTCATGTAGATGACGAAGCTGTTATATTTATCACTCTAAATACAACACCTCTAGAAAGACATAGAATGTTTACAGGAAGAGGTAATAGAGAGGGTCTTCCTTCAGACAATCCTTATGTAATGGCTAAATCGTGTCTATCTAGAATTGCAGAAGAAAGTGGATTTGGTGTTGAAGAGTTATTCGAATTCCATTACAGAGACACGCAAGATATGGAAACTATTGGACTCAAAGTACGCAAATTAAGGCACGTAGTAATTAAAGAAGGAAAAATGACAAAGAAAAGATAGTATTTATTCTATTGGGAAAATACTATACATGCACTATTCCAAACTAGTCTCCCTATATGAAGAGCTGGAGAAAACACCTGCGCGGTTGCAGAAGACAGACCTGATAGCTATTGTCTTGAAGGATGCGGAAACAGAAATTCTGTCAAAAGTTTCTTTGCTGATTCAAGGAAGGATATTTCCATCATGGGACGAAAGGGTAATTGGTGTGGCCAAGAAGTTAGTGATCAAAGTCATTGCGCAGACTACTGGTTTTTCAGATCAGGATATTGTTTCTAGATATAACAAAATAGGGGATTTAGGCCTTGTTGTAGAAGAGTTGGTCACAAAAAAAAGGCAGAAAACCTTTTTACAGAAACAACTAACAGTGGACCATGTTTTTGAGAACTTGCAGAAAGTGGCCAGTATAGAAGGGGAAGGCTCTGTGGAAAGGAAGGTAAGCCTCATCTCCGAGTTGCTGACAAATGCAAAGCCAGGCGAAGCAAAATATATTGTGAGAACCGTCTTAGAGGAATTAAGGGTTGGCGTGGCGGAAGGTGTTTTGCGCGATGCTATAGGGAAAGCCTTCGAGGTGAATCCAACTGATGTAGAAAATGCATGGTTTATTTTACCTGATTATGGGGAAGTGGCAAAGATTGCAAAATTAAAAGGTGAAACCGGCCTAAAGAAAGTGGAAATAGAACTTGGAACACCAATAAACGTCTTGCTTGCAGAGAAATCACCGAGCTTAGAAGAGGCTTTGCAGACATTTGAAAATGTCGCATTGGAATTCAAGTTTGATGGAGCTAGATGTTTGATCCATAAAAAAGGAAATAAGATCTGGTTGTTTACAAGGAGGCTGGAAGATGTAACACACGCATTTCCAGATATAGTTGAATTGGTAAAGAAGAATGTTAAAGCAGACAACTGTATTTTGGATTCTGAAGCAGTTGGGTTGGATCCGAAAACAAGGAAGCCTGTCCCTTTCCAAGCTTTGTCAACAAGGATAAAAAGAAAATATGATATTGAGAAGGCAGTAAAAGAAATACCAGTCCAAATAAATCTTTTTGATATTGTTTATTTGGACGGAAAAAGTTTGTTTGATTTGCCGTTGAAAGATAGATATGTTTTATTAAAAAAAGCAATTAAAACAGAAGAAAGTTTCAGGCTGGCCGACCATTTAGAAACAAGAGATTTGAAAGAAGCTGAGAAATTCTATAAAAAAGCGCTAGATGCAGGCGATGAAGGTTTGATTGTAAAAAACCTGGATGCAAAATATCAACCAGGAAGACGTGTGGGCTACTGGCTGAAAGTCAAACCGACAATGGAGAATTTAGATTTAGTCATTGTAGGGGGAGTTCATGGAACAGGAAAAAGAACTGGCTGGATAGGCTCGGTGATTCTTGGTTGTAGGGATGAGAAGACAGGCGAATTCCTTGAATGTGGGATGTTGGGGACAGGGATAAAAGAGAAGAAGGAACAGGAAGGCGACCTTACTCTTGACGAGTTGACAAAGATGTTGAAACCACTAATTATTTCTGAGAAAGGAAGCGAGGTGAAAGTGAAACCGAAAATCGTTATAGAGGTCGCATATGAAGAGATACAAAAAAGTCCAACATACTCTTCTGGAATAGCTTTGAGATTTCCGAGATTTATTTCTTTAAGGGTTGAAAAACCTCTTTCACAAGTAGATTCAATAGACAGAATAATGAGATTATATGAAATGCAAAAAGGAAGGGGAAAGAAATAGCAGTAAAATATGGAAAAAATATATTTTTATTCAAACAACCAAAGAATAGATGGTACCCTTATAACTCCTAAAAAAACGAAAACTAAAAATCCAGGAGTTATATTCTTTCATGGAATGACGAGCAGTGAAAAGGGATACATTCCAATTGCGGAGAGCCTCACAAAAAATGGAATAATATCTCTAACTTTAAATCTTCGTGGTCATGGAAGTAATCAAGGAAATCTTAATACGCTCACTGTAAATGATGCTGTAGCTGATGCGTTTTCAGCTTATGATTTTTTTACACAACATGACTTTGTAGATAAAAAAAGAATAGGGTTGTGTGGAACAAGTGTTGGGGCTGCAATTGCGTCTATTGTTTCTAAACAAAGAGAAGTCAAAAGCCTAGTTTTACGATCGCCGGCTGCTTATACTGACAAAATGATGAAGATGACATACTCTGATATAATGGCCCATGAAGGTCTGATATTTCAGAAAATAAAAAACATAAGAAACACAACACCTTTAAAAGCAATAGCTAAATTCAAAGGGAGCTTACTTGTTATTACCTCTGAAAACGATACTATAATTCCTGTTAGATTATCAAGACAATATTTATCAGAAGCGAAGGGCGCAAAAAAGAAAATGATTGAAATATCCGGTGCTGCTCACAATCTTTTAAAGGCGAGCTGGAAGCAGCAGTTTAGAGACGAAGTTGTTAAATGGTTTATTAAAACATTGTAGCCCATCAGGCAGACAACACAAAAATATTGGAAGCCTTGTTTAATCAACAGAAAAGATCATAATTATTCATGCGCGTTTTGCAAAGCCACTACATCAATAGGATCAACAAAAGCCCTAATATAAAGATAATTCAAAACTTCTGCAGACAAGTTTGCCTGTCTGTTTAACGTTCTTTGAACAGACATTCTAATTTCCAGATCCCATTTACTAAAGCCGGTATATGTGCCATCCCCGTATTTGCCCATAGGTATATGATCCTGTAATTCTACCGCAGACAATATTTTGCCTTTTCCAAAATGAGATAACCGAGCCATTTCTATAACCGCTGTGTAGGGGTCTCTTTTCCTTAATGTTCCGTCAAACCTTAAATCAAAATCAGAAGAATAAAACCCTTCACCAACAACCCTTCCCACCCTACTATCAACTTCTCTTTCCAGTTCAGTATGCAATAATTGGTCTTCATCAGACACGGTATGCAAACCATGCATATCAGATACTAGATGAACAGAACATCCAGATAGCTCTGCAAAAAGTTGTTTGTCTCTTTCAGTAACAACCCCTTTCTTTCTGGCTTCATGTATAATCCTGATAGCCTCCTCTCCTCTGTCTCTGGCAAAGGATGCTGCAGAATCATCAATAACCCTGCGATTGTCTGAAAAATAAACATGATGTTTCCTTCTATATTTGTCGGCATCAACACATCCTTTAAAAAGCGAAGTCCTGTAATCTTCAAAAAAACTCTTTTCGTCCTGTGGCAAAAATTCAACTGCTTCTTGGGCAAGCCATTTGTGTGTTTTGCCCATCCATGATAAAACTTCTTCAGGAAAAGAAAGAAAAGCCACGATAGCCGAAGCCGCTAACAGTTTTCTATACACAATATAATATGATTTTAGTAGATATAAAGCGGTTGGACCAACTATAAAGATGAGATTGTTAATCCCAATTGTTTTAGCACTATTGTTTTTGTCTCCGATTGTTTTAGCTCAACAATTACCTAAACCAATAAACTACGTCAGCGATTTTGCAAATGTGATTGATGATAATTCAGAGGCCCTTATTAACTCGGTTGCGGCGCAGATAGAAAAAAACAGCACTGCTCAAATTTTCGTTGCAACATTCCAGAGCACAGATCCATATACATCAAAGGAGTATGCGACAAAACTTTTCAATGAGTGGAAGATTGGACAAAAAGGTGTGGATAATGGTATACTAATTTTGATAGCTCTGGAACCAGAAAGGAGATGGGAGGTGGAGACAGGTTATGGGGTTGAAGGCATATTACCAGATTCAAAGGTCGGCAGATTGATGAGGGAATATCTTGTCCCTGATTTGAAAGAAAATAAATATGGCGAGGGCCTTTTGAAAGCTGTTACTGCTTTAGGCGCAGTGATAATGTCTAATGGTGAGTTTTCTGTATCAGAAGGTAAGGATATAGATTGGAGCCTGATAATTTTCTTCTTTATTTTTGTTTTGATAATAGTGTCGGCTGTGGCTAGCGATTATAAATCTGCGCAGAAGTGTGACACGTGCAAAGTAAAAATGAAAACAGAGAAGGTGGAGGAGACTCAAGGAAGTTATTACGTATATACTTATGTTTGCCCTAAATGTGGTAAGAAAAAGATAGTAAAAAGAAAAAGATCTAGCGGTTGGGGCTTACTTCTAATTGGTGCCGCATTAGGCGGTTCAAGAGGAGGAGGCGGTTTTGGCGGCGGTGGAGGCGGAGGCGGTTCAGGTGGCGGCGGCTCTGGTGGAAGCTTCTGATTTATAAGTCACTAAAAGAATAATAGTATTATGGCAAAGCAAGGCATTTGGCAAAACCACAAGAAAGCAGTAATTGGTCTTATTGTAATAGTAATAATAATTCTAGCCTTTGTTGGGATGTTTAATAATTTTGTAGCTTTTGACCAGGACATAAACGGAAAGTGGTCAGAAATTGAAAACCAATACCAGAGACAATACGACTTGATACCCAATCTTGTCACATTAGTTAAAAGTTATACAAGTTATGAAGGCGAGCTATTGCAAAATTTAACTGAATTAAGAACAAAATGGGCATCATCCAAAACACAATTGGAGAGGGACACTACAGGACAACAAATAACATTCGGCCTTGAAAAACTTATAGCTGTTGCTGAAAATTATCCAAATCTAAAAGCCACCGAGCAATACACAAACCTGAAAGATGAATTGGCAGGAGCGCAAAATAGAATATCAACAGCAAGAACAAGATATGTGCAATCAATACAAAACTTTAACACAGCTGTAAGGACATTCCCAGGAAATGTGTTTTCAGGCCTTTTCGGCTTCAAGGAGAAAACATATTATCAAGCAGAACAAGGAGCGCTAAAAACACCTGTTGTTAACTTATAAGGCCGCCGTATAGCGAAAACTGTTCTTTAGGGGGTTTTTGGGGTACCGAAAGGTATTTAAATACAGCGGTGTTACTATGAAGTGACAAAAGTATATAAAGCTTACTAATACTATATACTTCAGATGGGCTTGTTTACTAAGTCCAAGTAGTATAAGTATTTAAGCAAGGAGATGAATATTAAATTAAACAACAAAAACACAAACCGAGTTCGCTATGGTAGTTTCAAATGAAGTTTTAGATGCATTGAAGGGAATAGGTCTTAACCTTTATGAAAGGAAGATTTATGTTGCTTTGTTAGCAAAAGGGATCGGAACAGCAGGTGAAGTTTCAAATATTGCCAAAGTCCCTCGATCACGTTCTTATGATATTCTTGAAAGTTTGTCTGAAAAAGGTTTTGTCATTCTACAACCATCAAAACCAATAAGATATGTTGCTTTAGAGCCAAAGGATGCGCTTGAAAGGGTTACACAAAATTTAGAGCAAAAACATCTTGATTTACAGGAAAGGATCGACAAGTTTGGAAAATCTTCTCATGCTTCTGAATTAGAAAATTTATTTAAGCAAGGATTCAGCCTTATTCAACCATTTGAAATGACAGGAACAATAAAAGGAAGGCATGCAATTAATCAACAGTTAAGATCACTTTTCAAGAAAGCAAAAGAAAAGATAACAGTTGTAACAACAGCCCCTGGTTTGGAAGATTTGCACAAGACACACTTCAACATGCTTAAAAAACTCTCAAAGAAAGGCGTGAAAGTAAAGGTCTTTGCGCCTATTGAAGGGGTTAAAGGCAATCACGTAGCTGAACTAAGACAAGTTGCAGAATTAAAGCATCTAGACGCTCCTTCAGGGAGAATGGTAACAGTTGACAATGATCAGGTTGTTCTTGCCTTGACAGACGACAGCAAAACACACCAAACTCAGGATGTAGCTTTCTGGGCAAACTCACAACACCTTGTAAAGGATGTGATGGCGCCTCTATTTGGTCAGTTTGGAAAGAAATAATTGCTAAACTGCTCTAGTTTTTAGATACCACAACTTATATAAACTTCATTTTGTGTTAGAATAAACTATTGGTAGCTTTATGTCCTATACATTGATATTAAGTGAGAAGCCTTCAGCTGCAAAAAAGATTGCGCAAGCTTTGTCAGATGATAAATTTCAGGAGATAGAAAAGTTTGGAGCCAGTTTTTACAAATTAAAAAGAGGAAAAAAAGAAATTGTTGTTGTTCCGGCTGTAGGGCATTTGTTTGTTTTAACAGAAAAAAAAACAGGTTCTGAGTGGACATATCCTGTATTCAATGTTGAATGGAAGCCGATTTTTGAAGTCAATAAAAATAACACATGGTCTGAAAAATATTTCAAAAACATCCAATTCTTGGCAAAGGACGCTTCTGAATTCATATCAGCCACAGATTATGATACTGAAGGATCTGTGATAGCTGCGAATGTATTGAGATTTATTTGCAAAAAGGAAGATGGAAAGAGGATGAGGTTCTCAACACTCACAAAAGAAGACCTTGTAACAGCCTTTGAAGAGGCGTCTGAACATTTAGATTTCCCGCAGATAGAAGCTGGTCTAGCAAGGCATCATTTAGATTTTTTCTGGGGAATTAATATGTCGCGAGCTTTGACGATTGCATTGAAATCTGTTGGCGGCTACGAGACATTATCTACAGGCAGGGTTCAAGGACCAACATTGGAAATATTAGAAGAAAGGGAAAGGGAAATACAGGCATTCAAACCACAAACTTTCTGGCAAATAAAACTAACTGTTCTCAAAGACAAGGAAAGTATAGTAGCTTTGCATGAGAAGGAAAAATTTTGGGATAAACAGGACGCGGAAAAGATTTTTGTTTCGTGTAAAGGCAAACCTGCAATTGTAGAATCTCTAACAAAGAAACAAAGCAAGCAATCCCCACCATATCCACTAGAATTGACAACGCTTCAAAGGGATGCGTACGGATATTTTGGTTTTTCGCCTAAACAAACATTGGATATAGCGCAATCTCTTTACGAGCAAGCCCTTATAAGCTATCCAAGGACATCAAGCCAAAAACTATCAGAGAAAATAGGGTTCAAATCAATAATAGAAAAACTCTCTAAGAACAGGAATTTCACACACTTATGTAAGATTGTTTTGAAAGGCAAACTAAAACCGACTGAAGGGCCGAAAACAGATCCTGCTCATCCGGCCATCTACCCAACAGGAGATAAGCCCGGAAACCTAACAACCCAACAATTAAAGCTATACGATTTAATTGTGAAAAGATTCCTTGCGGTCTTTGGAGAACCTGCGATAAGGGAAACAGTAACACTTGTGGTAGATGTAAATAAGGAGAAGTTCATAGCTAGCGGTTCTAGAACAGTAGAAGCAAATTGGATAGATTTATGCAAACCTTATATTAAATTCAAGGAACAAATATTGCCTGAAATCGCGAAAGGGGAGAAGCTACCTGTACAAGATTTGAAAATGGATGAAGATGAAACAAAACCACCGGAAAGGTATTCTCAGGCGTCTATATTGAAAAGAATGGAATCATTGAACCTTGGAACAAAAGCCACAAGGGCGCAGATATTGCAAACTCTTTATGATAGAAATTACATCAAAGAAAAATCGATAATGGTTAGTGATCTCGGAAAAGCAATAACATCTGCCCTAGAAAAATATTCTCCAGAGATAGTGTCGTCTGGTCTCACAGAAAAATTTGAAAAAGAGATGGAAGAGATTCAAGAAGGAAAAAAGAAAAAGGAGCAGATAATAGAGGATGCTAAAAAGACTTTGGAAAAAATACTTATAGATTTCAAAAAGAATGAAAAAAGTGTTGGGCAAGAACTGATAATTGGGATAAGGTCGATGATGGCTGAAAACACTACAGTAGGCAAGTGCGTCTGCGGCGGCAACCTTGTAATAAGAACATCGAAAGATAAGAAAAGATTTATTGGCTGCACTGGGTATCCTAAATGTACTCAAACATTTTCATTGCCTCACCAAGGGAATTTGAAGATGCTTCCAGAAACCTGCAAGAAGTGTGGTCTGAAAATCGTTTCTGTCAAAGCCTTTAAGAAGAAACCTTGGAAATTGTGTGTTAGGGATGGTTTTGTGAACAAAATAGCTGGTTCTAAAACAGAAGAAAAAGAAGTATAACACTGTTATACAAGTTTAAATAACTTGCTTTTAACTATTTAATAGTGATATTATGGAACATGAAGACTTGACACCCTTTGCATCTGTAGTTATAATTAGAACAGATCAAGAAGAGCCGAATTTTGTATTAGAGGAAAAAACACCAGGTTATCCAGCTGAAAGGTTGGTGGGAGGAATATGCCTGATTGGTGGGGTGGGAAACGCTTCAAGACACGCAAATTTTTTGGACACAATAAAAGCCGAAGTTCAAGAAGAGTTCAGATTAAGACCAGACATTGGAAATGAGGTAATCAGGCGCCTAGAATATTGGAGAGGATTTACAAGTACAAGTCCAGGAGAATATGTTTCTCCGCCAAGAAGGACAAATTATACTTTCAAAGTTGCTGTATTTAATTGTGTGTTTCCTGGTGATATTGCATCAGAACTAGGAATTATTGGTGGCTCAACACTGTTGATAGATGAAGGAAAAGTTGGCGTCTATTCAGAAAAAGATTTAGAAACCCTACCCTTTGTTTGGGGATACGACAAGATTGTGGAGAGATATATTGGTGAGAGGTTAGGAAGGACAAGAATGCTTCAACACAAACTTCCTGGAGTTGTAATAGCAGACGCAGATGTTGATCCTAGAATACCTTATCGCAAAATGAGATGAACTATGGCAATCGCAATAATGTCCGATTTTCATGCAAATCTGGAAGCGGCTGAGGCAGCCTTTGGTGACAGGGACACCCTTAACAGACAAGGAAGAGGAATAGACAAAACTTATTGTTTAGGGGATTTGGTTGATTATGGAGCAAATTCTCAGGAAGTTATAGAACTTACTAGAAGAGAGTGCGATCTGGTGCTTACCGGTAATCATGAGGAATATATATCAGGAAGAGATAGAACACCAACCTATAAAGGCAGAAGATTGATTTTTGCTCCACTGCCATACAAAATAAGAAGGCCAGACTTATCGAGATTTGGTGTAAGAAATCAGTTTGCCATAGAAAACTTCTGGAATTTTGTAATGGTTTTAGCAGGAAAAGATGATTATAGGATTAGACCAGAAAGAACAACTGATAATGAATTTTTAAACTATCTGAGGCTCTTGCCCCAAATTCATAGAGAAGATGGTTTAACTTTTGTTCATGCAGCACCTATAGAAAATTTATATACCAATCTTTATTTTCGTCACGATGGGATAGAAGAGTTGGCACAGATTGTTGGAATAGCCGCTGAGAGAGTATATTCTGAAGCGTTTGCCAATATAGGCAAGTTATGTTTTGTTGGCCATACACATGTGCCGGCTGTTACACGTCTCCTGGAAACTGAAGATCTAATAGATGTAAAAGATGTAGTGGGTGGATCTATTATAGAGTTAAAGAACTTGGGCGATAAGGCTATAGTGAACGTTGGTAGTGTCGGCCAGCCAAGGGACCATGATCCGAGGGCATGTTATGTGGTTCTTGACGATGATAATATCGAGTTCAGAAGAGTTGAATATGATTTTTTCGGGGCTGCTAAAAAAATAGCCGATTTGAATACTGGTGAAAAGTTTGTTAATATGGTACTTTATGGGACAAGCAAGAAACCGAATGTATTAATAAATTAAAATTAGAAAATCTTAAACAGCGCAAGAAGGGGAGTTCCCCTCCTTACCGCACTATTCTCCCCCTATTTACTAATCCAAAATTAAAATATCTTAAATCCAGATGGTTTTATCCCTTCTTCCACAATCAGAAATTTTGCTGATTTGCCTTCAGGGACAGACCTGTGCTTCGCGACGATGGCCTTTCTCTCGCCTGTTTTTCCAGTTTTCTCCAAAAACACAATTGCCTTTGACCAGTATTTTATGGAATCGCCGCCAACAACATCATTCTCCCCTGTTTCCCAATTTTTGTAAGTGTGTGTTGTAATGATGACAGGGATTTTTTTGTCCCTGGAGATGTTCGAAAGGATGGAAAGCTGCCTTGACAACTCCTTGTTCGCCTCCATTTTTTCTTTGTCCCTAATCTTTTTTGCCTCTTTTACTTCACTAGATTCTGAATGTTCCAACCTGTATAACGCCACAGAAGAATCTAAAACTATAAGATCAACATTTTCTTTCTCCAATTCCCTTATCAATTTACCCTGTTGATAAAAGTCTTTTGGCTCAACTAAAATAACATTCTTAAGGATTTTTTCATATTCGGGGGCAAGCTGCTTCAACCTGTTTATAGACAAGCCGCCTTCAGTATCAATATAGGCGACCTTGCCCCCTTTTTTGACACATTCTATAACAATAAGCAGGCAAAGATTTGTTTTCCCTGTTCCCGGCGCGCCATAAAAATTGGTTATAGCTCCTGTTTCCAAGCCCTCCAACAAAGTCTCTAACGGTTCCGGCAGTTTAACTTCCATATGCACACCCTTTTATAATTGAAATAATAAACTTTTAAGTAGATCTATTATGTTTGTTTCTCATCCCCTAATAAAACCCAACACACTAGAGTCTAGAAAATATCAGGAGTCGATATTAGCCGTAGCTGCATCAAGAAATTTGTTGTGTGTCCTGCCAACTGGTTTAGGAAAAACAAACATTGCGATATTGCTTGCCGCTTTAAGATTAGAAAAACACCCAGAATCCAAAATCCTTATAACAGCGCCCACAAAACCCTTGGTAAACCAACACTACAAAACATTTTCTCAATTTTTAAATTTAGACTCAAAGGATTTTGAGGTTGTTACTGGCACAACAAAACCAGAGGACAGAACATCCGTTTATTTAACAAAGCAAATAATTTTCGCAACACCACAAACAATCCAAAACGATTTAGAAGAGCACAGGCTAAACCTGAAAGATTTTGTCTTGTTGGTCATTGATGAAATTCACCATGCAGTTGGTGGTTATGCCTACCCTTACATCGCAAAAAAATATTTAGAACAGTCAAAAAATCCAAGGATATTGGGATTGACAGCGTCCCCAGGCAGCACAAGGGAAAAAATACACGAGATTTGCCAGAACACAGGCATAGATGCCGTGGAAATAAGGACAGAAACAGACGAGGATGTAATCGAATACATAAAAGAAAAGGAAATAGATTGGGTTAAGGTGGAATTGCCAGAAGCCTTCGAGCAAATAAGAACCCTTCTAAGGGCAGTGTACAATAAGAAGGTGGAGACCTTAAGAAGAATGAAATTTGCGCGCATGCGCGTGACAAAAAAAGATTTGTTGGAATTGCAAGCCCATTTTGTAAAATCAATAAACCAGGGCAACAAAAACGGCTTCATAGGCATTTCAATAGTGTCGCCGGCGATAAAGATTGAACATGCGATCGGCCTTTTAGAAACCCAAGGAATAACAAGCCTGGAAAGCTACTGGAAAAAGTTAAGAGCAGACGAATCCAAAGGAGCTAAAACCTTGCTCGCTGACAAAACAGTTTCCAATGCAATGTTTCTAACAAACAAACTTTCTGAACAAGGATATAGGCATCCAAAAGTCAGCAAGCTCTGTTCACTAGTCAGCCAGCAAATGAAAGAAAATACAAACGCCAAAATAATAATTTTCGCAAGTTATAGGGACATGGTTAGGGAGATAGTAGAAGTGTTAAGAAAACTGGACGGAGTAAAACCAGTCGAGTTCATTGGCCAAGGGAAGAGGGCAAAAGAAAGCCAACAAGGGATCACACAAAAAGAGCAGGTGAGAAGGCTGGATGATTTCAGGTCAGGTGAATACAATATTTTGGTCTGCACATCGATAGGGGAAGAGGGGCTTGATATCCCTTCGATGGATTTGGCTGTTTTTTATGAGCCAGTCCCTTCAGAGATAAGACAGATACAAAGGCGCGGCCGTGTCGGCAGAGCAAAAATAGGCAAAATTGTTATATTGATGACAACAAATACAAGGGACGAAACATATTACTGGGTCGCCCATGCAAAAGAGAAGAAGATGAAGAGTGTGTTATATGGGATGAAAAGCCAAAGAACAATTGTCGTCTAGTTATAGTGCCTTTGGATTGTTTGAAAAGCAGAAGCTGATAGAGCAGTGTACATGGGGATGTATATAAACCTTACTAAAGTTAAACTATAGTTTAATTAAAGATAGACTAAAGTTAAACTGTATGTTATTAAAAGTAGAGGCTGAATAGTCTTGTTATGCCAGCTTATCAACTTATTATGTTTTTTGTAAAGTTAACATAACATTTATAAACACATAAAGCAATCGCTGTTCTCGTGTTTTGCAGCGCTGTTTCCGTTTATGGTCGGTTCTACCTTAACGCTTATGCGATCCTGATGGCAGGAACGGCAGGATTGGTCTCCTTGCCAGTAGGTCGGCGAGCGGAGCGAGCCAAGCTTCTGAAGATCCAGCATCTTTGGTTGTTAGAGAATCCAAATTAATTGAAGTTCCAGAAGCAGAATATTTATCCTTGCTATCTAGAGCAGAAAGAGCATCCACACTTGAAGGAAAATACGATTCTGTTGTTAGAGAAAGGGATGATGCTATTGCAAGCATAAAAAGAGCTCAAGGAGAGTTGCCAAAAATAAGGGATGTCCTAAATAACATAAAACATAAATTATTTCGCTAATTCTATAACCCCGAAAATAAATCACCTGTCTAAAAGATATAAGCAGTCAAGACCAATAATCTACCATAGGTAGTATCTAACTATTTGTAAATATAGAGGGAAGGTTAGAGAAATCGCAGGTTTCCTATATGAAGGGCATCGAATTCGGGATAAATTTTCTAGTTGTTATAGTTCTTGCAGTGCTTATTTTGTCGCTGGGTATTGTTTTCTTGCAAGGTGTTTTCAAACAAATTACTGGAATCGGTGACCGGACTTTGGGGAAGGCAGGTGAAGTGTTAAGTGAACTTGATGCGCAAGACAAAGAAATAATAGCCAGCGTCCCAAGCGTTTTTGACCAGCCGGCAGGTGAACAAGGCAAATTCCTTATCGGCGTGAAAAATAAAGACAGAAGAAAGGCAGGAATCTGTTATTTGGCTGATATTCAATTGACAGTTGCGCCTGGATGTGGCAGAGACATAACTAAAGATTGCCCTCAAATTTCTGAAGAGGCAAGGTCTTGGTTCGAGCTTAACCCACCTTTAACATGGATAAACAGCCAAGATAAACAAACATTTATAGTCACATTCACGGTTCCAAAAGCAACACAGGGCGGCACATATGGAATAAACATAATAACAAAAACAGCCTCAACATCTGTCAGCGATTGCACAATAGAAAAAATATCATCTATTAATTTCAATCAAGCAGGCCCTTCGATACCATTGACTATAAACATTAAATAGTTAGTTTTGTATGAACGTTGAGATGGTTTTTATATTTGTTTTTGTTATTATAGTGATTAGTTTTGTTCTTGTTGCAGCGCTAAATTTGTTTGGAAAATCGAGTTTACAAGCCTGTTTGTCTGGGTTGGAAGCGCAGGTAAATACATTGACAAACGATGTCACAGATATCTATACAACAGCATTGGGATCAGAAAAGAATATAAGGGTTTCTGTTGATTCGAGTTGTGTAAAAAAAGTTTGTTTTTTCAATTCACAGGATCCGGGACCTAACCCATCAAAGGGTTGGGAGGGAAACCCCACATATGAGCCTGTAATAGAGAACCAGAATTACAATATCGGATTCCTTTTGAGCGACAGTTCCCTAGAAGGAAGGACTATAGACAAATTAAAACCAGCCGAAAGTTTGTGTATAAGCAGCACGCAACAATTGAAGATAATAAACAAGGGTCCAAGTGTCGATGTGACCCTTCCAGAGCAGTAATTATATCTTATACTAATTCTAATAGTATTATTATATGATATCCACGTTTGAAATCTTCAAAATAATTATAGGCATTGTTTTAGCCAGCTTTTTCTTATTCTTTGCCCTAAAGTTTCTTGGTGTTTTGGCGCCACAAGAGCTTCAGAAAATCGAAGCAACAGAACTAAAAACTGTAAAAAACATTATAGAAAAAACACTTGTTTTTGGGATTAGCCAGAACTTGACAATAAAAGGAGATATAGAATATTCTCCTCCGTATATTTCTAGGAAAAATGATGTTAAGATACACGATTCTATACCCTTCTTCCTGAAGCCCGGGGATTTTGTCTATCTGTACCCTTATTCCTTAGATATAGGTTTTTGGAAAATGGACTGGGTGGGTGTTTTACCAGAAACAAAGTTGATATACAATCCTTTGATATATACAAAAGAGTCGTACAAAACAATATTAGACATAACTAATCAATTTCCAGAATCTTCAAGTCCGCCAGTCATATTTGGCCTGTGTGGAGGACAGACAGAATACACAAGCAACACAAAAACCAACTTCTTGAAACCGATAAAGGGCATTGTTGACGCCAACCAATCCTACCAGATACAAGGTTTCGATTACTCTGTTTGTGCAAAACCAATTCCAGAAGCAGTTAAGTTAACAATATCAGATGTGGAGATCAATCCAGCCGACAGTTTTGTTGTGATAGTCGGAAATGGTGGCGTAGGCAAAATAGTTTTTGTTGATCAAGGCAAAGTAAAAGAAATTGTTTATAAGGACAGTCTTGACATTTTCTCTTTGATAATCGGCGGAGAACAGGCCTATAAATATAAAAACAAGTTTGAATTTGATAATCTTCTGATTTTTTTGAAAGAGGAGATAAAAAGGTTGGAAATCTTAAGAAGAATATATAGCAATCCACAAACCAGAAAACAAGACTGCGTTGGCATAATTTCAATCATGAGACCAAATTTGGAGAATTTAAAAACAGTTGTGGATGTGACGGCCTCAACAGAAAACTATAACACTAAACCTGAAATGGAATTGTTTAACCAGTTGGTTGGTGTGGTGTCTGAAAATTATAAAGACTTACAAAATAAAGGATGCGATTAATATGAAAAATATGAAAAAATTGAAGGGTCAATTTGGGATAATGGAGTATATGCTCTTGAGCGTTTTTCTAATAGCAATCCTAGTAGTAGGCATCTTCTTGTTATCTGGTTTTCAACAAGTCAAAACTAAAGGCGAAACCACAAAAGAGTTAACAAGCAAACAGTTATTATCCATGAATATTTTAACACATTCATCCCTTTTTACCAAAGGGGATAAGTTAGACGATTCAAAGTTGCAAACATTCACTGATGCAGAAAGCTGCGACGATATAGAAAAAATAGTGGGACAGCAAACCTGTATACAAATAGAGGCGCTATTGCCTTCTGCCAGAGAGGACAAGGAATGCGATTTGGGCTCATATCCAGAGTGCAACAAATGGACATTGTGTAAGGACGTTTGTGTTAGCAAAGGGAGTTTCAGAATACTCACATTGCCAGTAAACATATACAGGAAAATACAAAACCGTGTCGATCTCGGGGTGCTAACCTTTAAGGTGCCGAGCTGATGGCATGGGGAAAACCAACTATGAAAAATAAAATGAAAGGCCAGAGCATGCTTCTAACCATAGTCTTGGTGATTTTTGTGCTTGTAGCAGGATTTGCTTTTTTGGCAACCACAATAAAACCAGAAAAAAATGAAGAGTATAATAAACTGTTCACTTCAAACCTCTTAACCACATCACTGGCAACAGACACTGGTTATACAGATTTCCAAGACAAATGTAAAACCTTAGCTGACATCCTTCTTTGTGCACATGATACTCCTAGCTTTAAATGTGGGACGGATTTATGTGGAGACATTGTTTCAAGAGTCGACCTTTACCTAAGTAAATCCCTCCAGTCCAGGCCAAATTTGGATTACTATCTAAAATATGGGAACAGGGACCTGGGCAACAAAAACATACTGAATAAGGATTCAACAACCCAACAAAGAACTAGGATAACAAAAGGCACATCTGTGATTGATATAGTATTATATATAGGTGAGAAGTAGACTAATCGGTGTTCAATATATAGGTGAGAAGTAGACTAATCGGTGTTCAATATATAGGTGAGAAGTAGACTAATCGGTGTTCAATATATAGGTGAGAAGTAGACTAATCGGTGTTCAATATATAGGTGAGAAGTAGACTAATCGGTGTTCAATATATAGGTGAGAAGTAGACTAATCGGTGTTCAACTATAGCCTGGCAGAACCTGAAAAGTGAAATGACGAAGCGTAAGACGGAGAAAGGGGCGAACTTTTAAATAACTCACACTAACTATAATCAGGTGAATATTATGCAGGGTGTACAGTTTGAAAAACAGGTTCTGGAAGAACTTAAAGAGATAAGAGAGGAACTTAACGAAATTAAGGATCACATGGTAGATGTAGACACAATATTAACCAAAGAAGAGCATATTCTTTTAGACGAAAGCATGAAAAATGAGAGGGGTGGAAAACTTGTTCCGCTAGACAAAGTAAGAAGGAAGTAAATGACCTTATGTTCGAAGTTTTCCTTGATAAACAAGCTAACAAATTTCTAGAAAAATGTGATGCGCAGCTATATGATCGTCTTGTTGAAAAGATGAAAAAGCTCAAAGATGAGCCAGTTCCTCAAGACGCAAAGCGTATAGTTGGCAGAGGAGAACCTGTTTTTCGTGTCAGGGTTGGAAAATATAGGATACTCTACAGAATAAATTACATTGAAAATAGAATAATAGTTGTTGAAATTGATCACAGAGACCGTGTATATGCTTGAGCCCTTTCGAAGCCTTATAGAAGCGAAGAAGTTGGTCTTTCATTGTCGAGAAGAAGGGGCGGGATCGTCTAATATATCATAGTTTTTGAAAGTTGCAGATCGTATCTTCCTATTTTTTGTGCCATATCGAGTACCCAGATAAATACCTTGATGATCAAAACCAATTTCATAGATCTGCCCAACACTCCTATCTCGTTTATCTATAATTTGTTTATTTAGAAGTGATCTTTCAAGTGACTCAAGAACAATTGTATCTAACATAACATTATTTGGATTTAATAACTTCAGAAGGAGCAGGGTCTTCTAAAACCTCATATTGATCAAAATCGTTAGCATCAACTTCTCTGTTACCAGAATCGTATCTTATTATAACAAACATGTCAACAAACAATAAAAGCTTAACCCCGCCCCCTTCAAGCCGCTTAGGAAGACCGAAATTGAATAGAACAGACTTTTAAGCATATTTGAGTAAATAATAGTACATATATAGTATGGCAAAAAAACAAGTCAGTAAAAGTAAATCCCTTAAGGGGCAAACAGAAATTGTAATAGTCCTAGCCATTCTAGTGATAGTGATTGCTGTCGTGATGTTTTCTTTTGGTGGTATAGTAAAAAAGCCTCCTCTTCCTGAAAATTTAGCAGGTTTGGGGGACAGTTTGAAAACAGAAGTTGAAAAGTCTGTTCTTGATGGTTCGAGAACAGCAGTCAAGACAGCATCCTTGAATGGTGGTTATTTATCAACAACCAATTTACCTGTTACTGTTAATTACAAAGGCTCGAATGTAGCATATTGGCAGTTCACAAATATCAGCTTTGCTCTAAGCAGGGATCAAGTTGCAAAAGAGATAGCAAAAGGCGTTAAAGAATCACTGAAAAATATTGACCCTCAGGTCTTGAGCAGTAAGATAGGAAAGCCTGTATCACTTGGAAATGTGAATGACGCAACTGTTAATGTAGAGATTAAGGATGTGGAGATTGTTGTAAAAATTGGGTTGCCATTGTCCCTTGATAATTTTGGTGTTGCAGACCAGTTAGAAATATCTGTTCCCAGCACATTAGGCAAATCGCTAGACTTCGCCACAGATCTGATAACCAAAAACCTCCAGAAAAACAGGAATGATAGAGGCGAGGAATATGAAAACAGATTTTTTGAATGGTTTACTCTAACTTCACTTTATTCTTACAGGTTAAATGGTGTTGATGGACAGCCAAAAGTCCCTGCAACCAGCGGCCCTTTGATAGGATGTGGAAAAAGCATATACAAAACATGGTTTGATGTAAGGCCGGAAATGGAGAATTTGCTAAAAGGAGCTTTAAAGAATGTCTATATTGTCGGGACAACTCCAAAAAATATTACATCCACATCATCTTTCCAGTCGCACACATTGCCTATATACACTGATCAAAAAGTGTCTTTTGATTTAGGCGAGCCCCTTTCAGAAAAATCTTTTCAAATGTATCCAAATCCGTTAACAGTAAGGACAGTAGCGGCTCCATATACCACCCTCTGCGTATCCCCGCCTGTTGTTGTAAATTATTGGCTGTTATATCCTGTAGTTGCAGAAGTGGGACAAGGTGAGGACGCGTTCAGGTTTGCATTCACTGTTTATGTCAATGGCGACGGTCCTGGAGAATACCAATCAGCCACAAGGGTTATAGATGCATGGAAACAACAAGTTCAAACATGTCAGCAAGCACAGTGTGACGGAACTGTAGTTGTAGAAGATGCTGACGGGCCTTTAGGTTTAGCACATGTAAATTATGCAGGCTGCTATTTAGGAAGGACAGATAGAAATGGTGTGCTGTCAACGAAGATCCCTTGTGGCATCAGTGTTTTAGAAATCAACAAAGGCGATCACATCCTGTTCTCAGAGGTGTCTGGATCTACTGATTTAGAATATAAGATCGTTCATCTGTCAAAGACACCAACACTAAAATTAAACCTAGTGCTTGTAGAGTTTTCAAACCAGTTAGGATCCTTAAAGGTTGATAGTGTCGAGTCTAATACAAAGGAAGTGTCATTAGCATTCAAAACAGGGGATAACCAAATAACCCTGCAATCAAATGATGGTTTTGCTTTAACAAAAGATGTATCGCCTGGTGTGAATTCTGTTGTGTCGCTTGTAAGGACAGGAACAGGGGATACGCTTGGAGGCCTATTCGCAGATTACATTGTAACAGAAGGGAACAAGGAGTTGTGGGTTTACGTCCCTGTTTTAAAAGATGGTTTAGGCATTTCTCCACCAAGCCTTCAATTAACACCAGACGAGGAAAGCGCTTATGATAAATTGTTGAATGAGGGGGATGTGCAAAAGATCACAGCATTCATAATCAAAACCGCCCAGTCAAAAGGCATAACTCAGGATAAAATAGGTGCGGACACGTCTACAATAATAGATGCAACAACCAAAATATCAGACCTTTCAAGAGCCCTAACCAACTGTGGAGTCAAATTAGGCGAAACATTGCCGATTAGTGATAAACAGATAGACATAAATAAGTTAAAAACGTGCTAGTAAATAGAACGAAGTTTGGTAACTTCGCGATTATGAACAACAGACAAATATTAGCAATAATTGCAGTTTTGTGCGCTTATTTAGTTGTAACTATGCCTGTTGGAATGGCACAGTCAATTAACGTGAATTTCTACACACCAGACGGCGCAACAAAACTTCCAATAACAGCCACTTTGCCAACGCCACAAGACCTTGTCACAAAAACAGTCAGCTTCCTTCCAGACCCTACAGGGACTTTACAGAACGTCTTAGTAAAATATGACATAAAACAGAAAGACCACGCGATAAACAGGGGTTTTGTGTGGCTATGTAAGGGTTTGGATCCAACAGACTGTATAACCCAGAAAAAAGAGCCGATATCAATTCAAGAATTCCTGAATAAGGAAAGGGTATGGAGTGATGTTGGGGAGATAACTGGGACCTATCCTCAAAAAGGTAATGTATTGGTTTTATTAAATTTAGATGTGACGAACCAGGCTGGCAGCTCGCAAAGCGTTTGGGTAGGCTTGTGGGATGAAATCACAACCCGCGGCGCAAACCCAAATCAATTCTCAATCAAAACAAACAGGATAGCACCTGATTCTATTAATATAAAATTAGAGAAGGAACAGTTTGCAAATCTTACAGCAACCTTCATTAACAACTTTTACATGATTCCAAGGAACTGGGTTAAGGAAGTCCAGATACCAAAAGTGGAAGGAGAATTAGTAAATACAATTTCAGGGACACAATTAGATAACCTTGACACACCACAACAATTTGGCGACCCGCATAAAAGACCGGGAACAGACAAAATCCAAACAGCAACAATGAAGAAGCAGTTTAATATTGAATTTCCAATAGCTGTTTTAGCCAGCGGAAGTGTAATAGGTTCTCCTGTGACATTTTTCAACAACCCAAAAGCGATATGCGGCGAGGACACAGATAAGGACGGAAATGTTTGTGACACAAACCTTGGCGAAGACCAAACAACCTGTTGTAGAGACTGTGGCTGCGCTTCTTCTGGAACAAATTTCACTTGTAGCTTCAGCCAAATCAGCGATAAAGATCCTGGAGTCTGTGTAAATGTAAATGACATCAAGCTTGCTATATCGGATGTGGACACAAACCTAGTCTCTTGCGAAACAAGTCATGATATTGATTTCAATGCTAGAATAACAAACCCGCCAGCTGACCTTTCTGTTGAAGAGTGGTGGTATAATTTGGACAACAAAACAAAAAGGACAATAACCTGCAACAAAAAAATAGGGCAAGAATACGGTTGCCAGATATCTGTTGATCCTCTTGACCAGTGCAATGAGGGGGTTACGGTAGTTAAAAATAATAAACTTTTTGCTAATGTAAAGTATGCCCAAGGGTCTGTTTCTAAGGAGTTGTCTGTAGACATCCCAGACATAAATCTAAATCAAAGGGCTATAAGCCAAGACCAAATAAGGGAATTTATTCAAACAGAGTTTAGAAAAATCAATGATGATTTGAAAGAAGGTGTTGAACAAGCAAAGAAGCTGATGAAAACATGTGTCCAATTCCTGAAATATAGTTTATGGATTGGTGCAGGCGCCGCATTCGTTACAGCTGCAACAGCTATATATGAGGGCGGGAAAGCTGTTGGTTTATGGGATTGGTTAGGTAAATCAGGAGTAACAGGTGGTTTAGTAGGCGGTGCAGCCGGTGCTGTAGTAGGCGGTCCTGTAGGCGCTGCAATTGGAGTTGCTGGAGGCGGGGCAATAGGTAAATGGTTTGGTGGTAGCGGTCCTTCAAGTCCGGCATTTGCATCTGGGACAACATTAACTGCAGCTCAACTAACAAAATTGGGAGTATCTTCTGGAGCAACATCATTCAGCAACGGTGGTTATAATTACGGATTAAATGGAAATACAATCACTTCAGTTAGCAACCCAATAGCCGCCCCCCAAATCAACCAACCTTTGACTGCAGACCAGTTATCTCTCGGATTCCCTCATGATGGTGCTGTAATGTGGAACGGAAATACTTATACAATAGTAAATAGTGTACCAAGGTCTATTGCCCCTGTTCTTCCAGGAGGGATGGGAATAGTCCCAGCATCGTTAGCACCACCAGTTCCAGTAGCTGCACCAGGCGCAACGCCATTAATAACTAAAACCAATCCATTTGCAGTTAGCGGTCCAAAATTGACATTTGCAGACTTCCTCTCATTCGAATCATCACCGCAAATAGGAACCATTGTTATTGGAGGGGCTGCGCAACAGGCACAGAACCTTGCCCTTCAATTTGGCCAAGCATTTACAGGCACTTCATCTGCATTAAGCAGCGCATCCCTCAACATTTGCCAGGCAGCAGGCCAGATAATGGATGTCTACAGCAGAATGGCAACTGCCCAATCGTTCTTTGTCAAATTCCAGTTATGTTTGTACAACTTTGATAACCTAATGGGTAACGGAGCATGTGATGGTGGAAAAGGCTCCAGTCCAGGAAGCGCGTTGTCGGCCTCTCAATCTTGCATGAACTTATTGCAAGGCTGCATGACAGACCTCAAACAAGTGACAAATGAGATAAAGGATTTCAGGACATCTTTAGCTGCGCAACAAGACCAGTACACAAACCAGTTACCGTCCTCGCGGTCAGTTGACTTCTGGATGGAGGAGAAGGAACCGCTTGCAGGTTATCCAGAAGGCAGGGGAAGAGTCCCTAATACATGTGAAAGCAGGGTAATCAAATTTGGTTACACATCTACAGCAATTTGTTCATCACCAAAAATCACAAAAACATTGAAAGCTCTGTCGCAGAAGGTGGACACTGTGAAAAGGGAATCAGGTAATGTGATTTCAAGGGCAGACACAATATTAAGATATGCTTCAGATTTCACTTCAACTCAACCAGGCGCAGCTGACATAGCAAGGAACAGGACAATAGACACAGCAAAACAAATAGACACAAGCGCCAGGCTAATGAAATCATCTTCACAAGAACAGTCAATACAATCTCTTGCAGATTCAATAATCGGTTTAGCTGATCAAATAATAAAAACACCAGCATCTACTCTTGATGAATTCACAGTCAAACAACAGGCCTTAGATATAAGAGGCAATTCTTTAGATATCCAAGGACTAATACCAGATTTAGTAAAACAAGTTGATGTTACTGGACAAATAATAAATACATGGAGCCTGCCGAAAGGGATACGCGCAGATACAGTATTTACAGAAGGCAGCGGGGCATACACATTCGACTTTTCCTGCGGCGACAAAACAAACAGCGCCAAATGGGATGTTAAGTACGAAACAAACTGCGCTAGCTTACCACCAGTAGTGCCAGGAAACCCTGTTATAGGATCGCCTATAACCACACCAGTAATTTTACCAACAGCTGTTTCTACAGCACCCACACAAAACCAGGTTGATAGTTTATACAGTATCATGCTAAATAATTGGAGCTATGAAAAGCCATATAGATGCGCAAAAGACAAATTAGTATCGCTCGGTTACACAGTTTATTATAGAATCCCAGCGTCTGCGACCTATAGATTACCATTCCTTACTGTACCTACAGGGTTGCCATCGCCAACAATTCCAACAAGTGTCGGCTCAAAACCAGCAAGTCCAGTATCTACAGGCTGTGAAAATCCAACAGGAAACACCTTACCTTTCGGAATACTGGAAAGTGTGAGCCTAACAGAGGTTGTGGGTTGGGCAATGGATGCAGACGATCCGAGTAGGGCTCTAACAGTTGAGCTGTATGTAAATGGCGCGGCATCAGGCACAACAACAGCAAATATAGCAAGATCAGACCTTGTCTCAGGCCATTTCTTGCCAGCAACAAGCGTAAACCACGGGTTTAAATTCACATTCACAGTTACAGGCAATCTTAATGTTGGCGATGTGGTTAAGATAAAAGCAGTTGACCCAACTACAACAAACTCCAACGAAATTCTAGATTCGCCTAAAACAGTTGGCGGATCTCCAACACCTTTATGGACTTTAATAAACACCACACTATACCAAGGAATTAAAGTTGCTAGTACAGGCGACAGGCCATTTTTCTGGGATCCAATGGTAGGAGCGGACAACTATACACTGAATATATGGGACCCATCAATCACAGGTGCAACACCAACAGCTACACAATCTATAATCCCACCATACACTGCATCAGGAACCCAGCTAACTTACACACTGCTAAGTTCATCATTACCACCAGCAATAGCATCTAAGAGTCTGTTCTTCACAATTATTGGACACAAAAATAGTCAGCAAAGTAAAGCCAGCAACGTCGTCGGCCCCTACTAAAAACAAAATATATACTAGGTACAACCAATTATTAGCATGATAAAATTTTCAATAATTCTATTAGCCCTGGGTTTTTTAGTTCTTGCTTCTCCTGCGTATAGTTTGCTGACAGACGGAGCGGCGGTAGGGATTCCTCCTAATGGTCTGTGGAGAGCGACAGTTGAATTGCCAGATGATTTTGGTGTGGTTGGGGGGGTTACAGAGTTCACTGTTAAAACTGACTGCGACGAATGGTGCGACCTCCATTATACCAAAGTTATAACAGATCCACAGAATCCAGTTACTGTTCCTATATACATTTCCAGTAAAAACAAACAACTGGGAGAAAAAAAGAATTTCAAAATAGAAATAAGCGCATTGGGATTGACAAATACCTATAATTATGGCGTGTGTGTAACAGGCTCTGCAAATACAAATAAAGGAAAAGGAGATCCTTGCAAGATTGTTAACGTAGACAATGATGCGTTTAGCCTTTCTATTTTTCCAGACACAATATACACACAACCAAACAGGCAAGTGAACTATAATATAAGTGTGTATTCTCAAGCGGTTTTAGAAATTGAATTGAAATCGTCTACTGGAAATACTTGGACTGTGACCACAAATCCTGATGAAAGGAAAGTGTTAACAGACAAATACACTGCAGGCACAGACCCAGAACAAATAACAGTAGAGGCCACAATCAAAAACTGTAAAAACTCTGCTTTTTGCAAAAAAACAGCTACAACAAGCGTAATACCATCTTCTTCGCCTCCAACCCAAGCAGGCGGAGATTTCACAATTAAGATAGACCCTCCATCCATCGCATCCAAAAAGGGATTTTCAGTAAGCTATTCTTTGGATATCACAAACTTCAAAAAAGACAAATCCTACGATATAGAAATCATATTGCCAGATGGATTGGAATCGGATTTCAAACCGATAAAAGGAAAGCTGATACCAGGCAAAGATAGTGTAAACTTCAAACTAACCCCAGTCGGCGACCAGCCATCTTACACATTCCAAATGAAGGTTGCGTCCAGCGAAGGGATAACAAAACTCACAGATGCTACAATAAACGTGAATGAACTTGTAACAGATGCAGGCAATGGAGCCTCTACATCTGGCATAGACGCCGACACAATTAGAAAATTAAATGAATTTAAGACAAAGTACAAGGACTCTGATATAGGCACTCAGATAGCTGCTGCAGATGACATAAATAAGGTTTCAACAAGCCCTAAACCAACACGATCGCCAACAACCACAACATCACAACCACTATCTGGATCCAATTTGTTCGATTTATTAATGATAATAATACCAGCAGTCGTGATTGTTCTAGCCTTAGTTATTCTTTTGGTAAGAAAAAAGAAGCCTGTTAGCAGTGAAGAAGATGAAGATTCTGAAGGCGACTACAAATGGAAATAAATCACTAAACCTTTTCTTGGGGATCTCAACACTTTCTTTTGGAAAAGAAAGGGCTGATAAGCTTAATGTACTAATTTTACCAAATTATATTACATGAAAGGGCAAGCAGAGATAGTGATTGTTCTAGCAGCAATAATATTGGTAATAACCCTTGTTACTCTTGTTTTACAAACTGGACTAAATCCGCCGGATATAACCAACCTAGCATCCACCTTTAGGGATGAGCTTAACAGGAAGCTATATGATGGATCCTTTGGAGTTGTAAAAGCTGTTAGCGAACAAGGTGGGATTTTAGACCCGACTGCAAGCTCCACTGATTTTGCAGGCAAAAAAGTTCAATATTGGCAAGTATGTGAAAACAAAGCCATCCCTTCTTTAGCTGATATAAGGAAGAACATCAAAGCCGGGGTGGAACGGCTTGTTAATAACCTAAATATAAACCAGTTTCAAGGGAAAGCGGTTAAACTAGAGCTAAAAAATCTCGATGTTATAATACGAAATCAGGATATTCTTGTGACATTAACTTTGGACACGAGTTTGGCTGGATATACTCTAGATTCTGTATACGAAATAAGGATACCAGCAAATTTGGCTGAAGTGTATAATTTTGCTTCTGATTTTGTGACAGACAATTCTGTAAATAGACACTTCGAAAGATTCTTATTACCTTTGTTTTTTAAAACAGACGAGAAAACCCTTCCTACTTCCGGCGTTTTAACAAAATGCGGCGAGATAATCTTCAGGACATGGGACGACATAAAACAGGCCGTAGAAAAGATAAGGGACTACTCTTTTATCAACACCATTTTCTGGCAACAAGGGAATGACGAGTTCAAGTACTATTTGCCTACTGTGAATGGAAAAAAGTATGAAAGTCTAAAAATAAATTTTTTTGGAGGCGATTTAACAAAAGCCAATTTACAATTACCCAGAAATCCAATTACAATAATAAACTCAAAAATATTCACTGTGCTAACCCCTTTTTGTGTAAAAGATTATCGAGTAGATTATTCTATGAACTCACCTGTCATAGTAAGTGTTGGTGGAACAACAGACTATAATTTTAAATTTGCTATACTCCCATTCATCGAAAATAATAAGATAGGGAAGTGTAGTGTACAAGAAGATTTTGCTAATCAAGCAGATGTTTGTATCGAAGGAAAATGTGAAGTAAACCTCAAAGTTTTTGACCAGCAAAATAATCCTGTGCCAGAAACAGAAATAAGCTTTGGTTCTTGTTATATTGGAAAAACAGACATTAGAGGCCAAGTAAAAGGCAAGGTGCCTTGCGGCATTTCCGAACTAAACGTGTACAACCCAAAATACTTTTATTCGAACCAAATAACAAGCGCCAGGTCTATTCCGCAAAACATAACCCTTGGAAAAATATCACCAGTGAATATACATTTTTACAGAGGAGATACTAATATAAAAATAACAGCTGATCTTATAGGAAATAAACATATAAGCCAGAAAATAACATCAATAGAAACAGGTCAAATTCTCGGCGATTATATATTTGCTACATTTAAACCAAAAAATTCCTTTCCGTGGTCTCAAAAAGAGTTTGTTATAAGCAATGCCGGTTTAAACAAGTCTGTTGTAGTTTCTCAGCTGGTTGACTATTTGCCTCCAGACAATTATACAGTAGAGATAACCACACAAAAAAAAGGGACTCTTTCAATCACGATATGCAAGCCAAAACTTCTAGGACTTGCTTCAGATTGTGACACAACTAGGAAAGAGACTGTTTTCATGGGTAAAGTAGATTATGATTTTGTTTTAGAAGAGGGGACAAAAGATTTGTATATAACATCTCTAATACCGAAACAGGACGTGTCCTCTAGTAGTGTTGAGTGGGATTACACGCCGTTTTTAGGTGACGTAACAAGGTGCTTACAACCCGTGTCCACTGATAAACCACAAGGAGTTTGTAAATTATGAAATTAAAACTAACACAAATAGCAGCTTTGGTAATATGTCTGGTACTTGTTAATGTAACTATAGCCTTTGCGACACAAATAGACTTGATTTTTAATAATCAGGTTGTGGGCTCAGCAACCCTTAACGCATCAAAGTTCTTTGATAAAAATCTTGAAGTAAATAATAACAGTTTACACATATCAATTTCAAGCAAAAGCGGCTATGTTTTGACTAGTATACTACTCTTTTTGTGCAAAGACAAGACACCAGAAAAATGCGACCTTTCGAATCCAATAGAATATGAAAAGTCTGTTAACACAAATTTCAAGTTAGATGATATTTCAACAAGTGGTATAGCAAACATATTCAGTCTGTTGAGAGTTAATGAGAGTTGGATAGGTGGTTGGGACTCTGTAGAAAACAGTGTCTGGAAAACCCAAGACCTTGATAAGCTTAACCTTTATTTGAAATATGATGTTGCAGGCTATATTAAAAATATAATTGAAAACTTCGGTTCTATACCATTCAATTCTCTTGAGAAAGCCGATTTCTTGGGCAAAACACTTTACAGTTTGGAAGGTAAAAAATCTTCAGGGTTGTTCAAAAAAGAAAAAATAAACATAACAGACAAAAAGATCACCAATACTGTAGATCCGAAAAAAGGTTATGCGTTTGTCTTGCCTGCTGACAACAAAATTTACAATCCAATAACCTTCTTTGAAACACCAGAGTTGTGTGGAAATACAAAATGCGATATAGGCGAGACCTACAACACTTGTTGGCAAGATTGCGCATGCCCAGAGGGACAGGCACCAACACCACAAGGTTGCATACCAAAATCAAACATAACTTTGGTTATAGATAGTGTAAACAAAGATGAGTTTAGTTGCTTCATTCCACCAGATATACAAGCCTTCAAAACAACAGGCGGTTGTATATTCACAGACGATTTTCAGGTAAAATTACACATCAATAACACACCAATAAGCTACAGTTTAAATTCACCATACTTTTATTTGGGTGACAAAACATATGATGTTAATGAAAGGGGCTATTGCCAGCCAGAAGCTGGAGAAGGCTACCAAATACTTGAAAACAACTTCTCAACTACGCCAACAATAGTTTACAACGCCTCCAGATTTACTTGCAGCATATACTTCCCATCACTTGATAGAGACCAAGAATTTAATGAAAGGCTGGCAGTATCGCTTGTTTTACCAATAACGTTTTCAAGAGGCAATGAAACAGAAACGCAAGAGCTTACAGCAATAACAGGTATAAATGTAAAAGGAACAAGCCTACGGTTGGATTTGAGTGAGTTAAGAAGTTTAGATGCTAAAAGAAGGGAACTGGCAAGTCAGCAAAGAAAACTGAATAATATACTGGAAAAAATTTCTTATGCTGAACTTGCTGCAGAAGCAGTTTCTGCTGCTATAGATGGCTGTTGCGCATCTGTTATTGGTTCAGCTATCTGTTGTGGACAGGTGAGTTGGTGGACATTGGCTGTACTAGCTTTACATGGAGCAAATATAGGATTAGAAAAGTATATAGACGATAAATACGATAAGAAAAAAGACGAAATACTAGCTTATGCAAATGCACAAGTCCAGGAATCTGCACAACAAGCCCGCCTGGAAGTTGCTGAAAATATTCCCAACCTTGTCTGGGTAAACGGAGACAAATCAGGACAGTATACAGGAAGTGTTTGCGGACAGGAAAATGTTGAGGTTTGGTATAATTTTGAAGCTTTTGGTTGTTCTCAAAGAGATGGGTTGTGGTTCAATTTCAATAATATAACAAGGCCTAAGTGCGATTGCCAGCAGTTTGAGTGGGTGGGCACTAATATAGAAGGCTCTATTTGTGACTGTAACCATGTGTCCAAGGACTTTTCATGGATTAAGAAAGACGAAGGCGGAAAGGAAATAGGATTGAGAAGATATAATCCAACAGGAAAACATTTACTATTGAACACAACAGCAGACAAACTGTTTAAATCAAATAATATTTTAAATATAACAACATTCTGTGCCACAGGAATACCAACTAGCACATATGGTTTTAATTTTGGAGGCAACATAGGCGATGTGACAGCTGAATGGGAGCTGGCAAACTATACTTCAACATGTCAATGAAATATTTGTTCCCGGTATTGGTTTTTGTATTTTTGATTAGCCTAACAAGTGTTTATGGTTATCTAGAAAACAACCTTTACTTTACAATGGCTCCAAATTCATCACAATGTTTATCCGCAACCCTTCCTACAGACATGGGTTTCCTGGATGACGATAATTATACAGTGAAAATCAAAAGTGATTTTGAGACTAATCTAAATTTCATACAAACACGGGCAGGGATGGACAATTCTGTCAAAATTCCAATATGCTTTTCTTCAGAAAAAAGGAATGAAGGGGATTATTCTTCGTATAATATCAGCCTTTCAGGGACAAAATTCTCAACACTTGAAGTAAATGGAGGAATATGTGTATCTTCTATATCAGGTGCAAATAAAGCTACATCAAAACAAGAACAAAATCCGTGTGAAATAATCAATGGTCTGCAAGACTTGTTTTGGTTAGACCTTTATCCACAACAAATCCTATCAGATCCGGGGCAAGAGGAGACAGTATATCTAGAAGTGTGGCCTTCAATTGATTTGGACCTAGACATATCAATTGATACAAATGCGCAGATCAACACAAACAGCTCCTATCTGCGACTAAAACAATATGAGAGAAAGCAAATAGAATTGAAAGTTAAAGTTCCAACAAAAGGCAAATATTATCTGAATGTCAGCGCGAAAGTAGTTTTGAATAGAAGATATTGTGATCTTCCGTTCTGCAAGAAAGATTTGCAAACAAAAATATCCTCTGGTATCGGATCAAAAAGGGATGGATGGTCGTTCCTTGTATTGCCTCGTTTTTTGTCTGCATATAGCACAAAACCAATAGAGTACGTCACTATAATAGAAAACAACCTTGAAGACAGGAATTTTTCAATTAGTCTGGACCTGCCTCCATCACTCAGTGCAGATGTAAAAAACATAACAGATTTCATTAGAAAAGGAGAGAGAAAAGAGTTTAGATTCAATGTCACTATACTTGATGACAAGCCACAAAAATACACAATAGATTTTGCTGTGAAGGGGGATGTTGAAAGGGTGTTGACGGCGTTCTTGTCCCTTTACGAATCTGGTGATGATCTAAAACGACAATGGTCCGCAGTAAGGGATGGCGCAGATGATAGATCAAAAGCTGAAGTAGACAACCTAGTTAGCAGGTATCTAATTGATTTGAAGGATAACGGATTTAGTCTAGATGAATATAACAAAATTAAGGAGAAGATTAAAAATACTGAAAAAGGAAATAAGCCATTACAAACAACTCAGACAACCAACCAGCCCACAAACCCTGATTCGTCTCAGTTAATTTTCTTTGTCCTAGTGCCGGTTATTGTAATTATGGTTCTTTTAGTTTTCTTATTTATCAAAAAAAGAAATGTATAGAGAATAAAGAAAGAGGTTATTTATCGTAACCTTCCTCTTCATATCCTTCTGGCTCCTCGTATCCCTCTTCCCCTTCTTGTGGTTTCTTCTTCCTTTTCTTCAAAACAAATAAAACTATGATAATCACAATAACTATAATAATAGCTATTATCCAAATAGGAAACCCTTCCTGAACTGGTTTTGTTATATTAGTGGAAGAAGAAAGTAATGATTTAACAAGCTTGAATTCGGAGCTAGCCTGTTCAAACTGTTTGGATGCAATGGCATAGTTGCCGCCACTTTGGCTTGATTTCGCATTGTCTAAGTATGTTATTACAGAAGACAAAAATTTGTCTGCGTCCGCGCTGCTAACGCCTTGTTTTGTCAAATTACCTTTGTATGATCCAACATCTTTTTTCAAATTATCTATGCTAGATGATATATCATCAAAAGCAGAAAAGTCTAAATAGACTGTCTTTACACCACCATCACTTTTTATCTTAACACGACCTTTATAATCCCCTGTGTTGACCGGCCTTAAAGATATTGTTATTTTTCCTGGGACAGATGATGTAACAACAGGCTTATCCCAATTAACACCTATTACATCCCCTGTAAATCCTTCTATCTCGGGTTGTTGTAATGTCAGGTTTCCAGAGCCAATATTCCTAACAACTAGATCTTGACTTGTCCCATTGCCTGTAAGAATTTTTAGTCCTGAAATAACAAGTGGATCCACATCCATAACAGGCTTATCGCCTGTTGTAACTGGTTGAGCTGCGCTTCCTGTCAATGTTAGTTTTATGTCTAATGGAACTGTTTTTAGGATAGTGGGAACACCATTTTCTGTATTTACAACATCAAAGCTGTCCTTTATAATAATATTTCTGTCTGCTCTTACTTTTAGAGTATAGTCTGTTGAGTTTCCAGCTGCAAGATTTTTCGAAGCAAGATCAATAGTAACATACTGCCTTGTTTTATCTGACAAAACCACACTGAGGTTTGAGTAAGCTGCGGTTGTTGGATTTTTAATAACAAATTGCCTATCAACAGTATCACCAGGAATGACGGTTGCATCTATCTCGCTTATGCTTACCTCTAAGGCAGCGGATTGCAAAGGTTGTGATCCAACACCGCCTAGTTCAAATGATAAAACATTTCCACCCTTTAATTGTGGTGTGTTTTGTGTTACAACATCGAAAACCAAATAGTATTTGCCTGCATTCAGGTTTAGATTAACAAAATAATCCCCCTGTGATGATCTGAAAGTTGCATTTCCGCTTTTTGCTAAAGCTAATGTTGCAGCATTAAACAATCTGTATGTGACTGTCGACGATCCTGTACTACCAGCAACAGTTACCCAAGCATCAACACTGGACCCATTTATTGATTTTTTAGCCTCAACCTGCAATCCGCTCACATTTATTTCAAAGTTCGATGATTCATTTAATCCAATACCACTTAGCTGAATAATTCCCTGGAACGTCCCTGTTTTTTGGCCGTTTCCCTGTAAAAGTGGAGTTGGACCGCATGTCGCAGAAGAGTCTGTAGCAAAGAAGCATGCCCATCCAGAAGGACTTACTTTGTTAAAGGAGCCTGCTGCTGTTGGAGACACATATTTTTGCCAAGATAACCTTGTTCCATCCTGCAAAGCCTGAGTCTCAACAACCCATATGAAGGGCGTGTCAACAGACAAATATGTTGGGATTGTATACCATGTCTTTATTTGCGGTTGGGCATTAACACCTGCGGAAAGTAGAAAAACTACACTTATTAAAGCGACTAAAAAGAGGCTACTCTTATACATATATAGTATATTGTCTGGCTATCCTATAAATATCCTATTTGTGAGCCACAAGCCAATCTGTTTCAATCTTAATCATCTTTTCAAATACTGCAGGCTCTCTACAGAAATGGTCTGCGCCTTCTAGTATTTCCAGCGCCTTTTCACCTTTAAGATTTTTCAGAATTTCTTTGCTCCCTTCAATTGGAACCAAATCGTCCTTATTCCCATGTAAAATTAATGTAGGAATATCTATTTTTTTCGCTAGGTCGATTCCGTTGTATTTGAGATAGTCTTGATAGAAAGTATAGTTCAGCCTGCAGTATTTTTTTGCAGACTCCAAAGAAATATAAACATAACCATTTTCTTTACACTTTTTCATCTGGTCTTTTAGGTCGCCGCTGCATAAATCAAGACTGGCTACAGGAGAACTTAAAACAAGGTTTTTTATCCTTTTGTCTTTGGTTGCGAGTATTGTAGCTACAAGGCCGCCCATGCTAGAACCAACAACAGCCACGCGATCCTTTTCGACAAAACCCGTTTTCAGAATGAAGTCAATTGAGCATCTAAGATCATCTACATATTGTGTTACTGTTGTATTTTCAAAACTGCCTTCACTCTCACCGATATTTGAAAAATCAAACCGTAGGAACACAAAACCTTTTTGAACAAGGGCTTCTGCTAGCGCAAGAGGTTTAGACCCATCTTTACATCTCCCTCTAAATCCGTGTGCAAAGACAACAGACCTGAAAGGACCTTTGCCTTCAGGGATATGAAGGACTCCTGCCAATTTTTGGCCTTTGCTGTTTTTGAAAATAACTTTTTGTTGTGTCATATAGTATTATATTAGTCAATCGAATACTCTGTTTTTAATACTTAAAAGATCTGATTCTGGATCGTAATGTACATCTCTTTCAAATCCAAACTTGAATTCGCTCAAATTGGCCTCTTGTAGATGAATTCCATATTTTTCTAGGTCGCTGATTATCTTTCTAAGATCTGGTTCGCATACTGTATTTACAATGGCTTTTGACGTTCTTAGATAAAAACCACGTCTTCTAGACTCTTCAACTAATTTATCCACAACGTTTCCAGTGCATATCTGATTAAAATTAGTCGGACCATATTCGCCATTGAAAGAATGTGCAAGCAAAGCCTCATTCCCATAATCCAAAACCACAGCGCTGCAAGAAGAGAAACGTTCTGATGCTAATGGGCCTCTATTGTAGCCAATTTCTCCCCAACCAACATTGACGGTTTCTGAAGAATATGCGCCCCCCCCACATTTGTCATCTAAAGAATCTTTAGGCACAGCTAATCCATACATCAACCCTAAACCAAAAATAAACGCCCTTAAAAATCTCATATAAAAGGTAGGATCTTAGAATTATAAATTACCTGAACTTCCTGCAACTGGTAAAGTGAAATAAAACCTTACTTCTCCATTTGGGTTTTCAAACCATATTCTCCCGCCTTGCAATTCAACAAGCCTTTTAGAGGCATATAAACCAAGACCAGAGCCATAGACCTTTGTTCCTGGAATTCTGAAATATGGTTGGAATAGTCTTTCTCTATACTGTTCTGGTATTCCATTCTCGGTGTCGTTTGCAATCATACATCTGACAAGGCTATCTTCTTGATCAACATCAAAATCTATTCTGCTTTTACCATGTATGCATGCGTTTGTAAATAAATTTGAAAAAACAAACCCGGTGAATTTTCTGTCCCCTTTTACAACAACAGGTTCATAATCACCACCTCTCAAATACTTTTTACCTCTGTAATAAATCGGCTTTGTTATTCTACCAGATCCTTCTCTTGCTATAGAAACTGTTCCATCATCTGTTTCTGGACTAGATTGTAAGGAAATCAAAGCATCGTCAATTGCATCATAAAGACAGAAATCTTTTGATTTTATGATAACTTCATCTCTACAAATAGCCATAGTAGTGCTATAGATATCATGAACCCTAGCCGCAGACCTTTGAATATTATGAAGAATTGTATGAAGGCCCTTTCTCTGCTCCTCGGTCAATCCTTCTGAAAGCAACAATAACTGGGCTTCATTAGAAGCACCACAAAGAGCATTATTCATTTCATGAGTTATTATGCGCATAAAGTCTGTGATGCCACTTTCTCTATCTTTTCTAGTTCTTTTTCCCATATAATGGTGTTATTGAAAAGAAAGCTTTTTATCTATAACCACTTCTTAAACCATCCTAGAACAAACCTTAGCATTTCTTCCATAGCTTCTTTGCCTTCAAACCCGTGTTGCGTATCTTTGATAATATGCAGCTCTTTTGGTTTATTTGCAAGATCAAAATAATCATCAATTTTCCTTCCGACAAGGTCGTCTTTCTCTCCGTGCACCATCATTAGTGGAACGTGAATATTCTTGATAATCTCAGGAAATTTGTAATTGTCAAAATCCTTCCAAAACTGAGGACCCATGAAAACCTCCTTTGAGTCTTCATGTTTTAGCCTAGACATCCCATCAGGATTAAACTCACCTTTATCTTTGAATATTTTTGCAATCTGTTCTTTAGGATTTTTACAAGAGCTCAGCAAAACAATTGCCTTTATCCCATGATCAACCTCAGATGGAAATAGATCTGCGGATCTATTTCGTCCCATAAATGCAACTGTCACAGCTGTCCCAAAAGACATGCCTATTATGCCTATTCTTTTTACATCAACAAAGGAAAGCTTCTTCAGAATTTCTAAAGCAGAATTCAAATCAGAAATATGAGTTGTTAATGTGGTTTTAGAAAAATCACCTTCACTCTCGTCACAGCCAGTGAAATCAAATTGCAAAGTCACAAAACCATTTTCGCAAAGGATCCTTGCAATCTCATCAAACATCGGCACATCATTATCATTATTTTCGTGCATGTGGTAGCCAAAACCGTGAGCTAGAATTATAGTTGGATGAAGACCTTTGCCGTTTTTGGATGGAAATATGTCTGCAGACATATTTCGTCCCTTCGTTGGAATGTTTAAAATTCCAGTCAACTTTTCTCCCCTAGAATTATTGAACTGTATCCTGTTCATTTTCTTCTCCAGTTATAACTGTTTCTGGTTTTCTACTTGAGGCAACATTCCTAAACTCCCCATTTTCGTAAACAACAAGAGATTTGAATGCTATGCCGCGGTTCCCAAGGGCTTCTCTCCCATGGTATGTTTCGTCTCTCCAATTAATTAATTCAACAGCACATGTAAGGCCTATGGTCTTTAAACCCAATTCGTCCAATAACTCAGCAGCAGCCAAAGCCTTTTTTCCATCTTCCAAAAACCCATCAACTAAAAGAACTCTCGGTCTCTGGACATCTCTAAGCATTTCTGCATGCCTATCGCTTACAGCCAATTCCCCATTCTTCAAAGGTATTTCTGCATATATAGCAGAACTCTTTCTCGCAGCTATTGGTTTGTGATCTTCTTTCAAATCTTCAACTAAAGCCCTCTCAACCTGAAGATGTCTTCTGCTTACCCTACCACTAGCTGTTCTGTCCCCGTTCTGACTTGGTTTAAAATAAGTTGCGGTAGCATACTCTTTTGGATCTAGTTTAGTTCCTTTTTCCATTAAGATGCATCTTACATTTTCACGTAAATAATTCGCTAAAAGTGGAGCCAGAGAATGGCCTCTGTTTGGGAGTCCGACAACGGCATAGAATTCAGGTCTATCATCTTCTGTCCAATCAGAAGACATCCAATTCAGAGCCATGTTTTTTATATCGTCCCGGAAAATCAAACGGTTTATAAAAATGTAAGGCCTCCCCTCTTTCATGCCCAACGTCACATACTCCTTAAAATCAGTAATTCCAGGTGTTTCTGAAGGCATATTTACAAACCATCCCTTATATCATTTAAAATTGCAGCAAGGATTTGACAAGGTCTTTACCATCATGATGTCTCATCAATCTTTGTTTTGCATTTAGCCCATCCTCGCCTGTGGCTTTAGGCAGTTCCATTAGGAAAGCGTAACAAACAACAATACCACCTTCTTCTTCTATTGCCATTGCTGCTGCTTCTGCCGTACCACCTGTGGCTGCTACATCATCAACAATCCCTATTTTCTCTCCTTCTCTAATGCGGTGTCTGAATATTTCTAAAGCATCCTTTCCATATTCCAATCCGTACTGCACTCTTATTAATCTCTCTGTTTTAACAACACGCCTGTCTTCAGACCTGTATATAACAGAGTCATCTGGAGAAACTGGTAATTTTCCAGATTTTCTAACCTTTGTAATCGGCAAGCCGGGACCTGCTCCAGTCCCATAAATAAACCCTCTTGAATCAATAGCACAAATACGCTCTACACCAGCATCGTCTAGATGCCCTCTCATCCTGTTAAAAGCATATGCCCTTATCCTCGGATCCTCTAAAAGTCTTGTGTCATCCCTAAATAGAATACCAGGTTTTGGAAAATCATGAACAGTATCTATATAAGATGCCAAATTAAAATGTGGTTCCATAAACTACCTCCCCTAAACAATGAAAACAGCAAATGCCATTTTCAACTCCAACCCAAAATATCTTAGAACTAAACAATTTAAAGTTATGCGATGCTAGAACTAGATCCTTCTGAGCGACCTGTCTCCAAGCCTTTCGTAGTCAAGAAGTGAAAGGAGTGGTCGCGTTCGCGGATGCGCCTTCTCAAAGTCTGCACGGCCGTCTTGGATAGAAACAATAGTAGCTGCTCCAACAACGTCGGCGCCTTGTAGCTCGAGCAAATCAGCACAAGTAGACAATTGCCTATATGTCTCTGCCCAATCATCAATGAGTATAACCTTTTTTGGCGGTTGCTTAATGCAGCCTCTGTGTACAGCAAGAATCTTGTATTCAGGCTCCTCTGAACCATCGGGTTTTTTCACAACCCTTCCTGTAGGATATTTCCGGCTTTCAAAACCTTCAGGCACATCTTTCTCATCAGCATATTTCATTATTCTAATGTGGCCTATTTTTCTCCTAGCCTCTGGGTTGGGGTTTAGCCTCATCATAAAAGCGCCGCAAAGAACTCCAGCCCCAGCTTCCGGACCGCCAATATAATCTATTCCACCAGAATTAGACTCGTCAAAAGATGCTGCGAGCCAATCAACCAGCCCCAGTAGCACACCACCATTTCCAAAAGAGTCCCTTAATCCAATCAAGTCATCACCATTGGCAGAATTTTCTTGGATGTACTTGTCAATGGTGTTCCTAAGCGGATCATATTCCCTGCCGCCATGATTATGAATACTTGTTCCTCTAGATGGTGTTTGAATAGCATCCCCCATATTAAATTATGGCAGAACTAAAATTTAAAGCTGCTTAATCTTTTCATGGTTTGGCTGATTATCTAGATTCTACAAACCTTTTCAGTCTCCTTTGATTAAGTAGATTCTCACTTTGTCTAAACGCCAGATTATTTAGGCCATAAGTAAACCCAGAAACAACAGTCGAAATGAAAGAGCCGACTATGTAACCTCTTTCGTACACCTCTCTTTCAGACACTCGATGATAATTGTTGGTATTTGTGTCCCCCCAGAATCCTATATGATCTTTCATCATCCTTTCAAACCTTTCTGGTGTTGAGATTATTTTTGGAACAGAAAAAGGATGAACTGAGCACTCACAAAAACCATCTAGTAATCCTAGCCTAAAATCAGATATTAAATACTCTTTTTTCATAGTTTGATTTTCCCAATAGCACTTAGCAACAAAGCCTTGACTTTTTCAGCGTTCTTGTGAAAAACATCGAGTATGGACTCCCATGTGACAGGTTCTATATCATCAAACAAGCAATCAAAATCCGTGCTCATCGCCACTGTGGCGTAAGGGATACCAGCCTCATTCGCAAGGGTGGCTTCTGGAGCAATTGACATGTTAATAAGGTCAGCGCCCCACAACCTGAACATTTTTGATTCTGCTTTTGTAGAAAATCGCGGGCCCTCAATTGTGATTACTGTGCCTTTTTCGTGTATTTTGTATCCCAAATCTTTCCCGGTTTTTACCAAAACCTCTCTGAGATTTTTATCAAATGGCTCGGACATTGGTGTGTGTTTTGGGCCATCATTAAAATTGTCGTGAAAAGTAATGCTTCTATGTCTTGTGAAATCAATAAACTGATCCAAGATAACAAGATCGCCTCTTTCAATATCTTTTCTTAAACTTCCGCAAGCAGTCGTTGCAATTATATGTGTACACCCTTCTTGTTTCAGTGCCCAGATATTTGCGCGGTAATTGACTTTTGTTGGTGTTATTGTATGGCCTTTTCCATGACGTGCGAGGATGACAACATCAATCCCTTCTATTTTTCCTAAAGTAAGGATTGAAGAAGGCTTGCCGTAAGGAGTGTCCACTTCCTTTTCATGAGCTTCCTTGAGAATCTTCGGGTCGTCCAAACCAGACCCACCGATTATGCCTATTTTGATCATTATTTATGTAAATAAGCAAGACTTAAAAACACAATAGATGATTATCTTCCGCGTGACTTATTTTTATGGACTTTCTTGATATGTAAAGAGTACCAGATTTCTATTGTTATTAGAGAAACTATTATCACATTCAATGGGATGAAAACAGAATCGTTGATTAGTATGCTATAGGCTAGAAGAAACATAATTCCAGAAAATTGTGTGAATGCAAACCTAAGATCAATCAAACTTTTATGCCTTCTAATAGATTCAACTGTCTGGAAAGTCCAGCCAATAATAAGGATGGCTGCGCCAATTAAACCGATTATGAGGGCTGTCATGTATTATATTTGTTTCTACTAGAATAAATCATTCTCTTCTGGAATTGGCTTCTTTAACTGGTCAACTAAAAGAAATATATGGAATTCAGATATACAGAACATGCTGAAGAAAACATAAAGGAAAGAGAGCTGAATAAAGCAATTATAGAAAGTGTTATAAAAATCCTGAGAAGACCATACAAGGCAAAATTGGTAGAAAAATAGCCCAAAAGCTTATAGGTAGCAAGCTACTAAGGGTTATTTATCAACAAGAAAACAATGTTTATATGATTATCACAGCATATTATGCAAGTCCAGAAAGGTACGAGTGAATTAATATGAAAATAACATACGATCCGAGAGCAGATGCGATGAACATAAAATTTCAAGAGGGAAAATACGATATTAGCAAAGAAGTAGCTGATGGCATAATTATTGATTATACTAAATCAGGCAAAGTTATTAGGATAGAAATTCTGGATGTTTCCAAAAGAATGCCTAAAGAGAGCATTAAGAACATAGTTATTGGAATGCCCACAACATAGCCCCTAAAATAAATCATTCTCTTCTGGTAGTTTGCTCACAACTCTAAAAACAGATTCCCTTCCGAAACCCTTTCTTGACAAATCTGAAAGACTGTCATCAAACCCTATATCAATTCCTTTAGAAGCGATTTCTCTGGTTATTTTTATATTTTTTCTGCCAAGATCCGATACTGGTAACTCATCGTTGAAAAACATACCCACCAATCCTCCTAAAAATCAATAGACTCCCGATACCATCTGCCAATAACCCCTCTTTTTATTTGTCTGTATTGATCAAGGGTCATTTCTCCATCTAAGAGTTTCCTATACGCAATTCCACCCTCATCCTTAAAACAAAAAGGTTCCAATCTTTTCAGATTTCTTTCAACCATGTTACTAATCCCCCCCACCTGAGCCTACAAATTTATTTTATATTCAATGCTTTTCTCAAAGAGCTTTCATTGAACCCTACAATTATCTTTCCATCAACATCAATCACAGGCACGCCCATCTGTCCTGATTTCTGCACAACTTCCTCTGCCTTTTCAGGATGCTCCTGTACATTTATCTCTGTGAATTTGATTTTGTGCTCTTTTAAAAAATCCATTGCCCTGTGACACCATGGGCATGTAGATGTGCTGTACACTAAAACATTTGGCATAAATAAAATATAGAGTTTGGGTTTATATTGGTTTCTTAGAGCTCGTTGTGTATAAAAAACTTTATTTCAATATTAACCCATGGCAGATGAAGGTGGCGATGGTGAAAAAATACTGAATCTTATCAGTGCATATATTCATGACATAAAAAACCCCTTGACTAGTGCTAGTGGGTTTTTATCGCTTTTTTTAGAAGAAGAAAGACTAAGCCCAGACCAGAGATCCGATCTAGAAGTGGTAAGAAAGAACATGGTTAGAGTAGCGCATAGGGTTGATGACATCATAACTATTTTAAGAGGGCTTGCAGGAATAAAATATTGCCCTGATGGAGAAAGGTTAGATATTTATTCTGCTTTGGATGAAGCTATTCTGGATATACAGTTAGTTGATGGTAGGTTATACATAGATGGCAGAACAAAATCAAGGTTCCTTTTACATAAAGGTGAAGTATACAGGACTGATGGGAAAAAATTTCCTGTGCATGTTTTTGGAGACAGAAGACTTACCAGAATGGTATTTTCAAACTTATTGGCAAATGCTCTAATATATGGGGAAAGTCTTGTTGAATTTGGAGTAGAAGCAGTCGATGGGGGCCTTGTAAGATGCATGGTTGCAAATGATTGTGAAGGAGGTATACCAGAAGAGCACAGAGGATTGCTTTTTCAGCCTTATTGTAAAATTCCTGGGAGAGAAGGGGGCTCAGGAACAGGGTTATATGTCAGCAGAGAATTGGCAAGACAACAAGGAGGGGACCTCTGGATAGAAAGCGACCAAAGAGTTGTAAGAGCCTATTTTACTCTCCCAACAGGCAAAGAATAGATTAACTTGTTGGTCGTTTCTTTTTATACGGGCTAAACTAGCTACTATAAGCCCATGGTGGCTATTGGTTGTTTTAGTTGGTCTATTCATGCTCTTGAAATCAGCAGCAGGCGGCAAATGTGCGGCATGCAGATAAGAAAGGGACGACATAGATCTTGATTGATTGTGTAGGATCTATGTCCACCTGAAGTTAGCTTTGTTCTTTTCTTTTTTATTTATTCGCCTTGTCCAGTTGTAGGTCTTTCCAACCTTTTCCACCCAACCATTTTAAGATATTCTTCTTTGGTTTCTGCAACTTGAAATTCACCAGTCAAAACTTCCAAATAGTTTTGGTGTGATACTCTGTAGACGACTTCTCCATCTATCACTTCTGCCCTTATTAAGTCTCCAGGAACCAACAAGTCGCAATGACCCCTAACACCAACCCTTCTAATCTGTCCTTCTACACCTAGATTATAAACTGTAACAGGTTCCTTGAAGTGTCCAACTATGGTTTGTCCAGCTGTTTTGATTTCCCCTTCTATGAAAACACTTTTAACTTCTCCATTTCCTCTAGGTAATACTCCCAAAGCAGCTCCTATCTTTTCTTGTGCTGCTTTATTTTTTGCATCTTCTGCGTCCCACTCGGCCTTTCTAGCTTTCTTCGCCTCTTCCAAACCCTTCTTAGGATCTTCCACGACCTTCGGAGGAAATACCTTTTTGTAAATATCAATTAACGTAGCTTCCATTGGACCAAAAACACCACTAAGCACATCATCTGGAATAACCAAGCCGCTGTTTGCCATATCCCCAACTATCCGCGACCTGTATCCTGAATTTCTGCCATTGTCAGCTTTACCGTTAAACTCCACTATTTTCCTTGTGTATTTGCTTCTTGATTTGGCTATTGGTCTTGTTTCTCCCCCTTCTCCTATTTCATAGACAGAAAACATAGTGCACGCTTCTATTGAGGAGCCATCAAAAACACAGTCCTGAAAGCTGCCAATATATCTATTGCCGCCGGCATCATACCTACCTACCAGGATTTTTGGAAGCACGCGTTTGGTTACCATAAGATGTTTTCAGATGTTAGGCTTTAATCCTTATCTGAGAGGCGTTTTATGCGTTTTTAACGTTTACGTGCAATTTACAATATGGTTTACAGTCCGTATTGCGCCCCACTACAAAGAAGGAATACATATAGATGGTTGATGTCGCTTGCGCGTGAAGCTATAGAAAGCAATGATACGAATCCTACTGTCAATGATGTTTTGACTGGTGTGGTTGCGGCAGATAAAGCATTCAAGCTAAGCCAAAAAGATGAAGCTCTTGATGCTGCTTCAGAAGCCGGAAAGAGGGTTGGCTCTTTGTTTAGACCAGAAGCAAGAAGGGTTTTCAGGATGCATGATGTAGACCAAAGAGTGGTGTCTGCTTTTGATGAAACAGCTTACAGGGACTCAGCGGAAAGATTGAGATATTCTAGAGAAGATGATCAAGTATTGGTGCTTTATGGTGAGGATGTCGAGCATACTAGATATGCAACTGAGTTCGCAAAGTTTTTGCATTGCGAGCTTGACTTTGGTTTCAGAAATATAAAACCAATAAGAGAACTGACAAGCGATGATAATCCCAGAGAAGCTGTTAGGACTTTTACACGATCTGCTAAGGAAATTTTAAAAAGAGCAAGTAGGTTTGGAAATGTGGTTGTGTATTATAGTGGATTTGGAGACATTGCCACTACAAGTGAGGGGATGGGAGGGTTTGTTTTTTGTGGTGTTACAATACCATATAGAATTTGGGCAGCTCCATTCGTAGGTCATCAAGGAAACGTAGTATTTGTAAATGATACATCGTTTGCAGCTGCGGCACATCTGGCATTTAAAGATCTTGGTTTATTGCCTGACAGGGCGATGGTGTTGTCTGCTTGTGGTATGGATGAAGATGGGATGAAAAATTTATTTTCCAAATCTGTGATGAGGCAGTATGGAGACCAGGAAATATACTCACCTTCAAAAATAGAGGTTCATGAAAGCACAGTAACTGTTGAGCCTAGTAGGTTGGGTAGCAAACCATTCAAAGTCAGGCTGCCAAAGGAACTGTGGACACTCCACCACAAACAAACCCCAAAAAGAGCTGGGGCAGATTTCGATTACTTGTTGATGAAATATCCGATGAATGGGTTGTAAATAGATCACACACTAGTTTGTAAATGTCCTTCTGTATATTGTTTTCCATGAACGTTAGTTATTATTTTTTCTAAGAACCGGTCCCTGTATGGCTGCTGTTTCTGTTCTCTAACATACTGTCTCAAGGCGTCTCTTAATGGTCTTAGAGATTTCTTGATACATTCTGGTAAATAAGATTGCGGCCTCCTTAAAAATCTGTAACCTCTAACTAAAATCAGCTCTACTTTAGAGTCTATATTTTTTCTCTCAAGCATAAGTGCCTCATCACCAGATAATCCTGCATCATGATAAAAATTTGTTACAGTGTCTTGATGCAATCTCCTGTACATTGTAGGAGTTTCTATGCCTTGCACACCTATCCCCAATCTGTCCGCCTTTTTGATAGCTCTTGCAGTTAAATCAACATCCTCCCCATACCCTATTTCAGGATCAAATAAACCAACAGACCTTAGAAAGTCTTTATCAAATGTTGCTGTGTGATTTGGAAAATTGAATGTTGAAAGAATTAATTTCCAGTTAGGCCTTTCAAGAGGGCATGTTTCGAAACCAATTATTCTCCCATCCACGTCTATTAAATATCGAACACCATAAACCATTCCAGCCCCCTTTTCTCTAAGCGCTTCTGATCTGGTTGTTATGCTGCCTTCTGTGAGCAGGTCGTCTGAGTGTAAAAACGTGACAGCCCCGACACCTTCAACCTTTTTCCTATCTTCTTGTGGAAGTCTTTCAGGATCAAAAACAGCTTGAATACCAAGATTGGCTGCAATCGATGCTGTGACTTTTTCTCCTAATGGCTTTTCTCTTCTAATATAAACAAGCCTGTCTTGATGCGGTTCTGAGAGCACAAGGTCTTTAGTGCAGTCTGTTGACCCATCATCCACCACAACATGAACACAATCAGCATCTTGAAGCCGTACACTTTCCAAAGTCTCTGCAAGCAAGCCCTTCCCATCTTTTCCTGCTCTATCTCTTGTTGGCGTTATCACAGCTATTCTTGACATAGGTTGTATGAGAAAGTAAGTTTTAAATTCGTTAAGTTGTTTGTCTAAATATAACATTGTTATACATTTGATCATCAGACTTCACAACGTTAACTATTTAAATATCATATACTAAATTGTAACTAGAACTTTTAATAATTATTAAACGTTTAGATGAGTTTTCACATGATGTCTAAAACGCCCCAAGAAATCGAAGTCTGGTACATAATCCCAGCGATAAGAAGGGAATTAGTTAAAGGCCTTATTCAAGCCGGCCTAAGCCAGAAAAAAGCCGCTTTAAAACTCGGTCTTACAGAATCTGCAGTTTCTCAGTATATTAGCGATAAGAGAGCAACGCATATTAAATTTAACGAAGCCATCTCAGCAAAAATAAAAGGAGCAGTTAGCAACATCCTTGACGGCAGCCAACCTGTGGGAGAAATATACAGATTAACACAGCAAGTCAGGTTTGACATGACAATCTGCAAAATTCACAATCTCTACGATTCAGATGTTCCAGAGGGCTGCAATGTCTGCGAGCTATACGAGTCTTCAGAAAATCTAGTTCAAATAAAACAAAAAGAGGCGGTTTTAGCATGACGCAACAATTAGAGATAATAGAAGGCTTTAACAGGGAAACATTCGACAAAAAAAACGTAGAAAAAAATATTTTTGATGCTGGAGAGGGTTTAACAGAAGCAATTGTAAAAGAAATTTCAAGGCAGAAAGACGAGCCTCAGTGGATGAGAAAATTAAGGTTGGACGCATTCGCCAAGTTCAAGGATTTGCCAACACCAAAGTGGGGTCCTGATTTAAGCAAATTAGATTTAAACAAAATCAGATATTTTATTAGACCTGATGCAAAAGAAAATTCAAAAAGCTGGGAAGAGTTGCCAGCCGATATAAGAGCTACTTTTGAGAAATTAGGGATTCCGGAAGCGGAACGAACGGCCTTAGCTGGCGCAGGTGCCCAATACGAATCAACAGCCATTTACCACAACCTAAAAAAACAGTGGGAGGACAAAGGCGTCATTTTCACAGATTGTGACATTGCAATTAAAGAGTATCCAAAAATTTTCAAAGAACACTTCATGACAAATTGCGTGCCTGTAGGCCTCCATAAATTTACAGCTTTGCATGCAGCTGTTTGGTCGGGCGGTTCCTTTATCTATGTTCCGGAAAACGTGATTATCGATTTGCCATTACAAGCATATTTCAGAATGAATGCAGTGAAGGGAGGCCAATTCGAACACACATTAATTATTGCAGATAAAAACAGTCAAATCTTTTACATTGAGGGGTGTTCAGCCCCTGTTTATTCAGAAAACTCAATCCACGCAGGTTGTGTGGAACTCTATATAAAAGAAGGAGCAAGAATGAGATATTCGTCTGTCGAAAACTGGAGCAAAAACACTTACAACCTCAACACAAAACGCGCCCTTGTTGACAAAAACGCGACAGTTGAATGGATTGGTGGGAATATGGGTTCCGGTGTAACTATGCTTTATCCATGTTCAATTTTGAGAGGAGAAAATTCCAGAGCCGATCATATAGGGGTTGCGTTTGCCGGAAAGGGACAGAACCAGGATGTGGGCGCAAAAGTCTACCACATTGGCAAAAACACAACTTCGATTATCAAATCCAAAAGCATAAGCAAAGATGGTGGCATTACATCTTACAGAGGCCTTCTACAAATTGCAAAAGGAGCAACAGGAGCCAAATCGGTAGTAAACTGTGATGCCCTAATGATGGATGCTATATCAAAATCCAATACCTATCCATTCATGAAAATAAATGAAAGCAAAGTTGACATCGCCCACGAAGCAACTGTCGGAAAGATATCAAATGACCAGATATTTTATCTGATGAGCAGAGGAATTAAAGAGGAACAAGCAGTCCAAATGATAGTTTCCGGTTTCATTGAACCAATTGTAAAAGCCCTTCCACTCGAGTATGCAGTTGAACTGAACAGGTTAATACAACTGGAGATGGAAGGAAGCATAGGCTAGCGCCCCTTTTCTTTCAAAGGGACGAAAGTGATCTGCAGATCACTTTCCAACTGAATTAAGAAAAGGCCCGCGGGTTCAAAAGAAAACGAAAAGAAAACTATTAATTTTATGAAATTAGAAAATCAGAGTGAAACAGCGGCACTGTCCGAAGATCTTGTTAGAGAAATTTCTAAACAAAAAAACGAACCTAGATGGTTGTTGGAAAGAAGGCTGGAAGCATTTGAAAAAATGTCTAACATTGAATTGTCAAGTTTTGTCTATGGTCTTGGTATAAGCATCGACATATCCAGTTTGAAGTTAGAAAATATAGACCCACTACAGTCTCTTCAAGAAAACCCAGTTTCTATAACTAAACATGACGACCTTATAATATCTGATCTTCATCAAGCTCTGAAAACACACGAAGATTTAATTAAAAAACATTTTTTAGCTACACAAGAAGGTGAAACCAAATTAGGCGCCCTTCATTCTGCTTTCTGGACGAGAGGGACATTTATTTATGTGCCTAGGGGGACAGAAGCTTCGCTGCCAATCAAACACCAATCCTTGTTAACAAAAAACACGCTTCTAGAAAATATCCTTGTTATTGCAGAGCCATTGAGCAAGGTCACGTTGATAGATGTTTCAGAGTCAACCGACAGAAACGTCCCATCATTCAAGAGCCAAAAAGTGGACATATTTGCAAAAGAGTCTTCTAAAATAGAATTTTTCGGCATACAAAATTTAGGAGAATCCGTTTTCAATGTAAGTGATAGAAAAGCCTTTTTGTCCAAGGATGCATCTATTGACTGGATAATAACAGATTTAGGCGGAAGTGTAACAAAATCAGATGCCGTAACATACCTTAAAGAAGAGGGATCTGGTGTAAAAAATATTGGATTATTTCTAGGGAAAGACAAACAACAATTCGATTTTACAATAAAGGCCGTTCATCTTGCTGCGCACACCACATCCGATATGCTGACCAAGGGCGCCTTATCAGGCCGTTCAAAAACAATATACAGAGGCTACATACAAATTAAAGACACAGCCCCTAAATCAAGCGGCTATCAGAAGGCCGACATACTTTTGTTAAGTCCGGATGCAGAAGCAGACCCTATACCTAACCTGGAAATCGACAACAATGACATTGAGAAATGCACGCACGGAGCCACTGTAGGACAGATAGACAGAGACAAAATGTTTTACATGATGAGCCGCGGCCTTTCAGAAAAAGAAGCGATAAAGAAATTCGTTGAAGGCCTTTTCGAACCTGCTATAAGCAGAATAAAGGTGGAATCCCTACAAGAAAACATGATAGAAATTTTGGAGAAGAGGTTAGACAACATATGATAACTGCAAAATTGTCAGTAGAGAAAATCAGGGAAGATTTCCCATCAGCCCTTTTCTTTTCAAAAAAGAAAAGTGTTGAGATCGTGTCTCGTAGACACGAGACATCTCTTCATCTTAGTATAGATGAGAGATGAAGATCCCAAAAGAAAACGATATACTATGTCAATAGAAAATAAATTCCAAATAGATAAGATAAGGGAAGATTTCCCAATTTTAAAAAGAAAAGTTAATGGAAAAAATCTTGTTTATCTAGATAACGCCGCCACCTCCCAAAAACCAAAGCAAGTTATAGAGGCCATAAAATATTTTTACGAAAATTATAATGCCAACATCCACCGCGGAATCCATCAGCTCAGCGAAGAATCAACAGACGCATTCGAAAAAGCAAGAGAAAAGGTCGCAAAATTTATCAATGCAAAATCCAGCCAGATTATCTTCACAAAAAACACAACAGAATCAATTAACACAGTGGCATACAGCCATGGGCTGAAACATGTTAAAAAGTCCGACGAGATTCTAACAACAGTTATGGAGCACCATTCGAACTTCTTGCCATGGCAAATGGTAACCCAAAGAACAGGAGCAAAATTAAAAGTGGCAGATATAACAGATGATGGAATTTTGAAAATAAAGCAACTTCAAGATTTGGCTAACAATAAGACAAAAATAATAGCAGTAACCCATGTTTCCAATGTTTTGGGAACAATAAACCCAGTGAAAGAAATATCCAAAATAGCAAAAGAAAATAATAGTTTATTTTTAGTTGATGGGGCCCAAGCAACCCCTCATATGCCAGTGGATGTAAAAGAAATTGACTGCGACTTTTATGCATTCTCTTCTCACAAAATGTTGGGACCAACTGGTATTGGTGTCCTTTATGTAAAAGAGCCAGAAAACCTCGACCCGTTTATAGTGGGCGGTGGAACAATAAAAGATGTATTTTTGGATAAAGAGGCTGTATGGCATGAATCGCCATGGAAATTTGAGGGGGGGACGCCAGATGTTTCCGGGGTTATAGGGCTTGGAGCAGCTATAGATTATCTAAACAAAATAGGAATGAATAAAATTAGGAAGCACGAAGAAGAGATAACAGAGTATGCGCTTGAAGAATTGTTGAAAGTAAAAAACCTGGCTCTATACGGTCCTTTAGACAGCAAAGACCGCGGCGCTGTGATAGCATTCAATATCGATAAAGTGCACCCTCATGATGTGGCCGCAATATTGGATTCGGAAGGGATAGCAGTAAGGCCCGGTCACGCTTGCTGCAAACCTCTGATGTCAAGACTAGACATACTTGCAATGTGCAGGGCAAGTTTTTATATTTACAATACAAAAGAAGAGGTTGACGCCTTAGTAGCTGGTTTAGGGAAGGTGAATAAAGTTTTCAAAAGATGATTATGTCACTTGATATATACGCCGAAAACATCATGGACCATTTCAATGATCCAAGGAATAAAGGACAAATAAAAAACCCAGATATCAAACACAAAGAATTCAATCCATTTTGCGGAGACCAAATAGAAATTACAGTCAAACTAGACAGTAAAAAAAACATTGAGGAAATAAAATTTCAAGGCAAAGGCTGCTCAATAAGCCAGGCTTCAGCGTCCATGTTAACAGATCTTGTGAAAAAGAAAAGTACAGAGGAGGTTAAAAAGCTTAGCAAAGAAGATATATTGGATTTACTGAACATACCAATAGGTCCTGTAAGAATGAAATGTGCCTTATTGGCTCTTGATACTATACAAAACGGAATAAAAATATATGAGCAGTATGGAAAACCAAAGGAGAAAAACTAAATATAAGGGAGGGTTAGAGGAACTATACCCTTTCTTTAAAGGGACGAAACAGATCCTGACCAATCAGATAAGATCTGTTTCCAACTGAGTTAAGAAAGGTATAACCAAAGAAACTATATGTCACCAAATCTCGTAGTAAAAAATTTGCATGTGAGTGTTGAAGGAACACCAATACTAAAAGGAATAGATCTAGAAATAAAAGAAGGCGAAATAAACACAATAATGGGTCCTAACGGCAGCGGCAAATCCACATTAGCATATGCTCTGATGGGACACCCAAAATACACAATAGATAAAGGTCAAATACTGATTAATGAAGAAGATATAACAGACATGCCGGCAGACGAGAGGGCGAAGAGAGGCCTTTTCCTATCATTCCAATATCCACAAGAAATTTCTGGAGTCACTGTTTCCAACTTCTTGCGCACAGCCCTGAACTCAGTGAGAGGTGAAAAAATTTCAGTAATGGATTTCAAAAAAACTCTTGAAGAAAAACTAGACTTATTAAAAATGGACCACGCCTTTGGTAAAAGATATCTAAATGAGGGATTTTCTGGTGGCGAGAAAAAGAAGGCTGAAATACTTCAACTAGCTGTTTTGCAACCAAAAATAGCTATACTAGACGAGACAGATTCAGGGACAGATATCGATGCCCTCAAAATAATCTCAAATGGTATAAACTTAGTGGCCAAAGCCCAAAAAATGGGCGTTCTTTTAATCACACACTACGACAGAATTCTCCAATATATTAAGACAGACCACGTCCACATCCTTGTCGACGGCAAAATAGTTAAATCTGGCGGTCCTGAACTCGCAAAACACATAGAGAAAGAAGGTTATGTCGCTCTGAGAGCCTAAGTATACTATATAGCCAAATAAATACCGCCTAACACAATTATTATTAATGTATAGATATAGCGTGTTACTTTTGGTAGCTTTAACAACACTTTTCGCTACTGCAACCTTTGTATCAGCTTTCACAACAAACCCCTCAACTAACGAAGACAGCAATCCAAAGACAACATGTAATAACAATAATTGCATCCTAATTTGGCAGAGGTCAACTACACCATCATTTATAGAGGTGTTTTATCAGTTAATCGACCATAACGGGAATCCTATAGGCCAGGAAACAAAACTAACAAACAATGGTCTTGTAGCATCGACTGCATTAGCCGCAGGAAGCGATACATTTCTAATATCATGGTCAGATTCAAATACACAAACAATCCAAGGTAAAATAATAGACAAACTTGGGAATCAAATATCACTAAATACAGGCACCGTCCCAACTGCAATAGGAACACTAGCAGCAGCCTATGATTCAATAAATAATAGATATCTAATAATTCATGATTATTTCGATATATCTGCATTGTCTACCGATTTATTCGTCATATTAGTAGACACAAACGGAAATCAAGTAGTATCAAGAAGTAGGCTATTCGCAGCTAGTGATTACCAAATACCCACTTCCCTTATCTTTGATGGGTCACATGGAAACTATATTCTTGCATATACCAACTACACACAAAACAGCCAATTAAGGCTAACAGCTATAGATACTCAAGGCGCAAGATCCTTAGCTCAAGGAACGCAGGCACCAATTGACATAAACATCGCAAACATATCAGCAAATCTTGTAGGAAGTATATTATCATATAACAGTTTTGATAGCTCTTTTCTTGTTGTTTGGGGCGATCCGAACACTGGTCAAGGAGACATACGTGCTCAGATAGTAAAACCAGTCTTTTCCATCCCTTCTGGAAAAATAAATGCTCTAACACCTCAAGGATCTATTATAGGTATCAGCACAGATCCTGACATGCAAACACTTCATTCAGTTAGCTTTAACCAAAAAGACCTAAAGTATATAATTTCATGGTATGCCAATAAGTTAGTGTCGCCGGGGCCTGGTATCTATATACAAATCCAAGCCGCATCTGGGGCAAAATCATTATCAGCTGACACAAAGTTAAATGTGGCTGCTGCTTCTTTCGCAGAGAGTAATATATTTTTTAACAATAAAATCTCTAAATACATGGTGCCTGTCAGGACATCACAAAACAAAATATCGCTTAGTTATTTTGACACAAACACGGCCATTTCAAACCCAGGAAGTTTTGTAGCGCCAAAAGTTATAGCAACCAAAAGGTTTGTTCCAACAGACCTGTTCACAAACCAAACATTGGCAGACGGAAGCTCACGTTTTAATATCATTCCTGTTGGTTTTATAGACCCAGTTCTAGGGCCCAGGCTTATTGTAGACGCCCTTTTCGACAAAGGCGATGTTAATGTTGGCGATATATCAATTGAAGCTACAGATAATGCAACAGCAGTCAACCTCGTCACAGCAAGAAATATAAGCCAGAAGCACACACTATCTGTGCCAAATAACAATGCAGGTAAAGGTGTCAGAGTTTGTCCTCTTGCCTCTCAAATATCTGATGTAAAAGACAATTGTGTCGGAGAAGTAGAACTTTCAACAGTCCCTTCAAACCATTCATCTGGCATTTCCCTTGTGTTTGGAAAATTCAAAACCCAAAACGACATTTATCTTGTGTCTGGATTGAACAGCACTGGTGTAGAGCTTCTTGGGAATGCAACTCAGCCAGCAGGACCGCAAACACAGGCGATGGTTGCTACAAACAGCAGACAGATAAACAACTCAATAGAATTTCAGGCATCTTACACATACAATAACGGAACAACGATCATACAAAATCCGTCCTGTAAAATATCATTTGGAGATATAGCAGGATTTTTTGACATGACTTATACACCTTCCCTTGGCGGAGCAATAAACCTCTATACAAGGCCGTTCACAGCCACTACATCATCAACATATACAATAACCTGTTCACAAACAGGATTCACAACAGAAACATCAGCAGGCAACTTTTCAATACAAGTAGCGGGCGTTGACAGCCCGCCAACAGACGTATCTGCAGAGTCCCCGATAGAAGGCAAACAATTTTTAGTTACTGGGGATGTGGAATTTATCTGCAGTGCAAAAGACGATCACAATCTAAACACACTAAAACTAACAACAACCCCAGCAGCCACAGAAAAAACAACGCAAGTAACAGGGATTCAAAACAGGACATCATGGACAATAAAAAACATAGCGAAAGGCACGTACACATGGTCTTGTGAAGCAGAAGACAACTCTGGCCAGAAAGTAAGAAGTGCGCAAAGAAGTTTCACAATTAATTTCACATCAACTGTAAGTCCAACCGGTGGCGCAACACCTTCATGCCAAGAAAACTGGAACTGTGTGCCTTCAGACTTTTCTTCGATAACATGTTCTTCCAATGGTGTAAAAACAAGGAATTGTATAGATTTAAATAACTGCAATAACCAAAACCCCTCCATACCAAAACCAGATACACAGGCCTGCATCCCTGCTGGCGGAGCTGTTTGTAGGGAGGATTGGGCTTGTACATCAGTTGGTTCTTGTGTTGAAGGCAAGCAAGCAGTGACATGCACAGACAAAAATAACTGCACTAACCCAACACCTGTTGTAGAAAAACCAACTAAAAAATCTTGCGGCACTGCAACTGGTAGTGGAGATAGTTTGTTATCTAACCCATTCATACTTGGTCTAATAGCTGCGATAGTCGTATTGGTTGTTGTTTTTGTTATAATTAGAAAAAGGAAAAAGTCCAAACCAGAGGAGGAAGAACAACAAGAAGAAAAATACGGGGACGACGGTGAGTTGAGAGGCGGATATGAAGAAACCCCTCAAGAAGGTGAAGAAGAGTACAAAGACGAAAATCAAGATGATCAAGAAGGCACAGATGAAGAAGAAAGATAAACGGCTTCTATATGAGTTTCAAATATGTAGCTCTTAAGGCAGCGAAATCAGCTGGCAAAATTTTGAAGTCTGATTTTAACAATATAGATTTTGTAAAAAATAAAGGAAAACATGATATTGTATCAGCTAGTGATTATAAATCAGAAAATGTTATACTGAATATTTTAAAATCAACTTTTCCGGATCACACAATTGTAACTGAGGAATCTGGAAAGCAAAACAGGCCTTCAGATTATTGTTGGTATGTAGATCCTCTAGATGGGACAGCAAATTTTGTGGCTGGAATCCCATATTTTTCTGTTTCAATAGCGCTTTCATATAGAGGGGAAATAATATTGGGGGTTGTTTTTAATCCCATACTTAATGAATTGTATCGTGCTGAAAAAGGGAAAGGTGCGTTTTTGAATAATAAATCAATAATGGTTTCAAAAAAGAAAGATTTGGAGGACGCCTTTTTATCATCAGCCCACTCATCAAATGAAAATAACCTAAAGGAGGCTCTAAGAATAATAGGAAAACTTTCACTAAATTCAAGAAAACTCCTAATCAGTTTTTCTCCGGCTTTAAACTTATGTAATATTGCAAGGGGAAGATTAGACGGTTTGGTGGATATAGGTACAACTCCCGAGGATCATGCTGCAGGCAACATAATTGTCACGGAGGCTGGCGGTAAAGTTCAAAACTACAAATCTGCTAGTTGGGATGTTAATAAAAAAGGCATTATAGCATCTAATGGGTTTTTACATACCAAAATTTTAGAAATAATAAAGTAATGCGGAAAAAGAAATAATATTTCATTAAATATGCTGAGATAATTGATTAAGTTCAGTCAGATACCCATCAACTTTATTTTCAACATCTACTTTTTTATAAAACTTTTTCCTGTCTAATAAATATCCTCTAAAGCCAAATACTTTTGCAGACAATACAATAGATAAAGAATCGTCTACTACTACACCTTTCGATTTGTCAGATAAACCAGTTATGTCAATAACCCTTTGCCAAAATTTTGGATCTGGTTTATCAAAAGGATCGCCGGTGATGATGTGGCTTTTAGAAAACAAGCCTTTCAACCCCTGATTTTCCACTCTGATCACCTTCTTCTTTTCAGAAATTTTTGGATCGTATCTCATTGATTCACCTTCAAAAACCAGTCTTCTATCACTTCCTGTGATAATAAATAAATTTTCTCTATCCAAACATCTAAGATAATTTATAGCTTCTGTATATGCTTGGGAACCAGTAGAAACAGCGTCCCAGTAAGCATCTATTGTTTGCGTTATTGTCTTTCCATCTAAACCCAATTTTTGTTGATCTGATAAATATCTTAGCCATAACTCCCTGCTCCACATAAAATTAAATGATATTCCTGCCAATTCTGGTGGAACCAGGATTGTATAAGAATTCAGTTTATCCCTCAAAGAAATAGGTTTGGGGTCGTTGTTGCCGTGATGAATAGAATCTAAGTCATAAAAAATTTGTCCAAACAAATTGCCAGCTGAAATGCCCTTTTTGTCAAGTCTCTCTTTCAAAAAGTCTTTTACTCTTTCTGTGCCTGCGTCTTGATTAAATGGTGCCAAACTGTGGTCTACATCCAACAGAAGAGTACAATTCATAATACTTACATCTAATTAAATTGTGTTAGGATAAAAAAAGTAAGCCCTAACTTTAACCAAACAATCCTGCTAGACCAGATGCTGCTTCTTCTGCTTTCTTTCCATCGTCTTCTTTTTTATCTTCTTTCTTTGCTTCTGCTCCGTCACTTGCTGCTGGTGCTGCGACTGCTGCTGTTATAACAGACTGTTTTATAGCCTCATCTATGTTCACATCTTTTAGGCTTGAAACAAGGGCTTTCACTCTTGCTTCGTCTGTGTGTGTTCCTGCAGCTTCCAAAACTTTTTTTACTCCATGTTCGTCTACTGCTTTTCCAGCGCTGTGTAGGAGAAGAGCTGCGTATACTTCCATCATATTATCCCTCCGTTTTTATTTTGGAACTTAAAGTTTGCATCTCTGCATTTGCTTTTTGTAACAAATATTTTATGCTTTCTTCGTTTACAACCTTGCCATTTACTGCCAAGTTCAATGCATTCTTGTAAGCCTTTGAAATAAATATCTTTACATTGTCCTTTGTTACAAAGTCTATACCAACTGATAGATTCAAAGCATTTAAGTATGCTGTTTTCAGGTCGTCTAAGTACTTTTCTTTTGGTATGAACAGGATGTCTTTCTTGTAGATTGTTCCGCCATCCAAAACAGCCAATAAGTCTAAACCAATTTCCATCGGCTCAATACCCAATTTAGCCATAGCAGCTGCGACTTCCTTGCTTATTTTTTCACCGGCCTTTACAATAATCGTATCCTTTTTAACACTTATTTTGGCCCCTTCTACAGTGGCAGGAATACCAGCCTTTTGAAGTTCACCGATTGCAGGGCCTGCTGGCAAGCTTGTTGGACCAGCTGAAACCAAAACATCCGCAGGAGCTATGTCACCTGCTTTTGCAGCTGCCTTGGATTTTGAGGCTGTAAGTACTGCAGCCAAATCAAATGGATTCTGATCACTGAACAAAAGGGCTGGTTGTTCTTTTAGAAATTCTAAGAGTTTTGATATCCCCTCTTTCTTAACACCCTTCAAAGCCAGTTCTATCAAACTTTTCTTTGCAACCTTAACCTTAGCTTTACCTTTAAGTTTTTCCTTTATCGAGAACAGTTGTTTTCCAGGGAGCTTATACATATTCACAACTCCCACAATCTGGTGTTTCTCAATAAACTCCTTTAATTCTTTCACTGTTTGTTGCTTTTTTATTGAAACCATATAAACATCAATTATAACCTCAACGGCAATTTGATTGCCGGTCCCATTGTAAGCTTGATATAAACTGCCTTTATGTTATTTTTCCCTTTAGGCAATTTTTCCTTAACAAAATTTACAAGAGCATTAATATTAGTTTCAATTTTTTGATCGTCCATTGTGTCTGTTCCAACAATTGTGTGGATAACGGGGGTGTTTGTAACACGGATTTTCACTGTTTTTTTTGCGGCTTCAGAGAAAGCTTTTATGTTTGCATTTGGTGGCATGGGTTTTGGCATCTTGCCTAGTGGACCTAAAACCTGACCTAATGTCTTACCAATAAGAGGCATCAACGCAACTTCACCAAAAAATGAATCATACTCGCTTGCCAGGGCCTTTAGTTTTTTAACATCTTTAGCTAAAACATCAATTTCCGCCTTCCTTATAACAAGGTCCACATCATCCTTCGCCGCAGAAGCCATCGCATCTGCAATCAAAACAACCTTTGTTACCTTTCCTTTTCCCTCAGGAAGTAAAAAATCTAAATTAAGCCTGTTTTCAGGCTTTTTCAAATCAAAACCAGTCAAACTAATAACAAGATCAAAAGTCTGGGAAAATTTCCTTTTCTTTCCCTTTTCCCTAGCTTCTTTTATTTTAGATAAAATGTCTTCTGCCATATGCGACCTTTCAGTCTGGTCTCCTACCGAAGTAGTGGAGTAGTTGGAAACAGGTCTCTACCAATTTATTCGAACCTGTTTCGTCCCTTAACGTTATTCTTAAGATTATGGGTAAAGATATATAAAGGTTTTGTGTAGTCAAAATACACATTATATAAATCCAATTCCCAACTCTACTCTATGGAAAAGAAGAAAATTCTAATCGTCGGTTTCGGTGGAACAATAGCGATGGTGGTGGATGTAGAGAGAAAATGTCTGGTTCCAGCCAAAGATATCCATGAAATAATAGAAATGGTTCCGCAGATAAAGGATCTTGCCGATGTTGATTTCATTGATCTGGAAAACCTCGACAGCACAAATATTAATCCTCACCATTGGACAAAGCTAGCCCTTTTCATAGCTGATAACATGAACAAGTACGATGGTTTTGTGATTACACATGGAACAAATACAATGTCCTACACATCGTCTGCACTTGCTCTCGCTCTCGGCCGCGGCTTGAAGAAACCTGTTGCGATTACAGGATCACAACTACCTTTGATATCTGTAGGCACAGATGCAAAGTTCAACCTTGAAAATTCAGTCAAAGTAATTTTAACGGCAATAGATAAGAAAATAGCAGAGGTCATGGTTGTGTTTTCAGATGTTGTTTTGAGAGGTTCTAGAACAGTAAAAATAAGCGAGTCAGACTTCAAGGCATTTGACTCTCCAGCAGTCGATCCTATTGCACGCATAAGGTCTACAGGGATATTTTTCTCAAAAGACGCTTTCAGAGTGGATGACAGCATACCGTTTGACTGCAATCCACACTTTGATGCAGGCGTCCTTGCAGTCGACCTTACACCAGGCCAATCCCCATCACTGATTAGAGAAGTCCTAAAATCAGGTGCATGTAAAGGAGTTATTTTAAAATCACATGGAGCAGGCTCTGTTCCAAGCCAGGGCGAATACAACTTCTTACCTTTGATTAGGGATTCTGTTTACACATACAAAATACCCATGCTAGTTTCAACCAAATTCCTTGGAGGCAATTCATATAAAGAGGTAAATGACGAGCCTGCTGTTGAAGCCATAGAAGCAGGAGCTATAACAACAGGCGATATGACAGACGTCATGACAGAAGTCAAATTAATGTGGCTGCTCAGAAAGGGTTTCAAAACAAAAGAAGAATTGGCATCCGAGATAAGAAGAAGCTATGTCGGCGAAATCACGCCTTTTTGAAAATTAAAATTAGTTGTCTAGTGCAGTAGCCGGTTTGGGTGCTTCTGGTTGTGATGCAGTGTCTATAGCTCCTGCAACTGCTCTTGCCGCCTGAGTATAAATTGGTTCAACAAACTCGCTGCCAACAACCACAGCAAAAGGCTTTTCGTCATCTTGTTTAAGTCTTATTTCTAGATAATCGTATCCGATTTTCTTGTCCTTATCGGAGAATGAGAATGGATATATGCCCTTACCCATTCCAGGAGCATCATAAACTGCCCATAATTTTGCTTCAGGTAAAGGCTGTGGAGCAGCGCAAGCAGCTAAAGATAGTGTTAAGAAAGCACTTCTTGCAAATCTTCTAAATCCTGCATAAATTGTCTCTGCCATATAAATTTAATATGATAGCAAGGCTTATATTCTTATTATGACACAACAAGACCAACAACCTGAGTAATAGTGCCCACTTCTACAATTTCTAGTCCAGGAACTGTGAAGTTTCCTTGGCCAGTTGGAACCAAGAATTTGGAAGCTCCTTGTGCCTTTGCGCCTTCTGCTTTTGCTTGTTGGCCTCCAATCTGGCCAATGCTTCCATCTACGTTTATTGTCCCTGTTATAAAAACATTGGCATTAAGGTTCCTGTTTTGTATAGCAGCAATCATTGTAACTGACATGGCCGCCCCAGCAGAAGACCCATCAATAGAAACCACAGTCTGGCTCCCCACAATCTTAAAACTAACTGTAATATCACTTGAACCCAAACCAACACCTGTGACTTGCTGAGCCACGATGGCAGCTGTCCTTATAGAGTCTTGTGTTGTGGAAGATACATCAACATTCTGCAAATCAATGGACTGCTTGCCTGTACCACCAACAAACTTGACTTCCATCGGCACCATGACTCCAGATCCATTACCTGTCACAGCCGCGACAAAATAACTCTTTGTTATTGGAGTCAAAGACTGGACCCTTTGCTGAGAAGAACTTAATTCAGATTTTGTTGATGTAAGCTGGCCTTCTAATGTGTTTATTTGCGCTTCTGTCTGGCCTAATTGTGTTTTCAAATTATTAATCACTGCTTCCTTTGTTGTTATTGTGCTGGCTAAAAAAGTTATGTTATTCAATAAAGTGTTTATGTAAAAGCCTCTTTTCTCCAATTCCTGTCCTTGAGAACCAATTGTTTTTTTCTGGTTATCAACTGTTCCTGTCAAATTATTTACTTCCTTTGTTTTATTGTCAACAACCTCGCCCAAATATTTTATGTTGCCAGCCTGGCCCTCTATCACATTTCCTTGAGACAATATTGTAGAAGCCTTGTTTTGGTTGTCAACCCAAAAAGTAAAACTAAGATATCCAACCACACCAGCAACGGCTAGTAGTATGACTATTGTGACGCTAAGATGGATTTTAAGTTTTTTGTGCCTATGAAGAAGATGATTAAAAAACTCCTCTGTGTGCTTGATCTCCTCTCGTATTGTTTTGTGTTTAGCCTTATGGTCTTCTGCCATGTATATCTATATGTTTCTGTTTAAAAATAAGTTTTGATGCTCGTGTCCTATTTACCTTTTTTCTGTTTCCTTTTCTTCTCTTCCTTTGGCTTTGCTTCTGTTGACGCCGCCTTGGTTGCTGCAGGAGCTGTTCCAGGGGTTGCGCCTTCTGCCACAGGAGCTGTCGCCGCTGCTGCCGCAGCTTTCTTGGCTTCCTCAGTTTTAGCCTTTTCTTCAGCTCTTTTAATAGCCTCTTCTTTGACAAATGTTTCGCTGCCGACGCCTACGCCCATGCTTCTACATGTGCCAACAACCTGTTTAACATAATTTTCATCATCAGAATCAAACCTCGATTTAGCTATACCTTTAACCTGATCAAGTGTAAGGGAACCAATGCACTCAAGGCCTGCTTTTCCAGAGCCCTTCTCTGCTGACAATTCCTTTTTTATCAAAGCAGAAGTAGGAGGTTTTCCAACTTCAATTGTGAATGTTTTGTTTGGGCCCACAGTGACTTTAACAGGGACTTGCATACCTTTCAAGGATGCTGTCTTCTTGTTTATTTCTTCTACTACTTTGCCAATAGGCACGCCTAAGGGCCCGAGAGCTGGTCCCAATGGAGGCGCGGCTGTTGCTTTCCCTGCTTCCACAATCACGCTTACTGTTTGTCCCATAGGTATGCACTATTTAATTAGCTTTTTATACTAAGCCCCCTCACTGTAAGATTTTCTCAGGTCTTCAAGGGAGAATTTCTTCACTTCCTCTTTTTTCTCCTCTGCTTTCTGGACGCCTTCTTGTTTTGGGGCTTTCTTCAAAATTTTGACAAAGCTTGTTGCAATCGTGATTGGTATAGGCATGCTTGCTTCTAATAATTCAACTGTGACTTCATCTTTTGTCTTATCAATCCTTTTTATCAGGCCTTTCTCACCTTTGAAAGCGCCGCCAACAATTTCAACTTCATCTCCAATATCAACGGCAATCTTCTTAACTTCTAAAAATCTCTGGATGTCAGTAAGCCCTATTGGCTTTTCCATAAGGCTTCTTATGTGCAACATCCCTTGTAGCGCTTTGTGGATGTCAGCCAATTCCCCTTCTATGAAAACATAACCTTTAAGCTCTGCTGGATGAAGAACAGCCTTTACCCTTAACGCTTCTGATTTTATTTTGATGTGTAGCATGTCAACTACAATATTCTCCCTTCCTGCTGTTGTCCTCAAACTGTAAAGTCCGTTCATAACCCACCTAATATAAATCCAATAAAGATTACAAAACCAATAAGTCCTATAATCACAATACCCATTGCAGAAACCTTGACGCTACTTGTGAACTCCTCTCTGTTAGGCTTCCTGGCTATCATTATCACCCTTCTATAGTTCCCTAGTTTTTCCCTTAATCCCATAGTGATATTATAACAATTAGTATTATTTATACTGAACTAAAGAATAAAAAGCTTTTAGGCTCTTTCAGCGGGCTGTTTTTCTACTTCAAACCCATAGTGTTCCAATAATGTTGTTGCTGTTTCTACGTCTGGATCTCTGGCTATCAGATCTTTTGAAATTGAGTGTTTTGGAATCTTATTGGTACTACCAAGTTCAAAAATATTACCATTAAATTCAGGCGGCCTATAATCAATGCTTTCCTTGTCCAATGTTCTCATGGCTCTATCAATAAGATCGGTCTCTTCATGTCTGCCATTATGTGCTAAAGCAAAAGTAATTCTGACATATGCGTCTCCACCAGAAACCCAATATCTTTCTCCAAATCCCCGAAGACGTGTTTCACGAACAAGCGGCATAATCTATCTTTCAGCATCTACAAAATCAACGCCCAAAATCCTTTCTATCTCCCTTTGCTTCTCGGAGGTATATGTCTTTTCCGGTCCATAAATCTGGGTTGATTTGACACCTGTAATAATTAACATTGATCTGATGGTATCGCCCATAGCCTTATCCATCATGGCACCCCAAATAATCTTTGCATCTGGGTTTATTTTTGAGCCAACACTCTCTACAATCTCTTGGCACTCCTTTATTGTGACATCTAAACCACCAGAAACATTGATCAGCGCTCCTGTAGCTCCTGTTATATCAACATCCAAAAGGGGGTTGGTTAAAGACTTTTCAACAGACTCGATTGCGCGGTTTTCTGAGTCGGATTCGCCCATCCCAATCATTGCAAGCCCTCCAGATCCCATGACCGCCCTTATATCAGCAAAATCCAGATTGACTAAACCGGGTTTTGTAATAAGTTCTGCAATTCCCTTGACAGAGTTCACTAAAATCTCATCTGCAACCTTAAAGGCCGTTGTAACAGAAACATCAGGCACAATTTCTAATAACTTGTCGTTTGGAACGACTATCAGTGTGTCTACTGTGTTCTCCATGCTTTCCAACCCTGCGTAAGCATTTGCCATCCTTTGCTTGCCTTCCATTGAGAACGGCAAGGTAACTATACCGACTGTAAGGATTCCAAGCTTCTTTGTTATGTCAGCGACAACAGGCGCGGCCCCTGTCCCTGTCCCACCACCCAATCCGCAGGCGATGAAAACCATATCAGCCCCTTCTAACGCTTTCCTTATATCATCTCTCGATTCTTTAGCTGCCTCTGATCCAATCTTGGGGTCTGCGCCGGCTCCTAAACCAGCAGTTATCTCTTTACCAATTAAAATCTTCCTATCTGCATCTGTGTATAACAAATCTTGAGCATCTGTGTTAATCGCAACTGTCTCTGCGCCAACAATTCCAACTTGCATTAGCCTAGAAATAGTATTGTTTCCACTTCCACCAATACCTATAACCTTTATCTCAGCTTTTCTGGATTCAAGGATCTTTCTTAATTCTTCGTCTTCTGGCCTTTCAAAAGTAGGAACTCTTTTTTCAGCTGTAAGCGCTGAGTCAACAAGAGAGTCTGATCCAAATCCCATAAATAATCATTGAATTGTTAAAATCCATCCATTTTTACTATTATTATATTTACAATAAAACTTTATAAAGGTTAAATGTCCAAAAACTAGCGGTGATTTATTTCCCATCAGTGAAGGTTATTGTCTTGATCTCTTTTATCCACTTTTTAATTGTCTCTTCCAATAACTTCTCTATTAACTTATTTTTTTGTTTCAAAGAAACATCACATTTGTCGCCTTCAATTTTGACTGTCCCTTCGATACTAAAATATTTCAAAAGATTTTCCACCCTTTCTTTCCCGTCTTTTATGTCCTTTACAATTTTTACTTTATATAAAAGAATCTTGTTCGCAAGTGGATGGTTGAAGTCAACTCTTACTCGGCCGCCGGAAACAGACTGTATTTTTCCATTTCTTCCATCAATGTTAACGAATGCGCCTGGTATAGGGTTTATTTTTTGCTGAATAAACTTTGCAAAAGAAATTATTTGTACCAGTTTAGGTTCCCTTGAGCCAAAACCTTTGTCAGAACTTACTTCAAATTCCCTTTCCTCTCCCACATTCATCTGTTTTATTTGCTCTTCAACACCAGGGATTACAGACCGCGCTCCAACAATAACCAGTGAAGGCCCGTATTTATTGTGTTCATCATAAACACCTTCCTTTGTAGCCAGTTCCTGGTCTGTCAAATCAAAAATCTCTCCAGTATCCTTAACCCTTCCCACAAATTCAATCTGAACAAAGTCGCCATCTTGCATATATACCCTCTTTCTTAACTCTGCTGGAAACAGATCTTGACCAATTGTGTATGATTTGTTTCGTCCCTTTCGAGCCTTATAACCCAGAAAGAAAGGGTTTACTAAAGCTCTCCTGGAGTAAATATCAAATTCCCTTAAGCCAATTTCTTAATTATAGATGCCTGTCTTATAAACTTATATTGTTTTGCAAGAAATAATAAACATGGAAGCTAGAGTGCCAGATTTGGAAATATTCCCAAAACAAAGAACCTTTTTTCTACATGGAGAGATGGCGGGTTATAAAAGTCTTAGAGAAGTGCATGATTCTTGGGTAAAAATACATTTGGATATGCACCTGTTTATTATGAAATATCAACTGAAAGCGAAACTCTTGAAGGATCTGGAATAATAGGGATGCTTAATGGAGAAGACTATAGGATAACTGTTGTTGGAAAAGGAATTACAAGAATAATTTCAGAAAAAGATCCAGGTCTTGACAGGATAAAAATATATGCTATAAGGCAAACATGTGATGAGTATGTGGATTTCTTATTTGACATTGTAGATGGAAACTGTGGTTTTATTGTTGTCCCAGAGGGTCACAGAGAATCATTTAGGGTAACTCAGGAAAATAGATAAGCTAATATTGTAGAAAATCCAAATAATATTGTATGAGTCTCGGAATTGTGTTGGCAATAGTAGCCTCGGTTTGTTTTGGAATATCAGTTGCTTTGCAGAAGTATGGCCTTAAGTCTCTGAAAAAGTTTTCTTTTGCTGGAATGGTCAAAAACAAGAGGTGGATCCTTGCCCTGGCCATAGGGATTGTTGGAATATTGCTTTATTTGGTTGCTCTTAATTTGGCTGATTTGTCGGTTGTACAGCCGCTAACAGCGCTCACAATAATAATTCCTGTAATAGCAGGCGTTACATTTTTCAAAGAAAAAGTAGGAGGAATAAAATGGGCATTACTGGCTCTCGTAGTAATAGGGGTAGTCCTTATCTCAATATCTTGATGCCTGTGATAGCAGGGATATTGATAGGCGTAGCTGGGTATTTGATAAAATTAGTGATGTCCTCTATTAGCTTAAATGCGACATTTCTTGTGAGCATATTGCTGCAACCCCTTTCCTATGTTGCAGGTGTTTTAGGCCTTGTAGGTTTTTTAATTTTCCAAAAATCCCTGTACAAAGGTAAAGTGTCTGTTGTCACTCCAATAATGAGCGGCATAGGCATATTATTGCCAGTGGCTTTAGCAATAATTTTCTTAGGCGAGCCCAGTCCTCTGATAAAATTAGTCGGGATAGTTTTGATTTTGATGGGTGTTGCTGGATTGAGGGATTAAAGGATTTAAAGCTTGGTATCAAGGATTTCTATGATAGATTTAGTAGGTATAATGAATGGCGTTGACGCTATTATTTGGGCTATACCAGGCACCATATCAGACTATTTAGGAAGCCGCATGGATTCTGCAAAAAACGATTTCTCCAGAGGCGTTTATGGAGCTGTTAAAGGTGTGATAGACGGGACAGTTAAACTGCATCATGTGACAGCTGTCCTAAACCACGAACTTCCACAGAGCGATTTTGACAAGGAGAGAATGGACAAATTTAGAGCCAGTGAAAATAAAGTGGAAAGATATGCTAGAAGGCTTACTATGCTGGCAGAAACTGCTGGATATGGATATCTTGCTTCACAGTTAAACCCCTGGGCGTTGGCTCCAGCGGTATACAATATTGCAGATATGTTTGTAGAAGATAGAAGAGAAGACGAAGCTCGTGGTTATGAAATACCACTAGGAACTCCTCCGGAGATAAATCCAAAATGGATAGAAAATGAATTTTCTCTATTGGATATTTGATTTAACACAATTCTATTTCTTGTAAACCACAAAATAAGGCAGTTTGTCCATTCCCCTATATTTGAACATTTTGTAATTTGCTCTCCTTGCTGTTGGAGAGAGTTGGTATTTTTCTAAGTTACCTCTAGGAACAAATGGGTAGAATCTAATTTCCTGTTTTTGAATCCCTTTTTCAACCCATTTAAAATTGATAAATAAAGGGGGTACAAGATATCCCGATTTCAAAACCTTGTCCATTATTTCCCAACCAGCTCCCAATAAATGTCCAGTTGGTCTTGTGGATAATGTTTTTATCTGTGCTCTAAATGAACAGCCAGTACACTGCACATCAAAAAGCGGATAGTTTAAAGGCAATTGCATCAACTGTTTTTTACAATTGGGACATTTAACCAATTTTATGACTTCCTCTTCACCTAGTTTCCCAGTATCATGGTTTTTGGACATATCACTTCCATTCATCTCTCAATTCTCTAATAAGTTCTGTTGAAGATTTTGTAAACAGACCTTTAGCTAAACCTCTTAAAGCTTTGATCGGGTCTTGTGAGGATGTTTTTATCCGTATACAACCACCGACAACTTCCATATAAACCTTTTTGCCTTCAACTAAACCAAGATGTTCTCTAATATATTTCGGAATAGTAATTTGTCCCTTGGAGTTAACCATCATCTCTTTCATAGAATTCTATGCTGCATTTGAACTCACTTCAATCCCAGGCTTCCCGGACTCTGTTTTTCTTGCTCTATTTAATGAATTAACCTTATACGCCCCTTTCAACCTCTTTGATTATATCCTTGCCAAGAGCACTCCAGAAATCCTGGATCTCCGCTGCTTCCTCAATGCTCACAATATAGCCCCTATAATTTGCATTGTTTCTAGTTTTTCTAAACCTATCCAGATTTTTCAGCGTTGTTGAATTTTGGATTTTAAGATCCATCAATATTTCCATACTCACCTCATGACTTGCCTTAGGTTCGTATCCCAACGATAACCATCTTGCATCTCCAATCTGCCTTAGGCATTCATAGTATTCTCTAAAAACCAATGTTGCTGTCTCGTTAATTAAAGGCACTTTTTTGACAGCAACTATTCCAATTTTTGCAGCGGATATCAGGGAGTTTATTTTTGGGACATCAATCGATCTCACTTTCAACTTACCTTCCCTAATGAGCTGGTCTATCTTTTCCTTATCCATTTTCTACCTCCAAAAAGCCGTGTAAAACTATTCCATTCAGTATATTGGAAAAAAGGTCTCTTTTTATAATTTTCCTATTGAAAAGATGTATCCTTATTTTCTTTCCAAAAAACTTCTCAAGTGGTGCAAGTTCTTTGAGCTCAATGATTTCAAATTCTTTCTCCTTTAGAACTTCAATTGCAATATCAATATCGGAATCTTTTCCGTCCTCGCCCTGCCTGAAACTCCCGAAAAGTGTAATTGATTTTGGGTTTCCGAATTTCTCGCTAAGATATTCTATCAGATTGGTCGAAAATATCAAATTTATATTATAAGCAATTTTCCTTTTTCTGAACCCAAATCCTTCATTATTTGCCCTAATTCTCCACGACTTTTCCCCTAACTTCTTCAAGACTATAAAACCCCACTCCTCCATTTCTCGTATTATATAACTGGATTGGCTTTTCGAAACTCTACTCAGTTTTGATATTTCTGAAAGTGTGAATTCTGCATAGGAGTTTTTATACAAAACCTCTGCGATCTTCTGTTCACTGGTTCTTTTTTTAAACAATTGTTCTATTTTAGGACTATATAGTTCTTTCATATTACATATGTACTATTTTAGGACTTATAAAGTTTTGGCTATAACAACTTCGGAGAATTATCTGACTTCAATACCCAGGTTCATTTACTATTTCCAAATGGAGAATTTTCTTGTCAATTCAGAAACAAGATTCCAATCGCCAAACAAAACAATTCCAAAATATTCTAACTGTTCTTCTTTTGTTTGCGCTGATCTTTTTATCTGGTCTTCAAAAGTTCCTTCTATCATTGTATTTGTATAATCTGCAAATTGGATATTATTTTCAATGCACGCCTTCCTCAAAATCCTGATCTTGTTGGAATTCGCTTTGAGGATCATGAATGGCATTTCTGAAACTTTATCATGGTTCCCATTATCTGCATCTTTATAATTGGTTAGCCTTAATTCATCTTTTTGTATATTGGCCCCTAGCCCTATAGACATATGTGCTAATGCATTCATTACTTTGCCGATTTCAATCTTTTCATTCATTACAGCAACAAGTTTCTTAGCAAATTCTACCATATATTTTCTCCCTTCAAACAACCTCAATCCCCGGTTTTCCAGGTTCTGCTTTCTTGGCTCTTTGAGATGTGGATTTGTCTGCTCCAATAATCTCAACTTTGCAGCCAAACTCTTTTTCAAAAACAGATTTTGAGCATTCCAAAATACCCAGTTCCTCTTTCTGACTCAGAACGATTTCCGGTATCTTTGAAGGGTCTTTTACAATGTTTCCAACAATTCCAGGAACTTCCTTTCCGTGCTTTTTCATCTCACCATCCTTCATGACCTCTTTCAAAATCTCACCTGTATTGTGCGTTGTTTCCAGTTGTTTTTTGGTCTGCTTAAACAAAGAATATTTCCATTCATCTGAAACATACACAGAAATTTGGTTAGGCTTTTCCACTTTCAATAAGTTCAAAACTTCTTTTACATCGCATACAACCTTCTCAACAAAATCTTCTGCATATTCAGCTTTCTCATCTATTTTTTTCTGGTCAAATTTAGGCCATTTCTCAGTAGATGCAAATCCCTTATTACCTAGTTCAGACCAAATTTCCTCTGATGTGTGAGGAACAAATGGATTTAGAAGCAAAGCAAGCTTTTGCAAACACTCAGAATAGATTTTTTTGCTTATGTTTTCTTTGTTTTTGTTCAAGTGATTTACAAAAGCCATTATATTGTTTAAGGCCAGGTTGAATTGGTACCCTTCAATATGTTCTGTGATTTTTTGTATTGTTTTATTTAACTTGCTTTCAGTCACCTTGTCTTTGATATTTGATTTAGATTGCTGTTCCAGTAAACCAAAAACCTTATTCAAAAACTTGAAAGAACCTTCCACACCCTTGTCTGACCATTCCAATTCTTTTTCCGGATCAGAGGCAAACAAGATGAAAAATCGTCCAGTGTCAGCCCCATATTTTTCTGTTATCTCGTCTGGTGAAACTACATTGCCTTTGGACTTGGACATCTTTGCTCCGTCCTTTGTAATCATTCCTTGGGAAAGCAGGCGAAGGAAAGGTTCATCAAAATCCAGCATTTTCATGTCCCTCAAAACCTTTACAAAAAATCTCGCATATAATAAATGTAAAATTGCATGTTCTATGCCCCCTATATATTGGTCTACAGGCATCCAATATTTGATGGCTTGTTTATCAAACATTTCACTGCTTTTTGCAGAACAATATCGGATAAAATACCAGGAAGAATCAACAAATGTGTCCATTGTGTCTGTTTCTCTTCTAGCCTTTCCTTTGCATTTTGGACAAGAAGTTTCAACAAATTTCTTTGATGTGGCGACAGGATTGCCTTCGCCTGTAAACTTAACATCTTCTGGGAGTAAGACAGGTAGATCTTTTTCTGGAACTGGTAGAGTACCACATTTATCACAATACACAATCGGTATAGGCGTGCCCCAATATCTCTGACGGGAGATGAGCCAATCGCGGAGTTTGAATTGGGTTGTTTTTTTGGCTCTGCCTTGTTTTATTGCCCATTTTGAAAACTCTTCCCTTGCTTGTTCTGTTTTCATTCCATTAAAGTGAAGCGCATTTATCATCACACCTTCATCATGATAAGCCTTTGTCATTTTTTCAGCTTTAGTTTCAGAACCATTTTCAGGTTTTATAACAGGCAAAATTTCTATTCCATATTTTTTTGCAAATTCAAAATCTCTCTGATCGTGTGCAGGGCAACATTTTACAACCCCTGTACCATATTCCATTATTGCAAAATTAGCAATGTAGATAGGCATTTTTTTAGAAGTTGCATAGTTAAGAGCATATTTACCGATAAAATAACCTTCTTTTTCCTTTGCCTTGTTTGTCCTATCAACTAAGCTTTGCTTTTTTACTTTTTCAATAAATTCTAAAGCACCCTTTTCGTGTTTTGTTCCTTTAACAAGCTTCAAAACTAGAGGGTGTTCAGGTGCTAAAACAATGAATGTGACACCCAAAGTTGTATGAGGCCAAGTTGTGAATGTTTCCATTTTTTCATTTGTTCCTTCTATATCCCAAGATTCTATCAAGCCTTCACTTTTTCCTATCCAATTTGTTTGCATGGTTCTGACCCGTTCAGGCCAGTGATCTAATTTTGAAATATCTTTTAGTAACTCATCTGCATATTCAGTTATTTTAAAAAACCATTGCTCAAGCCTTTTTTCCCCAACCTCAGAAGAGCATCTCCAACACTTTCCATCTTCAACCTGTTCATTTGCTAAAACAGTATTACAGGAAGGGCACCAGTTGACAGGCGCTGCCTTTTTGTAAGCCAAACCTTTCTCAAACATTTTCAAAAAAATCCACTGATTCCACTTGTAATAGTCTGGCAAACAAGTAGATACAGACCTTGTCCAATCGTAGCTTAACCCGAGAGATTTTTGCTGGTTTTTGATAAACTCTATGTTGTCTAAAGTCCATTTTTTTGGGTTCACCTTGTTTTTTATTGCTGCGTTTTCAGCCGGCAATCCGAAAGCATCATAACCCATTGGATAAAGGACATTGAAACCGTTCATCCTTTTGTATCTGGCTATGGAATCGCCGATGGAATAGTTCCTCATGTGTCCCATGTGCAAGCGGCCGCTAGGATAAGGCAACATCTCCAAACAATAAAACTTCTTCTTTTTTGGGTCCTCTTTCACTACAAAAATTCCAGAATCCTCCCATCTCTTCTGCCATTTCTTTTCAATTGATTTGAAGTCTACCATAGAATATGTGTGTTTGATTTGGTTAATAAATAAGCTTATCGATGACTATAGAAAATAACAAGGTAGCCACCTACTTCACCGCCGTTAATTATCGGGTTATCTAAACCTAAAACTCCATATTGTCCATTTATCTCATAATCCTTTCTAACTGTATCTAAAAAATGCCTATCTATATCAAGAGGAAAAATAACACTGATTATAGATCTGTCTTCTGTAGGCACAATGACTGGAAGTTTAAGCATATTTAGGCCTTTTATAAGTAATTATATAAATACATAAGATACGATATACCGACATAATGGACCCGTAGCTCAGCTTGGATAGAGCGACATAGGATGTTAGAATTTCTAACGTTCTTTGCAGGCCTTCTAAATAAGATTAGAAGATATGAGAGATCTTTGATCTCAGTGAAGATAGCTGTAGGCCGTGGGTTCAAATCCCACCGGGCCCGTTCAAATCAAAGTGCAGTTCTCTCCGAAGTCCTGAGTCCTCAGTCTACGGTCTTGATATCTATAATTTGAGAGAGAAGTACAATCGGGAAAAGGAAAAAGTGAAAGATTGGAATACTACAGAAGAAAACAAAAAACTATTTCTTGATTTTTTGAACAGAAGAGAGTCTGAAGGCATCGGCGTTGTCCAGAGGATAAAATACATTGATTCTGTGAAAACGCTCGTGCAGTTTAATGGAAAAGAGTTTTCTTCTTTTACAGAGAAAGACCTTCAGGACTTTGTTCTTTCGATGGACAGGTTCAAGCCCAAAACAAGGCACATCAAGTGGTACTGTGTAAAGAAATTCTTTGAATTTATTGGAAAAAAAGATTTGTATATAGATTTCAAGCCTAGATTTGTCAAAAAGAAAGTTAGGCTTCCAGAAGAATTATTGACACAAGAAGAAGTAAACCAGATGATACAAAAGGCTTATTCAATAAGGGATAAAGCTCTGATAGCTGTTTTGTACGAATCTGGTTGCAGGATCGGAGAGTTGCTTACAAGAAAAATAAAACACGTTTCTTTTGACAAATATGGAGGTGTTTTGATTGTAGACGGAAAGACAGGACAGAGAAGAGTTAGACTGATTCAATCTATTCCTTTAATTGCAAATTATATTTCAAATCATCCACAAGGAAATCCAGAATCTTATTTGTGGATAAGCTTGAACAACTACACAACTCCAATAATGCACAGGGTTGTTTATGCAATGCTTCAGGAAATTGCGCAAAAAGCAGGAATTAGAAAGCATGTTCATCCTCATTTGTTCAGGCATTCAAGAGCTACGCATTTGGCAAACAAGCTGACAGAACAGCAGTTGAAAGTTTATTTTGGCTGGACTGGCGGCTCCGAAATGGCTTCAATATATGTCCACCTTTCTGGAAGGGATGTTGATGATGCAATCCTTAAATTAAACGGGATTCAAACTGACAACAAAGAATATAACAGTGTTATACCTGAGACTGTAACGTGTTTTAGATGTTCTGCTAAAGTCCACATATCCTCAAAAATTTGTCCAAAATGTGGGATGATCTTGTCTGAAAAAGAAGCGTTTGAACTGAAAGAACAAAATGATGTCGACTTTCAAAGGTTCCTATCGGAATTATATAATAAATGGAAAATTAACAGACATGGGGAAATATAACAATGTTATTTTTAATTAAATAATTAATTAAATAACTAACTAAAATGATACTTTAACCTTTTTTAGGCATAATATTTAGTATAGTTACATTGTCATTAAGGAAACTTTATATATCAGTGATCCAATATATGGATATGAAAAATAAAGAAAAAAAGGCACCATATATGCCTAAAGGATGGATGGCTAGATTTTTGAATCTCGTAAAAAGGGTAAAACTAGACAAAATAAATAGTAAGACGATCGCTCAGTACGAGATAGCTACCGCACCGAATGCATCTAAAGTAACATCCGGATTAAGATTTTTGAATATAATAGACGATAATGGGGATGTTGTTCCTGAAAATTTTAATAAACTACGTCTTGAGGGGGAAGAGTATAAAAATTCTCTAAAAAACATAATTCAAATAGCATATTCAGATTTATTCTCGACGATTGAAATTGATAAAGCGGAGCTTGTTCATCTTCTCAACTATTTCATTGGAAAATATGATTACTCGCGACCCCAAGCCAAGCAAGCATCGATTTTATTTGCCTATTTGTGTAAAGAAACAGGTATTACACTTTCTGGTGAGTTGGAAAAATTAAATAAGACCGAACCTTATTCAACTACCACTTCGATTAAGACAAAACAAACAGCGATCTCTACTCAACGTCAATCAAAAGAAAGAGTAGAAAAAAACATTGCTTCAACAGACAAGACAGGTAGTAGTGACGATTATATAATTTCTGTTCGCGGAAAGGATATAAATTTTAGCTTAACTCTGAAAACAGAAGAAGATATCGAAAAATTTAAAAATGTAGTAATTACATTATTGGGCGACAGACTTACAAAAAGTGAAAACAATTCATAATCACGCGTGATCCTAAGCCCAGAGACCATAAGCCAGCATTCCAGCAAGGCGTGATCTCTGGCAATATATATTTACTAAAAGGCATTAATAAGCTAAATCTCACTCTCAACAGACTTCAACAAGTTGAACAATTTCATCCGTATAACTTTAATTCTGTTTGTAAAGTTCTTGTGTTTCTCTTGTGAAATTATCCCAATATCTTTGCATAGGTCAAACCAGTATTGAGCTTCGTATGCTTCACCTATGCAAACCCTGATTTTTTGGGCTTGCTGTTTCTTGTTTTCCATTGATCCGAACTCCATCAGATTGGCTGGAATTGATGAGACTGCCCCAAATAATTGCTCTTTCAACCTGAAGCTTTTGTTTACATTTTCCAATTCAATAAAAACATCTTTGGAGAGCTGATAGCCCTCCTGATAAACGTCTAATTTTTCTGGATTTTGTGTCATAGTTCCTCCTTGAATTTATTCATCTAAAAATTCTCTTGCGATCCAGATCTCACGATCTGTGAGATCCTCTTCATCAAACTCGAGAGCCCTTTGGACTCTCTTTATCTCCCATAAAGTTGGTTTTTGTGTTTCCATAAATTCCTCCTCTGAGCTGGAAGCCCTTAATGAGCCCCGCCCTATGTTTTTGAGATACCATTTTTCATAGGGGCTACAGGGGACGAGTAAGCGGGAGCTACCGTGTCCCCTTCTCAAGTGAAGCGGCGGTTGAGCTAACCAACTAGAAAAAGCGAAACCGAAAACCATTAAGAATGAGCCGAACAATGTGAGGCGAGTCTTAAGGTTTTCAGCTCCCGATAGGATTTGGCACAAATTTAAACAACCAATTCAATTAATTATAGTGCTTATATGTCAACTATCAGCTATTTTTCAGAAAGTGAAAAGAGGATGAAACCAGTTGAATTGAACACATTTATAGACCTCTTTGCCGGCATAGGCGGATTTAGAATAGCGTTGGAATCTTTAGGCTTGAATTGCGTTTTCAGTTCAGAGTGGGACAAATACGCCCAAAAAACATATTATGAAAACTTTGGCGATGTGCCGGCAGGCGATATAACAAAAATAAAAGAAAGCGAGATTCCTTCTCATGATGTTTTGTGTGCCGGCTTCCCGTGCCAGGCCTTTTCCATATCAGGGAAACAGATGGGATTTGAAGACACTAGAGGAACTCTTTTTTTTGAGATAGCCAGGATAGCTAAATATCATAAGCCCAAAATTTTGCTCCTTGAAAATGTCAAGAACTTCGGAAAACACAATGAAGGCAAAACTTTAAAAACAGTTTTGAGAATTCTGGACGAGTTAGGCTACTGTGTTTTTTACAAACTTTTGAACGCAAGCCATTACGGGGTTCCAACTTCCAGAGAGAGAATATACTTTGTTTGTTTTAGAAAAGACCTTGGTGTTCCAAAATTCAGTTTTCCAGAGCCGACATTTGAAAAAATTTATCTTAAAGATGTTTTAGAAAAAGGAATAGATTTTTCAGAATATGAAATAGTCAGGAATGATATAAAAATAACAAAAAGCGATGTGCAGAAACCTTCATTAAATCCTATACAAGTAGGTTCTCTAAATGGGGGAAGCCAAGGCGAAAGAATATACAGCGCTTATGGACATGCTATCACTCTATCTGCCCACGGTGGCGGGGCTGCGGCGAAAACAGGAGCTTATATAATAGATGGAAAAATAAGGAAGCTCACTCCTAGGGAATGCGCCAGAGTAATGGGTTATCCAGAAGACTTTAAAATTCCTGTAAGCGATTCCCAAGCTTACAAACAATTCGGTAACAGCGTAGCTGTTCCAGTTGTTTCCAGAGTGGCAGGAAAAATTCTGAAAGCATGCGAGGTTGATGTGAAATGTGCCCAAGCGATTTAGCTGAATTAGGCTCTTCAACTGCAAAGGGCGGATTTGAGACTGAGGATGATGTGGTCAAAAAATTCAATAGATGGAAAAAAGACAAAGACGCCAGAAAATGGCTTGAAATAATGGGATATGACCTGAAAGAGATTGAAAATGTTATAGCGGTGAAGTTGCATGGCCATAAAACCGATGTCCAAGTTCAAATAACGGTGATAATGAAAAAGGCAATTTCTGCCGAGAATTTATCTGTGAAACTTGTCAGCAATCCTCGGGGCTTTAACCAAGTTGACAAAAGAAGGATAGACAACTACAAAGAGATGTGGGATATTCCAGACGGCATACTTAATTTGCTGAAACTGTATACAGGAGAAATAAAACCATCTGTTCCAAACCTGCGAGATCCGAGAAGAATGTTTTTTGACGAAATGCCAGAAGACGATCGAAACAAAATTTCGTCTTTTTTCACGAAAAACAAGATTCTCATTATTTCTGACATTATTAGAGGAAGGGGGCAATTTTCAGCTGGTTGGATGTTGGTTATTTTGAAAGTCGGCAAAAAACCTAAATGGGTTCTCAGAACAATAAACGAGACTATGAATGTTTTTGGCGATGGGGATGTAAAGTTCACAGATAGAGGAAGCATGAAAATCGGGCGTATAACAATGCAAAGAAAAGGAGGCGACGCCGGCAGAGAAAGCGCAAAAATGCTCCAGTTCAAAATAAATCCAGTTGAGCTTTTCAAAGAAGAGTGATGGAATGGCAGATTTTGTCTCAAAGAAAACAAGAACTAGAATAATGTCAAAAATAGGTTCAAAAAACACAAAGCTCGAAACAAACTTCAGGCGATATGTTTCAGCTGTTGGATTGAAATACAGACTTCATTATAACATTACGGGAAAACCGGATTTTGTTTTTGTTTCAAAAAAGATAGCTGTGTTTGTGGATAGTTGTTTTTGGCATGGATGCCCAAAGCATTTTAGGCAACCTAGTTCAAATAGAAAATATTGGATACAAAAAATTGAAAGAAACTCAAAAAGAGACAAAGACGTCACAAAAAGATTGAAACAAGAGGGTTGGAATGTTCTGCGTTTTTGGGAACACGAAATAAATAAAAATCCGAAGCGATGCGTTAGAAGGATATTGAAAATATACAGGATTGTCCCTAGTTTTGGAAAGTGAACAAAAGGAGGATCATTAGGAGGGTTTGAAATGGACGAGAAAAAACACAAAATATATTCTGATAAAAAGAAATTCATAGAAAACGAGTTAGAAAAAATTAAAGATACGATGTCTAAAACTTTGGAAAATTTGCCTAATGAAGAATTGCCATTCATGGAACCACATTTAAGAGCATTATATTTTGAAACTTACTTTTTGCTTGCTGAAGGATTTTATAATGCTTCTTTAGTTTTGTGTGGTATTTTATTAGAAAATATTGTTAAAGAAAAGTTGTTTATGGAAGGAATTCCAGATGAAGATCTTGAAAATATGGATTTTGGGGTCGCAATAAGCAAATGTATAGAAAAGAATGTTTTAACTAAAGATGAAATAAACTTTTTAAGAAATAGGAAAAATAGATTGCGTAATCCTTACGCTCATTATAATAAAATGAAATTATCAAAAGGTATTTATTTTCGTGCCTGGAAAATTGAAAACCCTGTAGAAAAATTAAAGGAATTGGGAGAACAAGTGAGAAAAGGTGAGTTAAAAGAATCTGAAGCCCGTAAAAAATTAATTGAAGGAGTTAAGCCAGAATTTATAAGTTCTGAAGACCTTAGGGGAGTATCACACATAGCTAAAGGTGAGATGGAAAAGAAACAAGCAGTTCCAGTTTTTCTAGAAATAGATAAATTTACACGAGAATTTGCCGAAAAATATTTTAAACCTAAAGATGTTCTAACAGCTCATTAATATTAATTTACTTTAGGAAAGAATATATCATATATTATTTTATCTAATTCTTTCACAATTTCTATTCCATCAAGACAAACTTTTCTTATTTCATCATCAGAAGGTTCAATCTGTTCATAGATGTTTATATGTCCCATCATATCGTTGCGGGCTTTATTGAAGTTAAACAGTTTGGATTTAAGCGTTTCATTTATCAATCCAACAGCAAAAAGATCTTTAAATAAAGGGGCAAAATACTTCCTGCTAATAATATTCCATTTTTCTACATGATTGCCTAGAAATTCGCCTTTCTCATTTTTGTTGAACTTATATCTCATTATTATTTTCATCTGATGGTGAATACCGGCGTGTATTGTTGCAAATGCCTTCCACACATTTTCATTTATGAGTTTGTCAAAATACTCCAGAGATAGCTTATTGCCATTATAGATTAGTGCGTCTTCCATTTGTAGGTTATGAATCACATATTTAAATTACAAGATCAATAACTCATTATGTCTTCAAATGAGTCGCCCAAGACTCAAGACAGTGGACAAAATACAGGAACTGATTTTGACAAGACTCAAGACCCAGAACACAAGACAGTAAGAACCGATTGCAAAGTTCAAATCCCACCGGGCCCGTTTTTATTCCTTTTTATCCACAATTCTACTTATGAGAATAATCCTGCATATAGACCTGGACTCCTTTTACGCATCCTTAGAAGAGAAGAGGAATCCTGAACTAAAAGGCAAACCAGTAGTGGTCTGCGTGTTTTCTGGAAGAACAGAAGACTCTGGAGCAGTTGCTACATCCAATTATCCAGCCCGCGCTTTAGGAATTAAATCAGGGATGCCAATTTCTCAAGCAAAAGAACTGGGAAAAGATGTGGCTGTTTACATACCCACCGATATCCCATATTACAAAGACGTCTCCGACAAAATAATGGAAATCTTGAGAAAGTATACTGATAAATTTGAGCAGAGAAGCATAGATGAAGCTTATTTGGATGTTTCAGACCTTGGCAATTTTGAGGAGGCAAAAATCGTAGCAGAACAAATAAAGAAAGATGTTTTTGAGTCTGAATGTATCACTTGTTCTGTGGGTATAGGACCAAATAAACTAATTGCAAAAATGGCTGGAAAGGTCAAAAAACCAGATGGTTTGACTTTAATAAAAACAGAAGAAGTAAAGGGGTTTTTGAATCCTCTGCCTGTTTCTAAATTGTTTGGTATAGGTCCAAAATCCCTGGAGTTTTTTGAAAAAGTTCAAATAAAAACAATTGAAGACCTGTCAAAAGCAGATGTCAATGTTTTGACAAAACAATTTGGGGAGAAAAAAGGGAGAGAATTCTGGGAAAGAGCAAATGGGATAGATATTGATGAAGTTGAGGAATTAGAAAAACAGCAGATATCAAAGATAGGGACACTAAAAGAAAATACAAAGGATTTGGATCTAATTGGTAAAAAAGTAGACGAGCTTGCAGAAGAACTTCAGAAAAAAATAGAAAAAGAGGGCGTAAAATTCAAAACTGTGAGTGTAATTATAATTTTAGCCAATTTGGAAACGCACACAAAGAGCAAAACACTGGATAATTTTACAGATGATGTTGAAGTTGTAAAAATAGAGACAAAAAAGCTATTTCAAGAATTTTTAGAAAAAAACCCAGATAAAAAATTAAGAAGGTGTGGTATAAGGGTTTCTGGATTTGACAGAGAGCAGAAAGAAGACAAAAACCAGAAGACGTTGTTTAGTTTTGGGAAATAAATTTTTCAACAACATTTCCACCAACATTTTCTACAAGCAATTGTTGCAACTCTGTTAAAGCCTTTTCAACGCTTTCTTTGCTAATTCCATTAACGCCTTGTATATGGGCTATTATGTTTTTTGTTTCCGGTGTAACTGGTGCATATTTAGAATCTCTATATCTAACTAGACAAAGAACTTTTTCATCATCAAAAGCAGCCAACTCACCCTTTAATAATTTAACTTCTTCACCCATAAATGGACAGTAGTTTTCTCCTCCGTTAGAAAGCCTATAAATTATATCACCTTTTACTTTATCTTTGTCCCACATGCTAACTGTTAAACCGTTTTTTACAGATACAATATTCATCGAGTCAACCGCCCTGGATATTTTTGGTAAGTGTCCGCTTTTAAGAATTAAGTTCACTAGTATCTTTGGTCCTGGATCTTCTGATTTAATAATGCTTTTTGAGGAGTCGATAAACCTCTTATATACCTTCAAACTATCCAACTCTAAAAATCTATTTGTGTTTGATTTAACATCTTTTTCTAGAATCTCAACCTCTTTCTCAAGTTTACCATTCCTGTTTTTCTTATTCTCTATGTTTTCGATAACCAAATGACCTACCACTAATCCAGACTCCTTGCTGTTTTCATCTAATCTAACAGAGAGTTTAGTTGTTTCTTTCTTTGTTTTATCTGAAACAAAACCGCTTTCCAGTATATTTGAAATCTTTTCTTTTCCGATTGTTAGAATGAATGGCGCGAGCTTTGGTCCCCTCTCCTTTCCCAACAAGACCAGATACACAACCTTGAAAAATTCTTGTGGTTTTAGGTCATTCTTCTCAGATATTTTCCAAAAAAGATTGTGAAGTTCCTCTTCTTTAAGATCCTTGTCCATCCCTTTTACCAAATCTTTTAAAGCGTTCATTTGATTATTGGTTAGTTGTTCTCTAACATCCTCAGTTATGTTTTCTTTTAACTTTATTTTTGCTTCTTCAGCTGCATACAAATTAATCCAGTTTTTGGCAAGTTCAATCCTTTTTAATGCAGCTTCCTCGTCCTGTTTTGTAGATCCTGTTTTCAACATGTTCATGTTTTTAAGAAGTTCTAATACTTTTTTTTGCTCTGTATAATATTGAGAAATTAGAGAAGCGAACTGGTAAGGGATTCTAGTTGGTAGTGTCTTTGGAATGTGATGTTGGGACATGAAATAAGATCTTCTTAAATTGTCTGCTTCTTTTTGATTTTCCTCTTTTTCCACTCCAAAATATAATCTCTCAACTTTCTCAAAATCCTCAATTAGTAATTGTATATTTTTCAAGTCAAGGTCACGCTGCCTTCCTGGCCTCTTTGTGTAAAAATACAAAAAAACTTCTGGTTCAATAATCTTCAACATATCTTGAACAACGTAAACATTCCCTTTTGATGCAGACATCTTCTGGCCATTAACAAGAAAGAATTCGTAGACATATGGTATTGGAGGTTCAAAATCATAAACACTTTTCGCGATCTCCTGGCCGGATTTCCAAGAACCTTCATAGTGATCTTTTCCAAAAGGTTCAAAGTTAGTTTCGCAAATTCCCCATTGCGCAGGCCATTCGAATCTCCATTGTAGTTTGCCTTCAGACCACGGAACTTCACCTGTGAATCCGCAGCCTTCAGATTTTTTCTTTTTAATTGATTTTCCACCACATGTGAAAGAAACCCTTTTCGACTTCAAATCAAAACCAGAGATGTTTGCAAGGACACCGCAATTAGAACAAATCGCATCGAATGGTATGTAATCTTTGGATTTGCTTTCCTGGTATTTGTTGCAAAGCTCGCCTGCCAACCCCTTTCGCTCAAAAACCATTTTTATGTAAGGATCAAATTTACCTTCTTTATACCACTGATCGTTTGTATATTCTTCTGGTTTTATTCCAAGCAGATAAAGTCCAGCACTCCATAATTTTGCAAAATGATCAGCATAACTTTTACAGCAGCCAAATGGGTCAGGAACCCTAACAAGCGGTTTACCTAAGTGTTTTTTCAGTTCCGGAAATCTGTCAGAAGTAAACCATTTACCATCCAAATCAGCAATGCGAGCAGGCACGTCCTTCAATGGGTCTCTATCATCGCTTGTGTTAACAAACCTTGCTTTCACACCCTTTTCTAAAACAGATTTGTAAACAAAGTAAGCACGTACAGGATCGTTCAAATTCCCTATATGCTTGCCACCAGAAGGGGTTTGGCCACTTCTCACATTAACAATTTTACCTTCTCTTTTAGCTCTTTCTATTACTTGATCAGCTAATTGATCGGCCCAAAACAAAGATCCCATAATATAAGTAGGCTAATTATCTTATAAATCGATTACTGTTCCAACAACCCCTCAGAAATAATGACTTCGCAAACCCTGAACAGTTCTATTGTCACCGCTTCCTTTGTCAGTTCTCCAGCAGCGACCCTTTTCGCAATGCTCTCGACCATATCCATAAGCCTTTGGTTCTTAAAAAATATTTCTGTTTTAAACCCACGCACACCCCTCTTGTATTGAGAAATAGCAGGTTGTGTTGTCCCTAGCTTTACAGCGGTTTGCTTCTGTGACAGCCCATATTCAACAAGCTTTTTTGCAATTATAGCACGCATTGCAGGCATGATTTCTCTGATAAGGACTTCTGATAGGGCACGGGACATATTATGTTATTGTGGGTGGACCTATAAATATATAACAGTGTTATTCTTATCTATTTATCAAACAACATAATATTAGTGTATGTTGACAAAACAAGGACTGAAAAAAGAATTCGGACAAAAATGGAAAGAGTATTATCAGGTAGATTTGTTTAAGGAAAAAGGTTTTGTAAGAAAATTATGTTCTAAATGTGGAAGAGCTTTTTGGACCTTGGATGTTGAAAGGACTTTCTGTGGGGATTCGCCTTGCCAGAATTATGAGTTTATTGGAAAACAGGTGACCAACAAAAAATACGATTACATTGAAATGTGGAAAGCCTTTGAGAAGTTTTTTGTTGAAAACGGGCATACTTCAATACCAAGATACCCAGTTATCGACAGGTGGAGGCAAGACCTTTTCTTCACAATTGCATCTATACAAGATTTTCAGAGGCTGGACAACGGGAACATGACATTTGTCTATCCGGCAAATCCTCTGATTGTTCCACAAGTCTCTCTCAGGTTTGGAGATATACAGAATGTCGGAGTTACAGGAAGGCACCTTACAAGTTTTATAATGTCAGGACAGCACGCATTTAATTACCCAAAAGAAAAAGGTTCCTATTTCAAGGACAAGTGTATAGACCTGAATTTTAGTTTTCTGAATAAAGTCCTGGGGATAAAAAAAGAGGAATTGGTTTATCATGAAGACTTTTGGTCTATGCCAGATTTTTCTGAATTTGGTCCGTCATTGGAAACTTTCAGCCTTGGGCTTGAACTTGTAAATTCTGTTTTTACAGAGTTCCAGTCAGACAACCAAAAAACTTTCCGGCCCCTTGACATGAAGGTTATAGATGTTGGTTGGGGACATGAAAGGCTTGTCTGGTTTTCAAATGGTACAGAGGCGGCGTATGATTGTTTGTTCGGGCCAGTAACAGAATATATGAAAAGGGCCACTGGAGTAAAAGTGGACCCAAAAATATTTTCAAAATATTCGAAGCTTGCTGGAAGCCTTGATATAGATGAGAAAATAAATATGGAGGCCGCAAGAAAAAAGATTGCCGATTCAGTTGGTATTACTCTAAAGGATTTGACAACGCAACTGGAACCTTTGACTGCTATATATGCAATTGCTGATCACATAAGGACACTTTTATTCGCTATTGCAGATGGAGGAATACCATCAAATATTGGGGGTGGTTATAATCTTAGAGTAATTCTGAGAAGATGTTTGTCCTTCATCAAGGATCACAACCTGAACATCCACCTTATTGACATTGCAGAGAAGCATGCGAAATATCTCAAACCTATGTTCCCGGAGCTTCAGGATGCACTTGAGAATATGGAAAACATCCTGATTTCAGAAGAGGAAAAATATAACAAAACCGTACAAGAGGGAAGGAAGATTGTTGTGAACATGATAAAATCCGGCCAAATAATCGAACCAGATACTCTTGTAAAACTTTACGAGTCGCATGGAATTACTCCAGAAACAGTGAAGGAATTTGGAAAGGAAAGTAAGGTCGAAATAAAGATCCCAGAGAACTTCTATGCTCTGCTTTCAAAGGAACATATACTGGAGAAAAAAGTTGAGAAGAAAGTAAAGCTTGATTTGACAGGGCTGTCAGACACCAAGGTTTTGTTTTACCAACATCCTGATAAAAAAGAATTTGAGGCAAAGGTGATCAAAATCCTTAACTCAGATGATAAAAAATATATCTGGCTCGTCTTGGATGAGACTTTATTCTATCCAGAAGGAGGAGGCCAGGAATGGGATGTAGGAAAAATCAATGAAAAGGGGGTGGTAGATGTACAAAAGTTCGGCCACATAGTCGCACATAAAGTTGAATCATTACCAGTGAATGTTGGGGACAAAATAAAAGGCCAGATAGATTGGGATAGAAGGACCCAGCTAATGCACCATCATACGGCAATCCATATTATCAATGGTGCAGCAAAGGCTGTTTTAGGTAAGCATGCATGGCAGGCCGGAACCCACAAATCAGTGGATAAGGCACATGTAGATATCTCTCATTACAAGGGATTAACAGAAGATGAGGTCAAAAAAATAGGTGATATTGCAAACAGTGTTGTACAGAAAAATATCAAAACAAAAAGCAATTTCATAAATAGGATTGAAGCTGAGAAAAGTTTTGGGTTGGGTATTTATCAAGGCGGCCACATACCTGAAAAGGAATTGAGAATTTTGGAAATTCCAGGCCATGACATTGAGGCTTGTGCAGGAACACATGTCTCAAATACAGGCGACATAAGCAAAATAATAATTGTTGGGACAGAAAAAATACAAGACGGTGTTGTCAGAATTACAATAAAAGCTGGCAAAGCAGCAGAAACATACCTTAAAGAAAATCTGCAATGCGTCAGGAATATAATCAAAGAAATAGAAAAATCAAACCTGATCGAATTCTCAAAAAATTATCCTGAAAAAATAAGCGCAGAAACAGCCACAGAAGACCTTCAAAAATCAGCTAAAGTATTTTCTGTTCCAATTGATCAGGTTGAAGCAAATGTAAACAAGTTTTTGTTAGAAGTTTTGGAAAACCTAAAGAAGGTAAGCAAGTTAAATGAAGTAACTAAATCAAAATACAAAACAAAAAGCTTAGAAGACGCCTGTGAGCATTTATTCAATTTGTGGAAATATGAGAAAAAGGAAATGGAAAAGCTAAGTTTGGAATCGGTAAAGTTTGTTGTAGATGAATTAATCAAAAAAGTCAAAGGAAACAAAATCTTCGAGAAAGTTAGTTTGGATAGGAAAGAGATGATTGTCACTGGGTCTGATATACTTAACAAAAAACCAGATCTGACTGTGGTATTGGTAAACCATGAAGGCGACATAGTTTGCATGAGCAATAGGGAAGACGCATCCAAAGTTTTGAAAGATCTCTGTCAGAAATATGGCGGCTCTGGCGGCGGGAAACCAAATTTTGCACAAGGGAAAATAAATGTGAGTAAATTGGATATATGATGCTAACAGAATTAATCAAAAAAGATTTGCAACAAACATCAAAACTGCTTGTTGAATACTGGAAAGAAAGAGGAATGTCAAAATACAATCAAAAATATGCAGAAAAATATATTTTAGAAGGTCACAAAAAAGAAATAAAACTTGATAGATTTTTTGTTTACAAAGAAAAACAGTCCGTGGTCGGGATGATTTCTCTAATTGTGCAAGAAGGTAATGTAGCGGAAATGAGGGATTTGGTTGTCGATCCACAATACCGAAATAAAGGATATGGAAAGAAGATTATCGAGGAGACAATCGAAATAGCAAAGAGGCTAAAAATCCGGAAGCTGTACGTCCTTACCTTCAGTCAGCTTACAAAATTTTACAAAAGTTTAGGATTCAAAAAAGAAGGCGTCCTTAAAGACCATTTTGCCGAAGGCGAAAACCTTACCATAATGAGCAAATTCCTCTAACCGTGATATACCTCTTCTTTCGGATCTTCTGACATCTTGATGTTTTTCCAACCCTCTTCTATTGTTTTGAAAAGATTTTTTAGAACCTCTTCAAATTTAGGCCAACTGTTAAAGGAAGCTTTGATAAACTCGGCGTCCGCTTTCCTGTTATGCTCAAATCTCAATCTAATGCCTTTTGAATATAGTTGGTTCAGCTCCTTGTACAATTGGTAGCATTCTTCTGTCAAATTTGGTATCATCCTTTCTATATACAATATGTCTGGCTCCCCTCCTTCACGAGGAAATACCATTGCCTCTATTGTTTTTGAAATATCGTAAACCTTTTCTGTAATCTCATTCCTTATTGTTTGGAGAGTAATATCTTCGTCCTCCTTCTTCAGAACAAATTCAAATCTCTCTGCAATATCCTCTAAAGAAGGCAAACCAAATTCTTTTCCAACCTTATCAAAGTTTTCAGGCATAATCAAAACAATACAAATACTAATATATCTGAAGTTTAAATAAGTAGGTATATGAAAGATTCAAGCAAAAGGGCTGTTGGTGTAATACTTGTCCTTATAATGTTCTTTTCTTTAGCTGGTGCAGCACTGTTCTCTACAACAGATCAAACACAACCACAAGAAAAGCCAAAAACAGAGATACAACAAATAACAGAAAGGCCCCTAACAGATCAAGAAAGATTAGTAATTTTGAGGGCAGGAGGAGTTATAGTGGAATACTCATACAAGGAGCTAAATTACACAAAAAAAACAGAGATTGAAGACTTCATTATCAAGAGAACTGACGGTAAAGCAATACTTTCCGAATACAAATCAGAAGACGACAAATTCAATATGATAGGAATAGATCAAAGCAATCCTAGAGCTGCTGTAGTAAAAAACTTAAAAGATGCAAACATGTCAGCTATTTTTGACAATTTCTGTAAACTTGTCCTGACTGAACCCAGACCACTAGACTGCACACTAAAAGGATTGAATATTGGTGTCGGCAATTCTACTTAAAGCCTAATTAAGCTACTTTTATAACTAAAACAATACAAATAAACAATCAAAACAATAGCCCTGTCGTCTAGTGGCCAGTTATAGAAGCTTGACTTCTATTAACCCATTGAAGGATAATGGGCTTTGGTTTTCATAACTAAAGCGTTGAGAAGGCAATTAAAGCCTTTTATGAAAAAAGGCACCCATTGACCCCGGTTCGAATGTCAGCCCTTTTCTTTCAAAAAGAAAAGGTTTGAGATCCCAAAAGAAACGATTTACACAAGCAACCAAAACTGAGGACTCAAGACCGAATTTCCGGGCGGGGCTATTAAATTTTTTCTTTTGGCCTATGACCCATAAAAACCTGGCGATTGGCATCCCTAACAGCCCGTCTGCATATTGGTTTCGCAATCAAATTGATTACTCCAAAAGTAAGTCCTATAGTGGCAAAACCACAATATGATCCTGTTCTGTAGCCAGAACTAAAATTTTCTAAACTGTCTATATGAAATGGCGATTCTAAATAGTTCTCGTCTGCATACCTTCCAAGATCTGAGAATTCTCCCATTAATTTATCAAAGCCGCTTTTCTCATTCAATATTCTGCAAACATATGTAGGTTTTTCTATAGCGTTTGTATAACCTTCCCCCAAACCCAACCAAAAGCTAGATGACCTCACAAGATCAAAATATCTCCTCATACAGTTTCACCCTTCACATTAAGAACCCTTATCCCCTTCTTTGTTAGCGTGAAAGAGGTTTGGCCAAGCGGCCTTATAATGCTGACATAGCCGCTGTCTATTACATTTCTCATTTGTAGAGCAACCGCATCCGAGGTTGTAGCGCCCAAAAGCGAAGCTATAGCTGACTGGCTAGCTACATGTTTGCTATGAATAAACTCCAATAACTTTCTATCTTTCTCATTAAGGATTTCCATATGCTACCCCTTGATTTATAAATATATGTGTTATTAATAAGTATATATTTGAGGACTTATGCCCGTTATAGGATTTTCGATTAAAAGATTGGAAGCGAAGAAGGATAAGGAACAGACAGGTGCACAAATAACAGTAAATTCAACACCAAACATAGTTGACCTTAAAGAAGTTGACATTCCATCTTTAGGAAAGAAGGTCATATCAATTCAATTCGAATTTGTTACAAAATATGAGACAGATGTAGGCACAATAAAAGTTGAAGGCGATTTGTTATATTTATCAGACGGCGAAACTAAAGAAATAGTAGATAAATGGAAGAAAGATAAAACATTGCCGGATGCTGTTTCTCTGGAAGTATTGAACACACTATTCAGGAGATGCTTAACAAAAGTGGTCTCGTTAGCAGAGGACCTTCAATTACCTCCTCCTATTCAATTCCCAATAGTCAAAATGAAAGAAGCCGAGAAAACAGCTAACTAAAGAAGGAACCTAAACCACCTTGTTTTGATGATTTTATCTTTTTAATTGTAGAATCAACCCTGTCCTCTCCGAAGTCATGGTCTTCAACTAATATTTTTTTCAGTTCTTTTTCATCCAAATTCTTTTTAACTATTTCCATATCCTGGACAGGCGGGTTTTTGAAAAAATTAAAGATTTCTTCCAACTCAACCTTCGAATCCCAGTTCACGGCTGTTTTGACATTCTCAAGGGTTTTTTCTTTTTTCACTAATTCCAAAGCCCTTTTAGGTCCGTAACCTTGTACGCCTGGATCAAAATCCGTGCCTATAAGGACTCCCATTAAAATCAGCTGATCATAATTTATCCCAAGCTCAGACAAAACATTTTCTAATTCCACTAGTTCTGGAGTTACTTCTGTGTACGCCTGTTTTCCTGCAACCTTTCTCTTTCCAGATAAAGTAAGGTTTCTAACAACCCTTTCTGCCCCAAAAAGAAGGGCGTCCCAGTCTTGTGTTCCAACAGCATACACTTCCTTTTTCTTCAAGAAATAGATTGCTTGTGCTTCCCCTTCAGAGGGCGCTTGAACCCAACTTACACCCATTGCATCCAACAACCTTTTCGCCTCAATCAACATATCCGCTGTGACTTTCGATGTGCCCTGAGAGTATTTTCTCACACCTTCTACATCCCCCGCTTCCAAGGCCTGTTTCCACTTTACTTCTGCCTGCGCTCTTATTTTTTTCCTGTCCTCAACTGTTTTGCTCTTGAAAGCTGGGGGCTCGCCATCAAATACATAAATCGGTGTGATCCCATTCTCCAAAAGCTTTGCTGTCCTCTGAAAAAGGCCGGAAAGATGCGATGTAACATTGCCTTTTGAATCCTTCAAGGGTTCGCCTGTGAACCTGTCCCTTATAGAAGAAAGGAACTGAAAAATAGTATTGAATGCGTCTATCGCAATTTTTTTGCCTCTCAAATCCTGTATTTCTATTTGTTTTGAAGTGATTAGACTGCCGAGATTTACGCCCATATACAAAAATAGTAAACCCGATTTTAATATCAATCTGGCCTGTTATCTGCTCTCATTTCGATGTTGATTTTGATGTCTTCAGGGAATGTGATTCTTGTTATTTGGCGCATGACCCTTTCATTTGAACCGACATCTATAACTCGCCTATGGACGCGCATTTCCCATCTGTCCCAAGTGGCATTTCCATGGCCAGTCCCATCCCCACAGGGCGTCTTAAGAACAGGAATTTTCAATCTTCTTGTTGGCAAAGGCATAGGTCCGCGTACAGAAGCCCCGAGCTTTTTTGCGATTTCTTTTATCTGGTTGCAAATGTCCTCGAGTTCCTTATGGTCTCTTCCAGCTAGTTTTATTCTTGCAAATTCCATATGCCTGCTATAAGGGTAACTGAGTTATCCCTACCTAATCTAATATTAATAACAGAGTTGTTTTAAATATCTATCTCTTTGAGCGCTGTTTGTGTCTTCTTGGACCTTGTGATGAGCGTGGTGGTTTGTGGGGTTCTGTCCTTCTCGGATCGTAAGCTATAAGGTTTCTATCATAAGCAATAAATTTTTCTCTTAACTCTGGAACAAATTCCAACAAGCCTTTTGCAATAGACTGTCGTGCAGCGTCTGCCTGACCCATTGGCCCGCCTCCTTGAACATTAACCTCAAAATCAAATTTTTTCCAACTATCGCCAGAAAGGATCAGCGGTTCCCTCAACCTTAATCTAAAAATCTCATTTGGAAAAATATCTAAAGGAATAGAATTTATTTTAATGATTCCAGAACCAGGTTTTATTGTAGCCCTCGCTATTGCCCTTTTTCTTTTGCCTGTAACAACTACTATATCAGATTTTTCTTTTTGTTTTTTCTCCTTCTTCTGAGTCATAGTACTAATATGAAGCGTTGGTATTTAAATTGATTATATATAGTAAAATAACGTATGACACGTTATATAGAAAACTCTAGTTTTGATGTTCCAAAAGTAGAATTCACGCCACAGTTTGAACATAGCATGATAGATGTTGTGATAGAAGGAATAAAACTAGAGGTAAAGGAAGCAAAGCATCCTCAGATATGGGGAATTCAACAAGGGGGAACAGTAAGCACAACACCTGTAATATATGACAATAGAGTCTATGTGGGGACTGCAGATGGTCAGATGTACTGCTTATCTTTAGAAGGAAAGGAGATATGGAAATTCCAAGCAGGAGATGTCATTACATCTACACCTACAATAAGCGGAGATCGTATATATTTTGGTTCTTTTGATGGATATTTGTATTGTTTAGACTTGGACGGGAAAGATGTATGGAAGTTTCAGACTGGGGATAAAGTAGGAGCCCAATCAGTAATCGATCAAGATCATATATATGTTGGCTCAAAAAACGGATATCTTTATTGTATATCTAAAACAGGGGAGCTAATTTGGAAATTTGATGCAAAGGAACCGATAGGATCTATAGTAACCCTTGACAAAGATATGGTATATGTTCCCTGTTACTCAAATATGCTTTACGCATTGACGAAAGAGGGCAAAATTGTTTGGTCCTATAATTGTAAAAATGTTCCAAGCGCACCGGCATTGTATAAAAATAGATTATACTTTACTTGCTTTGAAAGTTACCTGTATGCTCTAACTACAGAAGGCGAGTTTTTATGGAAATACAGTCTAGGCACACCAGTTGCCCAAGGTAGGGGACCAGCAGTTGATAATGATATAATATTTGTGGGAGATTTTGATGGAAAAATATCTGCAATAAATACAAAAGGGGAATTGTTATGGAAATACCAAACAGGAGACATGATTTTTGCGAAGGGGGTTGTTGAAGGTGATGTTATTTATTTTGGATCTACAGACAGTTGTGTTTACGCTATTAACAAAAATACTGGAGAATTGATATGGAAATCGCAGCTTGGAGGGCAGGTCGTGATGGGTGTTGCTGTATATGAAAATTCTATTATAGCAGGCACATGGAATAGCTATGTCTACTCTATTTCTAAAAAAGGCGAGATACAATGGAAATTTCAAGTCAGCACAAAACCTCCTTCCTTGGTTAATATTCAAACAAAAATTGAGTTCAATAGTAAAGTAATGGATGCAGAAATTTTGAACACTCCTATAGGGGACGTTTACAGATTCAGAAGAGCCGGCCTTCAAGAAGCTTTACATACCTATGGAAGTTTTGGCGGAACTTATATCGACATGGGAGAAAAAAAGGAATATACAGGCAGAAGAAAAAACACAGGAGAAGGAAGCACTAGATATGTTTAGTAAATCCTTCCTGTAAGTTCTCTAAAAGTATATTTAAGTACAAAACCAAATACCATATTATGAAAACCTCAGAAGAAAATTACAACTACTTTTTGAAAGCAGATATGAGCGCATATTTAGGAGAATGGGTAGCTATTGTAGACAAATCTATAGCATCTCATGGAAAGAGCGCCAAACAAGTATATGAAGAAGCTATAAACAGATTTCCCAACAAAAGGCCTCTTCTAACAAGAATACATGAAAAATCTACAATGGTTTTATGACAATTTCTTTTAATTACAAGAAGGTTGACCGACCACCTCCTTTAGAACCAGATTATAGCCCAATGTTGCCAGTCACTCTTCAATACAAAGACAAATCAGTTGATGTGTTGGCTTTGTTGGATTCTGGCGCAGACACTTTGGTTGTTCCAAAAGGGATTGCTGAAATCCTTGGTATTGATCTCTCTGGGCAAAAAGAAACTGTGATTGGCATAGGAAAGGCAGAAGCTATAGATACAACGATTGATCTCATCCTTCAGCATAAATACAATAAATATCATATCAGAGCAGAAGCAAAGGTTATTTTAACAGCGAATGACAGCTTTCCTGTCCTTCTAGGCAGAGCTGATTTCTTTGAGGCATTTCATATAACATTCAAGGAGAATGAAAAGAAGGTTTCTCTGAAACATGTTAAATGAAAAAGAATATACAGGTCGAAGAAAAAACACAGGAGAGGGAAGCACTAGATATGTTTAATGTTTTATCCAGTTTTCAGATATCTATCTAAATCCTTTTCGTCTTCTGGAACAAATGCTTTGTGTCTTGATGCCATGTGTTGTTTAAATTCATCTGAGGCAAAGAAAGGCTTGATGAAATAGAAGTAAGTTTTTTAAGTCTTAGAGAATCAATAGGTTTAAAAAGAAACATTTTCTAGATGATTATGGGAGTAAAATTAGTCGTTTTGGATTTTGATGGAACACTCACAGACGTAGATAAAGAAGCGGTACCATTTGTAGAGGGCTATAAGACTAACCTTGCTGAAAGATTAAATGTTGGTAGAAGACAACTTGAACCTCAATGGAGAGAAGCAGAAGCTACAATAGAATCAAATCCATCTCAATATGGTTGGTTGATGAATGGGAAGATTGTAGCACCCGCTTATGCAGACCCATTAATAATGTCAAGAACTATTGCGGGCTTACTTCTTAAAGAAACAGGAAGCTTTAGAGACGAAAGTTCCAGAGATGAAGTTTTAGATGCTCTCTTTAAAGAAAATTATGGTAAATTGGGTATTGCATTTAAAGATGAAGCAGACAGATTTCTAACTGAACTTAAATGTCAATTTGGAACATATGTGGTAACCAATTCTGGAACAGATGGTGTTTCAAGGAAAGTTAAACAACTTCCTACAGATCACGCAGATATTCCAATTCGTGGAGATGCCAAAAAATATGTTTTAGTTCCTGAGTGGATCGATGTTCCAGAAAGCGTTGAGAGAGATGGATTTGGTAGGCTATTATTTTTACAAAGACAAAAATATTGGAATGTTTTTGCAGAAATTATGAGAGAAGGAGATTACACTCCTGAGCAAGTTGCAGTTGTTGGGGATATTTATGAATTGGACCTGCTTCTCCCAGAACATAAAGGAATGAACATTGTTTTAACTCCTCGTGATAGTACTCCTGATTTTGAAGTTCAAGCAGTAGCTTCTTCTCCAAGAGGTTATGTAGCAAGAGATTTAGGGAAAGCATTAGAGCATTTAGAATCATTACGATAACTTCAAGGCGATTTTCTTTTTAAACTCTTGAAAACCAGTTAGTAAGCCCTTCCTGTAAGTTCGTTGCAGATTTCCCCAATGGTTATGAACTTTCCAGACAGTTTGTTTTCCGCGGCCTTTAGTTTTGTGAATTGTTTGTTTTCTAGTTCTGCTGGTTTAGATAAGTAAACAGTAAGCTTTTTCAGTGCTATTCTGCCTCTCGGATTTCTAGGAAGCATTGTTCTTATAACCCTTTTAATAAATTTGTCTGGTTGTGTTGGATAAAAAGGTCCGTGATATGCATCTCCTCTCTCTGTTTTAGTCCTGTAAAGTTCAATTGTTGCCCTAGGCCTGCCAGAGATAACTGCTTTCTCAGCATTCACTACAAAAACTACGTCCCCCTTCAACAAGGATTTGGCTACGCACGATGCCAATCTCCCTACAATCTGGTTGTCCGCGTCTAAATAATGGGCTGTCATATCAAGTAGATTAGTCATCTATTATTTATAAATCTTATTTTAGCTTATTGTCTAGTTTTTTCTCAATCCTATCGAGCCTTTTCTTCATATCTTCCCACATATCCAAAACAATTTCATGGGGAGGCTTTGGCCTGAATTCAGAAGGTACAGCCCTCCTTTCTTTCAGAAATTCCAGAATCTTCTTATCCTTGAGTGAATAGTACTTCTTACCTTCCCTCCACTCACCCCTGATCAAACCAATTTCCTCCAAAAGGCTTAGATGGAAATCTATTGTCTGGGGTTTTTTCTTTATTTCTTCAGCTATTTCTGTCAAATATTTGTCCTTTTTCTCTAGACAAAGAAGTATTTCTCTTCTAACATCACTAGAAAGTGCTTTGTGAATTATCTCGTCGAAAAAGTGCGGCATATCTATAATATTCGACTTTAATATAAAAGCTTTAATATTCGACTATTCTAGAAAGACCGAAAGCTTTATATATCCTAACTACTATCTATTATCATAGAAAACTCGAAACTATTTGAGGAGGTGTTAATATGGGATTATTTAGATACATAGGAAATTGGATCGCAGAGAACCGGAGAGTTAATGAAGAATATTCAAGAGCGTATAGAAGGTGTTTTGAAGGATCGCCAGAACAAGTCGAATTAAGACTAGAAGCATGGGATGCTGTCCACAGGGCAACAAGAAATTATCAATTGTGATGAGGCTATAAATATGTTCGAATTTGAAGATCCAGCAGACCAGTGGAAAAAAGACAGAGATGATAGAAAGAGGGATAACCCACAAAAAGAGGCTTGGGTTAGATATTATGAAAGATGTTTTGATGGTGTTGAAGAATTAAAAACAGACCCTAGATATAGAGAAATTTATTTGGGATTTAAAAGAGCGGAAAGTGGAAGAGATTATGGTAGAGCTTTGGATTTTGCCTCAGCAATATGGTACGCATGGTACGGCTTTAATGGGAAAAAAATAACAGAAAGCGGTGAAGAATAAGTCGAACCTATTCTACCTATTGACAATTTATAATCTATGTACTTTTAAACCTTTTATGGCTTGGCATCGGGGTTTTTCTGTCTGCCAACCAACAATACCTAAAGCAAGAGGTAGGACATACCTTCTTAACCTGGAACATAAGAAGAAATTAAGCCATCAACCTGACGCCTTTTCCATCAGGATGCTGTTTTACTAGTTGATCAATTTCCAAACACTTTCCACCAGCCTTTTCTATCTTTTGTTTTGCTGATCCAGAAAACTTTAAGGCCGCTATAGTCAGCGATTTTGTGATTTCGCCTGTTCCCAAGACAGTTCCAGGAACAATAATCGATTCCTTGCCTTTTGTTATTTTTTCCAGCCTATACAAATTAATCTTGAATCCGATCCTTGACGGCCTGTTAAGGCCCTTCGCAACCGCCTTCCATATAGGCTGCTCTTTGTGATCTAGTTCAATTATCAATTGTTGCAATTCCTGGTGCTTGTCCCTTAACTTTAGTGCCATATCTCAATAATAGTCTGGTAGATTTATAAATTAGTTTCTGCCTCTTCCTGTAGAAAATTCGTCTAAAATAGTTATGGAAACTTTTAAAAATAGATAATCTAGTTGTTGAGTCAATAATCTGAGATTGGTTTGTGTGGTTTCCTTATTAATCTTCCTCTTCAACAGGACAACTCTTTCCCAATTAGTTTTTCTGCGACTTCTCTAAAGTCCTGTGTTATAAAGAAGTCTGGATTTTTTTCTGTCCTAACCAATGACTTTTTACCATTTAACATACTCAATACGGGTCCCTCAAAAAAGCAAGTGATTTCAAAATTATATCCCCTTCGCTCCACACGTACAACATTTGTATATGCTAAGCCTTCATGCCTTTCTATTGCTGTGTTAACCTCATTTAGCCTTTGGAAAGTTTCGTCTTGTGGATCTTTCCAGTACCTTCTGAAAGCCATCCTGCCGTTTTCATTTCCCGTATATGAAAATCCGCTAACATTAAGTATTTCCACGTTAGGTTCGCCATTAATCACCCTCAAAGTAAACAGAGGTCTTCCGTATCCCATAACAGAAGATTTGTTGTAAGTTTTAAATCCTTCAAATCAGCCTAAACATTCAATTTTTACTCGTATATATCCCCTTTAATAAATGCGGGAGATGGGAAATTCGTTTTCTTTCGTGAACATTTCTTTTTACATATGAACCGAAAGAAAGGTTCGAACCCACGAAGGCACTAAGCCACAGGATCTTGAGTTTAGCAATCATCCGAATCAGCTTTTTATATGCTGCGTCAGCACTCAGATAATCCCTGCCCCTTTAGCCGCTCGGAAACCCCCGCATAAGTTATATTTTTGTATATTACATATAAATTAACCAAAATCATAATTTGACTATTGCGCCGGTAGTATAGTAAGCCTTTTCTGGGAAAAAGGCTTAAGCCAAAATAGGAGGCTATTTTTGCTTCGCAAAAATTACGCCTTCCAAAAGAAAAGGTTTTGTACACTGGTAGAATGCGGCCTTGCCAAGGCTGCGACCCGAGTTCGAATGTCAGCCCTTTCTTTTAGAAAAAGAAAGTGTTGAGATCCCAAAGAAAACTAATATACAAAGGGATATCGAAAATCTCGGCCGGCGCATTCATACTATTTAATAAACTTGAGCCACCAAAGATTAAATTAAGGGAAGTCGATTGGTTATGGGCTCTGGTAGAATAAAATCAGATAGGATAAGAGCATATACAAGATCTGTAATAGATACACCCGATGGAACAAAATTGGACGCAACCACTTATCATACAAATCCAAATCATGAAATAGGCGGTGTTATTGTGACTCATGGACTTGGCAGGAGATTTGCACAACAATATCCTTTAGAGCTTTCAGGAACACCAGACGACGCTGAAAAGGCCCTTGCGATGGAATTAGCAAGCAGAGGATTTCGTTCTTTAATTTACAGTCACAGAGGACACAACGGCTCTGGTGGCGCATTAAGTTTTAGAGATTCCATTAGGGATTTAGAGTTTGTTTCTGAAAGATTCGCAGAGGAATACGAAGGCAACTTATTTGCAGCTGGTTTTAGTATGGGTGGTTGGGCAACTTTGCATGTGGCTGCTAAAAGGCCAGACTTATACCAAGCAGTTGTTCCAATATGTGCCCCCAATTCCATGAGAGATGTTTTGCCTGACTGGATGCACGGGTTGATTAGAACGATAATTGGAAATCCCAGATATGAAGGATTGGGGAGATATGTGATTGCTGGGGTTAAGATTTGGGTATTAAATGGAGGAAGCGCGCTCGGGTTTCTAAAAGAACTCGCAACAAATCCAGAAGAGAGAGAAAAGCTATTCACTCATATTGGAGAATGCAGACTTCCAGATAGACTCCATGAATTATACATTGATTTGGTCAAATCTCCAGATATCGGAGGTCTTGAAGGTCAAATAGAAACACCTATCCTGCTTTTGCATCCAGAAAAAGATGGTTTGGTTTATAGAAAAGGAGAGAAAGATAAATATTTAGATGTGTTTAGAAGAAAGGCTGTAAACTTTCAAGAAGTCATGATACCTGGCGCAACGCACCGGTGTTCTAGAAAAGGCCGGTCTATTCTGGAAATGGAAACAGAGTATGCTGATATGATAGCTGAGTTTTTCCTTGACCATGTTAAAGTTGGAGAACCGGAAGTGCCGGCGCCTGCGGATACTACCACGGAAAGTGTTGAGATGAAACAGAGCGCGTAGTTATACAAATTCTCCACAAGTTCTAGTAGTAATATACAGAACGCTCTCATTTTTATAAGACTATGTTTACCCAAAAATAGATCCGAAACCGGCGTTAGCAGCCTCTTCTTGTTTCTCAATGACCTCTATAACTTTTTCCTTATCTTTGCCTGTGACTTCTGTTGAAACGTCCTTCAACAATCCTTTCGCTTCTTCAATGGCTTCGTCTGAACCTTGAATATCCAAATAATAAATATCTCCACCTAAACCTAAAGATTTGGAATCCCTGAAATTTATGGATTGCCTGGAAAGCAAATCGTTTTTGAAAACGATATCGCTAGCCTTGCTGTAATTCTCCTTCTTAACTAAAAACAAAATCCTCATGTTCAAAATACTCCTTCACTGTCCTTAACAGGTCTTTGTCTTTGTAATTTACTATTTCTTTTGTGCTAAGTAATTTAAAGCCTTGTGCCAAGGAATCGGCCATGTGGGAAGCGATACCACTTTCTTTCAAAACCTTAGATGGCTGTGAAAGTGTGTCCTTTAATTTTCTCTCTGCTTGAGTATACTGCCTTTTCACCTCTGCTGTCCACTTGTCGCCTTCAACCCAAACACGTTCATGTTTGTATTTCTTCAAAAATTCATTTGAATGGCTGACTGAAAATATCGGTGGTCCAATAACCTTCCTTATGTTCGGAAGTTTCCACACACTTAATTCTAACAATATCACACAATCCATTTCACCACACCAAATATCTGATCCTTGACAAATAAAATCCTGCTCCTGAAGAATATCTACAATCCTGTTTGCCGTTTTCCTTAGCTGTGGGTAAACAATATCCTCTACTATAACTTGTTTTCTGTCCTCTTCTTCTGGCCTTTTGAATTTAACAGCTAAGAACAATGTTTCCCTTTTCGTGATTTTGCTTGAAAGGTTTTTCAAATCAAACCCTTGTTCCACAACAAACATATCCTCTGAAGGTTTTGCCAAAAGTTTTTTTATCAGTGCGACAAACCGGATGAATTTTCCTGGAGACAAGGCTGCAGACACATTCCTTTTAGGGTCTACAGGGTCGATAACAACTAGAGGTTGGCCCCAAAATCCCTTCTTATCTCCCTTGTATTTGCCTTCTAAATCAATGAATACTTGTCCAGGAAGCCATTTAGAAGATGCGCTCACAAGGTTCTTAAATGTTCCGTGTTTTATTATCAAGAGTTCGCAAAGGTAGCCTGAGAAGCCTTGTGTTTTAAGGTCCGACCCATAGACACCGTTTGCCTTGCAAAACTGTTTTAGAAGCCTGACCTCAGATGATTGTATTTTCTTTAAATTTTTGGCAAGATATTCGTTGTGGAATGGTGTTCTGTCAACAGCCGATTTTATTTTCTCTGCAGAAGCGACCTTGTAACACGGAACAATGTCAATATCATAACCGTCTATTTTAGACCGCACATAAGGGTGTTCTGCATAAGCAACTAGATATGTGCCTTTGAGTGCAGAAACTATTTTTTTGCCAACTTCAAGGCCAAGCCTTTCTAATTCCTCTCTTGATGTATCTTCAGGGAATTGAATGAACAAATCAAATTCTTTTTTGTGCGCAAGCCACGTATCCCTTGTGAAAGAACCAGCCAGAACCTTTCCCAGTTTGTGTGGTTTTATTATCTTTTCTGTATTCTCTAAAACCTTGGTTATTGTTTTTTTCATTTGGGCTTGTTCAGCTTCTGCCGGCGTTATTTTTTTCAGAACAGATTGGAGAACAGAATCTATAGGGGCCGAGGTTGACTTTGTTAATTTCAAATCGAGTTTTGACATTGTATTATTATTGTAGAGAGGAGGTATTTAACGAAGAAATATAACAATGTTATATCTAATCACCCAAATCTACAATAACGCATTTAGCAGACCCATCAACAACTGACCTGACTGCTCTAGAACCATACTCAATACCTTCGCACGTCCTTAAATAAAACTCAAAACACCCTTTAACAGCTAATGTCAAACCAGCTACTGCAGCCACAGTAGCCCCTGCAACAAGAGCTCCTGTGAGATTTGAATTCCAGTGCGAAGCTGAGGCAACACCAGATATAAACGAAGCACCAAATACAATAGGCCATGCCCTTCTAACTACAAACCTTGTTATGTAGCCAGGATTGTTTTCAACATCCCTAATCATAGTTGGAATAAACTCGCTGTCTCTATATACCCCTTTTATAACATCAACAGACTTCCCAAATAAACCATCTCTCTGGCCAACAGCAACATATTCATGTACACCATCCTTATTTTCCTTCACTGCAACAAGACCAAACCTGTCTATGTCAAGGCCGTGTCTATCCAATGGACCTGTCGCAACATCTTTTGGCCTAACCTCGTAACCATTCCTTTTTAAGTCAGACCTAAACTCACCCAACTCTGCCTCTCCTCGATTTCTCAATCCATTATAAACTCTACGACCTGTCAAAACCATAGACGTGTTTTAGATAATAAGGGATAAATCTCTAATTGTATGTATATAACACTGTTATATACTAAGTTTAAATATATGTTTAAACATACACAAAATATGACAGTAAAAACAATCACAATCACAGAGAGCGCATACAATACACTCAAACGAATGAAACATGGCGAGGAAAGTTTTAGCGAAGTGATAACAAGGATAGGCTCTGGGAAAAAATCAATTGTCGAGTTTTTAGGGTTATTGAAAGACTCAGAATCATCTGTAGAAGAACTACAGAAAAGAACAAAAGAAGTTAGGAAAAGAGTATCAGAGTCTTTCAGGAGACGACATGCTAATCTTAGACACATCAGCAGCAATTGAAATACTGAAATCGACACAAAAAGGGGTAGAAGTAAGAAAGTATTTAGAAGGTCAAGAAGTATCTATTACAGCCTTCACAGTTCATGAACTAATGATGGGTGTTAGACAAAGCGAAATTCCAAAAACACAAGCCTTTTTGACATCTATTAAAATATTCGATTTCGATACCGTTTCTGCGATAGAAAGCGCCAAGATAGAAAAACAACTCATCTCAAAAGGCAAAAAAATAGAAGAAAGCGACATCTTCATTGCAGGCATTTGTCTAAGCAACAACTCAAAGCTAATCACACTAGACAAAGATTTCTTGCAAATAAAAGAATTGGATGTAAGGATTTTCTAAAGTCTTTCTGGTCTGTATCCGACGATTTCTGGGTTGCGGACATATACAACTTTTTTATTCCATCTAATTAGGCCACTGCTAATATTCAATCCAACCTGTTCACACATTCTTCTTATATCTGTTTCATATTCTGGTTTCATTGATAATTCAATCGCTTTACCATAAGATCTAGATAGTCTTTCTGCCATCCATGATTCTAAAGAAACGGCTGCCATGGTTGGGTTAGGATCTTTTCTATAACATTCAAGTGCGTATCTAGTTAGATCTAAAATCCTTCTTGGAACACTGTATCTTTTTACTGTCCCTTGAGTATCAGACTCCCTGCCAAAGACTTGGTGGACTCTTTTAAGTGGGTTTTCGCGTGTAGATGGGTCTGAAGTTAAATTTCCTAACTCTTCTAGAAGATCTAAAAACCAATCCCTGTCCCTAATTTTTGTTGGTGAATATTGAAGATTTTCATTCTTCCCTACATATCCCTTTCCAAATAAAAAGTGTCCTATATACCGGCCTAAAGTATTAGGGCTGATATCTAATCTTGGATCGAGCGTATTAATGCTGCCGCTATGTGTACACCAACAACTGACATCTTCTATTCCAAGAGAATTAATTAAGTTTATTGGCATGCTTTTTTCTGCGTCTAGCCAAGAGGATAAAACCAGTGAAGCATATCTAGAATTTCTAGAATGAACATGATCTCTATCATCTTCTTTTAATCCAAGTCTAGAAATCTCTTCTCCAAGCGGGTACCATTTAAGGATAGTCCTTACTTTATATGAACTGATTAAAACCCCCTCATCCACCATCCCATTTCTCAACCCATCTAATCCTCTAGCCAGCCTAAAAGCAGATCCTTTCACAACCTTTTTCAATTTCTTTTTTAGTTCTTGTGATTCTTGTTGGCCCAATTGTAATTGCTGTGCTAATCCGCCAAATTCTCTTTCAAAGTCAGTTTCTGTTTCAACACATCTTTCAAGCATCGTATTTACTTGCTCTCTCTGATTTTCTGGCAAATCCAGATTTATTGCTTCTGGTAAAGCCCTGTCAAGCTGTCTTAATTGTTCATCGCCCAAACCATAAGACCTGAGCACAGCTTTCAATTCATCCCTCTGTTCATTAAATAAAATGGCGCGTGGAAGAAGGTCTCGGGTAAGCTCTATTATTTGGTTTGGTAAATATCTTTCCAACCTTTCACCATTTGAAATTTCGCCAGAAATTTGTTCCCAGTCAGAGCCTCCCATCAACGCATCTGAAATCAACATCAGCCCAGACCTCGCCAATGTATAAAAAGCAGCATCCCTTCTAACTTCTTGTCCGCCAAAAACTTCAGGCTCTGGGTATCTGGCAGCAGCCCTTTGTCTTGCTGTTTCAAACCTCTCTTCCAAATAACCTTTCAAATATTGTTGCCTTTCCCTCACAGCTTGCAACGCTTCCCTAACCTCTTCTGGTCTGGCCTCTTTTAATTTCTCGGCTTGCCTAAAACCAACAACAGGGGTGATCCTATGCTTCAATATTTCCCTTTCTTCTTCTGTGTCTTCGTTTGCTAATTTACTAACCAACTCTAGGCCATCCAAAGCAGCCTCATGTCTAGCCCTGTCCCAAACAAAAAAATACTGATCAGGAATTTCTAAGATGTTGATCATAATTATCAAACTACTCTTGCCATACAGATCTCAACGCTCTCCTCCATTTTTTCCCAATAAAAGATCTTGCCCTCTCTGTTAGTTTTAGGAAACCATGTTGATTTAAAAAAGATTCCAGGGCTTCTTCATCAAGGTCAGCATATTCACCCTGTTTAAACAAATTAGCTAATGTCTGGCCTCTAGAAACTCTGTGAGCTAGCAGATTCATTCCACCAATCATAAACTCTAAATAAAGTCTCTGGCCGTCAATCACACCATTACCATTTTCAATTATAGGTGATGGAATACGCATCCCTAAAATAGATCTGGCTGAAAAATCTGCAAATCCATCTTTTATGAAAGGAAATGGCCTTATGTAACCTTGTTGCCTTTGGTAAAGGTGGATGAGTTCGTGACCGAATGTGTAAAATAAGAAAGCGTCCATGCCTCCCATTACAGGAGAATATTCTCGAGCTGTTTCCCAAAAGTCAGGAAAAACAAAAATTGTGCTGTCAAGGTTATATTGTTTTCCAAGCTCCTCTATTGCAGCTTTGTTTTGTCTCTCTTGTTCTTCGTGGTCCTCTTGTCTTCTGAGTTCATGAAAAAAACTGCGTCCATATCTTTGCCTAGTGCGCTCATCAAGTTCTGTCACCATGTCTGCATGTCCAGGTGTAACAACACATAAAGCTTCACCATCTCCAGCAAAAGACGGATATTTTGATCTAATTTCTTCTGGCAGTTCTACAACATCAACAGCCCCAAGGCTTACACCAAGAGCGCTATTATAAACCCTTCTGCTGTCTGGAACTACCTTTTCCCTTACCTTATCTAAAATCAAGTTTTTGTCTCCTTTTGTATATGTCATACGTATCCAAATAATTTATTTTCCCTTCTTTTTTCTTTTTCGATAACCAGGCAAGTAGCTCCGCATCCTACGTCTGTTACCGCACTTCTGGCCACAGTTCTCTTGAATAGAAGCCTTTATAGGGTCAGGTATATACAGTTTCCGGCAAACCACTTCGTAACATTGGCGCAACCTGTTTCCATCTAATCCTCTAAGCACCATATTCGCCCAGAGTTTTTGTTGCCCTTGAGGATCTTTTGCTTCTACAACAACTACAAAAATTTCCCCTTCTCTTCTGACAATAAGCTTGGTTTGGTTGGCTAGATCCTGCAGTCCTACTAAATCTTGAGCTGACAGATTTTTTGTAGTTAAAATATACCTTGCTTCTTTTCCTGACCTTAACATTTCTTCAGAAAATAACCTGCCACATACATCACTTGCATAATATCTGGCAGTCAACCTATCGGCAGGGCTTCCATAATCTGAAAATCTGTCTAAATCCTGATCCGACAAGGCGTGAAGCCTTTCCACATAACATCTCATTTGAGCGTCGAGTTGATACCTCATATATCCAAGTATAACACTGTTATATCACCCACAATCTTTTTAACCCCATTTTTCTATAATCTAAATAGTAATAAACTTTATATAGTTATTACTACAATTAAGTAAAAACATTATGTTTATTGAGTCTTTAGAAAGGCCTGTGGCCAAAAGACGATAACTTCATAAGATCATTAGGACTTCATAAAACTGTCTTAAATTGATTAAAACATCATAGTCATCAGACCTTTACTGGTCTCAGCAAAATACCGACAAGGAATTGTCATATTAACTGACTTGATAATGAAGAAGTTGTCTCTTTTTCTAAAGCCTCATAAAGAAGGGTTGAAAATGGCAAAGCCATTTTCCAGCCACAAGCGGAGGAGGATTTTATGTCAAAATTAGCCCCAACAACAACAAAATACCTGATAAAGGCAGTCATAACAGCAACCGGGGTAGTAGAAAAACCAGACGTCATCGGTGCAGTGTTTGGCCAAACTGAAGGTCTTTTGGGTTCTGAATTAAATTTAAGGGAATTACAAAGATCAGGAAAAATTGGAAGAATAGAAGTAAAAATGAAATCAGAAAATGGAAAATCTGAAGGTACAATTATAATTCCGTCAGCCTTGAATTCTTCTGAAACAGCTTTGATAGCAGCAACATTGGAAACAATAGATAGAATAGGCCCATGTACAGCAGCAGTGAAGCTAGAGAAAGTTGAAGATGTAATGGAAGATAAAAGGGCTGCAGTCATCTCCAAAGCCCAAGAGATTTTGAAAACAATGATGGAAACATCCGAGCCAAACATAGAAGATGTCTCAGAACAAATAAAAGAATCTGTGAGATCAGGAGAAATCACATCTTACCAGGGTTTGCCAGCAGGTCCTGACGCCGGGACAACAGACAGTTTGATAATAGTAGAAGGTAGGGCTGATGTTTTAAACCTGTTAAAGTATGGAATAAGAAACGCAATAGCGGCTGAAGGGACGTCAGTACCGAAACAACTGGCTGAAATAACAAAAGGAAAAGAAACAACAGTTTTTGTTGATGGAGACAGAGGCGGACAAATAATTGTTACATCACTTTTACAGGTTGCAGATATAGACTATATTGCAAAAGCGCCCGAGGGAAAGGAAGTGGAAGAACTTTCTAAAAAGGAAATATTCAAATCTTTACGAGACAGAGTAACTGTTGAGCAATTTAAAGAGGAAACGAAAAATGGCAGATTCTCTTCTGAAAGGAAAGAGAAAACAGATCCAGTTCCAGCAAAATTCCCAACAAAACAACCAGAGAGACCTGAATACAGACCAGTGCACAGAAGCGACAGGTATGAACGGCCGTCTGTTCGAATGCCTAGGGCAAGGCTACTCAGATTAAAACCAGACCAGAAAAAAGAATTCAAAACTTCTCTTGAAGAATTGGTTGGAACGCGCGCTGCATGCATCTTCGATGCCAAAAAACAGTTGATGGGTAGAGTCCCTGTAAAGGAACTGTCAAATATATTAAGAACAATAGAAAACCCGCACACAGTGATTTTTGATGGCAAGGTTGACTTTGATATCGAAAATTCAGCAAGAAGAAAAGGCGTGAAATTCCTTGTAGGCATGGAAAAAGACAACATCAATTCGCCTATCACAATTGTCAGCAGGGATGATTTGAAGTAAGCATTATAAAGTTTTGAGTTCTGTGTCTTGAACTCAAAGATAAAAGGTAAATAATATGAATCAAGGCGCATTCATGTATGAAATACTTGAAGAAAAAATAGACAAGATAAATGCAAAGTTAGCTTCAGATATAGATACTTATAGACAAGTTGTTACTGAAGAAATCAGAGAAAGAACCGAACGTGACCGCCACCATGATCCTCAAATTGAGTTTGGTTTTCTCGTTAGTCCACCTGCTCGAGGATGGGATTGTCACTATGATCCCCAAACAGGTTTGCTTCAGGGAGCCAGGAAACTTATAGATTGCGATCTTGAAGGATATTGGATAGACATAAACTTTTCAAGATTTAAAATGTTTGGCAGAGGGCCTGTTTCAATATTTTCGCAGGAAGGAACATATCCTTGGCTGAATTATCATGATGCAATAAACGTTGTTGATGAAGTACGAGATATTGTAGACAGAGCCTCAAGCAGAAGAAGAGATGCAGTAAACGCAACATTTAAAGATTAATTAATATGGAAAATGGTAGAAAAATGGACAAATTAAAATCCATAGAAAACCAAGTCAGAAATATTTACAAAAAAAGCGATAATGAGTTTATGAAGACTTGGTTTTTCGAAAACCATGTGAAGGTTGTCTCTAATTATTCAGAAAAAATATCATCAACTGTAAATTCAGACAAAGAAATCTGTGTTCTTGCTGCACTATTTCATGATGTTGCAAGGGCATGGGGTGTCTGGAACGACCCACAATTAATGGATGAAAGCCTGAGGAAAGCAGAAGAATTGATGAGCAAAGAAGGCTACTCTCAAGATGAAATATCAAAAGTTAAAGGTGCAATACTATACCACAGTTGCGAACAAACTTTACCAAAAACAATTGAAGGTAAAGTCGTGGCAACAGCCGATGCGTTAGCCCACCTAATGACAGATTTCTATTTGGTTATATTACACAACAAATGGATAGAGAAAGCCAAAAACCTCGAAACATACAGAAAATGGGTTTTAGAAAAAGTGGAAAGAGATTTCAACAAAAAAATATTTTTCGATGAGTGGAAATCCAAATCAAAACAGAGATACGAAGCCATCAAGAACTTTTTTCAGGCCGCCAAATAACCCCTTTCCCAATAATCTCCAACTCCCCTTTGTACCCTTCTACAGTTCCAACAACCTCAATTTTATTTCCATTAATTAACTTTTCTAAATCAAACCTTTCAAGCCTTAATCTATCCAAAACATTTTTCCACAGAACGATTTTAATGCTTTCATTTCCATCTTCCAATGTAAAAATCACATTTCCCCCACTCCTTTTAACATCCTTTATTGTCCCATTAACACTGACTTCTGACCCAATAGAACCAATTTTTATCTCGCTTATTTTCTTGTGTTCTGGAACCAAGCCCTGAGTGACAAAATACAAAGCTATCAAACCCATAACAGTCCCAATTAAAGAAATTTTTAACAAACCCCTTTCAGACAGTTCCATATCTAAATTTGCCGTTCTGTAATATAAGTTTAAATCTCTTACTATACACTTGCTTTATATGGTAATTGTATTAACAAAAAATTTGGTTCAAGCAGCTGAAAGAGGAGAAGGTCCAGATCATCCGCTTGTTCAAGTTATTAGACACAATTTGCCTCAAATAATTTATCATGATCAACAACTTGCTGGATTAGGATCTTCAAGATCTAGTGATGATTATGTACGAGAGAAACTTCCTTTCCTAGCAGACGACATAGAAGACGCAGGTGATTTTGAATTGGACCCGTTTTCTATGATTAGAGTGTGGTCTGATATCGTGCCAGCAACCACAGGAAGGGTATCAAGATATACTATAGCAAGAATGATAGAATCTGCTTATGCAATGAGAGAAAACGGTTCTGAGTGGAAAAGGATTCCGCGCTACCTTTTGGAACATATGGACTTTCCTCCAATGGTTGTAAAAGATAAGGAAGGCCTTCGAAGATTTGTAGGTAGATTACAAGAAATCAAAGCTAATGCCAGGGCAATAGAAGTCTATGTGAATGGCAGCGAAACAAGCCCACTGAGCCTTGCATATGCAATAGAGAGAGGCGATCCAGAAGCCATTAGACAAAAGGAGGTCATAGAAGCCCATCAAAAGGAGCACGACACGCCACTTCTGTTGGAAGTAAGAGAAAATTTCAGAGGTGCTTTAACACTTATATCAATTGTAAACGGCGCTATTTCAGAGTAAATGTTTCCACATCTTTGTAAACAGGCCCTTTGGATCCCAAAACACTTTGTTTTAACTTCAATTTTTTCACAACAAAACTTCCAATACTGATTTTCTGAAGGCTTTTTATCTGCTCCAAAAACTTTTCCCTGTTTTTTACAAACCCAACCCTTCCAATAGTTAGGTGGGGGCTTTGTTCATAATCTTCCTTCCTTATATAACTCAGTTTTTTATCCACATTTTTTACAATCCTAACAAACTCCTCTTTCCCTTTATCCATCCCAACCCACAAAACACGTATATGGTTTGCAGAGCCAAAATAACCAAGATTACAAATAGAGCAATCAAACTTTTGAAACCCATTACTTATACTGAATAAAATATTTTTTATCTCCTCAGTGTTTTCCACATCCCCCAAAAACTTTACAGTGAAATGCAGATTTTCAGGCGGCGCAAAATTAATATCCGCGTTTTTTCCTCCCAACAACCCCTGTGTTTCAACTATTTTTTTCTTTAATTCACCTGGTATATCAACTGCAACAAAAAGTCTCATACGAAAAATTAGTTTCTGGATTAAAATACTCACTTCTCAGTGTCAAACAAAACCGTATAACACTGTTCTATCTAACTTCACGACAACTTCACAGCACCAAGATATATAAATCAGAAAATTACAATCTAACTACAAATGTGGAAACCTGCAGAGAGTTGATGGTTGGAAACTGATTTCCTATACAGTTGATTTGAAATCAGTTTCGTCCCTTTGGTTCCGGTTCCCACCCCCTCCGTTTAATATTTACAATTGATCCTATGTTGAGTAGCCAAAATCCTTATGAGAATTCTTTGACGCTATTCAACTGGAAAGCTAATCCCTTTTCCTTTAAGATCATCCCAGACATTTTCACAGGGTATGTTGACGAAGTAAACAAAATGTTTGGTGGTATCCAAGACGGTGTGCGCTTCTCCCTTCTAGTCGGTCCAACTGGTTCTGGAAAAACAACCTTGCTAAAGAATATTGAGAAAAAACTTGGAGAAAAAGTAAAACTAATCTATTTACCAAAGCCGCCAACAGATCCAAAAGATTTAATTGATATATTCGCAACCAATTTGAGAGGTGGCTTCCTAGAAAAGTTATCCACAAGAGAATTAAATCTATACAACCTTGGAGAATTCATAAACAAAAAACTAGACGGCGAAAAAATAATCTTCTTAATAGATGAAGCCCACGAAGCATCCCAGCAAACCCTCGAGTGGTTGCGAGCCCTTTCAGATCAAATAGAAAACATTTCAATTGTTTTGGCAGGATTGCCTCAGTTTGAAAAAAACCTAAAAGACAATTTAGAAACCCTTTTGAGAAGAGTAACCTTGAAAGTGGAGTTGGGCAACCTGAACAAATCTGAGGTCAAGGAATTGATAAAAAGACGTGTCGAGTATTGCGGCGGCTCAGACACAAGGCCTTTTACAGAAGACTGCATAAATTTTATCTATGAAAAAACAGCCGGCTTTCCAAGGGAAGTGTTAAGGGTTTGCGACCAGCTAGTCCAAAAAGCAACAGACAAAAACCTGACAATAATAGACAAGGACTTTTTAGATGTTGAAGAAAACACATTACAAAGGACGTCCACACAAGTCTTAGAAGATCTTCCAGAGAGACAGAAACAAGTTCTTGACCTTCTATCCAAGAATAACAAACTAACACCAACAGAACTTGCCTCTAAGATAGAAATGAGCGAGTATAAGAGCAAAGACAACGCAATCCGCGCCATCAACAACATCCTAATAAGATTGATGAAAGACAACCTGATTATAAGAAAAAGAATAGGTAAAGCCTACAAATACGAGGTTGCACCCAAAACACAATCTCTACTAGTTACAGCCTAGTAGCTATTTTTACAATCAGTAACCAATTTAAACCAGTTAGCTATAAATAAATTACTACTAATAATATATCAACAATTGGAGGATATATGACTATTGAAAGGGTTAAAAGCAAAGAGCTTGTAGGAAAGGTCCTTATTTCTGAAGAAAGTAGCAAGAAGCTAGGCACAGTAGGAGATTTGGACTTTATAGTAGAATCTGGCGAGCTTGTGAATCTAATACTGGTTGACCCAACAAGACACGCATCTGAACTGGCCTTAAGAGAAGACGACAAAGGTAGAATGTTAGTTCCATTTGCAGCTGTCAAATCTGTTGGTGACTTCATCCTAGTATCAGAAAAAGCCATGGGTTAGCTAGCCTTTTCTTTTAAAAAAGAAAATGCTACAGTACCGAAAAGAAAACTGTTTTACTAAATCAAAGAAAATCTACATAAAAAGAAACCTGCACTAAAGAAAAGAAAGACTTGCACTAGAAAATATGAAATTTTTTCTAATTTTACTTATACTTGGACTTGTTTTAGTCAGCGGTTGCGCTGCACAAAACCAAAAAAACCAGCAGCCAGACCTAAAAAACAAATGCTGTTCTGAATGCAAAGACTCTTTTAGCCAAAGTCCAGTTGGTGTCGGGCCAGGAGGAGTTGATTGCGGTAAATTCACAACAGCAAACCCTTTATCCACAGAATGTGAAAATTATTTCAACTCAACCAAAACAAGGGTGTCTGAGTGCAAATAGATCCGTTGCTTTTTCAATCAAATCATTCCACTTTAATTATATATCTGGGATCAACCTGCCCTTTTTCAGTTCCATATTTGAAAGCCAACTGCCAAGCAGATTTTTCTTTAGGTTTGATTTTAAAATAAGTAATTCCATTTCGCCCTTCTTTACCAACTTTTTCCAATCCTATGCTAAACGATTTGTTAACAAAAACTATTAGCAAATTATCGCCATCAGTAAAATGAGCATAATATTCAGGCTTGATAGACTTCTCTAATTTCTTAACAATTTTTTCAATTTCCTTATCCTCAACTTCTACAGTAAGAAGCTTCCATATTCTTTTTTCATCGCCTTCTGTATTGTCCTCTTCATAAGTTCTTATAACTTTTAACTTAGATAGAAAACTAGTGTCCCTTAAACTTTCATCGATTATCCAACCTTTCCACATATGTATAATTAATTTTATTCCTTCTCTGAATCTTCATGGTCCCTAATACCATCTTTGCTAACCCTGAAAACAGTCTCTGCTTCCGGTAAAGAAGGTGAATCAATAAGTTTTCCAATCCTTTTCTCCCCCTTACTCTTTCTTAGATAAAGTCTATATGTTGCCTGATGACCTAAAACATGTCCGCCAATAGGAGCTGTTGGGTCTCCGAACATAACATCTGGTCTGGACATAACCTGGTTTGTGATGTAAATAGCTATATTGTAAACATCTGCCAGTCTCTGCAATTTGTGCAAATGTCTATTCAATTTTTGCTGCCTGTCTGCAAGTTGGCCTCTTCCAATATAATCTGATCTGAAATTTGCAGTCAAAGAATCAACAATAATCAACTTCACATTTTCTGATTGTATTATCTCCTCTGTCTTTTCCACCAATAACACCTGATGATCTGAGTTGTAAGCCCTTGCAATAAAAATATTTCCAAGAACAGTCTCTGGATCCAAGCCCAAAGCATTTGCCATGTCCTGGATTCTTTCCGGTCTAAATGTCTGTTCAGTATCAATAAAAATTGCTTTTCCCGCAAGGCCGCCTTTCTCAACAGGTAATTGAACAGAAACAGCTAATTGGTGTGCAAGTTGAGATTTACCTGACCCAAAAGCGCCATGAGCCTCTGTTATTGCCTGGGTTTCAATGCCTCCACCAAGTAACCCATTCAATGTATTGGAACACGTTGTAATTTTACCAATTGTCAGCCTTTTTTTAAGAGCTTCTGTGGCAAGCTCAAAACCCATTTTCAACTTGCTTCTGGCAGCATTGATTATTTTATTGGCAGTATCCTCTCCAGCAACCCCAGTCTCATTTAACTCAGCAGCAGAAGCGGCAGCCAAAGCCATATAATTATTAAAACCAGCAGCCCTCAATTTCTCGGCGTTTTTTTCTCCAACTCCAGGCAACTTCTCAATTTCATCTCCCATATATACCCTCTTTCTTTTCCAAAAGAAAGTCTGCATCTCTCCAGAGAGACGATGCAGAGATGTCTCGTGTCTTTTCACATAGAGACGAGACACGAAGCCTTATAACCCAGAAAGAAAAGGTTTACAAGACTTATCAAATAACTAATTACTAATTGCAACCAAGCTTTAAAAACAAGAGCATAGGGTATCGTTCCGCTATTCCGGTAAGATTTTCTTTCGATATAACAAATCAAAAAGGAGAACTAATTTACATCTTCTCTCTGCAGTTTGAGCACCAGCCAGCTGCATAGTGTTTAGCGCAAACCAGCTTCCCACATAAATCGCATTGTTTATTGCCTATTCTTTTACAAATAAAACAGAATCCGGCAGTTGTTACCATAGTATATTATTGGCTCCCTGTATATAAAAACAGTTTAAGCTGTTTCCAATTCCCCCAAAATCTTTTCACACTCTTTCCTGATATCTACTGTATCAATAGCATTGGCAACCATCTCCAGCTCCTTTGTATAATCAGACATTTTCACCTTCCCCTTTATAACAAGTTCTGTCCCCAAAACCAATTTATTATAAACATCTTCTGGATTCTCAGTGTCAATTTTTCCCACCAGCTTTTCAGCCACTTCCCTGAAGAAGACCGTTCTGATTGTTGCAGTCCCATCATCCACAACTGCAGAAATAATCAACTGTTTTTTAGGCTCCACTTTCCCATCCTTGTTGCAGTAAACCCCGTCTTCTCTAGATTCAATCTTGCCATCACAACTTGGACAAACCAAGAAAAAAGGGTTGCGTTTAAAGACTTGAACAACACATCCCTTAATCTCCCAAAACCCATCTTTGATATCTGAGATGTCTGTTCTAGTATACAAATTAAAATCGCTTTTAGATTTTGTGGCTATATGGAAACCTACGGTTCCCACCCCTCCCTCATTTACTCCAATCTTTTCTATACTTCCACCTTTGGCAAGTCCAATTTCAATTTCACCTAAATTATTTTTTTTAGCAATAGCCCTTGTCACCTTTATAATGTCTCCCTGCTTCAATCCGTTTTGTTCAACTATGTCTGTATCATTATTCCACAAAACAAGCCTGGTTTTTCCAGTTTCATCACCAACCAACAAATTCAAAACACATCCTTTCTTACCATTCTTGTCAAATTCCCTTTTATCAAAGACCCTCAAAATATCAACCTTAATGTCTAAAGCACTCAAACCAGCAACAAGATTTTTTATTTGAAGTTCTCTCTTCCCCTCCTTGATAAGATTAACTCCCAATTCCCTGCCAACAATGTAAGCAGCCCCTTCCCTAGAAATAAGGCCGGAAAGTTCTTCCTGCTTCTCAACAATCCTTTTCTCTATCTCCTCTTTGTTAACCCCGCTTTCCTTAGAAATCTTATCCACCAGCAGATCAACCATATCCTATATATATTTAGTATATTAATCATATTGGGGGAACTAAGGGATACAGAAAGACTTATAAAGCTTAGTATCTTATTTCCCATTAGCCAGTGACAACTGGTTATATTCAAGGAGGAAAAAAACATGGCAATAGAAAGAAAATACGTTAGCGAACCTTTAGAAGGTTTTCAAAGCGTATATAGAGGTCTAAAAAACGGTGTAAGAAACACAAGTCAATACCTAGTACTAACAGCTGTAATAGCAGCAGGTTGCGCAGGAACACCAGCAAAAGAAACAGTAGGTTTGACTGGCTTCGAAGACCCAGCACAGATGGCAAGGGGTTTAAGAGAAGTAGCAAAATCTCAAGTCTATGCAAACAGAAACCGAGCTAGATTGGGTGAGGCTTTGACAGAATACAGAGCAAGAGAAGAAGCCAAAAGAACCGGTGTAGAATTCACAGGCCTAACAGACGTTGAACTCGATGCTGCAAACTCGCTTAGCATACAGGATTTAGTAACAGGTCTAAGAGCATTAGGACAGGAAGCTGTAGAAGGTTATACACCAGCAACACCAACACCAGCTCCGGTACCAGCACCAGTAGTTACACCACCTGTTGTACCAAGTCCAGCACCAGTTCCAACACCAACACCACCAGGACCAGGCGGACCTTGATTGCGTTTGAAACCTTTGATTTTTTCGCTACCCTTAGTTGTTTAGGTAGTTTCGAAACTTTATTGGGCTAGAACAGAACGACATGGACTGATGTCTATGTCAAACCAATATGCCCGTTATACTTAGAGAGGAATTATGGAATACACAAATCGTAGAGCAGGAAATACAGAAAGAGGTTTAGGCAATTACGCAATCAATTTATTTGATGAAGGAATAGGTTCAGTTAAAAAAACTATTAGAAAAGCAGCATGCACAGCAGCAATTGCAGGCATGTTATTACCAGGTTGCGCAACTCTAACACCAACTGAGATAACAACCAGATATGGAGAACCTGTCAAAGGAAGCCCAGGAGAATATATAGTTAGAAGGCCGAGTAAAGTTCTTCCTGTTGGATTTTTGTCATGGTATGTTGTAAGCTGGGTTGACGGCGGAAGGGCATATTACTGGTTTGGTAAACATCCAGTGATTGAAGGAGGAGTCAATGCAGGGATAATTATTGGAGCAGAAGAATTTGGCAGAGCTAAATATCAAGACAGACATCCACGTACAGGTAGAGGACCCTTAGAGCCAATAGGCCCATTAAGAGACGGCGGAGACGCAGGCGATCCAAACCAATCTTTAGGCGGACCATCAAGGGACGGTGGTAGTGTTGGCGGTGGCGGGAGTAACGGAGGAAGCGGAGACGCAGGCGATCCTCCTTAATTTATTATATGAAACTCAACAGATATATTGAAAAAACCATAGACAGCATAGAGCCTGTTTATAGGAGTTTAAAAATAGGAGCGGCAATTGGTTTAGTTGCGCTTTTGCCTAGTTGCAAATCTGCGGCACAAAGAGACATTGATGATACAAAAGTCTATATATCAGCCCTTGAACAACAAAACCAGTCAAAGGAGCTGAGTAATGAAGCAATAAAATTGAGAATACAGCAATACGAATTAGAAATACAACAAACTCAACTTGCAGATGCAAAAGAACAAAGATTGAAACAGGAGCAACTAGCAGCAGAAGCCAGACTAAGAGCAGAAGAAATAGCAAGAGAAAAGGCATACCAAGATCGTTTAGATAGAATTTCAGTGCTTCCTGTTATTGGAGAAATTGGCTCATACAAATCGCATTCATCACACTCAGAAAGACACCCAGCAAGAGAACATAAAGACGGGTTTCCTTGGGGCGACGGTCTTTTAGCTTTAGGTTATGCAGCATGTGCAGTAGCACTAGGTTGTTTAGCTCTTGGAAGAATAAGAGAAACAGCTCCAGATGGAGAGGCTAAAGTAACAGACCCTGTAACTGCATAATTTATATTCAGAGAACTAATAGAATATTATATGAGTTGGAAAATAACACTAGTAGTAGCCTTATTGGCGATTTCCATACTCGTAGCAATCCCTCAAGCTTCTGCATTACCTACATGTTCTTCTGATGTTTCTTTCACAACACCTTCTTCTAGTGTAGAACAATATTCTCTTTTTAATGTTGTATTGTCTACTACAGCAGGCAGCCCCTCAAATCCGTGGGGAAATTATATTAATTCCACCCTAAATACAGATAGTTTAGCTATCCAAAACGGAACATCATTTTTAGATTTCTTAACATCCCCTGGAAATGAATCTGCATCATACACATGGAAAATAAATGCTTCAGTTTCAGTTGGGGCAACAAAACTTCTCAATCTAACAGTCCAAAATTCAACAAACGACCTTTGCGAAAAAACACTATCCTTAAATGTGGTAGAAGCAACCGACCCCACAATCAATTTAACAACAGACGACCTTAACACAACAGTTCCTGCAAACAAACCCTTTGTTTACACAGTAAATGCAAGCAACACAGGCAATGAAAACGCAACAAACCTGACAATCGAAGTTTTCACATCAGAAATAAATTCAACAAAAAATCTTACAGTCCTCGCAAACGGCAGCTCAACAGCCCAAACATTCACATTAACTCCACTAACATGTAGAAGCTTCGATCTAACCACAAAAATTAGTTATTTTGACACAGCAGGATCTTCAAAATCACCAGTCCAATCAACAGACCAAATTATAGTCAACAGTTCCGACCTTTTACTAAACACCTTTTCTCTAAGCGCATCTTCTGTCACAGAAGGCAGTGTTGTGACATTTAGCGCAGAAGTCAAAAACATAGCAGAAAGGAATTCCACAGGTTTCAATGTGACATTTTACAGAGGTTCTGTTTCCTCTTCCAATAAATTAGTCGTTGCCTCAAGTACAGATCCATTAGGCTTTTTACAAAGTAGAAATGTTTCTACAAACTGGACATCAACAGGAGCAGGATCACCAACAATATTGGCTGTAGTTGACGCTTTTGATGGCGACTGTGATTTAAACAACACACAAAAATCAGCTTCCTTAACAATCAACGCAGCTGTAACAAACACAAACAATGGAGGCGGAGGCAATCCAGCTAATACACCATCGCCAACAGTCTCTCCAGCAGCCTGTACATATACTTGGGAATGTGGTGATTGGTCTGTTTGTTCACCTGAAAGCAAACAAGCAAGAACCTGTTTAAACAAAGGGACATGTACTGGACTTGAAGGCAAGCCAGAAGAATCCCAGTCTTGTGTATTTACCTCAATCTCAATTGAAGAATCAAAAAATATAATTAGTGCAGACAAAGATTCTGTGGTGACATTACTATTTACAAAAGATGTTTCAATACAAGAAATTTCTATAACAGCAAGTGATTCGATATCCAATGCCGACATTAAGGTCAAAACACTCACATCAAAACCAACAACAATAGACCAAGAAGTTGATGGAAAAGTATACAAGTATATACAAATTGACCACACAAACATAGATGGAAAAGTGGGCAAAGCAACAATCAAATTCAAAATAGAAAAATCGTGGCTAAATTCCAGCAATATAGACAAAAACAAAGTAAACCTCAACAGATTTGCAGACAACAAATGGAACAAGTTATCAACAAAACTTCTGAGTGAAGACAATGTCTCAGCTGTTTACGAAGCAGAGACACCTGGCTTTTCAGTATTTGCAATATCTGGTCAAGAAGCTACTAAGGCTTCAAACCCATCAGGAACAGAGGGTGGACCAACCGGTTTGATTATTGGTGGATCTACATTAGCAGGACTCATTGTGGTTATAGTTGTAATAGCAATAGCAGTCCTAATCCTTTTCGGCAAAGGGAAAAAGAAAAACAATAAGAGGGTGAAGTTATAATATGAATAGTAGACAGAGGAATAAAATACATAAAAAGAAATTCAACTCTATATCTCGATCTAAGTGGTGAAGACTAATGGAAGATCAGATGGTAGAAGAAGCGCGAAGAAAAATAGAAGAACTTAGATCCCAATATGGTGATGATTGGGGATATCATTTTTTTAACAATCATAGGTTATTAAATCCAACCAGTTATAATATTAGTAGAAACTTATGGGCGGCAAGACAAAAAAGTTCTATAAAAGAGGATGGAGTCACACAAAGAGAAGAGGCCACGAAACCAATGTAAACTGCGGTTTCTGTGGAAGAATAGTGCCAAAATTCAGGACATTCCCAGTTATCAGAGGCTTTGGAATAAACGATCCATCTTTAAGGAAGGAATTGGCAGATTCTGGAACCAGCATGTCCTTTTTAGAAACCAAATTATATGCCTGCCCTTCATGCGCAAGGCACAGAAAGATAGTGCAAAAAAACAGGAATAGGAACTAATTTCTAGTTATATAACAGTATATTATTGCAAATCGTGTAGGCGAAAGAATTTATTCTAGGAAAGTAAACTTTATAGATGGACTATTCAGAAATCGGCCTGAAATCGGGGTTGGAAATCCACCAGCAGTTGGACACTGAGCACAAATTGTTTTGTAATTGCTTGGCACGACTTTCTCCAGATAAATCTAAAGGAAAAATCACAAGACGGCTTAGAGCTGTAGCAGGAGAAACTGGTGATGTCGATATTGCAGCAACGCACGAAACCCTTAATGATAAAGAGTTTGAGTATCTTATTTACCCTGAAGAAACATGCTTAGTTTGTACCGATGAAGAACCCCCGCATATAGTGAATTCAGAGGCCCTGTCAATCGCTTTACAAGTAGCAATCCTTCTAAATTGTGAAATACCAGACGAAATCCATGTCATGAGGAAGACTGTAGTAGATGGGTCTAACACGTCTGGCTTCCAGAGAACAGCTATAGTGGGGTTAAATGGTTTTATCGAAACTTCTCAAGGAAGAGTAAGGATTGCAAACCTCAGTTTAGAAGAGGACAGTTCACAGATTGTGAAAAAAGATGATAAAGAAACTATCTATGGTTTAGACAGACTTGGCATACCTTTGATAGAAATAGGCACATATCCAGACATTAAAACACCAGAGCAGGCGATGGAGGCTGCTGAGAAGATAGGCAATATTTTAAAATCAACAGGCGCAGTGAAAAAGGGTTTGGGAACAATCAGACAGGACCTTAACGTTTCCATAACAGGAGGGGCACGTCAGGAATTAAAGGGTTTCCAAGAACTCAGTTCTATTCCAGAAGTTATAAAAAAAGAAATACAAAGGCAACAAAAACTTCTCGAGATAAAATCAATCCTGTCAAGCAAAAAACCCATCATTGGAAAACCAATAGACTTAACACCTATTTTCTCCAATACAGAGTCAAACCTGATTAAAAAGTATGTGGCCTCCGGCGGGATTGTATATGGTGTAAAAGCTTCTGGTTTTTCCGGCGTGTTAGGAAAAGAACTGCTGCCAAACAGGCGTCTAGGCACAGAAGTTTCTGAATTTGTAAAATCCACTACAGGAGCCGGCATAATCCACTCAGACGAGCTGCCAAATTTCGGGATCACACAAAGGGAAGTGGATTCTGTTAAAAAGTCTCTTGGATGTGAAAACGACGACGCCTTTGTTTTAACAGTCTACTCCAAAGACCTTGCTCAAAAAGCAATAGAATCTGCTACAGAAAGGCTAAAGCTTGCGTGCAAAGAGATTCCAAGAGAAGTAAGGAAAGTAAACCCAGATGGCACAACCACCTTCATGAGACCGCTACCAGGCGCCGCGCGGCTTTATCCGGAAACAGATTGCCCGCCAATAAAAGTTGACAAAAAAATCCTTGAATATATAAGATCCAATTTACCAGAATTGTGGGATGATAAAATTAAAAGATTTGTAAAGCAATACAATCTCCCAGAAGATGTTGTGAAGAGTATTTTAAAATCAGATCAATCAGACCTTTTTGAGAATCTAGTCAAATTAGGATTTGACAAAAACCTAGTGTTAAGGGCCCTAACAGGTATGTTAAAGGAGTTGGAAAAGGAAAACCTGTTACTGACAGGCCAACTTGTTTTGGATGTTTTCAAAAAGTCCCCAAAAACAATTTCAAAGGAAGCGCTTTTTGAAGCCCTTAAAACAGCAGCAAAATCGGGAAAAGTAGCAAAAATTGAAACAGGAATTTCAGATATTGAACTAAGAAAAATAGTAAAAGAAGCCATTTCCAAAAACAAAGACGCCCTAAACAAACATAATGCTGTGTCCATATTAATGGGAGAAGTAATGAAAATCGTGCGCGGAAAAGCAGATGGAAAGAGAATAGCTGAGATTATAAAAGAAGAAACTAGTTCATGAAACCCCTTAGCCAATTAACAATATATTTCTTTCTATTTCTTAACTTTTTCCAATCTAACAGATCCGCATTTAGGACAAGCCTTTGTTGCTGGTTCCATTAACATGGGCTTTACTTCTCTGCCGCATTGAAGACAGTTATACTTTGCCATAAAATAAAATTTATTTCTTCTCTTCAACCAAGACAGCATTCAAAACTCCTGATTGTCCCGGTCTTGAGGTGACTCTTGCTAATCCCAACTCTGTCTTCACAACAGCTCCTTTTGTGATGACATTTCTTCTAACATAGTTTGTGTTAGCAGGATTTTCAGCAACACCCAAAACTTTGGTTTTAGTAATCTTGCCTGTTTTAGGATCTGCGACATTAACAGTATCAGCTGCGAGAAGATTGAGCTTAATGCCACCGCCTGCAGTTTTAGTAATCTTAACCCTTTTTTTGCCTATTTTGGTCTCTAGGAAATCGGAACCCCTATCATCTTTTCTCTTCTTCCTGTTTGTTCTTAACAAGCCGCCTGTCGGCTTTCTATGAGATCTTAAATGCCATTGTGTCATAACTATCACTACTATCAATATACCCGCTATATTTAAATAAACAATTCACTAAAGGGATATTAATATCAGGTTAACAATGTTTATAAATCTTCTAAGCAATATTAGATAGGTAGCATTGATTTCATCGATGTTTTAACCAAAGGATTGAAATGACAATAGAATCAAGTGATAAGATGCAAAGGCCTCTTGACGTTCTAGGCAGCTCCCAGGACAAAAGGGTTATCGTGAAAATGAAGTCAGGGGAAAGCATAGCAGGAATACTAAAGGCTTTTGACCAACACATAAACATCTGGCTAGACGATGCAGAGGTCCAAGGAAATGGCGGAGACCTTAAATTAGGTAAAGTTCTCTTAAGAGGCGACAACATAATTTTCGTATCTCCTTCAAAATAGTCAGCCCTTTCTTTAAAAAGAAAGTGTTGAGATCCCAAAGAAAAGGAGTTACATGTTTTACAGATCTTTATGGTAGGAAAAGGAACGCCTTCGTTTGGTAAGAAGAACAAGAAAAACCACATTTTATGTAGACGATGCGGTCGCCATTCATACCACAGGACACAGAAGATTTGCGCAGCATGCGGTTTTGGCAAATCCAAGAAACTAAAGCACTTCGGCTGGCAATGGAAATCCATCACAAGGGACAGAAGATTGAAATAGTACTTTTTCTTTCTATTTAATTGTGTTAAAGAAAACCTGCACTAAAAGAAACTCTCACTCGTCACTGCTGCTCCTCGTTCGTTAGGCTTACAGAGAATAAAAACTCGAAAATAATAATAGTAGCTGCATTATCTTAACTTCCTTTCTAATTCACTGAAAGCTCTTTCCCAGAATTTGGGACTTGCTTTGTCGTCTTCCCTATTCGGTCCACAATCTACCAATATCCATTCTTTACTAGAAGCATAATTCTGTATTGGTTGAGTCAATAAATCGTGATGATATGTTGAAGTAGCCAAAACAAACGGCAGCGCTAATTCATCAGCTCTTTCAGCAACCAATATACCAAGTGGCTGGTTTGCTTCTGACGCTTCCATCGCCTTCATAAGAGCCCCATAATAATCTCTTGGCAATCTATCTTCCCTATATACCAATTCTAATGTGCCTTTGAAAGCCATTATTGCCCCTGCCTTACCCAACGAGTTAAAAACCGTCTCTGTTGCTTTGAAGACTGAACTATCAGGACCAAATATGTCTGCAGCAAACCTCGCATAATTTTTCACAACAGGATCTTCCAAGTCAATATATTGCCCGAGTTTTTCTAGACCTTGAGCTATTTTTCTCTCATGTGGATCAGATTTAGCCATTCTTCTAACTAATACTTGCCCTAAATTGGTGTTCCCACTGCCAGCGATTTCAGGAAAGAAACAATCAACAATCGCACCATCAAAATCATGATCTTTTTCCAATCTATCCATTGCCTGAGAATAATCTCTAGCAACCGCTACATCTTGGCATCTCCTGGCAAGAGCTACACCCTGGCTTCTTGAAGTTAGCCATTGCTCTGCCGAACTTGCATACATCGGGTTGTCTTCAACTAATAATATCCTTGACATATTTACACCTTTTGATTATAGTGAAAATGTTAGTTATTTAAGCTTGTGAATTTTCCTCATTGGGGCATCACATCATATAACTACAACTGAAAGGATCCAACCGATCGCCAACAGTATTGTAGAAATAATCATGAATATGCTAACCTCTTTAATTCTTCTAGTAAATAGCAAGCCGAAAATGAATATACCAAATCCAAACAATAACGCCCTATCAATTGAAAATGTCCAAATAACTGCCCCAATCATTATCAAAACAGTAGCTATATCTAGTTTAGTATAAGTCTTGAGTTCTTGTTTAGATGGCAATAAAGCAATACCGACCCAGAAAAGCACTCCAGTAGTTGCTATTACAGGAACTAAACTAATAATTGGAGTTAAAAATATCATTGCCAGCATTAGAATAGAAATAACAACTGCAGTAAATCCCGTCCTCCCACCCTCTGAAATCCCCACAGCGCTTTCTACATATGCTACCATACTTGAAGTGCCTAAACTTGCTCCAACCATCGTGCCTGCACCGTCAACAGACAAAGCTTCTTTCATCTGAGGCATTGTTCCATCCTTGTTGACTATTGTAGTCCCTCTAGTCAGTCCAATAAACTTCGCAATACTACCATAGAAGTCTATAAGGAATAATACCAGAATAACCCCTATCATCTTTACATTAAATATGACACCAAGATCAAACTGGAAAATAGAACTAAACATTTCACTTGAAATTTGAACCGGTGATGCTGTGCCGCCTAAACCTAAAAGATAAGCAAAGATAGTAGATAAAACTATGCTGATCAAAATAGCTCCGGGAATTTTCAATTTTCTCAATATAAGAGCTAGCGCAAGCCCAAAATAGAGAACATAAGCTAGAGGAGATAAGAATATGCCTAAACCGCTAATTGTGACTCCAGAATAAACAAGTATTCCTGCCAACCTAAGCGCTATCAACATCAAAAACACACCAACACATAAAGCTAAACCCGATTTCATTTTATCAGGAATAGCGGTGATTATCTTGGTTCGTATATTGGTCAAAGTGAGTATCATAAATATTACACCAGACCAAAAAACAGCCCCCAAAGCCTGTTGCCATGTAAACCCTAAAGCTAAAACTACAAAAAATGCAACATAAGCGTTCATCTCCATTCCTGGCGCAACAGCAAACGGTTTTTTAGCCCATACACCCATTACAAACGTTGTTAAGAAACAGGTAATTACAGTTGCAAATAAAACAGCACTTTTATTAAATCCGCCCTCTCCAAGTATTGAAGGATTAACTACAAAAATATATGAGAGCGCAAGAAATGTTGAAACTCCTGCAAGTATTTCTGTTCTAAAATTTGTTCTGTGTTTTCCAAATTCAAAATATTTTGATATTCTATTTGAGAATTTCATACATCACACCTTTACAAACTCCAATATCACAAAATCATTTATTTTCCTACCATTGAATTCGTACTCTGGTGTGAAGTGGCGTCCAATAATCTTCAGTCCACATTCACTGAATATATTTTCATACCATTCAATAGGCCTATGATCTTCAACAATCTCATACCACCCCTCCTTCTTCATCTTCCTGTATCTGTGGTTTTCTTCGTACTTATTTCCTGTGAAAAATCTTATATCGAGCCTAGATTCAGGCACATCAAATATCTTTGGGTTGCAAAAACCAACATAGGATGTTCCTCCTGACTTCAACTCTTTCTTAATGTTCTGAGCAATCCTTCTGACTTCATCGTCTGGGTTAATGCAAAGTACCAGATTGCAAATCACAACGTCAAAGAAACTCGATGGTATATCTACAGCTTTTGTATACACTTTATCTTGACCTATCTTTTCCCCAGCAAATATTAACATTTTTGGATCGATGTCAAACACTCTTATATCAGCTCCAAGTTTGGCTAAGGCCAAAGCAAGGACTCCAGGACCGCATCCATAATCAAGTATCTTTTTGCCAGCAACATTTCCTAATTGATCTAGTAAAGGTCCATCGTACGAGGCCAATTTCAGCTTCTCTGCGTTCAATTCCTTCGCCACCGCGCCCCATTCCGAATGCCTAGAAATTAATTTTGACATATGATCACTCCACAGTAACTACTTACAAATAGTATTGATACCATATAAACATTCACTCTCCATTTTTGGAGGAGAAAAGCAAATTTTATAAGCCTGTAAATTAAAACCTAAACATGGATACATCAATACTTGAAGACATAGGCCTCACCAATGCCGAAATAAAGGTCTATCTATCGCTTTTAGAATTAGGATCAGCAACAGCAGGCCCTATAATAGAGAAATCGGGCCTTCAAAGCTCTGTTGTCCATATGACCCTAAACAAGTTAATTGACAAAGGTTTTGTCTCCTTTGTGAAAGAAGGAAAAAGGAATTACTATCAAGCTTCTAACCCTAAGAATATTGTTGAGTTTATTGAGGAGAAAAAAGAGCGCTTTGAAAAACTTCTTCCGCAGCTTTTATTGAAACAGAAAACAGCGAAACAGAAGCCTGAAATTGTGACGTTTAGAGGTGTTAAGGGGATAAAGGAATTATTGTATGAATTATTAGAGGCTGGTGGAGTAGAGCATCACACATTTGGTTCGACAAAGGAATCTTTGATGATGGGCGAAGCTTGGTGGGTTGGCTACCACAAAAAAAGGGCTGCAAAAGGAATAAAGGCCAAACTATTGTTTAATGAATCGCTGAAGTCTTGGGCTGCCGAAAAGAAATACCCCAAGTCTGAAGTGAAGTATACAAAAAAGGGTTTCGAACCTTTAACAGAGACAATAATAAGAAGTGATAGTGTTGGAATAATTATTTGGACAGAGAAACCAATTGGTGTTCTAATAAGCCATAAAACCGTTGCTGATTCTTATGAGAAATTTTTCCAGTTGATGTGGAAAACATCAAAGTAACGGGCCTGATGGGATTCGAACCCACGACATCTTGCTAGCCGCAGTTGGAAACTGGTTTTTGCCAGTTTCGGTCTTTAAGAGGCTCGCTTAGCTTTTGACAAAACTATCAAGCGCTCTACCAGGCTGAGCTACAGGCCCTCAGAATTAGTATAATTCTCTAGTAGTTATAAATATTAAACAGGATTATCAAAAGGATCGATTTCCTCATCTTCTGCTGGGGGTTTTGCTGCCTTGAGTAAAGTTCCAATTAGTTTTGTACAATCCTTTTCAACAATCGGCCCGTGGCCAGGAAGTATTTTCTGTACATCCATCTTCGATAGTTTCTGTAAAGACCCTTTTAACTGTTCAAAATCGCCGCCAGGCAAGTCTGTCCTGCCAACACCATTTGCAAAAACAGTGTCGCCGCTGATCAGGGTTTTGTCCTTCTTATCATACAAGCAGATAGATCCTGGTGTATGTCCTGGTGTGTGAATAACTTGCAATTCCCTAGCCCCCATCTTTAGGAGATCGCCATCCTTAAGCTTTTTAGTCACCTTCATCTTATGCATGTTACCACCAAAAAATTCAGCAACTGAGGTTTCTGCATCCCCATTTTCTAATACAGACGCATCAGCTTCATGCACTGCAATCTGCGCAGCTGTGAAATACCCATTTCCACCAATGTGATCAAAGTGATAGTGTGTGTTAACAATATTTTTAAGAGTGTCCATCGGCATCTTGAAAATGCGAAGGACGTCTCTCAGCCTTGTAAAATTAAAACCAACACCTGTGTCGATAATAGTGTCCCCAATTAAATATATGTTAGAATCCACATCCGATAGCTGGACCATCACTATATCGCCAATTTTTTTCACACCCATATAAAATAATATTAGAACAAAAGGTATTTAAACTCTAAGCGGCCTTTTGCATCAGAACAAGTAATGTATATTCGTCGCCATATGCTTTAGAGACGATGGTTTCTCTTCCAACCTTAATTATTTTCATATCTAACCTGGAAAAAACTTTTCTAACTTCATCTTCAGTATATGGTCTGCTATACATCTTTTGCCCCATAATTTCAGTATAGTTTTCCTTTTCATCGTGACCTTCTAGTGGAGGTTCATTAAGAGCTAAAAAGAAAAACCCGCCTTTTTTCAATGATTTAACTGCTTTTTTCGCAGCTATTTCAAAACTTTTGGGATCTAAACAAAGCATAGTGTATCCTGAAAAGATGCCATCAAATTTGTCTTCAAAATCAATATCAGTCATTGAAACCCGAATATATTTGGCTTCAGGAACATTATTTTTGGCTTCTCTAATCATTGTATCTGAAATATCAATTGCAGTGACTTCAAAGCCTTTTTTGACCAATTCCTTTGTAAATGGTAATCCTGGTCCACAACCAAAATCAAGTACAGAACAGCCTTTAGCAAGCTTGCCACAAAATAGATTAAATACTTCTAAATATTTTTTATGTTTGATATAAGGCGAGGCTGTTTTTCCTCCTATTTTATCCCAAGCTTTTTTGTTTAGTTTAAGGATATCCATAATTATTTACGCGACTTTCCAACTAGTCCTTCCACCCTCATCTTCCAACAATATACCAATTTCCTTTAACTTATCCCTTACTGAATCGGCCTTCTTAAACTCCTTTTTCTCCCTGTAAAGTTGCCTCAATTTTATTAGCTCTTGGATCAAACCGTCTTTATCCCCTATTGCTTGCTTTCCTGTAAGTCCTCTTATCAACTCAATAAGCTTGCCTTCTAATCCTTCCACAACTTTCTCCTTCCCTATATTCAACCCCAATACATTATCGAAATCAGCAAACATACTCAGAACTTCTGCTGTATTTTTTTCAGATAATTTTGTAGACTCTGTTATTTTGTTAACCTCCTTTACAAACTCAAAAATAACAGCCAGAGCCTCTGGAACATTCAAATCATCGTCCATGTACTTTTCAAAACCTTCCTTAGTTTTTTTAGCAAGATCAGAAACCTCTTTCAAATATTTTGCCCCTTTATGTGTTTTTATATTCCTGACAAAATCATCCAGCCTACTCAAAGCTCCTTTAGCTGCATCAAGGCCTTCAAAAGTAAAGTTCAATTGTTTTCTGTAGTGTGCTGATAGAAGAAGATAGCGGAAATCCCTTAAGTCAGCCCCTTTGGCTTCCAAGTCCCTTAATGTGTAAAAGTTTTTAAGAGATTTAGACATCTTCCTTCCATCAACCATCAGATGCTCATTATGAAGCCAGTAGTTCACAAACTTCTTGCCTGTCGATCCTTCTGACTGAGCGATCTCATTCTGGTGATGTGGAAAAATCAGGTCAATCCCACCCGTATGTATGTCAAAACTGTGGCCCAAATATTTCATAGACATTGCTGAGCATTCAATATGCCAGCCCGGCCTACCCTTTCCTAACTCAGTCTCCCAAAAAACCTCACCATCTTCCTTATCCCAAGCCTTCCATAGAGCAAAATCCTGTACCTCATCTTTTGTATACTCGTCTTGTTTGACTCTTGCTCCAGCCTTTAATCCTTTCAAATCCAAATGTGCTAATTCTCCATATGCAGGGAATTTAGAAATAGAATAGTAAATAGATCCATCATTTCCTTTGTATGCAATACCTTTTTCCAGTAACTGTTTTGTAATGTCCACCATTTCTTTTATGTGGTCTGTTGCTTTTGTGTAGATAGAAGCAGGTAAAATATTCATTGCCTTGACATCCTCAAAAAAGGCTTTGGAATATCTTTCTGTTACTTCTTTCAATGGTACACCTTCTTCTTTAGATCTTTTTATTGTCTTATCATCTACATCAGTCAAATTCATAACCTGTATAACATCATACCCTTTGAATGTCAGATACCTCCTCAACAAATCAGCAAATGTGTAAGCCATTATATTCCCTATATGAACGAAGTTGTAAACCGTTGGGCCACAAGAATACATCCTGACAACCTTTCCGCGCAGCGGCTGGAAAACCTCCTCCTTCCTTGTTAGTGTGTTGAAGAATTTAAGTGTCATATTATCAATTAACTTTTCTAGTTTAAGTGTTTAATATTATATGATTATTCTTATTATCCATTCACAATAACGCCAGGAACTTCTAAATCTTTTATCTTTTCCCAAATAATTATCCCAGTATCTCTCGGATTCCGTCTTCTGCCTTCTATATCAGGATCAACTAGCCTATCTGTTGGGTAGGAAATGGCAGTTACTTTTCTTGGTTTAAAGATATTTTCAAGTTGGGATATAAGACCCAAATGCATCCTATCCCAATTTGGGTTTTGTGGATCTGCATCTTCTGCAACAAAATATACGAACTCTATTGTTGGATCAACATCTATTCGAGGACCCACGTCTTTTAGGGGTGCATATCTTATTAACCTTTCATCTATCAGTTGTTGCGCAAAAGTTAGCGGATATGATGTTACACGATATGCAGTAGATATCAATACGCTTACTAACTCTTCAAAAGACAAAACTTTTTCATCTGCGACTAAACCCAATCTATCTTTCTGTCTAATCTTTATTCCGCCTTCGGCACCAATCATATTAAAGTCAAAGGAACTTGTTAGATGACCATTTACAGGAAACTTAACATAAAGTTGGTATCTTCTATCTTTAAGTCTTCTCTGACTTACACCAATTGCTTTTAAAAAGTTGTCAACCTTTGCTGTATCGGTAACACCAGAAATGTACGAACGCAATAAATCTAGAACGCTGTTTATATAATCCCTTTCAATAGGAGGAAGATTTCTATAATCGACTTTAGTGGGATTAGTTGCAAATATTGTTTGATGCACTAATTTATCTGTCTTCTCCTGTGAAAATCCAAATCTTCTCAAGAAGTTTGAATTTAAAATAAAATGTCTCCACCAAGAAACTTCAAAATCGGAATATGGTATTCCAATAAGCTGTCTCGCAAGATCTACTTCCTCTAAAGAAAGATCGTGATCTTTGGAATCTTTTACGTCTGCAATAAATCTATACGCACTAGAATTTGTTTGTGTTGGATCCAAAAAAGGAGCAGTACCGTAGACTATCCCATGTCTCTCTCTGAAATCTGATATTATTCTTGATCTATTAGACCCTCTGTCAGACACGAATTTGTCTGTGAGTGAATACTCTTCCGGCGAAAGCCCATTATCTATAATAAAAGTTAAATGTGGATCTATACCTTCTTCCATCAATCTTCTTGATAGTTCAATTGCTTGTATAGAATTATATGCAGCCGGCTGATAGTCACCAACCCCCTCTGGCCTAAAGAATGCTCCTCTAGCTTCCACTAAAATTAAAGCTTTTCTCTGATTCATACATGCGCCTCCTTTAACCTAAAAACCTTCCTTCTTCTATCTGAAAACAAAACAACATCAGAAACAAGCCCTCTTTCCTTTAGCTTTTGAACAGCGAACCTTAGAGTCCTTTCAGATAAACCAGTTTTTTCTTTTATTTGTTCAATGGTGATATTATTAGAACTAGTTAAAGCTACCAAAACCTTCCGACTCGATTCCGGCAATGCAAAGATACTCACCCATAGCTTTCACCAAAAAGAACTAGATTTCCTTATTTAAATGGTTAATGATAGCGGCAATTATACAATCTTCTTAAACAACATCTCGCCCCTTTTCGGCCGCTCAACCATACACATGATTATCAAATATTTTATAAAATCTTGTATTTACCGCCGCAAAATTTAACCACCATTTCAGCTGCTTCTAAAGAGATCTTTTTCAACTCTTTATGTGAAATTTTCTTATTTCCTTGTACACACATCAAGATGCTTCTTGCTTGCGGACCAACTTTAGAAACATCTGACTGTTTTGACACTATACGCGTAATAACCTCATTTTTAGAATCGGTATAAACATATTCACCCTTTTTAATTTCAACTGGCTGTTTAGAACCAATTGGAATGAAGTGTTCAGAACCATCTGCTACCTTAAGGTGAATCTTTCCAGAAATCTTCTCTCTGTCATATGTTCCCATTACAATTCCATATTCTAAAGATACAAGATTGTAAGAATCTGCTACTGTGTTTATGCTCGGTAATCTTTTATTCTCTCTAACAATTTTGATAAGATTATCAACAGATACTCCTTCACCATAATCCTTTGATCCGATTAAATTTCTGTATTCTTCAACATGCTTAGAGTTCTGAATCTTATCCAAATCAAGTTTTTTAACCAAATCTTTTTTTAATCTTTCCAATTCCATACTCCTGGACTGTACTTTTATCCCGTTGAATTGGATTAAAATACTATCCTCTTCAATTCTCTTATCCCTTTCAACCTCTAACCAAGTAAACTCTTTCTCAATTATTTTCTCTATGTCAATTTTTTCAAACAGGTATTCCCCCTTTTTTGGCTTGTAACTTACCATTCCAAATATACAATCTCCCAAATTTCCACATTTTACACCAAGCTGCCTGTTTATTTTATCCGAGGTCTCAGGCATAATTGGAGAAACTAGAATTGATATTATCCTGATAGACTCTAGTAAATTATACAGAACATTTCCTAACTCTTTTCCTTTTAGTTTCCACGGCTCCTTCTCATTTATGTATTTGTTTGTATGCCTGATCAGTTTCCATACTTCTTCTATGTAATTGTGGACTTCGAAAACTTCAATAAACCTTTCAGCGGTTTTCAAGTCTAAATATTGACTCAGCTCATCCTTCCCTTCAATCTTCCCATCAAACCTCTCAACTAAAGTCAGGCTTCTGTAAACCAAATTACCCAAATCAGCAACAAGCTCGCCATTAATTCTTGCTATCAAGGACTTCTCTGAAAAATCTCCGTCACTAGTGAACGGAATTTCTCTCAACAAAAAATATCGTAGCTGGTCAACACCATATTTTTTCACAACTTCTATAGGATCGATAACATTACCCAATGTTTTGGACATTTTCTTCCCATCTACGGTTAGGTAACCATGCACATACACACTTTTAGGTAATGGAATTCCAGTAGCCAAAAGTAAAGAAGGCCAAATAACAGTGTGGAACCAGTTTATCCCCTTACCTATTACGTGAGCATCAGCTGGCCAATATGTTTTGTACAATTTCCCATCAGGATAATCAAGTGCTGAAACATAATTAGCAAGCGCATCTATCCACACATATATTGTCTGATCCTTGTCTATCGGAGTTTTAATCCCCCACTCCTGTCCTTTCCTGCTCACACACAAATCTCTCAATCCATCTTCTTTCAACCTCTGCAAGATTTCATGCCTCCTTTCCTCAGGCACAATAAATCCCTTCTTTGAAACAAGGTCAATTATCTGCTTCTGGTATTTGCTCATCCTGAAAAAATAGTTCTCTTCCTCCCTCCACTCAGGTTTTTTACCATGATCAAGACAGTTACCATTAACTAAATCCTTTTCAACTTTGTATTCCTCACATCCCAAACAATAATGCCCTTCATAAACAGCCTTGTAAATGTCCCCATTATCGTATATTTTCTTAAACATCCATTGGGAAAAATCAACATGCTTCTTTTCAGTTGTCCTGTAAAACAAATCAAATGAAATATTTAGTTTTTTAGCCAGGTCCAGAAAATACTTTGCGTTCCTGTCAACAAAATCCTTTACTGGGATATTAGCTTCCCTAGCAGCCTGCGCATTCTTTTGTGCCTGTTCATCTGTCCCGCCGAGAAAGAATACGTCAGCACCCTTTAACCTATACCACCTTGCTATAGCATCGGCTAGAGTCTTCTCGTACGCATGTCCTATGTGCGGCTTTGCATTGACATAGTCTATTGCCGTTGTGATGTAGAATTTTTGCTTTGCCATGTCTAAATATTGAAGAAAGAAGGTAATAAATAACCTAGCCTAATTATTAATAGCTATACCTAGAGAAAATATGAAACCCTTTTACTTAATCCTTGGCGTGCTTTTTGTGGTTGCTTCTGGTATTGCTATCTTTTCACCTCTAAATAAAAACGAAACATTAGCAGGGGCCTCCTTAAGTATTTCAACATTCCTTTTCGGCGTCTTTATAGCGTTTTCAATATCCGATAGGCATAACAGGATAAATGGCATAAGGGAAAACGATTCAAATGAAAGGTCAGGACTGGAGTATCTATATGCCATGCTGGAGATATTTGGCAAAAAGGCCCAAAGTAGAATAAAGAGAAAAATAGACAACTACCTAATGGCCACGATGGACTATACTATATGGGATTATAGTAAAACAGAAAAACAGTTTAAGGATCTGGTTAAAACAGTGATCTCTTTGGAACTTAAAAGCAAGGCACACGTCGAAGCATATAACAGTTTTGCAGCGATAATAAAGGACTTGTGGACATCCAGAAAACAAACAATTAGCTTAATAGAAGACAGACTATCAAAGACTGAGTGGTTAGTGTTCTTCGTTTTATCTGGTATAATGGTGTTCTCCTTACTATTAATTGGAACAACGATATTGCAGGGAATTGTAATAGTTATACTGACAACTTTCACTATTATTTTGCTTCTAACTCTACTTTATAGATTAGACAATTTAACATGGAAAGAAGAAGCAAGGATATTCGAGCCTTATCAACAAACCTTTGAGTCAGTTGGTTTAATGAGATACTATCCAGATAGTCTTATCAAAGAAGGAAGAATTAAGAAACATAAAGGCAAAACATATAGAATTGCCATATTTCCAAATACCTACCCAGACATGACAGGAAAGAAAGTAAAGGTTGTTCACGCTAACTAATTTATATCTCCTTTTCCACCTTATCTAATCATGGAACTCCTGTTGCCAGAGATCAAAAGGCTTGCAGAAAACCTTCGCGAATCTGAAGACAAAAGAAGAAAGCTGGCTGATTTTCTAAGAACTGTAGACTCATCAATAAACTTGGTTACAAAAGTTGAACCAAAAGAATTAGACAAAACAAAAATAGTAGGCATAGATGGAGGTATAGTAAGAAAATCACTTCACGGTTTTGATTTCATTCTGGCAAGGGCTGCTGGCGTCTGTTTTGAATATAGCAAGGGGAGAATGATTAATGCTTCTTATCTCCCTTCAAAATTCCCGTCACCGAGGGCGTTTACACTAGAGGCCGTGTCGGACATGGATTATGCCTACTTCTATTCGATTGTGAGACAAAAAATAGAAATTGAAACAGCAAGAAAATGCATAGCTCATTTTTCTCCAGACATCCTCCTTCTAGACGGATCTGTAGTCCCTTATTACACAACAAAACCATCGTCCATCTCTGTCGCTTTTAAAGAATATGAAGAATTGATGGACAGCTATCAAAAGCTCTATCAAGAAGCAGAAGAGAACAACGTCCTTTTAGCCGGTGTTATTGAGGACAGTAGAAGCGACAGGTATTGCAATCTTGTGAAAGAACAGATCCTATCAAATATAGAAAATCAAACAATACCAAAAGTGATAGATGTATTGGATAAAAGCAGGGACACAAGCCTACTTTTCTGGGTGTTAAAAGAAATGGAAAGAACAAAAACATTTGACTACACAAAAAATATTGAAGAACATCCGATCCTGAAGGATTTTGTGAAGAAGGATTTTTACACATTCTATCTGAAAACAGCCAAATTTGACAGGCCGATAAAGGTTGATTTCTTAAACAAAGAAGCCAGTGACAGGTTGGCTTCTGTACTGCTTGCAATTTCGGGTCAGCACAGCGGATACGGATTCCCTTCAGTGCTTATAGAGGCGGACGGGGTTGCGAAACTTTCTGAACAAGAAATTGAAAACTTTTATTCCTATATACTGAAATACACAGGCAATATATCATCAATGATGAAGTTGAGAAGAGATCAGCGGCCGTTTTAAGTTTTCTTACAATTCTCATATTGTCTATACAACTTCTCCACATTCTTGTGGTTTACAACATCGTGATGCTTGAAACCGCCACCAAAACTTTTTGGAATGTGTAATAATTCATGTATCAGCGTCTTTGTTTTTTCTTCCTGAGATTGTTTGTCAAACTGTTCTGCAATCACCTCAACTATATAATGCGCTCCAATATCCAATGATTTCTGAACAATCCTAGAGATAGTATGGCACCGCGCAATTGTCCGTCTGCTTTTGGAACCGAAACTTCTGATACACACAACTCTTGATAAATCAATGTGATTTAGATCCAGATTTTTGACAATATCCACAATTTCCTGTTCAATATCCGGAGCCTTACTATAGTAAATCATATGAAGGGACGAAATAGATCCTTATACAGTTATTCTGGATCTATTTCAACATATTGTTATATATTGTTTGTTTTCTAATTAATTATATGTCCGAGTACTCTAAACAATTAAAGGTTGCGGCTGATGCGGCTAAGGAAGCAGGTAAATTATTAAGAGAGCTTTTTGACAAAGTCCACACTGTGCGAGAAAAAAGCAAATATGAGGGCTTTGTAACAGAAGCCGACATCCAGTCTGAAAAAATTATTTTGTCCGCCTTAAAGAAAGAATTTCCAGATTATAGCGTCCTATCAGAAGAAGCAGGAGAAGAAAGGAAAAACTCCCTTTATCTCTGGTTAGTAGACCCTTTAGATGGGACAACAAACTTCAAAATAAGAAATCCTTTTTTCAATGTTTCTATTGGTCTGGCTAAAGGGAAACATGTTGTAATGGGAGTTATATACTATCCTATTTTAGACGAACTATTTTATGCAATTGAAGGCAAAGGTGCATATCTTAATGGAAAGAGGCTCTCTGTTTCCAACACGTCCAACATTTCAAGCTCTGTGATAGGTTTTTGTCACGGAGGCAAAAACACAAAAGCAATTGATAGAGCAGTAAAAATATATTCAAAACTAAAACACCTTTCTACCCATACAAGACAATTTGGAGCAGTTGCTTTAGAATTCTGTTATCTAGCTGCTGGTAGAATAGATGTGCTTGAAGTGACTGACACTAACCCACATGATATAGCAGCCGGTTACCTTATAGCAAAGGAAGCTGGAGCCAAGGTTACAGACCTGTCTGGCAAACCAGTCGACATATCTTCAAAGGATGTTTTGGTAGCGAATGAAAAATTGCACAGCCAACTCTTAAAAATACTCAAAGGCTTTTAAGTTTTGGAGTCAACTATTTTCAGGTGATATTATGAGTTTTGTTGAAGTCGCAAAAGTTTCTGATGTAAAACCAGGAAACAGTAAAGTTGTAAATGCTGGTGGAAAGGAATTGGCATTATTCAATGTTGACGGTAAATTTTTTGTAACAGACAATGCCTGCGTACATAAAGGTGGTCCTTTAGGAGAAGGGACATTAGATGGTGATGTCGTGTCCTGTCCTTGGCATGCTTGGAAATATAATGTGAAGACAGGCGTCTCGCCAGTTAATGCAGCAGCAAAAGTCCAACCATACAAAGTAAAAGTTGATGGGGATAATGTAATGGTTGAAGTGTAACTTATTTTGGTTTTTAAATTGATAGTATGATCATTTATACAGTAGCAAAGAAAAACGAACTGGATGCGCTGCGCAGGTTTTTGGGCGAGCCTTCGGTTAATAAAACATTCGTGAAGCCCCTGCTACAAAGACCGCAGACAATTGCGCAAAGAGTCTTGGATAAGTACGAGAAAGGTTTGTGGATACTTGCGAAAGATAATTCAAAAATAATAGGATGTCTCGCATTAGTACAGAAGACGAAAGAGATAGAAATTTCCACATACGCAGTTGCAGAAGGTTATAGGAGACAGGGAATCGGCTCTGTTTTGATAGACAATGCTATTGAGGTCACAAAATCTGTATACTCAAATTATGATACAATAATCTTGACTCCTGGGAAGGAAATCCTGCAATAGAACGCATCATGAATAAAAAGGGTTTCATTTTAAGAAATTCTTTCCCTGATCTTGAGAAAAGGCCCGATGGCGTCAACACACTGGTTTACTCAAGGAAACTCTGATTATTTCTTGTAATGCTCCTTCATCAGCCTGAGATTGTTGTCTTGAGAATAAAATCAAAACAGATAACAGATCCGCTTATTAACTGTTTCAAAACTTTATTCCTAATCCCCCAGCTATACCAGGATTATCAATTCCTTTTCGTCTGTCTAGATCAGAGTATCTCTCTGTCAAAAATATTTTCCAGGATCCTGCCTCTAGACCAATTTGACATTCGCCGCTTGTAGTTAAATCCTCACCATCTTCTTTTACATCTAAAATCCCGTTCACATATGGTTTTATGTTTCCCTTACCAAAACTCTTTCTAAAATTCAAACCAGCCTCATGTGTTCCATCTGTTCTCGCTGGGAAAACTCTAACTTCAACAGGAAACGGAAAAGTCGGTTTGTATGAGAATCCAAGACTGGCAACATTGTTATTATCTCCGCTTGAATCTTTGCCTTCAATAACTAAACCAAAATTTTCAGACATGTCTTTTGTTGCTCTTATTCTTCCGTTAAATCTTGTTAAATCAGACGTATTTGCTCCATAAGGAGAATGTAAATCAACACGTCCAAACATCTTGACTCTTTCTTGAAGTTCAGAACTACCATAGAAGCTCATTGTACTAAATTCTCTTTTATCCCTGAGATAGTCTAGTGTTGATACTCCTTTTTGTGGTGCTGCACATCCAACCATACTCGCGGCCACTAAAACAGAACCGATATATTTTGTTAAAAAATTATTTTTCATATTTAATCGCCAACCTCCACTGGGGCACTGTCGCCTTGTTTTGGCATGCGCTTTTCTAGAGCATTCTGAATTATATCGTCGATTTCACTTCCAAAAGGTTTAGCTGCAAAGTCATCTGCTCCTGCATCCATCCATTTCTCTCTATAATCTATACTGGACATACCAATAATTGCAATGTCCTTTCCACAATCTTGCGCTCTAATCTCCCTGCAAGCAACATATCCATGTGTTTTAGTGGTTTCAGGTTGATCTTCAGCCCTCCCTTTGAATAATTGTGTGTCCATGAGAATTACATGTGGTTTGTATTCTCCTGCTAGACGGATCGCATCATTGCCATCGGTACAATCTTCAATTTTACTATATCCGTTTCGCTCAAGAGACTGTCCGATGAGGTTCATGTATTCATAATCATCGTCCACAATCAACACCCTTGTTTCTTGTCTCGAAATTTTTCCTGTCATACTTTTCCTCCAACTGAATCTAATGCTTTCTTTACGCAGATTCTAACATTTCCTATTTCGTCGTCTTGCAAAATTTCAATTGCTTTGTATGCTTTTTCATTACCAATCCTCCCAAGAGCCTTTACTGCGTCTGCTCTGATGAACCAAGTTTCACTGCTCAGCAATCCAATAAGCTCTTCTACGGCATCTTCACCTCTGGCAAGTCCCAATCCAAAAATTGCACCCTCTAAAATACAAGGCGTTTTGATGCTATTCGGATTATATATGATTTTTCTAAGCTCGTTTGCAACATCGTCTCCTTCAAGGTAGCCTAATGCGATTGCAGCTTCTGCTCTAGCACCATTTGTTCCAGAAAGCTTTCTTTGTACTGCGTCTCTGTACATTCCATCTTCTGCCTTTAGTAGTGCAGTCAACTGTTCTCTCGCAGGTCCGTAGCCCATTTTCCCCAATTTGTGAGCCCCAACCATCCAATATGTGGTGTCGCCTTCAATTTTCAATAAATTTATGAAACTTCTACCAATAGCATCGTAATCAGGATTATCTCGTATTGGTATCTTTTCACGCATCGCAACTAAGTTAGTATTCATATTTAATCACCTCTCACCAGCGGATTTACATTCCGGTCTACCCATCTACGTATATTGAAGAAACCAACATTGACGCCCGAGCAAGGATATTTGGTACTACTATCAAGTTCGCTGAAGCAGATACCCAAAGCACCATTATAGCAGGAATATGCAGATCTAACGATATAGAAGCCCTGATAATAAGGTGTATCTAAATCTGAAACCTCGGACTTTGCTGTTTCCTCTGTTAAACCTAAATCTGCACTAGCAAATGCTTTAACTGCTTCGTTACGATCACCAGTTGCTTGAGGCAGGCCAAACTTTGTGTTTTGCCCTTCAGTTGGAAGAATTGCGCCAGAGCCTGGAAGCCATAATCTTTCTTCTATTGTTTCTGGAGTTACAACAACATCTCTTAAATCTCTACTAAAAGCTTCAATGTTTTGGAAATATCTTACTGCAACATAATCTTTTCCAGGCCTTGGGTTACCTGGTATTGTTGCCTTTGGTTCAACTAGAAGAGCGTCTTTGTGTATTACGGATAGAAACATGTCTTTATCTTTACGCATTTTCTGGCAGTGCGCATAAAGAGCTCTTCCTATTCTTTTAACTGGATCTGGAAGGTCGTCTGCTACTTCCCTTACACTCTCTAACTGGCTTTCTAAATCCCTCCCAATTCTATAAAAAGCAACTTTGTCTGCCAGGGGAGCTGAGTCTGGGACTAATGTACTTTGTCGCCGACCTACAAGATGGTCTATACTTATGAATGATAACATTACTCCTTCTGGTCTTTCAAACACTCCGTATTTGAAGTTTGGGAATCCAACAGCTCCTAAACAAACGTTTTCATTTATCATATTTAATCACTCCTTAAGTAGCATACTATTCGCCACTTACAAGTAATACTGTAAAATGGTACATTATAAGCTTAAATAGTAGTTACATACTACTACTAAATATGACAGAATCCCAGTTGCTAGAGAAGTTTGATTTGAGTCCAACAGCCTCAAAGGTTTACTTGGCTCTTTTGGATCTTGGCAAAGCCAGCGCAGACAAGATTGCAAAAAAAGCTGGGACATACAAAGCGAACACATATGATGCGCTTGCAAAACTAGAAGAAGCAGGCTTAGTCACATCTTTAATTGAACAGAACAAAAGGTTTTTTGTTTCTACAAATCCAGAGAAGCTGGAAAGTATAATAGAAGATAAAAAAGAAAAAGAAATTGCAAGGGCAGAGGAACTGAAAAAAGAGTTGGAGCAGACGCTTCCAAAATTTTTGGCAAGGTATAATAGTGCAAAAGACAAGGACATTTTTGAAATCTACAAAGGAAAGAAAGCCTACAAATCTGTAATAAATGAAATAGTCAAGGAAAACCCGAAAGTATGGAAAGGGTTTGGAAACTTCCAGATACAGGAAATGTTCCCTTTAGAATTCGTGAGATGGTTCAAAAAAGTCCAAATAAATTTGTTCAGCACAAAAACAGATGTTGTTGTAAAAAGAATGGAAGAAGCTGAAAAAATCACAAAAGTTGAAGTCAAGTGGCTTCCAGAAGACGTTTACATGCCTATTGTATGGGTTATATTTGGTGAGAATGTTTTGATAGTGATATATGAACCTGAAATTATTGTTTTAAGGATAAAATCAAAACAAATAACACAAACATTCTCAAACCAGTTCGAGTACTTTTGGAGGAAATACTAGAGTATTTATTTAATAACGTCTTAGTATCTGATATGGAACTAGTAAAATCAGAGATAGTGAAGGCCTTGGAAAAAGCAGGTGTAAAAAACCCAAGAGTTGAAAAACCACCAGAAAATATAGATGCTGATCTGTCTTTCCCTTGTTTTGAATTGGCCAAAGAGTTGAAAAAAAGCCCAGTTGAAATAGCAAAGGACCTGTCATCAAAATTGAAAATAAAAAACATAAAAGAAGTAAAACCTCTTGGACCATATGTAAATTTTTATATAGATTGGAAGAAAATTGGATCGTCTATTCTTGAAGAAATTTTGACAAAAAAAGAAAAATACGGATCTAGTAATATCAAAGAAAGCTTAATTATGGATGTCTATCAAGCTAATCCATTCAAATCCTTCCATATTGGCCATGTAAGAAACGCTGTTTTTGGTGAGTGTGTAAGAAGGCTGCTGGAGTTTACAGGAAGAAAAACGACAACAGTCACTTATAATGGAGATGTCGGAGTCCATGTTGCTAGATGGTTATGGTATTACAACAATTTTTACAAAGGTCCTGTGCCAAAAAAGAACTTCACAAAATGGGCAGGCCAAATATACGCAGAATCTTCGAAGAAAGCAGAGGAATCAGAAAACTACAAAAAGGAAATTGATGAAGTAAATAGGAAAATGGATAAAAGAGATCCTAAACTAATGGAGGAGTGGAAAAAGTTCAGGAAGCTTTGCTATGATGATTTTGGAAAAATAGCCAAGGAAATGGAGATAAAGGTCGACCATAACATACCAGAAAGTGAATGTGAAGAACCTGGTAAAAATAAAGTAAAAGAACTACACAAGCAAGGTAAGCTGGTAGATAGCGAAGGCGCAATAGGTATTGATCTAAAAAACTATGGATTAGGATTCTTTATTTTCTTAAAATCAGACGGCACAGCCCTATATTCTACAAAAGACTTAGGTTTGAGACAGTTGAAAAGCAAACTTGGCAAATTTGATAAATATCTCTATGTAGTCGGTTCTGAACAGGATCTTTATTTCCAACAGCTTTTCAAATCATATGAAATTTTGGGATTTTCTCATGGCGAACACAAACATCTATCCCACGGCCTCGTCACACTGAAAGAAGGCAAAATGTCATCCAGGCTAGGTAATGTGATTTTATATGAAGATCTTAGGGATGAGATGATAGAAATGGCTCTAAAACAGATAGAAGAAAAAAACCCTGATTTAAAAAACAAAAAAGAAGCTGCAACAAAGGTCGCTTTTGCGGCAATTAAATTCCAAATGTTGAGTATAGAAAATCACAAATTCATCAAGTTTGATTGGGATCAAGCCCTTGACATAAACGGCAGAAGTGGGCCTTATCTACAATACACGTTTGCAAGAGCAAATAGTATACTTGAAAAATCAAAACCAGGTAAATCTGATTCTAGCTTGTTAAAGGAAAGTATGGAAACAGATCTGCTGAAAAAACTTGCAGAGTTTCCAGAAGCTGTTGCTAAGGCAGCGGATACATATTCACCTTATATTCTTGCAACCTATCTGTTTGAGTTAGCTCAAAAATTCAATACTTTCTACCAATCAATCCCTGTTCTAAAGGCTGCTGAAGAATTAAAATTTGCCAGACTAGCTTTAGTAAAATCTGTCTCAATTGTTCTGAAAACAGGCCTCAGTTTGCTCGGAATTCAAACTTTAGAGGAGATGTAGATCCTTCTATAAAAATTATTATAACTATATTATAAGAAAATTAAAAGTATTTAAAGCTAATTCTTCAACAAGTTAAGCATGTCTATGAGAGTAACATACCAAATTGGCCCAAGGTTTGCTTCAACACTCAAGAAAGCTATGGAAACAGAAGCTGAAGAAGGTGTTGGTGTTAGAGTAGTTGTAAATCTTAACGCCGTCTCTGAACTAACATTTGACAATGTACAAAACCCATCAAAATATATACAAGAATTCGCCGCTCTTTATGGAATAGATGGACCTCTAGAAGTAAGAGCAGGAAGAAATGGTGCTTATTTTGTTGAGTTAGGAGAAACAAACAGAATAGCTGCACATGTAGACGATGCTGATTTACCAGTTAGTCCTTCTAGAAGAAAAAGAGCTGGCAGTAGAAGACAAGACGCTCAAGTTATTTCTGGCAACCTTTTTGGATCTGCAGGAAAAGATGAAGCGGAGAAAGACCTTTACGCTGCTTTTGCTTAATTTATAAACGTTTATATATCTTATTCAAGTATACTTGTTATTAACTTACCCGGCTGTAATGCCAGGAATGTACTGGGGTGCTATATATGTCATTTAAAGTGGTTTTGTCAGATCCGAAAACTAGAAAAGCATATCAAAAGGAAGTGGATGAAGCAGCTTCTGGTTTAGTCGGTAAAAAACTTGGAGAAAATTTTAAAGGCGATTTTTTGGGTCTTGTAGGGTATGAACTACAAGTAACTGGTGGTTCAGATAAAGAGGGCTTCCCAATGAGAAAAGACCTTGAAGGTCCGGGAAGGAAAAGAGTCCTACTGTCCTCTGGTCCAGGTTTCTATCCAAAACTGAAAGGTCAAAGAAGGAGAAGATCTATTAGAGGAAATACAATTACCAATCAAATATCCCAAATAAATGCTAAAGTAATAACTTATGGTCAGAAAACAATAGAGGAACTTCTGGGAGTCAAACCAAAAGAAAAGCCAAAAGAAGAAACACCAGAAGACAAACAAAAAAAGAAACAAGAAGAAGCGGCCAAATTATCTGAGCAAATGACTGATAAACCTAAAATGGCAACAAAAGCAGTGGAGTAGACAAGCCAGTTGAAAAACCAAAAGAGTAATTGCTTCTAAGTATTATTAAAGGTGGTTAGAATCCCAAAAAAATCAGCCAAAGGCGCAGAAGTATTAACTGATCAATGTAACCCCAAAACATCAGTCACTTTTCTTTTGCTGTCCCACGATTCTTCTATAACAGATTTGGCCCTTTTGATGGCTTCTAAAGTTCCACTTTCCTGTTTGAGGTGTTGAAAATATTCATATGCGCGCCTAAAATCAGAAGCATTAAAGCCATATTTTTTGGAAAGTTTGCGAAAAGGCATCCTACCTACGCCACTTCTTCCAATAGAATACGCAACAGCCTCATTGAGCATATCTATCTCGAGATCCTCGCATAAATCGTCCAGTATGTTGGCCCTCATACATTTTTCTATATCTTCCGTGTATCTGGATAAATTGGCCTTGTTTCTGGAAGGAACTTTCTCACCTTTTTTCTCCGCCTCACCTATTTTACCTTCTATGTCCTTAATTTTTTTTAGCAGGCGTCTCCCGCTTTCTATAACATCCATTGCTTTGGAACCTCCACGATTTCGAATACAAACTTTACCATGATATACTTCACCGTAAGCTTCCCGCATTTCTATAAAAGGAGTCGTGCTTCCAACATCCCAATGGACAAGCTCATGCGCTATAACACCTTCATATCCACAATCAATTCCTGAGGCGTCGATAGAAGGATCCACACTATTGAAAAGGTTTCTAAAATACAGAAAGAAAACAGTTTGTGGATCTAAAACAACACAGTCTGGTAGGTTTGCATAGAATGCAGCGCAGTCGTCTGAAAACCCTGATCTAGAAAGCCTTGCTATATTCCTCAGAGCATTATTAGCCTCCCCTTTGGCTTCCGGACTTCTTTCCTCTCCTTTGACTGCTCCTGTAAGCAAGACCAAATTCCTTTCAAATGCATCTGAACTTCTGGCATCCTCAACAACTTCAGCTACTCCATCATGGTAATCTAGACGTTTTACATTTGCAACAGCTATCAGTGGATTGTTTCTTGTGTAGTTTTGCCTCATCCTGTTGTAAATGCCATCAACAGTTTCTCTCATTGTCGGCGGTCCTATATATCTCATACATCCCGGCTGATAATTGACAACAAGTTTTAAAAGTTGATCTTCAATTAATTCCCTTTATTAACCTTTAAGACAAAATTAAGGATCTATATGGTGGAAAAAGCAAAAAAATCAGCTAAGGAAGAGAAAAAAAAAGTTGACGTTGACAATAATCAAAAATCGGCTAGTCCAGTCAAAGAAGTAGCCCAAAAGCCAAAGAAAACAGACCAACCCAAACTTATACCAGAAGTAAATATAGGAATGGTTGGTCATGTTGACCACGGTAAAACCAGTTTAAACCAAGCTGTAACCGGTAAATGGACATCCACTCACTCCGAAGAAGTGAAAAGGGGCATTACAATAAGACTCGGTTATTCTGATGTCACCTTCTACAAATGCACTAAATGTAATCTGTACGGCAAAACAGAAAAATGTATAACCTGTTTCTCAGAATGCAGTCCGGAAAGGACAGCAAGCTTTGTTGACGCACCGGGACATGAAACCCTGATGGCAACAGTGTTGGCAGGTACGTCCATAATGGATGGTGCTATCCTTGTTATTGCAGCAAATGAGAATTGTCCACAACCGCAAACAAGAGAACATCTCACAGCCCTTGACATTTCTGGAATAAAACAAATCATAATTGTCCAAAACAAAATAGATCTAGTTGATCAAGAAAAGGCCTTGAAAAATTATCAACAAATAAAAGATTTTGTGAAAGGCACTGTAGCTGAAAATGCTCCAATAATTCCAGTCTCAGCCCGCCATCTAATCAACATAGACACGCTTATAGAGGCAATAGAAACATACATCAAGACGCCACAAAGAGACATAACAAAACCGGCTAAAATGCTGGTTGCCAGATCCTTTGATATAAACAAACCAGGTCAGCCAATAGACAAGTTAATTGGTGGTGTTGTCGGCGGTTCCCTTGTTCAAGGGGAGTTAAAACAGGGCGATGAAATTGAAATAAGACCAGGAATAAAGATAAAGGACAAGTTTCAGCCTGTAAAATCCAAGATTATCGGGCTTCAAAAAGCTAATATGAATTTAGATAAAGCCGGTTCAGGCGGTTTGTTAGCTGTATCCACACTTTTAGATCCTTCCTTAACAAAGGCAGACAGTCTGTCAGGACAGGTTCTTGGCCACCCAGATAAATTACCTCCTGTTCTAGAGGAAATCACAATAAAATCAAACATTTTGAAAAGGGTAATAGGAACGAAAGAGGAATTGGAAGTTGAACCAATAAAATTAGGTGAAATACTTATGTTAACTATAGGGACAACAAAAACAGTTGGTTCAGTTACACTAGCTGGCAAGCAAACAAAAGTAAAATTAAAGTTACCTGTATGCGCAGATAAAGGCGACAGACTGGCTATTTCTCGACAAGTTGCCGGTAGATGGCGATTAATTGGATGGGGAGAAATAGTATAGTTTATTTATGTGCTATAAACACCTAATTAGGTTTTTCAGATCAAATAAGATTATAACAGTCCTTTTTTTAATAACTCTTGTTATTTGGCTTTGGCAGCGGTCAACAGGCGCTTCCTGGGATTTCGCAGTCTACTCCCTAAACGCAGAGTATATTTTTGGCGGCGGTAATTACCTGCAACCAATGGTCCCCCCTCTAGCCTATCTTTTGATGTTTCCAATATTTTTAGGGAAGGCAGTGGGAGAATTCTTTTTTGTAATAATTACCTCCATTATCTTTCTCTATTCTGTGATAAAGCTAGCTGATACCTATTCTCTAAACAGAACAGCCCTCTATATATTTTCGCTTACACCATTTTCAATAGCATATGCCTTTAGCAATGGAACCGAGCTTCTTTCGCTTTCTTTGCTATATTTACTCGTGTCTTTTATCTACACAAAAAAACCCGGCATATTTGCTGGCTTACTTTTACTAGCCAGATATTCAAATATAACACTATTACCCATACTTCTTTTCCAAAAAAACATCAAAAGAATACTTCTCTCCTTGGCATTTTTAATAGTTATTTTATCTATTTTCTTTGTTTTTAGTTGGGGAATTTTTGGAGACCCGTTTACCAGCATTACAGATTTCTATGCCCTTAATGTAAAGTATAGGGACTATATACACCAACCACTTAACCCACTAGATGTCCTAATAGGTTTTAATTTTACTCTACCTTTCCTTATCCTGGGCCTCTATGTAGCAGTAAAGAAACGTCTAAATAGAATAGACATCATGATGATTGTGATTATTATTATAACTATAGTAGCCTACTGGAGAGTCCCTATAAAAGATCCAAGATATCTATACCATCTTATTTTACCAGCAGCTTACTTTGCAAGTTACAGTCTTAAAAAAATAAAGTTCAAGCACACCATTCTTGTTTTCCTAGCCATAACCTTAGTAACCCTTGCCTTTATGGTTCCTGCTATGAGACTAGCAGACCCTACCATATACAAGGAAATTGCAGCCAAAGTAAACTGTGCAACTAAATCCAATATTTGGGTATCCCTAAGCTATTATGGTTTGCCTTCTGTCCCATCTCCAAGAGGCTCTCAACTCCAAAAAAGTATAGAAGATGGTTATAGAATAGTTATAGCCAACGGATTTGAAGGCGACATAACAGATCCAGAAATCCTTAAATCCATACCCATAATAGAAAACAACACCTACTACAAAATTATTGGAGATAAATCAAAGTGCAAGCCGATTGGTAAAGCAGATTACAGATACCTTAGAGGCCTAAACGAATACCTGAATTCAACATACAATTACACTGTGCCTACTGATATCTTTACTGTGGTTTTTGGCAAACAAGCATAATCCACATATAAAAATACTTTTCTGAGATACTTTTTTTTATTTGAATGAAGAAATGTTTACTAAGGCACTAATTTCTATATAAAAGTACTTTCCTGTGAAAAAACAAAGCTTTAAAAACCCACAATTTATAGACTAGCTTATGACAGAAGAAGCCTCAACTATTACTACAACCATAGAAGTTGACAAAGAAACCTTCCTTAAGTTTAAGGCACTTTGTGTCCTAAGGGAGCTTAAGATATCCTCTGAAATTGAGAAACTGATTAAAAGATGGATAGAGGAAATAGAGAAGTGAAGTAATTCCAACCCCTATTAGTATTTTTCTGGGGACATTATTTTTTAAAGCAAACCCTAAATTTCTATCTTTATTCTCTTCGCTTTAGGTAGCATGTTTTTTATTTCACCCTCTTTCAGGAGACCAACACCCAAAGAATAGTCCTTATACTTTACTATAACATAACCGTTTCCACAATCCGGGGATTCTATTTTCAAATCTTCCCCCTCTATAAACTTCTTAGCCTGATCTTCTGTAAGTTGGACAATGCTTTTTGTAGCATGCTTGCCAAATAACTGTGTTATATTGCCGCTAATCTTTATCGATCCATTAATCCTGCAGAACAACAATCCCAAAGTCACTGGCGTGACAACCTTTGCCATATAGGCCGCTTCCTTGGTTGCCATGAAAACCCTCCCCTTTGATTCCTCCAAAAACTCAAACCCATCAAAAAGTTCCCTTTTCAATCCAAACCTCTCTTCAAGATAACTAAAAATCTCTTCCTTTTGCATATCTATCTACTCAAATTATAAGACTCCTTTACTGTCCATACAAAATTCTTCTCATCGTTTGTAACAATGTGTATTTTTTTAACTTTAAACTCCGCAGAAAAGCCATGATCGATATTTTTCATCATTTCTTGTTTGTCTTTCAGTTCAAAGTTCCCATAAACCAAGCTCATATGTGGCATATATGCCTCCTTTTTCAGACAGAAAACTTTCTCAGCCCTTTTTCTAGCCTCTAAAAGTTCCAAGCCTTTTTCAACCTTAAAGAAAAGAGATCTGAAAAACTCGTCCAAATAACTTATCCCTTCTATTTTAACTGTAAAAGTATTTAACTTGGAAGCAAGCATTTCCGCCTTATTCTTCATTTCCTTTTCTTTCCCAATAAACCCACCAATTAGCGTAACATGCGGCTCAAATAAAGGAGAATTATATTTTTCATGGTGTGTTTTAATTATAGACCAAACCCTCTTTTTCATTTCCCCCTCCGGCATCAGCCATATAGAATAAGAAAAGTCAAGTCTTTCCATCTTCTCCACCTCCAATCTTCCTAATCTTCGCCATGAAAAACCCACCTGTATTGTTGTGGTGTGGCCAGATTCTACAACAGTTTTTAACTTGGTCACTAAACTCTTGCTTCTGCCATTTCTCTAAACCCTGACTTGTCTTTAATCCTTTTAATTGAATCTTCTCAACTTCCACACCTTCCCTATTGTCCAATAAATACTGTATTACTCCTTCATCTTCTTCTGGCGCAAAAGTACAAGTAGAGTAAAGTAATGTTTTATCATGCTTCAATAAATCAAACCCCTTTAAAATCATCTGTTTCTGCAGTCTTGCCATGCCAAAAACACTTTTTTCAGACCACCTTTTCAAGACATCTGGATCCTTTCTTATAGTCCCTTCAGAAGAACATGGCGCATCCAACAACACAAAGTCAAATATAGGAATCGATCCACTGGTCTTGTTTACATTAAAAAACCTGAAATCCTGGTTTGTGATTACAGTATTCAACACACCAAGCTTTTCTATGTTGAATTTCAAAGCCTTGATCCTCCAAAAATCCTTATCATTGGCAACAATACATCCCTTATTCCCCATCATAGAAGCCAGATGTGTAGTCTTAGATCCGGGGGCCGCAGCCGCATCCAGTACAATACTTTTTTCTGTAAGCTCTTGCGAAGCAATAACTCCAGGCAACATAGAAACCAGTTCCTGTATGTAAATATTCCCAATAAAGTGGTCAATTGTATTCCCTATCTCCAAATTGTCTGTGACAAAAGCATCCTCGTACCAAGCCACATCCTGAAAGCCAACACCCTTTTCAGTCAAACTCTCCAAAACCTTTTCCTTATCCGCTTTTATCGTGTTTATTCTAAAAGCCCTTGGCAACCTGGTTTCTAAACACTGAAAAAAAGCCTTCTCATCATCAACAATCGGGCTATATCTATCTATGAACTTTTTGTAGATGTGCAAAGTTGCCATACTATTTCTCCATCAACCTAACTTTCTCTATTTTCAATTGTCCAGTACACTCATTTTCCATCACAATCTTTGACTCAACAACTTCCACCTTTTTCTTGTAAAGTGGGCAATCCAGAACAAGCGTCTCCCCCTCTCCGCCTTCAAAACCTAAATGTATTCCAGTCTTCTCCCTTATTTTTTTCAATTCCTCCAATTCCTTCCAGCCAACCTTTCTGCCCAACCATTTTTTTGTCAACCCCTCTGCCGCAACCCCAGTAACTATGACTTCAAACCCAGCTTCCAGAATTTCTTTCCAATGCTCTTCACCATCCTGAAGCCAGCAAGGTGTATATGTTTTCAATCCCAATTCTTTGCAAATATTTGCAACCCTGTCATATTGGTATCTACTTGCCAGAGCGCCTGCTCCAATACCATCTATCTCTTTTCTAATTTGCAATATAGCAGATTTTATGTCCTCCAACTCTTTTTCTTTCTCACCTTTTGTTGGTTTTGTGATAATTGGTATTCCCATATTGCCAGCCAATGTTTTTGTCAAGCTAATGTTTGGATAATGAAACATGTAGGAAGCCGGGTTCTCAGAAATAAGGCTGATCAAATACTTGACTTCATGCCCGTCTTTCAACGCTTTGTAAACTGTAAATGTCGAATCCTTTCCCCCGGAAAACAAAATAGCTAATTTCATGATCTCCTCCCCCTACCATAATCAGCCTTCTGCTTATTTATGATTTCACTTATTTGACCTACATTCCCCTTATAGCCAAAAGTTAACGTAACAGTATCAATTTGCCAACCTCTAACCAATATCTCAGCTGCCCTCCATCCAGGAACAGATCCCTCTGATCCTTTTTTAATCAAATCCAATTCTCCATGTTTAAGCCCCATCCTTGATAAATCACCGATTGTGTAATCTGCCATAGGATTAAAAGCAATAACTTCCCGTCTCCTGTCCACATGCCTAATTTCCGGACAATATCTTCCAACTATATCCACAGCTTTTACTGTGTCTGTAGGCAACCTCAACTCCATCAACAGCCTCCCCCTTTGCGCAGTCCCTAATTCACTATACTCAACGCCAGCAGCCAGCCTTGCAAGAGTTGCGTTATCAATCCTGCCGTCTTGTCCATATCTTTCTCCTATCCTATGAGCAGCCTTTTTATCTCCAATTAATGTTCTAAATTTTTCCAAACTGATGCTTCCTCTGAAAGCTCCACTATAGTAGTCACCTTGATCATCTTGCTCTTCATCATTTTCTTCACCTTTACCTTTATGGTCTAGTTGCGGCGGTTTATCATCAACCTTTTCCAAATCAGTCTCGTCTTGCTCAACACTTGGGTTATCACCAGTATTTTCTGTTTGCGGTTCTACAATATCTGTTCCCGGTTTTTCAGCATCTGCCTTCTCAACAGCCGCTTCACCAACTGGTTTGACATCATCAAGTACAGGCGGCGATATGCGCGGCGTCAACTCTTCCACACAGTCGGTCACATCTTTAACATCATCACTGGTGACATCGACAGACTCTCTAACACCGCCGTCAACACTCACAGCCTCTTTAACAGAGCCTTGTTTGTAACCAAATTCTTCCATCATCCTGTCTGCAATTTCTGGATTTAGTTTTGTGATATCATTTTCTATAAACTTCCTCATGTGCTCCCTGTTCACGCCTTTTATTGGGTCTGTTTCCAAGCCTTGCCATGCAAGCATCGCCCTAATCCTTTCATAACCATGGCCAAAAACTCTCTCAATATATTCAGGCTTTACAAATTCTGTTTCAGAGTCCGGACAGACTACAGTACCGCCCTGTCTCAATACGCTTGTTAAATCATTTTTATCCCCACCAAAATGTGTACGTCTCTCCCTTTCTAATCTTGGTAAAATCGAATCTCTCAGTAGCTTAAATATATCTGGGAGTTCTGGCCTTGGTGATGGTTTATAGGGTTCCACAACTCTACCAAAAACAAAAGAAGATGGTGATTTGGCAACATGATCAGCCTGTTTTACTTCTGGTGATTTTGGCGGCTGGGTCTCTTGTATCTCCCTTTCAATTGGTTTATCAACACCCTGTTGTCGGTCGCCGAGAGGTTCTATTTTTTTACCAACAACACTTTCAGCAACCGATGAACCTTTAGCAGAAGGCAACTCGACGGCTTGCCTATCGCCCACGGGCTTTATTCCCCTGCTTTCAAAAAATCTATTTGTCTCAGTAACAGGATAAAGTTTCGTGTTCCCATGAATAATTGTAGGCTGAATTCTACTCTCTTCCAATAAAGCATGAGCTCTTGGTACATTCAATCCATATATGCGTTGGATGTCATGCGGCCTATATAACGGTTTTGGTTGCCCTGTAGGTTGCTGAGGTTTGCCATCTGGCCTTCTATATTCTGTTTCTTCTGTGGTTGGCCTGTCAGAAACTTGTTCTCTTTGAATTTGTGGAGCTTCAGGAAGCCTACCTAAATTAGCTTTTTCTCTGTTTGTAATTACAGGAAGCCGAACAAGTGGTTGAGGTGCTATTCCTATCTCTGCAAACCTTTCAGCAACATTGCGCCTGTTAAATGTCTGGCCAGGTTTTGCTGTCCATAAACCAGCCTCTTTCAAATGTTCTTTGGCTTCGGTTCTGGTAAGCCCATAAAACATTTCAATATCATAGATTTTACATGAGTGCCTTTCTCCAGTCCATGCGTCAACCAACCCAGAACCAATATTGGTGTGCCTATGACCATCAGAAATTATTTCCCTTTCTTCATGATCAACGTCAGCTTCTAAGGCTTCCAAAACTTCATCTACTCCATTATCCAATTCTTCTGCACTTGGAGCAGCTGGTGGTTCAACTGAAACACTGTCATTCAAATTCTCTGCTGGCGGAACCCTAGCATCTTGGTTTTCAACAACTACAGCTCCATGATCAGAAATAATTGGTTCGGGTTTTGGTGTAGAAACGTTTTCACTAACATATGCAATCTCAATCCCGCTTTCAGAACCAAACCTAGCAATCTCACCTTTCTCAAAAAAAATCTTACCATCAACTATCCCCATCTTTATTTTGTGATCATTGACAAGGTCCATAACTCTTGTCTTGTCCATGTGCAAAGCTTCAGCTGTTTCTCCAAGTGTGTACAAATCTGTTCTTGGAGTGACATCTACTGGTTTATCTGGTTTAGAGCCAATAGACTCCAGAACTTTCCGTGCCCCTGTTTCCAAATCCGTTTCTTTTAGAGGCCCAGTATCTGAACCTTCTGAAACATGTTTATACCCAAGTCTTGAAAGTAATTCGTCCACATCTTTTGTTGGATAATGTGTAACTGTGGCTCTTCTTACACCACCTTTTTTTAGTAGCTTATCTGCCTCCGACCTGCTGATACCATACCTTGAGGCGATATCCTTTATGTGTGAAACCTCTGGTTGTTGCCTGTGACCATCTAAAACAGGCGTTTCAGTATCTGATAAAATCGCCGGTTCAGGTGTTTTTGTCGCTCTTCCAGGATTATATTTTGCCAAGTCGTCCCTAAGCCGATTTATTTTATCAGCATCATAACTGCCATTTTCCAAAGGAATTCCGTGTATTTGTACCAGCTGTCTAAAAACTCCCTCTGTTACACCAAGAACAGAACTGCCATCCATTTCTGTGTATCTCCTTCTAACAGGTTTGATATCGTCTTCAGTTGATATTGGAGAAGAAGGTAAGGCTGGTTTTGGGTCTGTAAAAGCTACTTCCGATCCATTCAAAAGATCTTTAGAAATTTCATCTGCTTTAAGTTTACTAATTCCTGGCGGTTCAGCCTTTTCTTTATCCACTAGATTTTCTCCGCTCAGCCTTCTTTCTAAAAACGAATCTAATTGGTCTGCGTCAACATCGCCGCCTTTATATATTGTAATTTCAGCATCCACCAGCTTGTTATGAACATCATCCCAACTTGCACCCAACATCTTTCTGGCTGTATGGAGAGAATATTTTCTTGGATCTTGTGTGTCTGGAGTAATCTCACTGTGGTCATCTTTTGTATCTTGCACAACCTCTACGACAGAAGCTGACAATAAAGACTGGTCAGTATCAGAGCTTTGAATTGGGATAACAGGCTTTATACCAATTCTTGCAAAGTGGGTATCAACTAAATCTATTCGATAGCCTCCCCTATCACGTCTTAATCCAGCGCGTCTTATGTGATCTCTCGCCTCATCTTCTGTCACTCCATACCTTTTTGCAATTTCAGTAAAGTTCGAAATCAAAGTCTGTTCTGTACCATCTGTTACAAGTTGGTTAGTTGTTGATATTTGTGTAGGCGCACCCCTAACCGGTTCTTCTATCTCACCTGAAGGCACACCAACTTCTTCGCCTTGACTTAAAGGTGTTTCTGGTTCATTAACTGCCGCAGAACTTGTATCAAGCTCCAAAGATCTTGCTAAGTTGTCTGTATCCTCGGCATCAAAGAACTTGTCTTGATAAGTTCTGATTTTTTTCTTGGAGGTAGCGTTGTAAAGTGTACCAGAGTTTCCGCTTAAAGTATCCAGAGCCTGCGCCCTTGTATAAACCTTTCTTCCTATTTGAGCCTGTATTTGTTCTGCCTTTAACCTTAGAACATCCTCTCTCGCAAAGTATGTTATTCCTGAATATTTCCCTTCAAGAGAAACTGGTTTAAGTCTGCCAATTTCCACAAGATGTTTCACGCCCCACGCATCTATACCCAAAACGCCTGCAACTTTTTTGATCCTATAAACTTCGCTTCTTCTTGCTGGCGAGCTTTGATCTTGGGTTCCCTCAACAGCTATATCTTGATCTAATTCCAGTTCTTCTTGTGATTTACCAGTATCCAGATCTCCTGTTTCCTCTGCAACTAAATTATCGTCTAGATCTTCGCCAGCTATTGTTTGATCGCTAATAAAATCCAAAACCGCATCTGCTCCTCTTTCTAATTCTTCTACATGTGATGAATCATCTTGAACAATTGCTTCTGGTTGTGCAGCTTCTCCAACAACAGTCACATTTTCTCCAGTCATTGCTAAAGTTTCAGCAACCGGTTCTGGTTCAACACTGTTTAAAGGAAGCTTTCCAACTCTTTCCAAATATTTTTCAACACCTGCACCTTCAAGCTTTCCGCGAGCAAAAATTATGCCGTCAGTTTCTATAACACCCATTGCTTCTGCAGAATTGAGTCCAGACAAATTTAGAAATTCAAAAAATGTATATCCTTTTGGTTGTTCTACTTGTCCAGAGTCTGGTAATTGGACAGTCTCAGAGTGAGCAGTTTCAATATCTCTATCAAAATCTTCAACATGGCTTTCTGGGTCTAAATCTACAACTGGAGCCGCAACTTCTTCAACAGCACTTGTGTCAGAGTCTGCTTGGTCTGTATCAGTTGTTTCTGGAGCAATAACTTCTTTAGCATCGATCACAGGACCTGTGCCAACCGGTTCTGACACAACTATTTCTTGATCTTCTGTCGCTTGTCGAGCTGCAATTTCCGGCTCTGCAACTAGTGCGCCTCCTGAAACATTTAAATCAGGAAGAGCTTGAGATAATTTGTCAGCTAACTGTCTATCCTCAACCACTTCACCAACTCTAGACTTATATTGTTCCAGTCTCTTCTTAGCAACTCGCCTATCTTCATCAGTAACACGCTGCATATTGTTAATATAATCTGATGCCCAGCCAAGAGGTATAGACTCTCTGTCTATCTCACTTCTTTTTAAAGCGGCATTTGCAGTCCCTTTAGCCCTGCCTGTTATCCCAAGAAAATCCTCAAAACCAATTACTTCAGAACCTTTTAGTTCTTGTTTATCTTTGCCTGGAGGCTCGCCAAAATTAATTCTCCTTTCACCTACAACAGATCCACCAATAGTACTTGTTGTGGTTCCACTAGTTGTTCTTTGGGGCCTTTCTGGGGTCTTAATATCCTGCATCTTTTTAATTTCACTTACAAGAACACTATAAAATCTCTTCCTCGCCTCTGTTTTCTCTCTTTGGGTGCCTCTCATGCTATTAGATAAATATTCATCCACGTATTGCAGATCTATCTCCTTCCTCTTCATATATTTCCTCATATCTGTTTTCAATGTAGCAGGTTGTTTATGCGTGATATATTGGAAATCCTCAAAATCAATCCCAATCTTTTTCAAGTCGACCCATCCGCTCGGCCTATCCTCTGGTCCAGATTCAAAAACAACACCCTTTGTTTTAGAGACAATCCTTTCCAATTTTGGTGGCCCTCCTCTAATCGGCCTATAAATAGCCCTTGTGTCTCTATCATGCAAAAGTTCAGGTAAGACGTCCCTCAAAACCTCTGTCCCTTCAACAACCTGAATAGATGCCTTTTTATCCAAAACAAAAGCCATCGCCGACTCTTCATAATCAATAAAAATATCTACTGTTTTCTCCTCAATCTTTCTAGGGTTATCAGACAAAACAGGATAATTGGAAATCTGAAACCCGGCTCCCGCGCTGCCCCATATTCTGCTAGAAAATTCGTCCTCAAAATTCACCCTTTCATCCATCAGCCTTTCCATGAAGCCTTTTGGTATGCTTCCTGGATTCTCAGCTACAGACAGCCTTAATGTCATAATCTATAGAATAGTAGAGTAAATTTTATAAGATCTAAAGGTTGCCAATAACCTCCTAATTAGTATAGTAATCCCCACCTAATCCAAAGGTTTAAATAAACCCAAGATCAAATTGTCTCTATGGATCCTAAACTTAAACAGCAGAGACTTTTCATTGTTGTTTACACTGTACTAGGAATAATAGTAGGTTACCTTTCCCTTTACTTCAGCAGATTCTGGTATTCGCTAGGGATGGTTATTGTCATTGCTGTTGTAGCAACCTTGATTACCAAAAAAGTTAGCAAAGGCGGAGGAAAATCACTGGGCATTAATATTGGTGTTTTCCTTCTAATCTGGCTCCTCAGTTGGGTTTTGTTTTACAATCTGGTTCCGATGCCTGGGAAATTGTTTTAAATAGTTTCAGAGTGACTCACACCTATTTAACATTTTCAAAATAGTCTGATAACCCATCCAGAGCCAATACACCTCAAATATTATCTCCAATCGCACCATGTTTTCTTCTAAGTTTTCGTGTAACACCCCACCCAAAAGACCGTCCTCTAACCTCATCAATGTCTTCTTGGCGCGTTAAGTAATAGTTAGGTTCAATCAAAGTATTATGGTAAAGTATTTGTCCATCTTCTGTTTCTATCTTACGAACCGCACACATATACCCTATAAATGGCATATTAAAAGACCCTACTCTAACATCAGAATAATCATTAACTCGTCTTAACTCACCCACTTCTTGCATATTAACCCCATTAAAAACATGATCAGCCACAACTCTTTTTCCTATGTTTTCTCTGAGACTCTCAAAATACTTTTGCATTTTTCCGTTTGACATACTAACTCCACTCCAAAAACGACTTAACTTTCACTGGTGTTTGATCAAAATCTAAAAGTTTCCATTTATCTCCTGGATTATCAATGAGTGTGGAATCATTAGTTGCTATTAGCATGTATGAATTGGGATGGGTTTGCTCGAATTCTCTTATTCTTTCCAACACTCTTTTTTTGTTTCTATAGCTCAGAAAATTAGTTGGTTCGTCTAAAAGAACTACAGCCTCGGCATCGTCTTCTATAAGAAAGCCTATTTGTTCTCCAATAGAACAAGCATCTAGCTTGATTTGACCAGAATTCAATAAAAAATTAACTGTCTTCAAACGGTCTCTAGGTGACCAAACTCTTCGATTTACTTGATCTCTACCTAAAACAAAATCTGTTATCCGGTCTAGATCAAAATATACTGTTTCATCTTGTTCGCTCTGCAAAGGATTATTTCGACTATACCTTTCTGTACTTTTAATGGTTGGACTAAACCTGTGATAGAAGGCATCTATTTTTTTAAAATCGCTTTCAAACTTTTCTTTGGCATTTGAACCAGGTGAAATGGCTCCGTGATTCCCTTTGTAAGGAGAAAAGAAAGCAGGTTCTAAACTTTCTGGATTTTTACCATCATCTGTATCACAGGGTATGACATTGGTAAAAACAGGCCTCAAAGGGTACAATGGATTTGGGTCAACTATTTTCAAATGCCTAAAAATATTTTTGTCTGAGGCAGGTACTCTAGTTTTGTGAACTTCGCGCACTAAAGTGTCTACATCCTCTTTAAGAAAATATATTCCATCATTAATGCACCTGTCATCTTCTACTTTAACAAGCACCCTTTTTCCTATATGCTTCCATTTAATTGACGGGTTTATTTTTTCGAGTTTTTTCATCGCTTTGTCAAACTTTTCAAATGACAATCTGCCCATTTTTCTTGGCGAGTCAAAATATTGAGATCGTTGGGGATTAAATTCATAATATTCTCTACCTTTTTTGAACCCATCGAGTTCATCTAATTCATAACTCCTAACACCCCCTCTAAAGCTGTCTATTAATCTTGTATCAAAAAAGTTTTGTTCTGGAGTATGGCCATTGAGTCTGTAATATGTTGAATGCAGAATAGAAGTATACATCAATCTTAAAAATGCGCTCTTTCCTGTTCCGTTTTCCCCAACCAATAAAGTAACACCAGGATCCAATTCTAGTCTGTATCCAAGAGGTAATTTTTGTTGCACATAGACAGCTCCTTTATCTTCTTCTATCCCTCCTTTGTAATCCTTATGAGGCTCCCATTCCTTTCGATGTATAGCTAAGACTTTAATTTCCATATCTTCTAATCCCCCTCCCAGTTAGCCTCTATTGACCATGGGTGTGGTTTAGTTACAATCTGAGAGCCCATTTCAAACGGCCTAAAAGACAAACCTTTAACCTGTTGAAGATGATCCTGTTCTTCGGCCTGCCTAAATGGATGGACTCTTTTTTGAGTGTTTTGTTGACTTTGCATACTTTTACGTAGTAACAGATAAATATAAGTCTTAGTCTATTTTTGTCTGAAAAAATAAGCTAAAGTATATATATTTGTCTTAATAAATAAGATATATAGAGGAATATGACAATACAATTAGACGAAAAGGACAAGAAGATCCTTAATTTGCTGCAGAAAGACGGAAGAATGACCTTGAAAGAGATAGGTAAAACTGTAAACCTGTCCATAGACTCCGTTCACAAGAGGGTAAAGAAGCTTGTGGAGTCCAAAGTTGTCCATGTTGGAGCTTTTATTGATCCGAAAATTATTGGTTATGACATTGTAGCCTCTGCAAACATCAAGATAGGAAATGCAAGTGACGAGGAGCACAAAGCCTTTATAGACTATCTTGTGAAAAACCCGCACACAATAGAGGTCATTTCTGCTTTGGGTCAATACGATCTGATGGTTGTCTTTATTGCCAAAACAACAGAAGATTTGGAAAAAATTTATAGGGCTGTCCGCCATCAGTTCAAAAACATAATTGCAGACTGGGAATCTGTGATCAACCTGAAAGTCCACAAGTTCGAGGAGTATAGTTTATAACTGCTTTTTAACCACACAAACAAATAACTTGTATGAAAAATCCCCTGACAAAAAAACATAACACCCAGTTTTATTTTTTTTCTGGAAAGGGTGGTGTTGGAAAAACAAGCTGTGCAGCAGCCGCAGCATTAAATTTTTCTAAAAGTAAAAAAACTTTGGTTGTATCTGTCGATCCTGCCCATTCTTTGGGGGATTCCTTCGATGTAAAAATTGGTGGAGAAATCAAAAAATTAGGTAAAAATCTTTTTGGAGTTGAAATCGACCCTGCAAAATCAGTAGAAGAGTACAAAGAAAAATTCTCTTTAAAAATTGAAAACATGAGCTACCTGAAGGGGTTTGGTTTAGAGGAAACATTTGATATTGTTGGCACGACTCCTGGAATAGATGAAATTGCAGCCTTTGACAAATTTTTGAAATACATGCAAAGCAAAGAATATGATGTGATAATCTTTGACACAGCGCCAACAGGACACGCTTTAAGATTTTTATCTCTACCAAGTGTTTTGGATTCCTGGGTTGGTAAATTAATAAAAATGCGCATGAAGATCGCAGCTGTCACAGGAATAATAAAAAAAATCCTCCCATTCGGTGAAAAAGATCAAGGAGAAAATTTCGGGGCGAAAGAACTTGAAGGCATGAAAACCAGGATAGAGGACGCTAAAAAGCTGCTTTCTGACCCTTCAAAAACCCACTTCAATCTTGTTTTAATACCAGAGGCAATGTCCATCCTTGAATCTGAGCGGTCGTTGAAGGCTCTTGCTGAATATAATATCCCAGTAGAATCTGTTATTGTAAATCAACTGATCCCCCAAAACAGTTCTTGTAGGTTTTGTCAGGATAGAAGGAAGCAGCAGACTAAAAGGTTGCTGGAAATCAAAAAGGTTTTTTCCACAATAAAAGTCAAAGAACTGCAACAATTTAATGAAGAAGTTAGAGGCTTTGGAATGTTGGAAAAAGTTGCAAAAAAACTTTACTGATAATTAAGACATGTACTAAACATCTAATCGTCTTCAAAAAATTCCTCTTCTTCATCTGTTTCTTGAATGGTTTTTTTCTTTCTCAGAAGTATTTGAGCTTCTTCTTCTCTGAGATTTTCAAACCTCTCTTTATTCTGCTTCTTTTTCTTCTCCATAATTATCTAACCTTGTTTGCATTCTTTATATAATATCTGGTATACTAAGCGTGTTATATAGCCACGAAACTTGTCTTTTTATCGTATAGTCTTACTTCTTCAAAGTGCTAATTGACAAAAAGCTTTATAAACCCCTAAACGATATGATAATTAGCAAATAACTACTATAAGGTGACAAAATATGAGTGAGTTAAAATCTACATGGCAATCCTATACAAGAGGGGAAGTTGGGCACGATATGCTTAGACAGTATCCTATAGATGGTGTACGGTGCAGAAGCATGGGTGGCAGAGTATCGCTTACAGTAGAAGTTGATGGTTCTAGACAATCTCTTCCAATAGAAGATAGAGGGTCAGATACTATGGAAAGGGTTTACAGCGCACTTTCTGTTTTTATCGACCTTGTTAAAAATAAAAGAAAAGTTGAAATCCATCTGGATAAGGGAATGTCCACCAAGCACTATAAAGGAGGTCTAGACTTAGTTGCATAGTTATGAAAATTCAAGATTTGACTGAAACTGACACAGAACTCCTGTACAAGTTGAGGTCTAAAAAAGAAAAGGAGGCAGAAATATGAAAACATATGCAGTGAAAAGTATTGAGTCGGAAATGGACAGCGCTATAGCAGGAAGAAGCACACAAAAAACAAAGGGTTATATAGGGTCCATGTTGGATTTCATAAGCCAGTATGCCAACAATCTAAACACACGCGCAAAAGCAGGGTTTGCAGTAGCATGCTTTGTAGCAGCAGGTTTTGGAGCTGACTACGTGCTAAACAGGGAAATGCCAACATCAGCAGAAGCATCACAAATGCCAGGAATAGAAACACCTGTGGACGAATCACGGGTAGCAGAGCCAGAAAGGGAGTTTCCAGAACCTGGTAGAGAAAAGAGGCTTGAAACACAAAGAAACGCATTGAAACTTGATTGGATGTCTGATTAGACAGGGATTTGATTTTTTCAACCCTTAATAAATTTTAGGAGGTAAAAATATGGAAAACCAGATTAGAGGTCTAACATTAGAAGAGATATCAGCTGAAATTGGTTTAGATGAAGGATTTGTAAGAAAATATCTCGAAGGCCCTTTGAAAGAAGATGTGGAGAAAGAAAGGCTGATATTACCAGACGGCAAATACGACCCATTCACAATTGATATGATTTTGATACAACTTGAAGTTGACAAAGGCATTGAGAATTTGCTGAAAAGCTTAGAAGCTGTGCGAGCGGCAAAGGAGAGGAAGGAGAATTAATATTAAAAAATAATTGGTAGAGTATGTCTGAAATAAAAATAGGCGTTGTCACAGATTCGCATATGGGTGGTTTTGATAGTTGTATAGCAGAAGCCCTAAAGAAAGAAGAAGTAGACCGGATAGAGTATTTGGGTGATGCCACTAAAAATATACGTACTTCTCCACAAGAACAATTTGATGATATAGCCGCAACTTTAAAAATATATAACAACGTGGGCGTCCCTGTTTCTTGGATTCCTGGAAATTATGAAGATTTTGATGCATACCATGCAGCATTCCAGCAATTAGAAGACGATTTGGATAATGTGGTAGATGCCACAAGACTTGGAAAATACACATTAAAAATAAATGGAATAGAAGTTGACCTTGTTTGGATTCCTGGGGCTAGAGATTTTTCAAGAGGCTTCCGTGTCAGAGACGATTTTCCTACAGGAGATTATTGTATAGAAAGTTCTGGACAAGTGAATAGAGTACATAATTTCAATCCGCATGATCTGGAAACATTGGTAACCAATCCAGAAGGAACCATTGTCCTAGCACACAATCCAATACAGATGAGTAGAGATGATACATTTGATTTTGCTATGCATGCAATTTACCAAGGACAGGAGGAAGGTGGTCCAGCTGCACGTGAATTAATAAGAAGTGGATTTGCTAAACCAAAACCTGTTCATTCTGGTAACCCGCTTGTTGGAAGAATTATAGACAAAATTGGAATTAAAAAATATATATCAGGTGATATTCATGAGGCTGTTTTCACAACAGATAGGCAGGGAAGACCTGTTCCTCCAGGAACATTTTCAAGAGAGCTTTTTGGAAACCCAGGACCTGCAAAGGACGGGAGATATGGTGTTCTAGTTTACAGGGATGACAGAATGGCAACATTATATTCAAAATCCGTGAAAAGCTTGGAAGCTGTTAGAGAGGCAAAGGGGAGGAAGGAGAATTAAATATTACAATATGATTGCAAAACATTCCGATAGAGCAAGAGAAGTATTAAATGTATTAAGACAATCCAATGATTATAGAAGAGAAGATGAACAAGCTATACAAGATTTTCGCTATGTTTCTCTTTGTTTAGACCAGCGAACTCCGCCACATGAAATTCTTTTCGGTAGACTCGGTAATAATATAGGATATTTATGCTCAGATTTTGGAAAAGCACTTGAAGTAGAAACAGAGATTACAGCTTTGTTGAGAGAAAGGGGATTAGTAAATACAGGTTTATTAGAAACACCTCAAGAGCATGGACTTGGTGGAACACCATCATATAAATTAGATCCATATATACCAACAGGTGTTCAGGGAGATGATAGAGGTATCATTCAACCAGGAACGTTATCTATAAAAGAAGCTGGAAAAGCAAGAGCTCTACAAGTAAGAACAACAGCCAGATCAGATTATTTTATTGACCCGTCAGCAAATTGTTTTGCTGATTGGGTTCCAAACATAGTATATGTAACCCTTGAACCATTAGACGAAAATGGAAGAACAGTCAGAGACCCCAGACTTATAGACAATGAGCTAAATGTCGTGGAAACAAGATACGCAGACAACTTTCCATTTAGAAGAAGTGGGCTCTGATTAAATTTATGCCAAATTATTTTAGAAGAATTGCAACAGGTTTATTGGCAACAGCAGCCGTAGCTGCTGGTTTAGCATTTTCTGATATTAAACAGCCAAGAAGATATTTTGCCACAGATCATACTGAAGCAGCAACACCAAGTGTAAAATATCAAGATGAACTTCCTAAAATAGAAAAACCAAACAGAAAATATCAAGATGATACTCCTGAAGCAGAAAGACCAACAGAAAACCCACCAAAAGAAAGACAATTATCATTTCCTTCCAATAAACTAAAAGAGCTATATAGAGTCCCATTCAGCTTGGATTTAGTTTCAGCGCCTTCTGGAAAGAGGGAAAACCCAATAACAAATGCCCTGACAACATATGCAGCTTACTGGCTGGGAGAAAATATAACAACTCTAAACCATGAGGGCAATGGTCACGGTAGAGTTTTTGAAGAATTTCACGTGCCTTATGAAGTTGAAGTAAATATCGGACCATTCGGATCTTCTGGAGCAACACGAAACCTGAAAAAGGTTCCAGGCAAATTGGACGATCAATCAAGAATGGGCGGAGTTTGGGGTTCGAAAAATCTATACAGAAAGCTTCATGATTATACTATAGAAGAAGATTTGGACGGAAGCGGTTTTAGTGGAAAGCTAGCCCACTGGACAGCTTTTTGGGCAGGAACAGATTTTATGAGTTATTATGGGGTAGACAGACAGGATGCTCAAGGATAAAGAGAAAGGTTTGGAGACATGAGACTCCTTATTGACAGAGGTTATGGAAAGGATTTAGAGCGCGCAGTTATTGCAGATTTGCTTGGAGAAGGTCCAGATATTTTGTGGCACGCGGCTCAGGGATTGGGTTTAGATATGAAAAGGCCAAGAATTTGGGAATTTAAAGTTCCAGGAACCGATTTGACAGCTGAAATAAAACCAACTGCATATATAGACCCATTTAACAGGGTAATAGCGCCGGCGGTTGAGGCTAGGATAAGTTTTTGATAAATAGCAGTTTATAAAACTTCCTAAAAACAATATTATGAGATGTGTATATGAGAAAACCGACATATGAGCAACAAAATGCGTGGCTATCGAAATATGTAGCCCCAGTTTTCTTGGATTTGAATTTTGGGCCAGTGATAGATGCAACAATAAAATCACTCTGGGAAAAATATGTTTCTATACCAAGAGAAATTAGAGAAAACAGAAAACCAGAAGCTAGGGAAGAAATGAGAAAAGCAGGCGTTTACGACTCATTGCAAAAACTTGATTTTGAAGGTTCCATGGACGTAAAGTTCAGAAGAATATTGATGGGAGATGTTGAAGAAAATCAAAAAGAATTTGCTTTGTTAAGCGATGTAAGGGAATACAAAAATTTAAGAGAGCTCGCAACAGACATGACTGATCTATATTTTCATCTTCTTAAGAAACCCCTTGAAGTATTGGAAACAAGAATAAACAGGGAAATCCAAAGATATTCCACAGAAGCCCAAAAATCTGATTGGGAAACAAATTTCAGAAGAGAAGGAGTAATCAAAAGATTACTAGAGCAATATGTTGGCAGGACAAAACCAGAAGACAGAGACCAGCTATTTCAAGCACACTTGAAAGCTTTTCAAGTTAGGGATAGAGAAGACTATAATATATGGCTACAATGTATGGAGTAATATGAGAACTGTTTACAGATGGTTGGGAGCAGCAGCTTTGGTATTCGGAGTAGCTGCCGGCATAAAGGAATACAGGGATAGCAGGCCAAGACAAGATCCTGTTGAGCAAGAACAGACTATTCTAGAAAAACCTATATATGAACAATCAGCTCAAGAAAACCAACCTGTTCAAGAAGTTCCAGTCCCATTACCAACAAGAAAGCGAGATCCGCTAGAGAGCGCCCCATTAAACGTCAAGCTTGGTGTGGCATCAAGGAGATTATATAACGCTGTAAGAAGTACCAGACTATGGAAAGAAGGTGGAATAGAAGTTCAAAGACTTGAGCTAGATGAAGTAGGAAAATATATCAAACGAGTTAAAGACTATAATGCTGGTAATTTAAGCGACATAGAGGGCCGTGAGCTTCTCGTAGAAATGCAAGCTTATATGCAATCAACAGTAATGCTTGATCTAGAAGAAAGACAAAGAGAGGCTAAGTAAAATATAAATATCAGAAGAACTAGAAATTGTATGAACCAACCAAATCCACAACCGCCCCAAAAAGTGAAGGGAATGACTTTGAAAGAGATAGTAGAATTGACAGGTTTGCCAGAGGTAAAAGTGTTAAAATACCTGAAGGAAATGGAGGCGCAAGAAAAGCTTTACATGGGCAAAAACGAGAAAGGCGAAGACATCTATCATCCTGATTCTGAGTGGCTGATTAATTTAGAAGAAGATGTTGAGGCAATTGGAGTGAATTTGAAAAAGCAGCTTGATTTTGTGAGCGCAGCCAAAGAAGCTGAAAAGAAGAGGTTAGCGTTGGATAAAAAGTCAACAAAACCGGCGTGATTGTAGAAAACATTGTGGGGTTTGAAGAGGTACATTTCTGTGATAAAGTATATTTTTTCCGAAGAGGACGACCTAACAGACGAAACAAAAAAACAATTAAAAGAAGCCAGGCAAACACAAGATTCTGAATATGTTAAGTTAAACTGATATATAGACGCAAGAAGTATTAGATAGAATCAAATTACTTAGAAGCCAATTGGATTATTTTTTCAACAACAATTTTGTACTTTATGTCGTTAATGCTGCAAATTTTTTTGAGAATCTGTCTTTTTTCTGCTGTGAACAACATATTTGCTCTAATAAGACTGTCAATCTGGAGACTCCCGCCAAGAGTTTCGTCTTTTTTGATTTCAACAGCAAACTTGTCTGGGGCTATGCCCTTTGAAGTGATCTGGCAAAGAAGTATATCTTCCCCCATTTCATTGGATAAAACTAGACATGGCCTTAACTTCCTTGAACTCAAATCAGTATACGGAAAAGGAAAAAGTACTATATCGCCTTTTGTAAGTGAGCCCATGCCTTATCCTCCTTTTCTGAAAGCCAATTCCTGGAAAGGGATTTTTCACTGGCTAGATATGTATAAAGTCCGCTGAGATTTTCAGCCTCTTCTCCAAATAACTTTGCCCTGATAACCTCTCTTATAAAATCTTGAAGATTGTCATAACCATGATTTTCAGCATACTCCTGCGCAGATTCAAACATTTTCTCAGAAAGCTTAATACTTATTTGCGTACTCATATGTACTATTATGTACAAACTAGTATTTAAAGATATCCTCACATAAAACTTTTCGCATCATTTCAAAGCTTATAAACAATATTAGTGTATATCAAATATGACAGAACTAGAATTCCAACATATGCATGAAGATTTGGAAACCCTTAAAAGAGATGTTGCTTTAATTAAACATATTCTTCAAGAAGAAGGGGAATTAACAGACGAAGCTAAAAAACAGCTAAAAGAGGCTAGAAAAGCACCCATTTCTGATTATAAAAAAATGGTCTGATATGTGGGAGGTTCTTTTACACCCCAAAGTTGACAAATTTCTAAACGAGTTGGATCCTAATCTAAAAGAAAGAATAAAAAATAAACTACGAGAAGTTAGGGAAAGTCCATTTAGATTTTTAGAACATTTTGAAGGTTCAGATTATTACAAATTAAGAGTAGGGGATTATAGGGCTTTAATAGACATCGATTTTCAAAACAAACTGTTAAAAGTCCAAGTCTTAGATCACAGAGGTAAAATATACAAAAGGAAATAGAGTAGCTACATAAAAATTTTAGCGCTTTTTAGTGGTTAGTTTTTTCCTAAATTTAAGTTCTCTAGGACTAGCATAATTATAGTGGGCATCATCATATTTCATTCCTTGTAACATCTTATTTCTCTCAGTTGATTCGTGTATCAAAACAAACTTTCTTTCCTCTTTAACAAGATCGTTATCAATCCAGATTTCTTTTTTTGGAATAAATTTATAAACAAGATCATGTCCGCCTTCTGTGAAATCAATGAAGAACAAACTTCTCACAAGAAAACCGTCAACTATCCAGACTTTAACACCATTTTTTAAAGTTTTCCATAAAGAAATTTTTACACTATCTAACCTTTCACCTTTACTTTTTTTAAGAAGCTCTTTTACATTTTTATTCTTCAACCTCTCTTTAACTTCAACACTGTCTGCTATTTTAACAGCTTCTTTATATTTTATACCTTTCTTCATCAAAGAATGTTCAATAAACAAATTTTTTATAAAAAGTTCTTGTTCGTTTGGTACAGCTTCCTTATCTAACCAAAATTCATTTTCAGGAATAAATTTAAATCTGTAATGTTGACCATAGTTGATGAATTCTATGTCTATATTTGTTCTGATATAGTTTCCATCAACACTCCATACACTTATCTTACCAATTTTCCTTACAAACTTCAGATAAGGAGTTTTGATTTTCTCTACCATTAAAAATAAGCCTCTATAAACAATAATTATCCAAACTTACATAAATCCTTTCGCATCCTTCTTCTTCTGCGCAACTCTTTTGTAATATTCAATAGCCGCTTTCTCCAGTGACATGCCTTTGCCAGAACTTGTTTTTGAATCCCTGCTTCTGAATTTAACAAAGACAGGAAAATTAACAGCTTCGCCGACAATCATCCCTGTCCCAACTTGCAAACCAGCTATCTGCCTGAGAACAGGGGTTGTTATGCTTTCTGAAGATTCAGCAATGTGCTTCAAATCATATGGGTTTGTCACTCTCATAATAATATGTGTATTACATTGGGACAAAGAGGTTGTGGACAATTGTACAGGCCTCTGAGAAATCAAACAAAGCGATGAGTGAAATTTTCTCCCTTCCCTCGCAATTGTTTCTATTATGCCTTTGCTCACAGCAGCCTGCTTCTGCGCTTTTTCTGGTGCAAACTGATGGGCTTCCTCAACAATCAGCAAAAACGGCGGTATAATCCCATCCCTTCGCGCATCAAAAAGTTTTTTTGCAATATAAGCGGTAATGATTTGTTTATTATGCAAATTAACTTCCTTAGACAAATCGAGAACAGTCACCTCTCCTTGTCTCGCCGTTTCCTCTAAAGACGGGTAATCGGCAATACTAAACAATCCTGTATACTTCAATCCCTCCAGCAGCGAAATTAACACATCCTTTGTGGCGCTTTTAACTTTCTCATCTTTTTCTATTGCTCCAATCAATTCATCCAATCCATATACTTCGTCTTTCATGTCCCTTATAACCCTATTCAATTCCCTTATCTGGACACCAGAAGTCGCATCATGAGCAAATTTAGCAAGTTGATATGTAGACAGGTTTGGAAGCCCAATCCTAATCTCTGAAGACTTAAACACCTTAACCTTATTTGCGAATTTCGGGTCCTGTAAAAAGTGCGAATACTCCCCATGCGGATCAATGATAACAGTGGCCACCTGTCCTTTCTCCGGATCCCTTGACAAGAGTTCTTCCAACAAAACAGAAGTTAAATAAGATTTTCCAGCTCCAGAAATCGCAAGTATGGCCAAATGTTTTTGTAGCAACCTTGTCGGATTTATTTTCACATCCACATCATGGAAAGCCAGCTTCCCTAGATGCAACCCTTCAGGATCCAGGCCAAAAAAATCAAACAAAACCTTCTTCTCCGGCTCAAAAACTTTCGTTCCCGGTGATGGAGGGAATGTGGATTGTTTGAATCCGCCGATGTTAAATACGCCTAAAGCACCAACCTCTGCAACCAAATACTCATGTTCCCAAACAGGAAAATCCCAATCCATTTGTCTGCCTGACTTCTGGACTTCATTCACGCTTTCTGGCCTCATGAAATATCTGTTCGTCTTGAAAATATCAGAAATCCTACCAATCAATTTTCCATCCACCACATCCAGAGCCACAAACTGCCCTCTATGAACAATTGTGTCCTTGTTCACAGTAAATGCAAACTTCCTTGTAGAAGGCGAATCAAAAGTTGAAATCACTGTCCCGTATTCTGTACTCATAGACCTCTATATAGTATTATAATATATAATAAGAAATTTTATAAACAAGCAAAACTAAATCTTATTATGTATAAATTTGGTAGCCTGATATTTTTAGTTTCTATTTTACTAGCGGTTGCTTTGGTTCAAGCTCAAAATACATCAACAACGCCAAGTATAGCTGTCACATCCCCAAACGGCGGCCAGACATGGCAGCTCGGATCTACACAAACAATAACATGGACGTCTACTGGAATAAATTATACAAGATTGGATTTGGTGGACGCTACAGGAAATATTAAAGTGACCAATCTTGCTAATTTCGAAGGCAATCCAGGATCAATCAGTTGGTTAATTGCAACAAATATTCCAACAGGTTCTTATAAGTTAAAAGTTTCAACTTGTACATCGCTTTCTTCAAAAGATAATTGTGATCCATCAACGGCTAACGTGTATGATCTCAGCGATTCAACTTTCAGTATAACTGCAGCACCAACACCCTCTGGCTGCTCTTCTGATTCCGACTGTGCCATACAAAATCCCAGCTGGGCAGGCGCAACCTTCTGCGATTCTACAGGATTGAAACTAATGCAATATAGGCAACATCCTACGTGTCAAACAGGAACCTGTATCTATACAACCTCGGAGCTAGCAGCTAAAGAGGATTGCTCAATTTCTGGAAAAATCTGCGAGTTTACAACATCTGGTGGCGGCGTGTATGCCTGTATTGCAGGAACTCCTCCAGGTCCATGCACACTAAACTCGTTAATAACAACCAGATGTATCTGTGGTTCGGGTGTTTATGGAGGAGCCTATAATACTTGGAGCGGTTATAGTTCAGGATATTGTTGCGGTAGCGGTTCAAATGTATATCAAACTGCTCCAGGTCCATGCCCAACAACACCAATCTATTCTCCCATACCATCTTCAAACCAAACAAATTATACTTCATCTTCACCAATAAACTACACAACAACGCCCACATCACCTACTTACACACCAACCATCACACCTTCTCCAACATACACAACAACGCCAACCTATTCCCCCATCTATTCAACTCCAACATTCACACCACCTGCCACAATCCCCTGCAACACAGACTCAGACTGCAGTTGGGTTATAACCAACTCATGCCCAGAAACAGCAGGCGCCAACTGGGAATGTAAATCCTTATTAAAACCGCCATCTGGCTATGCAATAGCATCCACACAGTCAGGGGTCTGTCCACAGATTCTCTCACCCAAGCCATCTGCAAATTGCGGCTGCATCCAAAACAACTGCGTACCTTATCAACTAGGTGAACCAAAAGAACCACCAAGAAAAATAGGCAACACAGACTTCGACACAACAAAGCTTCTCACAGTAGTCATTCAAATGGAGCAATTAAAAATAAAATTCGATTTCCTGAAAACAGCAACTACAAAACTTGCCAATTATTATAATCTAACAGGGAATGTAAACTTATCAACTAAATGGTCAAAAGCATCGCAGCTACTTGAAGACGGAATTAGCAGATTAGAGTCCCTAAAAAACGAAATAAAAACCAAATTAGAAAACTTCACAGTAGAAGATCTTAGGGATGTAAAGAAAGAAATAAAATCTGTTATAGGGTTAATTAAGGAGGTAGTAAAAACAGTACTATAGTTTGATATGCCAACTAAAAAACCCAACAAAACTAAAATAGAATTAGAAATATTAGTAGCTGTAGTAGTAGCCCTAGTTATAATAATATCAGTCCTGCTCCTTGGCCAGCAACAAACCCAACAACCAGGCAAAGTAACAACTGTACCAACTGAAATAAAATCCAATCAAGAAGCAGCATCCCTTGAAAAAGACACATCTTCTATACTAAGCGAAGTAGGTGATGTTCTAAACAATATAGATGCTAGTTTGCCTGAAATTTAGTTTTGATTGAAGCATGTTTATATTATAGTTTAAAATGTTATGGACGAAAAATTGATTTATTTGGTGATGTTCTTCTTTTTGATTATTCTTTCTGCAGGCGTGTACGCAACTGTCACATGTAACTTTACATGGAATAACGGGCAAAAGGTAATAGTAAATGGAGTTACTTATCAGTGTCCATCTAATGCGAAATACTGTTATTCTCCTGGGCAAGCAACCGGAGAGGCTAAATGTTGTGATTGGTGTTGTAATGATGGATCTAAAAACGAGTATACAAATTGTCAGTCAATTGGCCCAACGGATCCAGTACAAAGTTGTACAGAAAACTGGGAATGTACACCAACTCCTGTTGTCTGCGACTGGAAAACAGGCGATAACGTTAGAAATTGTGTAGACAAGAATAATTGTGGAACAACAAACAACAAACCAGTGGAAAGCGTGTTTTGGTACAAATTAACATCGGAAAATACTCCAGCATCTAGGATTGTTGCCAATATAACAGTTTTTAGTGGGAGTGGTTCACTTAGCAGCAAATTAGAGTATTATCCTTGTGATCCAGGACTTGTTGCTACTGTGAAAGGCACATATAAATTTGGAATGTGTTGTCCACCAAATCAAGGTAGTCACGATTGTACATTGGTTTACCCAAGAAAAGATATTAACACAACAGAACCGTATAATAGAAAAACGCTAAAACAGGGAAGTGTATGGAATCTTGGATCCAGAGTTACCCTAACAGTAAATTCAATTGACGCAAAAGCAAGACAAGTGTGGCTCACTTTATCTGTAGATGGAATTAAAAAAGATGATAAAGTAATAACTTCGAACCAATCCTATTACTATGAAGAAAAAAGTAGTTGTGGGGAGACGGATGTAACTTTGTTTAGTACATTTGTTAAATCTATTTATAGCGGTGCAACTGAGGATTTGGTTCAATTAACAAAAACGTATGTCAGTACTTTATGGTGGAGCTGTACAGAAAACTGGGACTGTGGTTCCTGGACATCATGTTTGAATAATCAGCAGATAAGAGAGTGTATAGATACATACACTTGTGGAACAACAAACAACAAACCATTAACAACCCGTCCATGCTGTACAGAAAACTGGGACTGTGGTAATTGGTCAGCCTGTGTTAATGGACAACAAACAAAAATCTGCACAGATTCGGTTAACTGTGGAACAGAATTCTACAAACCATCAACTACACAAAATTGTACAGTTGTTACCCCGTCTACGACACCATTACCATCACAAACCCCCACACTTACAGCAACTCCAACAGAAACACCACAACAGACTACTATAATAGATAATAATAAAACAGGAAAAATTGGTGTTGATGATAAACATTTACTAGGAATAATTATAAAAATGGAGCAACTGAAAACGAAGCTCAGTTTCCTAAAAACAATTCTATTACCAAAACTTATCAATTATTACAATTTAACAAACAACTTCAATTCATCAAGTAAATGGTCAAGAGCACTCCAAAACATTCAAGACGGAATGAATAGAATAGAGTCTATAAAAAACGAGATAAGCGACAAATTATCAACATTCACTGTAGACAATTTAAGGAAAGTTAAAAAAGATGTAAAATCTGTTGCGGCAATATTAAAAAATATTAGCTAACCAATATTATAATAATTAACAATGATCGTTCGATCATTACTGAAATATGCCAACCAAAAAACCCAACAAAACCAAAATCGAACTAGAAATATTAGTAGCTGTTGTAGTAGCCTTAGTCATAATAATATCAGTCTTGCTCCTTGGCCAACAACAAACTCAACAACCAGGCAAAGTAACAACTGTCCCAACAGAAATAAAATCCAACCAGGAAGCAGCATCCCTTGAAAAAGACACATCCTCTATACTAGGTGAAGTTGGTGATGCCTTGAGCAAAATAGATAGCAGCTTGCCTGAAGTCTAATACTCCTACCTGTTTCTGAAATATTTGAGTTTAAGATGCTTTGTTTTTCAGATGCATACTAAACACCATACCTCCTAGTTCCTGTAGCATCCCCTTTCTTCCTTCCGGCATAATCCCTTTTAACCCCAGCGTATCCTGTCCTGGTTCCATATCCTCCCCACACTTCTTTCTCTCCTATAGGCAAATCTATCTGCTTCTCCACCCTAAAATCATCTTGAATAACTATTCTGTGCACATTTTCTTTTTTACTCACATTTATTGGAGAAGGTGGTTTTGTACTGGCTTGAAACTTCCAGACTTCCTCGCCGTCTGTAGTTAAACAATAAACAGTTCCGTTATAATTCGCAACAAACAACTTGTTTTTGTATGCAACCGGTTTAGCTCCAACAACCATACTATTGGTTTTGTATTTCCATATTAACTCTCCCACTTTCTTGTTTGCGGCATAAACCCAGTAATCAGTTGACCCAAAGTAGATAATTTCTCCATCTACTGTATACGAGCTTGCAATAATATTCTCTGTTTTGTATTTCCACAAAAGACCACCATCACCTGCAGATAAAGCATACAAATTGTTATCCCTGCATCCAAAATAGACAATACCGTCAGATGCTATTGCGCCCTTTACTCCTGTAGAAGACTCTGGAGTCCTGTATTTCCATACAAGCTCCCCATTTAAAGAAATGCAGTAAAAATAATGGTCTAATGAAGGAAAGAAAAGCATGTTATTGTAGAGCAAAATTTCAACGCCAACAATATCCCCTGTCCTAAACTTCCAGCGTAAACTTCCATTATGTTTTAACGCGTATACATAACCGTCCCATGAACCAAAGTAAATAGCCTTATCTGAAACAGCTGTAGCAGATGTGATATCCCCTCCTGTCTGAAACTTCCATAACAATTGTCCAGTATCTGAGATCGCATAAAGAAACCCGTTTTTAGATCCGATATAAATAGTGTTATCCCTTATAGACGGTGTCGCAGCTATAGGATTTCCACAATCAAACTTCCAGATTAATTTTCCATCTAGATTAACACAATACAAATGCCCATCAAATGAACCAAAATATATCTTATCCTTATGTACAATAGGCGAAGAAAAAACAAGCCCGTCTGTTTGGAAAATCCACTTTAGTTCTCCTGTAACAGAAATCGCATACAAATTACCATCATTGCAACCCACATACAAAATATCTTTGTAAATAACAGGGGTAGATAAGATACTTCCTCCTGTACCCAAACCCCAGTATGGAAGCGCATTGCTCTCCCTTATTTCTTCCAATACTCTATTAAACTCAATCTCTTCAGAAATCCCGCCGCCGACAGAAAAATTCCATTTATACCTGTCTTCAAATCCATCCATGTTTTAGAATTAGAAGCAGTATATATAAGGGAGGTTAGAGTCATGTCCCATAACAATATGAAAAGACATGAGACATCTCAGCATCTATATAATAGTGAGATGCTGAAACCGTAGGTTCCTATTACAAAATCACAATAGGTTTTTTCTGTCCCTTTAGATAAGCAACAATTTCTATGTACTCTTCCATCCTAGCGTCTTTTGTTTTTTTCAGCATGATTTCTTCTGCCTGAAAAATTCCTGCAGGATTATCCATTTCAATCTCTATTCTAACAGGTTTTTTGACACCTTTACTTATATTAACTTTTTCTATTGCCAGAGCAGAGAATTTATGGATGTCTGCCTCCCCTATATGGAAAGGGATTCTTGCCCTTCCTTTTGTTACGTCTGTCCCGTCTGCTGTTTCCACTATCCTTGCCTCTAAAGATGTAGCTTGGTAGGTTCCCATATGACAAAGAATACCTTCAGAAACAAGAGACGCCATGCGCGCAATTTTATACTCGTCCTTGTAAACTTTTCTGAGAATGTCCTCAACGATCGGTCTTGTCACAATTGTTCCAAACAGCTCATGACCTTCTCTCGCAAGCGAAATACCTGTGTCGTGAAGGAATGCTGCCATTAAAATACAAACCTTCGAATCCTCTTCATCCCCCATTTCCTCAACAACAACTGACCCCTTTAACCCCAACAAATCATATATCCTCAATGCATTGTAAGCCGCAATCCTGCCATGGACAGGGCCATGATCATTATACCCCATCCTCACGATAGCAACCTTGTTAGCCTCGTCTTGAAGGCCTCTTATATATCGGTTTTCAAGAAGTAAATTCAAAGTATCCTCTAGCTTTTTCTGCCCTTTTACCTTTTCTTTAAGGGCCTTTTCAATACCCAAGTCAGTCCCAGTCCTTTTAACCATATTATATAATATGCCCCTAATTCTTAATATATGCTAAAATTTGTAACTAATGAGCCAGCTCTTGTATTCAACAAAAATCTAGTAATCGCAGACTTGCATCTCGGTATAGAGACAGAATATAAAAAATCAGGAATTAAAGTCCCAACACAAACAGAAAAATTAAAATCAAGAATAGATTCTCTGATAAAACAAACAAAGCCAAAAAGAATTATTTTTCTCGGTGATATAAAGCACCAAGTTCCTGGCGTCAGTTTCCAAGAGCTAAGGGAGGTACCAGAATTTTTCAATTACTTTTCCAAAAAGATAGAGACCCATATTGTCGTGGGAAACCACGACAGTGAAATTGATGCTTTAGTTGATGGAGTAAAAATTCATGACACAAAAGGCTTCAAACTAGAAGACGCCTACATAGCCCACGGACACGCCAATATCAAAAAAGATTTTCTAAACTGTAAATATTTAATAGTCTCGCATACACACCCCTTGATCGAAATAAGAGATAAGTTAGGATATAGATTTGTTGAAAGAATCTGGGTAAAAGCATATTTTGATAAAAAGAAAATCCGAAAAAAATTCGATAAAACAAAGACTTTGCCAGAAATAATACTAATGCCTGCTTTCAATCCTTTATCCGGTGGCGTTTCCTTGAACACTGACAAAGCAGAAAATTTTCTAGGACCACTGACAAAATTCATAAATAAAAAAGAAACAGAAATTTTCTTGCTCGATGGAACGTTTTTAGGGAAACTAAAAAACCTTTAACCTTTTAGCAAATCGGCCTTTGTAACAAACCCGATAAATTTACTCTTCCTCAAAACCAGAAGACCTTGGTTATATTGTAAAAGTTGTGCAGCCGCTTTTACAGGAAGATCTTCATCTACAGTAGGCAATGGTCCATCCATTATTTCCTCAACTATATCATTCACAACAGAGTCCATACTTTCCCCAGAGGCCAATTTATCCAAAATGGTTTTTTCAGATATAGACCCGACATTATTTTTACCATCAAAAACAGGTAGTTGGGAAATACCATTTCTTTTCATCAAACCTATAGCCGATTTAACAGTATCGGAAATCTCCACTCTGAATAACTTATCATTCATGACATTCCTTACTTTTTTAGAATCCGAGATTTCCATTTTCTCCAAGGCAAGAAAAATCCTTTTAACATTGGAATATGATGGATCCAATTTGCCAGATTCCAACTTAGCTATAAGAGATTGTGATACACCGACCAATTTAGCCAACTTAAACTGAGTAATGTTTAAAACCTTCCTCTTCTTTTTTATTTCAGTTATATCAGGCAACATAAGTTTATTTACTCTACTATATTATAAAGCTTTATTCCTTTAGGAATACTATTGTCACAAAGTATTATCAATACACCCGACATTTAGAACTGTCTAGGTGTTAATATGGTAAATTTGAAAGGACTGGGAGATGCAACGAGGATAGGTGTGTGTAGTCCTTTTTCTATATCTGGAAGCCAGTATTCTATACGCTGTAGTCCGGAGGATTCTGATAGTTTATCAAAGGAGATTTTAGAAACAGTTCCAGTAAAACCAGTGTATATATGTTTGGATTTTTTAATATCAGGAATTGAAAGACCTACTACTGAAGAGGGCTACTTGGATAGAAGAAAACTAGATAAATACCTTAATGATTGTTTAGGAGCCCGGGTTGCACCATTTACAACAGCTGTATTTTCTGACCAAATATATGTAGACAGACGTGTAGCTGGGGATAGTTCAGGGTTAGAAGAGTTAGGTTACGAACAAAAACAAAGCATTCGTATCGTCTCTTCTTTGGTACCAAGAGGAGTGGGGGTTTTTGACGACATCCAAAATGAGATTAATGGAAAGGGTAAGACCAGCGGAAAGTATGTAAACGGAAAGTTTGAGAGAGTCCTTCAAGAAGAGGACGAGAAAAAAATAAAAGAAGCTTTACGCGAAGCTATGGCTCTTGGTTATAGATCCCATATACTTTCCTTTCATACAAGAAATGGAAAAACTCTTGATAATCCACGTGATACTTCAAAAGATGCAGACGGCTACAGCCTTTTCATGAGTATATGGGAAAAGATAAAAGAAGAAGGAAGAGTTGAAAGAGGTTTTATTGGACTCGCAGAAAGAGACCGTTTAGATGGTGCGAACCGCACAGTAACAGTAGATTCGTTAGGCTTAGTTTTTGGTACTGAAGAGACGCCTTCTCTCTGCACTGATGGAAGTCGTGATGAAAAAATAGATCCAGACACTACGAATAAGACTAATATTTGGTGGGATGGTTTAGTTAAAAAATACCATAAATCTAGCAATTGATAAAATTCCCATAGGAATACTTTTGTCAGGAAATATTATCTACACAAAAACCAATTCTAGTACAAAGAGGTGATATTATGGCATGTCAATGTTGTTTCAGTGGATCAAACAACTTTAATATAACCGAGTTATGCGACGATTGTTGGGACAGCATAAACAATTGGTTTGGTGAAGAAGAGATAGAAGACGCAATATCCAATATTGGATGGTGATGCAGGTAAAATGATTATGTGGGAAAATATATTATCTGAAGAACAAAAAACAGCTCTTGCAGAAAACTGCCCAGAAATAAGCTGGTCTGCCATAGAGTACCTGAAGCCAGGATCCACCAGGGAAAGAGGCGAATACAAGACATATGGAATTATGTACGCAGAGGAGCTGGTTAGGTCTGGGATTAGTGCCAATGATATTAAAGAAGGGTTAAGATCTTATGCAAGCTGGGTTAGCTACAAGCATCTTAACGCGGCCACAGAAATGGCTGACATAGCTTATGCCAACCTGCGCTTTTGATGCAGCCACAGAAATGGCTGACATAGCCTATGTCAATCTGTGTGGGAGGTAAAAATACCTTTTCTAGCAAAGCTAAAGCAATATTAATAGCCTTTCCAAATATAGAATGATGGCCGATAGATTATCGAACATGTTACTATCCGATCTATTTCCAACTGACTATGCCCTATTCAAAAAAACTGGAAACTGAACTATCTAAAAATAAAATAACTGTAGGCGACAGAATATCTGTTACAAAAGAAGGAAAAATTTCAGAAGGTATTTTGATGCCGCGAATAGAATTAGGTGATCCTAATTGCCTTATAATAAAACTGGATAATGGATACAATGTTGGAATAGATCTTACATCAGCAAAAGTAGAAAAATTAAAATCAGCAGATAGAAATGATTCTAAAATTGAAAAAACATCAGGAAGATCAGATCCCAAAAAATCAACAATATCTATTTTGGGTTGTGGAGGAACCATCGCAAGCAGGGTTGAGTACAAAACAGGGGCTGTGTTCCCTGCATTTGATCAAAGTGATATACTAAAAATATTTCCAAGTCTGGAAGAGTTTGTAAACATAAAACCGCGAAAGCTTTTCGATCTTCTTTCCGAAGACATGCACGTCGATCACTGGAATATAATAGCAAAGGAAGTCGCGGAGGAGATAAGGCTGGGTTCACAAGGTGTTGTTTTAATGCACGGAACAGACACGATGCATTACACATCTGCTGCGCTCAGCTTCATGTTGCAAAACCTTCCTGTGCCAGTTGTTTTGGTTGGTGCGCAGAGAAGTTCAGATAGGGGAAGCAGCGACAACTTCCAAAATTTGGTCTGCGCAGCGCGTACAGCACTCACAGATATTGCAGAAGTTTCAATCTGCATGCATGCCACCACAAACGACGATTATTGTTTTGTGCACCAAGGGACAAAGGTAAGGAAGATGCACACATCCAGAAGGGACGCATTTAGAAGCATTAATGTTTTGCCGTTCGCAAAAATCTGGCAGGACGGGAAAATGGAGTATCTGAGAAAAGATTATAATAAAAGAGGCCAAGAAAAACTAAAACTAGACACAAAAATGAATTCTAATGTAGGATTAATTCAAATACATCCGGGGATAAAACCAGAGTTTATTTCAAGCTTATCAAAATTGTTTGATGGAGTTGTTATAGCCACAACCGGTCTTGGTAATGTCCCAGCCAACCCATTTGGCGACAAATTCGCAAAAAGTGTAATACCAGCAGTAAAGTCTTTAGTGGACTCAGGGATTCCTGTTGTGACTGCTCCCCAAACAATATATGGAAGGATTCAAAGTAATGTCTACACAGCAGGCCGTATGTTAGAAGAAACAGGGGCAATTGGAAATTACTGTGATTGGACACCGGAAACAGCTTTAGTAAAATTGATGTGGGTCCTAGGCCACACAAAAGACATGCAAGAAGTCAAGAAGATGATGCTCACAAATATCGCAGGTGAAATAACAGAAAGGTCCCTTCCAGAAACGTTTTTATATTGATTTATTAATCTTAGTAATATATTACTTATGAGAATTTATGGAAAACAAAATACTTGGCAGGAAAAAGAGGATTTGTTTAGTCTTTTGTGGCGGAACAATTGCGATGACCAAAGACCCAAAATCAGGTGCTCTTGTTCCCGCAAAATCTGCAGAAGAGCTTTTATCAATGGTTCCGGAAGTTAAGAACGTTGTTGATGTTGATCTTGTGGAAGTCGTAAATAAAGACAGCACAGACATGACTTCAAAAGACTGGACAAAGATCGCAATTGCAATATATGAGAGGTATAACGATTATGACGGATTTGTTGTGACACATGGAACAGACACAATGGCTTATACAGGCGCCGCTCTTTCTTTTGCCTTTGGAAACAAACTAAACAAACCCATAGTTTTAACAGGTTCGCAGGCAGAACCAGAAGCAATAGGCACAGATGCCAAATTTAACTTAGCCAACGCATTCAGAGCAGTAACTGCGGACATATCTGAAGTTATGATAAGTTTCGGTCACTATGTTTTTAGAGCAGTTAGGACTGAGAAAAGACATGAATCAGACTTCAATGCATTTATGTCTCCAGCATTTCCAGAATTGGCTTACCTAAGAAGCCAAATACAATGGTCGCAGTTTGCAAGGAAAATAAGAACATATGGCTCGCCTGATATTGATTTTATCCCAGAGTTTTGTGAGGGTGTACTAAATGTCAGATTAAATGCGGGATTAACTCATGAGATGATAGGCATTCTTATCAGAAAGAAAGAAGTGAAAGGAATAATTTTTGAATCTCTTGGAGCAGCCAATGTTCCAGGAATGTATATAGATATAATAAAAGAAGCTATCGATCTAAACATACCAGTTCTTGTTACATCCCCGTTTACTGGGGGAACAACATTTGGGATGGGTACATATCAAACTGGTTTAAATGCAATGAAAGCTGGGGCCATGCCAACGGGTGACATGACATTTGTCGCAGCAACAGTAAAATTGATGTGGATACTAAATCAAATAGAAAAAAAGATGGAAGCCGGAGAACTAAGCGAAAAAGATAAAATACCAGTAGTAAAGGCTGCATTCCAAAAGAACTATGTTGGCGAGATAACATTGGAAAAAGAAGGGTCCGTTTAGCCGATTGCCTATATAAACCCCCACAGTAAATTATATTATTCTATGAACAAATCCTATCTACTAATTATATTAATTGTCGCTGTTGTGGTTGTTTCAGGTTGCGCAGCCAAAGAACAGGCAGATCTTGTTAAAACATCTTTTGAAAAAGCAGCGGCTTTAGAAAAAGGTCCTGGATATTCAGCAGATTACAAGATGACATTCTCATTCTCAATGAACGACAATCTTAAATCATACATTAGCAAAACCCCTGGCGCATCTCAAGGCCTTGGTACTTTAGAAAATATCAAAATAAATATGAAGCTTTCTGAAGCGGTTAGTGATAATGGAACCAAGCAAAAACTGTCAATGGATCTGACAGATATTTTAGCTCTGACAGCATCTAAAGCGCCTGCCAACCAGGTAATACCAAAAAAGTATGCGGTTTCTATTTATAAATCAGGTGACACATCGACTGTTTGTTTGGAATTTGATAATGCTTTCTGGAAGTCATTAGGACAAGATGTAAATGCTCCAGTTTGTGCTTCAGCGAACAGTAAGGACGCAAGCGGTTTATCTGGTTTAGGAAGTCTTTTAACAGAATTTAACCAATACTCTTCAAGCTCACCAACAGCCCTTTTAGAATCACTAGAATCCTTATACAAAAAAGGTCTTCTAAAAGTAGGCGCCATGACAGACGGGTCTGCTGCAGGCAGACCTTGCAAGAGCGCTGCATTCTCAATTGAAGATTTCTCAAAACTTTCAGATGAGGATATGTTAAAGATTGCTGGTTCTGGCGCGCAATCAAGCGGCATTCCAACTCAGGGCGTTGGGCAAGCAGCAATTGAGCAGGGAGCAAAGTTGTTAAAGTCTATGATAAAGGAAGTGTCAAATGATCTATGTTTTGACACAGAAAACGGACTGCCAATAAAAATAAATGTGGTAGTTGGTATAGATATGTCTGCCATGTTTAAAGCAATTGTAGGTTCATTAGACCCATCAAAAGCAAGCGAATTTCCTGACAACGCAATCATGAAAAGCATAATCTCTTTGGAGGCAACATCAGTAAAAACACCCTCAACCTCTGCTGACACAACTCCTCCTTCAACAGCAAAAATGGTCAGCGAATTGGAGCTTGAACAGATGTTATCGCCTCCATCATCTGGTCTTGGTGGTGACTTAGAACATCCAGCCGCTTCTAAAACCTCAATAACAAAAAAACTTGATGATAAGTTTTCAGCTTATGAAGATTTGGCTAAGGGTTTCAAGTTCAAATATCCTAATGATTGGACATTAGTAGAACGTGAAAATGATGTGCAGATATTATCTCCAACAAAAATAGAAAACATAATATTAACTTCCCAAAAGACTCAAATAACTAGTACCATAACCTTAGATTACTTCACAGACTCAGTTCTATCGCTTCTGAAAACAACTTATGGCAGCAGTTTTAATTTAGTTGAAAAAGCATCAACCTCCTTTGTAAATGCGCCTGCCTCTAAATTAATATATACAATAAAGGTAACAGATGACGCGACAGGCACACAAGTCCCAATAAAAGGAATGACAATTATCGCCTTAAAAAACGATAATGTCTATACATTCGCTTACACTGCTACGGAAACAACATATTCTTCACTACTATCACTCGTAGAAGAAATAGCCACATCGGTTGTTGAAAGACTATAATATTCTATTAATAATCTCTTTCTAAATAGTAATATTATGAAATTCTATGATTTGCATGTTCACACAGACAACTTGGAAGAAACAGTTAGAATAGCGAACATCCTTGGTATAACAGGACTTGGTGTGATAATAAACCGGACAACAGAAGAGGATCTAGAAAAACTTAAAATTCAAACAGAACCTTTTAAGAAACAAATTGATATAGCAGTCGGCATTGAAATAAAAGACAAACCACAGAACGTTGTTAAAATAGTAAAGCAGTTAAGAAAACAAGTCGAGCTAATTCTTGTGCATGGAGGGGATTTGGAAGTAAACAGAATAGCAGTGGAAACACCAGAAGTGGATATCCTTCTACATCCAGAATTAAAAGATCCCAACCAAGAGTCAAGACAAGATTCTGGCCTAGATCAAGTAATGATTAAGCTAGCTAAGAAAAACAATGTTGCAATAGAATTTGGGCTAAACGATGTGATTTACTCATACAAAAAAACAAGGGCGTCTGTTCTGAAAAATCTTTTATACAATGCAAAACTGGTAAGAAAATACAAAGTCCCATTTATCTTGACATCAGGTTCATGGTCTCCTTGGAATTTAAGAGCAGCTTCTGACCTGCTTTCTTTTGGTAAATACCTTGGTTTTCAGGATCCGGAAATTAAAAAAGCATTTTCTGGTGAAAAGTTATTTGAAAATAGAAAAAAGCTATCAGGTAAATGGATAATGCCTGGAGTTGAGGTTGTATAAAAGCATCTTTGATATTTATAAACTGCCTGGCAAATATATAATCATGAAATCTGATGAAAAATCTAGGATAATAAAAGATAAGGTGATGTCGGGCAGCCCTAGGATTACAGGAACAAGGATAAGGGTTAGGGACGTTGTAGAAAAATATATTATTCAAAAATACCCCCCTGCTTTAATATCGAGGGAGTTCGGGGTTTCTGTTTCCGATGTTCATGCAGCCCTTTCCTACTACTATGAACATCAAGAAGAAATCGGTGAAGAGGTAAAAAAAGACAAGCTATTTATAGAAAAATTTAGGAAAGAAATGGTTGGACATGAAATTCCTAGCTGATGAGCATATAGAGCTTTCTGTTGTAAATGGGCTAAGAAACTTAGGAATTGATATAGTATCGATTGATGAGCTTGATAAAAAAGGATACATGGATATAGATATCCTAGACTTTGCAAAAGAAAACAATAAAACTGTTATTACAAGAGATTCAGATTTTCTGAAGTTTCTTGCTCATAGAGTTAAACACAAAGGCATAATATTTATATCGACACAACTATCAATAGGCGAGGTAATTAATGAGGTTGAAAAGATTTCGCTCCTCTTTGATTCAGCCGATTTAGAAAATGTTGTTATTTTTATACCATTCAGATAACTATGAAACTCCGAACAATGCCATCCCTGCGGGAAAAAAAGCGTTATATAGCCTTTAAACTCCATTCAGAACAAACAATGGATTACAACGATATGAAAAATTCTGTATGGAATTCTGTTATAGGGTTTCTAGGGGACGACGATACAGCCAGAGCCAATGTCCAGATAATCAAAAACACCTGGAACCAGAACCAACAGACAGGCCTGATAAGATGCTCCCATTTGTATGTTGACAAAATCAAGCTGAGCCTAGCCCTTATATCCCAAATAGGCGAGAGCAAGGTCATTTTCCAGACCCTTAGAGTGAGCGGGACGATAAAGGGGGCAACACCCCGCGACTAATCAGAATTAGCTGGTATTAGTTGGTGATGAGCATCTCTCAAAAGCCTCCTGTATACGCCTTTTAGAATAAATTTGTATGGTTGTTTAATATCTCCCATTTTTCTTTTTCTTGATTTTTGATTATAATTGGGGTCGCTAAGCCTGCAGGAAAAAAACTCGTCAGGAGACGCATCGCCATCTATATCTGCAAAAAACACTGGAATATTTACTATTGATGTCCATATATCCTTGTTTCATTTCCCCAAACCTTATTTTTTCTAGAAGTGGGATATCGAAGAATGGTTCATACTCCCAGAATTTCGCACTTAAACGATCTTCCCTCAGATAAGTTTTTACTTCTCTTTCCATCCTTGTATATTCTGTCTCTTCCGTCTCAACTGGCTCTCCTCTCTTACATGTTCCAGCAAAAAGAAGCCCTGCCAATATTCCAGTAGCCAGACCGTAAATCATCTTTCTCATATGATTTCATTTAGCTATCAATTCATACCCCCTTTGCCTGACCCTTTGTCCAATCCCAGAACAATAACTGCTATCAACTTCCAAATATATAATATTGGGGTTAAGGACACCAAACGTGCTGGGTACACCTGTTTCCAGCAAAAAGACGTGCTCATCCAGAACATATTTATCAAATCGAGTGACCTGCTTACCATCTGCCCTCCTAAAATAAAACCTCTTGATGCCAATATTGCTCATATGTGGATTTAAATATACCAATTTATATATACTAATAAAACTCAAAGATAGGAAGTATATAGCAGTTTACTAGATTTATTGAATAAGATATTATGCAACCAGTACCACCAAGTTACATGGCTTACGATAGGGCAATAACTGTTTTCTCGCCAGATGGAAGACTATTACAAGTAGAATATGCAAGGCAAGCTGTTAAGAAAGGAAGCACTTCAGTTGGTCTAAGAACAGACGATTCTGTAATTCTAGGAGCAATAAAAACAACCGCGCCCTTGGCCGTTGATGGATCTTCTAAAAAGATATTCCAAATAGACGATCATGCAGGCCTTACAAGTTCTGGTCTTTTAGCTGATGCAAGAGATTTAGTAGAGTTTGGAAGAGTAAAATCTCAAATAAACAAAATCACATTTGGAGGCCCTATTTCAATAAGCACATTAACAAAACATATAGCTGATAGAAAACACATAGTCACACAATATGCAGGTGTTAGGCCTTTTGGCGTGGGCTTCCTAGTAGGCGGGGTTGACGAGACTGGACCAAAACTATTTGAAACAGACCCCTCAGGAACAATAATAGAATGGTTTGCCCAAGCAATTGGAAGAGGATCAGACAAAGCCAAGAAGGTATTCGAGACAAGTTATAAGCCAAAACTAAAAGAAGAAGATGCTGTAAAGCTTGTTATCAGCGCACTAAAATCAGGTGAGAAAGATATCGAGGCAAAGGATATAGAGGTTACTGTTATAAAGCACAATGAATTCAGGCGACTTTCAGAAGATGAGATAGCCAGATTAAGCAAAGATTAGCCCTTTTTGACGGTGTATTTAACTTGTATATCATAGTTACATAATATGGTTTCTGTTGACGAGGCTGTTATTGCAAGAATAAAAAGGGAAGGTGTTGACTTCGAAATTCTTGTGGATCCTGAAAAAGCTTTAGAATTCAAAAAAGGAAAACAGTATTCTATAGAAAACATACTTGCTGCAAATTTGGTTTTTACAGATTCCAAAAAAGGCGAAAGAGCCTCATCGTCTGACCTCACAAAGGCTTTCAACACAACAGACACCTTAAAAATAGCAGAAATCATAATCAAGGAAGGGACAGTCCAGCTAACAACAGAGCAAAGAAGGAAGCTGACAGAAGAAAAAAGGTTGGAGATTGCATCTATAATTTCCAAACAGGGCGTTGACCCAAAAACTCATAATCCACATCCACAGCAGAGAATACTTAACGCAATGACAGAAGCTCGTGTGGATATTGATCCCTTTAAATCGGCAAAGGATCAAATTAAGCAAATAATAGAAGAGATACAATCAATACTCCCGATATCCTTCGAAAAAATAACACTGGCGATAAGAGTGCCAGCAGACCAAGCAGGCAGGGTAGGCCACGCGATAAGGGAATTGGCTGTAATAGAAAAAGAAGAATGGAGATCAGAAAGCTGGTTTATCCAAGTAACAATATCAGCCGGCCTGCAAACGCAACTCTACGATAAAATAAACAGTTTGACACAAGGAAGGGTTGAAACCAAGATAATAAAAAGAGAAAATGTGTAAGTATAATAGAAGTTTAGAAAAACATTAGGTTTCCTATATGTTTATAAGATTAGGAGGTAAAATAAAGGGATGGAAAACGACAAAGTCGTTTTCGACCTAAAATTTGAATATGACAGAAGAAATTCAAGTCCAAATAAAAGAAAAAGATCCAAATTTGTTAAAACAGGATCACGATTTTGTGGTCCCGGGAGATAAGGTAATCAGTTCAATTGAATACATACCTGGAAGGAACTGTTTTAGAGACGGAGATTCCATATACTCTAAAAGGCTGGGAATAGTTAATATAGAGAACCATGTTATTTCAGTTGTTCCTCTAGCAGGCATATACACACCTCAAATGGGTGACATGATAATAGGAGAGATTGAGGATATACACACAGCTGGGTGGTTCATAAATATAGACACCCCATTTAGCGCTTTCCTGTCCTTATCCGGCGTAAGAGGATTCATAAGGTCTGGCACAGACTTATCAAAGATTTACAATGTTGACGACCTTATTTACGCTAAAGTTGTTTCTTGTACAAAACAAGGCATAAGCCTTTCTATGCAAGATACGAGAGCAAGAAAATTGTTTGGAGGAAAACTTCTAAACATCAGCCCTGTTAAAGTGCCAAGACTAATAGGCAGACAAGGTTCAATGATAAGCATGATAAAAAGCATGACAGGTTGCAATGTGATTGTCGGACAGAATGGGGTTGTGTGGATACATGGAGAAAAAGACACACTTGTGACAGAGGTCATAAACAAAATAGACAGGGAAGCTCATATAGAAGGGTTAACAGACAGGGTGGAAAAATTCCTTCAAGACAACCTACCAAAAGGCTTTGTTCCTAAAGAACAGAAAGAAGAGTCGGATAGTACAGAATTATCAGAAGGCAAGAATGAGAGTGATGAACATGAAGCAGACTAAAAAAGATGAAAAAAGGAGTGATGATATGAAAAGAATAGATGGAAGAAAACCAGATGAGATAAGGCCCATATTCATGCAGGCAGGAATCCTTAAAAGAGCAAAAGGTTCAGCTATAGTAAAGTTAGGCAGGACAACTGCAATTGCAGGAGTTTATGGTCCAAAAAAACTTCATTCAAAACATCAACAAGATTCTAACAAGGCAGTTCTAAAGGTGACATACAATATGGTCCCATTTTCAACAGATGAAAGAGTGAGGCCAGGCCCTTCAAGAAGAAGCACAGAAATATCAATGGTGTTAAGAGAGGCTTTAGAAGCAGCAGTGATTCTAGAAGAATTTCCAAAAGCAGTTATAGAAGTTCAAATAGATATTCTTCAAGCAGAAGCATCAACAAGAGTAGCTGCCTTAAATGCCGCATCAATGGCTTTAGCAGATGCTGGAATTCCAATGAGAGACCTTGTCTCATCATGCACAGCAGGAAAAATAGATGATGAATACATACTTGATGTTGCAGGCAAAGAAGAAGATGTCACACTCTGCGATTTGCCAGTAGCCTATATGCCAAGAGAGAAGAAAGTAACCTTGTTGCAAATGGATGGAGATTTACCAGTAAAAGATGTGAAGAATGTGATTCAGTTAGCAATCAAAGGTTGCGAGACACTTTACCAAAAACAGAAAGAGGCCCTGAAAGAAAGGTGGATTGGAAGTGTACAAGGCCTTGCAGACCTAAACGGCACTAAATCGGAGGTAAAGGGTTGAATTTTATGATACAAAGAAATCAGTATTTGGTTGATATAGGTTTGAACGGCAAAAGACTTGATGAAAGGAAAGCTGACGAGTTTAGAAAAATCACAATAGAAAAAAATCCAATAGAAAAAGCAGAGGGTTCAGCCCTTGTTAAACTAGGCATAACACAAGCTATTGTTGGAGTCAAGATGGAAGTTAAAGCGCCTTTCCCAGACACACCGAATGAAGGTGTTCTAATGGTAGGATGTGAGTTATCACCTTTAGCCTCACCAGAATATGAAAAAGGCCCTCCAACAGAAAATTCAATAGAGGTAGCCAGGCTTGTTGACAGAACAATAAGGGAATCGCATGCAATAGACCTAGAAAAACTATGTATAACTAAAGGGGAAAAGGTTTGGATTGTAAATGTTGATATTCATGTTATAGACAACGGTGGGAATTTGGTGGACGCTGCCACACTTGCTGCAGTGACTGCTTTGATGAATGCAAAAATGCCAAAATATGAAGATGACAAGGTTGTTATAGGGGAAAAAACAAATAAAAAAGTCCCTTTAACTTGCAAACCAGTATCTGTAACACATATAAAGATCGGTGAGAATTTATTTGTAGATCCTACAGAAGACGAAGAAAGTGTTGCAACAGCCAGATTAACAGTGGGATCAAAAGATGATGGTAACATCTGTTCTCTACAAAAAGGTGGAACAGAAGGCCTAACGATGAAGGAGCTGGAACACATTTTAGAAAAATCAGTAGAGATAGGCAAGCAACTAAGAAAACATCTTAAAGAGTAACGCAGCCATTTAGTGATACTATGGGACGAACAAAAAAGGTCGGATCAGCAGGAAGGTTCGGTGTCCGATACGGGCTAAAATCAAGAAAGGAAGTCATAGCTATTGACAAATCTCTGAAACAAAAGCACAAGTGTACCAACTGTTTGAAGCCGGGAGTTAGAAGGGTTAAAGCAGGCATCTGGCGCTGCACAAAATGCAATCTAAAATTTGCTGGTCGGGCTTATAAACCCTACTAGAATGGAGTTTTTATGAGCTATAAATGCATAAATTGCGGGAAAAAGGTCAATATCGAGCTTAGCACAACTAAAAAAATAATTTGTCCATACTGTGGTTATAGAGTATTAGAAAAATTAAGACCAAAGGTCGCAAAAGAGGTTAAGGCTGTGTAGCCTTTTCTTTTGTAAAAGGCACTTCTTTGCTTTGCAAAGACCTGCACTAGAAAATAGCTACAGTATCGAAAAGAAAATATTTAGTAATGGTGAAATCATATGGCAGAAACACAATCCCAACAGTCTCAGCAGCTACTTAATCAGGCTCAGATGTATCAACAACAATTGCAGAGTGTGGTAACACAAAAAGAAGCAATGAATATGCAGTTGATGGAGATTAAAAGGGCGCTAGAGGAACTAGAAAATGTAAAGGAAGATGTCTATAAGGTTGCTGGTCCTATTCTTGTGAAATCAGATCCCAAGGACGTGAAAAAAGACCTTGATGAGAAGGTTGAGATAATAGAAATAAGGGTTAAAACACTAGAAAGAGGAGAAGAAAAGCTCAAAAACCAGATAGAAGACCTCAAAACGAAGCTATCAAAACTGTAATTTTCTAAAGTCTAGTCCCAAAAAGGATATAAATTAACTAATACAATATATAAGCAATTAGTAGAGGACCGAAAATGACGAAGTCATTTTCCATCTGATGGTGGAGGTAGGCGCATTTATGGTAAAACTATTTGCTAAAAATCGCGAACAAGTTGAAGACTACATGGAAATCAATTTAACAGACGCTGCTGCCAAGGGCCTAGGAAAGATAGGAATCAAAATAGACAAACTAACTGACTTCGCAGACACAGACAGAATTCTAAAAGATGTCAGAGACGGTTCTGTCATATTCCTAAAAATAAAGGGCCTAAAGGAAAAAGACATCGGCGAGTTAAAAAGAGCAGTCGACAAGTTAAAGAAAACAGTTCTAGCACAAAACGGCGACATAGTGGGTGTAGAACAGGACTGGCTTTTGATTTCACCTGAGTTCGCAATAGTGCACAGGTAAACTAGAGTTACAAATTTTAATTCTAAGCTTTATTTATTTCTAGCTGTGCCTATGCAACAAACAACTAGAGAGGCCTAGCAGTATTCCATAGTAATTTAGCATAGTTTTTGAAGGATTCTGCAACCTCATTGTTTATTATAACCACAGAAAAAGATTTGGCAAAATTTATGCCTATTGTAACAGTGTCCGCATAAATCTCTACCCATCCATGTGTTATCATGTCCTTTGGCATCAATCGCACGTCACTCAATCTAAATTTTTTACTAGCCTCTGCGAATTCTCTTGCACATTCATTGTAAAGATAATTACAGCGAATGCCTTTTGAAACCCTTCTTTTATGGAAGTCCTTGAAATAGCCGGTTAATTTATCATATGGTGTCTTTGAAATTCCCAGGATCCACATAATATCCCCTTTCTTCATTGTCTTGAGGCTGCGCTCTCTTGCTGTTTGTATGCCTCTTAAACCATCATACACCTGTGCTGTCTCCTCTGTTAGCAGTGATCCTTTTTTAGCTTCAAGGATAGGTATTATCTTAAGGAGTTCTTGTTTTTCATCTATCATCATTTTCTCCTTTTCCTCAAAAAAATCAATCAGTCTTTTTGGATCAGCTGCCTTAAAGTATTTTGTTCCACCTTTCATTATGTGGCTAACGAGACCTTTCTGGCCAAGCCTGTTTAAAATGTTGTAGACTTTGGAGACAGAAACACCAGAGTTATCAACAATCGGGCCGGTTGTTGTTTCTCCTAAACCCAATAGAGCAGTGTATACTTTTATCTCGCCGTCAGTCAGTCCTATATCCTTGAGAATGTCTAACCTCATAAACTTAATTGGTTGCGTGCCTTTATATTTCCCTCCCCAGGGGAAGAGAACACTTATAAGTACCTATACTATTTATGAGTAGTGATAAAATATGAGAAAAGACAAAAAGCCTAGAGTTGCTTACCAAACAGCCGAATGTGAGAATGACACGTATGATATGAAGGATAGGGAAGAAAAGGAAAGGATACCAGAACGTGAAATAATGAATCACTGGGAAACACGTGCACAGCGACCAGATGTGCAAAGCGTCATGTCTGCAAGGCATACACTAGAAGATAATAGAAGAGCCGCTATAGAATTGCAAGATGATATTTTTGATTTCTTAGGTGATTTGACTGAAGATAAAATATTTGAGCTGGGTGTTGGAATAGGCCGCATGACATATGAACTTGCACAAAGAGCCATAGAAATTGTGGGGATAGATATCTCACCTACAATGTTAGAGAGAGCGAGGAGTAATTTGAGAGAATTTGAAAATGTCAAGCTCTACCAAGGAAAAATAACAGAAGCAGATTTACGCCTACCACCAAAATACTTTGATTTGGTTTTCGAATCCATTGTATTGCTTCATATACTAAATCCAGAAGAGCTTAGAGAAACAGCAAGAAGAATGCAAGACCTAAGCGATCGGATTTTTATAGTTGAGCATGTATATGAAGGCCCAGATTTTCCAATATCTAAATATTCAATTTTAAGAAAGCCAGAAGAGTATGTGGATCTTTTCAATCCCTATAAATTAGCTAAACAAAAAACACATTACTGTGCGGGAGATAAGTTTATGATGATGCTTTTTGAAAACCTCGCTAATGAAATAGTTCTATCTCAACCTTAGGGAACTACGTTCATATAACCTTCCTTATATTTATCTCAACCTAACCACATCCAATATCTTCAGACGACTGATTATAAAGCATTTATAAAGCCTTTATCAAACTATACATATGAGCCAACTAGAAGTCCATGGTGAACACAAAGCAGCTTGGGTAACAATATCCACTGATGAGTATGAAAGCCTGTTAGCTACGATAGAAACCCTCTCCAATCCAAAAGCCATGGAGAAAATACGCCAAGGCGAAAAAGAGCGATTAGAAGGTAAGTTAAAAGATTTAGATCAAGTCAAGAAAGAATTGGGTCTTGAATAGGTGGAAACAGAAGTTGTCTGTTTCAGGTTTAGAAATCGTCCTTGTGCCAAATAGCTTCTATCTCTACTTGTTTGTCTTTTTGATTGATTATATACACAATTCTCCATCGTTTCTCGAAGCGGAGTTCCCACTTCCCAGACAAGTCGTGTTTTAGTGGTTTACCATAAATGTCTGGATATTCTTTTAGCTTTTCTATCTTCCTGAAAAATCGTCTTTGAAGTTCTGGATCGAAATTTTCTAAATCCTTTTCTGCTGTCAGTGTTATTTTGATAGCATATGCCATGAGCAATATTTGGTTTTAATTTGTATATATAATACAACACCAGTAATAACCTTCCTTATATTTATCTCAACCTAACCACATCCAGTGTCTTCGGCGCTTCTGACTCAACGCCAAAAATTTTGTGGATATCCCTTGCGAGCTCTATGCAGCTGTTTTTGTCACCATGATTTGTCAATACTCTTTCTGGTCTAGTACCCAATCTTCTGATGAAATTCATCAACTGGTTCCTGTCGCTGTGGCCGCTCAATCCGCTTATTGTCTTGACTTCCATTTCTATTTTGACTGTTTTCATCTTACCGCCAACAGAGATAGGCACTTCCTTCAACCCTGATTGTATCTTTCTACCCAAAGTCCCTTCACCTTGATAACCAACAAAGAGCAGAGTGTTTTTTGGATCAGGAGCCAAACCCTTTAAATATTCTAAAGCAGGACCACCAACTAACATACCTGAAGTTGCTAACACTACACCAGGTTGCTTACCGTCTATTATAGCATCCCTTTCCCTTGCCGCAGGATTATGAAAAATATCTGATAAGAAAGGATTCTTCCCTTTGTGAAATATTTCATTTTGGATTGTTCGGCACATATATTCTGGATATGCTGTGTGTATTGCAGTTGCATCCCATATCATACCCTCAACCCAAACAGGATATTGGAAATCCATGCCACCTAAAATAGCCATAATTTCCTGAGCTCTACCAACAGCAAAGCTTGGAATCAAAGCCTTTCCCCCCCTTTCAATTGTTTTCAATATTGTATCGATCATGTCCTTCTCGCAGGTTGGCCTGTGAGGCATGATATCTTCAGCTTTCCCATAAGTAGATTCGATTATCAGGGTTTCAATTCTTTTGAAATCAGTATAAGCCGGGTCAAAAAGCCTTGTAGGACAGTATTTCAAATCCCCTGTATACAAAATATTGTGCAAACCCTTGCCAATGTGAAGATGTGTTAAAGATGAGCCAAGCAAATGTCCAGCCGGTTGGAAAGTAAGTCTAATGTCCTGTGTTATATCAGAAACCTCTCCGTACTCCAAAGTTATAGAGTGTTTCACAGCTTTTTCAACAGCAGACTTGCTGTACCAGGATTTTTTCCCTTCCTTCTGTGCAACATCAACATAATCCAAACACAACAAAACCATAAGGTCTCTTGTGGGTGGTGTGCAGTATAGCGGTCCTGTATATCCGTTTTCATACAAATATGGTATAAATCCACAGTGATCTAAATGCGCATGCGACAAAACAACCGCATCTATTTTTTCAATATTAAATTCCGGGGCGTCTATGTGCGGTGGCATATCATTGCTTGTGCTCAATCCAAAATCAAGCAAAACATTTGAATATGGTGTCTCCACTAACAGCGCACTTCTCCCAACATGTCTGAATGATCCTAAACAACTAAGCCTTACCCACTCGTCCTCCACTTCCTTCCTTACTGAAACGGCCTGTCCAACCTTGTTCAAGAACTTTTTTCTGTAATCCATTTCCGTGTGTAAAAGGCCTCTCACAGCCATGACAATATCAGATTTTATGGCTGGAGTCCTTTCTATCTTTGGCAGCCACATTGTCTCGCTTTTTATCTTCTTGTAAATCTCGCCACCTTTACCAATAACCAGTCCAGGTTTTAAACAACCAATGACCACCTTCCCTAACTCCGGCTCAAAATAAATCTCCTGTATGCCAGCTTCCTCTGTCACAATTTCTTTTATTATTTTTCTGGCTTCTTCCGGATCGATTGTTATAGATGGGTCTGGCCTTAACTCTATCCTCTTCTTCAAACTGTCTACAATCTCCTTGATTACACCTTCCCCGTTCTTAAAAAACTCTTTGCTCTTTGTGTATAGTACTAGTTCAGATGCCTCAAATTTCACATCTGATATTTCAGCATCTTTAGGAAGTGTTTTCTCAAGTTCTTTTAATATAGTTGACATAAATTAAAATTCAGTGCAGAATATGCTCATCAAACCCGACACGCATTCTATTTGCTTAATTTCTCAACTTCAGAATCGCTTATTTTTCTCACACCTTTCTTATCGATAACAAACAAATCAATACCGCTTCCACCAGAACCAATGTCCCTTCTGACTGCGGCTGCAACTGCTTGAACAGCAAGCCTTTTACAGTCCTCTACATCCATATTATCCTTGTAGTTTTGTTCTAAAACCCCGAAAACCATTGGGGATCCAGAACCAGTTGAATAATATTTTTCAGGTATAACCGACCCATCTGGAGCCAAAGTGTAGATTGAAGGTCCTGCGCTGTCGTATCCAGCTACGATTAACTGAACATAATAAGGATAAAATCTCCTGGCATATAATATATTTGAAACCAAACTTGCCGCATTCCTCACAGGCATCTTTCTATCTTCATGTAATTTGAAAAGTTTCAGTTCAGCCATTATGTATCTTTCCAAAGCCTGGGCATCTCCAACAACCCCTGCTATCGTCATTGCAATGTGTTCATCCAATTGCCTTACTTTTAACACATCTTTGCTAGCGATAAGATAGCCCATTGTTGCCTTTCTATCTGCTGCCATGACAACTGCATCTTTACAACTAAGAGCTACAGTCGTTGTTCCTGTTTTCAGTTGAGTTTGTATTTCCGTCATATACCCTCTTTCTTAACTCTGCTGGAAACAGATCTTGTCCAATTGTTTAGGATCTGTTTCGTCCCTTTAAGAAGAAAGAGCCTTATAACCCAGAAAGAAAATTTACATGTCTTGTCTTTCTGTAGAATAAGCTCTTATGTTATCTATTATTTGTCGTCTGGGTATTTAAATGTTATTCGTCCCTTTGTTCTTCCCTTGAACACAGAGCAGCTACAAGTTCTAAAAGCGCCTCCCTTTCCTTCCTAGTAACAGGAAATAACTCAGATTTATAACCATCTAATAAAGCCTCGAATTCGCGATCTAGAATGTCCGAATAAACATCAAATGGATGTACACCCTTTATTCCTCCACCCGCTAGACTTCTCATAGAAACCTTTAGCTGATCCTGTATATCCCTATCGGCTCTTGGGAAAGCCTTAAGCAAAACTCGCATCTTCTCATTCGTGTTAACACACCCATCGCCACTAACATCAGCATAATTTCTGATAGCGTTAATATTGGAATTAACTCTAGATTTGTATTTATAATCAGCTAAAGCAGAGCTAGTTAACAAGAACAGTGTCGTCGCTCCCACTATGGCTACAGGATATCTTATGCTCCAAATATCTTTGGCAAAATCAACAACAGAATCTTGAATATATTTTTTTGCAGCCCTTAATGGAGCCTGTAAATAACTCATCCATCTAATTGGAAAGAGATTTTATAAGTTTAACTATCAAGCTGTTCTGCTTCTAATTTCTCTTGCTGGTTCAACTGGTGAAAATTTTGCAACTATACTTATTATAACTCTCTTCTGTGGCTTTTCTGGCTCTGATTCTACTACATCGCTTTCCAGGTCTCTTATATTTCTTACGGCCTCGGACTCTATCTGTCTCACTCTCTCCCTTGATAAATTAACTCTTTCTGATACCTCTTTGAGTGTTTGGGCCTTTCTGTCCCACGGTTTTCCTTCCCCCGAATATCCATTCCTTAATCTAACAATATTAGAGTCTCTTTTAGAAAGACAGCGTAACATATTGTCTAAATATTCCACATCTTCGCGTCTGGACGCAGCTGTTTCTGCCTCTGACCTAGATCTATCAGGAACAGCATCTTCTGGAAACTCTAAGTCACCCAAAAGGACAGAACTTTTAATTGCAGGACCGGCTTGTAAAGCAAACATTACAGAAGGTACTATTTCTGGATCCACATGCTTTCTCTTAACTCCTCTTGTTTTTCCCTTACTCAGAGCTTCTTCATATTCCCTATCTATAGTCTCATTTATTCTATCTATAATTTCTTCTGGTGTTGGTATTCCTTGTTCTTCAACAAGCTCTCCATATGCTCTGTTCCATCTTGGCAAAATTTCAGTTACATACTTAGAAATCACAACAAAAGGCCTCTTTCTTATAGCTTCCCTTATTTTTTGTCTGATCCATCCAGTTGCATAGGTAGACAATGCATTCGGCTCTCCGCTTTCATTTTGTAAATCTGGATCATATTTCTCAACTGCCCTGATCAATCCCCTGTTACCTTCTTGTATAAGATCTCCTAGGTCAATACTAGAACCAGTATACGTCTTGGCTATTGATACAACAAGAGCAAGGTTTCCCCTAATCATTCTTCGTTTTGCCTCCTCTGCAGAAAGGTTTCTATATCTTGACTCTGATGATTTGTGAGGTTTTCCGCGCATTACATAAGCTAGATCTAGATTTCCTCTGCTATCAAGAGTTTGTTCCCTACTCAGATCTTTTATGTAATCATCAACATCTGGATTGTCTCTCATAATCAATCAGCAAGAATCTCTGCTTCCCTTTCTTTTAGCATCTCTCCTAAAACATTCATATAGTAAGTGAATGTAACCTTTGCCTTTGCCGATTCCCAATCACCCTGCCTGTGCTCAACCCTAAATCTAGCCAAAACTTCCTGCGTCTCCAAAACCCTATCAAGGGCGTGTTTCAACCTTTCTTTTCTCAATAAATCGCCAATTTCATTATGATTTAGATTCTCTAAAGTTTCCATATCACCACTCCATTCTATGATGTCCTGCAGACCATTCCCTATATGCCTCTCCAGATCTATGTCTGACCATATCTAAAGGCTCAACAAGAATGTGTTCAGGAACAGTCAACCTCAAATTCAATAATTCATGTCTATACTGATGCGACCTTCCTAATGGGGACGCAGATACTCCTTTCCAAACATACTCGTTTGGAAGACGATTTTCTTTTATTGGTAATGATAAATCTAGAACTGGAAGATTTTTTGTGGGTTGGCCTACTAAAGGGACATCTACATATCTCCCATTAACTTTCACAGATTGTGTTTGATATTTCATGCAGCGTCTCTATCACTTCTTTTTGGAAAACTTTTATTCCGCCCACTGATCCATATTGTGAGATCGTTAAAGTCATCGTAATCTAATTGGTGTTGTTTTAGCGGATCAACTCCGTCGCCTACTACACCAACAGCTTCAGAAGGTTTGGACTGACTTAATAACCATGATCTATACTCTCCCCAGTGATCTGGGCAAAGATCGTATCTGCGTCCTTCAACCTTAACATACTGGTGAGTAGGAAATTCCATATAATTTCCTTCCCTTCTACAATTTCCCTTGTTGCACTTTACCATACACATCTCTTACACAAGCAATAACCCTATTTCTAAACTATCAAGCTATGGTACAATAGAAACAAAATGCATCAAGCCTGACAGTTTTTGTCTGGGTTTAAAGCGTGTGCACGTTGGTAATCTTGATGATATAACTACATTTAACGAAATTCACAAAATTCCATATAGATGTCGTTTGTAGTTTGCTCATATCTTACCTTCTAATGAGTATTTTCATTTGGATGTATATATACTTTGCGACACATTTCTGTTGAATGTTATGGAAACGACATATTTAAGTATAAAGTGACACATAATAGTATATGAGCATATCACAAGAAGTCTACCCTTTTCTTTCCAAAAGAAAAGGCTACAGTACCCAAAAGAAAGGAGTTACTAAAACTTATGTCAATATCACAAGAAGTTTCTGATATAATAGCTTCTGACCTAACTGTTCAAAAGGACCTGTCAAGAGGGTTGATAAATCATAGGGCTCTAGCAAGATACATACTTGACAAATACAATATAGAAGCCTCTTTGGATGCGGTTATTTCAGCTATAAGAAGGATAGAGATAGAACCTCTAAAGGATGCGGATAAAAAGATATCAAACTTGTTCAGGGACGCGGCAATATCTACTAGAAACAACCTAGTCTGTTTAACCTTGAAAAAAGAAGCCATTTGTCTTCTTCCAAAAATAATTTCCAAGAATATAAGGATTGTGACAGGAAGTGAAGAAATAAATCTAGTAGTAGAAAAAACCAAGTCAGATGATATTCAAGATATCTTCTCACAATATATAACAAAGGTAGAAAAAAATCTGGGTGAAGTGAGCATAAGGCTGGCGGAGGAAGCAGCCAAAACCCGCGGCGTCACGTCCAGAATAGCAAATGAAATCGCTCTAAACAAAATCAACATAGAGCAGCTCCTTATTTCTGTCCCAGAATTTCTGATTTATGTGAAAGACAAAGATGTGATAAAAACACACGAGGTTTTGCTTGGGTTGAGCGGGAGCTAACAAACTATAGTATCTTTTTAAATACTAGAGTAAAGTTAATACTTAGTTGATTTTATGACCGAACATTCTTTACCTAAACTACCATACGACTACAACGCATTGGAACCGCACATAGACGCAAAAACAATGGAAATCCATTACAGCAAACATCACCAGGCTTATGTAAACAATCTTAACAATGCTTTGAAAGATCATCCAGATCTACAAAACAAAACAGTTGAAGAATTGATAAAAAATCTGAACTCTGTTCCCGAAGCAATAAGAAACGCAGTTAGAAACAATGGCGGTGGTCACCTTAACCACACATTTTTCTGGCAGATAATGGGACCAGGGAAAGGCGGCGAGCCTTCTGGAGAACTTCTGGAAAAAATAAAATCCACATTTGAAAGTTTTGACAAGTTCAAGGAAGCCTTTTCCAAGACAGCCTTAGGAATTTTTGGGAGTGGGTGGGCGTGGCTTGTAGCAAATAATGGAAAATTAGAACTAACAACTACACCAAACCAGGATTCACCAGTAGCTCAAGGAAAGAGTCCTATACTTGGATTGGACATGTGGGAACACAGTTTTTATTTGCTAAGACAAAACAGAAAGAATGAGTATGTTGATGCTTGGTGGAACGTAGTAAATTGGGAACAAGTATCTAAAAACTTAAAGGCCGTTCAACTTTAATTACTTCTCATTATTTAACCAATTTTCCACATAAAACACTTTTTCAGGCTTAAATTTTATCGTACTCATATTATGCAACATTTTAATCCCTACATTATTTGCTTCTGCATCACGAATAAAATTGTTAACCCCCTTTACAATATTAAAATTATTCTTAACGTAAAATTTAATGTTCTGTTCAGTGTTCCTAGCCCCCAGACCAACATAATCTAGCCCCAAATCGGCTGCGAGTGTGAGTTGAGCCATTATCAACGAACTTCCTATACCCTTTCTTTGATGAGTTGGGTGTACTCCAATAGAAACTAAATAGAGTAGATTACCGTTTGGATCATGGTTCCAATATATCCGTTATCTGTGATTTGATACCATGCGTTATATTTAAAGAACTCTTTGTATGAAATTATCATTGAAGAACTCGCCCCGATTAAAATATTTCCATTAAAAGCACCTAAAAACCCTTCTGGAAACTTTGAAAACCTTCTTTTTAATTTGTTTTCCGATGCCTGCATTTCAACTGGCCATATATGTGTTTCTAATTCGGCAACTCTTAAAATGTCAGATTCATTTATTCTTCTTATATACATTTTCATATGCGCCTCAAATATTTTCTAAAAAATTGAAATCTTGAGTTGCATTAAAACGATCTAAAAGTCTCTCCTCTCTTTTTGTCAGAACAACTTTCTGACCATTTATGGCATTATTCTCATCATCACAACCAACATAGAAAGGCCCCATTCCTATACATGATAAAAGTATCTTTGCTATGCTTTGTATGGATGGTGGAGCATAGTTGTGTCGCCTAGCTTCCGAAGCCATGCCTTTGGTAACATATGTTGGATAGATGTTCAAAGCCTTAAGCACAGGTTTATATGATTGCAAATGTTGAATTGTTTTTAGAGCTTCCTCTATACCTCGTTCTTCATCCATACTAACATCAGGTTTGATCATCACATTGCAAACAAGTCCAATATCATATATTTCCAACATTTCAGCACATCTTTTCATTTTTTCTTCACTGAGAGATTTGTGAAGAACATTACTTCTAATCCTTTCGTCCTGTGTCTCGTATCCAATAATTATTTCAACACTGGTTCGTCCAAGCTCTCCTGTTGAGCACGCAAATTTTCTTAATTCATCAAGTTTTCTAGCGGTCACAAACTCAGGGCGGGATTCCAGTCCAATTGTTAGAGGATAGAATGTCAATGCTTCTTTAAACATGATCTCCATAGTTCTTTTTGATACTTCAGCTTCGTGCAGGACATTACCGTAGCAGAAAACAACTAAATGATTCATACCGGATCCGTTTTGTCTTAGTGTCTCCCTAATCACTCTTTCGTTTTCCTCTGGGGTAAAGGTGCCATTTCCATCTCCAATAGCACAGTAATTGCATTGTGGATATCCCCCACGTTTAAATGCGCAAATACCCTGTTCATTCCCTAATGTGAGCGATACTCTCTTTCCTAAGTAATCGTGCGCCGGTTCAAAGACAACTACCTTTTTATCTCCAAAGTCATTGGTATACACCATTTTACCACTCCCATATAGGCATTTAATCAATTGTGATTTAAACTTTTGTCGCACTTTAAAGTACGAAAACTTATAAATAACAATGTCCTATAAAATAGTATGTATGAAGAACAGCTGAAGGAACTTGGATTGACAGGCAATGAGGTTAGAATATATTTGCTCCTTTTAAAGTATGGTATGATGAATCCTTCAGAAATTTCTCAAAAATTGGGTTTACATAGAGGTTATGTTTATGATGCATTGGAAAGAATGCAGGAAAAAGAGGCTGTAAACTCAATAATAAAAGAAAATAAGAGACACTTTCAAGCAACAGCACCGGAAAATTTAGTAGAACTTCTTAAATTTAGAATGGAGAGTTTACAAAAAATTATTCCAGATCTGATTAAATTGGCAGAACCTGTCATGGAAGAAACAAAAGTGGAACTTTACAAAGGAGAAAGAGTTTTTAGGGTTTTATTGAAAGATGTAGTATCCACATTAAAAAAAGATTCTGAATTCTACCTTATAGGTATTGATGAAGATGTGCTGCTAACCGAAGTTGAACCCACCTATCTGAGACAGTATTTGAATATAATCAAATCAAAAAACATTAAAGAAAAAATAATTATAAAGATGGGTGGCAAAAAGATATCAAATCCCAAAATTCAATATCGAGAACTAGATGAGAAATACATCGGAAAAACCATGCAAATTGTTTATAACAACAAAATTGCTATTTTCATTCCTGGAACACCACATTATCTCATACTTATTGACAACAAAGATGTCGCAGAAACATACAAAAAACAATTCGAATTCTTATGGAATTTAGCTGAAAAATAAAGGGTATATTATTTGAAGTATCAAAACAGGCGTGCAGACTACTTGACTACTTGGTGGAACATAGTTAATTGGGATCAAGTTACCCATAATTTAAAGGCGGTCAAGCATTAATTGGTTAATTTAATACCTAATACAATTATATAGCATGCGATACAAGCCAATAATATTTTTAGTTGTTTTACTTGCAGCTATTGTTTTTATCAGCGGCTGCACTTCACCAACCTTAAACAAAAGTGATAACAAAACATCTTTAATTTCAGACGTACCACAAGCTAAAATCAGTGATCAGTCACCAACCATTTCAAAATCACCAAATGCAACTACACAAACTGGCCTTGGAAGATTGTGTTCTGACGAAAAAAGCTGTGAAATTTTCTGCCACACAAGCAAAGGTGCATGCACCCAATACTGCAACAAAAATCCTGATAATCCACTTTGCCAAAATTTATGGGCATATGACTGTGTTTATTTCTCTGAGATGCCTTTCTGCCAGAAAGTAAAAGCTGATCTTGAAAATGAGTACAATTCCCTCAATACAAAAATTGAGAGTACAATTAAAAACGGCCCAAAATACACTCAAATAGAGTTTGAAAAAGTTTCCAAGGAAATTGATGATTTAAGGATAAGAGGATATCAAGGTGACAAAATATCTGCACTGCACGGAAAAGTAAGATCGAATTTATATGCACTTCCTACACCTATCCCAGAGCCTCCGCAACCACCGCAACCCAAATATCCAGAAAACTTTTTTAATCCCGATATACCATGCACAAGCAATCCTGATGTCAGGTTTACTAATATTGCGGTGAACCCCGATGATCTGGATCTTATAGTGCCTCTGGGATCTGTGACTCATGAAGAGATAACAACCCACACATATCTGTTTGTTGGAAATAGAACACCAAATATTTATGTCCCAGCAGATTCTGTTTTAACAGAAGTTTCTTATGGTGGAAGGGATTATGGTTTTGTATTTCAGGCAAGCTGTGAATTTGTTTACACATTTGGCCATATAACAAATCCTGTTGATAGCATTAAAAAATTATTTGAAACAGAGAAAGTGGAACAACGTGGAACAGCAAAACTGGTGCAACCACTGACCAAATTCAAAGCAGGCGATCTAATAGGCCAGACTGGTGGTACAGAACAAGCTAAAGGCTTTGATTTAGGAGCCTACCACAAAAATCAGGCAAATTACTATGTAAATGATGCTAGGTATAAGAATGGCAGCTTTAAATTTTACAACGCTGTCTGCCCTTACGATTATTTTGATAGCCAGACAAAATCTGCATACTATAACAAATTTGGCGGGTTTGGAGGTGTTATCCCAGGAGCCACATGCGGAACTGCAGGCCAAGACAGGGTAGGAACAATAAGTGGAAACTGGCATGATACACAAAACATAGAGTGGAACCCCTCATCTAAAAAAGTCGCTTTTGGGACAGATGGAGATTTCGCAGATTCTGCAATAAGGATAATGATGAGCTCCAGAAGCGTGTTCTTTATTTTCAAAGATAACCCAACATATAAGAGGCCAAAAGGAGTCACAGGAGAACATTGCTATGAGGACGACAAATCAGATACTATTATCTATGTGAAAATAATCTCAAATATGGAAATGAAAATGTATGTTGATGACGCAGCAAAAACCTGTCCGTCAACATTCCCTGAGGACAAGGCGACAACTTATTATAGGTGATTATTTATTTTATAAACACCCTAAAACAATTAATTATATGAAACTTTCCTTTTTGTTTGTAATCATCGCTGTTGTTGGAGTTGTCGCAATCAGCGGTTGTACACAACAAGTATCACCAAGCGCAACAAAGTCACCAACTACAACTTCTGTATCAAGCCCCGCACAAACATCTGTGAGCCCTCCTCTATCTAGCCTTTCCTTAACAAGCTCCGCGTTCTCACATAACGGGAACATCCCTGTTAAATATACTTGTGATGGTCAAGATGTTAACCCGCCTTTACAAATTTCAGGTATTCCTACAAAAACAAAAAGCTTGGTTCTAATAATGGATGACCCAGATGCAGTCAGCGTGGCTGGAAAGGTCTGGGACCATTGGGTTGTGTTTAACATTGATCCGTCTACAAAAGAAATAAAAGAAGGTCAGACCATTGGAACTTTAGGCTCGACTAGTTCTGGAAGCAAGAAATACGAAGGTCCCTGCCCACCACAACAACATAGTTATTCTTTCAGATTATATGCCCTAGACAAAACTTTAGATCTTCAAGATGGAGCAACAAAAGCCCAAGTTGAATCAGCTATGCAGGGAAGTATACTTGTTCAGACAGAACTTATTGGAAAATATGGCGGGGGAACAGTGACACCTTTTGATATACCACCTCTGATTTCTAGTTCTGGTGTAACCCCATCTAACCCATCAGCTGGAGAAAACTTTACAGTTGACATAAAAGCACAAGACGATATGGGAATCAAGCAGTTTTCGTGGGAATCTTCAAAAAAACTTAACTTGGGTCAATCCGGCTCCTTTGATTGCAGCCTGCAAAAAACCTGCTCAACTGAGTGGAAATTCTCAGCGCTTGAAGAAGGTGAACAAAAGGTAACAGTTTACGTAACAGACTCTTCAGGGCAACAATCAAAATCTGACTTCAACATTAATGTGGGACCACCCAGACCAATTAAATCCACAACACCAACAGCTTCGCCAATAAATACAACCTCTCCAAATGCTAGACCAACCACAACTGCAACAGCATCTGGTTGTAGCTCAAATTCAGACTGTGGATATAAGCAAAGATGCTCAGCTGGAAATTGTATAGATGTTCAATGCACTACTGATTCTCAATGTAGCGGTTGTAAAAGATGTTCGTCTTATAGCTGTGTATCCTGCGGTTCTGGGCCGTATGGTTGTTATTGCTAAGAGGCCTATTCTCTATTTAAATCTAATTGTAAAGAGTTCTATATGTCAAAAACCTCTAGAGAAAAAGCTTATGTAGCTAGGTATGGGGCTTCCAGAACTCAACCCTGACCAGAGAAGAACTGTTCAAGAAATGATCGCTCATCATAGAGTCACTTCCTATATACAGCTTGAAGGAGTAGCCGAAGAAAATTGGAGAAAGAAAGATATTAGGGGAGATGGGTTTGAGGATCCAGAAGTTTTTGATGCGCTTTTTGATGAAGATAAGCAGACTTGGGAAATATACGATGCAGTAAGAAAAAAGGCAGATGAAATAAGAGAAAAAGCGGAAGCGCGCGCCAGTAAGAGCCCTCTCTAAACAAGAAATACAGCCTCTATTTAACCCTATTCATGAGGCAGCAGTATGCCTAAACCATATATTATAATTATCCCAGCAATCAAGAAAACAAACTGCACAACGCTCTTTTTCCAGCTTTTTTCTTTGTGTATTTCAGGAAGCAAATCAACTAAAGCTAAATAAAGGAAACCGCCTCCAGCAACTCCTAATAAAGCAGGTGTCATATTCTCAACAACCGAGGATAGGAAGAAAGTTAATACCCCCCCAACAATTGCTGTTATTGCAACAATAAAATTATACAATAACGCCTTACTTACTTTTAGGCCGCCATGAATCAAGACAGCAAAATCCCCCACTTCTTGAGGAATTTCATGCATTGCAACAGCAATTGTTGTAGCTATTCCCAATGGTATACTTGTTAAAAAGCTAGCAGCTATTAAGGTCCCGTCAATAAAATTGTGAACAGCTTCTGATGCAAGAGTGGTATATACAAAAGGCTTTTTGTGGTCATGATGATGCTCTTTGCTGCTTTTAGGATCTATATCTTCTTCATGATGTGAGTGGTGCCAACCAACAAATCTTTCTACCACAAAAAACACAACTATACCAATAACCACATACAGAGAACCAGAAACACCTCCCAATTCAATAGCCTCTGGAATTAAATCAAACAAAGAAACACCTATCAAAGAACCTGCAGCAAAAGCAACAAGCACAAGCAAAGCCTTTTTAAGAAACACCTTCCTAAAAGAAAGCGTAAAAACCCCAATAAACGAGATCAGACTAATTAACAAAGTTGCGCCAATAATCCACAATAGGGTCGACATATAAAAAGATTGTAAACAGTTAATAAATACTTAACTTAAAGTTAATAAGTCTAATCGTCATATTTATAAGAAAGTTATTAACTATGGGCAATCAAATAGTCAGTATTTCCTTGAACGACAAGCTTCTCGATGAAGTTAACAAAATACAAAAAGAACTGGGTTATTCTGGTAGGAGTGAGCTAATAAGAGCCGGCCTGAGGCTTTTAATATCAGACAAAAAAGAAAAAGAGAAGCTGTCCGGAAAGATAAGTGGAGTTCTTATAGTTGTCCACAAAGAAGAAACAGAAGGAGAAGTAACAAACCACAAACACACATTCAACAAAATCATTAAGACGCATGTACACACAAACATGGGAAAGAATTGCATGGATCTGTTCACTTTAGAAGGGGATTCTTCTGACGTTATCGATCTAACAGAAAGCATGCAGAAAATTAAAAAAATAGATTATGTAAAACTCATCGTCTCATGATTATGATAACCGACTTAAAGGACCCTTTTACTATTCACCTTGATAAATTTAGCCTCAACTATAAAAAAGATGACATAAATCCGTACATGACCAAGAAGCTATTGAGAAAAAAGTATGAGTCTATTGGTTACAAAACCATACCAGGAGACGATTTCGAAACAAGCCTTCTTTTAACCTTTGTTAGGAAAACGCATTACATAGACAAATATATCAAAGTAAAACTTGGAGAATACAAACCAAACACAAAAGTAGAAGAATATAATCAAGAGCTTTTAGACATTTTTGATTTAGACAAGATACAGAAATTGTTGTTTGTCTGTAGAATTTGCAGCTATATAGGAGATCCAAGTTTTCCTGAGTTTATAGTCTATAATCAAAAAGAATCTGCATTAAGGTTTGTTTACAATGGTGATGAATTGCTTCCAGACAGGTTGGTTTTTATTTTGTTATCAAAATTCTTTGGTATAGAAATAAAGCTTGCGGCTATCGATTTCTCTGACAACACAAACCAAGAAAATTTAAAAGTAGATATACTAAAGGCCGTGGAAAGGGCCTTACAATCCCTAGAAAAAAGGGTTAATTTAGAAAACTCTTTAGGCGAAACAAACATTGATTTAAGAATTTTTAAAAAATGGATTACAGACAAACAAATAAATTCAGAAGAGTTTTTGAATGTTTACAACAACTTTAACCAAGCAGTAAATGCTCCAAATAAATTAAAAGAGCTTCTAGTCAGATTAGAAGGTCTAGACACAAAAAAGGTTTTAGGAAACAAGGAAAGGCCAGAAAACCTGAAAGCTTTGAGGGAAGCGTTAGGAGTCAACATGCTCGAAGCTGTTGATGTCCTAAATTTATGGGATATTATTAAAAGGTAACTATTTTTTCTTGGTTGATTTATTTTTAGAAACAGTAATAGCAGTCGTCCCAGCCATATATGAAAAGAAAGCAGGCAGTAAAGGCAAGATGCAAGGCGAAATGAATGTAACTATCCCTGCTACAAAAGCAATCAAAAAGTTTAGCTGGCCAGTAACGCTAACAGCGCCCTCAACTCCGACAAAAAGGCTTGCAATTATTCCCAAATAATTAAATAGTATTAGTAAACCTATAACTATCAAGAGTAAACCACCAACAATATTGAAGTATTTTAAAAATCTTCCTGATTTTTGTATAAAAACGGAAACTTTTGCTGTAAAAGCTCCTGCTATAAGGAATGGAATCCCAATTCCAAGAGAATACGCCATCAACAAAAGAAAACCAGATCCCGGAGATGTTGCAGCCAAAGTATATACTGATCCTAATATCGCACCAACGCAAGGTGTCCAACCAACTGCAAAAGCGACACCAAACACAAAAGAGGAGATGTAGCTTATCCTATGCCTTTTCACATTTAGTTTGTGCTCGCTCTGCAAAAAAGGTATCCTGTATTTCAAGGAAGCTATCAGGAACACACCAAACAAAATTATTATTATCCCACCTACGTTTCTTAGTAAATTAACAGTATCATAAGCTACATTAGCCAAAACAGTCTGTATAGCTACACCAACAATAGAAAAAATTAGAGAAAAACCCAATACAAATGCAACAGAGTTCAAAAATATTGCAAGTCTCGGACCCATATCAATAACCCCTAGCTTTTTCTATTCCACTCCTAATCTTATCTTCTGTTATATATGCTAGAGTCCTGAAAGCCTCTTTTCCATTCTTGTCAAGTATAACCAAAGCATTCTGGTAAGCTATCTGGTATTTCCTTATAATCTCATTATCAAAATCCTGCGACTCCTCATCATTAAAGTGGACTTCAAACCCTATAACATCATCTGATTTCATCTCATTAAACACATTATGTATCCTTGGCACGCTCTCTGCACACGTTGGGCACCAGTTAGCCTTGAAAAATAACAGGATAGTCTTATTGTGTTCTAGCGCACTTTGGTATGCCTGAGGATCAAACCTAAAGTAATTGTTTGCCAGTTTTACTTGGCTCTGATTAATGCCTGTTGCCTGTGAACCCACCTTTTCAGAAGTACACCCAGAAACCAAAACAACCGCAACTATTAGAATAGCCAAAACCAATAATTTCATAGTAGAAGGTTGAATTTTCATATATAAATACCTTTTCAAGAGTTGCAAAGCTTAAAGGCATGAGAATGACAGTTATAACTAGTTTTTAAATATATAGTCTAATATCACGTATGAAAATAAAAGAGCTTAAACCCAATCAGACAGCCAGTTTAGAAAAGGTGGAGGTTGTCGAAGTTAGCGAAATCAAAGAATTCAACAAATATGGGAATGCAGGAAAGCTAAGAACCCTCAAGATAAAGGATGCATCTGGGGAAGCTGACCTTGCATTATGGAATGATGATGTTGACAACTTCGCAAAAGGAGACAAGCTAAAACTGACTGATTGTTGGGTAAAAGAATGGAATGGAAACACCCAGATATCGTCTGGCAAGAAAGGGAAGATAGAAAAGGTTTAACACTTACTTTTTACATCTAACTTCTACCTAATAGCTTCTGATAGAACTTTCTCCTTTTCCTGTGGTGTAGTTTCACATGCTTTACTAGACGCGCCAAGAAAAGGCCCTCTCTTTCAAGTCTGTGCTTCAAAATATTCTCCCTCTTGAACAGGAACGCCTTCGCTTCTTTCAACTCTGCTTTCGGGGACAAGAATGTATACACTGGTATTCCAACAAGCAACAAAATCGCACCCGCTATTATATTTATTATCCCAATTTGAGACACCAAGTAGAAGCATATCAAAATACTCGATACTCCAAGGATTTTTGTTGACCTGTCACTTCTCAGTTTCATAGCCGACAAAGCAACCATTATAAATGAAAATGCAAGCGTGAAAACAGAAAATATTATAAGATCCTTTATGGGAAGGAAGGATGCAGCAAAGAAAGCAATCGCTGTATGTAAAATGAGCGATGCATGCGGCGTTGAATATTTTTTATGTCTGCTAGCAAGATGTTTTGGAAAATAACCGTCAGCTGCCATTGCATACGCTAGGCGCACACTGCCTATAAGGCCCGACTCATCGGATCCGGAAACAGAAATCATTGCGCCTATTGCCATTATGACAGCTCCCACACTCCCCATCAAAATGAAAGCAATGTAAGTCAGAGGCGCGCTTTGTTTTGCTATATCCAAAGAACTTGCAGTGCTTATTATAACTATATTTGTAAGTAAATAGAATATTGCAACAATAATCATCCCAGTAACTATTGCTTTGGGAACAACCTTTTCAGAATTTTTTATTTCAGATGATGGGATGGTTGCTAGTTCAAATCCCACATAAGCCCAGAATATAAGGACAATAGCTGTCCCAAATCCGCCAAATCCTAGAGGTATGAATGGTGTTAAGTTGCTGATGACGGCTGCGGGATTGGAAAATATCCAGATAAAACCCGCCACGATCAATATAAAAAGAGGCGCGAGTTTAAGTATCGTGAGTATATCATTAGTCTTTGCCGCTCTTTTGATTCCAAAGTAGTTTGTCCAGAAAAGAAACATGACAAACCCTAATATAACAATTATTCTGCCAATAAAATCTAAAGGGAAGAAAAAAGAAAAGTATAATGTGAATGCCACCGGGAAAACGCACAATGCAGCCACTTCAGCCAGCCACAAAGACCAACCTGTGATAAAACCAGGAAAATGGCCAAATGCATGTTTTGCATAGGCATAAGGACCGCCAACCTGTTTAATAACACCAGAACATTTAGCAAAGGTAAGAGCGACAATCGTTGCAAATATACCAGCAACCACCCAAGCAATAAGGGACGCGGGCCCTAAAAGACCGCTACCGAAGGATGCTGCTATGTAAATATCTGCTCCTATGATAGCGCCGACAACAAGGTTAACCACATCGAACATTGTCAGCTGTTTCCTAATACCCATAATTATATTTACTAAAGGCTAGATAAAAAGGTAAATACGATAAATTCAGAAGAATTTAAATTAACTTGCCTTATTCTTTGTATGTTAATCGGAGTCGTCGGCAAACCATCCTCAGGGAAGTCAACGTTCTTTCTTAAACACTCCACTTTCACAGAACTCCAATAAATCGGTGTCCATATCCGAAATCGTTTTTAATATTTCATCTACATATTGTTTTGATTGTTCTCGGATTTTGTGACTTCATCAATCAGTTTCTAACAACATTCTCAAAGCTCTTCCCCAATCCTTTATGAAGCGGTGATTGGAGTTATTACAATCGGGTGGCGTGTCCGTGCTATTAACAACGCTTCCTTTTTCTTTATCAAAATAACAGCCCCCCACGAATGGTGTGTCCACAAATTTATGCACTCTGTTTAACCCACTTTCACGTAAAGTATCTAGGAGCAATGACAACCTATCATGATGGTGACTGGAATCTGTTAGTATCCCTATATATGGAACCCCCAAGTTTGACGCCTTTAATGCAAAAACAAGTCCAGCAGGCATGCTTTTATCTAAAGATGCCCCTTCAAAAATATGAAGTTTGTCAACACTAACCGTACCCATATTGGCAAATACATTTGTTTCGCATTCTTCCACAAGTTCTGGTGTTGGGATCCATAAATCGGTAAGCATGACATCATATTCAAAATTGCCATCTACATCTGCTCTCAGAATTTTATTTGCTTCTTCAATAGTTCCAATAACTGTTAGATCATAATCATTGAGCGTGCTTTTAGCTGACTCCAGATTATATGATTCATCCTCTATCACAAGAACTTTTCTGACGTTGGATCTATCTTCATTACCCAAAAAATACGGAGTACACTTTCTGATTGTTTTTAGAAGTTTTTCTTCGTTGTTGCCACTAACTACAATCCAGAATTCACCCTCCTCATAATGTATATCATTTCCTAAACCATATTTTATCAGATCTCTTTCTATAACAGCCATCCTTTGAAGGCCGTTTGGATCAGAAAATCTTGCATCAAGGTGAGAAGCACCAACACAGAGGTCAATATTTCTATGACCTGTCTTCAGATAATAAGTGAGTGTGTTTTTTCGATCTGGCTCTTCGTCCCCCGCCTCTAATCCTCTATTTACGCTAATGTACGGCGGCAGGCCCCTCACAAATTCCTCCACCTTAAAAACTTTTTCCACAGCATCCATATCTCTCACTATCAAATAGTAATCAATATGCGATATAAATATGAGTGTCCCCCCACAGGACGACTTTAGTAAGATTTATAAGGACGCTTCCCAATTTTTAATATGGGACTTAAAGATCTGAGGCACATAGGCCTCACAGAAGGGGAAATCAAGGTGTATGAAGCTCTTCTCCATCTTGGTGACTGCACAAAAACTCAGCTAGCAAAACAATCTGGAATAGCGCCATCAAACATCTACGATGTCGCGAACAGACTGACAAAGAAAGGGATAATCTCAAAAGTTGTAAAAAATGGTGTTACACACTTTAGCCCAGTAAATCCAAAGCACATTTTTGATTACCTTGAAGCAAAACAAAAAGGGATAGAAGAAGAAAAGCAAATATTATCGGAACTATTGCCACAGCTAGTAAGAAGCTTTGAGAAATCAAAGGAAAAGGTCGATGTGGAGATATTTCAAGGATGGAATGGATTGAAAACTGTTTTTGGAGACTTGTTGGAAGAATGTGGTGCAGGAGACAAAAACTATGTTTTTGGTGCGAGTCAGGGAGCAGAAAAGGAAAACGCAGACAAGTTTTTTATAAAATACTCAAAACTTAGGGCAGATAAGGGGATTATAACCAATATAATATTCAATGAAAGCCTAAAAAACGATGAAAGAATAAGATTTTTCTTGAAATCAAAAACCTATAATGTCAGATTTCTTCAACAGTCTACACCGACTGAAATCATGCTGTATAAAAACAGGTCTTGTATAATCGTGTTAACAAAAGACCCGTTGGTTATTAGAATAACAAGCACTGAAGTTACTGACAGTTTTAAGCAATATTTTGATGTGATGTGGAAACAGGCTGTAAAGTAAACCCAACAGGAGCTAGAAAGACTTATATACTAATAATGATATAATATTATATCAATAATGATATAATATGTTGGGAAAAAACCAGGTAAGTGTATTGAATCTGTTCAGGAAAAACATATTCCTGAAGGCAAGCATAAATAACATAGCTGACAGGCTAAAAGGGTCTTATCCGAGAGTTTATGAGGCTATTAAGGGCTTTGAAAAAGAAGGTGTCCTAAAAATTGAAAGGGTTGGGAGATCTGATCTTGTTTCAATTGAATTGAACGAAAGAACGATTTCTTTTCTAGCGTTTATGGATGAACAGGAAACTTTTAAAAAAAACTTTCCCCACAATGAAAAGATTCTATCTATTAAAGAAATCTCAGATTATATTATACTAGTCGCCGGAAGCTACGCAAGCGGGAAAGCAAACAAAAAATCAGATATTGACTTGGTTTTAATTGTACCGGACGACAAGGATGTTGTGTTTTTGCAAAAACTGGTTGAAAACAAAACTTTAGTTTGGCAACCACAAATTCATCTTTATATTTTTAAACAAAGGGACTTTATAGAGATGCTATTATCTGAAGATGAAAATTATGGCAAGGAGATATTCAAAAACAGGGTTCTTATAAAGAATGCTTCCAATTATTATAATCTTATCAAAGAAGCTGTACGAAAAGGGATGAAATAGACGCACTTCCAGTTATTTATGGTTTCAGAAATTAATCTATACCTCAAAAGGGCCGAAGATAAGGTTTTATTAGCCAAAACAGTTTTTGAAATTTCAACAAAAAATGAAACCAAAAAATTCCTTGGCCTTTCCCAAGACAAGACTTTTTTCAATGACATTATTTCCCTTAGTTACTACTCGATATTTTATTCAGCAAAAGCTTATCTTATTTCCAAAGGCATCAAAACGGGGCCTCCAGAAGAACATAGAAAAACATATGAGGAATTCGCTAGATTTGTTAAAATAGGCATCCTAGACAAAGAATTAATGGACATATACGAGAATGCGGTCGCAGAGGCTGAAATTCTGCTTAATATATTTTTCTTGGGAAAAAGAGATAGAGGAAGATTCACTTACAATGTCAATTCAAATGCCAACCTCCCCTTTGCAAAAGATTCTATTGAAAACGCAAAGAAATTTACAAGAGACTTAACGACTATAATTAAGAGGTGAAATATGTTAATCGGCGTAGTCGGTAAACCATCTTCAGGGAAGTCAACATTTTTCAAGGCAGCGACAATGGTAGATAAAAAGCTTTTTATATGCTGTTAACTAATAGTTAATAGTTGTTAACAGAGAGTTAATATGAGAAGAAGCATACTTTTGTTGCTGTTAAAGGAATTTTATGGGATGCATAGTATTACTTCTATATCTAAAGAGCTTGGAACAAGCCGTGTAGGGGTATGGAAGGTTGTTAAAAAATTGGAAGAAGATGAGCTTATTAAAGTTGAGCCAGTTGGCTTTGGAAAGACAAGCACCTATATAATTAGGATTAATTGGGACAGTACCATAATCGAAAAGACATTGGCCCTTTATCTATCTGAAGAGGCTGAAAGGCAGAAAAGATGGATTACCAATTTTGCTGGTTTGCAAGACGCAACAGATTTCACAATCCTTTTTGGCAGTGTATTAATTTCTCCAAAAGAGGCAAATGATATTGATATTATTGGAGTTGCAAAAAAACAGAATTTTGATAAAGTCCAAAAAATTATAGACGGATCCCAGAAAACTCAGAGGAGAAAAATTCATTCCATCAATTTTACAAAATCTGAATTTATAAAAGAGCTTGAAAAGCCAAATAAGGCACTAATAGATGCTGTTAAGAAGGGAATTGTTTTGTTTGGACAGGAAAATTTTGTTGGATTTATCAAGGAGATTAGATATGGACACTAAAGTAAGGGATTGTTTTCTTTTGGCTAAAAGAGATGAGGAAAGGGGAAAGAAGCACAAAGGACTTATTCTTGTCAAAAAAGATGATAAAAAAGCAGAAGAGTATTTAGAGAAGGCGAAAACAAACCTAAAGACATGCGAACTGTTCAAATCCCATAATCTGGATTATAAGATACCAGAGGAATGGTTTTATACGCTCTATTATTGTGCTTTGGCTGTTTTAGCTAAATTTGGTGTTGAAAGCAGGAGCCAGAGGTGCACTGCGCTTTTTCTGCGTTATCTAAAAGAGAAAGGATGCATAGAATACGATGATGAATTTATAGACAGAATAACAGTTTACAGCGAAAAAAAAGAAAAGTCTGATGTTGATGAGAGAGAAACTGCAAGATATGGTTCCTCCGTGAAAAGTGAAGAGGTTATCCAGAAATATGACACTATGATGGATGTGTGCAAAAGATGCATTTCTCAGTGTGAGGAAATAGTGTTTTGCAATAAAAAATTTGAAATGCCAAAGGAGATACTAGATCTATGTTAATCGGCGTCGTTGGTAAACCATCTGCAGGGAAGTCAACATTTTTCAAGGCATCAACAATGGTAGATGTGGCTATTGCAAATTTTCCTTTTACCACAATCAAGCCAAATCACGCAATCGGCTATGTAAAAATAGATTGTGTTGATAAGGAATTTGGCAAGCAATGCAATCCTCGTTCTGGGTGGTGTATTAATGGAAAAAGGTTTGTTCCAGTGGATTTGCTGGATGTGGCAGGGCTTGTTCCAGGAGCACACAAAGGGGCTGGAATGGGACTTCAATTCATGTCCGATCTAAACCAAGCAGATGTTTTAATCCATATAATAGATATTTCTGGTTCTGTAGATGCAGACGGAAAACCAGTTCCATCATTAAGCTATGATCCATTAAACGATGTAGAATTTTTAGAAAAGGAACTAGACTACTGGTATCTTGATGTGATAAAAAGAGGCTGGGGATCCTTTTCAAGGACAATAAAAGCTGCAGGGAAAGAGCCTTACAAGGAAATAGCCAAGCAGTTATCTGGTTTAGGCGTAACAGAAGTTCATGTACAAGACTGTCTAAAAAAGCTCAAATTACAACAGGAAAAAATAACAGAGTGGTCAGACGATGATTTGTTAAGGCTTGCAAGAGAGTTGAGAATTTTAACAAAACCAATGCTTATCGCTGCAAACAAAATAGATATTGAAGGTGCTGACAAGAACTACAAGAGATTAAAAGAAAAATATCCAAACTATATTGTGATTCCTTGTTCTGGGGATTATGAAGTTGCTCTCAGAACACTGACAAAAAAAGAAATTATAGAATATCAACCTGGAGAATCCTCTTTCAAAATAAAAGACGAGAGTAAATTGAATCCAGCTCAAAAACAAGCCTTAGAAAAAATTAAAAACTTCTTAGACAATTTTGGCTCGACAGGTGTACAAGAAGTTTTGAATATATCTGTTTTCAATTTACTAAAATACAAGGCAATTTTTCCTGGAGGAGTAAACAATTTAGTGGATTCACAAGGGCGAGTTTTGCCGGACTGTTTCTTGATGCCTGAAAAAGCAACAGCCATCGATTTCGCATTTAAATTGCACACAGATTTTGGAAATAATTTTGTCAAGGCGATAGATGTAAAAACAAAAATGCCTGTTGGACGCGACTATATTCTGAAACACAGGGACGTTGTAGAAATAATGGCGAGGAAATAATCAGTAAATGAGGGAGTCTCCAGAACCGTAGGTTTTGGAATGGCGAGGAAATAAAAAAGTAAAAATCAATTAAATTTCTTTTTCAGGAACAGCTCACGTAATCTGTTAACTTCAGACATCTTTTCCAGATTTATAGATACGCATTCCCTATTTTTATACCTTAATTGTATAATATTGTTATGGAAAAATCAATATTTGTGGAATTTATGGGGGACACGCCATTGGTAAGAATATTGGATTTTTAAATGGAAAAAAGGCCATTTGAAACAACAAAAGAAGAAATAATAAAAGAGACTGGGGTGGCCAGAAATTCCCTATTCAGTGTCTGGGGCAAGCTTGAAAAATTCGGTATCGTGCTAAAAACAAGAAGCATAGGAAAGGCAGGTCTTTTTGTTTTAAATGACAAAAGCGAGATAGTTCAGCAATTGCTGCAACTTGAATTTGTTTTTGGCAAACAAGCCATGGAGCAAGCTAATGCCGGTTGCTCATTAGTCCCATAAAATCATGGCTGCATTCTAGATATTGGAAACAATTTTGTCAAAGCGATAGATGTAAAAACAAAAATGCCTGTTGGGCTGGACTATGTTTTGAAACACAGGGACGTTGTTGAGATCATGAGCAGGAAATGAGATTTAACAAAGCTCAACGAAGTCAAGTTTGGGTGTAGGCTACAAAAGCGAAGCTGTAGCTGTTAAATCCATTTTTCTGAAAGAAAAAATTAAGAATGCAGAGCAATTCGAAGAAATCAGTTTAGGAGTGTTACAAAATTATTTTTTTAGCTGTAGAACAAGATAAACAGGAGTTCTTGTTTCTTCACCCCACATATCTTTATATTTTTTCAATATAACTTTATTTGGTTTTGGTTCATATACTTTTTCTAACATAAAGCCAGAATTTATTAATTTATTTAAATAGGAAGAATATGAGTGATGATACCATCTAACATTGAATGATTTTCGTTTGGTGCCAAAATTATTCATCGGAAGGAATATAGTCTGTTCCACCAATTGTGTTTCAAAATAATTTATATTTTTAGATTTCCATTTCTCCCAGTTTGTTATTGGTTGCACGATTGGAAGAAATGGATGAACATCAGCTAAAATAAACAAGCCATTCTTTTTTAAGATTTTAAATACCTCATCAAAAAATTTAGATAGTTGTGAATTACTAAGATACATCGTTACAAATGTTGAAACAACGACATCAAAAAAAAAATTATATTCTTTACTGAGATTTATGGCATCTCCAGTATTATAATGGACTCTGGTATTATTTAATTTTGCTAGGTCAATAGCTTCTTTGGATTTATCTATTCCATATGTATCAAAACAATAAGAAGGAAATATCTTTGTTAATTTTCCAGTTCCACAACCGACATCTAAAATTCTCATCCCAGGTTTCTTAAAACTTCTTAATAATTTTAAAATCAATGGATAGCTTAGAATCTCGCTTCTAAAAATAGGCTTTCTAGACTCTAAAATCCAAAAATATCTTCTTCTCATTTATTACCCCATATTATTCAAAATAAAATCTGCAACTTCTTTGGTTGTTTTCTCCCCATCACTATCGTGGGTCTTAACATCTCTCTCTAAGGCTTGGCTTATTGCTACATCTATTTTTTTAGCTACTCCATCAACATTTCCCCCCTCTTCAAAAATAGCTGCTGTCGCCTTTAGTGTTGCAATAGGATTTACAATTCCTTTTCCAGCTATATTATCTGCAGATCCATGAACTGTTTGGTAAATCCTCAAGCCTTCTATCTCACGATTTAAAGATACGTCTCTGCTGAACATGGTTTCCTTGTTTCCTATACCATAAAAAAGCGGGACAAATTCCACAAGCATATCCCCTACTTCGTTTGCAACTATCGCTAAGACATCTCCATCAATCCTCTTTCTCATTAGTTCATCTATCCCTGTATCTGGCTGATACAGCTTTATATCACTATCTGCCCCAGAAACATATCTTTCAAAACCATCGAATAAATGATATTTGAAGATCATCATTTTCTGAAAATCGCCGTCAAAATATCTTTGAGCCTCTCCAACTGCATACTCTATAATTTTTCTCACATTCCTCTTAGAAAATGATCCTGTAAATCGAATCTCTTCATCAGATTCAACCCTTTCACCTATTGCATAGAATCCGTTCATCATGTCTCTTACAAGAAGAATGCGTCCTTTTGGTGTCTCGAAAGGCATCACCTTCACCATTTCCAACCGTTTCCTCAGCTGATAGAGTGTTCCTGCATTTATTGCGGTCCTGAAGAATGTTCCATACCCATCACTGTATGAATTTCTTATGAAGGTTTCAATCTCTATTACTTCGTGTTTCTCTGTTTCTATAGAGTTTCCTACAGGTAAACTCCTTGACTCAAAATAAGTCTTTGGCCTCCCTTCAAACTCTCTTATTTCAACAGGCACCCCATATCTCTGCGAAATCTTTCCTGTTGCTAGCCTAAAAACTTCGCCCAGCTCTTCTCCTGTCCCACCTCCTATTATCAGGCCGATTTTAAGATTTTCCATAATAGTACTTCCTAATCCCGTGATTTTTAAATATTGCATCCCTCCTTGTGGGCATCAATTTAAATAGGGAAACCAAATAATAGATAGGACAACCCAGAACCTTTATAAGTAAGCCTATCTTACAATAAGATAATAAGACTTATGGAGGTGAGATAGAATATGCCAATAGAAACAGTTAGGATGTCTTCAAAAGGCCAGATTGTGATTCCACAAGATATAAGGGAAGGGATGCACGCAGATGAAGGGACGCTTTTTGTGGCAGTTGGTGTAGGGGATACAATAATACTGAAGAAAATAGAAACCCCATCAAAGGAAGAATTAATAAAAGAACTAGGTATAATGGCAAAGGAAGGCAGGGCTCGCTTGGAGAAGATGGGAATTAAGGAAACTGATATACCTGAAATCGTTCACAAATCAAGGGGAGTAAAGTAATATGCGCATTGTGTTTGATACAAATGTTTTAATATCTTCAACTCTATGGGAGGATAGTGTATCTAAAAAATTGTTGATAGAGCTGATGCGTTTGGGTATAAAGGTATTTGAGTCCTCTGAAATACTTTCTGAGTATAAGAAAGTTCTGGTAAAAAACTTTGGATACTCTGAAAACGAATCCAATTATTTAGTAGGTAAAATACTTTCTTTTGTTGACATTGTAGAGCCGACAGAAAAAGTTATTGTCGTTGAGGCTGATCCGACAGACAATAAAATTATAGAATGTGCACTTTCTTCTAGCTCTGAATACATTGCTTCTTATGATAAACATCTTCTTGAAATAAAGGAGTTTAAAGGAATAAAGATAGTCAAACCAGAAGAGCTATTACGAATTTTATAGTTATGTACGAAGATCTCCTAACCGACATAGGCCTCACAAAATCAGAGATAGCTGTCTACTTTGCGCTCTTAGAGTTGGGCAGCTCTACAACAGGGCCAATAATTAAAAAGGCAAAAATCGCATCAGGGAAGGCCTATTTGGTATTGGACAAACTTCTTTTGAAAGGGTTAGTCACTTACACAATAAAATCCGGGACAAAACACTTTCAGGCAAAAGACCCTGAGATGCTTCTGGAGTATTTGAAAGAAAAGGGTGAGGAACTGAAAGAAAAAGAAGAAAAACTTAAGCAGATAATACCAAGGATGAAAGCAGAGTATGAGAAAGAAAAATATAAGCCAGTAGCAGAGGTATACGAAGGTGTAAAAGGCTATAAAACTTTCATGGAATTTGTGCTGAATGAAAACAAAACTGGGGATACTATCAATATCTTAGGTGTACCAAGAGAAGCAAACGAAAAATTTGGTCCATTCCTCCTCAACTGGAATAAGAGAAGAATAGAATTGGGAATTAAGTTGAGAATTATTTACAATAGTGACTCCAAGGAATTTGGAAAAATGAGAGAGAAAATGAAACTGACAGAAGTTAGGTATATGAAGGAAGAACTTGAAACGCCGGCATGGATTGATATTTTTAAAGACTATGTTGTTACTATCAATGTTCACGGAACACCTGTTTGCTTCCTAATAAAAAACAAAGAATCCGCCGAATCATATAAAAAATATTTTGAAATCATATGGAGACAGTCAAAGAGGTAGTTGTGAAATATGAAAAAACCTGAACTCATGGCGCCGGCAGGCGATTGGACCATGCTTAAAGCGGCGATAGACGCTGGTGCAGATGCGGTTTATTTTGGTGTAAAGCAATTCAACATGAGGATGAAGGCCCAGAATTTTTCTCTCGATGAGCTCTCAGAGATTGTAGATCTCTGTCATAAAAATCATGTAAAAGCCTACCTTACTTTAAATACGATAATTTTTGATGATGAGATGGAAGATCTGGAAGAAACAATAAAGGCTGCCAAAATGGCTTGTATTGACATGATAATCTGCTGGGATATGGCTGTAATGGAAATGGCCAAAAAATACAAAGTCCCAATATGTCTTTCAACCCAGGCTTCTGTGTCAAATTCAAAATCTGCCAAATTTTACAAATCTCTTGGAGTAAAAAGAATTGTTTTGGCGCGGGAATGTAGTCTGGATCAAATTAAAATTATAAAAGAGGCTGGAATAGAAATAGAAGTTTTTATACATGGAGCAATGTGCATATCGATTAGCGGGAGGTGTTTTCTCAGTCACGAATCCTTTGGAAAAAGCGCAAATAGAGGAGAATGTCAGCAGCCATGCAGAGCAGAGTACCTAATCAAAGATCCAGATATGGGCGGTGAATATATTTTAGGCAAAGATTATGTAATGTCGCCAAAAGATTTGTGCACAATCGAGTTCATAGACAGGCTTATAGAAGCTGGAATATCTTCTTTCAAAATAGAAGGCAGGAAAAGGAGTCCAGAATATGTTTCAACTGTTGTCTCTGTTTACAGGGAAGCCATAGACCTATATTTCAAGAGTAAGTTGACAGAAGAAAAGAAGATTGAACTTCTAGAAAAATTAAAGACAGTTTATAACAGAGGCCTCTCAAGCGGTTTTTATCTAGGAGCCCCATCAGCACAGGATTTTGCTACATCAGCTGGAAGCGTTGCAACAACAAATAAAGTGTATATTGGAAAAGTGATTAATTACTACAACAAGACAGGCGTTGTTTTGTTCAAATTGGAATCCGGGAAGTTGAAAGTGAACGATAAAATAATGATACAAGGGCCTACAACAGGTGTAATAGAACATAAAATAATAAGTATGAAAGTGAATGAAAAAGTATCTAATACAGCCGAAAAGGGAGATTTTCTATGTATAAAACTAGACAAATCTGTAAGGAAAACTGACAAAGTGTTTTTAATAATAGAAAAACAAAACGTTCTACTATAGTATATTTATTAATAATAGTCAGCAGTTGCTAACAAAGTCAACAACTACAATACAAACTTTACAACCAACTGAATTTCCTATGCCACTAAAATTAACAAGCCCAGTTTTTGAAAATAATGGAAAGATTCAATCAAAATATACATGTGATGGTCAAGAAGTAAACCCGCCTTTGAAAATTGAAGGCGTTCCAACAGGAACAAAAAGCTTAGTTTTAATAGTGGACGATCCAGATGCAGTAAAGCCAGCAGGAAAGGTTTGGGATCACTGGATTGTATGGAACATAAAACCAGATACAAAAGAAATAAAAGAAAACTCAATTCCTTCGGAATCTGTTCAGGGAAAAAACGGCAGCGGTAAAAACCAATATCAGGGTCCATGTCCACCAGACGCAGAACACAGATATTTCTTCAAACTCTATGCACTCGACACAATTTTAAATCTAAAAGAAGGCGCAACAAAAGCCGATGTAGAGAATACAATGACAAACCATATAATGCAAAAAGCAGAACTGATTGGATTATATATTAGAAAATAATTACAACCCAGCTAATTCTTTTATTCTGGACAAAGTCAGAACTTCAGCATACTTTTTCCCGTTGATGAAAAATGTCGGGGTTGCATCAACATCCAACTTTCTTGCCTCTTGAACATCACTACTCACCCTAGAACTCATAACCCCACTTTCCAAACAACTATTAAACTTTCCTGTGTCCAAACCAATCTCACCTGCATATTTTTTCAAGTTCGCAATGTCGAGCTTCTTCTGGTTCTCAAATAATTTATCATGATATTCCCAAAATTTCCCTTGATCAGCAGCGCACTCAGAGGCTTCAGCAGCCTTAAAGGCGTATGGATGAATTCCTGTTAGCGGAAAATGTTTATAAGAAAATCTTATCTTGTCCCCATATTGGTCAACGGCATCTTTAACTGCTAGGAATGCAGTCCCACAACCAGGACATTGAAAATCAGAATACTCTATTATAGTAATCGAGCCTACCGGATTGCCTTTAACATGTTCTGTAGAGTTCCCTGCAATATATGATGTTGTTTTTTCAGAAGTCGAATAGTAAAATCCGCCAAACACCAATATTATCAGTATACCAATAATAGCAGTATGGTGCTTCTTAATTTTTCTCTTTGGTCTTGTATGCACAGTATGTTTTGACAGATTGTGCTGTTGTAAAGCCTCAGAAGAATCAAAGTCTTTGTTGCACTGTTCACATTTATGCTGCGACATATAACTAATATGCCCAACTTTATTTATAAGACAAGTATATACTATTATCTGTGATATTTATGGAAGCAGTCAGACAGCCAATATTATTTTAAAGAAGTGGGTTTCTCTAGCAGGATAAGCTCAGACGGATCTAATCCCATATCAGTGTCTAGTAAATCCAGTTTTTGTCTAGTTACAAGTAAAGTATAATTAGGAAGATCCTTGAGTAATTTTCTCAATTCTTCTTCCGATTTTTGTCCTGCAAACAAGCTTCGTGGACCTTGGTTTTTTACATGGAACATTGGATTCCCAGACAAATACAAATAAGCATTCCTTCCGGCTGATTGCAATCTATGCTTGAAATGTACCATTCTTTTTCCTGTATCATTCCAACCAGGAACTGGTTCCTCTCTTTTGTAAAAATCAGTTGGAAATAAAATTAATTGGTTCCCCCTTTCTGCTGTTATTTCAACTAACTTTTCATCCAGATCATATGGTCTATAACAGATTATTGTATCTTCTTCTCCAACATTATCCCATTCTTCAAATGGTTTAGATACCCAATCTATTCCTAAAAATCCTCTGTCTCTAGCAAAATTTCTCCCCAGTTCTATCAAAATTCCTTTTCTGTCCACAGCAACAACTGGATAATCGCCTAAATGTGAAGTTGCAATTGCAAGAACACCTACACCGCTTCCAGCATCTATTACTCTCTCTCTGGCTTTGCAAATTTTGGATGCGAGATAAGCTAGATCAACAATATGAGATACAGCATACATACCATCTGTACTTGCAGAGCCAAGAGAAGCAACATCATTCTGCATTTCGTGCAACTGTGCAAGTTTTCTAAACAACATTGGAGGAAGAAGCTTCTCTAAAACACTTAGAATATACATTGGCCTATATCCCTCTTTTTCCCACCCACTTCTAAATTGTTCATCAAGAGCAGATAATACTCTGGAACTGTTTATGTCACTAACCAACCCATTTCTTTCAGTCACTTCTCTAACTTCATCATCGCTCGGTCCAGGAAATTTAACCGGTCTAAGAATTTCATCAATATCTACATCGTTTTCATGAAGTATTCCATCTTTTATAACTCTCCAATAAATAGTTTGTCTGGCATCTACTGCTCTTTGATACAATCTTTTGAACTGAGTCTTACACGATCCTAGATTGCCAACATGGAAAAACTCCCTCGGTCTAGTAATCGGATCAACTACATATCTATCACCTGGGTTTGGATATTCTACCTCTATAAAGAAATGCATTTCCCTATCTGTTGCATATGCGTGATCCAGACTTTCTGTTCTAGGATTTGTTGCACTCATTATCCTTGGATTATATTCTGAAGCTTCTTCTACAAATCTTGGGAATTCTCTGCACACATACTGAAGGCAACCTTTGTACTTGTACTTTCTCCAGTTATCCCGATTCACCAATTTTCCAATAGACATAATGCATAATACTCAGAAAGTTTTAAATCCTTAACAGGAGCCGAAAATCACAAGAGTAGCCTCACATTGTTCGGCTCCATCTTTGTGCTTTTCGGTCTTCGACCGCCGCCTCCACTTGGAAGGGGGTCAACTGCAGCTGCTTCGCTACGCTTGCTCGACCCCTAGTCATCCCCTAAGCAAATCACTAAAAAGAAAAACATAGAGCTGGGCTTCTCAAGAGGTTCTGCTAAAGGAGGACTGAATATGTTATCGATAAGAAAACCAGACAAAGGAGAGATTATAGAGGCTTTGGTAAGATACCAAAACGGAGAGGAATTGACAGATAGGGATATCTGGATTTTGGAGGGATATGAAGACGAGGAGTCTGAAGAGTTTGATTGATATGTGTATAGCGGAATGCTACCCTCTACTTAATTGTTTAAATAGAATGGATAATGAATACAAATAAGCTATATTAAAACATATATTGCGAAATAATATAGATCAAGGTGAATAATATGGAAGCAGTCAGACAGCCAATAATAGCAGTTCTCGGGCACGTAGACCACGGCAAAACCACCTTATTAGACAAGATTAGAGGCAGTTCTGTTGCTGCGGGAGAGGCTGGTCTGATCACACAACATATAGGCGCATCTGAAATTCCAATAGAAAATATAAAACAAAGGTGCGGCCTTTTACTAGAGCAATTAAAAATTGACATAACAATTCCCGGGCTTCTTTTCCTTGACACACCAGGCCACGCCGCCTTTACAACTTTAAGAAAAAGAGGAGGTTCAATAGCAGATATAGCCATACTTGTTGTCGACCTCACAGAAGGTTTTCAACCTCAAACAGAAGAGTCCTTGTTAGTTCTAAAGGAGTTTAAAACACCATTTGTGGTTGTTGGTAATAAAATAGATAGGATTGTTGGGTGGTCTCCAACGCCAAACGAATGTTTTTTCAACACATTAAAAAACCAATCAGATAGGGTAGTGGAGGAGTTGGAAAATAAAATGTATAGGTTAGTTGGCCAGCTAGTTGAAAGAGGTTTTGATTGTGAAAGATACGACAGGGTTTCCAGTTTCACAAAACAAGTCAGCATCGTCCCTGTATCAGGAAAAACAGGAGAAGGTATTTCAGATCTTCTGATGGTGTTGACAGGGCTGGCGCAAAGATTCTTGCAAGGAAAAATCAAATTCACAAGTGGTAGAGGTAAAGGAACTGTTTTAGAAGTTAAGGAGCAAAAGGGACTGGGCCAGGTTTTAGATATAATACTCTATGATGGGGAAATGAGTAAAGGTGACTATATTATAATTGGTGGAAACAAAACTGTCTCAACAAAAGTCAAAGCAATTCTGAAACCCGAACCTTTAAGGGACATAAGGGTTGAAAGCAAATTTCAATATCTTGATTCTGTTACAGCCGCAACTGGAGTGAGAATATCGACTCAGGATCCTCAAGACGTGATAGCAGGCTCCCCTGTAATAATTGTCAAAAGCGGAAAAGACGTTGAAAAAGCAAAAGAGGAATTGAAAAGGGAGGTGGAGTCTGTTGAAATAAAAACAGACAAAGAAGGAGTGATTTTGAAATCAGACACTCTAGGAGGATTGGAAGCTATGATAAAAATCTTCCAAGACTTAAATTTACCTATTAGAAAAGGGGAAGTGGGATCTGTTGGCAGACAAGATGTAATAGAAATAAGAAACATGAAAGAGCCCTACATATTCGCATTTAATGTAAAGGTTTCTGAAGATGCAGAAACTCTAGCTAATGATGCTGGAGTAAAAGTTTTTGCTTCCCCTATAATTTACAAACTCATAGAAGACTACAAAAACTGGAAAAAAGATCAGTCAGAGATGAAAGAGACCGAGATGTTGCAGATGGTTACAAGACCTTGTAAATTAAGGGTTTTGCCAGGCTGTGTTTTTCGCCAGTCCAAACCCGCCATCTTCGGGGCGGAAGTTCTTGGAGGCACTGTGAAACCAAAATACAAACTCAAAAGGCAAGGCAAAATTATCGGCGAGATAAAAGAAGTCCAAAAGTCCGGGTCCTCTGTCGCCGAAGCTATTTCAGGTGACAGAGTTGCAATTTCTATGGATGATGTGGTTGTAGGCAAACACATATTTGAAAATGATGTTCTAGAAACAGATGTTAGAGGGAAGGATATCCAAATTCTAGAAAAAGTAAAAAAGAAATTAAGACAAGATGAAAAGGCCCTTCTTGAAGAACTACAAAAAATAGAAGAGTGATATAATTACAATGTACAGTTCAATTCAATTCCGTTCTCCTCTGAACAAACAACCTTATTATTTTCAACCTTGAAGAATTTAATACCCGGATTATCTATTTTTGCTTTGCAACAATTGCTTCTTGCTGTATTATTGACTAAAAGATCATATTCTCCAGATTTTTTATCCAGTTGAGACTTTAAACCAGTTATTTCCTTTTCTGTTGTCTGATTTATTTCACCAACTTGAGTTTTACAATCTTCTAATAAAGAAGTAAATGTAGAATTTAAGCTAAACTTTTCAGACCCACATCTTGCTAAATTATTAGTACATTCAATCAGTTTGTTAGTTAACTCTGAAGATTGGTTGCCACAAGACGCTATTTCACTCTTCAATTCAGCTTTGACAGAATCCAACCCCCTTAGGTAATCATCAATGTTTTTGTTTTCTGCAGTTGCCTTACTTAATACAGCAAGACCAGTAAAAGCCGGACTCAAAAAGAAGAACCACAAAGCACCAACAATAAAGACACCAGCTACAGCCAAAGAAGCTGTCCTCGTCTTATCAGGTTTCTTGTATTTGTATGGCATTGATTAATTATTAGCAGAATAAGTATAAATCTATAAAGGTTGTATAAACCTGTTATTCTGTTAACCAAAACTCTTCCCACACCCACAGCCAGAAGTCGCACTTGGATTGTCTATTTTGAATCCAGCGCCTTGTAAACTTTCTATGTAATCAACCCTGCTCCCCCACAACTTATCCAAACTTTTCTCGTCAACAAATATTTTGACACCTTTTTCTTCAACAACCTTGTCGCTGTCATTCGGTTTTTCATCAAAACTCATACTGTATTGGAATCCAGAACAACCACCAGGCACAACTCCAATCCTCAATGCCCAACCAATCTTATTGTGCTGCTTTAACATCTCAGAAATCTTGCTTGCTGCCTTGTCTGTCACAATTAAAACAGCTCCTTCACGATGACTGTGATCCTTTTTAGGAGCACTCTTTGCAACCCTGTTCAATTCCTCGACTATCGCCTCTACTTCGGTATCGGACATCCCATGGCCTTTGAAGCCTTGATCTATTGTCTCAAATGTGGATGCACCGCAGCCTACGCAATGAATACCATAAGATTGTAAAGTATCAACTATAGAAGGGTATTTTGCCACAACATCAGCTATTGGCATGTTCTTTGTTATCAAAACACTCGTTTCCTGACTCATAAATGGTTGGAAAACGACTTAGTCGTTTTCGGTCTTTTTCCTAAATTAACATTGTGAAGTGGGTATATAAATATGTTATTTGATACCTAGTTGAACATCCAAAGGAGGATCTGAAAAATACACCCTTACATGAAATTCAGGATCCATCAGCTCCAACATCTCAAAATCCTCGCGCTTTTTTATTAAACTAAACCCATTTTTTGGCAGGTATTTTTTCTTGAAGTCTGGATAATTTGAAACTGTAAAATCTGCATCGCCTCTTTCAGGCCTTGTGACATCTGGAATCCTAATCTTCAACAGTTTTAGTGTGCCAGATTCGGTCTTTAACGGACTAATTTGAAAAAGTACTCCACTTGTCATCTCTTCTATAATCTTTCCAATTTTTCTCGAAACTTCAAGTAGCTCCTCATATTCTTTTTTACTTTGAGAAAAAATGCAGGCATAGTTTACAGGCACATTTTTCTGGTCAGTGTGTTTATCTTTCAAAAGCCGCGCTTGTTCAATAATCTCTTGAACCATTGCTTTCAGATCTTGAACATCCATATTATTTACCCACAATAGAAACCTTCTTCATTGTGACAGTAGTCAGCGGCTTATCATCAGAATCCCTCTGGACTTTGCTTATCTTCTCCACGACATCATACCCTTCCACAATCCTGCCAAAAATAGCGTGCTTGCCATCTAGCCAAGGTGTTGGCGCAACCGTGATAAAGAACTGGCTTCCGCCTGTGTTGGGACCTGAATTAGCCATAGACAAAAGTCCGCTTACATTGTGTTTTAGCCCAGGGCCAAACTCATCTTTTATTGTATATCCAGGACCGCCCATACCTGTGCCTGTTGGGTCTCCACCCTGTATCATGAAGTCTGGTATTACTCTGTGAAAAATAACCCCATTGTAAAACCCCTTCTCAATTAATTTGATGAAATTCCCGCTAGTTAAAGGGGCTTTATCCTCAAATAATTCGGCCTTGAAATTCCCCATTGAAGTTTCAAATAAAACATGCCTGTTACCCATATTAACACCATCTGCAGGTTGAAACTGACTGTTGTCAGTTTCCAGCTTTTTCTGGTTTGCGCAACCGCTTACTATTAACACAGCGACTATAGCCACAACCAAAATCCACTGTCTCATAACACACTTTAATAGAATAGGAATAAATACTTTTGCATGTTCAAAAGTCAATCCCAATGCCAACAGCAACCGCAGGGTTTTCAAAACCCCTCCTTCTATCCGAGTCTGAATACCTGCCTTCAACACCAAGTCTCCACCCCTCTCTTCTCAACCCGACTTGGATTTCGCCGATAGTTGTAAGTTTTCCGTCTGTTCTATTCAAATCTGCAAACCCTCGCACATACGGATCAAATTTTCCAGCTTCAAAAACTTTCCCAAAAGAAACACCAACTTCTTGACTTTCTCCGTCTGTTCTAATAGGATAAGCTCTTACTTCAATTCCTTGGATTGGAGAATAAGAAACACCAACTCCACCAACATTGTTATTGTCACCAACAGAATCTTTGTATTCTGCTGTCAAACCAAAACCATTGTATAAGGGCCTTACTAGTCTGGCTCTTCCATTGAATCTTGTTAAGTCAGTTGTGTCTGCCTTGTTAAAAGGTGAGTTCAAATCCACATTTCCAAAAAATCTTGTTTGTGGAGCAACCTCAGCTCCTCCATAAACACTCAAAGTACTGAAGTCTCTCGAATCTCTCAAATATTCCAAAGACGCTGATTTATTTTGTGGTGCTGCGCAACCAGCAACCACAAGAGCCAACGCGCAAAGTTTTTTGAACATATTTTATTCCTCCAATTACCACGGATTTGTCGGATCGTCTATCAATTCAAGATTCCCACACCTATCAACGTCGATAAGAATACCCTTTCCATTTCTGGGCTTTGCAATAAATCGGTAGCCGAAGACATCATTGTGTAGAATGTATCTTTCAGCACCAACAATTTTTAGCGGATCGTGCCCAGAGTTCCTAGCATATTTTCCAATAAACTTTTCTTTTAAAGCTTCAACTGTAATTTTAGCGGCTTCATTTTGCAAAAGCCCCCTATGAACAAACGGATAATCCATATTTCTATTCAGTCCCCCTCTGTTGTCCTAGTTGTCTTCTCATTTGAACATCTCCTATTATTTTGTAGCCAATAGCATGGAGATAATCTGCTTGTATATTATTTCCGTCTTCGTCAGCCACAGCTTCCATGGCTGGTCTTAACAGCACAGCATCGCATATTTCTGGGTTGTGTTTGATAGCCTCTTCAAATTGGCTTAATACGTCTTCTGTTGCCATATCAAATTCGTAAACTTCATTCGGTTCACCTGTACAATAACCCAAAACATATTTCCCATCTTCTGTTTCAAGCAAATTTAAACCGCATGGACGACAGCCAATTTTTTCATCACCCACAATTCTTACCCTTATCATAGAGATGCTCTATCACTCTGCGCCCTCCAAAGGCAGTCCAACAATCCTTAGCATCAGCCTTTTTAATGATTTTATTTGCTCTGGAGACGGATTTTCTTTTCCATATAAAAAACCGCGTTTTGAGACAATTTGTATTTTGCTTGCGCTCAAAGCCACTTGTACTCCTTGTTCATTGGTAAATACCTCTCTAATGCGCCCTGTAGTTGTGGTGATGTAATGCGAATTATGGAAATCAGCACTCAACTGCAATAGGCCTTGTGGAAGATCTATTTCATCGTCAATATAAAAAAAAGGTTTTCTCTGATATCCATTCGGTTTCAAAATTTCACCTTTTAGCAACCCCTCTTTTCCTAACCCTGTTCTATTTCTGATATCCATATACAATTCTAATTGAACTCTATCCAACATACTTTGTGGTGCATATACGCCAATTGGGCACCTGATATGTCCATCTGGTAGAAGTGATGCATAAGCTTTTTCTTTCATAATTCACATTCCATCATTTCCAGAATTTGTGGCACCTTCTGGCCCCTTTTCATCTGGAAAAACTTCATCAAAACAAATTACATCTCTTATGTGCGGAGGAAGATGTCTAACTCTTTTTATAATTTCTGAATCCCATGTTTTCAGGACATCAGGATCAAATGAATAATCGTGTAGAGATGCAGTCCTTCTATGAACACTGTCATCATTGTAAGTTAACTTCCAAATTTCAGTATAGATTGGATTGGGTGAGCAAGAATTCTCAGGGATGGAATTTGCGTCGTAAGAAAACACAATTTCAGGGCTATCTGGAAACCTAAATCCAAAACTTTCTTTCCGTTTTATTCCATTTACATAAGTTTCAAGCACATAGACCCCTCTTAATATAAAAGGCCTTTGATCTTCTCTACCCAACCTTTCCCTATCATTTTGAGTTAATAATCTTTCTGCTACTATCGATCCCAAAACATAAGTCTCTTCTCTGACTAAAAGGTTCCCAACGCCCATCCATTTCACCACTTATACATGGCAGTAAAACTTATATATTTGAGTAGTCTAATATAAGACTACCATGAACACAAAAATCTTGCAGAATCTGGGCCTAACAGGAAGAGAGGCAGAAGTTTATTTGATTCTTCTAGACACAGGATCGACAACTACCGGCCAAATAATTAAAAGGTCTAGTTTGCACAAAGCGACTGTATATTCCATTCTTCAGAGGTTAATTGACCAAGGTTTGGTTAGCTATGTGATAAAGGATGGGATAAGATATTTTGAAGCAGCTGACCCTGACATATTTTTAAATGTCTTGAGGGAAATGGAGGAAAACTTGCTGGAAATTTTACCAGAACTAAAAAAGAAAAAGGAATTAGCAAAACAAAAACAAGAAGCATATATTCTGGAGGGATTGAAGGGATTGAAGACTGCAAGGGATAGGTCTCTGAAAGTTTTAAAGAAAGGGGAAGAAATACTTGTTTTGGGCGCATCTCAAGTATCTAACCAAGCTCTGGAATCGTATTGGGAAAACTATCATAAAAGGCGGGTCAAGGCTGGAATAAAAGCAAGGATGCTTTGGAGCGAAACAACAAAAGAGTGGGGAAAAGACAGGGAAAAACTTCCTATCACTGACATAAAATATCTGCCGAAAGAACTTGAAACTCCAGCAGACATCGATGTTTTTGGAAACAATGTAGACATCCGTGTTTTCACAGACAAGCCTTTTGTATTCCATATGGAGAATAAGATTCTAGCCGACTCTTTCAGAAATTATTTTAACCTTCTCTGGAACCAGGATGTGAAGGTGTACAAAGGTTTTGATGCTGTCACAGAAAAATTCTGGTCAATGTTGGACATTATGAAACAAGGAGATGAATATTTTGTCCTTGGTGCAAATTATGGTTTTGGTGGGAATAAACTAAAAGAATGGTTTACGAAATACCATACAGAAAGAGTAAGAAGGAAAATAAAAGTAAAGCTATTATCTATATTTGAAGCCTATAGTGGCACTCTACACCACTTAACAGAAACAGGAGATCCAGAGATGAAACTTGGTGAAATTAAAAAGCTTCCCCCAGAATTTTCCAGTCCAATGCAAATTAATCTATACAAAGGAAACAAGGTCTTGATGTTTCTCTGGGAAAAGGAAGAGATGATTTGTTTTGAGATTGAGTCAGAAATGCTCTACAAGAATTTCAAAAATTATTTTGACGGATTGTGGAATCCTTATATTAAAACAGTTAGGGGATTAGAGGATGTAAAAGAGCTGTTTTTAGAGACACTTAACTGCGATGAGCTAAGAATGATAGGGGCAAGAGGATATTTGATCGAAAGAGTGAAAGGATTTTATGATTATTATAAAGAAAAGGCTTTGGAAAGCGGAGTAAAGTGGAAAAACATAGTTGATATAGGAACAAAGGGGAAGCCTGTAACCACTTTGCCTTTTGCTGAAACGAGATATGTAGGCAAGGAGTTTGTTACGCCAGTTGTCATTTGGCTCTACAATAATAAAGTTGTAAGCGTCAATTGGGAAGGGAAATCCCCTGTCGCATTTGTTATTGAAGACAAGATGTTGTACAAAAATTATATGAAACAATTCGACATTATGTGGAAAGCCGCAAAGAAATAATAAGAAAACAGATATAGTATATGAAAACAAAATCTAAAGTCCTTAAAATAATCCACCTTTTGAAAAAACAATATCCAGATGTTCGGTGTAGTTTACACTTCCAAAACAATTTACAAATGATGATTTCTGCAATGTTGTCTGCTCAGTGCTCAGATGCTAATGTAAACAAAGCTACACCTGCCCTTTTCTCCAGATTCAAAACAGCCAAAGATTTTGCAGATTCTAAAACGGAGGAAATTGAAAAGTGTATTAAAAGTCTTGGTCTCTACAAAGGAAAGGCAAAAAATATTAAAGCTGCCTGTCAAATACTTATTCAAAAACATAATGGACAAGTTCCTGACAAATATCAAGATTTGATCGAATTACCTGGAATAGGAAGGAAGATAGCCACTGTTATTTTATCTACTTGCTTTGGTAAATTGGAAGGGATCACAATAGATACACATAATATCAGGTTGGCCTACAGACTTGGCTTAACCAAACACAAAGATGCAAAGAAGATAGAACAAGATCTTCTTCCATTCGTCCCAAAAAAATATTGGGGCGAGTACTCCTTGTTGATGATTTATCATGGAAGAGAGGTTTGCAATGCTAGGAAACCGCTTTGTGATAAGTGTGTTTTGAATAGAATATGTCCTAAGAATGGTGTAACACAATTATTTAATAGTCGTTAATCTATTCCTCCCATATCCGTTCTGCGATTTTTCCAGTTGTATAAGATGCAGCAAGAAATGAGATCACATACATACATATAAATTCTACACCCTGAGCCGCATCGGCGCTAGCTCCACTTGACATAAAGTGGCTATGCGACTCAAAATGTTCCTCAAATGGCAATAAATATGATAATAGACCGGCTATAGGAAGACTAGCAAGAAAAGAACTAACTAACGTGAAAGCCATTCTTTTCTCTTCTCGTGGTGATATATTGGAGGAAGTGTATATTTCAGACTCCACTTCCCTTTTTTCCCTAATCAATCTATCATCTAAATTATCTACGTTTTTTTGGTGTTCGTGCGATGTATAATTTTCTGTTTCCTTTAATTTCTTTTCATACTGTTCAATAATATCCGCATATTCATTGAGACGTTTTTCCATAGAACTCCAAAAGTTAATTTCCAAATTTGATCTACCTTCAGAGTGCAAGTTACTATGACCCCTTGGATTATATCGCAAAAAACCATCCCTATTTCTTTGATATGTATCCAATTCATCCTGGTAAAAAATGGGAAGGTCTGATGTGGAAGCTCTTGATAGTTTTCCTCTTTTTTCCTTTAATAAATATTCAAATCTTCTATCAAGCCCATAAGCCAGCCAATGGTTTGGATCCTCTCTACATTTTCTAATATATTCTTCTATTCCAAACTCTGAACCTGCAAAGCCCATTCCAGTTGGACGATTTACCATAAAACTTCCACAAACGATGATTAATGTGTAGCCTAATCAACTTATGTTGTCTTCAAAAAGACACCTTTTTAAATCTAAAAATAAATTATTGATTATGGACACATCGCCTTTGAAAAATCTTGGATTTACAGAAAGCGAAATAGAGGTATATTTGACTCTCATAAAGAAAGATTCGATGACTGTTAGTCAGATAGCTGAGGAGTCTGGAGTTCACAGGACGAATATCTATATCATACTGAATAAACTGGAAAATGCTGGCCTCACTAGCCATTTCATAGAGGACAAAAAGAAAAAATTCAAGACAACAGACCCGGAAAATCTTTTGAATTATTTGAAAGAGACTGAATCTGGATTGGATGGCATTATTCCACAACTCGCAAAAATAAGAAAAGATGTCCATGATCCAGTCGCTGTTTATTTTTTTAAAGGGAAGGATGGGATGAAATCTGCACTGAGAGACTTGGTTAGAGACAACGCCGATATTTTCGCTATCGGACTAGCAGGCCATTTGAGAAAACACATGCCGGAATTCTATATCCAGATAATGAGGGATATAAGAAAATCAGGGATTAAAACAAAATGCATCTATATAGATGGTGTTGTCCCAGCGGAATTTGGAATATTTGAGGTTAAGTATTTACCAAAGGAGTTTATCTCCCCAGTCTACACATGGATATATGGAGATAAGGTCGTCTTTAATATCTGGGAACCTTCTATGACAGCAATAATGATAAAATCTAAAGAAGTTGCAGACGAATACAAAAAATACTTTAACCTGTTATGGAAAATTGCAAAGCCAATTATCAAAACTAAATAACAATAGGCTGCAAAACCCCATAAATAACCAAAGCCTTTTCAATCAAGCTAATAGCAACAGCAGCTGTAATCAAGCCCATTATTCTTGTCAATATCTTCAGTCCGCTGCCACCTAAAACCTTTGATATGAACCTACCATAATATAGGAAAAAGAAACAAATAGTAAACACAACAGCTAAAGAGCCAACAACAATTAAAAGTCCTGTTTGCTGAGTTAAATACATTGATGTTGTTATAGCACCTGGACCAGCTAATAGAGGCGTTCCTATAGGCACAATTGCATCCGAGGCTTTTATTTCAAATTTTCTAGATCTGGCAAGATCCCCTTTAATAAAATCAAAAGACAAAATTAGCAGTAAAATACCTCCTGCAATCATAAATGCAGGTAATGATATACCTAAAACATTTAACAAACCAAGTCCACCTAACGCAAAAATTAATAGCAAAACAAATCCTGCAATACTAATCTCTAAGGCGGCTTTCCTTTGCATTGGTTTTTTAGCCTTTCGAAACATTATTAAAAAAACAGGTATAGCGCCAAAAGGTTCAATTATAGCGAAAAGAGTGACTATTGTACTAATGATATCGGCTACCATATAATATTATTTAAAATACCTATATAATAAAGCTAATCAAAAGGACGAAGCTTAAATTAGTTGGAAACCGACAAACTCACTTTCGGTCTATTGATCAGCTTCCATTTATTGTTTATGTTATTTGAAATCGTATTTGGATGGACAATATTGGTTGTTTTGGTGGAAGCTGTAAGTCTGGTAGACACTCTAAAATTCAAAAAAAAGTTGGTAATGATTTCCAACAAATATAATTATAACTACATACCAAGTGTGTCTGTCATAGTTCCTTTTAAGGGGTTAGATCCAGGTTTGGAAGAAAACATAAAATCTATTATTAATCAGGACTATCCACACAAAGAATACATATTTATTATAGATAATTACAAAGACGCCGCTTATGGTGTTTTGAAAAAATTCAATAAACAAGTAAAAATAATTTTAAGTAAAAAAATCAAAACTTGTTCAGGAAAAATTGCAGCATTAATAACAGCTTCAAAAACAGCTGAAGGGGATGTGCTTGTTTTTGCAGATTCTGATATTAGGCCAGGAAGAAACTGGCTAAGGGAATTGGTGAAGCCGTTGAAAGATGAGGGGGTTGGCGCTTCAACTGGTTATAGATGGTATTTTCCAACAGACAACAAGTTTTCTTCTTATCTTAGATCTGCTTGGTCAAGTATAGGTTTCTGGTCGATGCTAAGTAAGTATACGTTTGTTTGGGGAGGCAGCTTTGCTATAACTAGAAAAAAGTTCAACGAAATGAACATAATTAGTAGATGGAAAACAGCTATAAGCGACGATACAGAAGTAACAAAGGCATGTAAGGAATTTGGATATAAAATACAATTTGTTCCGAAGTCCGTGGTCGGCAGTTTTGAAAATTGTTCATGGTCGCAGCTAAAGGAATTCTCTAACAGACAAACATGGTTTGTTAGAAACTATGACAAAAAGGCTTGGAGAGTGGGCATGTTTTCACAGTCAGCATTAAACCTCATGTTATTAACAGGAATATTATTTATAGTTTTTAGCTTTTGGAAATCTTACATCCTTATTCCGGGTATAATAATTGTTTGTTTGCAAATACTCCTACCAATAAAGGCTTATGTAAAACAAAAGAACTTAGAGTATATACTTCCACACTACAAATCATATTTCAAACAGGGAAGATTGAAATCAGCAGTTGCCAAAACCCTTGTCAGACCCCTGAGTAATTACAATCTAATTAAAACAAAATATATGAAAAGGATAGAGTGGAGAGGTAGAAAATACTCGTAAATGATTTAAAACCAAACTACAATAAAAAGTAAGGAGTTTATTGACTTATGGTTTTAGAAGTTATAACAGGACCAATGTTTTCTGGTAAGTCAGAAGAGCTGATAAGAAGGGTAAGAAGAGCAGTTATAGCAGGTCAGAAAGTCCAAGTTTTTAAGCCAGCTCTTGATCACAGGCGTGGTGTAAACTACGTTAGCACCTTCGATAACATAAAAATTGATGCAACACCTCTCGATTATAGCGAAGAAATACTGACAAATATTAAAGAAGGAGTAAGTGTTATTGGTATTGATGAACTACATTTTTTTGATGACACTATAATAGAAGTAATAGATGAACTTTGTTCAAGGGGTTTAAGGGTAATAGTAACATGCCTAAATCTAGATTTCAGGGCTGAACCATTTCCATTTAGAGACTCGAAAAGGACAGTAGCTGAAGTCGTTTTAAGGGCAGATCAAATAGACAAAATATCCTCTATTTGCACATATAATATTGATGGAAAAATATGCGGCAAGCAAGCCGTCTTTTCCCAAAGAATAATAAACGGCAAACCTGCCCCCTACGATGCCCCAACAATCCTTATAGGAGCGGAAGAATCCTACAGTGTAAGGTGCAGAGACCACTATTTCATTCCAGGAAAAGTAACAAAACCATTATCCATGTTTCAAAAAAATAAAGGTAGTCAATGATATCAGAGAAATCTTCAGGAGCAGTTGTTTTTAGAAAAGAAGGTGAAATAAGGTTATACCTACTTCTCAATTACACAAATGGCCACTGGGATTTTCCAAAAGGAAATATAGAGGCTGGAGAAAAAGAAGAAGAGACAACAAAAAGGGAGATAGAAGAGGAAACAGGAATAAAAGATATTGCATTTGTCCCAAATTTCAAAGAAAAAATAAAATATTTCTACAGAAGGGAAGGCCAGCAAGTCAGTAAAGAAGTTATATATTTTCTAGTTGAGACAAAAGCATCTGAAATAAAAATATCCTTTGAGCATATCGGTTTTCAGTGGTCGCCTTTTGAAGAAGCCTTAAAAAAAACAAGTTTTAGCAACAGCAAAGCTGTTTTGAAAAAAGCAGAAGAGATGTTGTCTGGAGAAAAGGGATTGGGAAAATTCCTGCAGAAGTGATATCATTAAAACTTACTAGTCTCCGCCACCAGCATACCTTCCTTTTTTTGTATATTGTGACGATTTAGAGTTGTAAACGCTTGAAGACCCGCCTACATATCCTCCTAATATCTGCTCCCTATATCGACCAAGATTCCTTCCCTCACCATATCTAATACCCGCTTCTTTTGATCTCCCTTCCATAAGCTCGAAAATAGTCCCTGTAACAGAAGACCCTTCTACACTCACACCTGTGAGTATCGCACCTGAAAAATCAGAGTGGTCTAAAGCAGATAATGATAGGTCGGCTCCAGTTAGGTTTGCCCCCATAAAATTACATCTAAGAATAAAGGAACCACTTATATTAACCATAGCCAAATTCGCCCCACTAAAATTCGATCTTGATACATCTGAAAGCGAAATATTCGCTCCAGCAACAGAGCAGCCAATAAATTTGCAATCCGTCGCCTTTATCATGCTCATGTTAGCTCCATCCAATCTGGATCCAGAAAAATCTGAACCATGAGCATCAACAAATATCAGCCTCGCATTCGACAGATTGCAATTCTTCAGATTAGCATTGTTGAGATAACACGGTGAAAAATCCACTCCATGTAAATCCAAGCCAGAAAGATCAACACCCTCAAAAGGCGCCCAATTCAGTTTTCTGTCAATCTTATCCAAATCTTTTTCCAACTCCTTTGGCCTATCTCTATAATATCCATTTTTCAGTTTCTCAACCACTTCTATTTGTTTGTCAGACACATTAAGATTACCAGTCACATCAAGATTCAAAGCCTCAGTGAATTTTATGTCTTCTGGCAACCCCTTGCACGCTAGAATCTTCTCTCCAAGTATTTTTTTGACTTTGTCCACTTCCTTTGTGTCTATACTAAATCCCATATTAATTATAATTAGGCAAACAATATTATATAAGTCAAAACTTGCATTATGTCCAACAACAAACCCATTGGCGAAATCTTTTACCAGATGGCAGAAATCCTAGAACTAAAAGGCTATGTTTGGGAATCTAGAGCCTATCAAAAAGCTGCAAGGACAATTGAAAACCTTTCTAAAGATGTTGAGGAGATATATAATCAGGAGGGATTGAAAGGTTTGATGAAGATTTCAGGAATTGGAGAAGGCCTAGCCAAAAAGATAGAAGAGTTTCTAGAAACACAAAAAATAAAAAAACATCAAGAACTACTAAAATCAATACCTAGAGGCCTTGTGGACATAATGTCAATACCTGGAATGGGTCCTAAAAGGGCTTCGAAATTGTATAAAGAACTGAAAATTGATTCTGTTGAAAAATTGGAAAAAGCAGCAAAACAAGGTAAAATAAGAGTTTTGGAAGGGTTTGGAGAAAAAAGCGAGCAAGACATCTTGAAGGGTGTGGAAATTTTTAAAAGAGGACAGGAGAGGATGTTCTTGGGGGACGGATTAAATTTAGCAAATGAAATTGTAAACAGATTGAAGAGTTTAAAGGAAGTTGAGAAAATTGAAATTGCCGGTTCTATAAGAAGGAGAAAAGAGACCATCGGTGATATTGATATTCTTGTTATCTCTAAAAAACCAGCTGCCGTCATGGATTTCTTTGTGAAAATGCCAAATGTTGATTTTGTCCAAAGCAAAGGCGACACAAAATCCTCTGTGACGCTTAAACAAGGACTGGATTGCGATTTAAGGGTTTTAGAAGAAAAAAGTTTTGGAGCCGCTCTAAACTATTTTACAGGATCTAAAGAGCACAACGTAAAGCTAAGGCAGCTTGCAATTACAAAAGGATGGAAGCTATCTGAATATGGACTATTTGATAAAACAAATAAACAGATTGCGGGAAAAACAGAGGAAGAGATATACAAAAAGCTTGGAATGAGTTATATAGAACCTGAATTAAGGGAAAATACAGGAGAAATAGAAGCTTCAAAAGAAGGTAAATTGCCGAATCTAGTAAAATACCACTCAATAAAAGGCGACCTGCATGTCCATACAAAATGGTCCGATGGGATAAACACAATAGAGGAGATGGTAAAAGCCTCTATCGATCTTGGTTACCAATATATTGCAATAACAGACCATTCAAAAGTAGAAAAGCAGGCAAACGGTTTGGATGAGAAAAAAACCCTTAAATATATTACTGAGATAGAAAAAGCTAGAAAAAAATTTCCAGAAATAAATATTTTGGCTGGATCTGAAGTTAGTATACTAAAAGATGGCAAATTAGACTTCTCAAAAAACATTTTGAAAAAACTAGACTGGGTTGTTGGCTCTGTTCATTCTGGATTCAAAACGGGAATTGAAGAAATGACAAAAAGAGTTTTAACGGCTCTAGATAGCGGTTATATAAATGTTATGGGCCACCCAACAGGCAGGATAGTGAACCAAAGAAACCCATTCGAAATAGATTTGGATAAAGTCTTTGAAAAAGCTAAACCGCTTGGAATTTTCATGGAGATCAACTCTAGTCGCAGATTAGATTTAAGTGATTCAAACATTAAGAAAGCAAAAGAATTTGGTTTGAAATTTTGTATTGATACAGACGCGCACTCAATTGAAGGGCTAAAGCGCATAGAGTTAGGTATTTCACAGGCTAGAAGAGGGTGGTTGGAAGAAAAAGATGTTGTGAACACCCTGGATTGGAATAAATTAAAGAGCACGCTAAATAAGTAATATGATCTCGATTATAATACCAACTAAAAATGAACCATATGTAAAGACGTTAGTTAAAAGAATAAACAAATTTGTGAAAGAAGACAAAGAAATAATAGTTGTAGACAAAAGTGACAAAAAACCTAATGTTGACGGAGCTAGGATAATAAGCCAGAAATCCAATGGATTGGGCAATGCCGTTATGGAAGGTCTGGAAAACTCCAAAGGCGACATAATTATTATAATGGACGGAGACGGCTCCCACAGGCCGGAGGATATAAAACAACTTCTATCCAAATTAGGCCACTATGATATGGTAATAGGTTCCAGATTTATAGCCGATGCAAGAACAGAAGATATATCACACAGGAAACTTATAAGTCTCTTGTTTAGAAAATTAACATCCCTAATTTTGAATATAAAAGTACAAGACAATATGTCAGGTTTTTCTGCAATGAAACGTGAGATATTTAATAGGATAAAGCTCAAGCCTAAAGGCTATAAAATAAACCTGGAGATTATGTACAAAGCCAAAGTGCTGGGGTATAAGATATGCGAGGTTCCAATAATCTTTGAAAAAAGAAAGGCTGGCAAATCAAATGTCGGTCTAAACAGCCGAGGAGTAAAGGAGGTAATGAATATACTGATTCTAATGCTCCGTTTAAGATTTATAGGAAATTAAAAGTGGAAAATATTATATGAAAATCTCTCTTACATGCATAATAATTCTAACTATTGTAGCTTCTACAATATCTGCTCTAATAAGCTATCCAGGATTTAGCAGTACAATTCCCTATTACATCGGTTATAGTGATATAAATATCTTTACTCAGAAAGCTATAGATCCAACATTTCCATATATAGGAAAAGATATAGAATATCCAGTTATCACGGGCGTATTTATCCATACAATGGGCCTGTTCGGAAATAATTTTTACTACATTACAAGTTCTGTATTTCTAACTCTATTTGCTGTAATAACATCAATATTCCTCTACAAAATAGTTGAAACACTTAAATTAGATAAGAAAAAACTAATCTACTTTTATATTCTAACACCCACCTTCCTCTTTTTCACAATCTACAACTGGGATATAATAGCTGTAATGTTCGTTTCCATGTCTTTCTACTTCTTTATCAAAGAAAAACCAGTAAAATCTTCTGTATTTTTAGCGCTTGCTGTAGCCTCAAAATTGTATCCAGCAGTATTCTTGATACCTTTCCTTTTCAAAACCAAAAGAGAAAAGAGGTCAAAGTTCCTAGTTGTATTCGTATTGGTATTTTTGTTTGTCAATAGCTATTTCATGTTGAGTAATTTTAACGGCTGGTTATTTACTTACAATTTCCATAACACAAGATCGGCAAACTATGACTCCATTTTCGGTGTCATCCAATATTTCATCCCTTCAATAAGCTCATCTTTTGTAAATATAGTTTCTTTAGCACTGTTTGGAATTTCATATATTCTTCTAGTTATTTTGAGAAGAAAAAGAGACATCTTTGAATTGTGTTTTATGTCAATTTTACTATTCCTTTTCTTCAACAAAGTTTTCTCTCCGCAATTCCTTCTATGGACATTAATGTTTTTTGTTCTAATTAGATTTAACAAAAAAATCTTTTATTCGCTTGAAGCCTCAAACTTTTTGGTGTTCTTCTTTATACTTTTCTGGTGGTTTGCATACAAGGATTTGGTGGAGATACTTTACATAGCGTTCTTATTTGTGATAATAAGACACGTAATACTTTTTTACATGATATATAAAATGAAAGACAGTGTTATTCGTCACAAGAAAAGATGACCTATTTCCAACTAGTTACGAGACGAAATGAGTTTGCAGACTTATCTCCAACTGCTAAACCAAGCCAATAAACTATAAGTGTTCTCATCTAGTTGCCAACCATATGTCAGCGGACTAAAGAAAAGAAAACCAAAAATAACAAACCCTATTATAACCCAGTAAAAATACCTGCTCCTAGACTTCTTGTTTACCAGCCGCTTTTCAAAAACTAAACAAAACAAAATTATACCCAAAACCAAAGAAGGGAAATAGTGGTACAAAAATATAGCCCTGCTCATGAAAGCAAATATTAGCCAATTGAGTAGGTAGCCAGCTGTTAGAACTATAATAAACTCCCTCTTCAAAAAGTAGATCCGCCTTCTCTTTACAAAACTGAACACCATGATTCCGATAAGACAAAACATACCAACTAAGACTAGCCACCAAACAAACACATTACCCAACAAGTAAATCCGCGCCATTGTGTTGCCGTCTGCCTTATTCCAATAGTAAATTGGCCTTCCCATTATAGGCATTTCATACCATTTTATAGAATAAGAGTGGTTTGCCGTTATTCTAGAGTTAGCAGCCAACATCTCCTTGTTTAGCTCAGCAAACTTCTCAACAAAACCCATCTGGACATCTGGTTTGTAATTGACGTTGTTGATTAAAGTTGACTGAAATCTCTGACTCATGAAAGCGTCGCCCACCCCTGAATACGGAAGCAATGGGAAGTGTATAGCGAAAATTGATATGTAAAAAGCTATCGGAATAACAATAAGTGAAAAAATAAAAATTAAGGTTGGTTTGATTTTAGTCCGTGAGTGATCAAGATGCCTGAGCAAACTTATTAAAGACAACAAGAACACCAAAAACCAAAAAACCAACCCAGTCAGCTTGACAGTAAATGAAGCTCCTAAAAATAAACCTGATATAATCAGGTATGTAAACTTTCTACTTCTATTTTTTTGTTCTCTACTATAAAGATAAAATAGGAATCCACACAAACCAAAAAATAATATAAATATGTCAAAAAGTATTATCCTCGATTGGACAAGAAGAGAATTTTCAAATATCAACAGAATCATTCCCAATATGCCAATTTTTCTAGAGCCTCCAAGTTTCCTTATGACCAAATAAATTATAAGCGGAAGCAAAGACCCCAACAATGCTGGAAAAAATCGCATCCCATAGTAAGAAGAATCTAGATATTTCAATCCTATAGTCTCAAAAGTAAAGCCTGGGTTAAATCCGGTAAGGTAGCCGCCAGCAGCTATAATCAATTTACCCAATGGCGGATGTATATCAAAAGAATAATTGCCGCTAAAATAAAACCCTGCCAGCTTGCCGAAATGAACTTCATCAAAAACAACTTCGCTTGGATACTCCAAACCCCAAAAATGCAAGAAAAAAGATGCCAGAAGAAGAGCTACTAAAACAAAAGTAATCTTTTCCATTTTAGTATTTGCTTGAAGTTAAATATAAACAGCTAATAGGCAAAAACTGGCATATTAAACAAAAGGCCGACTATCTGTTTGCCTATAGTCCCAGGCACTAATCCAGCAGCATTAGGAGAACCCTCCTGATAAAAAGTTGGGCCCTTTTCAGTTTGTAAACATTCTCCCCTGCCATCTGAATATGTTTTGCAGCCAAGTTGACATTTTTCTGTCTTTCTATCTAGAACCTTGTCAGCTGAACCGCTATTAACAACTAAACCTACATTGGTTGATAATGTGGCCGGAAGTAAAGCCAGAGATTGTGTATTAGAATTGCAAGAGGCTTTTACTATACTGTCCTTTAACCCACCAGTAAGGTTTAAACCAAAACACACGTCATTTATCTCAACTGGTTCTGTGCTTTCAGTGGTAGATTTTAACAACGAAACGCCTCCATTGTTTTGCACACAAACAACCTTATCGGCAACATTGTTACACGCCCCTTTATTACATCCCCATTTACATTCAGTCACAACCTTATCAAAACCGGTATTGTCTTTTTTACAAACATATTCACTGACATGCGTGCCAACATCTTCAGGGTTTAAGTTCCCTTGAGAGTCAGCACAATAATCTTCATACTTAACTCCAGTTGGTGATAATGTGTTTGTATATACTGTTTTATCCCCATCTATGGTTCCTGTAAGAGAAGAAAATAAAGTTGCAGTATTAGCAATATATGGTGTTGGTTCCCTTGATCCCAAACATTGACCTTCAGGAGCTATGCAAGCCCCCTTAGTACATCCTAATAAGCACACTGTTCTTTGAGACACAATCTCACCATTACTATTACAGGAATATTCTTCAACTATTTTTTCATCAACACATATATCTGGTTTTTGCTGGCCTGTTCTCTGTGTGGAACCTATTGCATAAACACTTTGATCCCCATATGATCCATCAGAGTCTGTGCACCCAGCTACAGCAACAGGTGTAGGTACTGGTGTTGAAGTCACAGCTGGTGTAGATGTTGCAACAGGTGTAGATGTTACAGTGGCTGTGTTTGTTGGGGATGGTGTTGATGTAGGGGAAGGGGATGGTGTAGTTGTTGGTGTTGGGCTTGGAGTTGGTGTAGGTGTTGACCCAGATGAAATAACTGTCCATGTGGTTGCAGAGTCCTCTACTTGAGCAGTAAAACTAACAGTCCCTGATGTAGTTGGAATTGTATAAGAAACACTACATGCTGTTTCTGTACATGAACTTGGAGGTGTAGCATTTCTTGTTTCAGTTGTTAGAATATTATTTTGATTATCCCTTGTGTAAAGTGAAAAAATAACACCTTGTCCAGTAATCTGTCCTGTTGCTATAATAGTATAAGTTTGGCCCTGTGTGACATTGGTCACAATCTGCCCTGCTTGGTTTTTTGCTGTAATAGTATACGGGGTTTGTGCAAGGATGCTTATAGAAACACCTAAAAACAAGACAAAAACGACCAGGGTGATTAAGTAAGTAGTTTTCATGTTAATAGAGCCCTATTATACTTATATTTATTATAGATCAATTATATAAATAGTATTAACAGGTAGTAATAGGTATATATGAAAGGTGCCACGATATTATTTTCTTTAATCTCAATCATAGTTCTTCTAGCCCTAGTTTTAACAGCCTTTCTCGCATCGAATGTAGAATCGCAGATATCATCAGCACCCCCCTCAGCAAATAAAGGCACATGTGACGCCGTAAACTGGACTTGTCCATCATTTTCTCCTTGTGTCAATGGGACGCAAACAAGGGATTGTACAGCAACATTCAGGGTTCCTATTCCATTAGCAGGTTCCACAACTTCTCCTCCATGGAAAACTTTTCATCAGTCCTGTACACAAATTTCTGCTCAACTGACTAATCAACCGCCTATTTTAACACAAGCATGCGGTCAGCCAACACCTTCTCCATCACCTTTAGTTTTGGTAGCACCAACACCACAACCCACAGCAAACCAGCCATTACCTCCACCACCAACACAACTAATAGGGACATCTACTGTTTTCAATTCCCTCTGCGGCGACAAAAGACTCCCTTCCAACTGCACAGGATTTATGCCGTTCGGCGCGTCCCTTGGTTGGAATGTTCCTATTCCTGTTGATGTGCCAGGTATAATAAAATTAGCATGCCAAAGAGCAAACGGGGATTGGGACTTTCAATATGGTTGTAATTACAAACACAGTCCTTTGAATTATGT